>SCPN01000283.1_pt1 | contig 219521 bp, 196 predicted proteins | sample 6106831 | NCBI WGS metagenome assembly SCPN01 (sample SAMN10720447, study PRJNA508395) | human gut metagenome | isolation source: Participant 1, 0 month
ATGGGGATATGGACACTCCAACGGAACAGGTAGCATTGAAGAGCAAAGCGTTACAAACAATGAAATAAATTCATTGTTAACTGTTACTTATGACTGGAAAATCACTCCGGAACTTGATTTAAACGTGTTATATGGTAATGAATTAGTCGATAATTCTTCAAAATACAAATACAATCTCGGAAGTAACTTCAATTTCCCGGGATGGAACCATATAGCTAACGCATCAATCTATTCATCTACAGGAACCTATCATCGCGAGCGTACCGTTGGTAATTTTGGTAACATTTCATTAGCATACCGTAACATGTTGTATTTGAATGCAACTGTCCGCAATGATATTGTTTCGTCTATGCCACGCAACAACCGTTCATTCACTTATCCTTCAGTTTCACTCGGTTTCATTTTTACCGAACTGGAAGCATTGAAGAACGATGTTTTGACTTATGGTAAAATCCGTGCTTCTTATGCAGAAGTAGGTCAGGCAGGTACCTATTATCCTTCTTACTATAGAACACCGGTTTACGGCGCGGATTCTCATCAGGTACTCCTATACAATATCCTATCGGATCAATCAGCTCATATATCCCATACTACAAGATTTATGATCCGAATCTGAAACCCCAAAACACCAAATCATACGAAATCGGTGCAGACTTCAGTTTCTGGAATGGTTTGATCTCACTGAATTACACCTATTCTCGCCAGAATGTGAAAGATCAGATTTTCGAAGTACCCTTGGCTACTTCTACCGGATATAGCGAATTGATCACCAATGGTGGTTCCGTACATACCAATTCACACGAAATCACTTTGAGTGTGAATCCAATTCAGACAAAGAACTTCAACTGGGATTTCGCATTTAACTTCTCAAAAATCGATAACTACGTTGATAAACTGGCGCCCGGTGTATCAAGCATCATGTTAGGAGGTTTTGTTGATCCGCAGGTACGTTTGAGCGCAGGAGACAAATTCCCGGTTATCTATGGTACAAGCTATCAAAGAAACGAGGAAGGCCAGATTGTTGTAGATGAAAACGGTATGCCGACATTAGGTGAAAACAGAGTATTAGGAAATGTATCTCCGGACTTCAGAATGGGCTTCAATACAACATTTGAATTCTACAAATTCCGTCTTTCGGCCGTACTCGATTGGAAACAAGGTGGATGCATGTATGCCGGATCCGTTTCAACACTCGATTATTACGGTGTTACTCAGAAATCAGCAAACTATCGTAAAGCAGATCACTTCTACTTTGAGAAACCGGCCGTTAAACAATTAGCCGACGGTTCTTATGCACCCAACGATATTAAGATCAGCGGTGAAAATGCTTATAACTATTTCGACAGACTGAGTACAATCTCTGAGGCCGGAGTATATGGTTCTTCATTCCTGAAACTACGTGAAATCGCCCTCAGCTATCCGGTACTGAATAAATCTTATTTAGGAGTTACAGTGAATGTCTTTGCACGTAACCTGTTGCTTTGGTCAGAAATGGATAATGGTATTGACCCCGAATCATCACAGGGAAACAACAACATGGCCGGTGCCTTTGAGCGTTTCTCTCTTCCGGGAACATCAAGCTATGGTTTTGGTATTACAGTTAAATTCTAAAAGGACAAAATGAAATCAATATTTAATTTATCAAAAGGTATCTTGTCTGTGGCATTGATTTCCGTTGCATTTGCTTCCTGCTCGGAAGACACAATGGACAACATCAATAAAGACAAAGACCATACAACCAGTGTTCCTGCCAAATTCATTTTGGCGGATGTAATCACAGCAACCGCATTTAGCAACATCGGAGGTGACTTTAATACATATTATTCTACTTATGTAGAACATATGGTTGGAGTGGATAACCAATTGGCAAATGCGGAGAAACGTAACGGAGAGCCCTCGGCATCCTCTACTTTTAACAATGTATGGGGTAATTTATACTCTACACTGAAGAATGCACGTATCGCTATTAATATCAGTTCTAATGAAGTCACGGGCAATTATACGACAAAAGGTATCGGTGAAGTATTGGCAGCAATTAATGCCGGACTGATCGCAGACTCATTCGGTGACACTCCTTTCAGCCAGGCTGCCCTTCCCGAATTAGCAAACGGACAACCTCAGTTTCTGACTCCGGAATTAGACAAACAGGAAGCAATTTATACTGCTATTATGGAATATCTGGATGCTGCAATTACCGATCTTCCCAAAGGCGATAAAAGTGATGAAATTGGAGAATATGACTTTATATATAAAGGTGATGGCGAAGCATGGCTAAAGCTCGCTTATGGATTGAAAGCACGTTATACAATGCGACTATTAGCCCGTTCCTCCTCAAAAGATGCCGATTTGCAAAAAATTCTGGAATATGTAGACAAATCATATACATCTATTGAAGAACAGGCTGCTTTCTCTATCTATAGTGCAACAAACTTAAATCCTCTATTTGACTTCCAATGGAGTCGCGACGGATTGGCTGCAAGTAAAAGTTACGCTGACAAGCTAATAGAACGCAATGACCCGAGATTACGCCGCATCTTCTGTATCGGACAAGGTAAGTTAACTGAAAACGAAAATGCTGTATCTATCCAAGTTACAGGTGCTGATGATCCGAGATTCCTGATGGCAGACAATGGTACGGCAGAGTCTGTTAAATACGAATATAACACTCCTATCTTCGTATACTCACAAACATGCCCGACCTTACTTATGAGCTATCATGAGTTACTCTTCCTGAAAGCTGAAGCATTAGCTCGGTTAAATAGAAAGGACGAGGCGGCCAATGCTTTAAAAGATGCTGTAGTAGCAGCCATTGCAAATGCCGAAACAGGAGTTTCAGCTGCATTCAACGCCCTACAGTAAAAAGTTATGGAGGTGTTAAAGAAACTACTAAAGCGATTACAGCTACTGAAGCAGAAGAGTATTTCACAAACAATGTAAAACCATTGTTCGATGCCAATCCGGTAAAAGAGGTAATGGTACAGAAATATATTGCATTCCTTGGAGCTTTCGGCGAAACAACAGAATGTTACAACGATGTACGTCGTTTGAAAGCAATGGGTGAAGAGTACATCAAACTAGACAATCCCTATAAATTCCCGCTTCGTGCACCTTATGGAGCAGATGACGTAAGTGCAAACCCGAACGTAGAAGCAGCCTTCGGAAACGGTCAGTATGTATATACCGATCCAGTTTGGTGGGCCGGTGGTAGCCGCTAATTAAAAGAATACTTTCTAAAGTATTGACCCAATCGAAAAGAATGCCCGGATTGCACTATGTAATCCGGGCATTTTATTCCTTAAATAATATCCAATTCTTTATTTAAAGCAGCCCCTCTTTCAAGATACCTACCAATATCGGGTGTAATCCACTAACAAAACACTCGACTGCAATCACCATCAGGATAAGCCCCATCAAACGCATCATCACATTGTTTCCCGTTTCGCCCAACACTTTGACCAATCGGGTAGAAGCGCGCAATATCAGAAAAGTAATAAAATAAATCAAAGCAATAATGCCAATTAGCGTTCCCTTCATCTCAATCGTATGGGCATCTTCCATTAGCACGATAGCATTTGCTATTGCGCCCGGACCACAAAGCATCGGTATGGCAAGTGGAGTAATCGAAATATCATCCGCATAAGTTTTAATCTCTTCGTCTTTCAATTTCATTGGAGTATACCGGGCCTGCAACATATCAAAACCAATCTTAAAAATGATAACCCCACCTGCAATACGGAACCCATTGGTAGAAATACCAAAGAACTTAAAAAGGAATTGTCCGGCAAAAACAAATACCATTAAAGTGATAAACGAAACGAAAGTAGCACGGCGAACAACAGCTTGTCGCTCCTTATCAGTCATACCATGGGTCATGGTCAAAAAGACAGGCATTGTTCCCAAGGGGTTAGTCAACGTAAAGAAAGAGGTAAAACAGAGTAAAGCGAAAGGTAAGAGAGTGTCCATAGTTGTATTTTTATGCGTTCTATATTGAACGCAAAAATACAATATATCTATAAATGTTACAATAGTTCCATCAACTCTTTCAAATCAGTCACTAAATAAGTAGGACGGAACGGAAAATCGGCACGCCCGGACACATTATAATAGGCCTGATGCATCCCTATGCCATTGGCACCTGTAATATCCGCTTCCCAACTATCACCTATCATTAGCGATTCACGCAGTTCGGACTGTGTAGCCGACAAAGCAAAATAAAATATTTCCGGCCAAGGCTTCATCACCCCCAGATCCTCCGAAAGAATTATTTTATTAAAATAGGTATCGATACCTGACGAACGCATCTTGCGGGATTGCAACTCTCTAAAGCCATTTGAAAGAATATATAGATTATATTTGGGTGCCAAATACGAAAGTACCTCTTCTGCATACGGCATTAACCGACTTTTAGTAGGAATGATCGAGAAAAAATCATCAGAATAACGTTTTGCAAGCATTTCATTATCTATACCAACAGCTTGTAAAGGATATAAAAAACGCTGTCGGTTCAGTTCCTCTTTAGTCACCTGTCCGTTTCCGTACTCAACCCACAGCTCCGTATTCCGTCTTTGGTAAAGAGAATAAAAATGAGAGAACGAATCGAAATACTGTCCCAGTCTATATTTGTCATAAACTTCCTCAAACGTATCATACGCATTTTGGGAAAAGGCCCAAAGAGTATCATCCAAATCAAAAAACAGGTTCTTATATTTCATATTAAAGTATCGGGTACAGTTCAAAAAGAAGGCACGGACTACTTGCTGTGCAATCCGTGCCCTTATCAGCTATAATTATTTTATACAATTTACTTAACTTGGATAACCAAATACTTAGATACACTCCAGAATTCTTTCGGGTTTGTGATCTTCAGAGTCAACTGGCCCTTATCATCTTTAACCAGTTCATAAGATTTGGCAGGATGAGTGGTGAGTAACTCAGCACGTTTTGAATATAACTTAATCTCCTTAGTAGTACGGATGTCAATCTGAGTAAAATAATCCTTGTTAAAATCGGCACTTTTCAGCACATCTCCTTTTTCAAGAATCTTCTGAGTCTTAAGTTCCGACTTGGTACCGAACACAAACCATGCGCTATTAATTGCTTTATCCTGCTCAGCTACGGTCTTGGCTTTTGCTTCGTTCTCGGCAGCCAACGATTCTTTATCAGCAGTCAGACCGGTTACAGCGGCATCCAATTCCTGAATACGGATATTCTTAGAAGCCAATTCAGCCTGAAGTTCCTCAATACGTTGAGTTTTGGCAACCAATTCCTGAGTCAAAGACTCAACAGCCTTCTTCAGCTGTGCCGAATTATTCTTACTACTCTTCAACATAGCCTGCAATTTAGCGATCTGTGCCTTGTTCTCTTCCATCTGTTTTGTGATGAATTCGATATCAGATGCTATTTGCTGTTTTGCAGTAGCAGAGTTCTCAGAGATAGTTCCACGAGTCAAATCTACGCGACTCTCGGCTGCATTTATTTTACGGAATCCTTCCTGAACCTCATTGAAAGTACCCATCATTTCATCCAATTCGGCGTTCCTCTGGGTCAACTCCATCAAAAGAGAATCATTTTCTGCCTTCAGGTCTTTACTTCCACCACCCAGGCCGTTACACGAAGCCAACATAGCTGCGCATACTAATAAAATTGCTAACTTTTTCATACGATTACATTTTACGTTTTTAAATGAAGTTATTATTAATCGTCTATTCCTGCAAGTACAATCACAATCTCGCCCCGAGGGTCGGTAGCGGTAAAGTGTTCTATCAGTTCACTCAAAGTGCCGCGAACCGTTTCTTCGTGAATCTTTGAAATCTCACGAGATACAGACACTTGGCGCTCAGGCCCGAAATATTCGGCAAACTGTGTCAACGTCTTCAACAAACGATGGGGTGATTCATAAAATACCATCGTCCTGTGTTCATCTACCAGTGATTTTAACTTTGTCATGCGCCCCTTCTTCTGAGGCAAAAAGCCTTCGAAACAAAATTTCTCGTTTGGCAATCCCGACGCAACCAATGCCGGAACAAAAGCTGTAGCACCCGGCAAACATTGCACCTCGATACCGTTACGTACACATTCACGAACCACAAGAAAGCCCGGATCAGAGATTCCCGGCGTTCCAGCATCCGAAATCAAAGCGATTGTTTCGCCTGCCTTTATTCTATTAACAACACTCTCCACCGTTTTATGTTCATTAAACTTATGGTGGGATTGCATTACATTTTTAATTTCAAAGTGTTTCAGCAAGATTCCGGAAGTACGGGTATCTTCAGCCAGAATCAAGTCGGCCTCCTTCAGAACTTTAATAGCTCTGAATGTCATATCCTCCAAATTTCCGACCGGTGTCGGTACCACATATAGTTTTCCCATATCTCTCTTCAAATATTCATTATATAAAATGTTTCCTGAGAAGCTCTACAAAATCATTCATAGCTTCATTTTCTTCATCGACCTTGATCTTTGAAGACAGAAAAACAAGAGCTGCATCCAATGAACTCATTTCACCAATCTGATGCAACACATTATTCATCTGTTCCATACTTCCTCCGAACAATTCACGGGAGAAGCGAAACGAATCATTCAAGCTGATCGAACGACGCAAATCACCTGCAGTTTTGATACGTTCGGCCAAGATGGGTGAAGAAGCCACTCTAGTCTCAACTTTCACAGTCGGTTCCTCTGATTGTGGAACCGATACCGATTCGAATACTTCTTCTTTTTCATCAGCCACAGGATCAAGTTCCACAGTAGGTACCTGTTCGATAACCGCTTCAGACAAACTCAACGGCCCAGGCTCGACTGCCTCCTGGGAGTCTTCTGCTACTGCGGCTTCTTCGTTTTTTTCTGGAATGTCAGCCACAGTTTCTTTTAAAGCCGGGATTTCCACAACCTCTATTGTTTCCGTTACAGGTCTGTTCTCCGGACTTTCAGAAGCGTCGGCCGCTATCACAGGCTTTGCATCCAACAGCTCCAATAATGCATCCAGTCGTCCTCGCATTTGCACAATATTTCTTCGTGCCACTCCGCGCAAAACGGAATCCGGTTCGCGTGAAATGATTTCCATCAGGTACTTAAGCTCCTGAATATCCAGCTCTATGTCGTTCAGCAATGCTTGCATATCTACATCTGAATTTCTCTTTGAATGACTTGGCAAATGTAGAAATAAATAATGAAAAAACACTGAGAAGCCAATAAAACTATTACTTTTGCAAGCAATTATAACATACATCAGCATGGTATTATTTTCAGAAGATCATATACAAGAGACTAGAAGAAGAGGAAGAATCGAAGTAATTTGCGGCTCTATGTTTTCCGGAAAAACGGAAGAGTTGATTCGCCGCATGAAGCGGGCTAAGTTCGCTCGTCAACGTGTAGAGATATTCAAACCTGCCATTGACACCCGCTATTCGGAAGGCGACGTTGTTTCACACGACAGTAATTCCATTTCCTCCACACCCATTGACTCTTCTGCAAGCATTTTGCTCTTTACATCCGAAATAGATGTAGTAGGCATCGACGAGGCACAGTTCTTCGACAGTGGATTGATAGATGTATGCAATCAACTGGCCAATAACGGAGTGCGTGTCATTATAGCCGGATTGGACATGGATTTCAAAGGAGTTCCTTTTGGCCCGATGCCCGCTCTATGCGCTATTGCCGACGAAGTTTCGAAAGTACATGCCATCTGCGTGAAATGCGGACAGTTGGCTTCTTTTTCACACCGTACCGTAAAGAATGACAAACAAGTTTTACTGGGGGAAACAGCCCAATACGAGCCGCTCTGTCGGGAATGTTACCAACGCGCTTTACAAGAAGATCGAGAAAAATCATAAGGACCTCACGGCAGTAAAGCCAAGTCATACCGATGAGGTCGCACATCAAATATCAGGTTATCATGGAAAGGAAAAAAATTACATTTGATAGTTTCATACGCGGTTCTATCTGCTGTGCGCTCATTGTGGGATTACTCATACTTTTTAAAAGGCTCAGCGGTGTATTGCTACCTTTTTTCGTAGCATGGCTCATCGCTTATATGATTTACCCACTCGTCAAATTCTTCCAGTACAAATTACGTTTCAAAAGTAGAATCATTTCTATTTTCTGCGCGTTGTTCAGTATTACCATAGTGGGTATTTCCCTTTTCTATCTGCTGGTGCCTCCCATGCTTGCCGAAATGGGACGCATGAACGATCTACTGGTAACCTATCTGACCAATGGTACCTACAGTTCCGGCACTGTCCCTCCTACTCTTTCGGAGTTTATCCACAAGCACATTGACCTTCAGGCACTCAACCGTATCCTGAGTGAAGAGAATATAATGAATACCATTAAAGAAACGGTCCCTAAACTCTGGGCCCTTGTCGCGGAATCCATCAATATCCTGTTTAGTGTCTTTGCTTCTTTCATTATTCTATTATATGTAGTTTTTATTCTGCTCGACTATGAGTCTATAGCCGAAGGCTGGCTACACTTGCTTCCAGGTAAATACCGTACTTTCGCTTCCAATCTGGTGAATGATATTCAGGATGGCATGAACCGTTATTTCCGTGGGCAAGCCTTTGTTGCTTTTTGTGTAGGGATTTTGTTCAGCATTGGATTCCTGATCATTGATTTCCCGATGGCCATTGCTCTAGGGCTATTTATCGGAGCACTCAACATGGTACCCTACCTACAAATCATCGGCTTCCTGCCCACCATCGTACTTGCCATCCTTAAGGCTGCTGATACCGGTGAAAACTTCTGGGTAATTCTGGCAGGTGCTCTTATTGTATTCATCGTTGTCCAAGCCATTCAAGACGGTTTCCTTGTCCCTCGAATTATGGGAAAGATCACAGGACTCAACCCTGCTATTATTCTCTTATCCCTTTCCATTTGGGGATCTTTACTCGGAATGCTAGGCATGATCATAGCACTCCCACTCACCACTTTGATGTTGTCCTATTATCAGCGTTTCATTATCAACAAAGAAAAAATAAAATATGACAGACACGAAGTCACTGATAATCAATCAGCAGAGGAAAATACTAAAAAATAAATGAAACTTTTTTCATCCAAAAGCTTGCAAATATAAAAAAAGTCACTACCTTTGCACCCGCAATCAGGAAATAACTGATACGCAAATAAGGATTGATTCGCTAGCTCAGCAGGTAGAGCACAACACTTTTAATGTTGGGGTCCTGGGTTCGAGCCCCAGGCGGATCACTCAAACAAAAAGCAAAACAATGAAAACCGCTGATAATCAATCATTATCAGCGGTTTTTCTTTTTATCCATACCGCAAATTGAAGCAGAATACCGCATCTTACTGGAGGTGAAATAGGTGGACTTAATTTCCACATAAAAACAAGTCCACCTGATTGGATTATATTTCACTGATTCTCTGCGTTTTGCATAAAACAAACTCTTTTCAAAACATGTATTTTTACACCATCAAAAAAAGAAGAGTATGGCAATGCAAAGAAACTATTTTACGGTATTGTTTTTCCTGAAGAAATCAAAGCTGCTAAAAAATGGAGAAGCACCAATCTGTATGCGTATCACAATAAACGGAAAACGTGCAGAGGTACAAATCAAGCGAAGTATAGATGTTACAAAATGGAATACGCAAAAAGAATGCGCGATTGGCAGGGAAAAGAAGTATCAAGAAATAAACCACTATCTTGATACGATAAGAACTAAAATCCTTCAAATTCACCGTGAACTTGAGCAGGACGGTAAACCTATTACAGCAGATATTATAAAAAATATCTATTATGGAGAACACTCTACTCCCAAAATGCTGCTTGAAGTATTCCAGGAACACAATTCGGAATATCGGGAATTAATGAATAAGGAATATGCCGAAGGTACTGTACTTCGATACGAACGTACAGCAAGATATTTGAAGGAGTTTATCAGTGAACAGTATAAACTGGCTGATATTCCATTAAAATCAATCAACTATGAATTTATAACCAAATTCGAACATTTCATTAAAATACAGAAAAACTGTGCGCAAAATGCAACAGTGAAATATCTGAAGAATTTAAAGAAAATCATCAAAACTGCATTGATAAAGAAGTGGATAACTGATGATCCGTTTGCAGAAATACACTTCAAACAGACCAAGTGTAACCGTGAATTCTTAAACGAAATGGAACTTCGCAAAATCATCAATAAAGATTTTGATATTCAACGATTACAAACCGTAAGGGACATATTCATCTTCTGTTGCTTTACCGGTTTGGCTTTCACAGACGTAAAGAATCTGAAAAAGGAACACCTTGTACAGGCTGATAATGGTGAATGGTGGATAAGAAAAGCAAGGGAAAAGACCGATAATATGTGCGACATTCCATTGTTGGATATACCAAGACTTATTTTAGAGAAATATCAATCAAATCCAATCTGCAATGAAAAAGGATTATTACTTCCTGTTCCCAGCAACCAACGAATGAACAGTTATTTGAAAGAAATAGCTGATGTATGTGGTATTCAGAAGAATCTTTCCACACATATTGCAAGACATACATTTGCATCACTGGCTATTGCAAATAAGGTTTCCTTGGAATCCATTGCCAAAATGTTAGGACATACGGACATTCGTACAACTCGTATTTATGCCAAAATAATGAATTCTACCATTGCCAATGAAATGAAAGTACTGCAAAACAAGTTCGCAATATAATTTTCAACCATTATTTCATTTCTTACAGCAAATATCGCCCTTTGCCACTGACTGTGCAAGGCGGCCCTGTCGGGCTGGTTGGCTGGAAAAAAATCATCCTCGCTTCGCTCCGGTATTTTTTTCCGCCAAGCCTTGCACCGGTCATTGGCAAAGAACAGCCGGGCCAGTAAGAAATTGAAATACTGGCTCCACGGAGCCGGTCATGTCTAATTTAAATAAAAGAATATGACTGAAGAAGTTGGAAAGAAGGTATGTGAAGGTACAGTAGCAGACCTCATGAAGGACAAGACCGGAAAACAGACGGTTATCACGTTGACAAGAAAGAATGCTTACCGAGTGAAGAAAATCAGAGAACAAGGGACGGATGACGAAGCCGTCCTTTTTCATTCCGTAAACGCTGTACGGGAATGGGCTCCTACGTACACACCATCGAAACGGCAGACGGGGAAACAGAACTGCATCCAAATGAATTTGAAAAATGGGAAGCTGTGGAATTCCTGTATCCCGGCTATCTGGAAGACCTGCTTGATGCTGCATACAACGCATACAGATGGAGTTCCTTCGAACCTGAAGCAAGGGCGGAAACAGACATCATGCAATATGAAAAACAACTTGTAGAGGATCTGAAACTGATTCCGGAAGAAAAGCAGAACGAGTATGTCAGTGCATACCATAGCAAGTTCTCTGCCTTGCTGGGCAGTCTCTCACGATGTGCCAGTCCGATGGTGACAGGGCCTGCCAAATTCAACTGTCAGCGCAACAACAAGGCCTTGGACGCATACCAGAACAGATTTGATGAATTTCATGACTGGCGTAACCGCTTCAAGGCTGCCATGGAAAGGATGAAAGAGGCTGCCAAACCGGAAGAACAGAAGCAGGAAGAGGCATGGAACCGTCTGAAGCGTGACATTGCAAGCAGCGCACAGACCATTCATGATATTGATACCGGTAAAGCAAGAGGATACAGCCGTGCCTTGTTTGTCAGCAGTATCCTTAATAAGGTAAGCACCTATGCAGGAAAAGGAGAAGTGGAAATCGTACAGAAAGCGGTGGACTTCATTACAGACTTCAATGCGCAATGCAAAAAACCGGTTATCACTCCGCGGAACCGTTTCTTCCAACTGCCGGAAATGGCACGCCAGGCCAGACTGAAACTTCAAGAAATCAGAGAACGGGAAAACCGTGAACTGAAATTTGAAGGCGGAACGCTGGTATGGAACTATGAGGCAGACCGCCTGCAAATCCTGTTTGACAGTATTCCGGATGACCAGAGGCGCAAGGAGCTGAAATCATACGGTTTCAAATGGTCGCCGAGATACCAGGCATGGCAACGGCAACTTACACAGAATGCCGTATATGCAGTCAAAAGAGTGTTGAACCTTCAAAACCTATAAGACATGAAAGACCGATTGAAATATGTAATCGATTCCCGATACTTCGACGGAACATGCCTGACAAGTATGAGTGACGGATTCCATAATGACTATGGTGAGGAAACAATCGAAGAACTGCGCATACGGGAAAACAATCCCTATCTGAAAGCAGTGACACCTTCTGATATAGACAAGAAGCTGCGGTTATACAATCAGTCCCTGTCCGAACCGTTCAAGGAAATCACTGAAGAAGACTACTATGACCTGCTGGATGTACTGCCACCCTTGCGCATGAGACAAAACTCGTTCTTTGTGGGAGAACCGTATTACGGAAATATGTACTCTTTCTGCTTTACCCGTCAAGGAAGATATTTCAAGGGCCTACGCTCCGTACTTACTCCGCAATCCGAACTGGACAGTCAGATAGACCGTCACATGGAAATCATCAACCGGAAAGCCGTGATCTCAAAAGAGGAAACAAGCAAAACGATCAGCGGAACCAGACTCATTCCCTATTATTTTTCACTGGACGGAAAACAGCCCGTATTCATCTGCAACCTTGTCATCCAATCAGATTCCAGACAAGCAAGGACGGACATGGCGAATACCCTGAAAAACCTTCGCCGGAACCATTATCAGTTCTATAAAGGAAAAGGACATTACGAAACTCCGGACGAACTGATAGACCATGTATCCAGAAATAAGCTCACCCTTGTTTCCGACAAACATTTCTTTCAATATCCTCCCGACAGGGAATCCGTAACTTTCATCGGACACATCAAGGAGACATCAGAGGAATTTCTTTTCCGGATCTATGACCGTGAATATTTCCTGTATCTCCTAAAAAGATTGAGGACCGTGAAAAGGAGTCCGCACAGGATATAACAAATATCAAATTATAACATTCGGGGAATGCGGTAAAATGACTGCCGTATTCCCTCATAAAAACAATACAAGTATGAACAAATCGAACACTCTATACTGGAAAACAGCCACAGATCCGGCTGAGCGCATTGAGGTCAGACTCGTCCTGAACAGTTATATCGACAATGATAATCTGTATGTAGGACTTGAATCCCGGTCTAAAAATAATCCGGAATGCTGGGAATCCTACACGGACATCACCGTCAACCTCAATTCCCTTCCCCCGTTCCATGCCTATGTGGACAACCGGGACTGCAACAGACATATGCATGATTTTCTGACCAGTAACAGAATAGCAGAACCTGCCGGATTTGAATATCAGGGATTCAGAATGTTCCGCTTCAATCCTGACAGGTTGAAGGAACTCGCACCCGAACAGTTCAAGACAATCAGCGCCAAACTGCCACCACAGGATGACATGATAAAGGACATCATCTATCAGGAAAGACATTTCCCTTTGAGAACTGTTCAAGACATTCACGGAATATATCTTGTTTCAAGCAAGGAACTGGAAGAATCTCTGATCGAAGGAGTACGGAACCTGGATGCTGCGGCAAATGAACTGCTGGATGGCATCTGCCTGTTCTGCTCCACACAGGAACTGCGCTATCTTACGGATGCAGAACTGATAGAAACAATCTACGCACAATAAAAAGGAGGAACAAATATGAAAACCGGAGACATTGTATTTCTGAGACGTCCCTATAAGGGATACCGTGCCGTCGAACTTATGGAAAGACTGGAATGCCGCTGGCTGGTCAGGATTGTCGAGAGCGGTCTTGAACTGGAGGTATATGAAGATGAACTTATATCAGAATTTTAATACGGATAAAGTGTTATGGAAAAATATCAGTTTGCATTCCATTCGGAAATAATCGGCTATACCTCACCCCATATCGGCGAGGTCAGAAAAGCCATACACAGAAAAGTGGAAAAGGAAAAGTCTGCCGCCATAAAGAATGATATTGAGCTGCACATGTACAAGGTGCATGACGGCATACCGGTTCTCCTTAACACCTGCTACCTGTATGATGAAAAAGGATGTATGGTACACGGAAGTATCAAGGGAACCAAGGATTATCTGCTTGAGACATGGAGATACCATACAAACAGACATTCCAAAGGTTTCAGTTCCACAAGAATCAGGCCCTACACGACAAGCAGGGCTTTTTCGTTTGTATAACTCTTAAAATCAGGAATCATGAACCAGACATTACAACTTACAGACTATATTCCACAGTATGTAAGCCTCTACTACGTGGACTACCGGGATGACCTTGATGAGCATGAAGACATCCAGGAGGAATGCATCCGTTCCAACAATATGGAAAAACTCTATGAAAAGGCATACGAATGGTATGAGGAACAGGAAAGCTCAAACATGCACGACTATCTGGAGGAGACAAGAAAGAATATGGAAGCGGACAATCTTGCCGGAGAGTTTGAAAAGTATGAAGATGAAATCAGGGAACTTATCTACGACCGGAACGATTCCGACCCGGTAAAGGACCTGATACGCAACTCGTCCGTCACTAATTTCTTCTATTCGCTCGGAGTGGAAATCAGCGGATATCGGACCGGTTGTTCACTGCGGGGAGAATCAGTCGCCATGGCCTGCCATAAGGTACGTCGCGCACTGCATCTGAAAAAGGGGCAGTTTGACGAGAAGATTGAAGAACTGGTAGAGAATGCCACATACGGCGGAGAACTGCGCATCTACTTCAACGCCATGTTTGACAGGCTCATCAGCAAAGACCCTGAGAACGATTTCAAAAGCATCCGTTTCCACGGGAATGTAATGGTGGCCATTGCCGACAGCCGGAACGGTTCCGGACATCATGTACGGATTCCGCTGGACATCACCTTCCCTTTCCGAAGGGAGAATCTGTTTGTCGATTCACAGGTACACTATTCCTATGCCAATGAAGTCTGCGGAATGACCAATGACTGGTGTGATTCCACAAAATGGGAAACGGGCATGATACCTTTTACCGGATCTGTCCGAAAAAGCCGGATGGCTGAATACAAGAAACAGGAAGCCGCTTACGAGCAGACATTCCGAAGCGGGAAATGCACCTTCGGTGACATGAACTACAAACGCCATCGTGACGTGCGGTATTCGAATGAATATCCTGCCGGATGCAGATGCCCTCATTGCGGTACTTTCTGGATTGACTGAAAAACATTTACCAACCAATAAATTCAAACGATATGAAAATCTGCTGTTCACAAGAGCATTACGACAAGGTCGTACAGTATGCAAAATCAATCAATGACAAGACACTGGAAAACTGTCTTGAACGTCTAAAACAATGGGAGAAGAATGAGAACCGTCCATGCGAAATCGAACTCTATTACGACCATGCGCCTTATTCGTTCGGATTCTGCGAACGTTATCCGGACGGGAATACAGGCATTGTCGGAGGACTGCTGTATCATGGAAATCGGACGAGTCCTTTGCCGTCACCATGGAACGTTTCCACGGATGGAGCATACATACCTGACATATATGCGACAGTCTGTATTGGGGAGCCTCATGCAATATGGGGTTCCCTTTTTTCCGCAGACATGATGACAGCATCCTCATTCTTGCTGCAAAATAGCTGTTTCGCGCAACTCCCGCAAGGCCCTGCCGGCTGGTTGTCTGGAAAAATCATCCTCGCTTCGCTCCGGTATTTTTCCGCCAAGCCTTGCAGGGATGCGGGCAAACAGACAACAGGGACAACAAGAAATAAGAATGCCTGTACCTTACAGGCAGACAATGTATAACAATAAATATCAGAAGTCATGATTACAGACCAGAAGACACAGAACAGGCTTCACGCGGATACCGGAACGGAACTGTTCTCCATCAGACAAAGGAAGGAAGCCGTCACAAGGATGCTGGACATTCTGAAAGAGACTCCGGAATACCTGCAGGTTATGAACCATATACCGGCTTATGCCATGGATGACGATACGTCAGAATGGTGGAAATCGGAAGAATCGGAAAATTTCATGAACTCACTCCTGGAAGTGATGGAAAGCTATACTCCGGACGGATACAGGTTCGGACCGAAATCCGGCACGGCCGACCTTTACGGCTACTGGGAAAGCAAGACCGGACGGACAACCCTCTTCCATCTGCTTTTCAGTCTGGAAAGCGGATATGAATGGGGAAAAGGTCTTTCCATGAGAAAACAGATGCATTCTACAAGGAAATAAAGAGAAATTTCATGGAGAGGGATTCGACACGGACAGAACAGGCTGTACATCACAGGCCATGTATCTTGTAAAAGGAAAGACACGCCTGTACGTGCATCCGATGGAAATAAGCGGCTACTGTGAAACACTGCATATTCCACAGATTACAGCCATACTGAAAAAAGGAGGCTGTACATTCCGTCTTGTAAAGGATACGATAGCGGAAGAGGTGTATTCCTTCACCGATGAAGAAGAAATGGAATATTACCGTGCCAGATACGGAACATGCATCCACCGGAATATACTGGATGCCTTCAGCAACCGCCGGGCAGGAAAAGAGGACATACTTTCCATGATGGCATCACGGATAAATGTGGCGACGACATCACATCTGCACGGTATCGGATATGATTCGCCTGCATACAGGTTTGTGCATGAGGCATACGACAGACTGGTAAACAACGGAAAGCTGAAGGAGAATGTCCGGAAAATCGGTTGCTGCAACATCATAATGGCCATTTCAAATACCAACGCAATATGAGACTGAATTACAATGACATACTGCTTCTGGCAATATGGGAATACAACAGGAGACAGGACGAGGATCTGACCCTGGAACTGTTTCAGGAAACATTCGGACAGGTTCCCGGCGCACATTTCCATGACAAATGGGTGCATTATTACAACAGGAACCTGCTGATGATGGCCGCCTATTTCAGGGGTGAGGAAGAAAACGGCCAGAAATTCTGTGATATGATCACCCGACAGGTTGAACGCTATACACAAAACAGGAGGAGAACAGGATGAATACAAAGATACGATATGACCTTGACAGTCTTGAACTGGCAAACGGTGACTTCGGGTATCCCATTACAGAAAAGGAAGTACGGAAAGTGAACCGTATGCTGGAACTGATGGAGAATGTCCGAAGCAGGCAGATGTGCCCGACAGAAGGAGACTGCGTGGAATTTGTCTCACGTTCTGGTGACTATTTCGGAAAAGCTCATATAGAACGGATAACAGGAAAATATGCGGATATATGCCTGATACCGGAAACGGTATTCTGTTTCGATGACATGGGAAAAGCCGCCTATGATACCACCGGAAGTCCCTGGACGCAGGTCAATATCCGGAACATGAAACCCGCAGGTACAGAAATCCGCATATTCAGGACATGGGGATTCGGGAAGCGCAGCAGTACGGGCAGTCTAAGGTTCGATGCTCCGGTCAGGAAATGGGAATACAGAGAACCGAATCCGTTGTATGACGGTTACACCACCCGTAACTGGTTCCGCTATCATATCATGAAACACCGGGACAGGGAAAGGACAGGCGAATACACCTTCCGCAGCGATTCATTCACGCTGTACAGCCGGAGCGAGCTGGACGAGCTGGCCGCAATCCTGAAAGGCAGACTCTACAAGGGAATCCTGCCTGACTCTCTTGTACTTTGGGGATACCGCATGGATATTAAGGAAATATCACGTGAGCAGTGGAACGGTATGGGACAGCACGGACAAATCCGCATGAAATTCATGGGATACGGTCCGGTCAGAATCCACACGGACAATGAAAACCATACCGTAACAGTATACAGAATCAACGACAGTCTATAACCAATTATAAAATAAAGGAATATGGCACGATATGAAATCTCCAACGAAGTCAGGCCGCTCGACAGGCTCATCACAGGCTTTGCCTCCTCATGCGGCTATGAAATACAGACCGTATTCAACGACCTGCTGCGTTTCATCATCCACGGCTTCTCTCCGGGAGCACCGCCAATAAGCAACTGGAAATACAAGCGTCAGCAAAACGCCTCGTTCATGGAAATGACAGCCGAATGGACACGTATCATGCAGAAACAAATCGGCAGGTCGGGCTGGTTCGACGCTTTCGGTGAACTCTACATGGCTTACTGCTCAAAACCGGGACAGCAGGCAAACGGACAATTCTTCACGCCGTCACATATCTGTGAACTCATGGTCATGTGCGCGGCAGGTAAAAAAGAGACCGGACAGAGGATGGGAGACCCACATGCGGCAGCGGAAGACTCCTGCTGGCATACCATGCGCACAATCCGGGAAACTATCTGGTCGGAGAAGACATCAGCCGGACCTGTTGCATGATGACCGTATGCAACATGCTCGTCCACGGGTGTGTCGGGGAAGTGATCTGTCATGACAGTCTCCAGCCGAAGGCATTCACCGACGGATGGAAAGTCAACCAGGCTCTGCCTTTGACGGGAATACCTTCTATAAGACGCATGAAGGAAGAGGAATACAGGAATCCTCTTCCGGAAAATATCGGACGCTTCAAAGAGGCAGTCCGTATCATCAACCTATTGGACAAATAATTACCAACCATTTAAAAATATAATTATGGAAGCTTTAGCAACATTGAACAATCAGAGACAGTTTGATTTCCAGAACAACGGAATCGAAGTAATGGACCTTGAAACACTACAGCGTACCTACAAGGAGAACGACATCTACGGCAATCCGGTAAGGGGAATCTACCACTACCAGGTCATCCAGCGCATGACGGACATCGCCGTCACAACCTGAACTACGAGGTGGAGGAAATCTTCCCCAGAACAAGAACCGGACACAGCCGAGTGGTCATCTTGCGCAGGTGGAACAGACCTATGGAGAGAAGGCGGTAGAAGCACATGTACTGCGCAGAATATTCACAACCATCCGTATTCTGAACGGGGATACCGACGAACTGACAACCACACTCGTGGTAGCCTACCATCAGGACGGTATCCAGGCGGCAATAGGTCCCTGCGTACGTATCTGCCACAATCAGTGTATCCTTTCACCCGAACGAAGCGTTGCCAACTACGGTAAGGACAAGGTGACTACCGAGGAACTGTTCGGGAAGGTGGATGACTGGATGCGCAATTTTGAGCGTGACATGGATGCGGACAGAAGCCGAATCCAAAGGCTCAAGGAAAAGGTGTTGACACCCGGTGAATTATACATGATCATCGGTATGCTGACGGCTCTGCGTGTATCCCATGACAGTGCAGACAAAAGACTGGCATCACAGGTGGACACCTATCCGCTTAACCAGGGACAGATTTCCGTATTTACGGAAGAACTGCTCAAACTCTCACTTGAACAGCCACGCATTACAGCGTGGGATGTCTACAATGTAGCGACAGAAATCTACAAGCCTGGAAAGACTGATTTTCCTGCCATGATTCCACAAAATGGAGCAATGGCCGATTTCCTGCTTTCATATAACCAGAATTAGAATCTGAGACCGAAGACAACAGGCCCGGTTCCGTCACCAGCGGAATCGGGCTTTGTATTTTATTAACTGTAATAATCAGATAAGATATGGCAGCAAGTAACAGAAAAAAGGCTGAAATGTATATCCTTTTCAGCTGCAACGCATGGCACGAATACAGTTCATTCGAGCCAAAGGCGGTTTTCTCTTCCATAGAAAAGGCAGCAGACTTCCTACAAAAGAACAGAAGAAAACTGAAACTAGAGGAAGATGACGTCGAATGTTTCAGACAGCACAGTCAGACTCAGGGCAGGAATACCAATTACCTGGTACAGTCCTGTCCCTACAATCCAGTCCGTGCAAGAGACTTGGAATGACAAAGAATCCATTCATAAACAATCATATAAAAATATACGACTATGACAAATGATGAAAACACTTACATCGGAATGTCCCTGCCGGAAGGAATACGGTACATCACCGTTTTTGAAAAAGGGGATTTTGAAAACTGCGGAAGAATACTCAGGACATTCTATCGTACGGAAGACAGGGTGAGAAAATTGCTCGCTTTGGGAAACCTGCTCCATTTGGGAGGCAGTCTCTCATCAAATGAAAACAAGACAAGCTGTTGGCCTTTGAATAATGGGAATCCCATTCACGAAGCAAAGGAAATATCAGGCAAGGAAAAGTTCTTCCTGCTCGGTGACTGGACTTACCTGTATGAAAATGGCAGATGGTTTCTGGGCTATGAAGGAAAAATCTATGAAATCAGCAATCCTGAATTTTCTGTCTTTGTTCCCGACAAGGATCATACACCTTCCCCTCTGGACAAAGGACTTTCCTTTGCCGTAATCGGCGAAACGGGAAAACTGGAATTCACTCCGGAAATTGTCAACGGATGGGATACCTGGAAAAGCCTTCCCAAAAGAGTCAGTGAAAAGGAAAAACGGTATATGTATTCCGCAAAACACAACTTATAAAAGTCATCAAACCTAAAAAACTGGAATCATGAAAGAAATCAATATGACAAAGGCTATATCATGTATGCCGGACAAATTCATCACAATGGAAATGGTTGAACTGGCCGCGACCGAACACCGTCCGGAACTGGTCAACTATCTGCCGGAGAAATATATTACTTCTGAAATACTTGACAGTATATTCAAAACAGATGATTACGGATGGCGTTCCTGGCAGCTTTCGAAGATACCTGAAGAAAAACGTAATCGCCAGATTTGTCTAAGGGCAATAAAGGCCGAAAAGAGTAATTTTCCTGACATACCGGAAAAATACAGGAACAGTGACATACTTGAATCGCTGTTCGCACACAGGAATTTCATGCACTACCTGCATCTGATACCTTCATCCTCATGGAACAACGGAACAGTCCGTGATGCAATATACTCCCTTTACCGTGACGTACAGCAAAACGGAGGTTACCGGTACTGTTCTGAGAGGTATGAACAGCAGTTCTTATATGAAACAAGCGTCATGCTTTCTTTCGTTCCGCGACAAGCCAAGGATTTCAGACTTTGGAAAGAACTGATCCATGACGGACGTATCGCAACCATGACTATCGACAAAATGATGCCTAAATGTTTCAAACAGGCAGCATACTACAAGGAATGGGCCATACGCTGTATCAAGGAAGTGGATACACGCTGGCTTGACTATGACACCGTATGGAAGGCCATCTGTCACAAGACAGGCAACCTGCATGGCATTTTCGATTCATACGGACATTACGAGTGGTTCTCCAAACATGCGGATGATGCCATGGCTGACAAAGCAATGGAGCTGGAACCTAACCTGTTTAACAAACTTCCCAGACGGTTCCGGACACCGGAAAGACTTATTCATACACTTGAAGTAAAAAGAGAAATCAACAGTTACAACTTCATTCTTGAACCGAACTTGATGACGAAAGAGGTTTGTATGGCACTGGCCAGAAGGGATTCGTTCTACCCTGATATTCCATCGGAACGCTGGAACAGGGAACTTGTGGAATATTTCACCGAACACGGAAACAGCATGTATTGGTTTCCTCAACTGCCGAAAAAACTACAGACCAGAAAACTTGCCGAGAAGGTTCTCAAGGAGAAGCCGCAATACTTCCATTATCTGCGGATGGAATTCATCACACCTGAAATGTCCAGGCTGTTATGTCAAAAAGACCAGGATAATATCCGTCATTTCAAGGAGCGTGTCATGGAGTTCCAGAAATATACAGGACTTCCAGCCGAATTCTATGGATGTGAAACGGATTTCGAGCATATCAGAGACCGTGATGACAGCCGCCGATACTGCCGTATAGGACTCGCTTACATCGCCTTACAAAAATGTAAACGCGGATGGCATGAAAGTGAATACTATCTCATCATGACACGCCATCCCAACCGATATATGCCTGCCGAAACAGTGTTCAGAAAACAAATTACCACATTCCACCGGACATGGCTGGAAAAGACAATATGTGACAACGACCCGCAATTCCGGATTCCGAAGATTCAAAAGGATTTGAAGGATGTACAGGCCATGCGGTATTATGAGGTGGAACATATTCGTACCATACTGGGTTGCGAAATATTCCGCAACTCTTTCATGGGACAGACAGTGGAATACTGTATCCTCAAGGACGGACTGACCTACCATGACAGGAACATGGAAAGGCTCGCTTCCGGCCTGCAATACAAGATCCGTCAATTGAAGGAGCAGGCTGTACTCCCCAAAGGTACTGATGACTCTATAGAAATCAATGCTGAAACGGTACACCGCAATATGGGGTATTGTCTGATCGGAATAGAAGCCTTTGCGGAAGACTACGGACTGGACATAGCCCGGACATATACCCTGAAAGAGCTGAAGGACGTTATCCATGAACAGGGATACAAGCCTTCACTGGAGAAATACAAAAAGAAGTCCAACATCTAAATCTTATCTGAATATGAATATTTTCCAAAAGAATTGAAAACCTGTGCGATGAAATCATCGGCAGGATACTTGCACTGATGCAGGCAAACTCGGTTTCGAAGTAATACTTAAAGACAATGACAATCCGGTTTACGTAATCTGGTTTGACAAGACCGGTGATCCGTGCGAATGCTCCGTACACAAGGTAACTGCCGTCGGAGAAGGAATCACACTTGAAGTCCATGATAAGATAACCGGAGAAAACTACAAGGTCACAAGGCCATGAGGCGGCTCAATCCGGTATGGCTTAACGACATTCTGGAAGCCATGACAAACATCTTTCAGATAAAAATACGGGACTGGAAGAAAATATTATATGTTGCAAATGTGGAGGAAATCATGTAGTCTGCAATGCCTTCATCAATCCGAATACAAAACAGTTCTATAATTATGATGATGAGTCATTCTTGTATGGATGGTGTGAGAAGTGTGACAATTATACCATTCTCTGCGACATAGAAACTGTAAAAAAGGATATGGAAAACGGTTTTAAGGAATTTGTCGAAACATACGGGAGAAAACCTGAACTTGCAGAGTGCGAAATTATATGGAAAGACAGCCTTAATACAGAATACGTAAACATCGCCCTCACGGATATACCTGAAGAATATGATAATACAATATTTTTCTACTGTAAAAGCCTCTCCGATTTGAAATCACTGGCTGACTACGGAAAAGAGGATTTCATAGTAACGGGTTACATCAATTTCACAGACTTGGGAAATAAAACATAAAATCTTTTTTATGTTCCAAAAGTTGCCTGATATGTAAACTTTTTATATATTTGCGTCATGAAACAGGAACGGATCATATCAGCATACAAGAATTATTTTATGGACTTTATCTCATCTCTCAGAAAAGAGGAAGCCCGTAAGATATACTACATTCTTGATATGCTGAAAGTACAGGAAAGGGTAAGCAGCAAGTTCGTAAAGTATCTGCGTGAAGAACTCTATGAAATCCGTGCTGAATATGGAGGCAATATCTTCCGGGTATTCTTCATATTTGATGACGGGAACATCGTAATCCTGTTCAACGGATTTCAGAAAAAGACACAGAAGACACCGCCTTCTGAAATAGAAAAAGCATTAAAGATAAAGGAGGAGTATTATGAAAGCAAGAAATGAAAACCTGACCAGCATCGATGCTATCATGGATGCGGAATTCGGCAAGCCGGGAACACCTGAACGTGAGGAGTTCCGTAAGGAGGCATACGCCTACTGCATGGGACAGATTATATGTGATGCCAGAAAGAAGGAAAAGATGACCCAGTCCGAACTGGCTGAAAAAATCGGAACCAACAAGTCCTATATCTCCAGAATAGAAAAAGGTATTGTAGATCCGGGTATCAGTACATTCTGCCGTATCATTGATGCGCTCGGATTGAAGATTGAAATTGTCAAACCGGTATTATAATGGAAAATTATCAGGAAAAAGCCAGGGAAAACTTTTACCGTAACCGTCCATACGGCATTCACATTGATTATGCCCGAAAAGGATTTGTACTGTTCAATCACTATACAAACAGTCTCGGAAAACAGGAAACCGGTTCCATCGAAGGACTTCCCCTTGAAAAGTTCGAGGATGTGGACGCGATACCATTGAACGGGAAAATTATAAAAAATGGTAACCGGACAACAGACATCTATTTCTATACAGACGATTCAAATCCTTACAAAAACATGAAGTTGGATATGGATGCTCTGAAACAGTATAATCGGTTCATTTATCCCCTGTCACTTTTTTTAGACAGGATATTATAACAAGACAGCCGTGAATCATGACAAATTCACGGCTGTCTTGTTTTCTATGGCATAAACAATAATCTGTATTCTTCTTTTCTTCTCCTTTCTATTGACGGAATTTTCTTTCCCTTATAGTGACAATATCGTATGAAGTCCGCATAAATGTCCCGGTTACCGGCTTCCAGTTTCCTTATCAACGTGCTTTTGGGTATCCTGCCATAACCGAGCAACTTATATGGTCCCACCTGGTATGCCAGACACGCGACGATCAGTGAATCTTTACCCAGATGTCGGAACAACGCACACATTTTCTTCAGATCCTTTCTCAGAATACTGTCTCCCTCACTTTCTGTCAGACATACGGGAAACTTTTCCCCTTTTCTGATACGGTGACCGTATGCAACATACGGATGATGTTCCGGACCATGCCATCCTTCATATTTCTTGATACACTTGACAGCCGTTTCCCAACGTGAGTCTTCCACATTCTCCTGTGCCCGCAGGGAAGTTACCGTCATGGCCAGTACCACCAACGGCAGTACTGACCTTAGAAGTCTAACGGTTATTATAGGGCACCTCCTTCCTGAACTGACAATGAATCTTCCACAGCATCCGTCTCTTCATCACCTGCATCGTTGAAGTCAAATTCCATTTCCGTCATGTTTCCCCAATTGTCCTCGACAACGACAATGAAGTTCTGCGCCTCGTCACATAGTGAAGTATAATACAGCCTGAACTTCCGGTCCTCCAGCAGATAACGGTCATTCGGCTTGAATTCAAGACCGTTGTCCAGTTTCAGGGAACCTTCCCCGTCATACTGGAAATAACGGATCGTATAGACCGTACCGTCAAAATCGCCCTCACTTTTGAGTTCACATCGTATTTCCGCCGTCTCATTCCTGTTCAGTTCCTTGGGAACCGGCATTGTTTCCACGGTAAACGGATAACTTTGCTGGATTTCCAGCTCGGATTCGCACGAGGTCAGTACAAGACTGACCAGACCTATGCAGAACATGGCAATCTTGCCTGCCAGCCCAAATCCTTTTCTCATATTCTTTTCTGTCTTCATTTGTTTTCCTTTGTTTTTGTCAGATATTCATTCAAGTCCTTAAATCCATCATACAGACCGGAACAGTCCATAACCTTATTCCCGAAATGTATGTTCAAAGTCTCCAGTGCTGTAATCCCGGCCTGGTCACGGTCAAGAAAGCACCGGATTTTGCCGTAACCCTCCAGAACGGCATACGACCGTTCCAGATTGGATACTGAGTTCAGCACCAGGCAGTCCTCGTCCGCCACAGTCCGCAATACCAATGCCGAAAGGAAATCCACAAATCCTTCAAACACACAGCACGTATCCTGTTTCTTTCCGGACAGGGACACACAGGAAATGTCCTTGGGAGAGATGCATCCCTTGAACATCGGGTTACGGAGTTCATAACCGCCGCTCCGGTTCATGAAGCCTATGGCAAAATACCGTTTGCCCCGTATTCCGTATGCAACTTCCTTGCAGAACCTCCCGGCTATGGCCGGATCAATGCCTCTCTCTTTCAGGTAGCTTTTCAATGCCTCATGACTCAGTTCCGTCACTTTCACGTCCTCGAATCCGGAAACGCGGGGTATCTTCTTACGTTCCTGTAAAAGCCGGAGGGGAAGGATGCCGGATTTCCCTGAAAGGAACTCCAGCTGTTCCATGAAACCGGTGCTTCCGGTCAGTTCTCCGGCAAGATGGAAGATGTCACCTCCCTTTCCGAGGCCAAAATCAAACCAGACATTCCGCTGCGTATCCACCTTGAAGGATGCGGTTCTCTCATTTCTGAAAGGGGATCTGAACCAGACATCATTTCCTTTACGGGATACAGGCATATGCCCCAGATCTTCAAGAAAACCGACAAGAGAAATCCGTCTAATCTGTTCCAGTTCCATAACCCGCTAATTTATCATAAAACGAATGCCGATTCCATATTGGGTATGGCAATATCCGAGACTTCCGCCCCACAGGAAACGCTCACGCAAGGAAGCCGTCAATGCCACACGGTCGGCAAGGTACAGTTCCATCTCCAGCGTCAGGGCACAGCCGTACACAAAGGCATCGCCGTTTTTCAGAGTGGCCCCGTCATAGAGTTTTTTATCGGACCAGTTTACCGTCTCATATCCGGCCAGTGCCGATCCTCCAAGATTGAGGAAGAACACTTTTCCCGCATCGGAAAGGAAATTCAGGTAATATCCACCTTCTGCCGTAAACTGCGCCGAAGGGATGGTCACATGACGGTAACCGTGTTTCATATGCAGGTATTCCGCTCCATATACCCATTTGTTCCCGCCTTTGGCATAACTTGAAAGTGTCATTCCCATATAGTATCCGTTATCGGAAGCCATACCTCCACGCATTTCCACACCCTGCATCCTTGGCAGAATCCGCTGGGCGTCTGCCTGCCCTACGGAAAGGACAAGCAGCAATGCCAGCATATACAATACTTTCGTTCTCATCGTACCTTCAGCTCATTGATGGTTTCCGCACGCACCAGGTCTTCGTTGACCACCTCAAAACTCTGGTGACGGCCGCCCTGTTTCTCATACATCTCCACAACCAGTTTCTTGTCGTCCGGTATCGTAAACTTGGGAAGGGCGAATACCGTGCATTCCGAATCCCTGCCGTTTACACGTGTCACATAATTATAGGCACGCAGCGGATAAATCACCTGCTCCTGCATGGCCGTACGCTTCATCACCTTTTTGTCAACCACCTTGAACGTAATGAAATCCACGTCAAAGGGCACGTTCGAGGAGTTCTTTACCTGGGTATGGAAATAAAGAAGGTCATTATGGGTGTACAGCCCTTTGAGCAGATACTGGATACCGAAACGCTTGCAGCCGATATGACGGATACGGCGCTTGTCATTCTCATACACGGATTTCATGATAAGACGTACCAGACGGGGTGACTCGTTATCCAGCTCGGTCAGATAGATTTCCATGGCATTGTTGGGACGGTTCACCGATTCTCCGTCATGGATGAAATCACACATCTCCACATTCAGCAGAAGCGGCTCGTCGGCATACTTCACGTTGAAGGTATAGAAGTTCCCGTCTTCGGTTATTACAGACATATTGGTCTCCTCCCTGAAATTGCGTGTCGTGGCCTTTACACGGATTACATTCTCGGCACCGTCGGCCTTGCCGGCTATCAGGTTTGTAGAACCGAGATCCACATACTTGACCGGAGCCGGGAAAATGACATGAACAGTCTTGTCATACGTTATTTCCAGTCCGTGCGGCGGAATCATCTGGCTGAAACCGATCTTGCGGGTCAGCCCCTCATAATAATCACCGCTACTCTGCTGCGCCCAGGCAGCCGATACGCCCAGCAAAAGGGCAAACATCATCAGAATCTTCTTCATGTGCTTTTGTTTAATGGTTGTCTTTTCTTTCATAGTTTCCTGTATTTCATTTTTCCGGTGAATGGAGCAGTACCCGGTGTCCGGCCTTCAAAGTAATCTTTACCGTACGCATCCGTTTGGATATGTACTGGGAAACGCCCTGTATCACACCTTTTCCCAGATCAGAGGCAATCTGCGCCCCGGCATCGGTGGAAATGTTGATGCTGCTGTTCATCGAGGTTCCCATATTGGCGGCAATCTCTCTGGCAGCGTCATATTCCAGTGAACCCGGCACCAGGATTCCCTGCTGTCCGTCAAGATCATAGACTTCCAGCTCCACCGGCAGGATAGTTCCCTTGTATTCCACGGCATTGACCATGATTTCCAGACGTTCACCCTGTATGCGTGTGCCACCTACCAGTACGGTCCCTTTCGGTATGAAACGTCCGGCAACGGACATGGGCTCGGTAAGCCGCAGGCGCAAGGCCTGTCCGTCGGATACGGTCTGCGTACCATGTACACAGGCGGCAATGGTATTGCCTTCCGTTACTGTCTTCCGTCCGACAGCCGTATTGAAACCGGCATTGCGTTCTCCCGAAAAGGCGGATATGAACTCTTCGTCGCTCATAGGTCTGGAAAGCGAGGATACCACCTCATTGTGGACCTGTTTCACCGGTATGGCCTTTTTGTCCTCCGCCTTTCTGACGGGAGAAGGAGTCTCCACTGCCTGACGGTTATTGTATTTGGCGGCCAGTTCGTAGGATTTTTCCATCAGGGCCATCTTTTCCTCCATGCCTGACAGTGGCTCCTGCTTCTGCTGCTGCATACGCTCCAGTTCTTCAACCCTTTCCAGAAGCCTTTCCTTTTCCCGATCGGTCCGCGGTTCATAGATGCTTCCCAGCGTACGGTTCATTTCACGGTAGGCTCCGGCTGAGGTACTGACCGGTCCGGCATTGCCTTTTTCTGTTTCCGTTTCCGTGTTTGTTTGCCTCTCCGGTATAATGTTATCGGGAAGACGGACACTGTCTTTCCGTTTCTCTTTGGCAAACATGGACTCCGCAGCTTCAAAGAATGTCTTCCTTTTCCTGCTTTCCTGTTCCATCAGGGCCTTTTCATAGGCATCCTTCTTGTTCCCTTCCAGGCTGTCCTCGGGAGAAGGGATTTCCGTATTGAACCCTGTCCTTTGTCCTCGCTCCCGTTCCTGCCGGAAGGTGAGAATATCAGATAGAAACTTCCCAGACACAGCAGGAACATCAGCGGATACACCACAAATCCGGCACGTTTGCGTTTCTGTTCCTCACTCACGGCTTCCTGTCCTTTGAGGACCGGAGCCTGAACGGTTTCATCAGCCGTTCCATTACTTTCTTGACTTTTCTTTCTCCATTTCTTACAATAGATTGAATGAACTCCATACGGAGTGAATCCTTTTCCATAAATTCCATTCCGGACTTCCGGTTCTTACTGCCCATAAACGGCCGGAATGCCGTATAGACACATGCGCGGCAAACGGTACAAACAGTATCAGAGGACGGCCTTGCGCTGTTTCGCGGTAAGTCTGTGACAGAACCCCCTGAGTTGAAGGTCCGCCTGTCTTGTCAGGTTCCTTTTCATCGCTCTACACTCCTTATGTCCTTGTTTTCCAGTATGGTCAGATGTTCGATGATAAAGCCGTTGGGGTTGTCATCGGAACGGGACGTATTCTGAAGCTGGCAGTCAGTCACCAGCGAACGTTCCGTCACATTACTCTCACGGATAATCATCTGGCGGGCATACGTCCTGGCCCTGTAGGGGTAGCCGGAAAAGTCGCAGACCACGCTGTCCACCCGTACCACCTGATTGATGTTGCCGGAAATGAGACGGTTATAATATCCTTTCTCGGCAAAATCCACATAGTAATGATAGGCGCTTTTGTCCGCCAGCTGCAAGGCACGGTTGATATTGTGCTCGATGGCATCCTTCTGTGGCGACAGCCCGAAAAAGAGCTCATGGAACCTTCTTACATGTTCCCTGGCTTCAGCCGGACGGTTCTGTGAAAGATCCTGTGAAAGGGCAAGCATCAGTGACTTGCCGCCATCGAGTACATAAATCTTCTCACGCTGTTTCTCCGCAAAGCGGTATGAGTTCCACAGGGCAAAGACGGTCACAAGCGTGCAGCATCCGACAAAGACCGCAAGCATCAGGCGTATCCGTCTGAAACTGCTTTCAATATTGGTCAGTGATTTGAATTCCATCTGTTTTCATTTTAATGTTCCTGTTCTGTCTATTTTCCACGCAGACGACCTCCGATATTTCCAAGTCCGGAACCTGCGGCACCGGCTGCAAAGCCTCCGGCCTTGGTCGCGGTACGGTTGATGTTGCGGTTGTAGTTTCCGGCACCGCCTGCCTGCACAATCCATCCGGCCACGGTCGGCACGGTAAAATATCCGATGATACCTATCAGCATGAAGATCACATATACCGAATTGGAGTTGTCCAGCGAATAGTTCGGGTTGTTCTGGAGCTCCAGGATGTCGTTCTGCAGCATGAGCACCTGAATCTTGGCCAGCATACAGCTGAAAAGGTCACTCACGGGAAGCCACAGATAGACGGAAATGTAACGTGTGAACCACTGACTGAGCGTGGATTGGAAACCGTCCCACACGCTGAAGGCAAAGGCAATGGGACCGAGGATGGACAATACCACCAGAAAAAAGGTCCTTACCGTATCTATCAGCAGGGATGCCGCGGCAAAAAGCAGTTCCAGCAGACTGCGGAAGGCATCACGGATATTCTTTTCCAGATTGTACATGCCCACTTCCATATACATGCCCATGCGGGTTGCCATGGCATCGGGCGACCATCCGAGCTCGTCCAGCTGACGGTCAAACTCCTCGTCGCTGACCAGATAGGCCGTTTCCGGATTACGGAGCATGGCTTCATGTTCCAGCCTGTCCTTCTGCTCACGGTACTGCTGCATGTCCATCGTCTGCCCCTCAAGCATCCTGTGGGTTCCCTGCACAATCGGACTCAGCACCGTATTCATCGTTCCGAGTACCAGGGTCGGGAAAAGCATGATGCAGATGCCTATCGCAAACGGACGCAGAAGCGGATACACGTCTATCGGTTCGGCACGGGCAAGCGACTGCCAGACACGGACGGCCACATAGAACAGGGCACCGAGTCCGGCAAGTCCCTTGGCCACATCCAGCATATCCTCACAAAGGGGCATCATTTCATTGTAAAGGCTCTCCAGAATGGTATGGAGATTCGAGAAATCCACGGATAACAATACCATAGGCTACCAGTATTTGGAGATGTCATTGCCATAGAGCTTCAGGACACGGTCAAGGTCATTCTTCTTGCGGGCACGCAGGAAACTCACGGCTATATTCCTGTTCGTATAGTAATTCACGAGATTGCGGTAACGGCGCATGCTGGCATGGCAGTCATCCACAACGTCCATACGGTCCTTGTCGGTCATGGAAAGGGTACTGACGTTAATTACCTGCCTGAGGTCCTGCAACACCCCGTTGCTCTCTTCAAGAAGCCTGGTATATCCGAAAGCGATGGCATCCAGCTCTTCGGGAGAGAAGTTCTCGTCACCCAGCATCTTCTGGAAATTGGTCACATAGATTTCCGACACGTCACCGACCATCAGGATGACCTCACTGACCTTACGGGCATCCTTCACCAGATTGTTTACGGACTTGAGGGCATCATAATACCTCTTGTACTGCTCGTAGATTTTCACGGTCTCAGCAAAATTCTTGGCGGTACTTGCTGCGGTGGATGAAGTGTGCACGATATTATCCGACATGTTGATGATACTCTGGGCAAGGTTTCCAGGATCTGTCACCACCCACTGTGCCCGTATCTGTCCGGCAAGAAAAAAGGTTCCTGCACAAAGCAGCAGCAGTCTTCTTCTCATGGACGCACCTCCTTCCTTACATAGTCACCGTTCGGAGAAAAGGTCAATACGTCAGCCGCCTCATTGTAGGCGATGTCTATGCGGTAGCCGGTATTGATGAACAGGTTCCCGTTTTCCTCCACAAGCAGATAGGTTTCCGGCCTCAGTTTACGCGCCTTGCCGCTACGGGCGAAGACCGTCACCTTGTAGGCGTCCCCTTCCTTATATATAAGGACATCGGGCTTGCTCTTCCACACTGCTCCATGAACCGCACAGGCGGTCACAGTCCTTGAACCTGCTTTCACTACAGCTCTGCAGCAGCAGTGATGCCGCCGATCAGGGCGGTACCAGTCTGTACAACTGTCTGTTTTCATGTCTTGTCTTTTAATGATGTTGTTCTTGTTTTACTGAATCTTTCAAAGTCCCATCTTTCGTTCCTTCGGCTTAGGACTGACCGGAATGCGGACTTTCCCGGAAAGCCTGTCTTTGCAGGCTGGCTTCCGGCATTCCTTTCGGATAGTGGTGTCGTCCTTTTGTTTGGGGGCTTCAGGCCGACCATGGTTTCAAACCTGGCATAAAGTTCCTTATAGGCCTTTTCTGCCTGTTGCCGTCTGATTTCATCCGGGGAATTCCGGTCAATGCCGTATTTCATGAGAAAACCGGAATTGATGAAAGGACTGTCAATATTCTTCGGGTTGGCTATGAAACCTCCAAGCTTTTCCAGTTCTCCATACAGCTTGTCGAGATACTGTACGGGAGGAGGGGAACAAAGCCGCTCGAAAACCTTCTCCACAGCATGTGTCAGTCTTACATCGACCTCTACGGCATCAGGTATCTCGCCTCTGAGCCTTCTTTCCCTGTAATCTTCCGGTTCCATACTTTCAAGCCGGTGATACAGCTCATAGTCCTCTGAAAATCCGTAATGTTCACGGATATCCTTCGGTATGTCCCATCCGTTCATCAGGGACCAGTAGAGACATTCGATTGTTTCCTTACGCTTTCTTTCATCCGATTCAAAACTGTCATTCATAACCGTCATGCTTTACCGTTTGACCTTTTCCTTTCCCTTCTCATTTCCGCAATGCGTTTCACGGCCAGTTCCAGATTTCCGCCCAGTTCCTTGGCCAGCTTCTGCAATTCCAGCTTTTCCGACTCTTCCGTGGTATATACGGCATATTCCTCATCGCTGACTTCCGTGGCATACACGGCCGAGTGGGTACCGCCAAGACCGATCCAGACCTCACGGTAGAAACGTCCGGGATGGTTGGCCTGGTTAATGGACAGGATCTGTCCGCGTTCCTTGTCGGTCAGTCCGAGAAGCCGCTGGATATGGTCGAACTTGTTCATGTATTTCCGCTGGTCAAGAAGAATCTTGCAGTCACTGTTGTTGATGATAGCTTCCTTCACGACAGGGGAACTGATAATGTCATCCACTTCCTGGGTGACCACGACAGCCTCCCCGAAATATTTTCTGACGGTCTTAAAGAGATACTTTATGTACTCACTCATATTGGCGGACATCAGGGCTTTCCAGCATTCCTCAATGAGTATCATCTTGCGGATACCTTTCAAACGGCGCATCTTGGCGATGAAGGTTTCCATGATTATCAGCGTGACCACGGGCAGAAGCACCTTGTTTCCGCTGATATTGTCCAGTTCAAATACGATAAAGCGCTTGTTGGTAAGATCCAGTTCCTTGTCCGAATTAAGCAGGAAATCATAATCACCGCCACGGTAGAACGGTTCCAGCACGTTCAGGAAACCGTCGATGTCAAAATCTTTCTCACGGACTTTCTTCTCCTCAATCATCCGGCGGTAGTCATCACGCACAAACTCGTAGAATCCGTTGAAATCGGGTCTGACATCCCTGTTTTCCATTATCCTGCGGATGTATGCGTTCACCGCTCCCGAAAGGGCCACTTCCTCCGAACGCCTTGGGGATTCATCCTCACGTTTCCAGAGTGTGAGTATCAGTGTCTTGATGCTTTCACGCTTTTCCACGTCAAACTCCCCGGAATCCGTATAGAACGGATTGAAGGCGATGGGATTGTCCTCCTCATAGGTAATATAGATACCGTCCTCTCCATGTGTCCGGTCATGAATCAGGCTGCAAAGTCCCTGATAGCTGTTTCCGGTATCCACCAGCAGGATATGGGTACCCTGTTCATAATACTGGCGGACAAGGTGGTTCGTAAAGAAGGATTTACCGCTGCCGGAGGGACCGAGTATGAACTTGTTGCGGTTGGTGATGATTCCCTTGCGCATGGGCAGGTCACTGATGTCCAGATGAAGCGGTACGCCGCTCTGCCTGTCCGTCATACGGATACCGAACGGGCTGGGCGAACTGCGGTAATTCGTTTCCGAAGCAAACAGGCAGACAGCCTGTTCCAGAAAGGTATAGAAACTTTCCTCAGCCGGAAAATCGCCCGCATTGCCGGGAATACCAGACCAGTACAGCACCGGGGTATCTATCGTGTTGTAATGGGGTACGCATCCCATCAGGGCAAGCTGGCTGCCGGTATCGTTCTTGATACGCCTGAGCTCTTCCTCGTCTTCCGCCCAGGCCAGTACGTTACAGTGGCACCGTACCGGAACAAGCCCTTTCGTATGCGCCTCGTCAAGATACATTTCTGCCCATTCATAGTTCACGGCATTGCTGCGGCTGTATTTCGACAGGGACAGCATGTTGCGTGAAGTCTTTTCCATGCGTTGCAGGATTTCCTGCGCGTCATCGATGAACACATACTGCGAATAGACATGGTTGCATGAAAGCAGAAGTCCTACCGGAGCCGCAAACGAAAGACGGCAGTCGCTACGGTCCGTGGACAAGCGCTCATAACGCATGTCCGTGCCCACACTGCCGGGAAGGTCTTCCGTATCGGAAAGCACATGCAGGCAAAGACGTTTGTCACCGATGCGCATACGTTTCGGATCAAGGCAGATGTCCTGCAATACGGGGTGCGTGTCCTCCATTCCGAGAGTCAGGTATCTTTCAATCAGACCGGGACATTCTTCCGTCCGACTACCTCTTCCGTCCTGAGACGCTTCATCCTGACATGCCCCGAATCGTTCATGATACGCTCAGAACTGCTCCACCGCCTCCAGAAATTTCACGACCGAATCCCAGTCCGTGATTTCCTTGGGAAGGATATAGCCACGGCAAAGGGTACTGAAATCACTGCGACGGCGGGCACGTTCGCGTGTGGTCTTTGTCAGGTACAGGAAGCAGCGGTGCCTGAGATACGGGCGTTCGTTGAAATGACGCTCATAGCTGCGAGACAGGAAACTTTCCGTCCCGTCTCCTTCGCTCCGGTAGTTTTCCTTGACGAACCAGTCCTGCTTGTACACGACAGAATAATTGGGAAGCACCTTCATGGCCTTTACCCAGGTACCGTGAATGGCTTCATATTCCGCTGCCGTCACCGTGTACAGTTCAGGCAGCTCGACCTCGAAGGCTACCGTAATGTCCGCATCCTTGCTTACGATGCAGTTGTTTTCCACGGCCAGAATCGGGAATCTGTCTTCCAGATCACAGGCCTTCAATACACTTCTCATTTCTTTCTCTTCTTTTTGGTTAATGCTCTGAATATTCTGCGGCGGGCTGACAGATAGCGCGGATGGCGCTTCTCGGCCAGCATCTTCATCAGCCCGTGCTCACCGTAGCGGGCATTCATGCGGAAGGTCAGCCATACGGCCAGGGAACCGGATACCGCTCCGAAAGACAGGCATACCAGCTGGCTGACACCGGCCATATACAGGACAACCACCGCAAGAAAGACCGATACAAGGCCTCCGGCAAAAAAGAACAGGTACTGTGATTTCAAGCCCTTGAACTCAATCGGACGGCCTGCCCCCTTGTTGATACGGTAATCCATGGCTTACAGGAAGAAGGAACGGAGAATGGTGGCGGCCACAATCAGGAAGATGCAGGCGAAGAACCAGCTCGCCGCAGTCTTGGACGTATCGGGATCGCCGCTGCTGAACTTGCCATACGTCTTGATACCGCCGACCAGACCGAGTACGGCTCCGATGGCATAACATAATTTGGTGGCCGGATCAAAATACGAGGTCATAAGGCTGGTAGCCTCATTGATGCCGGCAAGACCCTGTCCCTGTGCGAAAGCACCTGCCGTTGCCAGCACACACAATACTGATAAAAGGATTCTTTTTCTCATTGTCGAATCATTTTGGGGTTTGACATAAATTTTGAATTCGACTGCAAATATATAAGGCTTAAGCCGCTGTGATACAACACTGTCATCAGGTGTCACCATATGTCACCATATGTCATTCAGGAAGCCTTACAGACATAAAAAAAAGCACCCCGAAAAGATTTCCGGGATGCCTGGACATTGCGGTATCAGATATATTTCCGCCAGTCGTCAGACGGCTCATTTCCATCCTTGACTTTAAGAGGTTTGGGATTGCCGTCCTCGTCAAGATACTTTTCTATCAGTTCCTCAACAATCGCGGAATTCTCCATATTGGAAAGGAACACGTCAATCAGGCTGGTCTGCCGGATGGAAAAAAGGACACGGGCTGCCTGTACGGCTTTTTCTTCATCAGCATCCTTCTGATGTGCCAGATATTCGCCGAGTACTTCCATGTCCCTGCTGGAAAGGACCGGTGATACGGATTCCACTTCGGGAGACTCCGCATCAAGGTCTTCCTGGACTTCCTGCAGGAGTTTCATCTTTTCCAATTGAAGATTGCACTCCACATCTTCCTGCTGCACGTCCTCCTCTTCACCGATAAAATTCCTTTCAAGAGGCTGGCTCATGAAAGGAGCAGCAGTCTTTCCGGCATTCTCGTCAAGATAGACATAACGGGTATTTCCCATCACTTCTGCATCTGGAGCCGCGGATTCCGTTCCGCCGGTTTCTTTCCTTTCCTTCTTTACGCAAGGTCTGGCATAAAGCAGGGTACAGATGGCTCCGATACGTTTTTTCCAGCCATAAACACGGAACAGCAAATAGCCTATACAGGCAATACGTACACACAGGTATATCAGTTCTTCCATAAAGAATCCTTATAAAGAAAGCGTTCAAGTTCATCCTTCAGCAATTCTCCGTGGCGTTTCAAATGTTCCTCTACGATATTGCTCACATAGACTGAAACACTCATGCCGGGAGCCATAAACGGGATAAGGCGGCTTGCCTTGTCATACAGATAGCCACGGATACGTATCTGCCGACCGTTCCCGACGGGAACATCGTTCAGATAGACACGGCAGTATTCGGGAAAGCGGTTCGCTATTCCTATTTTCTCTTTCAATTCCCTGACCTGTTCTTTCAGTGAGCAAATCCTTTTGGACAGCACATAAACACAAAACAGCAGAATGCCGCATACCAATACGGCAACAGTCAATAAAATCCACATCATTTTCAGAATGTTTTTGGGGTTTTGCGGCGAAACAGCTCGCCAAGCTCTTCACTGTAAGTCTCAAGATGGTGTGCCAGCACATTATCCAAAAAAGCGGGCACACTCATGTCATCACTCAGAAGGGGAAGGATACGCGCCAGCCTGCAATACATGTCATAGCTGATATAGGTCTGCTTTCTGTGTACGGACTTCTTTCTGTCCAGAAACAGTTCCTTATACATTTCCACCTTCTCTTCCAGTCCGGGATCGGCGCGAATCGTCTTGCGGGACTTTTCCTGTCCCTGTGTCTTTACTTCCGGCACATTTTTTTCCTTTTCTGTGACAGGAAGAACATTCTCGCCGACATCTGCTCCAGATTTACCACAGGAAATGGATTCACTGGCCATCATGTCCTTCAAGGCATCCTCATCCACCTTGAATATCTCTCTTTTCTTTGCCATAGTTCTTATCCCGGAAATATGATACGTTCCATCTCCTGGGCAAAAGCCTCAAGACGGCTGTCTTTCAGTAGTGATTCGGAAGGAGGAAGAAGGGTGCAGCGGAAATGCTGTCTGGAAGAAGGTGTCATTTCCTTGTTGAAGCGTTCAAGATCCGGAAGTACGGTTTCAAAGACCTTCAACCCCATACGGAGCACTATTGCATTATACATTACATACAATTCCTTGGAAGTACGGCTGTCCATACGGTTCCAGAATAAACGTATGTCCTTCAGGGGAGCTTCCGGATGCTGTCCGATAAAATCCTGAACGGTCGATACAAAGGAAAGGCTGCTCTGCATGACCATACGGTCCTTTACAATGGGAGTAAAGATAAAATCCATGTTCATGACGGACTCAAATACACCACGGGAGTTCACCGTTCCGGGAAGATCGAAGAATATCAGGTCATAGTCGCCTTCCAGTTTGCCGGGAATCTCTGCGGCTGCCTCCGGCGTGGAAGTGACGATCGGATAGGCCTTACGGGAACCGTCTTCAAACTGACGGCAGAAAAGTCGCTGGTGATACTCGCTTTTCTCAAGGTTCTTCAAATCCCTTCCCCTCAGTTTTTCCAGACTGAACTGGGGATAGTCACAGTCAACGACAGCAACTTTCAGACCTCTTACATAATTAAAATAACTGGCAAGAACCGCTGTTACCGTGGACTTGCCCACACCGCCTTTCTGATTGCTGAAGGCGACAAGAATCGGACGTTTGTTCATACCTCTTGTTTTGGGGTTAATATTCACTTTTTTCTTTCACTAATCCAACAATGGCATTACGCTATTGTGATACCGGCATAACCGTTTAAGGACATGCTGCAATAATCCTGTGCATATATACATTGTAATATTATTGCACTATTATGTTGCCATATTATTATGTCCTTATGTTATTGCACTATTATGTTGCCATGTTATTGTGTCCTTATGTTATTACACTATTATGTTGCCATGTTATTATGTCCTTATGTTATTGCCCTATTATGTTATTATGTCCTTATGTTATTACACTATTATGTTGCCATGTTATTGTGTCCTTATGTTATTGCCCTATTATGTTGTTATGTTATTATGTCCTTATGTTATTGCCCTATTATGTTATTGCAATATTGCACGCTTAAACCGCGTCAAAAATAAGGTCTCTTCAGGCATACAGGTAATATAGCCTGCACCATGACATCAGATGTCATCAGATGTCTTTATATGTCATACAATCCACTATTTCACAACTGTTTACACGGTCATAATTTTGCAAAGTCAGAACCGATAGACGGCTTGGAACATCTTCCGACGGACAGCAGTACTCCGCTCACGTCGCGCAGCAATCCGCGGAGGTGGATTCTCTGTTCAAACGAACAGAGTTGTGTTTTGTACGACAGAAATTATTCTGCCATACAAAACCAACTTGCCCTCCCTAACGAGTCGGGGATTTTCCTCCAAAGTCGGAAAATCTGACGGAGAAAGCAAAACAACCCAAAAGCAGAAAAGCATGGAGAAAAAACAGGCAAGAAGGACAGGCAGAAAACCGAAGACTGATCCGGCGGACTACAAGTACAATTTCCGTCTGAACGCACAGGAGAAAAGCAGATTTGAGAAACTGTTTCTGGAATCCGGAGCAAGGGACAGGACAATCTTTATCAAGAAATCAATCTTTTCAGAACAGCTGAAGGTAATCAAGGTGGACAAGGTTTCCATGGACTATTACATCCGGCTCGGGGAATTTTACAGACAATTCCAGGCAATAGGCAACAATTACAATCAGGTCGTAAGGGCCGTACAGAAAAACTTCGGGGAAAAAAGGGCGATGTCCCTGCTTTACAAACTTGAAAAGGCTACCCTGGAACTGATACTGCTCAACAAGCAGATTATGGCATTAACCAAAGAATATGAAAAGAAATGGTTGCAAAGATAAGTCACGGGGCAAGCCTTTACGGAGCACTGTCCTATAACCATGAAAAGGTTTTTCAAGGTACGGCGGAAATCCTGTCAGGACACCGGATGATTTCCGACCGCCCGGGACTGCCGAGCGGGGACATGCGTCTGGCTCTCCTTTCATTTGAAAACCATCTGACGGCAAACAGGAGGACGGACAAACCGGTCCTGCATATCGCCCTAAGTCCGGCACCGGAAGACAGGCTGGACAATGACAGGCTGGCGGAACTGGCAGAGAAATACATGCAGAAAATGGGATACGGTGACCAGCCGTTCATCGTGTACAGACATGGCGATACCTGCAACACGCACGTACATATCGTGAGTGTATGTATTGACGATGAAGGAAGAAAAATCAATGACTCCTATGAGCACCGCCGTTCCATGACTGCCTGCCGGGAACTGGAACAGGAATTCGGACTGCGTAACAGTGCGGATGCGGAAAGACGGAATCCGAAAGCGGAACTGAAAAAGGTCGATGCCTCACAGGGGGATATACGCCATCAGATAGGAAACACACTGAAGGCCGTACTGGAAAGCTACCGTTTCCAGACTTTCGGAGAGTATTCCGCACTGCTTTCCACACTGAACATTGAAGCCCGACAGGTTCGGGGCGATTACATGGGAACACCCTATACGGGTATCATCTATTCGGCTACAGACGACAGCGGTAAAGTGGTCAGCCCTCCGATAAAAAGTGCAAGGTTCGGCAAGCGTTTCGGAAATACGGGACTGTCCGAACGTATGTTACGGCATACACAGGACTTCAAGGAAGGCAGATGGGCTCCTGCCATATCCGGCAAGGTAGTATGGGCCATGCGTAACGCAAAATCTGAACAGGAATTCAGGGAACTGCTGAAACAGGAGCACATTGATGTGGTATTCCGAAGGAACGATACCGGACGTATCTATGGCGTCACATTCATAGACCATGAACGACGCGAGGCGTTCAACGGTTCACGTATGGGAAAGGAGTTTTCTGCCAACGTATTCAACGATCTTGTCTGCTGGTGGGAAGGAATACCCTGGCAGGAGAGACAACAGTCCGGTCCGGAGGAACTTTGGAAACGATACGGTCATCGTATGGAAGAAGGCAGTGCGCTTGAACAGGCGGCAGGCATATTCTCCTTTGAGGCAAATCCGGCAGTCGATTACGAGGAAGAAGCGTTCCGTCGCCGCATGAAACGGAAAAAGAAACCACAGAAGCGCAAATCACGCGGTATCTGATCAATCAAAATGAGTCAACAACAGGGGGAACAACGGATTCCCCCACAATCATCTACATCATTATGCAACAGGAAGACGATTTGAGAGCCCTTGCCAAGATTATGGAATTCGGCAGGGCAGTCAGTATTTTTATTCTGGTAGTCCACGTTTATGTGTACTGCTATCCCAGTATGAGTGCCTGGCATCTGAATCTGGATGTCATAGACCGGATACTGATGAACTTTGACAGGACAACCGGTATATTCGGCTGTATCCTTTGGACAAAACTGATGGCAGTTCTTCTGCTGGCCATATCCTGTATGGGTACTATCGGAGTCAAGGGTGAGAAAATAACCTGGCAGCGTATATGGGCGGTACTTACTGCCGGAGCTGTTCTTTTTTTCATGAACTGGTGGCTGCTGGAACTGCCTTTTCCGCACGAAGCTATTACTGCCTTGTATGTAGTAACTCTCGCAGCCGGTTATCTATGCCTGCTCATGGCGGGACTGTGGATCAGCAGGCTTTACAGGCATAACCTGATGGAGGACGTGTTCAATATGGAAAACGAATCCTTCATGCAGGAGACAAGGCTGATGGAGAATGAATATTCTGTCAATCTGCCTACCAGATTCCAGTATGGCGGCAAGCTCAACGACGGATGGATCAACGTAGTCAATCCTTTCCGTGCGACCATCGTATTGGGAACACCGGGTTCAGGTAAATCCTATGCAGTGGTAAACAACTACATCAAACAGATGATTTCCAAAGGTTTTAGTACCTATATATATGATTATAAATTTGATGACCTTTCCACCATTGCCTACAACACCTTGTTGCACAATATGGACAAATACAAGATAAAGCCGCATTTCTACGTCATCAACTTCGATGATCCGCACCGTTCACACCGCTGCAATCCCATCAATCCGGAGTTCATGACGGACATCTCTGACGCATACGAAGCAAGCTATACCATTATGCTCAACTTAAACCGCACCTGGATTGAAAAGCAGGGTGATTTCTTTGTAGAGTCCCCGATTATCCTGCTGGCAGCCATTATATGGTATCTCAAAATATTCAAAGGCGGTATCTACTGCACGTTCCCTCATGCCGTGGAACTGCTGAACAAGCCTTACTCAGATTTGTTTACCATATTGACTTCCTATCCGGAACTGGAGAACTACCTTTCTCCTTTCATGGATGCATGGAAAGGCGGGGCACAGGATCAGCTCCAGGGCCAGATAGCTTCAGCGAAAATTCCGCTTACCAGAATGATTTCTCCACAGTTGTACTGGGTCATGACAGGTAATGATTTTCTCTGACATTAATAATCCGAAGGAGCCTAAAATCCTTTGTGTAGGCAATAATCGGACCGACAGAACATCTATTCCGCTGCACTCGGACTGTATAATTCCAGAATCGTCAGCTGATAAACAAGAAAGGACAGCTTAAAAGCACGGTCATTATAGATGAGCTTCCAACCATCTATTTCCGAGGACTGGACAACCTGATTGCAACGGCACGTTCCAACAAAGTGGCAGTCTGTCTGGGATTTCAGGACTTCAGCCAGCTTAACCGTGACTACGGTGAAAAGGAAAGCAAGGTAATTCAAAATACAGTCGGCAACATATTCAGCGGTCAGGTGGTAGGTGAAACGGCCAAGACACTTTCCGAACGTTTCGGTAAGATTTTACAGAAACGGCAGTCTATATCCATCAACCGTCAGGATGTTTCCACATCCATTAATACCCAGCTGGATTCTCTGATTCCTGCATCCAAGATTTCCAACCTATCACAGGGTACGTTTGTCGGTTCCGTGTCGGATAATTTCGGTGAGAAAATAGACCAGAAGATTTTCCATGCGGAAATTATCGTGGACCATGCCAAAGTAAGTGCGGAAGAAAAGGCTTATAAAAAAATCCCGGTTATCAACACGTTCAAGGACAGTGAAGGGAATGACATCATGCTCCAGCAGATACAGCGTAATTATGACCAGATAAAGGCGGATGCCCAGGCTATCATCAACGATGAAATGGAACGTATAAAGAACGACCCGGAACTATGTGAACGGCTGGGAATAGAAAGTGTAGAAGAGGAGAGAAGAAAAGCTGAATAGATACAGAATGACAAATAAATCCTGAATCAATTTGATTTTCAGGGAACATTCCTTATCTTTGAACTTGAAATAGAACATAACGGCGGATTACGGGATGTTTTCCGTCGATTATATACATAAGTCGCAAGATGCCCAAAGCTGGAATCTGGTAAATTTCAAAAATTGTAAAGGCTATTGCGTGAGGCTTATGCTATACCCTATAGCGTGAGCCCATGCGTATCTTTACAATGGGTTTACCAGACCCTCAGCTTTGGATTCTGCATGGGTTTCATGCTTTTTTAATAAGCTGAGGTATGGCAAAAGTACAGATTATTATGCCCGTCACATTGGACGGTTTCCTGCCGGACAAAAATGAGAAACTGATGGTATGGCTCAATACAGACCGGAACGGCTTCCCTTATTGGGAAGAGCGGGCTACATTCAACATGTATCCGCATTACGGCATGCTTGACTTGATGGATGCAAAAGAGAGACGAGACAATAACTGTACCTTCTTTATGAAAGTACAGGACGAAAAAAGTGCCGAATATGCTGGTGGAGTATTTCTCTTCCGACTCGCAGATGAACTGGTCATTTACCTGCTTCCAATATCATACAAAAGTGGGAAAAACATAACTGGAAAGATTCAATTCGGACAATGGACTTTACGTGAGTCCAAAACATTCCGAAACAATGTATGCAGACTGGTATACAGCCTTAAAGAATAAAGATTACTTCAGATCAAGTTTCTTCATTTTCTTGTACAGGGCTGTACGACTGCAACCGAGTTCCGCTGCTGTCTTGCTGACATTACCATGATTTTTATCAAGCAGATTTCGTATCCTTTCCTTTTCCTGAATGATACGAATATCCGGATTGTCACTACAATCTACATTGTCCAGTCCCAAGTCACAGACATCCAATAATGCATTATCCGCAACAATTACCGCACGTTTGATCTTTGCGTTCAATTCCCGCACATTACCCGGCCAGTCATATCCCAACATACATGCTTTTGCTTCTTCGGTAAATCCCTCATTCTTGACACGTATTCTGCCGGAATGTTCTTTCCTGAAAAATTCGGCAAGCGGAAGAATATCATCTTTACAATCTTTTAATGGCGGTTGAACAATTTCGAGTTCTGCAAGGCGATAATACAAATCCTCACGAAAACGACCTTCCTGCACAGCCTTTTCCATATCCTCATTGGTGGCAGATACGATACGCACGTCAATATGCTTGACTTTATCACTTCCAACAGGATTAAACTCCTTTTCCTGAAGAACCCGAAGGAGAAGAATCTGCATGGAATACGGCATATTACCGACTTCATCCAGAAATAAGGTTCCTCCATTGGCCGTTTCAAAATATCCCTTCCTATCAGCAACTGCTCCGGTAAAGGCACCCTTGACCGCACCAAAAAATTCAGAAGCCTGTAAATCGTTAGGTATACTTCCACAATTGACAGCAACGAAAGGTTTATCACGTCTGTCACTATAACGGTGGATCATCTGGGCTATCACTTCCTTACCGCTTCCGCTCGGACCGAGTATCAGAACTGAAAGTTCAGAAGATGCCACACGACGAGCCAGTGAAGCGGCTTTTCTGGCAGCTTCACTGGTACGTTCAACAAAAGAACGCTCTTTACGTACAATAACTGGCTGCTTAAGCATACTATGTACTAATTCTATCAGTAGCTCTTGATGAACAGGCTTTTGCAAATAATCCTTAGCACCGAGTTTGATAGCACGGACTGCATCCGTGATACAGGCATAATCTGTCATGACAATAAATGGAACTTCCATCTTAGAACGCATCATCCATTCCAGAAGACTAATACCATCACCTTCCGGCAGACGTACGTCTCCCAATACAAGATTGATTTCGTTTTTCTTCAGAATACTACGTGCACCGGGTTCATCTATAGCTGTCAATACTTCGTAACCGGCCTTCTGCAGCCATTTTTCAATCATTCCGCAAAGTATCATATTGTCTTCAACTATCAGAATTTTCATATCTTTTCAGTTCATTTTCTGTTTCATTAATTAATTTTTCAATCCACTCTATAATCTGGATAGCATTTTCACAAATAACATCATCACTAATATCCACATCGTGTAACTTTTCTTGAAAATCACGCAACAACTGTTCCTTTTCAAGCATTTCCCATACAGGCATCATTCGATGTATTGTTTTTCTCATGGATTCACGATTGGTTGTCTTTATGGCTGTTTTAAGTTCCTCAATTTCTTTTCTTGATTCCATGATAACAAGAGACATCATATGTTCATGATCATCTGTACTATCCAACAAGCAGGAAAAGTCAAAATCTCCAGTTTGAGAAACTTTTATTTGAGACATAATGGTTGATAAAAAAGTAAGTAATGCATGGATGTTGAACGGCTTATGAATGCAACCCGCAAATCCTTCTTTTTCATAGATTCCGGAATTTCCGTCACCACGGGCAGTCATGACTGCAACAGGAATGGTTCTTGAATTTCCTATGTCTGAATTTCTAAGTAGTTTTAATAGAGCGAACCCATCGATATCCGGCATTTGTACATCAGTAAGTATCATATCATAATCTGATTGTCTAATAGCTGTTACTACATCCCGTACATTCATACAGGTCGTACAAGTTATACCATTACGCCCAAGCATGTCTTCCACTATTTTTAGCAATATAGGATCATCATCCACAACAAGTACATTTTTCGGCAAAATGGTTATAGACTCACTATAAGAATTACATTCGTCCACAAGCTCATCCGTTTCTGGTAAAAGAAATTCAAGTTTGAACACGCTCCCCTTACCAAGCTTACTTTCTACATTTATTGTTCCATCAAGGACTTTAACTAGTCCCTTAGTCAGAAAAAGACCTAAACCGAAACCTTCTGAATTAACATTCTGCGCAGCACGTTCAAAGGGAGAAAATATTTTTTTAAGCGTCTCTTCATCCATTCCAATACCTGTATCCCTTATTTCAATCAACAGTTTCCCTTCTAAATATTCAGTATGGAAACAGACATTTCCTTTGGATGTAAACTTGATGGCGTTTGTAAGCAGATTGTCTAGTACTTGTTCAAGTTTGTCCGCGTCTCCTTTTACAGTTACATTTGAACCATTATGTTCCGAATATAGAATCAGACCTTTTGAAACCGATTTACGGGAGAATTCATCTGAAATGCGCAGCAAAAAACGATTTAGATGAAAAGGTGCATCATTACGTAAGCTACCGACGTCATTAATCCGGTAAGCATCCATCAGGTCGTTAACTAAATGTAGGACGTGTTGGCAAGAATGACGGATGTCATCTAAATAGATTTCGCGCTTTTTCTTTTCTCGCGTTTCCGAAACCAAATCGGCACAGTTATGTATATTACCAAGTGGGCCTCGTACATCATGAGAAATAGTTAAAATAATTTGCTTGCGCATTTCAAGTAAATCTACATTCTCTTTAATAACCTGTTTTAATTTTCGTTTAATCGTTTCTTCTTTATTAAAATCCGAACGTATAATAAAAAAGGAGAGCAATAATAAAATAATAGCTATGATTATAATTATAGAGAATAAGCGAAAAGCCGTTTTTTGAGCATTTATAATTTCTTTATTATATTCAATAAAATTCTTTTGAATATCATCATCTAAAACACATAAAAGCTCGCTTAATTGATTATTTATCAATTTATTTTTCATGATTAAACTATCTGATTCCATCTCTATCTGAATCAGATAATTTTTATGATCTATATTTGTTTTTTTCTTTAATTCTGAATATTCTATCACATAATATGGTTCTTGAATTGTTTCGGTTTTTCCAAAAAATCCAGCTAAACCTTTCTTCTTTCTCGTTACTGTTCGTGTTTTTAAACTCTTTTTAGGAATTTGGGATTCAAAAAATAAACTGTCTGACTTCTCTTTGGACTTAATAGTTCTCATGATATGCAAAAGAGAATATTCTTTTTGCTCTAACATATTACATAAAGAATCAACTTGCTCAATCTGGATAAAACCATTACAATGTATTTTTATATCTTGTAAAATACTATCTGTAAACAAACGATTCCTTTGATATTCTAAATAGTCTCTATAATTCCATGTAAATACAGACTCACTTAAAGATGATAATTTATTGACATATAAAGGTAAAACAAATATTTTGTTATGAACTAAATTTATTTGATATTGCTTATTATTTATGTCCTCTAGCTTAATCTTCTGATATATAAAAATTAAAGATATACATGCTATAATAAAAAAAACAATAATGTATCCAAATATAACTCTTCCATATAATTTTGAATCATTGATTTTCATATTTATAATATGTGTTTAATTTTCTGTATCGTAAATCAGCACAAATTATTCGTTTTTCTACATTTATGAGTATCAGCAAACCGTATCTCATAAAATATTATTATAGATGAGTTTCCTTTAAAAAGTACATTCTTTCAAATTTACCCCCTCTCAGAGGCATTTGTAAGGCGTTAAAATCTATAAAATACTTTTTGTAGTAGATAAATCAGTAATCTTCCAAGTCATGAATACTTGCAATATTCATAGAAAGGTATCTCTCTCCTGTATCAGGCAATAATACTACAATCCTTTTACCTTTATAATTGCAGTTTTGAGCTACTTGTACTGCAACAGAAACAGCTGCTCCTGAAGAAATACCAACAAGAAGTCCTTCTTTCCTTGCCAAATCTCGCATCATTTTAAAAGCATCATTATCATTTATCTGAATTATTTTATCAATATAACTCCTCTCTATAATTTCAGGTATAAATCCTGCACCAATGCCTTGTATCTTATGCGGACCAGCTACTCCTCCAGACAAAACAGGTGAACCTTTGGCTCTACTGCTATTATTTCTATTTCAGGACTCTTCTCTCTTTAATCTTTACCAATACCGGTAATACTTCCTCCTGTTCCGACACAAGAGATAAAGACATCAAACTTTCCTGCATCTTCAATAATCTCATTTGCTGTTGTCATATAGTGAATATCAGGGTTATGGATTTTGAATTGCTGTAATATGACAGATCCTTTTATTTGAGAATTTAATTCTTCTGCTTTTGCTATCGCACCTTTCATACCTTCACTTCCCGGTGTCAAAACCAACTCACTGCCGAATGCTTTGAGAAGTTTCCTTCTTTCTATACTCATAGTTTCCGGCATAGTAAGAATGACTTTATATCCTTTTAGGGCTGCAATCCAAGCCATACCGATTCCGGTATTCCCGCTTGTAGGTTCAATGATTGTACCATCTTTTTTTAATTTTCCGGAAGTTTCCGCTGCTTCAATCATAGCATAGGCTGCCCTGTCCTTTACACTGCCTCCCGGATTGAAATATTCCACTTTGGCTATGATTTCCGTTCCGTATTCATCTTTATATATATTAGAAAGCCGCACCAATGGAGTCTTACCTATAAGCTGCAGCAAATTGTCCTTTATATTGCTCATATTTATCAGATTATTTTTTCTGTACTCTTTTTCCGTATGGTTCCACATCTTCTGTTACCCAGAGATTACCCCCGATAACAGCCCCCCTGCCGATTGTTATACGCCCCAATATGGTAGCATTTGAATATACCGTCACATTATCCTCCAATATGGGGTGGCGTGGTATTCCCTTTATCGGATTTCCGTTTTCGTCAGTCGGGAAACTTTTTGCACCGAGTGTGACACCCTGATACAGTGTGACGTGATTCCCGATGATACAAGTCTGCCCTATCACGATACCGGTTCCATGATCTATATTGAAATATTCTCCTATCTCAGCCCCCGGATGAATATCTATCCCTGTCTCAAAATGGGCAAGCTCACTGATAATTCTCGGTATGAGCGGTATCTCCATTTTATATAGTTCGTGGGCAATCCTGTGGTTTGAAATGGCTCTGATGGCAGGATAGCAGGATATTATCTCCCCGATACAGGTCGCTGCCGGATCTCCGTCAAAGGCTGCATGAATGTCCGTTGCCAGCACCCTTCTATTTCGGGAAGGCTCCGTATGAACCTCTCGGCATACTTTCTTGCCGTCTGGCAGCAGGGAGTTCCCTTTATCCTTTCCTTCATGTTCTCATTTCCGAAGAGCATACCCGCCTGTATCTGCTGCGTCAGGATATAGCTCAGCTTCTCCAGTGTCACCCCAAGATGAAATGTGAGTGTCTGGCTGTTTACCGTATGATTTCCATAATATCCCGGAAACAGGACTGCACGGCAAAGTTCTATTATCTCATGTATGGCTTTACCTGAAGGTATCGGGTCTCCTTCTTTCATATTTGATGAAAAGTTCAGGGAATGATGAATGATCCGCCAACTTTTCAACAACTTCTCCGATGTATGTAATATGTTCCATGTGATTATATATATTTAAATCGTAAATATACGTTGATTAAACTCTATAATAAAAGGATAGGTCATATCCTTTTTATTGTCTGCACTGTCTTTAAAATCCCAAAGCCTTGATCATCTTATGGTTCAGGTGTCTGTTCTTGCCCTTGAACGGATAACAGTGTATATGTATGGCAGGATTGAAGTTCATTTCAATGATCGCATAGTTATCCGGTGTGGCAGGAGCATGAATATCCTGTATCATCATATCCAGTCCGGTAATCTTCACGTTCAGAGCTTTGCAGCTTCCACAGCAATAGCCTTGTACGAATCGTCTATATCGTCTGTAAAATCTATGCTGTCTCCTCCCGTACTGATATTGGAGTTCTCACGAAGATAGACCACTTCCCTCTTTGGGTACAGTGTTGAAATCCATTCCCTGCTGCTTCAGAAACATTTCCTCACGCCCCTTTCTGATTTTCTCCAAAGGTGCGATATCCTTTACCTCTGAGCGGATCTTCATTCTTCATGTCTATCAGTTGTCCGATATTCAGAACACCGTCACCCGTCACATTTGCCGGAACACGGTGAAGGATACCTACCACTTCATCATTGATGATGAATATCCTGAATTCCCTTCCCGGTATGAACTTCTCTATAAGCACCGTGTTGTCATGCTCAAAGGCTATCTGCAAGGCTGCCTTGAAGTCCGTTTCATCATAGTTGTGCTTCAGTATGGTTATACCCAATCCGAAATTGGTGGACTTAGGCTTGATTACCACAGGTTTCCCTGCATACAGGCGGTAGTCTGCCATACCTGCCTCCGGTGACGTGTATTCATAACCGCCCGGCACGCTTATTCCGGCACGTTCCAGCACCTTCTTCGTTACCACCTTATTTTCCATCATCAGTACAGACACGTATGAGTCCAGAGAGGTCTTGGTTGCCTGCATCACATATTCTTCCTTTTTACCGTCAAACAGACGTATGAAATTTTCCTTACGGTCAAGTATTTCAAAACCTATCCCTTTAAGTATTGCAGCCTTCAGCAGAAGCTGTGTGGACATTTCCATATCCTCCAGTCCATGAAATCTGTAACCTCCGCTTATGGTGGTTTCCCTATACTGTCTTGCCTTTTCCAGATGGAACGGTACAAACCCCACCCTGTTTATGCTCTCATACAGTACCATGCCTATACGCTTCTCAGGATTCTGTACAAGGTACAGATTATGCTGCATCTCCTGACGGTAGATTTCATCGTCAAGCACCCCATATTCTGAGAGAATTCTCTCCATATCTTCTAAAATAGAAGTAGCTTTCTGCTGTACAGTGGTCGAGCAGCATTTCAACTCCTTCTTTTCGTCTCTTCCATAGCATGAAGCCATATCCTGATTACGTGTTGCCCTTTGCAGTTCTTCCTCCGTAAGACTTCCGTTCTCCTCCTTCAGCAGAGAATAGACAAGCAGAAGGTGAGAAAAATAAATGGCACTTGCACATACCCCCGATTTTGTAAACGGGTCAAGATCCACAATTCGTACCTCAATGTAAGAAGGAGAACCATTATCCTTTTCCAGAAACTTGATACGGACCGGAAGATAAAGCTCGTGAGGTCCGTCAATACGGTTTTCCCTTATCAGTTTGTCAATAGACATATTATAGGCTTCAAGTGAGGAATAATCGATGAAGAACTCCTCACGGTTACGATACCCTAATGGACTTGTCCTCAGACTGAGGCTTACCCCACACTTCATGGGCTGCTTTTCTCCCGTTTTAAGCGAAATCACATTCAGGGTTTCTTCTGCAAGCGGAGATTCACCGTACAGCCAGATAAAAAGCCAGCGGTATTTGAGAAAGTTCCTTACCACACGAAAATATACCGTTTCCCTGACCTCCTCCACATAGAGCTACCGCAAACACCGCTTTTAGCAGAACGTCCATCAGTTTTTCCGAAAAGAGAAATTGAAGTGTATTCTCCCGAAATAAGCTGCCTTTCCTTTCCGTAGGTTCCGGCAAGTTTCTGACGGTAATACTCCTTGTCCTTAAACTCTCCCGAATAATGTGCAATGGGTATCTCCTGATTCTCCTTCAATACAGGAGGAAGGCTCTGAGGCCAGAGAAGCTCATCGCCGATATTCTCCGTAACCACATCGTGCAGCGTTTCCATAAATCCCAAAGCCTCCTCCTACACTTGGCAGCGCGGAGTTATCATTTCCACCTGACTCTCTGAAAAGTCGGTGGTTATATAAGGGTGCTTCCCTTGTCGCCAAATACCGGGTGTGGAGTCAGCAAGGTACCGTCCTGATTGACCCCTGACATTTTTTTCAAGTCCGAAACACCCTCTCAAGCAGATGGCTGTTCTGTTTTAAGTATAAAGCAAAATCCTGTATTCATATACTGCTATATTGTATGTTTGATTCTTCAAGTTCCTTTTCCCTTTTCTATATAATAGATAAAAGTACAATGCCCTTTATCACGCTAGTAAGCGATATGCTCCACCAGACACCATCTATTCCCATTCCCATACTTTTGCCAAGCAGAAGGGCAAGAGGTATCCTCATTGTGGTGAACACGATGCTCACGGTTGCAGGATATTTGGTAAGCCCCTGTCCGGTATAAGCCCCGAAGTGAGAATTTCAAGTGTGGCAAACAGCTGTGAGAAGCCGACTATACGCAGATAGGCACTGCCTATTTCTATGGTGGCAGCCTCCTTCACGAAAAATGACAGTATGGTTTCCGGAAAGCTAAAAATATGAATGTGGCAGGTATGGAAATACAATATCCAAGCCTGATGCTTGTACGATAGCATTTCCTAATCATATCCGTATTCCTTTCCCCGTAATATTGCCCTATCAGTATGGAGGTTGCCTGCATAAGACCGTTCATAAGAAGAAACGAAAGCGACTCTATCTGAAGACCCAGCTTCTGTGCGGCTATTGCATCTGTTCCCCATATACTTACTATACGCCCGATGGCTATACCGATAAGCGAGAACAAAATACGCTGCATGGCAGGTGCTGTGCCTATTCCAAGTATTTTCCTGAGAAACTTGCGGGGTACCGCTTTTATACTCAAGGTAAGTTCAAGCCTATGTCTGAGAAGATATATCGCATACATCATGGCACCCCACTGTGAAAATGCCGTAGCCCATGCCGCACCTTCCACTCCCAGTCCGAAATAAAATATAAACAGAGGGTCAAGAATGATATTGACGATATTCCCATAAAGTACCGCCCTGAACGAGAACTGTGTCTTTCCGTGTGCGTCTATAATGGCGGTAAACAAAAGGTTCATAAACATGATAAGAACAGTGATACTGCTTATCCTCAGATAGTTCTGAGCCATCGTGTTTACTTCCGGTCTTTCGATATTGAAAAGGGATATAAGAGGCTCTGCCAGCATAAAGACGAACAGGGCATAGAATATCCCCAACACGAATGTACTGCGTATTCCGCATGATATGAAGTGTTGTATTCTGTCCTTCTTTTCAGCCCCTATACTGTGTGAAACCGATACCATGGTACCAATGGTTATCACGCTTATCAAAGACCAACCCAACTTGATATAAAATCCGGCTGTTCCAACAGCAGCCACTTCTCCGCTTCCCAATTTCCCGACCCAAAACATATCTGTAATATCGTATGAAATCTGAAGACAGGATGATAATATGATAGGGATTGCTATTCTCAATAGTGATTTTCTTTTTTCTCTTTTTGCTGATGTCTGTTCCATATTTCTAATTTTATATCGTAAAAATACGATACATTATACCAATAAAAAAACTCTTAATCAAATCATAAGAGTTCGGAAAACAGTTTCTTTGCCAAAAGCAGGTTCTCACGATTAATACGATAGCAAACCTTCGGTGGAGCTATCTCACCGTCTATCAGACCTACATCTTTCAGCACCTTCAAATGCTGTGATATGGTAGATTGTGCGATTGGCAGTTCCGTTGTCAAGTCCCCACAATAACAACATGCATTGTGGTTAGCCAACAACCTTACGATTGCTATTCGTGCCGGGTGGCTCAGAGCTTTTGCAAAACGGGCTGCCAAAATATCTTTTTCCTCAAATTCTTCAGCTTTACTAAATGCCATAATATTTTCATTGTTTTATATCGCAAATATACGATATGTTTTTTATCAACTAACCCCCTGATATGAATTTTATGTTTTTTTAATGTACAGACGCACGAAGCCCCCGGAGAGTTACCCCGCCGGAGGCTTTTTATCAGAAGAATTTTCTTGTATTGTTTGCAATCCGTACAAGGCTCAACATTACAGGCACTTCTACCAGAACACCTACCACTGTTGCAAGTGCAGCTCCGGACTGAATACCGAACAGCGATATGGCGACAGCAACGGCAAGTTCAAAGAAATTACTTGCGCCAATCATACCTGCCGGAGCAGCTACGTTATGTGGCAGTCCTGAAGCCTTTGACCAGCCGTATGCAAGCAAGAATATAAAGAATGTCTGTATAATCAGGGGTACTGCAATCAATAGAATATGCAGTGGGTTTACAAGGATTGTTTCACCTTGAAACGAAAACAGAATTATCAATGTGAGCAATATCCGATTATAGTAGCATTGTCGAACTTCTTTATAAATACATTATTAAAATAGTCTTCTCCTTTTCGATATTACAGTACGGCGTGTAATTACACCACCTGCAAGAGGTATGACCACAAACAAAATTACAGAAAGTGTAAGCGTGTCCCAAGGAATGGTTATTCCGCCCACCGAGAAGAAAAGCCACTATCGGAGCAAAAGTCACCAGAATAAGCAAGTCATTCACTGCTACCTGTACCAGCGTATAGGCAGCATCGCCTTTAGTAAGATAGCTCCATACAAATACCATAGCTGTACAGGGTGCAGCACCCAACAGTACGGCTCCGGCTAGATATTCACCAGCCAGTGCTTCCGGTATCCACTGTTTGAATATAACAAAGAAGAATATCCATGCTATGCCGAACATCGTAAACGGTTTTATCAGCCAGTTTACAATACAAGTGATAAACACTCCTTTAGGTTTCTTTCCAACATTCTTAATACTCTGAAAATCCACCTTCATCATCATGGGATAAATCATCAGCCATATAAGAATGGCTACCGGTATGGATACATTCGCATATTCAAACTTACCGAGTGTTTCGGGTATGGCAGGAAACCATTGTCCTATTGCTATTCCTACTACAATGCAGATAGCCACCCACACTGTTAGGTATCGTTCAAAAAAACCTATTCCTTTTTTCTCTTTTTCCATATCCTTATTTTTTAGCAGTTGCCACCGCAAGAGCATTTTGGCAATACTTCTTTTCTGATTTCAGTAATGTAGAAACGGGCAAAGGCATTTCTGATTTCGTCACGCACACGGCGAAACTCCGAGTCAATAAACTCCAGTGTACCTGTTGCGTGTGAAGGATCGTCAAAGCCGATATGAAGACGTTTTCCTACTTTTCCTATGAATGTAGGACAGCTTTCATTTGCATCTCCGCATACAGTTATTACATAATCCCATTCCTGATTGATATAGGTGTTTACATGTGTCGGAATATGTGAACTGATGTCTATTCCTACCTCTTTCATCATTTCCATAGCCTTGGAGTTTACCTGAACGGCTGGTTCCGTTCCGCCGGAATATACCTCTAAATTTTTGTCAAATGACTGCAAAAATCCGTGAGCCATCTGGCTGCGGCAACTGTTTCCTGTACAAAGTATCAATACTTTCATTTCAAATAGTTTTTTAATTTGTTGATTTATATTTTACATTCTATACTCATAAGCAGGTAGTTTTCACGTTTCCCACTTTTTGCCTTCCAACTTTGGTAGTTTGGAGATATTCTGACTTGTTTAATCGGAGCATATTCAAAACCTCCTATAATGGTATGTCCTTCCTTAACTGTATTTTGGTTTTCTTCGGTTGCGTCCAATAAGTCGAATCTTCCATACAGATGTATTTTTGAATTTATTTTTATGGTAGTGTAAACCGAATATCCGTTTACATCTGTTTCCGGTGAAAATTTATAGTTGAAAGCACGGTTATATTCTGCACCGAAAGAAAACCTGCTGTGGCTGTACCCCGCAAAGGCTGCAATTGAATACTGATCTTTCTGATTTCCAGAAACCGACTTCATATACTCCGGTGTATTGTATATGTCGCCATACAGTCTGAACATAAATCCTTTTACCGGTTTTAAAGTTAGTCCGGCTCCGTATTTGTAATTGTTGTCCATATTCTTAAACTTACGCCCCTCTCCGTTTGTCAGAGCCATATCAGCAGATATGACAGGTGAAAATTCATATCCTGCTACAATTCCTATATCTTCACAAAAGGCTATTCCATATTCTTCCTGAAAAGATTTAAAGATATACCTATGTCCCCAGAAATTTTCCTGTTCCGAGAACTGCTTCAGATTTACCAGTCCGGCAGACACAAAAAATCCCTTCCCTTTCCAGTCTATCTGTGCGTTCTTCAAATATCCGTTGAATTTGGTATTTCCGTTTTCATCTGCCATTGTTTCCACATTCATAAGAATTTTTGCAGAAAAACCTTTTGTAAAAAATCCTTCATATCCTACAAAAGCACGGTCAAGGTTGAATCCGCTATTCTCGTTGCAGTGTCCGACCCCTGCCTTGTAGTTGGCAAAGAGGGTTAGTATGGGTTTGCCGGAAAATAATTTTTCATCATTTTGTGCAAAAGTCGGTTGAATGAAAATGGCGGCCATCATAATTGATGAACACCATTTTATAATACTTCTCATATTCATTTTTTTATAAAATGTAATTAAACAGATAACCGGATAGTATAATGAAGAAAGCAACTGTGCCAAAAAAGATACCAATCAGTTTCCATGTCATTACTTTTTTGAGTAAGGTTGCTTCCGGTAATGATAGCCCGACAACGGCCATCATAAAGGCAATGGCTGTTCCCATAGGGATACCTTTTGCTACAAATACCTCGATAACCGGAACGATACCTGCGGCATTGGCATACATCGGTACGGCAAGAATTACGGAAAGAGGAACTGCATACCAGTTGTCTTTCGACATATATTGCTCAAAGAAACCTTCCGGTACAAAGCCGTGCATAAAAGCACCTATACCTATACCTATAAGGATATAGACAAGTACGCCGCTTACTATCTTCCACGAATCACGGATAATGGTTGGCAGTCTTTTTATAAAGGTTGTATGGTCTTTTTCCCATTCCTCGCTTTGTACTGAAGAATTGGCTTGTATTTGCTTTACCCAGTCGCTGAGATAGGGTGCAAGCTTCATTTTTCCGAGGACGAAACCGCCGATAACTCCAAGCAATATACCACTAATCACATAAATCAGAGTAACCTTCAGTCCGAAAGAACCTAAGAACATGGCAACGGCAACCTCATTCACCAATGGTGAGGTTATCAGAAAAGCAAAGGTTACTCCCAACGGAATACCTCCCTTTACAAACCCGATGAACAACGGAATGGAGGAACAAGAACAGAACGGGGTTATTGCTCCGAAAATCGAAGCCAACAGGTACTGAAGTCCGTACATTTTGTGTGTTACCAGATAATTTCTCAAACGCTCTATCGGGAAATAGGCATTAATAATTCCCATTAGTACGCTGATGAAAAACAAGAGGATTAAAATCTTTATAGTGTCATAAAAAAAGAAGTTTACGGCCACTCCTATCGGAGTGTCGGCACTCAGTCCGAACAGTCCGTAAACAAGCCAGTCTGCAAAATCCTGTATCATATTTTAATTGTTTTTATTCGTCTAAATACGAACATTGTTCCAGTTAAAAAAGCGGCAGATACAACCGTTATGGCATCTGCCGCTCATCGTTAAATAACTCTGTTTATCAGATACCAAGAAGTTTCTTTACATCACTTTCTGTCGGCACCTGCCCTTTCATCTTCACTACTTCGTCAATGACAACGGCAGGTGTAGTCATGATGTTGTAGTTCATCATTTCCATGATGTCGTCCACCTTGGTCAGTTTTGCATCGATGTTGTTTTCTTTCAATACCTTCTCAATTACATTATAGGTTGATTTACATTTGGCACAACCCGGACCTAATACTTTAATTTCCATATTCGTAAATATTTTATTTGTTATCAAATCTGTTTTACAGATACATTATCCAGCAATAATAGATGCCGATGATGATGAATACCACACCTACAATAAGGTTCATCCATTTCTGCACCTTCTGCATCTTACCGTAGAAACTTCCCATCTGCTGTACACTGAAAGCAAGAATCCATGCAACGGCAAGTACAGGCAGGGCTGTGGCAATAGCGAATACCACCGGCAGCAGATAACCGGCTGTAGCCGTTGCAGACATCGGTATAAGCATACCGAAATAGAAAACTCCGCTTGTCGGACAGAAAGCCAGGGCAAAGAGTATTCCAATCATCAGGGCACCCCATCCGCCTTTCCTGGCGAGACCTTCCGCATTTCCGTTAAACCCGAATTTCGGAAGATTAAGTTTGTCACCAAAGAGCATGAACAGGCCTATTACAAGCAGAAGCGGACCAAGAACGAGTTCACCCCATGTCCCGATAGTCTTCTGAATACCGAACATGCTGGAACCTTCTTTAAGAATCATAATCAGTACCACTCCGAGCAGGGTGTATGAAAGGACACGTCCCAACGTATAAAGCAGACCGTTCCGGAAAATGCGTTTCCTGTTTTCAATGTCTTTTCCGATAAATCCGATGGCCGCTATATTTGTTGCAAGCGGACAAGGTGATAGTGCGGTCAGCAGTCCTAGTAAGAATGCCGTAAGAACGGGAGTAGAGCTGTTATCCAGCAATGTCTGTAACCAATCCATAGCCCTATATATTATTTCAACATTTCATTTACAGATTTCACTACACCTGCCTTGAATACATCCGGTGACTTACGGGCGTTTCCGAAAGCAAATTCTGTCATGTTCTCGTATGTCTCCTGTCCGTTCTTATACTTAACGATAAACAATGATGACCAGGTTACTTCATACTTTTCAGCTATCTTCTCATTTTCTTTCTTGCTGATATCTATTACCTTAAAAACGACCTCACCTTTTTTGATCTGCTCGGCAAAACTTTCTTCCATCGCAGCTTTTGTGTTGCTTTCGATAGCCATACAGGTTGCGCAACGCTGCTTTCCATGAAAATACAATACTTCTACATGGTCTTTTACTGTCACTTCTTTTTGAGTCTGTGCTTCAGTTCCGTTCTTTGCGTTCATGTTGCAAGAGATAAAGGCGAAACATACAGCAATTAAGAATAAAATCTTTTTCGGGTCAGTAGATTTTTAGTGGGGATATGCATATAAGTTCGCAATGCGGAATAAGAAAAACTTCTTGTCAACAACTCCCCTGAGATTCGCTCTAAAGAGTTTGATTTTAGCATTGAATGATTCAGCAAGTGCATTTGAGGAACGGTTGTTGTAGAAGTTGAGTATCTCATCATAATGCTCATAGAAGGTGGCTGCGATGACATTAAAGGAGCGGAATCCCGCTTCTTCGACTTTGTTGTACCAGCGTGCCATGGACAGGCGTGCGATCCTTGATTGTGTTTTGGCAAAGATCATCCGCAGGGAATGGCACAGTCCGTATGCCGTTTTGATGTCCGGGTATTCTTCAAACAGTATCGCAGCCCTTTGCTTTTGCCTGTCGGTCCATTTGTCGGCAGACTTGAACAGGAGATAACGCGAGCGTATAAGCAGTTCCTTGCGGGTGTCTCCATTGGGATAGCGGTACGGGATATACTCCTTACCGTTTTGTCTGGCTTCCTCCATCTCATCATTAGCCTGCTGCATGGCATCCCAACGGTGTTTGATGCGCAGCTCCTGTACGGCATCACAAGCCAGTTTCTGGATATGGAAGCGGTCGATGACCCGGCTGGCTTTAGGGAATGCCGTACGCACGATCTTGCGCATGGAGTCCGACAAGTCAAGCGTGACCTCCTCGACAGCATTGCGATGCTCCTCGTCAATCCGTTGCAGGACAGCGATTACGTCCTCCGCTTTTGTACCTGCAACGACGGCAACCAAGGATTGCTCCCGCGTGCGGACCTCACGGTTGGTTACAAACGTGTACAGCTCACCATTGATAGCGAGGATTCGTCGATAGCCAGACAAGGGCCGATATTCTCCGGGAACAGCAGCCATTTATCTGCATGTTCCAACTGCTCCCACTGCCGGAAACCGCTCAGCACTTCCTTGTATTGCTTCTCAAACGTATGCCCGTCGATGTGATAGAACTCCTCAAGCGTATGGCAGGTCACGGGGGACGTCTCCATACGTTTCTTTTAAAAAAGCTCCAAATTCCTTGGAGTAACGAGTCCCTTTGGCTACAATGTCAAGGTCTATCGGGATGCTGAAACTCTTGCCCGTGCGCGTGTCTGTCCACCGCCTGCGACGGATCTTCAGAATCACTTTGTGGTCACGTATCGGGAAATCCGTCACGCTTACCGCTTCCATAAAACCTTTGGATTCAAAGTGTACGTCCTTGCTTAGCTCCGGATGCATCTTCTCGTCCAGACTGATGTGGATTTCCGTAGAAGTCTGCGATATACCGACTATGGAGAAGTAATCCAATATCTGTGTGGGCAGTACAATACTGGCCAACATGCTCAAATAATCGTTTTCCATGCTGTAAAGTAAAGAACTATTCAATTAGATTACAAATTTATCCCCACTAAAAATCTACTGACCCTCTTTTTCATGTCTTTCTATTTTTATTGTTAGTTATTCGCAAAACTACGAACTTTCTTGTCAAAAAGAGCTTACTTACAGCAGCCCTCTTTCTTGCATATAGGTTGGCCAAGAAAATCTGCAAACATCTTTTTGCTGTTTCCCAGTTTTCCTTGTTGATACAGTATTTTACTTTCGGTGTTTCTGTCTCCCCTTGGATAAGTCCGGCTTCTTTCAACTCCTTCAGATGCTGAGATACCGTAGCCTTTGCAATGGGAAGTTCCTCATGAATATCACCGAAAAGCAACATTCCTGAGATGCCAGGAACTGGAGTATGGCTATACGTGCCGGATGTCCCATCGCTTTTGCAAAACGGGCTAACTTCTCCTGCTCCTCTGTATACTTCTTTTTTATCATTTCTATCCCTCTTTCTGTTTGTTGTTCGCAAAAGTACGAATATATTTCAATAAATCAAATGAATTATCATATTTTAATCTTTTAAACACTTGTTATCCCTTCCATCAAATATAAATCCCAATCCTGATTTGCCAGCCGATTTATTCCTTTTTCAGGAGAATTTTCCTTATGGCTTACGCCATGAAAATTCACCTGAAAAAGAATGCGCGGCAAACGGATTAGAATTAAAGAAAAGATTACAGGGATTAACTGCGACCGACGTGACGCATAGCCGTAAATCAAAGGGCTATCCTTATATTCCATATATGGCCTCATAAATACTGTGAAAATGCATCTTCCCAAATAACAAAACATAGTCTGCTTATCAAATCCCGAAATAAGACAGGGATTTCAACTCCCTCCGATCTGCATAGTCCGGTGGCTTTGCTATGCTTTTATTCCAACTCTTCCTACTTCTTTTCATTCTTTTTTCTACTGTTTCTACATTCTTTCCTATCTCAGGTATGACATCTGATGACATCTGATGACATCTAATGACATCTATTTATAAATCAATCATTTATTCAATTTATCACTTTACATTTGGACTGTGAAACAAATCAAGTAATCACTCAAAACAAAAGATTATGGCACAAGAAAACAGTCCTGACAAGGAAAAAAGGCAAGGCCGGACAAAGAAACCGGAAAAGCCTTATGTGGAACAAATTGACGAGCTTTTGCTGGTACATAACAAGAACGACCCCAAGGAGGGTTTGGGAGTGGTCAGCAAGGCAGACGAGAAAGGTAATTATCAGACGGTTACACCGGAGGAGAAGAATGAGAACTCATTCCTGAAATTCGACAAGAATTCGAGTATTCTCGAAAACTTTATCAAGAATTTTTGGAGCCAGCTGAAGGAGCCTACGCATTTCAGGCTTATCCGTATGACCTTCAATGATTACAAGCAGAACAAACAGGCTCTCAAGGATTTGGCCGAAGGTAAGAATACAGACGCGGTAAAGGAGTTTCTGAAACGCTATGAAATCGTACCGAAGGCAAACAATCAGAAAAACAGTCAAACAAAAGAGGAGGAAACAACAATGGCAAAGAAGCAGGAACAGACAACGCAGGCTCAGCCTGAACAGGTATCACAGGTGGAAGCTGCCGCACAGGGGCGCGAACAGCAGGAACCGCAACGCCAGCAGACACCCACGTACCGCTACAACGAGAATATGATTAACTGGGAGGAACTGGGTAAGTTCGGCATATCCAAGGAAATGCTGGAGCAGTCCGGACAGCTTGACGGCATGCTGAAAGGATACAAGACCAACAGGACAATGCCGCTGACACTCAACATTCCTGGGGTACTGACTGCCAAGCTGGACGCACGCCTTTCATTCATATCCAACGGCGGGCAGGTCATGCTGGGCATCCACGGTATCAGAAAGGAACCGGAACTGGACCGTCCTTATTTCGGACATATCTTCACGGAAGAGGACAAGAAGAACCTGCGTGAAAGTGGAAACATGGGACGCGTGGCTGACCTTAACCTGCGTGGTAACACAACTGAGCCGTGTTTGATTTCCATCGACAAGAATACCAACGAACTGGTAGCCGTCCGACAGGAGCATGTCTATATCCCGAATGAAATCAAAGGGGTAACCCTGACTCCGGACGAAATTCAGAAACTGAAAAACGGAGAACAGATATTCGTAGAGGGAATGAAATCCAATCAGGGTAAAGAGTTTAATGCCAATCTGCAATACAGTGCAGAAAGAAGAGGCATCGAATTTATCTTCCCGAAAGACCAGGCCTTCAATCAGCAGACGCTCGGCGGGGTACCGCTTTCCCCCATGCAGCTCAAAGCGTTGAATGAAGGACATACCATCCTTGTAGAGGATATGAAGCGAAAGAACGGCGAACTGTTTTCCTCCTTCGTTACCATGGATAAGGTAACAGGCGGGCTCCAATATACACGCCACAATCCGGAAACGGGAGAAATCTACATACCGAAGGAAATCTGTTCGGTACAGCTCACACCGGAAGATAAGGAAGCGTTACGCAAAGGGCAGCCCATCTATCTTGAGAACATGATCAACCGTAAAGGTGAGGAATTCTCGTCATTCGTCAAGCTGGACCTGGCAAGTGGAAGACCACAGTATTCCAGAACTCCGGACGGTTTCAACGAACGACAGGCACCTACCATCCCGGCTGAGGTTTACGGACACCTGCTTTCGGCACAGGAAAGAGCAAATCTTCAGGACGGAAAGGCCATCCTTGTAACGGGTATGAAAGGTCCCAACGGCAAACCGTTTGATTCCTATCTGAAAGTAAACGCAAACACCGGACAGCTGCAATATTTCCAGGAAAATCCGGATGTGCGCCGCAATACCTCACAGCGTGCTTCACAGACTGACAATACCCAGCAGCAGGAACAGAAGAAGGGAGCAAAACAGGCTGTCTGACCTGAACGGGATTCAAATCATTCAAATCATCAATTACTAAAAAAGGAAAGAACATGAACAAGACCAATCATCATATCTACAAGGCTGAACAAATCGACTGGGAGAAACTGGAATCGGTAGGTATCAGCAGATCGCAAATTGAAAAGGACGGAAACATGGACCTGCTCCTTCAGGGAGAGGAAACCAATGTCATGTCCATTAAAATCAAGACTCCTGTATTTTCACTTACAATGGATGCCACACTCAGTCTGATTGAAGACGAGAATGGAAATCCGGTCATCAGCATAAACGGTATCAACCCTTCAGGTGAATAAATAAGAATCCATAATGTATCATCTCTCTTTCCATACGGACTTACCGTATGGAAAGATATAAAAAAAATTTATCATGATTGCCATATTAACAGACAAACCAAGTGTAGGAAAAGAAATCGGAAGAATCATCGGTGCAACCAGAGTAAGAAACGGATATGTGGAAGGAAACGGCTACATGGTTACGTGGACTTTCGGGAACATGCTGTCACTGGCCATGCCGAAGGACTACGGAACCCAGAAGCTGGAACGGAATGACTTTCCTTTCATCCCGTCCGAATTTGAGCTGATGGTACGTCATACACGCACCGAGAACGGATGGATACCGGACATTGATGCCGTGCTCCAGCTTAAAGTAATCGAGAGAGTGTTTCAGGCATGTGACACCATCATTGCGGCTACCGATGCCAGCCGTGACGGGGAAATGACATTCCGCTATGTATATCAATACCTGAACTGTACACAGCCCTGTTTCCGTCTGTGGATTTCATCTCTTACCGACGAGTCTGTGCGTAAAGGCATGGAAAACCTGAAGCCGGACAGTTGCTACAACAGCCTGTTCCTTGCTGCCGACAGCCGCAACAAGGCGGACTGGATTCTCGGAATCAACGCCAGCTATGCCATGTGCAAGGCGACGGGCCTCGGCAACAATTCCCTTGGACGGGTGCAGACACCGGTACTGGCTGCCATCAGCAGACGCTACCGTGAAAGGGAAAACCATATTTCATCGGACAGCTGGCCCATCTACATCAGCCTGCAAAAGGACGGCATCCTCTTCAAGATGCGCCGCATGCACAGGATCTTCCCGACAAAGAATCCGCAACAATGTTTTTCCAGGACTGCAAACTGGCACATCAGGCACAGATCACAGGTATCAGTCACAGCGTTAAGGAAATACTTCCACCGGATCTGCTTGACCTGACACAACTTCAGAAGGAAGCGAACATCCGCTATGGTTATACCGCATCAGAGGTGTATGACATCGCACAGTCCCTTTATGAAAAGAAACTGATTTCCTACCCAAGGACTTCCAGCCGTTATCTGACGGAGGATGTGTTTGACTCGCTTTCACCAATCATGGCACGTCTGCTATCATGGGAGCTGTTCCCTGCCGCTAAAGGAACTGGAGGTATTGACATATCCAGTTTGTCCCGCCACGTAATAAGTGCAGAAAAAGCCAATGTACATCATGCCATCATCATTACAGGTATCCGTCCCGGAAATATGTCCGAAAAGGAAATGCAGGTTTACAGACTTGTAGCCGGAAGGATGCTCGAAGCATTCATGGCTCCATGCCGCATAGAAACGACAAATGTTGAAGCGGTCTGTGCCGCACAGCATTTCAAGGTCGAACAAACAAGAATCATTGAAGCCGGCTGGCATGATGTGTTCATGTGTTCCGACATGATCCCGACATCGGGGTATTCCGTCAAAGAACTCCCAAAAATGGAGAAAGGTGATACCCTGAATGTATGCGGATGCAACATGGTACACAAGAAACAGCTGCCGGTAAATCCGTTCACGGATGCAGAACTGGTGGAATACATGGAACAGAACGGACTGGGTACGGTATCCTCACGTACCAATATCATCCGTACACTGGTTAACCGTAAGTATATCCGTTATTCAGGGAAATATATCGTTCCGACCCCGAAAGGCATGTTCACCTACGAAACCATCCGTGGAAAGAAAATTGCGGACACTTCACTCACCGCAGACTGGGAAAAACAGCTGGCCGGACTTGAAAGCGGAATGATAACCGGACAGGACTTCCTGAACAGGATCAGGACTCTCGCCAAGGAAATGACTGATGACATTTTCAACACCTATTCCACAAAAGAAGAATAACATCTATACCTAATCAACCAAGAGAATGCAGGCCGGAAGGTCTGCATTTTTTGTATCCGTACAGAAAAGATTCTGTTTTTCCGCTTTTAAGCGGCAAAGGTCTTGGATTGCCTGCCTTTTGCCGCAAGGCTGCCCTGAAGGGCTTGGCTGGACAGGAAAAAATCATCCTCGCTACGCTCCGGTATTTTTTCCTGCCAGGCCTTGCGCAAAAAGGCAATCCAAGAGGCCGGAGGCCTATAAAATCGGGAAAACACATCCCGATGGGATTATTCATTCATAAAATTAAGGATTATGAAACTACAGATTATCAGAAAGATTGGCAGACATGCAACAGCGATATTCCTGATTACCGGAATATGTCTGCTGACAAGCAAAGGGATTGTCCCCACCGGGATGATTACGCTGCTGTTGCTTGCAGGAGGATTCTTCGGTTTCCTGTTCAGGATACTGGTCATTATTTTCAAGATTCTTATTCTTCTGTTCATTGTAGGATTATTTGTCGCATAACCCAAAATATAAATATACATATATGGAAACAGTTGCTATAACTTCACAAGCTCCTGTCATGCCGACTGCATGGCCACAAGGCGAACATATCAGACCGGTCAAAAGACGTCTGCCCAATACAGTTGATGAACCTAAAAACATCGGCTACTATCTGGAATCGCTACGTGATATTTCCAGCAATCCGGACAGAGAGAATATTCTGAAAGAATTCTTCAAGGAAACTTATGTATAACCATAAAATTTTTCAATTATGTTTTTTCAATCAATTTATCAGATGATTACAGCAGGTACGGATCTGAATATCAATATCCGTAAAGTGGATAACAGCCTGAGTGTGGCAGTCATGCCAAGGCGGAACAGCCTGAAAGAGGATACACGGCAAAACATGGTGCCATTGGTCGTGAACGGAACACCGGCAGAACTGGATATGGGCTTCCTGCAGACCATACTCCAACCGATACAGAAGGTACAGGGACTGCTTGTCAATGCGGAAAATTTCGAGAAACAGGCAGAAAAGGCTACATCACAGGCCAAATCATCCAAAACTCCAACAGTACCGGCTGAATCAAAGGAAGCCAGGGAAAAACGTGAAAAGATGGAAAAGCTCCTCAAGAAGGCTGATGATGCAACTGCCGCAAAAAGGTTCTCCGAAGCAATGACATGGCTGAAACAGGCACGAGTGCTGGCTCCTTCAGAAAAACAGAAGGAGATTGACGAAAAGATGCAGGAAGTACAGAAACAGGCCAGCGAAGGAAGTCTGTTCGGTATGGCAGAGGAACCGGAGCCGGTAATTCCCCAACCACAAGGCAATATGAACGGTCAGTCACAGCCCGGTATGCAAACAAGCATATTCCCAGAACAGCAGACCCATACTATGAATCCTGAACCTGTCATGCAATCTGCTCCACAACAGATTCCACAGGGAATGCCTCAACCGGTATATGGAATGAACGGAGCATATATCCAACCTGCTCCAAACCGCCCCGTAATGCAAGGAACAGGTATGCCACAAGGAGCTACAATGCAGCCCTATCCGCAGCAGCCGGCTTACCAGCCTGAGACGGCTCCTTATCCACAACAACAGGTACGGCAGCCGACAAACGACCATATACCGAACAGAACAGCACAGGTACAGAACGGAAACGGACGGGAATACCAAACTGCACCGGCAGCCCATGATACATTCTGCTTCGATCCGGAAGACGAGGAATGACAGGGAACTTCTAAGAGAGGACCCGTATGCGGAATATCCGATTTTCCGGCTGAGTACCGTATGAAGGACGAGGCACAGGTAGAAATGGTATACTGCTGATTATAAAAATAAATGATTTGTAAAACCAATAAACAATAAACAATATGGCACTGGAAATTAAAGGAATGAAAAGAGTATTCAAGATGAAGAAGAACAGTCAGGAAATCGTACTGGATGATCCGAACGTAAACATGTCTCCGGCTGAAGTAATGGATTTCTATTCAATGAACTATCCGGAACTGACCACCGCGACCGTACATGGGCCTGAAATCGAGGACGACCGGGCGGTATATGAATTCAAGACAACCATCGGAGTGAAAGGGTAAGGACATGAAAAAAGGACAACGTAAAAATAAGAAACCATGTACACAACTTACGGAACGGGCTTTGGAAAATTTAGCCAGACTTATCATATCGGAACTCGAAAATACGGACATAAGCCGGGGCATCAGGAGCAGAAAGAAAAGAAAACTCCCTCCCGCAGAAAGCCTCATGGTTTTCTGAACACAAGAATACCTTCCATCGCCCCCGATCTGTATGTGGAGAATGACAGGGATGTAACGGTAAATGTCACCACCAAAGAGAATCTTGATTTCCTGTACCGTTCAGCCATGAAGTATGCGCAGCTCCTGGATGTGGAGCTGCCATACCATCCTACAGGCAGGACTTCCATAAGAGAAAAAATATGCCTGCTATATAATGCGCTGGATTCCATAGTATCTCATCATGTAAATCTGGAACTTGTCGGTGACAGGCTCCAGTTCTGTATCTATCATTTCCATGAATGGCCTGATTACACCCTGTTCCTGATACCGATAGATTTTACAGAAAAACTGAAAGGTGAAATCAAAAGGATCACACTGGAGTTCATCAGAAGGTTCATCAAGTATCACAGGATGATGGATATAACCGATACCCCTTATTTTGAGATGTCGGAAGTCTGTATCGATTATGTGGACTTTGAACAGCTCGATGAGGAAGAGAAAAAGGATTTGTACAGAAAGGAAAAGCTTTTCAGGTCATATGAGAAAGGGAGAATCCACAGGAAACTGTGCCGGATGCACTCCAAGGCTTTCTGCAGGAATCTGGAAGAACATATCCGCAACTGTAATCCTTCCAGCAATAAGGAAAAAAGACTTTTGGAACTGATTACTGAAGGGATGTTCCTGATTGCAAAAGACAGTCCTCATATCTTGAATTATGATTATGACTATGCAAGCGAAAAGGAAAGGGATTTCGAACCGCCACCGCTCGAATATCAGATTCTACTTACCTATTCCATTACGGATACGGTTACCAAAGACATGGAAAGCTGTTTCAGTACTGACTGTCAGGAAACATATAACCAGACTCCCGTATCATTTACCTTCATCACACCGGAAACTGAAAAACTGTTCAGACCAGAGAATTATCCGGAACGGTTCTCAAAATGGTTTGAGAAATTTGTAGAACATGTTACCTATAATTTATAAACATCATGAATGAACTGACCCAGAACATACAGAAAATGATGGTGCCGAAAGCTGCTATCATAGCCTACAAATATGAAGACAGAAGAAATTCTGACACCAGGTACTTCATAGAATTGCGTCCCATCGGGAAAAGCGGACAGATGGGGGCAGGTATCCCCGTCACATACGAATTCATGAATACCCTGCTGGAATCCTATACGGAGGAAATGAGCGGGATACCGGCAGGCAGAGTCCCCGAAAACATGCTGGCCTGCAATCCAAGAAAAGGACAGGAAGAATATATCTGGTACAATCCGCCCGGAAAAAGACAGATGTTCTTTCACAAGGATCTCAATATACAGGACGGCATGTTCAATCTGCCGGGAATTGTCTACCATGTAAAAAACGGAAGCATGGACGTATTCGCCTTCAAGGGAAAACGTCCGGTGGAGACGACTCCGCTGTTCCGTGCCCCGTTCTTCAACGTGACCGGATCAAGTGTCTGCCTTGGCAGCAGTTCTTTGGAAAAGCCACAAAACCCGACTTTCCTTTCCCTGCTGGAATACTGGGAAAAACGGTTCTGGCTGACTGAATTCTCCCATCTGGGAGGAAATGTGAATCCTACCGTTTCAAATCTTGTCATCGTTACCGAGAACATAAGAAACAATCCGTTCGACATGAACGAACTCAAGCCCATGAATAAAAAACTTAAAGACATACTTCCATGAAAAAGATACATTTTACCGACCGCTACCTGCTCAATCCGCGTCATCCGGTAACGGTATTCGTCATCGGAGCAGGAGGTACCGGCTCACAAGTGATAACCAATCTGGCACGCATGAGCATGGCACTTCAGGCATTGGGCCATCCCGGACTACATGTCACCGTATTCGATCCCGACACAGTAAGCCAGGCCAATATAGGACGCCAGCTTTTCAGTGAAACAGAACTGGGACTGAACAAAGCCGTATCACTAGTCACACGCATCAACCGTTTCTTCGGATACGCATGGACTGCCGAACCGCAATGTTTTCCTACCAGGAATTTTTCTGAAGACAGCACAGCAAATATCATCATTACCTGTACGGACAATATACGCTCACGTCTTACGCTTTGGAAGTTCCTGAAGAAAGTCCGCAAAGAAAACTTCAGTGACCATTCGGCTCCCATATACTGGATGGATTTCGGGAACAGCCAGACAAAAGGACAGGTCATCATCGGGACGGTACGTGAGAAAGTTCTCCAACCTTCTTCACAGGAATATATTCCCATGCCTAAAATGAATGTCATCACCGAGGAAGTGGACTATGCAAAATCAAGGAAAAAGAATCGGGACCAAGCTGTTCTCTGGCGGAAGCCCTGGAAAAACAGGATTTGTTCATTAACTCCACACTGGCACATATCGGATGTGACATATTATGGAGAATGTTCAAGGAAGGAAAGACACTGTATCGCGGTGCCTATGTCAATCTGGAGACATTGAAAGTGACCGCAATCCCAGTATAATGCATAAGTGACCGTATCATCTTTCCATCAGAATACGGTCACTTATTCTATTTCTACTATTATTTACTACGTTCTTACCTCGCTGGAGCAGGAAACTCTGTATCTCTGAGGCGAGATAGAATGATTTCCGTTCTTTTCAACCGAGTAATATTTAATCTTGCCCTCTTGCCTGTAACGTGCCAGAGTTCTTTGTGACACACCAAGGAGTTCTGCCAGATCCACATTATCAAGCAGTTTATCCCCATTCATACATTCTTTCAGACGGTTCATCTGATCCAGTTTCTTTTCAATGCGGGCAAATCCCTCTACCATGGTTCCTATCAGTCTTTCGAGTATCTCATTATCTATATATGACATAATTCCAATATTATAAGTGAATAAATCGATACTCTTTTCGTGCGCACTCAAGAGTATATACTTATAGTAGTGAAAATAGTATGCCTAAATCTGAGATAAAGATTAATAAGTTTGCTAACCGTTGATAATCAGGTGCATAAAATTCTTTACTTAATATTTAGTGTAAACTAAAAGTGTAAACTATATAATAAAGAATTGGAAACCGGTTAACACAGCCACCAACAATGACATCTGATGCTACCTGACGACACCTAATGACAACATTTTGTATCATATAAATATTCAAAATACATTTGTACAAACTCAACTTTTTTGGATATGGAAATCATTGGAATTGAAACAGCTACATATGAAAAGACATTAAAGGAAATTGAAAACTTCCTTGATACCATTGATAAATTGATTACAGCTTCTTCACAGAAAACAATAGGGGAATGGTTGGATAACCAAGAAGTTTGCCTGATCCTCAAAATTTCTCCCAGAACATTACAGAATCTTAGAGATACAGACCAAATCTCTTATTCTCAAATTGGAAAAAAGATTTATTATAAAAAAGAAGATATTCAGAAGTTCATTGAAAAACACAACAGAAAATTATGAGCAAAGTAATTACCCAAGATAATGAGCAAGTTATTCAGATATACAATAGGTTAAAAGATACACTAACAAGACTCGAAGATATTCTGAAGAACAACAACCCAACACTTAATGGGCATAGATATATGAATGATGCAGAATTGGCAAATTACCTTAAAGTATCAAGACGCACTTTACAAGAATATAGAAATAATGGAATCTTATCCTATTATCAGATTGGAGGTAAAATTTTATATCGGGAATCTGATATAGAAGAACTTCTTAAGAAAAACAGACAGGAAGCATTCCGTTAAACATTTCTTGGAATTTTCGTTGATTTTCAAAGCAAAAATCCGTATCTTTGCAGTACTGACAAAGAGTTGTATATCAGTGCAGAACAAAGAAGTTCAATCGAGGTGAAATAGGTGGACTAAATGATAAACAGCAAGATAAGTAACTGATTATTAGCGATAAAAAATATAAGGTTCCGCCCCCAGGCGGATCACTGAGAACAAAAGAAAAATCAATCAAATCCCTGATAATCAAGCATTATCAGGGATTTCTTTTTTCTGGTAGGTGGCAGAAAATAGCCGTTTCAAGCATATTATCGGTGGATAAAATCAAAATTAAGACTTGCAGCAATCTGATTTTCAAAATATTACAAAAAACAACAACAGTACCTTTTAGGTATTTTCCAATCTCACCGGAACTCTAAACAAATTGCACGAAAATCAACAAAAAGATTTCAGTATCCATAAAGGAAATAGAGAAACTGATCTCCGAAAAGGAAACAGTAGTGGAATATCCTCTTTTCAGTCCGGACAAATAGCAGTTCTTATAGACGAACTTTACCACAACTTATGTGATAGACCTCAGCCTACGGAGAAAATACCGCAAAGAATAACAAATGTGAAGGAGGAGTTGAGACAGCCTATTCAAGAACCGGACAATCGGCTACATCTGTATTCCAAAGGAGTAAGTCCGAACTTTCGCTTGAAAGCAGTAGAGAAATGAGCATGATATTCATAACCGACACACGCCCCAATCTCCTGTATCGTCTTACTGCTGTCCAATAGATAGCGACAAGCCATCTTCATGCGATACTCAAAGATGTGACCAAATACGGTTGTACCAAATACTGTCTTAAATCCTCGCTTAAGCGTACATTCATTGGTACCCACCCGCAATGCCAGCTGGTGAAGTGACGGAGGATTTAGATATTCCTGCTCAATAATGGCCCTAGCATGATGAATTTTATCACATGTTATCCCGATAGTACATGAGCAATGAAGATAATTTTCTTCTTCCTGCCCGGCCAAAAAAAGTGAAAGGATCTCCCGTATCTTAGCATCTGCATACATAGATGCCATATTGCCATTGAGCTGTGAAAATCTGATATCGTGTAACGCTTTATAAACACCCGGACCAAACGGACGATTTTTCCGGTACGCCCTGTACTGACCATCACAAAGGACGGTTTCAAAATCTTTACCGCCCAACAAATCGGGATAGTGTATGGCAAGTTCACGGAGATAATCATGTGACAGCATGATTTCCATCATATGGAATGGCGTGTTTTTAGGAAAGTGAACACAAGAGTCTACCCCGTCACATTTTAACAAATTGGCATCTCCGTCCTCGCTTCATTACAAATTATAACAACAGGTAGCATGCCCTGCAAAAGTGGCACAAAACCAAACGGCATGATAGTCGTCAGCCCGAGTATATATTTTAATAGGTTCTTCACTGGATATATGTTGATCCATAATCGAAAACAACGGAGTAGATATCTCTTCAAATGTCGCTTTCAAATACGTATTGTCAATCCGGTAGTTATTTTTTTCCGTCCGTTTTCCTTTTACGATGTTCGGCATGGGCCATTCCAACACCATTTCACACAAATCATGTTTCATTAACCGAGTAACCATCATTATTCCTTTAAGTTAAAGTCAAGTTCCTTTTCGCGTAAGCAGTAAAAGCCGATAAGGCTCTACTTTTGTCCCCAATTGGAGAACTAATACAAAATTACGATAACCCATACATCGGTACAATCCCCATTAATAGGTAAATTACAGTAAATCATAAACATCAACCCAAAACATAAAAACTAAATATGAAAGTAAATTTATCCGAAGTTCCCGAAACTCTGTTTATCACCTTACGGGTACAGGCTGCCGAAACCGCCAAGCCTAACAGTAGCACCAGGGCCCCTTATACCATTGAAGTTCGACCGACATTTATCGAAATAAGGAGAGAAAGCCATGAAATATAGGATACTTGTTTTAACCGCCATCCTGTTTACCGCATGCAACTTACTTCATGCACAAGTGCAGACAGGAAAATTAAGCGGAGTCATCATAGATGCCAATAATGAAGAAACACTGGTGGGGGCCAATATATACGTAGAGTCACTGAAAAAAGGGACTTCCACCGATAAGAACGGTGAATTTTCAATAGAAGTCCCTGCGGGACACTATCGAATTGTTATCTCCTATATGGGATATCGTACCCGACAAGAAGAGGTCAGAATCTCCGAATTGAAAACCAAGAAGTTAGTGATTCGTCTAGAACCGGAAACTCAGTCGTTGGGTGAAGTTGTCGTCACAGCCAAAAGCGAAGCCCGCCAACTGCGCGAACAGGCTATGCCCATGTCAGTGATAAGTATGCAACAGTTGCAGGGAACAGTCAGTAATGTTCAGGATGTTCTGTCGAAAACGGTAGGTGTAACTATCCGCAACACAGGAGGGGTAGGCAGTTCATCCCGTGTTTCCGTACGTGGGTTAGAGGGAAAACGCATCGGCTTTTTCATAGACGGTAGCCCGATGAATGACAATTCAGACTTCATCGATATCAATGACATACCGGTAGACATGATCGACCGAATCGAAATCTACAAAGGAGTGGTACCGGCCAGGTTTGGCGGCTCTTCTGTGGGGGGAGCCGTAAATATTGTCATCAGAGAGTATCCGCCTAAATACCTCGATGCCAGTTACAGTATCGAAAGTTTTAACACACACAAACTTTCGTTAGTGACCAAACGCAACATCGCTACCAAAGGATTAGAATTCGGAGGCGGAGGATTCTATACTTACTCTGACAATAACTATAAGATGGAATCTCCTTTTGAAGAAGGGCTTATCATTAAGCGCAACCATGACAAATTCAAGAAACTGGCTGTTGCAGGTAGCCTGAAAGCTCGTAAATGGTGGTTTGATTTGGTAGAGTTCGAACCTGTCTTTATACACACTTTCAAAGAGATACAAGGTATTGAATATAATATTGAGAAAGCCCACACTTACTCAGACGCCTTCATTTTCGCCAACAAACTGGAAAAAGAAAACTTCCTGACAGAAGGGCTAGATATGGAATCGAATCTGGCCTATGCCTACACGGTATTCCACATGGTGGATACCGCTGCTTACCGATACAACTGGGACGGTACGACTTATCCTGCTGTATCCGAATATGGAGGAGAGATAGGCAAATGGGCCTCGAATGCCAGAAACGAGAAACACACCATCACCCACAAGTTGCATCTGAACTATGTGATCAATAATAATCATTCTATCAACTTGAACTCACTGTTCAGTTTCGCATCCGGACACCCGAAAGATGACCTGAAAATAAAGTTGTTGGTTATAAAACCAATTTCAAAGTACGATGGCAAGCTGGATTGCCGGACTGGGATACGATTTCCGCACCGACAATGATATCTTCCTGAATTCGCTCAACGTGAAATATTATATGTATGGTATGAATACTCACATGAGCAGTATCATGTCTTCGGAAGCCGAGAAAGTGGATATGTTGAAACGGGATTTTGGCATCAGCAACGCTCTACGCTATAGATTTACCGGATTTCATGGGTAAACTCTCGGTAGGATATGACGTACGCCTGCCGGCCGAAAGCGAACTTTTGGGTGACGGATATACAGTCGCCCCTTCCGGAAACCTGCTTCCTGAACGCAATACAAGCGTAAACCTGGGTTTTCTTTTAGACCGCACCGGAAAGGATGCCAGCAACTTACAGGTAGAAGTAAATACCTTCTATGGATATCTTGAGAATATGATCCGGTTTACAGGAGGATATCTCCAGTCTCAATATCAAAACTTCGGAAAAATGCGTACCCTTGGGTTGAAGTAGAGGTCAAGGCGGACTTGACTCATTGGCTTTACGGCTACTGCAACATGACCTACCAGGACTTACGGGATGTGCGGAAATTTGAACCGAATACCCATATAACAACCCGACCAAAGGTAGTCGGATGCCTAACATTCCCTACCTTCTGGCAAATGCCGGACTAGAATATCATAAAGAGAATCTGTTCGGAGGCAAGGGACAGAACACCCGTATCTTTACAGACGGTTCTTTTGTTGAAGAATATTTCTACGATTTTGAACAAAGCCGGTTTCAGGAACGGAGAATTCCACGCACCTTCTCGGCCAATATCGGAATAGAACACAGCTTTATGAACGGACGGTTCATCATTTCGGCACGAATGAATAATCTGACTGATGCTCGAATGATGTCTGAGTTCAATCGTCCCCTACCCGGACGTAACTGGGGAGTAAGGTTAAGATATGTATTGAAATGAAACAAGATTATTTATTTTAAAAACCCAAAAACTATGAAGATTAGAAATTTGATGCTGGCACTTGCCGGCACTGCACTCGTATTTTCTGCATGCGAAAAAGATCCGAACCCTAAAGTCCCGACCACCGATGCCAACATCGCTCTGGCAACCATCCTGCCCAATCCCGACGGAATGACAGGAGCAGCTTACCTGCAACTGATCCGTGACGAGTTTCCACAAAATACAAATAACAACAACGGAATTCCCATTCCGTACGGAGGATCATACCCGATTATCGAAGGGAACGATATTTTCGTTTTTCCGGGATACATGGGCGATAGCAAGAACGAGTTAGTGAAATATACACGGAACAACGGGCAGCTGTCAAGAACGGGAACAATGAAATTGCCACCCAACTCTTCCGCCACCAATATCGTTTTTGCGTCTACCGGCAAAGCTTATCTATCCATGGCAGGATTAGGCAAGATCGCTATCTTCGATCCCACTACCATGACACAGCAAGGAGAGATAGACCTGACTTCATTAGGAGTATCCGACAGCAATCCGGATCCATCCGCCATGTTACTGCGCGACGGACTCCTATTCGTAGGCCTCAGCCAGATGGTGGGTGGATGGATTCCCCCACAGGATCGCCCGTACAGCGACATTGCCATCATTGACACCCAAACGGATAAGTTGCTGAAAATGATAACAGACAAGACCAGCGGCATCTCTATGCCAACCCGCCCAATCGACCGCTATTCCATCTTCATGGACGAGAAGAAAGACATCTACATTTCGTGTATGGGAGGCTTTGGTATGGTCAAAGGGCATAATGCCGGAGTTCTGCGTATCAAAGCCGGAGAAACGGAGTTCGACCCGACTTATCAATGGACAATCACAGGAGCCGCCATCAGCGGAGAAGAAAAGACTGCCGGATTTATCTCCGCCATCCGGTATGTAGGTAATGGAAAAGCGTATGCTTACATCAATATGCCGGGTTACTACAAACCGGGAGAACAAGGACACACAGCCATCGCCGATCTTGCAGTGGAAATAGATCTGTACAATAAAACCATGAAAAAAGTGCAAGGACTTGACTTGTCCAACGGTTTCGGGGTTATGCTTTCCCTTTATAAAGGGAGTATGTTGATAGGTAACTCATCGGCTAAAGCAAAAGGTATCTACTCACTGGATATACAGACAGGTGAAGTGTCTAAAGAACCGATACTGACCACGGTAGGCAATCCGATATTATGTTACTATTTTGAAAAATAAGGATAGTCACCTTTGGATGATTTTAAGAAAGAAGTGCTCTTGCAGGATACACAGAGTTACCGTATCTTTGCAGCCGTTTTAAAAAAAGAATAATTATGGAACTTCCTGAAGATCCGATGATGCTGTTTAGCGTCATCAACATGAAACTTCGCGATTGCTATGCATCGCTCGACGAACTCTGTGAAGATATGAATATCAGCAAGGACATACTGATCGGAAAACTGGAATCGATCGGGTTCGAATACAATGCCGAACAAAATAAGTTCTGGTAAATGTGCCATATACCTGAAATCGCCACAGATTGAAAGTATGTCGAAACTCGCACTCATCACAGCTTACACGGATTTATACTAATAAATATCATTAGCTATCAATAGGTTAAATTCGTTCTGTGGAACTCTATGTTACTCTGCAATGAGTTTCGGCACACTCCAAATCTATGGCGAAAAGGTTATCCCCGCCTTTTATTATTTATTGGTGAAACGGAACCAATTAAAATCGGTATATCCGTCTTCTCCCGCTTTCTCCTTACTAAAATTGAATAAGGCAAAACGATTGGCAGTCCAGACCAGCCCAAGCCCCATACTAAGTTCATTACCGATGGCAAGTATTTCCTTCCCATCGGTAATGTAATAGAAAAAACCGCTTCCAAATCACGCAATACATCGTCCACATTCACTTTGCTGGTAGATAGAGTAAACCTGTTATTCAATAGGATGGAATCACGCACCACAAAATGAACATCATACTGCCGTTCCATGACCTTTATAATATCTCTCAGCGGAGTAAGATAAAAATTCAGGCTATTGGAACGCCAGGATGAGATCTGGCTCATATCATCCGGTTTGGTTATCTGGCAAATTCCGGATGTCCGGTTGTATTCGGCACTTTCACCCGGTACGAGAGGATATTCCTTGTTCTTGATATCTTTCAACAGCACGCCTCCTTCTTCCAAGGTGACCCATACATTGGGTTCTGACGGATATGCCTTTACATTAAATTTAGTTCCGGTGACCTTTACTTCAACACCTTTCAAATCGACGATAAACGGACGCTTCTTATCCTTAGCGACCACAAAAAAGCCTTCTTCCCATAACTCCACACCCGACTGAACAGACCGAACTTCCTGGGATACCGCAAACGGGTATCCGAATTCAACTGTATAACTGTTCCATCTTGCAGAACAACCTGCACTTGCTCTCCGCAAGGAACCTTTAACTCAGCATATTCTGTGGCAGAAAAGACTCCGGTTCTGTCAGCCAGAAACCAAAGAGATATACTAAGGAATAAAAAAGGAATCAATACCGCTGTCGCTATCAGTCCACGACGATAAGAAACTATTTTTTTCTCAGGTTTTATTTGCCCGATGAAGCGTTCCCACATCCGTTCTTCCGGCACCGGATGGTCTAACCATTCCCGGGCCCGTTCTTCGATGAGCCGTGCAGACTCGCTCCAAACGCCCCGACAAAATTCGCTACCCTCTCTGTAGCAAACCATTCCGCAACCAATCCCGCTTCTTCCACAGAAGCTCCGTTATTGAGCACTTTATCTATAATCGCATCATCTATTTTCATTTCGACTTTTCTTTATCTAATAATAAAACACTTCATCAACTTAAAAGTATGAGTTGCTGCTCACTCTAAAAAATGAATCCACAATACATGAAGTAATACAATTAACGATTCAATTTCCGCACGGAGTATCTTAATGGCCTGAGTATAATGGGACTTTACGGTAGGCACCGTGATATGCATCTCGTCCGCTATTTCCTGGTTAGAAAGTCCCTTTTCTATTTTCAGGCGGCATATTTTCTGTTTTTGAGGAGGTAGTTTACCGATGGTAGTCCGAAGATGTTCCCTGAAATCTTTATCTTCAAAATTCTTCAGGAAACTGTCGTCCGCTTCTTCGTTCCGTTGAGCCATCTCGTAATGCTTTTCAAAGACAATCTGCCGATGTCTCAACTCGTTCATAATGTAGTTTTTCAGGATGGTGAACAACAGGCTTCTGATGCCGGATTGAAATTCAAAATCGGAACGTTGCTCCCGCAATTTCATAAAAGTATATTGCACTGCGTCTTCAGCCTCTTCACCCGATTTTAATACCGATAAGCCAGCGCATACAACAAGCGGTTATACCGTTCGAAAACAGTAACAAAAGCGTGCTCGCTGCCTTTACGGAGTTCAGCATACAGTTTCTGGTCAAAATCTAAAAATTGATTTATTATCGAATATTTCTCACTTGGTGATCTAAGGTCCTGCTTTTAGAAGTGGTAAAAATAAGAAAAAACAGTTTGAACCTTATCCTCTTTGAGAATGTTTTAACTGTAGAATCTTAAAACAATAACGGTTATGGAGAAATATCTTATTCACAGTAATGAGCTGCACCTGATCGATCAAGAAAGAATCCACCAGGCAGTAGAGCAGATGGTAGAGTCATTGGATATGGCCGCCGGATCTACATTCAGTTTTGACCTTTACAAAGTGGTGGAAACCTATTTCAAGGATCTGGATAAACGGAGAGAGATAAACCATCTGTTAGGCATCACAGACAACACGTATGATCCTACAGAAGATTTCGGAGTGTGTTAATTGGTTAAATATAAATTTGCAAAAAGAGGTTGTGTCAAAAATGCTGGCATAACCTTTTTTTACGTTTTACAGTCCTGCTATATTTTCTTTTGGCTATGCCGCTTTTTTCTCATTCATTTGGTAACAAGTTGCTATATTTCCGTTGTATCGGGTTATAAATAGCCCCATAAATATATATTTAGCAAGTGTAATAAGTCTTTCTCCTGCTTTTCGCATTTTTGCACACATCTTTTTGATATTAAACGCTATGGCAAAGAAAGCAAAGTCCATTGTCACCTTGTCTTCTCCCACATGCCGGAACCTTCTGTATGCCATATTGTATTTCATCTGTCCGAAAACGGCTTCCGGTTCTATGCACCGCCTGCCTCTATGCCTGACTCCTTCTTCTGAGAGCAACCTTTCCCGGACCTGCCGTTTGTATTGGTTTAACCGGTGGTTGACTTCTATAATACGGTTCCCCTGTGCTTTAAAACAACTGCCACGTAAAGGACACCCTCCGCATCTTTGTGCCTTATATCGGACACTTTCGGTGATGTATCCGCTCGCCGTTTTGTCACGTTTGGTTCCTATGCGGTTCATATGTTGCCCCATCGGACAAACGTAATAATTCCCCCCGCATTGTAATGGAGACTTTCCGCATGGAACGGGTTGGGGGTATAACGGGAACGCTGCTCCTTATGGAAGTAGTTGTACTTGACAAAGCCTTCTATCCCGTTCTCCTGCATGAACCGGTAATTTTCTTCCGAGTCGTAACCGGAACCTGCCACACCGATACCCGGTAAGCGGTTATAGCGGTGCCGGAAAAAGTCGAAGAAAGGGATTAGAGTCAACGTATCAGTAGGGTTGGGAAACAACCGGAAGTCTATGATGAATTGGTTTTCAGTACCTGTTTTAAATTATACCCGGGCTTGGGAAAGTCTGGGCTTTGCGCATAAAAAAGGTTGTGCCAACGTTTTGACACCTCATGGAATAGTGTTGCTTTATAATCAGATATGACCTGGAAAACATGTAATTTACCCTAATAGTATATTATTGGTTTTCAACAGCCTCCCACTGCAAAATTTCTGTGCATCTTTTGCAGTGGCACTGCAAACAATATGCAGCAACTTTGCAGTAAACACACATGTAGTTGCATCAAAAAAACTCATCTGGAAAAAAAGAACAGGTCCATTAGCAATACTATTCGATGTTATTTGATAAGAATTTCTCAAATTCTCAAATAATTTATAACTTTACCGCCCAATTATTGTCAATCTCTACTAAAAAGAATGATTTTATCCTTTGTACCGATATGATTGCAGACGACATTTTATTGTTAAAACTTATACAATCTAAAGATGAGCACGCTTTCAAATATTTATTTGATTTGTATTTCGTGCCCCTCTGTCGCTATGCGCATTTATATCTGACCGATGCACAAGAAGAGGAAGAACTCGTTCTTGACATCTACATGCATCTATGGGAACATAGTGCCCAAATCAACCTGACCTTATCATTGAAAGCCTATCTATTCCAAGCGGTACGCAACCGGTGCCTCAACTTCTTGCGGGATAAAAAGTCTACACTTTCGCTTGAAGAAGCAGGTGACATCGCCAACAATGAAACTACCTCTACGCTTGAAATGGAAGAATTGACTTTTCTGATACAGGAAGCTATTTGTGCATTACCCGACAAATGCCAGCAGGTATTCCGACTGAGTCGCGAAGGGAACAAAACCAATCAAGAAATAGCTGATGAACTGAACATATCAGTAAAAACCGTAGAGGCACAAATCACCAAATCCCTTAAACGTATAAAAAACTTTCTTGACAGCAAATATGTTTATTTGTTTTAAGAAACGAGCAAACATACCTTATCAATACCCTTCATTCTGTTCCAGCTTATCATTTAAATCCCTGTATTTCTGCGGAATAGGCAGGTATCGATTATAAGGAGCAAAGCTACGTGGTTCTATCAAGACCTTTCTGTTCGGATTTACCACCGCCCGCTTATAAGGATTAGCTTCAGCATAATCAATAGTTCCCATAGGACGCAACAAATCGCCATTCAGCAGGGTTTCTGCCAACATCTTCCCCGCAGCGTCCCCTCCAACGGAGGATATCGGCACGACGAAGCCCTTCACCAGCCATTTCTATGGAACGCTCTCGTCGAATCAGCTCACGCAGCTTATCCTGAGTATTGTACTTAGCCACATCCACATGGGGCATGCCCACACGATTACGAATAAGATTCAACTTATCATATACATCATCGGACGGACCATTCAGTTCATTCTCTGCCTCAGCATAGCACAACAGTACTTCGGCATAACGAAAAAGGACAGTATTGATACCCGTATCCCATATATTGTAATATTGGGACATGGGAAACAGATACTTACCCCACGTCAAGGCTGTCTTGGAAGAGTTATTGGCAGCAATAGGATGATTCTTGTTCTTATCGTTCTCATCTACCTTTCCATCTCCATTCACATCCCAAGGCAGGAACTCATCCATGGTATTCAGCACCTCAACCGTACCATTCTCCCTTACCCAGTCCATGCCGGGAAAGGCTATGGTCATTGCTAAGCGGGGATCTCGGTTGGCAAACGGATGCTCGGGATCATAATAATTACCTGCCTCTTCTTTGGTCAAGCCGTTGTCCATTTCTGTAGCAATCCACCAAGTTCCATGAAGGAACCATAGACGACCATCCCCCGTCCATATTGTTATACATGGAGCCTATCCATCCATTACCATCAAAATTCTCAATGTGCTGAACGGCTGCAATCACCTCCTTGGAATCTTTTCCTTCCAATCTGAACAGGCGCGCATAATCTTTTTCCAATTCAAACTTACCCATGTCAATAATGGCTTGTGCCGCCTCCTTAGCCCGATTGTACTTAGCATAATAGAGGGCATGACGCATTTTCACAGCCAATGCCGTGGCGCGGTCGATATAACCCGGACCACTCGCTTTGTCCTCCATAAACATAGGGATAGCCGCATCCAGTTCATCCTCAATGAATTTATTCACTTCTGCCTCCGTATTGCGAGGAACCATCGCTTCCTCTCGCGAAGTATAAGAATCGATGATGGGCACTCCGCCATAATGCCAATTCTTGTTGAAATAATCGTACGCACGGATTACTTTCACTTGTGCCATCATGTCCCTCTTCCTGGCTTCGTCGGCAAACGTCACAGCTTCCATGTTTTTCAGAAAATCATTGCAACTGCGAATCTTTCCAAAAGTATAATAATCGGCAACCTCTTTCAGTCCGGCAGCCATCGAACCGTTGCCTATGCTCTGGTAGTGGTCCCACAGGAAATTGCTGTATCCGAAATCAGAGGCGCAATCCCAATAGTAGATACCTTTTTCGTCAATCCAATCATCATAACAACCCACCAAGAACTTCTCGGCATCCTGTTCCGTTTTCCAAGTATTGGATGGATCTAGGGCATCGTTAGGGCAGTATCCAGGAATCCCGAGCAGGAGGAGATGAGTATCCCCCAAACACCTGCCAACATATATATCCATATTCTTTTCATATATCCGTTAAGTATTGACTATCCATTTTCAAAACGTAATGTTCACTCCAAAGGCGTGACTTCGGTTGATGGGGAATCCGTAAAGGTTGCCAAGCTCCGGATCGGCTTCAACCATCATCTTATGAAATGTCAGTAAGTTTTCACCGGAATAGTAAACGCGCAGATTTTCAACACCCATCGATTTCAATATCTTCTTGGGAAGCGTATATCCTAATTGCAGGTTCTTCAACCGGAGATAGCTGCCGTCTTGCAACCAAAAGTCAGAATACTCCAGATTGTTCGAGGTCTTACCCACCGCGATACGCGGCATCTTGGCATCCCTGTTATCGGGAGTCCAGGCATCCAGCCAAATGTTATTAGGATGACAATCATCACCGCTCCATTCACCACCAAATCCGTTGATATCAATCATACGCTTCACATCAGCCACTCCCGTCAACATGACGGAGCAGTCAATACTCTTATAACCGGCACTCAGATTCAAGCCAAATGTATAAGAGGGGTTGGAAGAACCGCACAGCACACGGTCGTCAGCATTAATCAAGCCATCTTCATTGGTATCCATATAAATCAAGTCGCCCGCCTTAAAATCTCTCTTGAAAGGGTAGCCTGCATCGTTCTTATGCTTCTCTTGCCACCTCTTGGCTTCTTCGTCGGATTGGAAGAAACCGCCAGTCTTATACAGACGATACGTACCGTATGCCGCACCAACCTGCTTCACTTTTAAATCTCCATCCGCCAACGATTGTACCCCATCCAAATACAAGACCTTATTCTTATTATAAGCTAAGTTGGCAGACACTCCAAACGACCAGTCGTCCCAGCTTTCATTGTAGTTCAGGGTCAGTTCTACCCCGCGGTTCACCATGGCACCCACGTTGTCCTTGTAAGCTCCTAAACCGAATTCGGCAGGAACCGGCACATCCATGATGATACCCGTAGTCTTGCGGTCGTAATAGTCAAGCCCCACAGTCAGCTTACCAAAAAGAGTGGCATCAATCCCCACTCCCCATGTACGGGCCTTCTCCCAAGAGATGGTAGCTATTTTATAATTCTTCTGATGATAGCCCGTCTGCAAACTTCCGTTGAGGGAATAATGAGCATCCAAGTCGTAGCTATTCATCCAAGGATAAAAGTCGCTCAAAGCCGACTGGTTGCCTAAATTTCCGTAAGATCCTCTGATTTTCAAATCGGTCAGCCATCCTACAGCCTCCTCCATAAACGCCTCCTCACTGATGCGCCATGCAGCAGAGAAAGAGGGGAAATATCCCCAACGGTGCCCTTTAGCAAAACGGGAAGAGGCATCAGCACGGATATTTGCCTCGAACAGGTACTTGCCTGCATAATCGTAGTTAACGCGCCCAAACCAGGAAATCATCGCCAACTCGCGGGAATAACCGCTATTTTTCATAGTGGCAGCATCACCGGCATTCATATCCGTCAGGTCGTTGTTAGGAAAGTTGCTGCGCTCTGCCTTGCTTTCATTATAGGTATATTTCTCCGTATGCCAACCTGCCAAGGTCTTCAGTCCGTCGCCGAAGCGTTTGTCGTAGTTCAGCAGGACATCGAATGTGGCGCGATGCCAGCCATAATAGTTTTCGTTCAGTCGATTGGGATCGCTCTTTTGTTAGGGTTGTATTGGATAAACTTTCTGAAAGCCTTGTAGTGCTGCCGGTTGTTGACGTATGCACCGGTCAAGGTAGCCACCAATCCATTAAACAGCGTATAGTCAGCCGACAAGATACCGGAGAAATTCTGATTCTCGCGCCTCACCGTCTGGTCCACATCCAGCCATGCAATAGGGCTTCCGTCCGAAATAGTTCCCCAAGTACCGTCTTCGTAGCGTGCCACAATCCAAGGAGCCATTTTGCCCAAACGCATCACAATCTGCTCGGAACCGTCTTCACCATACGAAGAGTTAGGGTCGGTATAATCATTGTTGATGTATGCCATGTTGACATGTACGTTCAAACGGGAATTCAGTTTAACGTCCAGATTGGTGCGTCCGTTGAATTGCTGGCGGGCAGCATTGGGCAATGTGCCCTCTTGCTTCAGGTAGCCTATGGACATCAGGTATTTCAAATAATCCGTACCACCACTCACGTTCATGTTGTGAGAATGCTGGATACCAGTACGGTAAGCCAAATCATACCAGTCAGTATTAGGATAATTGTAAGGATCGGAACCATCTTTGAACTTTTCATACACTTTTCCATCTCCCACCGTATCAAAGTGAGGCGGTCTTCCATACTCCACGAGCGCCTTATCATAGAAGCGTGCATAGTCGTAAGAGCTCATGAGGTCTTGCAACATGGTAGGATTTTGCAGGCTGACATAGCCGTTGTAGATGATGCGCGGCTTCCCCGTCTTTCCGCGTTTGGTGGTGATAAGGATAACGCCGTTGGAGGCTTTTGAACCATAAATGGCTGCCGAAGCAGCGTCTTTCAATACAGAGACACTCTCAACGTCGTTGGGATCGATGGAATTCAGCGTGCCGGTCTCCAGCCCGTCCACCAGGATATAAGGGTTGGCATCATTTAACGTGCCGATACCTCGCACACGGATAACTCCCCCATCCTGTCCCGGACGACCTTCACCGGAAACAATGGTCACCCCGGCATCCAGCCTTGAATGCCGATGGAAACATTCTGTATCGGACGGTTTTCCAGCACTTGCCCCTCTACCTGGCTCACAGCTCCGGTCAAATTGATTTTCTTCTGTGTGCCATAGCCCACCACGACTATTTCTTGCAATGCTATCGCATCTACTTCCATCTTGACCGAAAGCAGACTTCCACCCTTTACCTTAATTTTCTGTTGTTTATATCCGATGAAAGAAACCACGATGCTTGCGTCGGGAGGGGCTTCCAAAGCAAAATATCCCTCTATGTCGGTGACGGTTCCCTTCGTTGTGCCCTCCACCATCACGTTGGCACCGATGATTGCCGCACCCTCCTCGTCCAGCACCTTGCCACGTACCCTGATACCCAGCAGAGGCAGGAAATCGTCTTGATTGAAAATAGCTATCTGGGTATTGATAATATCGAATGACAAACGAATGGGTCTCAGCATCTTGTCTAAGGCTACGGACAATTTCTCGTCTTTACACTCCAAGCTTACCTTCTGCTCCACCCTCACCTGGGTAGCGTCGTAAAAGAATGTATAACCGATGGACTGTTCGATGCGCCACATCGCCTCCGACAACGAAATGTCCGAAAAAGAAGCTGTAATCCTTTTCTCTTGCGCCTGTACCGAAAGATTCAGCATGCAGAGCAACAATAGGAATAGCACAATGCAGTTTCTTTGAATCATATAGTATGTTTAAGGTCAATGGTTCGTTTCCCTATTTCTTTCCTTTCCCCTCCTTATTTTCCCATTTCTGATTGATAACCAACACATTATTATCATCAAAGTGATAGGCTATGGGATTGATGCGCGCCATAATCCGAACAATCTCCTCCAACGTCTCATTACGCAACGTAAAAGTATATCGATACTTGTCCTCTAACTCGTCATCCACCTTTATCTCTACATCGTATCGTTTGCTCAAAATCCGGCAAACCTCTCCTAAAGTCTTGTTCGATACGAAGAATTCATCTTGTATCCACATCTTCTCGAGCGCCACATCGCCTGCATCTATAGCCAGCCGATTGTTTTTCTTGTCATATACTGCAATCTCTCCGGGCTTTAGGAAGACCAGTCCCGCGCGGGTCTCCAACGAAACCGAACCTTCCATCAGGCTGACTCTGCTCTCGGCAGCTCCATCCGGAGATGCCACATTGAACTTAGTGCCGTGCACCCTCACCTGCATGCCCTCGGTGTGCACAATGAAAGGCTTCCGTTTATCCTTTGCCACTTCAAAATAGGCTTCACCCGACAGCCTCACCGAGCGGTCGCGATCCCTGAAATCGTTACCGTATGCCAGTGTTGTATTAGCCTGGAGCCATACTCCAGTGCCATCCGGCAGAAATATTTTCGACTTGCCGTCCATGCTGGTATATACCTGCTCGCCCATCGGCTGCCTGCCCATAGAGACACCCCAATAATAGCTCATGCCTACGGACAACACCAGTACAACACAAGCAGCGGCTATATAGCGATAGAGACTGCGGAGTGTGAATGTCTTTCCCGAAGCCTTCTCTTGCAATACTTCCACCTGCGGTTTCCCAGCCTTGCCTATCCGTGCCGAAAGCACTTTCCAATAATACTCCTTATCGGGTGTATAATCGCTCGTCTTCTCCTGTACCCTCTTCCACACGACATTCAAATCTTCCATGACCGACCGGCACTCCGGCCGTTCCGCCCAACTCATCAAGCGTGCGTCGTCTTTCTCCGAAATTTCTTGTTTGAATTTAGAGATTATCAGTTCCCAAGGAATATTTTCCTGCTTCATAATTGAATACGTAATTACCTGTCTATACTTAGACGACACAAAAATAGACATTAACCCTTATTCCCGCAACATTTTTTAGGATATATCTGTCCGTCAAGGGCCATTATTTGCATTTGCCGGGCTTTCCAAAGAGATATGACCACCCGTTTATCCTATTACATCCTATCATTCAGTTCGTTCAGCCTACATCTCCATGCGCCTGTTCAAAATATCCTCCCAACATACTTCAAAAAGCAGAAGTTTCAGCCCGACAACCGATGGATAACAACCAAGCAGCCAAAGCTGAAACTTCTGCTAGAGTATAAATACAAATCCTGTTTACAATCCTACGTGTTCTTTCTCGTTGAGATAGTGTTCGGGACTACGATCGCGCTCACCGTTGTAGTTCCATTCTATTTCATCCACGTACTCTTTGCCATTCTTCATGGCAACGGCTTTGAGCGTATTCTTGCCATCGGCAAGGGTGACGTTATCGAAGACAAAATGTACGACAGTGTATCCTTGGCGGATGCCGGTAAGTTCTTTGCCATTGAGGTACACTTTCGGCGTTCCGATGTTGGAGTAAACGGTAACGGTGGTGTTTTTGCGTTCACGCTGCGTGTTGCGGCGTTGCGTCAGATATACCGTCGGTTCTTTGCTCCAGTTGGCTTTATACCAATAATAAGAGTCTTTCTTTATCTTACGGTCGAAAGTTATCAGGCCTTTTGTGTTTTGTGCAAGGATGTCGGTGCGGTCGTTCATCGGTGTGCAGAAGTCGAACATGTTCCAAAGATAGGAAGCAAGAATCACCGGATGGTTGGCAATTACGCTCCACTGATATTCGTGAAACTTTGTCTGATATTCTTCAGGGTAATAGTTGCCCCAAGCGTTGAGCGATTCGCCCAAGATTTCCGTATGATGCTCGACATTAGCTTCCGCACCATATTCAGAGAAGATAAGACGGAGGTCGGAATAATTCTTTGTCAGTCCGTCCACCCACTTGTCTATGTCCTTGATGCGACCTTCATACCAACCGTAGTAACGGTTCATCGCTTGAATGTCAGCATTCAAGTTGACAGAATGTTCCACGTGTCCATATCCGTTCACAGACACCGTATATCGGTACGGGTCTTCTGTCTTTGCAAGGTCGTGTAGTTCGGCAGTGAGTTGTGCAGTGTAGGGCGTAGGACTATACACCTCGTTGTGAAGCCCCCATACATAGATGGAAGGATGGTTGTAACTCTGGCGAATCATTTCACGCAACTGGCTTTTGGCATTTTCGGCTTCCTCTCCTGTCACTTGGTTGACGAATGGAATCTCTGCCCAAATCACCAGACCAAGTGAGTCGCAACGCGAGTAAAGGTAGTCGCTCTGTTGGTAGTGGGCAAAGCGCACGGTAGTGGCACCAATCTCCATGATGTCGGCAAGGTCGTTATCGTGGTGTTTGTTGGTCAGTGCACTGCCCAGTCCCAGGTAATCTTGGTGGCGACATACACCATACATCGGATACTTTTCTCCGTTAAGGTAAAAGCCTTTGCCTGCTACCATTTCATAATGACGAACACCGAGCGGCTGCACCACTTCATCGATGGTTTTGCCATCCTTCACAAGACGGGCTACTACCTTATAAAGATACGGGTCTTCGCGTCCCTGCCAAAGATGTGGATTTTTTAAGCGGAAGTCGGCGGTAAAGGGTTGTGAGCCTTGCGGAGTAAGGTTGATTTCTTTTACATTCTTTGCCACTTGCTTGCCTTCCTGTGTATAGATGACAGTTTCGAGCGATACGCTTGTAGCGTGCAAATCGGCATTATCAAGCTTTACGTTGACACTGATGTCGGCACTTTTCTTCGTAACATTTGTTTGCGACACATACACGCCGGGCGAAGCATTATCGGTCACGGTGATGTTGCTTTTCTCGGTCACAATGAGCTGCACGGGACGGTAGATGCCGCCGTACACGCCAAAGAGCCGGTGATTGACAGGGATGACGTCCGGACGTTGCTCATTATTAGCAAGCACAACAATCTCATTCACCTCACCATACTTCAATGCTTCGCTTATCTCAATAGCAAAGGCAGAATATGCCCCCTTATGGGTACCAAGCATACGCTTGTTGACATAAACTTTCGCACACGCTCCCACGCCCTCAAAGCGAAGGAACACACGTTTACTCTTCAGCTCGGTGGGGCAGTCGAATTGTTTGCGATAGTAGGCTTCGCCTTGGTAAAAGCGGTCATAGCCACTCTGCATATCTTTATTGTTCCAAGTATGGGGAATGCTTACCGGTTGCCACTTTCCGTCCCATTTGGCCGTGGCAAGAATCGTTTCATCAGGATATTTGCCTCGCTGAAACTCCCACCCGTCGCAAAACGACTTTACTTCGCGGGCATTTGTGCCCACTGTTGCGAGCAGCCCCAAACAGATTGACAAAATTTTTCTCTTCATTTCCTTATTCTTCTTTAGTATCATTAGTAATTGATGGTGAAGGTTCACCACACAGAGTGATTCACTCCTCTATTTAAACACTATCTTATCGGAAAGCGACAACGATGAATTACCATTGTTTTTCAGTTCAAACACAACCACTGTATTTTCGCCTTCCTTCAAGTTACCGGCAGGTACTTGAATGGACTGCTGCAGATTGTTTTCCCAATAGGTTCCCACAAATTCATTGTTCACCCATACTTCGCCCATTCCCCAACCGGACATATTGAGGTGCACTTCGCGGGAAGCGTCCAACGAAAAAGTCCCTTTAAAGAAACCAGGCATTTCGGTAGGCTTGAATGCTTCGTAAATGAGTTCGCCCACTGCGCATTCTTTCACCTCAATGGGAGTCATCGTCCAACCGTCCAGTTCATTGTCGGCATACGTGATTACTCCCCAAAGTCCGCGTGTATTGTCAAGAATTTCCGGTCCGTACGTAATGCGTCCGATGTTCTCCACGTAGAGTTGCAGTTTATGTGTTCCTTCGGGCAACGCAAGTGTCAGCTCTTTATGTGTGTCCGAGAGTTCACCGTAGCGTTTTTCGCCCACATACACTGCGGCATAGTCACGTATGTTCTCCACAGCCAGTACCGCTTCTTCCCCGTTGGCTTCCACCTCTGTCTCGTAAAGTAAATAGCCACCGGATACCATGTCCATATCGTTCATTGAAAGGGGAACATCATTGTCTTGTGCTTCACCGAATATCTGCGCGAGACCGGCCATTTCGGTTATCTCAATTTGCTGCGCACGTACCGGTGCGGCAAAAGCCAATGCCGCGACCGAGCAGAAGTACACAAACTATTGCTTGTTTCCTCATAAAATTTTATTTTGTCTTGTTACTTTTCTTGTTGTTTTCTTCAGTATCGTCTCCATGAATGATTCGTCAAGTTCCACTGTGGGATTGAAAGCATCACTCTTCACGTAGTTATCAATACTCTTCAGCAATTGATGGGCAGCAATGCGCTTCTCCCAGTCTTTCTTCGTGTCCATGGTCAACACAAGGAGCTTACCGCCATTCATCTTGGCTTCGAAAGCGATGCCCAGTTTCTTATTGCTGTCGTAAGAGTCGATGGTTTGGATGAAAGGACGCAATTCGCGCGGTGTATCCTGCATCTCCATTACCCTGCAATAATTAATTATGTCCCACCACTGCCAGTCGAGGTTACTGTCGGTAACAAACTCCTTGAGTGCAGGATGGTCTTTATGAATGAGGCAACCGAGAGTCATCGGATCCCACTTGAACATCAGCGGATTCCAGAAATGATTATGAAAATCGCCTTTGCGACCGCCCACCTTATTGAAAGGAGGTATATAAACCACCTTCTTGCCTGCCTTGAGATAGGTTCGAACGCTGTCGTTCCACTCACTGGCATAATATACTTCATCGGAAGATTGCATCAAGTTCTCCTGCTTAGGGTAGAGCCACAAGCTCCAGTCGTTTGCCACTTCTTTGCCTACACGCAACGAGACGGTAAGATGCTTCGGAGAATCGGTTTCCGGCATTTGGAAGCTGAATTCGCCCATGGGGAAAACACCATGATTACCGAGCGTATTGCCTTTGAGTGAACCGGATTTCACTACCTTGCCAGTATCATCGGTCACTGTCCATTTCACTTTTGCCCCTTTCAGCGATTTGTCGCTGTAGTTATACACCTCGGCTTTGCCTGTAAAGGTCTCACCCGGTACGAAAGTACGTTTGCCGAAACGAAGCAGTGCCACAGTAGGTGCACAAAATTTACGGAACTCATCGGGCGTTACAGCTCCTTTCGAATTCCAAAAGGGGTCGAGTATGCCTACGCAAGAATAGCCTTGTTCGGGAAGGTCGGTGATAGAAAGCAATTGGAAACCACCAGAGGTGGAAGTACGAAGCTGTGCCTCTATACAATCCTTATATTCAATGGCAGTTTGCTTGCTCGACACGCGGAAGAAGTCGTCAGCGAGGTCAAGCATGCCATTTTCCTCCAGTTGGTCGCGGAATATCTCAAAATTGCGGGCTTCAACGGGGCAATCCTTATAGAGTTCTATCTCCTTAAAATTAGGATAAGCGCAACGTTGTCCTACTTCGTGCGAAAGTACGGGCACATCGATTTCCGTTCCTTTCCGGATGTCCCAGTCCGTGTAAGGCTTTCCGCTGTAAGTGGTGGCACTACCCTTATCGGTGGCATGCGTGGTATAGAACTGGTCACTCTTCACGCGTTTGCGGGCCGTAGAGCCGCTGTATAGATGGCGGCTGTCCATGGCACGACCGGTAGCCGTAAGTTCTTCCACAAAATCGAAGTCACCGCTGATTTCGTTTCCGTTACAATAGAGTATAAACGACGGATGGTTACCATATTCCTTCAGGATGGCTTTGATTTCGCGGCGGAAGAAGTCAAAACGTTTTTCCCAGTCATCCTTACGTTCGCAGTCGGCACCCCAAAGCGGCATTTCCACTTCGAAGTAGACACCGAGCTTGTCTGCTGCACGGAAAGCTGCTTTCGTAGGACACCAAGAGTGGAAGCGGACGTGATTCATGCCGTGTTGCTTAAGGATACCGAGCATGCGCTCCCACGAAGCATCGTCCACAGGGCAGTAGCCGGTTTTGGGAAATACGGCGTTGTCCACCGTACCTCGCAAGTGAATGGGATTACCATTCACCAGCACATGATGCTTGCCTTGTGCCACTTCACGCATACCGAAGGTCACTTCCCTTTCGTGCCGATAGCTGTCTTTATCGTCCTTCGTTTCGAGAGAACAGGTTATCTTATAGAGGTTAGGGTGGAATTCATCCCAAAGGCGAATGTCCTTACCCAGCGGAATAATACTTTCAAACTCTATTTCCTCCTCTTTTCCACTTACAGGAATGGCCTTTGTCAACTCATAATTCTCACCGGCAATATTGAATACAGCCTGTCCGCCTATAACTTTCTTCGTGTGATTCTTGATTTTCATCTTGACCGTTACTTGCTTGTTGGTCACATCAGGATACACTTGCATGTCGTCTACGTAAACCGGATCAACCGCCACAAGCTTGATGTCGCCCAGAATTCCGTTCCAGTTAATCTGAGTAAATTCGGTATGGGCGTGGTTCCATTTATGTGTTTGATATTGAAAGCGGTTATCCACACATACCGTAAGCAGATGCTTCTCACCGGGCTTTACGTGCTTGGTGATGTCATGGTTGTGTGGCACGCTGATGTAGTCCTTTTGGCTGGCAGCTTCTCCACCGAAATAAGTGAGGTCGGCTTTACATATATATACAGAACTAAGCCAATGTGTACGTTCAAAGTACAGGAAAATTTGCTTTCCTTTCCATTCTTTCGGAATATCAATTTCACGTTGATACCAGGCAGGCCCCATATACTCGTACTTTCGGGTCAGACGGTCAATGTGCCGGTAGGGGCACTTCCATCCTATTTGGTAATCGTCCGTGATACCCGGAAGTTCTATTTTGTCTTGCAGGCGGTGCAGATAACGATAGTCCAGCGAAGCAACTTTTGTACGGAAGTCCATAAAGTCCGCTTGGAATCCCCAGGTTCCGGAGAGATCCATTTCTTCTGTTTGGGCTGAAGCATTAAATGACATAGCCATGCCAAATACTACGAGCAACGAACGTTTTAAAAAAGGAATCATAATAATAATCAATTAGGTTAGTTAACAATTTAAATTTCGCCATTTCCTGTGCTATATCTGTATGACACAGAAACGAACGTTATCCCTTATCCCTACCCCTGTTTTTTTATAATTTCTCACATTTGCATGGTTGAAGTAGATACTCAACATCACATAATCAATACAGCGAAATCTCTCCCAATCCGGCACGTCCTTCGGAAACACCTTCAATGGTGAGGCGCAGATATTTGACATAGCGGTCCACGGTCATCGGCTTAAATTCCCAACCGGTACACTCCCGTTCGTACAAAGTCACCCATTCTTTTCCATCCTTAGAAGTCTCCACCTTGTGTTTATACGAGGAGCTGTCTTTCTGAAATACGATACGGCTTGCCGTTACCCACGTCGTTTTCTCCAATTCCACCACGATGATGTGAGGCAGATGTCCGTCGCCCGCAATCCACCAGGAGCGGTCGTCATTGTCCGTGATGTTCGATACGGGATAACCTTCCTGAGTGCTTTCCGTCTTGACAGATGCAATCTTCAAGCGTGGTTTCTTCAGCACGCGTTGCTGCCAGGACGAGGGTTTCACCACCACGTTGTCCTCTTCCTTGCCCAGGAAAGGGGCGTGTTCACCATCCCTCAGGCTGTTGCCTTCAAAGGCTTTGGTCTGCACTTCCGCCTTTCCAGCCATCAGCCCGTCTGCCGTGGCTTCCACCACAATCTTGCCCGCCTTACCGGTAGTGCGCACAAAGGCAAAGCCCACACCACCTTCCACCTCCTGCGGATTGATGCCGATGCGGCGGATGGTATCGCCTACCAACACTCCCTCACCGGAAACGCGGATGGCGACCTTCTGACGTGAGTTGGAGACCAGAGTACCGTTCTTGTCACACACCTTGAAGTAAACGGGAATCATGTCCGAGCCGTCTGCCACCGGCACAATGCCATCCGTCTTGATATCCACCACCAAGCGGTCGGCAGCTTCGGGAGTACGCACACTGTGCGTGGCCACTACCTTGCCATCAATCAAAGCTTCTGCCTTCAACATGCCTTTCTCATATCCTCCGGCATCGAAGATGAAAAGCGGACTGCCGCCTTTCTCCACGATAGAGCGATAAAGCAGCGTCCGTTCCTCACGGGTCTGCGTGCCTATCAGCTTGTCATTGCGGTAGAGGCGTACTTCGTCGCAATTAGAAAAGACAGTTATCTGATTCGTCGAAGAAAAGAACTCTTCCGCCATATTATAAGAGGCAACGAACACCATCGGTCCCTCATACAGTCCCGACTGGGAAATAGACTTGTCACGCATACTCTGCAACATATAATAACTGAACTTGGGGTAGCGATTCATATCCACCACGCCACAATACATTGTTTCGTCCTCGCTGCCGCGGGCATAGTCGTTGTAGCTCCACAAGAAGTGACCGCCCATATTAGGATTGGCATCCAACATACACCAGTCGAAATAACCATTGCCATTTAACTGCTCGATGCGACTGAAGCATTGACGCAGTTGTTCCTGTTCGTTCTCTTTGAGACTGACACGGGGTTTAGGACCGGCACCGTCGCCCCACTCGCGGGTAAACACCGGCTTGATGGCAATAAAGTCTTCGGGGAAGTTACTCATCACATCACCATTCTTGGGATAGCCCTTCACCTGTTTGTAGAAGACATCATAGCAGTGTTCCATATCGGCATGTCCCAAATAGTCGCCAGCTGTGTACATCTGGTCACCGGGCATTTCGGCATGCGCCATCTTCTGCAAATCTTCGGCCAAAGAGACGGGATAGCGCGACTCGTTCAAAGCCGTCTCCCACAACACCACAGAGGGATGGTTGCGGTCGCGGCGAATCATTTTCCTGCCCACATCGAAAAGGCGGTTTACAAAAGTGGTATCAGGATTGAAGAATTGCCAGCCCGGTATGCACTCCACCACCAAGAGGCCATAACGGTCGCATGCATCCAGGAAAGCCGGATCCGACGGATAGTGGGCTGCACGCACGGCGTTATACCCTCCACGCTTCAAGTTGAGCACATCGCGCACCTGCATGGAGTTGGAGGCAGCATCGCCCACGTTTTGATGGGTTGGCACCGCGCATATAGAGGTGCTTGCCGTTGATGAAGAATCCCTCTTCGGCGGTATAGCGGATGGTGCGGATGCCCACTTGCTCCGTAGTCTCATCTACGACTTGAGTGTTTCAGCACCTGCAAGGTGTAGAGGAGGGATGATAGGGATGCCAAAGCCGGAGACGCTACTGCGAAATCCTGTTCCGCAGTCTGTCCCTCTGTGCTTTCACGGCAAGTGGGGTCGTTGCCTCCGCTACCACCTTGCCGGTAGAATCGCACAATTGAGACAGCAGTTGAAGCTCCGCATCCTCTTCTGTCAAGTTGCGCACATGGGTAGCCACGCACCGTTGCCTTTCTTCGGAAACTTCCGGGAAAGTAACAAACTGTCCTCCACCAGCTACAATATCTTCCTGCAACGGGTCTGTGATATAGATTTTATCGGTAATCACCATCCGCACATCGCGATAGATGCCTGTAGTAGTAGAAGTCCATCCGTTCCTGCGGTTTCCCCGGAGGAGTCAGCTTATCATATTCTGCCGACACTCGGACAGCAAGGACATTGGTACCTTTACGGTCGATACGGTCGGTGATATCTGCTACAAATCCCATGTAGCCTCCATGGTGTTCGGTTATCTTCTCACCGTTGAGATAAACCTCACAATTAGTCATTACACCTTCAAACTCCACCACCACACGCTTGTCTCTTGCCTGCGCGGGCATCTTGAAGTAGCGGCGATACCAGCCCACCCCATCGTAAATGGAGTTTCCACCACAATGCTTGGTTTCCAACTGCATGATATGGGGCAGGCTGACAGGCATCCAAGCCGTAACATCGGCATCAGCCGCCGCACCATTTTCCACATCTCCCCGGAAGAATGCCCATCCGGTGTTCATGTCAATCACTTGACGAGTGTCCTTATCTGTGGTGCAAGCTGTGCAACACAAGCAGAATAAAACAAATAGAAATAACAATAATTTTGAGTGATTCATACTAATATAACAGGTTAATTGTTTTAGAAAAGCGCGCAAATTCCCGTGCGTCCAAATCCACCTCCTCTACAATAAATTCCGGTAGATTGTACGAAAACGGCAAATCATCATAGAAATTCGGAGTGCGTTGTGGCAGCACAAACGGTTTCGACGGTCTGCCTTCCGCATCCACATAAACCAGATAGGGACGTGTATAAAGCCCATCCATACGTCGACTGCTGAATACCGTCCATCGTCCGTTATCACTCCATGAATGGTAACTTTCCACGTCATCACTATTTGCCGGCTGCATATCGATAAACTCGCCCTTGTGCAAATCAAACATCTGCAAGTCGGCATCTTTATGCCAGATAGAGAAGTTGCCATAAGAAGAAGTGGTGAACATCAAGAAGCGACCATCCGGCGAAACGCGCGGAAAAGAGACACTACTACCCATGGAGCGACTGTGATAGATAGTGTCCACACGAGTGCCGAAACTGAGCGTCTCTATATCGAAGTCGATAGCGCACAAGTTGTACTTCACCGACTTAAAATCTTCTGGCATACGCTCTACGGCATGAGCGGAACAAAAATAGAGCCGCTTACCGTCGGGCGAAAAGTGCGGAAAAGTCTCGAATGCCGACGAAGAGAACAACACAGAGTCTACCAGTACCTTTTTCTGAAGAACATCATACAACACTATGTCCGACTCGCTGTCATACACCTCTACCCGATTAGGGTTGTTACGATGAAACTCCTGGCGGGTCTTATTCACAGAAAAAGCCACCACGCGACCGGACGGATGCCACGAAGGATAAACCAGCGACTTTACGTGTGGGTCATCTCCTAATTTCACCTTTTCCGGGATGCCATTGTCTATCAGGTAAGTTCCTCCGAGGTCTGCCCTCATGTGGAACAACATCTTCTGCAGCTTGCGATTCAAGAAAGTATGGCAGTTCATGCAGTTATGCTGGGTAAGGTCGTTTTCGATGATGCTTTTCTGCTGATAAGTAGTGATATCCCGCTGATAAATGCCCATTTTGTTCCACAACACATATCCAGGTTCTATCAACCGGTAAGCCAGATAGCGGTCAGCCGGTTCTACAGCCACCTGCCAATGGAAAGGAGCATAGCACTGCCACAAGCCTTCTACTTTCCGATAGACCAGAACTTCTATTTGTTTGCCTGTCGCCGTGTCAAGCAGTTCTTTCCAGTCCTCTTCGTCAAAGAGGAAGTTGCCTTTGCGGTCTGCACGGGTCACCATATTTTTCTCTCCACACTTCAACACGGCCAATGCTTCGACACCCGACTCATAGTCTGCCAACTGAAAACGTAGAGGAGCTATTTGCGGAGGAATGGTCACATCTACATAATCTGGAGTAATGGTTGGCAAAGTATCCAACGGCTGCGCCTCCCGAGGTTCTTTACTGCCGGAGCAAGCAGCAAGTACAAATAATAAAACGGATAAAAGAACAATACGCATCTTATTTCTTATTTATGACAATGATACAAACAGGTAGTAATACCAAAATGTATTTCCAAACTCAGCCCGGAGTGTAGCCGATGAAGCCTTGTTCTCTTTCAGCCGCTCCATTTGATGTTTGAAAGCTTTAAACTGCCCGGCTACAGCCTGCGATACAAGATTTTGCGACGAACATACTTGCGGATTCGTCTCTTGTATCAACACAATGGCCTGTTGCAACAACAACGGTACGGGAGTCAGCCCCGGACCACCGCCATACGTCTCGCCCAGGTAGGCTAAGGTATTCAAGTCTTTGGAAAGCAGTGCATAGCCCAATAAGTATTGGAAAGAGGTGGGATAATCGGGGTTAGACTCCACAATGTCCAATAAGTTCCTTACCGGATGAACACTGCATAACCCATCAAGCGCTGCCACACAACGGTATCGGGGACCCAATTCAGCATCGGCACGCACCGCTTCATCATTGCCAACCAATCGCTTCAGCCTCTCCGCTTCCGCACGATAGCCGTAGCTCTGCAACAACGGACGCAGATACTTGGCAGCCACCCGGTGATGTCCCAATATCAAATTGGTCTTGACCAAACGCAACAATAGGCGAGGATTGACCGCCCATTCCGAAGCAACCATTCCCTCGAACGCCATCCGTTGTGCCTGCGCCACATTGCCCATTGCCCAATACACATCACTAAGCAATGACGAAGTATCTATAGTGCGGTTCCAATCCATGCAAAGACCTTTACTGCCTGGCTGTTTACTATCGAAAAGGTAATCGCCCAGTAGTTTCTTTTCTGCCAAAGCTAAGTTCTTGTAACCGGCATGCAGTGGATATCTGCCCGTATTGAGCGGAGTTGCTACAATCTTGCCCCAAGCACCGTCTCGGCTGTATGTATTTACTTGTTCTGTGATGTATTGTGCATAGGTGATGCCGGTTCTGAACCCGACATAGAGCACACCGAACGCCAATGCTGTTTGCAGCAGCACGCTGACTGTTTGCAAGCGGTGTGACATATTTTTTTTTAAATAACCCGACAAGGTTGTTATCAATACTACCGTCGGTAAAGCTGCCCACACATAGTAGGAAACAGCTTGCGCCTGCAATCGCGACGAATAGTAGGCATCGGGCGTGAAAAGCACTCTTGACTCGCCTCCCTTGCCGGCCCAATAATAGAGTATGGCGGGCAACAGGCTTACCGGGAGTAGCAGGTAGTATTTCCGTAAGGATGAACGGGCGACACACTCGTAAACCAGCGCCGACAAAACGGTCATCTCATACATGGGACCTGCCAAATAGAAACCCAGCCAGCTCACCGCCAACAAGTAAACTACCCTTACCACACTGCGAGGCAGGCAGAGATAGAGATAAAAAGAGTAAATGGAAAGCAGAAACGCCAACGTTTCTTCCAAATGATGATTGGAGTCAAGCTCGGCAACCAACGGCAACATACCGACAACCAACCAAAGAAGAGGGAAACTGCGCCGGGGAGCCAAATGACGGCATATCCCCCGAAGCCCCATACAAGCAAGCAGTGCCAACAGAGCTGAAATCAATGCCCCCGCATGCGGATGTATATAATACTGTATGAGGAAAGAAGCCGCATAGAAAGCCGGACCACCGGGATAAGAGAAATGTTCTTGAGCGTATTCAGCACTGAAGCGGAACAACCGGAATTGCTCTATAAAGCGAAAATGATACGCAAAGACCGAATCTAAAAACAAAAACAGCCCCACACCGATGCAAAGCCATATCACGGATAGGCATAACCGAGGACTCTCCTGTAAATAGTTTTTCTTCATACTCGATTTAATAGTAGTGGAATAAAAAAGGCAAGGGTATATAAAGTGATATATTCAATTCCACTCCACACACTCCTCACCTTATTCTTTTTGATTGGAGAATCCCCATTCAAAGAATTCTCCAATTTTAATCATTAATAACCCGGATTCTGTTCCAGCTTATCGTTCACATCTCTATACTTCTGCGGAATAGGCAAATATCTGTTATGGGGCGCAAAGCCGCGTGGCTCAATCAGTTCCTTTTTATTGCTAATCACAGCACGTTTATAAGGATCGTTCTCAGCATAGTCTATTTTACCAGCAGGACGCTCCATAGCAACATTCAACAACGTCTCGGCCAGCATCTTGCCGGAGGCATCTTTCCAACGGAGGATGTCAGCGCGACGGAACCCCTCACCAGCCAGCTCTATCGAACGCTCGCGGCGAATCAGATTGCGAAGTGTCTCACGGCTGCCGTATTTGCTCTCGTCAACAGAAGGCATACCCACACGCTTACGGATAAGGTTCAGCTTATCATAGACATCCGAAGAGGGACCGTTCAATTCATTCTCGGCCTCGGCATAGCTCAACAGAACCTCGGCATAACGGAAAAGAATCGTATTGGTGTTGGTATCCCACATGTTATTATACTGGGTCATGGGGAAAAGGTACTTGCCCCACGTCAGACCGGTCTTGGAAGAGTTGTTAGCGGCGGTAGGATAGTTCTTGTTCTTGTCATTTTCGTCAATCTTTCCGTCTTTGTTCACGTCCCAAGGAAGAACCTCGTCAAGAGTGTTGAGAATTTCCGTATCACCATTGTCCTTTACCCAGTCCATACCCGGGAAAGCGATACTCATGGCAAGACGAGGGTCACGGTTGGCAAACGGATGGGAAGGATCGTAATACGCGCCAGCCTCTTCTTTGGTCAAACCGTTATCCATCTCATAGGCATCCACCAGATTCCATGAAGGGACCATGGATGACCAGCCGCCATCAGCATTGTTGTACATGGTACCTATCCAGCCGTTACCGTAATAATTTTCAATATGCTGAACGGACGCGATAATCTCTTTGGAGTCTCTACCCTCCAACTTGAACAGGCGCGCATAATCTTCTTCCAAGTCAAACTTATCCATGGAGATAATAGCCTGCGCAGCCTCTTTTGCACGCTCGTAATTGCCGTAATAAAGAGCATGACGCATCTTTACGGCCAAGGCCGTGGCACGGTCGATGTAGCCAGAGGTGCTTGCCTTGTCTTCCAAAAACATGGGAATAGCAGCATCCAGCTCGTCTTCGATAAATTTATTGACTTCTGCTTCCGTATTACGCGGAACAATAGCCTCCTCACGCGAAGTATAAGAATCGATGATAGGCACTCCACCATATTGCCAGTTCTTATTAAAATAGTCGTAAGCACGAATCACTTTTACCTGAGCCATCATGTCTTTCTTTTTTGCTTCATCAGCAAACTGTACATCTTCAATATTGATCAAAAGTCATTACAGCTACGGATCTTTCCAAAGTTATAATAATCGGCTACCTCCTTCAAACCGGCAGCCATCGTACCGTTACCGATGCTCTGGTAATTGTCCCACAAAAAGTTACTATAACCGAAGTCGGAGGCACAATCCCAATAGAAGATACCTTTTTCGTCAATCCAGCCATCGTAACAGCCTGTCAGGAACTTCGCTGCATCATCTTCCGTCTTCCAAGTGTTGGAAGGAGCCAATGCGTCATAGGGTACGGTATCTAAAAAATCCGAACAGGAGGAAGTGGCAAGCAAGGAAACACCTGCCATCATGTATGTAATTATTCGTTTCATATTTTTCTATGCTTATTTAAGTTCAACATTTTAGAATGTAATGTTCACACCGATGGCATGAGTCTGGTTTATCGGGAAACTATAGAGGCTGCCAAGTTCGGGGTCGGCATCAATCATCATTTTATGGAACGTCAGGAGATTCTCGCCCGAATAATAGACACGGATGTTTTCAATACCCCATGACTTCACTGTATTCTTGGGAAGTGTATAGCCGAACTGAACATTCTTCAAACGTACATAACTGCCGTCCTGCAACCAAAAATCGGAATTCTCAAGATTGTTTGAAGTTTTACTCACGGCAATGCGAGGCATCTTGGCGTTCTTGTTATCCGGAGTCCAAGCATCCAACCAGATATTGTTGGGATGAACATCGTCACCGCTCCATTCCCCGCCAAATCCGTTCGTATCAATCATACGCTTGACACCGGCTACTCCCGTGAACATCATAGAAAGGTCAAAATTCTTATAGCCTGCATTCAAGTTCAGTCCGAACGTATAGGAAGGGTCGGAAGAACCGCACAATACACGGTCGTCGGTATTAAACAAGCCGTCACCGTTTGCATCGGAATAAATCAAGTCGCCTGCCTTGAAGTTCTTTTTGAAAGGATAACCAGGATCATTTTATGCTTATCCTGCCATGCTTTAGCTTCCGCATCGGACTGGAAGAAACCCTCCGTCTTATACAGACGATACGTATTGAAGGCCTCGCCTACCTGACGTATTTTCAAGTCACCGTCCACCAACGAAGATACACCGTCCAAATCCAGAATCTTATTCTTGTTGTAAGCCAGGTTGGCAGTAACGCCAAATGACCAGTCGCCCCATTTATCATTATAGCTTACGGTCAATTCCATACCACGGTTCACCATAGAGCCCACATTGTCCTTGTAAGCACCTAAACCGAATTCGGGGAACCGGCGTCCATAATGATACCCGTAGTCTTGCGGTCGTAGTAATCGAAAGCCACAGTCACTTTGTCCAAAAGAGTAGCATCGAAACCTACTCCCCATGTGCGGGCCTTTTCCCAAGAAATAGTAGCAATCTTATAATTCTTTTGATAATAGCCTGGCTGCAAACTTCCACCGAACGGATACTTAGCGGACAAGTCATAATTGTTCATCCAGGGGTAGTAATCGTTCAAGGCCGACTGATTACCCAAGTTACCATAAGAAGCACGGAGCTTCAAGTTGGTCAACCACTCTCTTGCATCTTTCATAAACTCTTCTTCGCTGATACGCCATGCACCGGAGAAAGAGGGGAAATAGCCCCAACGATGGCCTTCGGCAAAACGGAAGAGGCATCGGCACGAATATTTGCCTCAAACAGATACTTGCCTGCATAGTCGTAATTGATACGACCAAACCAGGAAATCATGGCCAATTCGCGAGAAGCCCACTGTTCTTTTGCGTGGAGGCATCACCGGCATTCATATCCGTAAGGTCATTGTTCGGGAAATTCTTACGTTCAGCCTTTGTTTCATTATAGGTATATTTCTCCGTATGCCAACCTGCCATCGCCTTCAAACCATGAAGTCCGAATTGTTTGTCATAGTTCAGCAAAGCGTCGAAAGTGGCGCGATGCCAGCCATAGTAGTCTTCATTCAGCTTGTTAGGGTCACTCTTCTTATTGGCGTTGTATTGGATGAACTTTTGGAAAGCCTTGTAGTGTTGTTGGTTGTTGACATAAGAACCGGTCAGTGTGGCTACCAATCCATCTACAATCTTGTAGTCAGCCGACAGCGTACCCGAGAAGTTCTGATTTTCACGTCTCACCGTTTGGTCCACATCCAACCAAGCCAACGGGCTACCGTCCGAGAACGTGCCCCAAGTGCCATCTTCGTAACGACCCACAATCCAGGGAGCCATCTTGCCCAGACGCATCACAATCTGTCCGGAACCACTGCCACCGTATGAAGAATTCGGTTCAGAATAATCATTGTTGATATAAGCCATGTTGACACGTACATTCAGACGGGAATTCAACTTCACATCCAGGTTCATACGTCCATTGAACTGTTGGCGTTCAGCGTTGGGCAACGTACCATCCTGATGCAAATAGCCCACAGAGGCCATGTATTTCAGGTTATCCGTACCTCCACTCACATTCACGTTATGATTGTGCTGGAATCCGGTGCGGTAAGCCAAGTCATACCAATCTGTATTGGGATAGTTATAAGGATCCGATCCGTCTCTAAACTTTCATAAATCTTTCCGTCACCCACTTTGTCAAAACGAGGTTCCAAACCATACTCCACACGGGCCTTGTCATACAGGCGAGCATAATCGTATGAACTCATCAGGTCTTGCAACATAGTTGGATTCTGTATGCTGACATAACCGTTATAGTTGATACGCGGCTTACCGCTCTTACCACGTTTGGTCGTAATCAAGATTACACCATTAGATGCTTTTGAACCGTAAATGGCAGCCGAAGCGGCATCTTTCAACACAGAGATACTCTCAATATCGTTAGGGTCCACGGAGTTCAATGTACCGGTTTCCAAACCATCTACCAGGATATAAGGGTCGGCAGAGTTCAGCGTACCCACACCACGCACACGGATGGTACCTCCATCTTGTCCGGGCAGACCGCTACCAGCCACTACCGTAACCCCCGGCATCAAGCCTTGAATGCCGGTAGAAAGATTCTGTATCGGGCGACTTTCCAACATTTTGCTATCCACTTGTGCCACCGAACCGGTCATATTGACTTTCTTCTGTGTGCCATAGCCCACTACTACAACTTCTTCCAATAATTGTGTATCTTCCTGCAGTTTCACAGTTAGCGAAGGCTGTCCGGTATACTTAATTTCCTGTGTTGCATATCCTATAAAAGAAATCTGAAGAATGTCACCCTCATTTACATTCAAGGTGAAATTACCATCCAAATCCGTTACGACACCGTTTGTTGTACCTTTTACTACTACCGACACACCTACCAATGGGCCAAATGCATCATTAACGGTTCCTTTCAAAGTTTTTTGTTGCTGAGAGGTTGCGGTCACAGAAGTTACTGCATTGTCTGCCGCATACACCGTTCCACCGGAACAAAGAGCTGCTGTCAATAGCAAGGAACTGACCGTTCTTACGATTTTAAACATACTTATTAGATTTTAATTAATTAAAGATTTAAGGCCGTGCAACCCCGTTTAAAAGGATGCACAAAACCTTGTTTCAACTATATGACACAAAAAAGAGGAGTAACCCTTACTCTACACTGAAAAATATTTTATTCATATTCATTGGCGGAATGAAATTCAGACTTTATTACTCAATTCCGCCACCGGGTAAAAGAAGATGCAGATGGGGAAAGAAAGAGCGGAAAAATACCCAACAAGATGGAAAGAATTCCCTCCTTATTGGGAAAAAGTTCCCATTACGATGGGAAAAAAGTCCCACCATAGTAGGAACAGGTGGGACTCCTTATACACTATCAATCAGGCTATTGAGAATCGGTTTACTATTTCCCATGAAAACGGAACCAATTGAAGTCGGCAAATCCTCCCTCGCCCTCGGCACTTGTGGAGAAGTTGAACAGTGCAAAGCGATTTGCCGTCCAGTACAAGCCCAAATTCATCTTCAGCACATCGCCGATGGGACGGAAAGTGACACCGTCCAAGCTATAATAGAAGCGGGCGGTGAAATCCTTGTCGGTGACACGTGCCTTTATCCACACTTTGTCTTGCTTGAGGTTCTCAATGGCAGTTTCTATAATCTTACCGTCGTTGCACATCACCAGTTTGCGATTGCCGCTTTCCTGCTGCACGGCTACGTAGGCGTATGGGAACTGAAATACACCGAAGCCCGCCACGTTTCCGTCTTTCAGTCCAGCAAGTTCCATCTCTACCACTCCTTCGGAGCTGGGGCCCTGGACGCGTTGTGTCAGTGTGTTGCGCGCACTCTTGAGGTCGGTTGCCAGCGAAGCTTTCAGACGCATGTAGCCCGGACGCTCGGTCAACGACCACTTGGCGTTGTCCGGGTTGTGGTTCCACTGCCATTGCAAACCCAAACGTTTGGCGCTGAACTCATCCGTAGTGGCAGGCGACTGTATCTTGTATGTCTTTCCCACTTCCGGTTTCTTGTAAGTGATGGCGTCTTTGCCATCGACACCCAGCATGGGCCAACCATCTTTCCACGTCACCGGCACTAAGTAAGGAACACGTCCTATCGCTCCTCTGTCTTGCATGATGATGAACCACCAGTCACCGTTTTTCAGCTGCACCATTCCTCCCTGGTGCAAGCCATTGGGCGGGTAGGAGCTGTCGTCCTGCATGATGACCTTATGCTCGTAAGGCCCGTAGATGTTCTTGGAACGAAGGCAAACCTGCCATCCTTCAGTGCCACCTGCCGGACAAGTGATATAGTACATACCGTTTATCTTATAGACATGCGAACCCTCCATGCCGGCGCTTTTACCCGAACCATGGCTATCGTCCACTCCTTTGTTCCAGATTTCAACAGCCTCTTTCTTTACAGAGCGAGCATCGGCATTCAGTTCGGTCACGTACAATTTGCGCTGTCCGTGCACTACATATACCTTGCCATCATCATCGAAAAACAATCCCGGGTCGTAAAGATATTCCGGAAAGATGGTCCGCTTCCACGGTCCTTCCGGTTTCTCGGCTTCGCAGACGGAGAAGTGTCCGGTCTCCCTGCCCCAACCGTAAGGGGTGCAGAAAGCCACATAGAACTTCCCGTTATGATAGCGCAGGGAATTTGCCCACGAACCGTTCAAGTAGAGATTTCCTCCCTGCATGTCATAGCGTGGGTCTTCATCATAACGGTCCACGGCATAGCCCACAATTTCCCAATTCACCAGATCCTTCGATTTGGCTACCGGAGAACCCGGCACATAGTGCATACTGGTGGATACTAAATAAAAATCATCGCCCACGCGGATTACATCCGGGTCGGGCCAGTCGCCCCACATCAGGGGATTGGTAAATGTACCGTCACCGTTGTCCGGTGTCCATACTTGTTGTGCTTCCAGCGGAAGTATTGATATGCCGCAAAGGCACATAGCCAACAGGGTATTCTTAATATTCATAACCAATTATTATTTATTAAAAATGTTCTATCTTTCAGTTTTCCTCCTATCTGCCCCATAGCATCTCCGTATCATCTCCCTACCTATACAGACGGAGCAGATAGGGAGAAGGTAGGAAGAAGATAGATTTTTTTCTATTTTTCAGATTTTACTTCTATTTCCTTATTTCTGCCATATTCCGGTAAGGAGCTATCTCCATGGCTTTCAATACAGCTCCATTGGCAGTCTGGCGCAATCCTATTACCAGCACGTTCTTCTTTCCTCCACCGAAATTAAGCCAGCATTCAGGCAAGAAGAACTCACGTTGCGGACCGGCTTCCCAGTGGCGTCCAATATTGTTTCCGTTCAGCCACATATAGCCATTGCCCGAGGCATTGATGCGTGCCAGCCAGGGAATCCATTCGCCTTTCTTCTGGCCAGGCAGTTCAAACTCTATCCGGTACCAAATGAACAATCCGTCCGGCTCGGCTTTCGGCTGTACGCCGTTTCCTTTGGCAGGAATCTCACAGGTCACGTCCAACGATACGTTTTGCCAATCCTGCGGTGCGAATTGCGGCAGATTCCATCCTTGGGCCATCCGGCTGCATCTGCCGCATACTCCCACTCCAGGGGATGAGTCAAGGCTGTTTCGGTCAGTGACAAACCAGCCTCTCTGATACCGGACAATTCTTCCATAGGCACGTAACCATGAGCATGACCCAGGTTTTCATAGACAACCAGGATTTCATTGTCACCCTCCTTCAGTAAGCCCGATACGTCGAAACGGTTGTCGTACTCGTCCGGACGGATGCGTTCGAAGCAGTCGCGTGTGGTCCAGGACTGCGCATCGGCTCTGTCGGGGAAGAGACGTTTCGCCTGCTTTCCGTTCACCGCTACTGATACAATGTCACGAGTAAACATATTGAATAAGAGGAAACGTTCTTCGGCAACTTGACGGGAGGTCAGGCTGACTTGCGCACGGTACAGGCTGTAACGGAAATCATTGACACCCAAGTCGGGTAATGATACCAAGCGAGGGAGTTGCTTCCAGTCTGCCTTGGCAAAGGCATCTTCCTTTTTCAAGGCAGAAGCAATGCGTACCGGTTGGGGAAGTTTGGCAGGGCGCAAGGGGCGTATCTGCTCCTGGCCACCATTCGCCTTTCGTTTCCGGCTTTCCGGCAGGAATCACCAACACTTTCGTACCCAACGCAGGCAGGTCGTAGGAAACGTTGATGGGAGAAACGGTGACAGAGTCGGTATCCGCAGCTTCCGAAGCTGCTATCAACACCTTCTCGCCATGCTGGTTGATGTTATACATCGGTGTGGCAGGGCGATTCATCTTACCCGGCAACAAGCGTACCTTTCCACGAATGGCATTTTCGGGGTCTGTGTTGTGCAGAAAGACAAAGCGTGTTCCGTCCACCGCTACGCGTACACCGCCGAAGAGCGACTTCGCTCCACCCTCCATGGCACAAGGACCGCCTTCGGAACGGACCAATTGCGGCTCGAATGCCTGGATGAACTGCCCGATGGCCTTTGCCTCAAAGTATTTGTCGCTCCGCGCACCATTCTCGCGTATGGCTGCATTGTAGTCATAGCTGGTCGTCATGCCTCGTGCTCCCCAACCGGCAAAATGGGTACCGCCAAAGAACATGTAATAGTTGATGCCACCTGCACCTCCTAATAAGGACATCAAGCCCACCGCCTTGAAGTGGCGGGCATCGGAATAATGGTCTTCGCTCAATCTACCGGTCACCAACGAGAACCATCCGCCTTGGAGTTCCGTCACAAATCCAGGTGCATCCGGTTGCTCCTTCCTAAGGTTCGCCATGCGATACGCGCAGTCGGGAGCTGAAGAAAGTCCTACATAATAGTTGTCGCTGTCAAAAACCTGAGACAATTCCACATCTTCGCTGCTACGGCACTCATTGGTCAGACAGGTAAAGATAGGAATATCCATCCCACTTTTCCGTACAGACTGGTATAGTGCTTTCAACAGTTTTTCCTTACCGTAACATCCATGATGGTTATACTCGTTTTCAATCTGAATCAGGATAATTCCCTTTTCGCCCACCGGCTTGCGCGTGATTTGCTCGTCGGCCAACGCTTTGCAAACGGCATCAAACCAATGTTGCGACCAGCTGATGTGGCGATGGTCCGCACTTCTCAACCAGAAGTCGTCCATTCCGCCCGGACAGAACTTTGCCAACCAACGCGGATATCCTCCTCCCGAATACTCAGCGCAAATGAAAGGCCCCGGACGAACGATGGTATAGAGTCCAAACTCCTCTTGCGCCATCTTCAGCCAACGCTTCACATCGGAGAAGTCAAAGTGGCTATTATCGTTTAAGCCGGACGGCATGATTCTCTCATGCCAGTTCCAAGGCACGTATGTCTCCACCGTATTGAATCCGGCTTCCTTGATTTGACGGAAACGGTCTCTCCATAATTCTTCCGGACAACGGAAGTAATGGAAAGCTGCACTATAAATAAAAATGTCTTTTCCCTCAATGGTCATGCACGAACCATCATACCGAACCCTTTCGGGTTGGAGGAATTTCTTTTCTGGCTTTGCAGCCTGTTGCGTAGTCTGTGCCATGATTGCCAAGCTGTTAAAAGCGACTAAAGCAAACAGCACACACTTCCAAGATACACTTGTTTTCATGTTCTTAGTATAAAATAATTAATATAATATCATATTTCACGACCTCAACGTTTCGGACAGAACTCCAATACACCACCCTCCAACAAATCACTGATTTTCACAAAGGGAGAATCGAGCGCTTTACCATTCAAACACACATCATCCAATGTATGATACGACTCCAAACCTTTGGCACGTATTTTCAATACTCGCTTATTGGGAAGTTGAAGACGTATCTCCTCAAAATGAGGAATACCCAACGCGTACATACCCGATGCCGGAGTGACGGGATAAAAGCCCAATGCACTAAAAGATACCACGCTGACATCTGCCCGCAATCATCGTTACCGGACAGGCCGTCGGGAGCGTTCTTATAGTTATCTTTCAGAATGGTCCGAAGGCGGGACTGGGTCTTGTCCAACCGATTGCAATAGTTATACAAATAGGCATAATGATGCCCCGGTTCATTGTCGTGACGGTAATGCTTTTCATCAAAATTCCGGTCCAAGAGCTGCATGAAAGCGTCACTGCCTCCCATCAAGTCAATCATTCCGGGCACATCTTGCATCACACAGAAGCGGTAGGTCCAATTGGCCCCTTCGGTAAATCCCACATGGGCTTGGTCCCACGTACCATCTGCCTTACGGGCTTGGAAGAATTTCAGCTCCGAGTTGTACAGATGTTTATAGTTGGCAGCGCGCTTCATCAAATCGACATAATCATCCGTATGTCCCAACCCTTTTGCCATTTGGGCAATACAATAATCATCCAAAGCAAACTCCAGGGTACGCGCCACGGACTCGTATGTACAATCGGAAGCTACGTATCCTTTGTGCAAATAGTTGGTCAGTCCACCACGTGCTTCGTATTGCCCGTTCCAAAGTGCTCTGTCGCCCCATTTGCTCTTATCGTCATAGAGTGGAGGTACATAGGCATCCTTGCGGATGGCTTTGTAGGCCTGCTCCACGTCATAGTTACGGAAACCGTTCACGTAGGCATCAGCAATGACTGCATCCGCATGGGTACCAATCATGATATTGGTGTAAGTGGGGTTGGGCCATTTAGGAATCCAGCCGCCTTCCTCGTACATTTGTACCAACGAGGTTATCATGTCATCAACACGTTCCGAAGCTACTAATTGCAGCCAAGGATGTTCGGCTCTGAAGGTGTCCCACAAGGAATAGGCATTGTAAGAAACTCCTTCATGCACTTTCCCGTCGAACGGGCTATAGTATCTGCCATATTCCGAGAACTCACGGGGATATTGAAGCGTATGGAAGAAAGCAGTATAGAAAACAACGCGGTCGTCTTCCGTACCGCCTTTCAGCTTAATCTTGGAAAGGGAGCGATTCCAGGCTGTATGGACTTTCTTTACTGTCTGCCCGAAAGAGGCTGTTTTCTGAATCTCTTTGGCAAGATTTTCTCCGGCTTGTTCAAAACTGATGAAAGAGCTGCCAATCCGCAGCTCCATCATTTCCGTACCGGCAGGAAATGCCACATATCCGCCTGCGGAGGTTCCTGCTTCCTGAGTTTTCCCTGCGGTCACAAGAGAGTCCTTCCAAACGCCATAGTCGGCAAAATCAGCAGAAAACTTCAATACATAGTACCCTCTTAAATCAGGAGTTTCCGGTCCTAAATGGGCATCATGCCTGTCTTCGTTGTAGATGTGTATTTCTCTCTTTTCAGGAAATATCTCAATGCCGCCTCCCCGCTTGCCTCGTCCGGCTTCGAGGTACAAGAGAGCTTTCTCCTGCTTGGGATATCTGAAACGGAAGAACGAGGCACGCGAAGTGGCTGTCAGTTCGGTGGCAATCTGCTGCTGCTCTCCACCTTCCGAAGTGGTCACTTTATAATAATAAGGAGTAAGCACTTCTTGGGTACGGTCCAGTCTGACTCCCCGTTCCGATGGTTTCAGTTTGAGCGAGCCGCATTGGGGCATCAGGGTCATATAGCCATAATCGCCCATCCAGACAGCGGGTTGGTGGGTAGCCATAAAACCCAACAACAGAGAATCCTTGTTGTGATACATCGTCCGTGAAATACCGTTGATACGGGTGACGGGACACCATTGTGTCATGCCAAAAGGGGTAGTGACGGCAGGCACGGTTCCTCCATATTCGGTGCGATGCTCACCATCTGTACCAATACGCATGTTGACGTAATCTATCGGTTGCTGCGCATACATGTCCGAGAGGCCGAACAAGCAGACAACCAGGAGTGAAAGTAAATAATACATGTATTTCATATTTGCAAAGGTCATAGTTATGTGAAGTGATTCTTTTGATTTGCCGATGGAATCATCGTGCCGTGTTTCCACAACACACCGATTCCGCACGCTCGACAAACCCTTACAGTAATATAACAAATCTCATTCTGTTGAACTTTCATTTTGTGTTATATTCATACGTTTTAAAGGTTAGAAGAATTGAAGACCAGTTTTCGATTTCAATCATTATATATAAACTACCTATTGATTTTAAAAAACACTTTACCTTCAAGAGACTTTGTTTTTACTGATATTATTGATATTTGATGTGCAGGAGGCAAGAGTTTATCAACTCCTGCCATACAACACTTACTATTTAATAACGGAACGCCTGTTTATTGACATATACCGAGAAATCTTTAATCATCCCCGGATTACCTTTCTCAAACGATGGCAAGTAACGCAATCCCGTCACCGTTTTCACCTCACCCAAATCAATTACCACCTGATGCGGATAAGGGATTCTTTTTTGGGTCATCCAGCAGGTGGATTCTTGCTGGTCGTATATCTTGTCGGCAGTAGCGTTGACCCGTAAGTTTCTTCGCTATCGGCATAGCGTATTCTCCATTGTTCGCGGGAATGGGCTTGCCATCAGCTCCTAATATCTCCAACTCGGCAAGGGTGGCCTCTGTCTTACCATCTTGCGCCGACAAGGCTTCCAAACAGAAATATTGTCCTTGTGCTGATTGGGTGAACTTCACCTCCTGCCATCCGGCAACGGGTGCAAAAGCTCCTTTATAGACCGGCGTTTCTTGAGATAAATCCAACGTATCTCCTTTCTGGCGATTCTTTCTCTCCTTCTCACGCAGTATATCCAGCACCGGGGTCTTCAGACCTTTGACAACAGCCTCCGACGGTCCTTTCAAATCGAGTACGATGATTTCATTCTTTCCTTTCTTCAACCAGCATCCAGGCAAGAACAACGTTTGTTGGGGACCGATTTCCCAAAAACGGCCTAAAGCATGTCCATTTACCCAAACCATACCTTTCCCCCAAGTACTCATGTCAATAAACGTATCTCCGGTCTTTGTCAGGTTGAAAGTCGCCTTGTAGTAAGCAGGGCCTTCCGGACGGCTATTAGACGAATACTTTTTGCGGGCGGCAAATTTATAATCCACGGGAATGCTGTATACTTTCCAGTTCTTGAGAGTAACAGCCTGTTTGTCCGGCTTGATAAGCTCCACCTTCTCAGTGATGCCTTTCCGGTCGTGAACGGTGCTTCCAAAGTTGACCCGTCCCATGGCTTCAACCCATATATCCAATTGTGTGCCTTCCGGCAGTTGCGGCAGAATCACTTGATTGTCGTCCTTCCGGCGGTCCAGATAACCGAGCAATTTGCCATCAGCATATATCTGTGCCCAGTCGTGTGCTTCGGTAATGCGGAGAAGCGTATTGGCTTCTGTAGCAGGCAACGTGGTACGGTAGAGAATGCTTCCCCATCCTTGGTTGAAGTCTTCCATCGGCTTCACCTGTTCGCTTTGAACAAAATCGGGCAGTTGCTCAAAAAGGGGAGCTGCCGCATTCAGTTCCACGGCGGGTATTTCGATGACGGGGAACGGTTCGGGAACGGGACACTCCTTCTCCTCAGGACTGCGGTATTTGCCAAGAAGCTCCTGCAAAAGGTAATACTTGGGAGTGGTCCACCCGGCTTCGCTAATGGGAGCATCATAATCGTATGAAGAACACATGGCAGAATAGGTAGGAGAATTGGCACCTCCCCAATGACCGAAGGTGGTACCTCCATGTGTCATATAAAGACTAAAAGAGATGTTCCGGTCGAGCATATCCTTGATACCTTCCACCATTTTCTCGGCCGGACGGGTCTCGTGCTTCCTGCCCCAATGGTCAAACCAACCCGACCAGAACTCACTGCACATGAGTGGAGTATCAGGACGTACGGTAGAGAGTTTCTTGAATTCCTTATCGATATTGGCACCTGTACCGAAGTTCAGCGTCCAAAGCAAATCGTCCAAAGCATTCAGCTCAAACGTAGAGTCCCAATCGCACTGGAAAAGTACGGACTTGTCGAAACCTGCACGACACACAATGTCACGGATGGCTGTCATATAAGGTTTGTCAACCCCGTATCCGCCAAACTCATTCTCTACCTGCACCATGATGATATTACCACCGTTGGCCAACTGGAGGGGAGCCAGTTGCTTACCCAATTCCTTCATAAAGATTTCCGTACGCTCCATGAAATAAGGGTTCAACGAACGCACTTTCATATCTTTCTCTTTGAGCAACCACCAAGGCAGTCCGCCCATCTCCCATTCCGCACACGCATACGGACCAGGACGCAGGATGATATACATGCCATGTTTCTGAGCCAATTTACAAAACTTAGCCACATTCTTTTCACCGGAAAAGTCGAATTTCCCTTCCTGTTGTTCATGGTAGTTCCAAAACATATACAAACAGATGGTATTCATACCAAGCGCCTTGCACATCAAGATTCGGTGTTCCCAATAGGGTTCCGGAATGCGTGCATAGTGCAACTCCGCAGCTTTTACTACAAAGGGGTTGCCATTCAGCAAGAATGTACGTTTACCTACCTCGAAGGTTTCTTTGGGAGTGACCGCATACATCGGCCAACTCATCAACAACAGAAGAAAAAGAAGAATTTTGTTTTTCATAAGTCTGCATTTATATGTTCACATAACCTATGACACAAAAAAACAACCCAACCCTTACTGCTTTAAGTCTTTTTATATTCTTCTTGAGGAATGTTTGAAAACAATAGTTGATTGAGAAAGGAGAACAGACATGGTTATAGAAAGAAAATCAAAATAATTTCTCAGATTCCATTTTTTATATCTTTCTTTGCATTTGGAAAGTTATTTCATATAGAATATGAAAAACATTATCCACAACTTATACTTACCAGTGGTTTGTTGCCTAATAAGCTACTCATCAGTCAATGGGCAGAAAACCTATAATGACTCTATCATTCACGCCGACAGCACCGCTGCCATAGTCACCTCCATCGACCAGCGGTTCAGTAAAGGCAAAGTATAGTTGAAAGACCACAAGCGATTCTTCCAATGACAACACCGGATACATCATCTTGCAGGCAGACACCTGCATCGCCATAACCGAAGAAAAAGAAGGGCAATGGAAAGACTTTATGGGAATGTACAAGCCTGAGACATTAAAAAGCAAGATGTTTTCCATTTATCTCAAACACTGTCAGAACATGCCTGCATCATATATTTATCTGATACTTCCTGCCACGACACAACAGAAAGCCCGTAGCTTTAATAGCAAATCTATTCACATTGTACGCAATGACGAAACTGCACAAGCGGTTGTTATCAAAGATTTATGTTACGTAAGCATTTATCAGCCGATGGAAATACAAATAGACGGTCTTAGACCGATTACCCTATCAGAACCGAGGACTTACATTATCCATACGAAAAGGGGAATTTGCAGCAAGTCCTTTTATAATTGCTGACAAATAAGCTATCACACTAAATTCTATTTCTATTTACACAAAATATTTATAGCACCATAGTAAAAAAACGGGGTTGTGTCAGCATTTTGACACAACCCCGTTTTGAATATTCATCAATTCGGAGCCTGATGAACCGTAAGTTGCGGGAAGGGAAAATTGATGCCTTTTTCATTGAACGTAGCATAAATCGTCTTGTTTATGTCGAAATAAACGCCCCAATAATCGCCACTCTCCACCCAAACACGGACTACAACATTCACACTACTGGCATCCAGCGCATGCAGAGCTATAAACGGAGCAGGATCATTGAGAATACGCTTATCGGCGGTCAGCACCTCACGTACCACTTTTTCCACCTTATTATAGTCTTCACCATAATCGACGCCAAAGATCCATTCAACGCGGCGGGTCTTCTGGTTACTATAGTTAGTCACCACTCCACTGCTTAAAGCCCCGTTGGGCACATAGATGAGCTTGTTGTCGGCAGTTGTCAGGATTGTATGGAATATCTGAATTTCCTTGACCGTACCGGAAACACTTTGTGCTTCGATCCAGTCGCCTACCTTATAGGGTTTGAACAGTAAAATGACCAGTCCGCCGGCAAAATTTTGCAAATTACCGGAAAGCGCCATACCGACAGCCACACCGGCAGAAGCCAGCAAAGCAGCAAACGAAGTCGTCTCGACGCCCAATGCGCCTACCACGGAAACAATTAATAGTACGGTAAGAAGGATATTAACGAGACTCTTTACAAAAGTCTTGATACTGATATCCACGTTTCTCTTATCCATCACCCGGCCGACCAGACGGTTCAGCATCCGGATCAGAAAACGTCCGACCAAAAATACAATGACCGCTTTCAGAATATGTCCTCCGGCCTGTATGCCCGAGTCTATCAGTTGTTGGGTGATCAGTCCCAACTTATCGAGCCCGTCTGCCTGGGCTATAGCCTGGTCCAGCTTCTCAGCCGCCACTTGCAGGGAATCGGCGACTTGTTGTGTAGTTTGGAATAGTAGCATAATAATACAATTTTAGAGTTTGTCCATTTAATAACAGCGGACAAAGCTACAATGTTTTTATCAAATAGCGAAGTGTTTCTTGCTTTACACAAGCAAAAAGCGTAAATTTGCCGCCGATTCACTTAGTAGGGGTGCCTTAACATGACGGGCTGAGAACATACCCTTTGACCTGATCCGGGTAATGCCGGCGTAGAGAAAAACAAATTAGCAACATGAAAAAGATGATTTTTGCCGGCTGTCTGATGGCCGGAGCAAGTGTCTTCGCGCAAGCGGGCGAGACAGACAGCTTGAAAGTAGTAAATCTGCAAGAGGTGCAGATAGTATCCACACGTGCCACTTCAAAAACCCCGGTGGCATTCACCAACGTTTCGAAAGAAGAACTCAAAAAGCAGAACTTCGGGCAAGACATCCCTTTTCTGCTCAGTATGACTCCTTCGGCACTGACCACCAGTGATGCCGGAGCAGGTATCGGTTACACCACACTGCGCGTACGGGGAACAGACGGGACACGCATCAACATCACAGCCAACGGAATCCCGATGAATGATGCCGAAAGCCATACACTCTTCTGGGTAAATATGCCCGACTTTGCTTCGTCCGTAAAGGATATACAGGTGCAGCGCGGTGCGGGTACATCGACCAACGGCGCAGGCGCTTTCGGAGCCAGTGTCAATATGCAGACGGAAGGTATTTCAATGCAACCTTATGCCGAAATAAACGCCTCGTACGGTAGCTTCAACGCTCACAAAGAGACAGTAAAATTCGGGACGGGACTGCTGAAGGATCATTGGGCATTCGATGCCCGCCTGTCCAACATCGGTACGGACGGATACATAGACCGGGCATCAGTAGACCTGTACTCTTTCTACGCACAGGGTGGATATTTTGCCGACAATACTTCGGTGAAGTTCATCACCTTCGGCGGTAAAGAAAAGACGTATCATGCCTGGAATTATGCAACTAAGGAAGAGATGAAGAAATATGGCCGACGCTTCAACTCATGCGGCATGTACACAGATGACGACGGACACATCCGCTTTTACAAAGACCAGACGGACAACTACCTGCAAATGAACTATCAGCTCTTGCTGAATCATACTTTCTCGGCAGCATGGAACCTGAATGCGGCACTCCATTATACAAAGGGGGACGGCTACTATCAGGAGTATAAAGAGGATCGCAGCCTGAAAGAGTATCGCCTGCATCCGTTTATGTACGACGAAAAGGAAGTGGAAAAAAGCGACCTGATCCGGCAGAAGAAGATGGACAATCACTTTGGCGGCGGCGTATTCTCGGTGAACTACCGGAATGAGAAGCTGGACGCTTCGCTGGGCGGCGCACTGAACTACTACGACGGATGGCACTTCGGACGGGTGATCTGGGTGAAGAACTATATCGGCGAGTTGCTGCCCGACCACGAATATTACCGTAACAAAGCCAAGAAGACGGACGGGAACCTCTATCTGAAAGCCAACTACAACCTGGTGGCAGGCCTCAACGCGTATGCCGACCTGCAATACCGCTACATCAACTATAAGATACACGGTGACAATGACAAGTACGATTACAACACTGACGGACTGCAAAAGCTCGCAGTCAACGATCACTTCAACTTTTTCAACCCGAAAGCCGGACTGAACTGGGATATCGACTCCAACAACCGGGTTTACGCCTCTTTCTCCGTTGCCCAGAAAGAACCTACACGAAACAACTATACCGACGGTAACGCAGACGAATATCCGAAGGCGGAAAAACTGTACGACTACGAACTGGGGTATACCTACCGCAACACATGGTTGAGCGCCGGAGTCAACTTCTACTATATGGATTACAAGGACCAGTTGGTGCTGACCGGAGAATTGAACGAAATAGGCGAAGCCATGGCACGCAACGTGCCGGACAGTTACCGGACGGGCGTAGAACTGATGCTAGGAGTTAAGCCATGCCGATGGTTCCAATGGGACATCAACGGTACGCTGAGCAAGAACCGGGTGAAAAACTTCACCGAAAAACTGTACGAAGACGAGTGGAAGAACCCGATCGAAGTGGAACATGGTAACACCCCGATCGCTTTCTCTCCGGACTTTATACTGAATAATCGTTTCTCGTTCAACCACAAAGGATTCGAAGCCGCCCTCCAGTCACAGTACGTCAGCAAGCAGTATATGAGCAATGCCAAGCAAGCAGAGCAGACACTCGATGCTTATTTTGTGAGCAACCTCAATCTGGCATATACATTCCAATTGCGACACGTGAAGTCGGTTACAGTGGGATTCACCATCTACAACCTCTTCAACGAAAAGTATGAAAACAACGGGTATGCCGGAAGCGGCTATACGCTGAAGGACGGCAAGCCCGAACGCTATAATTATGCCGGCTATGCCGCCCAGGCCGGTACAAACGTAATGGGTAACCTCTCGATCCGCTTCTAAGCCATGAACTATCTCGAAATCACAGGTGCCCTTGTCGGGCTGATTTACCTTTGGCTGGAATACCGGGCAAGCATTTATCTCTGGATAGCGGGCATCATCATGCCGGCCATCTATATCTTTGTGTACTACCAAGCAGGATTGTATGCCGACTTCGGCATCAATATCTACTATCTGCTCGCGCCTACGGCTGGATGGTCTGGATGCGGGAAGCGAAAAGAGACCCGGGCCGAGTTGCCCATCACGCACACACCCTTGAAAGATACCTCCCCCTATTGCTGGTATTCCTAGCAGCCTTCTTCGGCATCGCCTGGATACTGATCCGGTTTACGGACAGCAACGTCCCCTGGCTCGACTCGTTCACCACGGCGCTGAGCATCATCGGCATGTGGATGCTGGCACGCAAGTACGTCGAACAGTGGTGGGCATGGATCGTAGTCGACGTGGTATGTTGCGGACTCTACATCTATAAAGAGCTTTATTTCACATCCGCTCTTTACGGACTTTACTCAATAATCGCTATCTTTGGCTACTTTAAATGGAAACAAATGATGCATTATGAAAGTAAATGATATCGAGATGGACGCCGTGATACTTGGCAACGGCGAATATCCGACCCACTCAATGCCGGAAACCATGCTGATTATGGCGCCTTACGTGGTGTGCTGCGACGGGTCCGCCGACGAACACATCCGAAGGGGATTTACACCCGATGCCATCATCGGCGACGGAGACTCGCTCTCACCGGAGAACAAGGAACGGTTCAGGACCATCTTCCACCAGATAGACGACCAGGAGACGAACGATCAGACCAAAGCGGTACACTTCCTGCTCGACCAAGGCAAAAAAACAATCATCCTCGTGGGTGCAACCGGTAAACGGGAAGACCATACCCTGGGAAACATCAGTCTGCTGATAGACTATATGAAAGCAGGAGCGCAGGTAACGATGCTGACGGACCACGGAATGTTTATTCCGGCATCGGGGCGGAACTGTTTCAAGTCATATCCCGGACAGCAAATCTCCATCTTCAACTTCAACGCCACCGGACTGAGGGCCGATGGGCTGGTATATCCGCTCAGTGACTTCAGTAACTGGTGGCAGGGTACGCTGAACGAAGCGACAGGCACCGAATTTACGATCCATGCGGAGGGAGACTACTTGGTTTATCTGAATTACTGACTGGTTTCTCCTTCGTCTCGGCCACTTCGACCAGATAGACACTGACGCAGATCATACCGATGGCAATGGTCTGCGACCAGCTGAAGCGGTCCTGTCCTACGAGTAGAGAGACGATGGTTGCCACGATCAGTATCAAATACCCATAGATGGCCACCACGGTAGTCTTCAGATATTTCAGTCCGATCGGTACCAACAGGTAGCTGACAACCGTAGGGAATATCAGGACAAAGAGGAGCACCGACAGCGGAAACCAGTGTAACGGCCCGGAAAATACCGGAGCATGGAAACCGGTGACAGCCGAAACGACGATGCTTGAAAAAGCCGCTCCGGCAAAGGTATACTTCAATACTGTAAACATTCCGACCGACTTCAGTATTCGGTTACTTGCCACCAGATAGACAGCATAGGCGATCGAACTCAACAGGCAGAGCATATTGCCTGTCAGGGCGTCCGAAGCCAGATCGTCACTCTTCTGAGCCAGAATGCAAAGAATGGCTCCGCCGAGTCCGAGGGAGATACCGGCTATCTTCATCGCACTGATCTTCTCCTTGAAGAAGACCACGGCGATCACAAACACCCAGATAGGCTGCAAACTGGTGAAAATGGAACTCGAGACCGGAGTCGTTTTACTCAACCCCATCAGATAAAGAAACATGAAACCATAGATGCCCAAGGCTCCCAGGAGAAAAAGGAATATTTTTTCTTTCCGGGTGGAAATTTCGGGCTTGACAAACATCCCGATGATCCAGAAAGCAATGGCGGCAAACACGCACCGGAGGGTAACTCCCGAAAGGGGACTGACCCATACGGGAAGCAGATATTTCAACGCATTCATGTTCAATCCGCTAAAGGTTTTGGAAACCACCATACTCAGATTGGCCTCCACTTTCTTATTCTTCATCATACGAGGGTTATTTTTTATTCCCGTACAACAAAAGAGGGAGACGGAAAGTTCGGAGAAAGAAGGACGATAAAGTCCGGAGCGGAAAGCAGATTACGATTATTTAGTTTTACACTAAAAACAGACTTTCACCCGCATGCGGAACGAAGAAAATCCGCGGGCGGGCGGAAGCGAAACCGGAGATGCCTGCGGGCAAAAAAAGTGGCGGGAGTTTTTTAAAAAAGTCCCGCCACTCCCCCCCAGAAGTATCTCTGAGACCGTTTTCACAAACAATTTCCCGTCAGCATCTCCATCCGGGAAAAGAGCCGCCGGCTGTGGGAAAAGCATATTTCACCATAGAAAGCGCAAAGCATTCACATTAATAATCCATAACAAAAGTCATCTACATCACCCTGTGCCCTCAAGGGAGAGTCTCTACTTGCCCAGCAGATAGCTCTTGAAATCAGCAAACTCCTTCGTCATCGGCAAACTTTTCTTTTCGCCTTTCATAAAAGCCCGGAGCTTAGCAGGTATTTCGACCTCGGTACCAATGATGCTCTCCACCGTTTGCAGGAATTTGGCCGGATGGGCCGTTTCGAGGAATACGCCTGTCTCACCCGGCTGCAAGCCTTCCTCCAATGCACGGTAACCGCATGCTCCATGAGGATCGAGCAGATAACCCGTCTGCTGCCAGCACGCTTTCACGCTTTCACGAATCTGCTCGTCGGTGTACGTCGTTCCGGATATCTCGGCAGCGATGGCTGCATGCGAACCGCCATACAGGTCGAGCACACGGGCAAAGTTGCTCGGATCACCCACATCCATCGCATTGGCAATGGTGGCAACGGACGGACGGGGATTGTACTGTCCTGTCTGCAAATATTGATAGAAAATATCATTCTTATTGTTGGCGGCGATAAAACGGCGGACGGGCAAGCCCATCTTTTTGCCGAACAAGCCTGCAGTAATGTTACCAAAGTTTCCGCTCGGCACACAGATGACGACATTCTCTGCCCGGCCGGCCTTCTTCAATTGCGCATAGGCATAAAAATAATAGAATGCCTGCGGCAGGAAACGTGCCACGTTGATAGAGTTAGCCGAGGTCAGCAACAACTGTTCGTTCAATTCCTGATCCATAAAGGCTGCTTTCACCAGCGCCTGGCAGTCGTCAAACGTTCCATCCACCTCCAGGGCTGTAATATTCCGCCCCAGCGTAGTGAACTGTTTTTCCTGTATCTCGCTGACTTTTCCCTTCGGATAGAGCACATACACATGAATACCCTCTACCCCCAAAAAGCCATTGGCTACCGCACTACCGGTATCTCCGGAAGTGGCAACGAGCACATTCACCTGTTTCCGCCCCTCTTTCCGGATGAAGTATCCCAACAAACGGGCCATAAACCGTCCACCTACATCTTTAAAAGCCAATGTAGGACCGTGGAAAAGCTCCAGGGAATAGATGTTCTCCTTCACCGGCACCAACGGGACATCAAAATTCAACGTATCATAAACAATCTCTTTCAGCGTTTCTGCCGGAACATCTTCTCCAAAGAAAGCATCTGCCACCCGGTAAGCGATTTCCCGGAAAGAAAGATTCTCTATCTCGTCATAAAACTCTTTGAGGCAAGGGTTTGATGGTCATGGGCATGAATAGCCCCTTATCAGAAGCAAGTCCTTTGACTACCGCTTCTTCAAGCGAAGCAAGCGGAGCTTGTTTGTTAGTACTATAATATTTCATGGGTATTTTTATAAATGGTTTCGGAGTCGGTGCACCACAGAGTCCCACAGAGTTTTAAGTTCTTATTATATGTGCTTAAGAGATAAAAAATTCTCTGTGAAACTCTGTGTAATCTGTGGTGAACAAACTCTGTTCCTATTCCTTAACGGTTCATAAACTCTTTAATAAATTCATCCTCTTTCAGCAATCCGTAACTGCCCTCCACTGCTGCAACTTCATCGAAGGTCTGCACGCTGTCCGGCTCGATACCCGGATACCAGATAAAAAACGGGACCGGCTCGTTGGTATGCGTACGCAGTTCGCAGGGAGTAGGATGATCGGGTAATACGGCAATCGCTACCGGCTCTTCCCACTCCTTCACAGCCTCGTAGATAGGACCTACGGCACGGCTATCCAGGTTTTCAATCGTTTTCAGTTTCAGCGCCACATCACCCTCATGACCGGCTTCGTCACTGGCTTCAATGTGCAGATAGACAAAGTCGTCCGTTTTCAGGGCCTCCAGTGCGGCGGCCACTTTATTCTCGTAATTGGTATCGTACAGCCCCGTTGCCCCTTCTACCGCAATACGGCGCAGCCCGGCATAATATCCGATACCGTTGATCAGATCGACGGCCGAGATGACAGCTCCCCTCTTCACTTGCGGGAAGGTGTCGGACAGACGTTCCATTTGCGGACGGTAACCCGGGCTCCACGGCCAGATGCTGTTGGCAGGGTCTTTCCCCTCAGCCATCCGCTTCAGGTTCAGCGGATGATCTTTCAGCAGTTCCTGAGACTTCAGGATCAGTTCATTGAGCAGGCTAGCAGTCTCTTCGGCCTCCGGTACCAAAGGTTTCACCATCAGCGGACGGAAAGGCTTCAAAGGCACATCGTGCGGAGGGGTGCAGTCGAGTTGCTTGTTTCCGCCTTTCACCACCAGCAGATGGCGGTATTGCACCCCGGTATGAAACCTCACCCGGTCGTCCCCCAGTTTCTCCTGAAGGTATTGAATCAACACATCCGCCTCTTCTGTTGTGATATGCCCTGCCGAATGATTCTTCAGGATATCTCCTTCCGTACAAATCAGATTGCAACGCATTGCCATCTCGCCCGGCTGCAAATCGACACCGATGCTGGCAGCCTCGAGTGGTCCGCGCCCTTCGTATACTTTCGGAAGATTGTATCCCAGAACCGACATATTGGCTACTTCACTTCCCGGATGGAACCCGTCGGCTACGGTTATCAACCGTCCGTTCCGTCCCATACGGGCCAGTTTATCCATATAAGGCGTTTTTGCATATTGCAGGAGCGTCTTGTCTCCCAACGACTTTACAGCCCAGTCGGCCATTCCGTCACCCAGTATGATGATGTGTTTCATAAGCTTCTTTTTTATACGTTTGCAATGCTCATAATGTCAGCAAATACACCGGCGCTGTCACTCCGGCACCCGCACCGTATCCCTGAATCATCATCGGATATTCTTTATAGCGTTCGGTGGTGAGCAAGATGATGTTATTGCTGCCTTCCAGTCCGTAGAAAGGATGGTTGCGGTCCACTTCCTGCAAACCGACGGATGCTTTGCCGTTCTCCAGCTTGGCAACGAAACGCCAATGTTTATTCTCACTCTCGAGCACCTTGCGGCGAGCTTCGAAATCAGCATCCAGACTAGGCACTTTTTTCCAGAAGTCTTCCAGCGAACCTTCAAAGAAGTCATTCGGTACGAAAAGATTCTTCTCCACGTCTTCCTGTTCCAGCTTGTATCCGGCCTCACGCGCCAGGATCACGAGCTTACGGATCACGTCCTTACCGCTCAGGTCGATGCGCGGATCGGGTTCCGAATAACGCTCTTCCTGCGCCATCTTGATGGTACGGCTGAAGGGAACATCGGCACTGATCTTATTGAAAATATAGTTCAGCGTACCCGAAAGCACTGCCTCGATCTTCAGAATCTTATCACCGCTATGTATCAGGTCATTGATGGTATTGATAATCGGAAGTCCGGCCCCCACGTTGGTTTCAAACAGATATTTCACACCACGCTGGCGGGCTATCAGCTTCAGTTCACGGTAATTCTCGTAAGCCGATGAAGCAGCAATCTTATTGGCCGCCACCACAGAAATGTTATGTTGCAGGAAGTCCTTATATAGAGAGGCTATGTCCGGACTGGCCGTACAATCCACAAATACCGAATTGAATATATTCATGCCGATAATCTCGTCACGTATAGTATCCAGCGAACTGTCCACTCCCTTCTCTTTCAGCTCTTCGCGATAGTTGGCCAGATCGAATCCGGCACGGCTGAACATCGCCTTCGTCGCATCGATAATACCTACCACATGGAGTTTCAGGCCATTTTCCACCATCAGCTTCTTCTGCTGCTGGCGGATCTGCTCGACAAGACTTCCTCCCACCGTGCCCACACCGCAGATAAAGAGGTTGAGCACCTGATATTCGGAGAGGAAGAACGAGTCGTGAATCACATTCAGCGATTTACGCAACGACTTTGAATCGACAACAAACGAGATGTTGGTCTCGGAAGCTCCCTGTGCACAGGCTATCACATTGATGCCATTTCGTCCCAGCGTACCGAACAGCTTTCCGGCAATGCCCGGCGTATGTTTCATGTTCTCACCCACGATAGCTACCGTAGCCAGGTTCTTCTCTGCCTGGATAGGCGAAATCTCACCCATTTCGATCTCTTTGGCAAACTCTTCGTTCAGCACTTCGCAAGCCAGATCGGCATCGGCATTACGTACACCGATAGAGGTACTGTTCTCCGATGAAGCCTGCGAAACGAGGAACACACTGATTCCATTCTTTGCCAGCGCCTTAAAGATGCGGTAGTTGACACCGATCACGCCCACCATACCTAAACCCTGTACGGTAATCAGGCTCGTGTCGTTGATGGACGAAATCCCTTTGATGGCTTTGCTCTTCGTGTGGTCTACGTGTTGTTTGATCACCGTTCCCCGGGCATCCGGGTTGAAAGTATTCTTAATCAGGATCGGTATGTTTTTGTGACATACCGGATAGATGGTAGGCGGATACACCACTTTTGCACCGAAATTACAAAGTTCGGTAGCCTCTACATAAGTCAGCTCGCTGATAGTATAGGCCGTACTGATCACACGCGGGTCGGCTGTCATGAAGCCGTCTACATCCGTCCAAATCTCCAGACTATCGGCATCGAGAGCTGCGGCAATAACAGCTGCGGTATAGTCGGAACCGCCCCTGCCCAGATTCGTTACGTCTCCCGAAACCTTATCCGAAGAGATGAATCCGGGTACCAGCGAAACCCGGGGGATTTCTTTGAAAGCCTCCCGCACCAACCGATTGGTCAGTTCCGTGTCCAGTGTATGTTTATTATGTTTCTTTTCTGTCTTGATAAAAGTACGTGAGTCGAACCATACAGCCCCTTGGATCAGTCTTGACGCAATCAGTGAAGACAGACGTTCACCATAACTGACAATGGTATCGGACGTTTTCGGAGAAAGATCTTTAATCAGATAAATACCCTGAAAGATATCTTTCAGTTCGTCGAGCAATTCATTCACCTGATAGTGCAACAGGGTCTGAGTCTCTCCGGCAGGAATCACTCCCTGCACCATCTCTTCATGGCGACGAACTATTTCCCGGTATGCCCCTTCGTAAGCTGCATCACCCATGGCGGCCATTCGGGAGGTACTGATCAACTGGTCAGTGATCCCGCCCAATGCAGACACTACTACGATTACCGGTTCACCGGCAGACTCTACGATTTTCTTTACGCTTAAAATGCTGTTCACGGAACCTACGGACGTTCCGCCGAATTTCATTACTTTCATGCAGATACTTATTTAATGGAATGCCTTGTACGCTCTTTCAGGCATACAAAACCATCTTTGTTGATACGAATAATAAAATATAAAATTGAGTTTTGCTTACTTCCTGTAAGCGTGAATCACGTAGATACACATCATACTATATATTAACCCCTAGGGGTCATCCCCATTGTCCCCTGTGTCCCAATCATGGTACACATCGATGTGACTGTATGTGGATAGCATTGCATCATTGTTTCTGTTTCTACGTTCGATTTTGATAAGATGTTGCAAAAATAAGAATAATTTCATTCAATCTATCACTTTTGCGATTATTTTGCGATAAAAGCACAGAAAGCCCCAGAAGGGGTAAAATGTAACATAGAACAATTACATTTTTATAGTGCCCATTGCTTTTTCTCCGGATAAAGCGGATCACTTTCTTGACACTTTGCTGCCATTTACAAGATATATCATTATCTTTGCAACGATACATTCTTCATTTAAGGACTATGAACCCATCAGACACTTCCATATTGTTAATATATACGGGCGGAACCATCGGTATGATAGAAAACCCTGAAACCGGAGCACTCGAAAACTTCAATTTCGAGCAATTGCAGAAGCATGTACCCGAACTTCAGAAGTTTACCTTCCCGATAGACTCTTACCAATTCGATCCGCCTATGGACTCTTCGGACATGGAACCGGAAGCCTGGAGGAAACTGGTACACGTCATCAGTGAACACTACCACCAGTACACCGGCTTTGTCATCCTGCATGGTACGGATACGATGGCCTTCACCGCTTCAGCCCTCAGCTTCATGCTCGAAGGACTCGACAAACCGGTTATCCTGACAGGTTCACAACTGCCCATAGGAGTGCTTCGTACCGATGGCAAGGAGAATCTGATGACCAGCATCGAAATAGCATCGGCACGCGACAGAAGCGGTAATCCCATGGTTCCTGAAGTATGTATATTTTTCGAGAACCGGTTAATGCGTGGCAATCGTACGACCAAAATGAGTGCGGAGAATTTCAACGCCTTCCGTTCGTTCAATTATCCGGTACTGGCAGAGGCAGGGATACATATTAAATACAACAATGTGCAGATTCACATTGAAGGGGAGAAACGCGAACTGCATCCTCACTATCTGCTGGACACCAATATAGCTATCCTCAAACTCTTTCCGGGCATACAAGAGAACGTCGTAACCGCTACACTCGCCATCGAAGGATTGAAGGCAGTGGTACTCGAAACGTATGGTTCGGGCAACGCTTCCCGCAAGGAGTGGTTTCTGCGGAGGCTTCGTGATGCCAGCGAACGGGGTGTTGTCATTGTCAACGTAACCCAATGTAGCGCCGGTAGCGTAGAGATGGAACGTTACGAAACGGGATATCATCTGCTGAAGGCGGGCATCGTCAGTGGACACGACAGTACTACCGAATCGGCCGTAACAAAACTGATGTTTCTGTTAGGACACGGATATTCGCCGGACGAAGTACACCGGAGGATGAACGAGTCGATGGCAGGAGAGATTAGTATCGATTTGTCAAAATGATATTCAGGAGGCCTCAGAATCCGTTTTTCCGAACAGATACCGACGGAGTACAAAAAAAACGCATCCACGCCATTCGGGCAATTATCAGTTTGACAGGTATATTCAGAATTTCTCGCCAAAAGTCAAAACAATACCTCTTCGTACTATCTCCGACAACGCCCGGAAGCAAAAACAGATTCTTTATGCCATCTCGCGGCAGTATCCGCCAAGGGGCAAAGCAGACGGAAAGATACCGGAAAATCCTTTAAGGCAAGGCTCTCCTTTCAAGAAACGAAGCCTCTGTCTACAGGAAGTTAACACTCTATTTGCAGGAAGTTAACATCGTATTCCGATGAAGTTAACAGTTTATCGGCACGAAGTTAATAATCCGGAGATCCAAACCCCAATAAACCGATAACAGAAGTGACGGATATGCAGTTATCCGGGAGTATTTATCCGGATTCCATTTCCGGATCACTGTCTTTCTACACAGAGCTTGTCAGCGAAACCGCATGATACGCTCCATAGAGTCAGTAATCCATCCATTTCACTGACAATCGGTCAAGGGCTTTATCAAAAAGAAAAACGACTTCACGGGGTTCAGGAGTCAAAAGCTATATTCTGTTTGGCAGAAAAAGACGAAATGCGTAACTTTGAGACCTATTTATCAAGAGATCAATGGCAAAAGAGAAAACCGTTTATGTATGCAGTAACTGCGGACAGGAATCACCCAAATGGGTGGGCAAATGTCCTTCGTGTGGCGAATGGAATACCTATGTAGAAGAGATTGTCCGCAAGGAAGTTCCGAATAAACGTCCGGTATCTGGCATCGAATCGCCCAAAGCCAAGCCCGTCACCCTGAGCGAGATCGAAGCAGATGAAGAACCCCGCATCGACATGCACGACGAGGAGCTGAACCGGGTGCTGGGAGGCGGGCTGGTACCCGGATCGCTGGTACTGATCGGTGGCGAACCCGGCATCGGGAAGTCCACACTGGTGCTTCAAACCGTGCTCCACATGCCTGAGCGGAGGATACTCTACATCTCGGGAGAAGAGAGCGCAAGGCAACTGAAACTTCGTGCCGACCGGTTAACCCGAACTTCGAGCGACTGTCTGATTGTCTGCGAAACATCGTTGGAACAGATCTATGTACATATCAAGAATACACGTCCGGACCTAGTAATCATCGACTCCATACAGACGATATCGACCGAAAGCATCGAATCGTCACCGGGAAGCATCGCGCAAGTCCGGGAGTGCTCGGCATCCATCCTCCGTTTTGCCAAAGAGACGCATACCCCGGTGTTGCTGATCGGGCATATCAACAAAGAAGGCAGCATTGCCGGACCGAAGGTTCTAGAGCACATCGTAGACACCGTACTCCAATTCGAGGGAGACCAGCATTATATGTACCGTATCCTGCGCAGCATCAAGAACCGCTTTGGAAGTACCGCTGAATTGGGCATCTATGAGATGCGTCAAGACGGGCTTCGCCAAGTCAGCAACCCTTCGGAATTGTTACTGTCGCAGGACCACGAAGGCATGAGCGGGGTAGCCATCGCATCTGCCATCGAAGGGGTAAGACCCTTCCTGATAGAGACGCAAGCACTTGTCAGCTCTGCGGTTTACGGCAATCCGCAACGTTCGGCAACGGGATTCGATATTCGCCGCATGAACATGCTGCTGGCCGTATTAGAGAAACGTGTCGGATTTAAGCTGGCACAAAAAGATGTCTTTCTAAATATTGCCGGAGGACTGAAGGTTAACGACCCTGCCATCGACCTGGCTGTTATCAGTGCCATCCTTTCATCCAATATGGATGCTGCCATCGAACCTGAGGTTTGCATGGCCGGAGAAATCGGATTATCCGGTGAAATCCGTCCGGTAAACCGGATCGAACAACGTATCGGTGAAGCTGAGAAGCTCGGGTTCAAACGGTTCATCCTACCTAAATACAACATGCAGGGCATCGATACAAAGAAGCTGAGGATAGAACTGGTTCCGGTAAGAAAGGTGGAAGAAGCATTCCGGACGCTCTTCGGGTGAGTTCACCACAGAGAACACGGAGTCACACAGAGTTCTTACCATTAAACATTAAAACATGGAGATAAATGAATTAACAGGACTGATACTAAAGAAAGCTTATGAAGTACATACTGTTTTAGGACCCGGATTACTAGAAAGTGCTTATGAAGAATGCTTATGCTACGAATTAATCCAATGTGGATTAAACGTAGAAAAACAGAAAGCACTACCCGTAGTATATAAAAACATTAAAGTAGATGCAGGTTACAGATTGGATATTGTAGTCAACAATGCTGTTATAATAGAGATAAAAGCTGTAGAAGAATTACATCCCGTTCACACCGCACAGCTAATAACCTATTTAAAACTATCAGGAATCAAATATGGCCTGCTTATCAATTTTAATGTAAGAAGCCTCAAAGAAGGCATCAGAAGATATATTGTTTAATTAAAAAAGACTCAGTGAAACTCTGTGTCACTCTGTGGTAAACCATGATACAAGAATACCAACTCCGCATCCTCCCCGAAATTGCCGCCAGCGAGCAGCAACTCAAAGCATACCTTTCACAGGAGAAAGGACTGAATCAGCGCGATATTACCGCCCTGCGTACACTGAAACGGAGTATCGATGCCCGCCAACGCACGATCTACGTCAATCTCAAAGTTCGGGTATACCTGAACGAAATGCCTAAGGACGATGAGTACGAACATACTATATATAATAATGTGGAAGGAAAACCGCAGGTTATTGTGGTAGGTGCAGGCCCCGGAGGACTGTTTGCCGCATTACGGCTGATAGAACTGGGGCTGCGTCCTGTCGTCGTGGAGCGTGGCAAGGATGTGCGCGAACGTAAGAAAGACCTGGCACAGATCAGCCGGGAGCATCGGGTAGACCCGGAATCGAACTACAGTTTCGGTGAAGGAGGAGCCGGTGCATACTCGGACGGAAAGCTGTATACCCGAAGCAAGAAGCGCGGGAATGTGGACAAGATACTCAATGTATTCTGCCAACATGGTGCTTCTACGGCCATTCTGGTAGACGCCCACCCGCATATCGGCACGGACAAGCTGCCACGGGTGATAGAGAATATGCGCAATACGATTATTGAATGTGGAGGCGAAGTACACTTCAAGACACGGATGGATGCATTGATCATCGAACAGGGAGAAGTGAAAGGAATAGAGACGAATACGGGCGAAACATTCCTCGGTCCGGTCATCCTGGCAACAGGTCATTCGGCAAGAGATGTATATCGCTGGCTGGCCGCCAACAACGTGACTATCGAAGCCAAAGGAATAGCCGTCGGAGCGTCTGGAACATCCTGCAGGATTGATAGACCAAATACAATACCACAACCGGAGCGGAAGAGGTAAATACCTGCCGGCTGCCGAATACAGTTTCGTCACACAAGTGGACGCCGCGGAGTATACAGTTTCTGCATGTGTCCCGGGGATTCATCGTACCGGGGCCAGCGGTCCCGAACAGGTAGTAGTCAACGGAATGTCGCCATCCAATCGCGGATCCCGGTGGAGTAACTCGGGAATGGTGGTGGAGATACAACCGGAAGACATCATCAACGATAAACGGTTAACGGTAAACAATGAAGCAGAAGAAACCTTCCCCGAACTGGCTGTGCTGCACTTCCAGGAAGAGTTGGAACGCCAGTGTTGGTTGCAAGGAGGCAGACGCCAAACGGCACCCGCACAACGCATGGTGGACTTTACACGCAAGAAACTGAGTTACGACTTGCCGGAGTCTTCGTACAGCCCCGGATTGATATCCTCTCCCTTGCATTTCTGGATGCCGGAATTCATTGCCGGACGACTGTCACAAGGCTTCCAACAGTTCGGGCGCAGCAGCCACGGTTTCCTGACCAACGAAGCCGTGATGATAGGGTAGAAACCCGTACCTCTTCTCCGGTCCGCATCGTACGAGACAAAGGATACCCTGCAACACATCACCTTACGCGGTCTCTTCCCCTGTGGCGAAGGAGCCGGTTATGCGGGCGGCATCGTCTCGGCGGGAATCGATGGAGAACGATGCGCAGAAGCAGTAGCACAATTTATGAATCCATAGACTTATGATGAATCACCAACCAGAAATAGCTATCGTAGAGGCGAACACCCTCACCAGCCTGGGACTGAAAACAATCCTGGAGAGAATGATCCCCATGGCAGTCATCCGCACGTTCCATAGCTTCGGCGAACTGACAGATGACACCCCGGACATGTATGCCCACTACTTCATCTCGGCACAGATTTATGTGGAGCACAACGCTTTCTTCCTCCCCCGAAAGCGGAAAACCATCGTGTTGGCGGGAGACAGCCACCAGTTCCAACTCTCCGGCGTCCCCATACTCAACATCTACCAGGCAGAGGAACAGTTGGTGAAAGACATCCTAAAGCTCCACCAGCATGCACATCATGACGGCTATCCGGTAAAGGACATGCCTCCTACCCCGCCGACCACCGGACACGAACTCTCGGCACGCGAAATCGAGGTTCTGGTCCTGATCACCAAAGGACTGATCAACAAAGAGATCGCGGACAAACTGAATATCGGCCTGACCACCGTAATCACGCATCGGAAGAACATTACCGAAAAGCTGGGCATCAAATCGGTTTCGGGCCTAACCATCTATGCGGTGATGAACGGGTATGTGGAGGCAGACCGCATATAGCGAACTATGTGGTGAATCCATGGTGAAAGCATATATCCTAATAAATGAGGATTGCCGTTTAACATTTTTTGCTGCATCTTTGCAAACGAATCAATGAAAAGATACAGCACATGAAGAAAAACAGTATTCTTATTGCCCTTGCCCTCTTTTCTGCCGGTGGCACATGGGCTGAAGAGCTTCCGAAAGACACACTGAAAGTGATAGATGTGGAAGAGATTGTAGTCATCGCAGCTCCGAAAGAAAACCGCAAACTACGCGAACAGCCAACCGCGGTAACCATGCTCTCACAACAGGATATGCAGGCCAATCAGGTGAACTCCATCAAGAGCCTGACGGCACTTGTTCCGAATATCTTCATCCCCGACTATGGCTCGAAACTGACTTCCGCCATCTACATCCGTGGGATCGGTTCACGCATCAATACACCGTCAGTAGGTTTGTACGTAGACAATGTCCCTTACATCGACAAATCAGCTTTCGACTTCAACTATGCCGACATTGAGCGCATCGACGTGTTGCGCGGTCCGCAGGGAACCCTCTATGGACGCAACACCATGGGAGGACTGATCAAGGTACACACCAAATCGCCTTTCAGTTATCAAGGCACCGACCTTCGACTGAGTGCCGGGACTTACGATAATTACAATGCTTCCGTGACTCACTATCACCGCATGTCGAATCAGTTTGCCTTCTCCACCGGAGCATTTTATGAATACGGAGGAGGCTTTTTCAAGAATACCTACCTTAACAAAAAGATAGACAAAAGCCAAGCTGCCGGAGGACGGTTCCGAGGCATCTACCTGCCCAGCGAGAACATGAAGCTGGACTTGAACGTCAGCTATGAGTACAGCGATCAGGGAGGATATGCTTACGGAGCTTATGACAAGCACACGGGAACCTACCTGAAACCGGCCTACAATGATCCCAGCAGTTACTATCGCAATCTGCTGAATGCAGGGTTGAATCTGGAATATCAGGAGACCACTTCACACTGAGTTCGGTAACGGACTGCAACACTTACGTGACCGTATGTTTATCGATCAAGACTTCTCTCCTGCCAATATCTATGTGCTGGAACAGAAGCAGAAGCTGACCACGATCTCCGAAGAAATCGTCCTCAAATCGAAATCCGGACGACGCTGGGAATGGACCACAGGTGCCTTTGGGTTCTATCAGTGGCTCACCACCAACGGGCCGGTTACATTCAAGGAAGACGGGGTGACAGAAATGCTGGAGAAAGGCATCAACAGTCACTTCCCCGATCTCTCGGCGATGGGAATGAAAATGAACCTGGACATCACGAACCCTACGTTGTTGGTGGACGGACGCTTCCACACACCGATCCTCAGTGGAGCAGTCTATCATCAGTCCACCTTCCGTGACTTGCTGATAAAAGGGCTTTCGGCTACCGTAGGACTACGTCTGGACTACGAAAAGAACTGGATGAAATACAACTCGGGCAGTACCATTGACTATCAGTTCAACATGACAAGCCCTTTCATGCCTGTACGCCTGGAACAGACCAGTTCACCACGCCTGAACGGCAAGTTCAGCAACGACTATCTGCAGCTATTACCCAAGTTCGCCCTGCAATACGAATGGAAGAAGGGTAACAACGTATATGCCACCGTATCACGCGGATACCGTTCGGGAGGATACAATATACAGATGTTCTCGGATCTGATACAAGGTAATATGCAAAACGACATGCAGGGACAGATCAAGGCAGGCACGAAACAGATCTTCGACCGCCTCGTGACTCAAGGCATGCCACAGGCCATCGCAGACCGCATCTTGTCGAATATTCCGGATGCGAGTGAGAATGCGGATCCGAAATCATCGACCATCTACAAGCCCGAATATTCCTGGAATTACGAAGTGGGCAGTCACCTCACTCTGTGGGAAGGTAAGCTATGGATGGATCTTGCCGCCTTCCTGATGGATACGCGTGATCAGCAAATCGCCCAGTTTGCCAAAAGCGGATTGGGGCGTATTACGGTCAATGCCGGCAAAAGCCGGAGCTATGGGGCTGAAGCGGCACTGCGTGCTAACCTGACCGATGCTCTCAGCATGAACGCAAGCTACGGATATACGTATGCCACGTTCACCGATTATAAAACCATCGACCGGGGACAAAATGAAATCAGCTATGACGGCAATTATGTACCTTTCGTACCGAAACATACTCTCAACGTGGGTGGGCAATACATCTTCCGCATTGCTCCCCGCCACTGGCTGGACCATGTACAGGTGAACGTGAATTATAATGGTGCCGGACGCATCTACTGGACAGAGCAAAACGATGTAAGCCAGTCATTCTACGGAACGCTGAATAGCCGTGTCAGCCTGGCGAAGGGGAACGGACAAATCGACTTCTGGGTTCGCAATGCGCTGGATAAGAAGTATGCTACTTTCTACTTCGAATCAATGGGCAACGGATTTATGCAGAAAGGACGTCCGGTACACTTCGGGGTAGACATAAGATGCCGATTCTAATATAATAAAACCAGACATAAGATCGACTAATTTTTAGTTTAAAAGGTAAGGGTGTTGGTTTAAAACCAATGCCCCTTACCTCTGGGTAAACTCCTCTTGGTTTTAAACCAACGGAGAGTACCTCCCCAACATTCATACCACATTCCCGATTTATTCGTTAACAGCCCACAGTGAGGACATTGCCCTTCTCCCGAAGCTTCTGTCCACAGTTCCCACAACGGTATTTATAGCCGGAGCCTCTACGTACTTTCTTTACAAAAAGCCAGATGAAACAGGCCAGAAAGAAATAGCCGATATAGATGTGAGTGGTGAGAATAAAGAAGAAGTAACAAAAAATGCAGCACGACATCAGTCCCAGCAAGTAGAAAACAGCAGCGGCAGGAGTAAGCTGACGGAACAGATCATCAAGTACGGCCAAAGTGACGATGATAAACAGCCAAATGCCGGTCAGGAATACCGAAAGAATGAAAGGCACCTTGAACGGAGACAAGGTGGGATTGAAGTAAAAATGCTCCCAGGTGTCGGGTACAAACACCTGCATCGTCTCGTAGACTGTAGCGCTGAATGCCATCAACAGGCAAAGAAACAACGGATAGACGCTGTCGATATCATTAAAGTAAACCATCTGTAACCGCTTCTTCATAAAAGCACGGAGCAGATAGACCCCGACAAACAAGGCGAATATGAAAACGAAATATGAAGCGTGGGTATCGCTGAACAGATGGATGAACTGCGAAATACTATCAGTCGGTACGAACGAACGCACCAACTCTTTATTGCGTACCCACCCCTGCACTTCCTGAGAATGGGCTACTTTTACCCAAATACTGTCTACACTGTCCTGCGGATGGACAGAAAACTCTGCCACAACCACACGGTCACCTTTATACAGATTGACATAGGCATCCTTCAACGGAAGATATTCCAGACGAACCGAATCGTCCAACACCTCCAGGTTCGTATTCCACGTATAATGATACTTGGAAAGGTAAGTCAGAGAGTCTTTGGTCTTCCGGCTCATTCCCTCCGCCGGAAGATCGGGCAGGGAATAACGGCAAGAGGCCAACAGAACCATGACCACCGAACAACACAAGGCTACGCAGAACCGGACCTTCTCTCTCATACGGCATTCACTTTCATTTGGCAGTTCTTACAGTCAAACTCCAGGCGGAAGCGTTTACCATCTGTCGACACCAGGTAATAAGGCTCACGGTACGGAGAGCGTTCCCGTTGATGGACAGGACACCATCCCATGCTGTAGCGCAGGCAATGTTTGCAAAACATCAATACCGCCTTTTCTGCCGGTGCCCGCTCAAAAGCAGGAGCGATGCTTGCCACGCCGTGCCCGGTATAGAAAGAAACGGCTTGTGCATTCATCACATTTCCCAGATAGGTAAGCGTGCTTTGTGGAAAGGCATGAGCGGTAGGTTTCAGTACAAATAATTCCCTCCGATAATTGATACGGCGGGCGGAAATCAGTTTCTCAACGGCCTGCCGGCGAAAATCGGCGAGTACCGAAGCAGGTAGAAACCAGTTCCCGGCAAAATCGATATCGATGCGTACCGCTTCGAAAGGGGTGTTGCCAAACTTAGCCAACTGTGTTTTCAAATTCTCTTCCTGTGGTGTACGTGCCGGCTCTTTCTCACGTGCCAGAGACAGGGTTACACTGTTATCATCTTCATCTGTCAGTGTCAGGGCGAATCCGAAAGGAGTATCCGTCAATCGGACAGACACAGCTATCCTGCGCTCGGACGACTTACGAGCCAGAATCTTTTCGAACTCCTGATCGAAATTTCGATATAACACCGTACGGGGCTTGATACGGGGCATCTCCTGCGGATAAAGCTTATTGCCCTCCACCCGGTTGATGCGGAAGCCTTGCAGCCTGCCTTGCTCATCAATGTAGCACACCCCGTCACCGTTATTAAAAGATTTCAATCCCGCTACGGTCAGATAGTTTCCTCTTGCCTCTTTCATCGTACCCATCTCCTCGCCCAACGACTTAGGGGTGTCGAACGAAAAAACGTCCTTGGTACGTCCATGCAGGTAATAATGGGTAAAGCCCCGGCTGAAACTCTTGTCGAGCTGAGGGTTAAAGGCATAACGGCAACTCCCGGACGAGGCACGCGCGTACTCTTTGCGGCGGGCAAAGATGGCATCCAGCTTCCGGCGATAGGCAGCCGTCACATTCTTTACATAAGAGACATCCTTCAGTCGTCCCTCTATCTTGAAAGAAGAGGCACCGGCATCGAGCAGTGCTTCCAATTCGTCACTCTGATTGAGGTCTTTGAGTGAAAGGAGGTGCTTGTCCTTCACGATCACCCGTCCCTCAGCATCGACCAGACTGAACGGCAAACGGCAAAACTGGGCACATTCGCCCCGGTTGGCGCTACGCCCGAAACAAGCCTGACTGACATAACACTGCCCGCTATAGCTGACGCAGAGAGCTCCATGCACGAATATTTCCAAAGGTACATCCGGACAAGCTTCGTGTATCTTGCTGATCTCACGCAGCGAAAGTTCGCGCGCCAACACCACTTGCCGGAAACCGGCATCAGCCAGAAATCGCACCTTCTCCACCGTACGGTTATCCATCTGGGTACTGGCGTGCAGCGGAATAGGCGGCAGATTCAGGCCGGTGATTCCCATATCCTGCACAATCAGTGCATCTACACCGGCACGGAACAAAGCCCAAATCATCTTCTCCGTCTCTTGCAGTTCTTCATCTTTCAAGATAGTATTGACTGTCACATAAATCCGGGCATTGTACAGATGGGCATACTCTACCAAAGCAGCTATGTCCTCCAATGAATTGACTGCCGCCGCGCGGGCACCAAACTTCGGCGCACCGATATACACAGCATCCGCTCCATGATCAATAGCAGCTATGCCACATTCCAGATTTTTGGCCGGAGCCAGCAATTCTATTTTACGTTGTTTTATCATCGGATATCTTCAATATTATAAGGAGTCTCCTGATAGACGAAATAGTTCAGCCAATTGGAGAACAACAGGTTGGCATGTCCGCGCCAACGCACCAGTGGTCCTTTGTCCGGATCATCATTCACGTAATAGTTACGGGGAATCTCGATGGGAAGCCCTTTCGAAACATCCCGGCGATATTCCGTATCCAGTGTCAGTGGAGAGTACTCGGAGTGCCCGGTAACAAAAAACTCACGTCCGCCACGGGCTACCACCATATATACCCCCGAATCATCCGACTCGGAAAGTAATGTCAATTCCGGTACTTTCAGTATATCTTCCTTTCGCACTTCCGTATGCCGGCTATGGGGCACATAGAATTCATCATCGAAGCCACGGAAGATGGGATGCAGCGGAAGCAGCGTGCGATGCTTGAAAATGCCGAACATTTTCTTATCCAAAGCATACTTGGGGATACCGTAATGATGATACAGTCCCGCCTGTGCTGCCCAACAAATATAGAGTGTGGAGGTGACATGGGTACGTGCCCAGTCGAATATCTCCGTTATTTCATCCCAATAGTTCACTTCCTCAAACTCCATTTGCTCTACCGGTGCACCGGTGATAATCATACCGTCATACCTGTCTTCTCTCATCTTGTCGAAGTCGGTATAAAATGTTTTCATGTGCTCTATCGGTGTATTCTTCGAGGTGTGGCTTTTAATCTTCATAAAGAAATTTCCACCTGAAGCGGAGTGTTTGAGAGTAAACGCACCAAGTCTGTTTCTGTCGTAATCTTCAACGGCATCAGGTTGAGGATAACAATTCGTAGCGGACGGATGTCTTGTTGTGTTGCGCGGGAGTTATCTATCACAAAGATATTCTCCTCTTTTAATAGTTCTATCGCAGGAAGCTTATCGGGTAAATTTAAAGGCATAATTGCATACGTATTTAATAATCAATGCAAAATAGTGTTTTCCTTATTTAGAAGATATACAAATTAAAACATTTTAATCAAAACGATACCAACTAATGATTAAAACTCTATTTTGTACCTACAAATTAGTACTAATAATTAAAATATCAAACAAAATGGCTTACGTAATTAGTGAAGATTGTATTGCTTGCGGAACTTGTATTGACGAGTGTCCGGTTGGCGCTATCTCTGAAGGTGATATTTACTCAATTGATCCTGAGCAGTGTACAGATTGTGGTACTTGCGCAGATGTATGTCCTTCTGAAGCAATTCACCCAGCTGAATAATACAATCCCCAACAACAAAGATAAAGGCTGCCTTCCTAATGGAAAGCAGCCTTTATTTATTTCTTTTCAGACGTTTGGCAAATTATAACCGCGTCTTCAATCGATAACTTCCCGAAGGAAAACTAAAGACAGCATAACTACCTTCCATCCGGAGAAAGTCCCCCTCTCCGACGATCCGCTTTTCTTTCGGATCAATACTTTTATCTGCTACCGGCACATAAACCAAAGCAGAAGTATTGCACGGCACCGAGATATCCCAACAGAACGAACCGTCCTCTTTTTCCAATGACTTCTCACCTCACCGTAGATAGAGTGAAACGAAGTATTCACAAAATCGAGGCCATCTACCGGGTAAGGCTTTAGCTGTATCTGTTTAAAACCGACACTCCCGGGAGCATTGCTGATACCTCCCAGATAGCCATATGCCCATACAATCAGATCGCCCAACAGCATCACATGGTTGGCAGAATTCATAGCCGGGTCAGCTGTATTACCATTCCACAACTCCCAGATTGTGGTTGCCCCATTATCTACCATATATCCCCAACTCGGATAAGTCCGGTTAGTCGCTATCCGATAGGCGAGGTCAGTTCTTCCATAATCCGATAGTCCGCGCATCAACTGCTGGATACCGACCAGGCCGGTACTGACATGCCCATTGAAATCTTTCGTTGTTTTCTCAACTATATTCCGGAACACGACTTCCTTATAAGCCTCAGGAACCATGCCGAACCGCAGGGAAAGGATATTTGCAGTAACTGTATTGTTGCTATAATACCCCAATTCCGTATGAAGGTATTTTGAATTAAAAGCTTCTTTAACCAGTTCACTCTCTTTCCGAAAATTTTCAGCATCCTGCGGATAACCGGCCAACGCTGCAAACCGTACCATCAAATTGGACAAATAATAATAAAAGGTTGTTCCCAGCACCGCAGCTTCCGTGATACGTGAAGGATCTTTAGAGTGGATCAGTTCGGGAGATTCGGGAGGCATACACCAGTCTCCAAAATTATCTTTCGTCATAATATGATCTACCATATACTTATCTTTCATATAACGCATCCACTTCTTCATCGAAGGATAATGTTTGATGATGGGTTGTTTATCGCCAAACTGATCATAAAGCATATTTACTATGATTAAATAGGCACCGGGCCAGGTCATATTGTCAGTGCAAACGTCCCAGTAGTTAGGAGCCACATCGGGTACAGCTCCATTTTCTTTCTGCGCCTGTTCAATATCATCGAGCCATTTGGCGTAAAGAAGATGATTATTAAAAATATAACTTTCTCCTTGCGAACCAACCGCACGGTCACCCAGCCACCCCATACGTTCGTCACGCTGCGGACAGTCGGTAGGCATGCCGCGATAATTACCACGTATACCCCAATAAGCGTTCTTGTAAATCCTGTTGATCATCGGGTCGGAGGTTTCCAGATTACCCGTAGTCTCCATTTCATCATAAATCACTTGTCCCTCGAAGTCGGATAGAGAAGGTTTTTCCCTGAAACCCGTCAATTCAACAAAACGAAATCCATGATAAGTAAAAGTCGGTTGCCACTCTTCCATAGAATTTCCCTTTAAGATATAGGTATCTGCCGAATGTGCCGTTCGCAGATTTGCCGTATAAATAGAACCGTCTTTCTGCAACAACTCGGCAAAACGCAGTTTTAACGTATCGCCGGATTGCCCCTTTATTTTCATGCGAAGCCAACCGACCATATTTTGTCCCATATCCAGAATATATACTCCGGGAGCCGATTCGGTAATACCGATAGGTTTCACGGTATCCATCACTTTCATATTACGATTGAGTTGGGCCTCCAACTTTCCTTCCGGCAGGCTTACAACTTCTGCCTGAAGCCATTTCGTATCATCAAACGGATATGTATTCCATCCCGGCATCTCTTTTCTTGCATCATACTCTTCACCGTCAAACTCATTATTTGTCCCAATGGGACCTTCGGCCGTTATTTTCCAGGAAGCATCGCTCGCAATCACCCGTTTCTCTCCATCTTCATAGTATACCTCAAGTTGGGCAATCATTTTAGGTACATCAAAATGGCGCACTCCCGGCATACGCATCGAAGTATACCGTCCGTTGCCCAAGATGACACCGATGGCATTAGCTCCCTTTAATAATTGTCCGGTCACATCAAACCGATTATACTTCACCGATTTGGAATAATCCGTAGGCGTAGGAGCCAATACCTGATCTCCAATCTTCTTTCCGTTAATATAGGCCTCATAAAATCCTAATCCGCAAATGTACAGGGTAGCCTTTCTCACTTTCTTCGAGTTCAAATTGAAAGGTTTGCGCAGATAACGGGCAGGGACTCGCGTATTCCCCTCCAGTTTATCTTGTGGAAAAGCTCTCCCTATCCACACAGCCTGCCAGTCCGACGGATGCAACAGTCCCATCTCCCAACTGGCAGGTTCACTCCAAGCGGAAATACCTTTATTGGTTTTTACCCTCACTTTCCAATAACATTGGGTACGGCTATCGAGCATATCGCCGCCATACGAAATATATGCGGACTGATCGGACGCCACATCACCCGTATCCCACAAATCACCTTCTTCCCGGTTTAATTTCTCCAACGAAGTGGATACGAGGATATGGTAGGAGACTTGTCTTACATCTCTCACATCAGATAAAATCTCCCAACTCAAACGGGGAGAGGGACAATCAATGTTTTGGGGATTTACAAGCATCTCGGTTTTCAGACAGGAGATACTCACTTGAGCCTTCTTACCGGATACGGCGAGACTCATGCTTAAGAATAAGCAGATAAAAAAAATGTTCTTCATGTGTTGTGTATATTTTGTGTTGTAATGTCTCTTTAGAGAACAGAGTATCGAAACCAAATACTCTAAAAGTAAAGAAGGATGCACCTTTTCACAGATAACACCCTCCTTTTTTATCTGATTGGCTGAATCTTATTTCAACTTCGCCAATGCTTCTTTAATACGGCGAATTGCTTCAACGATATTTTCATCGCTGGTAGCATAACTCATGCGAATGCATTCAGGAGCTCCGAAAAAAGTACCGCCTACACATGCTACGTGAGCATCTTCAAGCAGATACATCGCCAGATCATCCGAATTCTCAATCTTACGGTCACCCGCTGATTTACCAAAGAAAGAACTGCATTTAGGGAACAGGTAGAAAGCACCTTCCGGTACATTTACCTCAAATCCGGGAACTTCCTTTGCCAATTTTACAATCAGGTCACGACGACGTTCGAAGGCTTGACGCATCTCCTCAACCGGAGCCTGAGAACCTGTATAAGCAGCCTCGGCAGCCTTCTGAGATACCGAACAAGGGCCTGAAGTATACTGTCCCTGAAGTTTATTGCAAGCCTTCACAATCCATTCCGGACCGGCTATGAACCCAATTCTCCATCCGGTCATCGCATACGCCTTTGACACACCGTTAACAATCACGGTACGGTCTTTCATTTCGGGGAACTGAGCAATGCTCTGATGTTTTCCGATATAATTGATGTGTTCATAGATCTCGTCGGCAACGACTATGATTTGTGGATACTTTGCCAACACAGCAGCCAAACCGGCCAATTCTTCTTTGCTGTAAACCGAACCGGTCGGGTTAGACGGTGAGCAAAGTATCAATGCTTTGGTTTTGGGAGTAATGGCAGCTTCCAGTTGCGCAGGAGTAATTTTGAAATCCTGTTCGATACCGGCAGTCACAATCACCGGCGTACCTTCTGCCAGTTTCACCATTTCAGGATAGCTTACCCAATAAGGAGCAGGTACAATGACCTCGTCACCCGGATTCACCAACACCATAATAGTGTTACATACAGATTGTTTTGCCCCATTTGCACAAGAAATCTGAGCGGCTGTATATTCCAGACCGTTTTCTTTCTTCAGTTTCTCTACGATAGCATTACGCAAAGCCGGATAACCCGGAACCGGAGAGTAGCGAGAGAAGTTGTCATCTACCGCTTTCTTGGCAGCTTCTTTGATGTGGTCGGGAGTATTGAAGTCAGGTTCTCCCACACTGAGGTTAATTACATCAACACCCTGAGCTTTCAGCTCAGCACTTTTTTGCGACATAGCAAGAGTCGCCGAGGGCGACAAGCTGTTCAAACGGTCTGATAGTTGGTTCATTTCGTATCTATTTTATTGTTGTTGAGTGAATTTGATTGCAAAATAAACTATAATATTTGATATATGAAAGCAAATAGACAGTTTACTTATTAAAATGAAGCGTATGACCCATTCTATCTTTCTTAGTCTTCAGGTAGCGTTCATTATAAGGATTCGGCTTAATCTCAATTCCCACATTCTCGGTAATCTCTAACCCATAGGCTTCCAGACCGATACGTTTCACCGGATTGTTAGTCATCAGTTTCATCTTCTTCACTCCGATCTCACGCAAAATCTGTGCACCGACTCCATAATCACGTTCATCGGCATCAAAACCCAAATGGAGATTGGCATCTACCGTGTCATAACCTTCTTCCTGAAGTTTATAAGCAGCAATCTTATTCATCAGGCCGATGCCACGACCTTCCTGATTCATGTAAACGATCACCCCTTTACCGGCAGCCTCAATCATTTCCATAGCTTTGTGAAGCTGTTCACCACACTCACAACGACATGAACCAAAGATATCACCCGTCATACAAGAAGAGTGCACACGCACCAGAATCGGTTCGTCTGTATCCCAGGTTCCCTTTATCAATGCAATGTGTTCCATTCCATTTGATTTCTGGCGGAAAGGTATCAGACGGAAATGCCCGAACTGTGTAGGCATATCCACTTCAACACCTCTATCGACAATAGACTCCATCTGGAGACGATAAGCAATCAGATCTTTAATGGAGATTATTTTCAATCCGAAGCGACGGGCTACTTCTACCAACTGAGGCAGACGGGCCATGGTGCCGTCTTCATTGATAATTTCGATCAATGCAGCGGCAGGATATAATCCGGCAAGCTTAGCCAGATCGACACTTGCCTCGGTATGACCTGCACGACGAAGTACCCCGCGAGAGCGGGCACGCAAAGGATTGATATGTCCCGGACGCCCCAGGTCGGCAGGTTTTGTCTTCGGATCAGCCAAAGCGCGAATAGTCATTGCACGGTCATGCATGGAAACTCCGGTTGTACACCCCTCAAGCAAGTCGACAGTAACAGTAAACGGAGTTTCGTAAATTGAAGTGTTGGACGACACCTGCATATCCAGTTCCAACTCAGCGCAACGTTCTTCTGTGATTGGAGCACAAAGTACTCCACGACCGTGAGTCAGCATGAAATTTACTTTTTCCGGAGTAATCTTCTCGGCAGCAATAATGAAATCACCTTCATTTTCACGATCTTCATCATCTACCACAATTACAAAATTACCTTCTTTGAAGTCAGCTATCGCCTCTTCAATGGTATTCAGTCTGATTGGTTCCATACTTTTATATCTTGTTTTCGTTATTAATATCTTTTATTGTCAATTCCACATCCCGGTTCAATGCGATAATCCGCTCCATGTCTTTATTCAGACGTATACGAAAAGCCCAAATCCGGAAATAAAAGAACAGACCAATAGGAATCACAATTCCTATTGCCATATTAAGCCAATAATTATGGAATGGGCGCACATGCGCATTTACAGGGATAATCGGATATTTTTCCAACTTCTGAAGTAGTATCAGTGAACGGGTATTAGACATCTCATCAACCAATGCTTCCATACGGCTGTTTATAGCGATAATTTCCTGATCTTGCCCGCCGGACATCCACAGGCTAAAATAATTGGGTGCCTTGGCCAATCGGTTCTTTTGCATATAAGCCCTACACTCCTCTGAAAGGCCATTCAAATCGAACGGAAGACGTTGATAATCCGGATCATGAATAATAACTTCCTTCTTGGACAGATGTCGGACACTACGTACCCCAAACACTCTTTGAACCAAGAGATATATACATCCGTATTCAATACAACGGAGTCTTTATTCGATTTATAAGTCAGGAAATATCCAAGCGGAGCCAGAATGGCAGAACTCATCCACATCCCCATCCACACAATCCACTTTCCATCACGGGCCATTTTATAACCCGTGTTGTCTATTATATAGTAAATAATAAAGGTAAGTACGGAAACAATAACAGGCATTCCCAATCCACCTTTACGAATAATCCCTCCCAAAGGTGCACCAATGAAAAAGAATAAAAGACAGGATAGAGAAATCGTGATCTTCCGGTGCCATTCTATTTTATGTTTCCTTATACTGAAGTCATTCTGGGTCATCGTAAAGCTCTTAAATCCCCAGTCACTCGACAGATTCTCTGTACGCCCAACAGCTGATGCTATAATCTTCTGCTTATTCATCAACGTAGCAGCCTCAAACAGACTATCTACATTATAGTCACGAATCTGCGCTTCCTGCATTTTCAAGGTATCTTCTTTCGTCAATCCGACTGCTGTACGATAGGGTCCCTTACTTGCTTCAACAAAATACTGTCTTCCGATACTATCGGCCAATACGGTCATAGAATCGATAGATGCCTGTATTTTTATCATATCTTTGGTAGTGGACTGATTGCTCATGATGCTGGCATCAGCCATATTAAAATCTGAGTCGAACTGAATAATCGAATGCTTTTCCCGGAAAGACTCACGACGGTAAGGAACATTCTTCGAACTCATGCTCTGTGCTTTCAGATTCTCAAACATCTCGCCGCTGTACAGATGCAAGTAGAGATGCTGTTTATCAGCGGTCATTTCCAAACGTCCCGAATCAGCAACTATAATGCGAGCATTATCAAAGTTGTTGGAGAAATCATAAATGATCACATCATAAAGCATACCCGTTTTACGGTCTTTCCTTTGTACTTTCAGGTTATAACCATCTATTTCATCATAGAAAACTCCTTCGGGAATATCAACTTCAGGAGATTTCTGCTTCATCGAAATAAGCAGGGTTCCCAACTTGGCTTGCGCCTGCGGACCGATGACGTTCTGGAAATAAAAGGATACACAACAAATGGCAAAGACGAGAACAATAAGCGGGCGCATGATTTTAAGTAATGAAATCCCCGCCGCTTTCATGGCAAGCAACTCAAAACGTTCACCAAAATTACCAAATGTTATCAAAGAAGCCAACAACACTGCCAAGGGTAGTGACATCGGTACCAAACTCAACGCAGAATAAAAGAAGAATTGAGCCAGTACACTCATCTCCAACCCTTTTCCCACCAATTCGTCTACATACTTCCACAAAAACTGCATCATGAAGATGAAGAGGCAGATGAAAATGTACCGACAAAGAGTAATAAAAAACTCTTTATTATAAAAATATCTAATCTTTTATGCGTAGCATCTTAATAGTTTCATGCAATTAAGATACAAAATTAGCAAAAAAGGAGTGCGAAAATTTTGGTCGAAAGTTAACTAAAACCACATGTTCTTCGTAACTTACTCACCTGAGAATCCCACAATTCCTTCAAATCATCCGCTTCATCCGCTTCAGAAAAGTCAGTAATTTGAGCACATAGTCACCCGTCAATTCATTATAACTCATCTTAATTTCAAAATAGTCCCTTTCATTTTCGTCATCAAGCCAGTGGAAACGAATGAACGAATATGCCCGAATCGCAACAATACCAGCCTGACGCTGTTCGGTTTTGCCCCAACAAAAGGTCACCGTTTTATCATCTGATACTACTTTGTCTGCGAACCAGTCCTCCAAACCGGTAGGTGTGCTAATTGCTGACCAAAGAATATTTTTAGAGGTCGCATTCAGAAGGTATTCCAAATGTATTTTCTCTTTTTTCATAGCTTCATTCATTATTGATTGTGTGTGCCAAGATAAATACTTTTTTCTAATTACAAGGCATAATTAATTCACTTTCTTCATTACATCTCTTCTTTCCGGGTCAGGAACAGCCTGTCCATCGTACTTTCAAAGATCTTTTTTTTAAGTTAAACACAAAAAAGATAGAAAATGTTTTGGAGATTAAAAAAAAGGCTCTATCTTTGCACCCGCAATCGAGAAACAATGGCGGGATAGCTCAGCTGGTTAGAGCGCATGATTCATAATCATGAGGTCCCCGGTTCAATCCCGGGTCCCGCTACTAAAAGAAAATTAGCGTTTAGGAGGCTTCCACTCTTGGGCGCTTTTTTATTGCCACATACTCTCCTATAGTTAGATTCTTAACACAGTTATCAACATAGTTATTAACAGATATGCACCAAAGTTATTAACAGGTTAACAGATTACAATTCAATAAATTAAGTATTTTACCTCCATATCAATCAACTAGCTTTTCAAAAGGTTATCAACAAGCTGGAAAATACTCAATTTTTCCATTTCAACATTCAAAAGCATTACAAACTCCGTTGCTCACCTTATGAAATAAAAAAGTGACTAACAGATCCCAAAGAATATATTGTATATCAAAACAAAACATTTATTTTTGCATAAATCATGATGCTACAGATACTAAAAATAGAGACACATGACCAAGCTAAAAAGTGTAACAGCTTAAAATAATAAAAAGAAAAGTACTTTCAGAGAGCCATTCTTTGCGTATCAGCAGCCGTCTGATGTAACATAGTGAACTAATCTTGAGAGTTATTTATGATATTAACCTGAAACCCAGTATAGATGTAAATATAGTATTAGGGATATAATTTAAAGAATAACAAAAATGGAGATATTTAGAAATTTAACCGTTGTCCTTGCCATAACTACCTTGGTGGCTTGTAATGATGTTACGATAGAAGGCTCTTGGGTGGAATCGGTTCCCGGAATATCTAATTTAAAACAAGGATTCACGCTTGAAGCAAACGGAAGTGCTTCTTCCATCAATATGGCCACTTTGAAATATGAGAAATGGAAGAAAGAAGGAAACTTATTACTCCTTTCCGGTATAAGCATCGGCAACCACCAAAGTATATCCTTTACAGATACACTAACAGTAGAGCAATTGACTCAGGACAGTTTGATTCTCAAAAAAGGCGAGTTGGTTTTGAGGTATTCCAAGACGAATGAAATACCAGACGAAGAAGCTATACCGACACGGACACTCCTACCCAAAATTTTGTCCGTAAAAGGTAAATTGATCATCGGACATGAAACACGTTCTTTCACTTCAGAAGGGGATTCCACTGATTATTGGATTGTTGATAAAACAGGAGAACTCCTACAAAAGTATGATGGTGAAACAAAAGGAATCAAAAATGGAACACCTGTATATGTGGAATTAGAAGTTATTGATATGGGTAAATCAGACGAAGGCTTTGCCGCCGATTATGCCGGTGTTTATCATGTCATGAAAATCAATAAAATAACTGTAAAATAACACCTTACACCAAAATTGCAACAAAGCATGGAAAAAAGGGGAAACAACCTAATTGTCGATAAAAAAAAGCAAATGCGTGGAACGTAAAGAAATAGAAAATCATTGATTAGTATCCAATTCATACCTACGAGTGCCTTAGGCAAATCTCAAATTCCATTAACACCCAGAAATCAGCGTTTAAGAAATTTAGACTCTTAAACGCTGTTTTATTGCCTAACATTTCCAGACACTTAATTCCCCCACGCAGTTGTCAACAAAGTTATTAACATAGTTATCAACAGATACCAACCGAAGTTATCAACAGGATAATTCACTATTAAACAATGAATTATCAATCCAAATACAACCTACAACATCACCATGTATAGTTTCACCCTAACACATTGTTTTTTTTCAAATACACCTACACTATAGATCGCGGTTACTATATGATCTCATTCATCAAAAAGGTACTTCTCATCACGTCTTTGACCTTTAAGCAAATTACTGATAAACTAAATTCAGCATCAGGAAAAGACATATCTAAATGTATCCTGGCTTGAAACAGTCAAGGAACAACACAACAGTCGATATCCTAGAGAATTTCAACAAAGTAGTTTCCACCTCCAAACGAATGTACTAATATAACAAGCATACGGATTCGACTTCAAAAGAGACAAATAAAGAAGAAGAAGTTGAACTTACAATATGTTACTTATTATCAATCTGTTAACGTTCTCCCTTTTGTATTTGGAAAACACCTGATTTAACAGTATGTTAAAATAAGTTCTTTAATAATAGAAAACAAGTCTTTGAGATGCTAAAGACTTGTTTTTTGCCGGTAAAAAAAGAATGAAAGAGAAATGCCATTAACAATGTTAATGAAAACAATACTGCGCTTCTATGCACTTCTGAATATTCGGAAAGTAATACGATCTCAATTCAAAAAGAATAGAAACGCAGTATGCCCAAGAAAACTATTTTAAATTTAAATTGCTCCTTACAGAAACAATGGCCGGTTTAGCCGGTGTAACGGTTTTTTGAGTACAATAATCAAATACAGCCGATTTATCTCCACTAAATGACTTCCATTTCAAAGTCAACGGAACCGTTTTTCCATTCGTATCCGGAAGTCCCACCAGCTTAAAGGCTACCAAACCATCACCAACCGTACCATATGTATCGCCATATGCATTATGGCGAAACTCAACCTCATATGGGTCAGACGGATTTTGCCCCAACAATAAATTTACGAAATGGGCTTTATTATAATCACCCCATTTTGTTCTGAATCGTAGGGTCAAATAACCATCTTCCGCAATAGTCACCCAATCGTTTACTATTTCCACGGGATCTGTTCCATAAACAACGTCATTTTCTGATCCTAAATCCGGGGCAATCGATTTCGTCAAAATACTATCTATCCAGTTCACCTGTACCGCCTTATCATATCTGCCACCAGACTCACTCACTTCATCATAATTCACCAATGCCCTGACTTCTTTATCTCCAAAAGGTGAAGAGGACATATTGGTCGGCAACAAAGTCGTGCTATCATTCAGCTGTAAGAAGAATGAACCATCAGTCGCATTTTTCACCGTAACAAGAGCATTAGGAAATCCTTCCACATAATAATACTTATCATTGTCATCCAGACAAGACTGTAAACCGGCAGAACAAACAACTGCCACTGCAATCATAACTCCTTTATTCAAGCATGAACAGATCTTCATAATAAATTTCTTTTTTCGTTAGATATTCAAAATATGTTCTCTCTACTTATAGAAATAGAATATTCATAGAAAGCCTGCATGCAAGAATGTTAATTAAAAATAATATTAACGGCAAAGAGTTGTTTCAGGTCCTAAATATGACCTTTTGAGCCCACCCATATCAATAACGATTTTCTGAATCACAGTTCCGGGATCTCCACAGCGAATCTGCAATGTATGCTTACCGGGGGCCTTTACATAAAGAGTGGATTTATTCACTCTACAATTTTTCAGCACACTGTCATACCAGATCTGGGAATATTCTATGGCTGAAGTGGATGGAGTAGAAATAGATCCGTCATCGATACGGACACTATATTTGGTATCCGAATTGGTATGCTCCGGTAGTTTATAATCCCGATCAGCATGCAAAGGGAAAGTGGGCAGTACGTAGGTATACACATCAACCATTCCAGCATTGAAAGTATAAAAATCATATTCCACTCTAGGCACCTCGGACGAACGATACATCTGTAAGGGAGCTATCGGACTTCCTATTTGCAAGGCAGCACCTTCAAAGCCCAAACCGGGAAGTACACTCATCTTGACATCTTCACTCTCAAACTTACGGTGGAAGGCTGTAGCGGGCAGAGATACGTAGCCATTTTCCTCTATGAAAAGTCCTTGTAATTCGTCGCGTACCGGAGTCTTCGGATTGAATACGGAAACAAGCACCCGTTCTTTCTGCATTCCGGAAGAGAACTCAATAAATCCTGTGACTTTCTCTCCTGATGGTACTTTATTCCAATCGATCGATACTTGGATACGATCTTCAGTACGAGTACTGCCCGACTGACGAGACAAAACGATCCACTCGTCAGAAAGTTCCGATTTCCAGTCCAACATTCCTCCCCCCTGATTATAAACATCGATCCAGTGACTTTTACGGGAGTAAGTATTGAACACGGGTAAAGCCCGGAAACTAAAACCTCCCCGATTCAACTGCTCACTTTCTACCTGAACGGCCAACTTCGGATCGCCCGTTGCCACATAACTTTCTTCCATCAATGGAAGCATAAAATAGGAACTGCTTCCATCATAATTTTGTCTTAGTGACATCATGTATTTCCATTTGCCGTCCAGGAGCGAATTATATCCGTCGGTAATAATCTCCAAACTATCGTGACAAGTCGTTGCTTCTCTCTTCAGATCATCGGCAGCAGCACGTTTCTGACGAACATATTGCCGATAAAGCTGACCGGTCATATTCATACGATTCATCAGTTCGGCCCCTTTCACCGGATAATACAACAACTGATACAGCGCCGGTTTTGCCTTTTTATCTACAGTTGCCAACATTTCCTCTGCTTTTTTACCGATCCGCCGGTACTCAGCCAAACGCCTCCCGGCTTCATTGTAATTTATAAAAGAAAACTCGGTATCGGTACGTTTTTCACCTCCACCCCAATAGTTATTCCAGTATCCCCACCCCATGTATTCCGGTTTTCTGGAAAAAGCCAAATTTATATGTGAGCAGGTAATGTCTTTCAATGTATCGTAATATTGTTCTCCGAAGATTTTTGCCAACCAACGGGCAGGATAAGTATGCACATTATTTTCGTTGAATTGGTCGATATCATAAGCCATATCGAGAAAAAACGATACTTGTGCCTCAGCCCCTTTCAGGTCTCCACAGTTTGCCAACCAGATACGGTCGGCCGTAGTATCATACGCTTTGCGAAGCTCTTCATACATTAATGCCGGAGGAGTGGTACTAAACCATAAATAGCTATGAGGTACACCGAGGTAAGAAATATGATAGTATACACCTGCACGTCCTGTACGTTTTTGTTCTTGAGGGCCACTCAAACGCTTCATATAGCCAAAATTATCATCCGCCCAGATAATGGTCACATCATCCGGCAGTTCCAATCCATTCGAGTAGATTTCCAGCACCTCTTTATAAGGGGTGAATGCCTGCGGGATAGTTTCGGCAGGCTTATCAATATGCCGGGTTAGCAGGCTTCTCTGGTCTTTCAAAGCATTCTCCAGCATTTTCACTCTCTTTCATCGGTACGTCTCCTCCACCCATGGCAGCATCGTGCAATCCTCCAAGGCTAATGTGTATACATTCTCATAAGCACAATTTTTTTTCACACGATTGCCCAAAACTTCATTAATCTTATCCTTATTAGCATTATAATCCCAGGGTCCCATAGTCTTGCTATGCCACTCGCTGGCCGTATTCAACAATAAGGGTTCACAATGGCTGGAGCCCATAACAATGGCAAACGTATCTGCTACGAGCTTATTCTCGGGAATCTGATAAAAAGCGGTAGATACGGGATGCATTGCCGGAGCCAGATGATTAGCTTTCAAACGCAGTAACAGTTCACAAATCTTCGCATAGGTACGGGGCCAATATTACCGCGTTCTTTCTCAAAGGTCTTAGCAGCCCAGGGTTTCAGCCCCCAATCTTCATCGTTCAGGAAAATACCCCTATATTTCACGGAAGGTGTTTTAGAATATGTGGGCGGAGCATCTACATACAAAGCCTTGTGCGTTTTTACCGGGACATCACCCCACCAATACCAAGGGGATACTCCCATCATTTCGGAAATAGAGAACAGGCCATAAGCCGCTCCCCGCCGATCACTCCCTGCTATAACCAATGCTTTGGCTACTCCTGCAGAAGGGTTGTCGACAGTCTGAATCAAATACCGTTCCCAAGCACCCTGCAATGGCCGGATATCAATTTTTCTTTTTTGCGCCAACTCACGGATCCATTGATTCTTTTCAATGGTTCCGACAATAACCAGAGCTTTGGCTCTTTCCCTTTTTTGAATCAGTTCAGGCTTTTGACCGGTCACCATTTGAATATCGCGGGCAAACAATTCTGCCGATCTCTTGATAACAAGCGCATCATTCATATCGTAATAAATCTTAGCCCGTGTTTTCGCAGTAGTCAAAGCAAAACCGGTTTTACTTTTAGGAAGTCGTTCTTGTACACGAATCTGTGCATAAGAAATGCAGGCACAAAATAGTGCTGCCAATAAAAATAAATGTCTCATTTTGTGTTTATGTTAGTGTTTTTTCATTTTATGCAAAGATACGTATTCCTACTATTTTTCAAGCTTACTACAGAAACTGTTTCTCATAAAAATATCCCATACACTCACAAACTGAAACATATCGTATGTTTCGTCTTATGAGTATATGGGATTAACAGGAGTTATTGTAAAGTCAATAACCGAACTGCCCAAAAGCCCAATTGCAATATCCTTCAGGCAAAGAACAGATTTTACCATCGAAAGACACAGAAAAAGAATGCTTCAAGTTGCAATGTAGATTCACGATCTGTTTCTCGTCTGCCTTTACAGTCAATGTATTCCCCTTCCGGGTTACACGGCAATTGTATCCTACGACTTCTCCATTCGGACGTTCTATGACAAAAGCGTTAGTCAGAACAGCTTCACCGATACATTTAAATAATTCGTGCACATCATTATCCTGAGTATTGACCGTCTGCCAATCGCTAATCATATTGACATATTGCTCACCAATAACAAACTTACGGGTATCATATAATTTCGGATGCGGATTACCAAAACTAAGATCAGAAAAATCCAGTTTAGTATCAGCGCTACACGCCTGTTCTACTTCAAGATGCGGATCGACAACAAAAGCCCAACGCAGCTGCCCCGTTTTATAATCAATCAAATTGGCAAAAGCTCCCATCGCATTAAATGTTTGTTCCAGCCATTTCTCGTCGCCTGTCAGCAGATAAGCATAATAAGTAGCATACGCACGCCATCCGCTCCAGCCATGGGGTGAATTAAACATATTGGGAAGCATCTGTACATCGTATTGCGCTTCCCAATAACGCATAGTTCCTTGCCGACGCCGCCCATCGGGTACACGGAGTTGAGTAAGGCAATCATGGCTGTTCAGTATCTTCAACATTGCATCGGTATAATATTTACGTGCAACAGCATCTTGCTCGATGACTCCCATCATACCTATCTGTAAAGCTGAACAAGAAATCATGCCGTCTTCAAAGGTCAATTCTCCCTCTGTCTGAAAATCTCCTTGTGACGCAACCAGTTGGTCAACCGCCTTTTTTGCAGACAGGAAATGACGGTCGGCACATGTTCTCCAAAACAAATCCTGTTCACCCAATTTACGTTCGAGGACAGCCAGTTCCAAAACACTTTTAGCGATATAGATCACACTGGTATAGACTGTTCCATGATTATAATATGCACCATTTTCGCGCTGGGAGGTCGCGATCATCCAGTCAGCCAACTTCGACGCCTTTTTCAGATCTTCCAAATCTCCCTGTGCCTCATATTTATCTACCAGCATTCCAATAGTAGTAGAGGTATTTTGAATACGTGTCTTAAAATACAACGGTTCCACTTTTACCGAATCATGCAATTTGTTGTAAAGCCGATCAAAATAATTGCTCAATTGCTTATCCAATGACTCATTCGGGAAATAACGGGCAGCAAGAAAAGCCGAATAGAACCCATACCAACTCTCAGCATGTGACGTCGGTTTCTGATGATAACGGGCTGCATTCTCACGTGCCTTTTCCATCACCCATTGCCAAGGATGATGTACTGTCCATATCGCTTCGGCAACTTTATTGCCCGAACGGACAGAAAGGGTATAGAGACCTGCATCTTCCAACCGGACTTTTCCTATCCAACGATTCCCTTTGGTTTTAGTCAGTACGACAGGCAGTTCTTTTCCGGCATCATTGGTCACCTTTACGTTAGGATTATCGGCAGTAAGTGTGAACGATGCTTCCTCACGTGCAGCATGCGAAGTCTGACGGATATCAATCAAAGGAATATCCGAAACTCGAGCAATGGCATGTTCCAGATTGTCCAAATTACCCACATTGACAAATGTAAAAATCCACTCTTTACTTCCCCTGTTTCAGTTCATACAGATTCTGCGGATGACGTGCCGGCAAAGGCAATTCATTCAATAAATCGAGATTTAATGATTCGATGCGATGCCCCATAAACCAAAATGGGCCGGATCCTGATAGCCCAGATTATAATCTACACTCCAGGATGCTACAGGCTGCTGTGATACAAGTCCCAATGTATGTCCGGAAGGGGTTTGAAGATAGCCATAAAAATGGGTCTTTTCGTTTCTCATCAAGGTTGGAAAGTATTTACCAAACCAATCCGGAAATTTATCCATATAGGTATCGATGCCCAACTTCAGACCGGCCTTCTGAGGTTGATAAGGCACCGGTGAGTTGTTTGTCAGCTTTACCCTTAATGCAGGTTGACCATGATCTTTTATATATGATATCCGGCAAAGAACTCCGTCTATCTCGCTCCGATAGGAGGCGTATCCATCCGGAATCCAGGATGCACGCACTTCTTTACCTTCCCGTTTTGCATAAAAGGATGGACCGGCATGTTCTCCTTCACGAAAGAAAGGTATGGTATCATTTCGTTTTTCACCTTTAAATATTAGTTGTTCGGCACATCCGGTTTCTGAAATTTTCCACTCCCAATCAGAGTGCTTCAAAACAATTTGTGCCGCCCCCCTCAAGCTAAAGCTCAACAGTCCGAGCAATAAGATTGTAACACGTATTCTCTTAAAAAGCATGATTTAATTTTTCAATTCTAATTGTGCAAGAACGGACTTCGGCAATTTAGAAATCATAAGACGTCTCCATGACACATTGCGAAATCCGTTCTGAATTAATTTATAATAATCTCTTAAGAAGCATTAGTATCCTTCATTCTGAATGACCTGACCACTGCTTTCCGTTATGACACTCTGTGGCAAAGGCATCAGGTTCATATACTCTTTTGCGGTAGTCGATCCTTTGTATTTGATAGCATAGTCGATATACAATCCATAGCGGATCAGATCACTGCGACGACAGCCCTCACCCCATAATTCATGCCCACGTTCTTTAAGAACAGCTCCAAGAAAATCGTCCAGTGAGGTAAAATCACTCAACTGATAAGCAGCCAGTCCTGCACGTGTATGTACATCATTCAGACGGTCCACAGCTTCCTGAGTAACCGCATTATTACTACGTGCCAATGCCTCAGCCATCAGAGTCAATACATCGGCATAACGGTAAACAACCACATCGACTTCACTATTTTCACTGGTTTGTGTCGGATCTTCTCCATATTTGATGGGTAAAGCCCCTTTATCCAAATACTCACCGGGATTAGTTTCATTGTATGTCACTCCATCTGTTCCTACATATTCACTACAGATAACTTCCAGGCGCTTGTCTTTAGGATCGAAACTGTGGTAAAACTGCCATGGCATACGATAACCATTCCATTTTTGTATGTTCGGATTAGTTGTAGGATAGTTGCTTGGCAACACATGCGCATGCCACATTTGTTCGTTTACTCCTCTGGTTTCAATGCATGAAAAGATCATTTCATCATTACCTTCATTGTCTAAAGTAAAAATGTCCTTATAATTAGTAACCAACGAATATCCACATTTCATGACTTCTCTGCCACATTCCACAGCCTTGCCCCATTCTTTTTCATGCATATAAAGTTTCATCAACACCGTATATGCCAGTCCTTTGGTGAACCGTCCAAAGTTCTCATCAGATTTACTATATTTAGCAGGAAGTACCTCAGCTGCCGCTTTCAAGTCATCTTCAATCAACTTCACTGTTTCCTCTTTTGAAGAACGGGGTACAATAACCTTTTGGGTAGGATTCTGTAAAACTTCTAATGAAGGAATCTGAATAGGGCCATACAAGTCGTAAAGAATATATGCCAACCATCCACGCCCACAACGTGTTTCGGCAATTAAACGTGTTTTTTCCTCTTCTTTCATATCAATACCAGAGATACGGTCTAATGTCAATGTCATCTTTCCGATATGATTCGCCCATGTTCCGTAAAAAGAAGTAGGAATATCAGAGGTAGCAGTGAAATTCAACTGTAATACAGCCGGCCACCACGAATCTCCCCATTTACAATCCAATAGGTCGGTAGACATATCTGTATTAGAGGCCAAACCACCTTTAGCACATTGAAATAATCCGCTATACCCGTCTGCACGGAACGGACCGTAAGCTGCTGCAATAACCAATGCATCAGCATCATCTGCATTAGTAGGAAATATAGTTGTATTAATTGAGTCATATGATTCGGATTCCAGGTTAATGCAAGAGCCTAATAAACCAATTACTGTGATAAACAGGGAAAATATATAAATTATCTTTTTCATATCATTCTTTATTTTTTTATTGCTTAGAAAGTAATATCCAGACCAATACTAAAACTACGTACATTGGGATATGCCCAATAAGAATCATCTGTTTCCACATCCAAACCATCATACGGAGTAATAGTAAACAAGTTGTTCACATCGGCGTAGATACGTACATTGGAAACCAGTTTCTTTGCCGACTTAACAGGCAATGTATATCCCAGCGTAATATTGCGACAGCGAATAAACCAGCTCTTTTCCAAGAAATAGTCTCCATATCCATAATTACTCATATACTGAAAATAACCCGGCATCTTACCCGATGTATTATCATGCGACCACACTTCTTTGGCCGAAGTAGGCATGTTATAACCGCGATATAAGTTATTCACCCCGGTCATTGTTCCTGAACCGACAATCCAATAATCTTTATAAGAACCACTCTTTAATAAATCCAACTGACCATAGAAATAAACATTCAAGTCGAAATTCTTATAACGGAAAGTATTATTCAATCCCAGTAAATAACCCGGATCACTACAACCTTTAAACACAGCGTCCGCATAATCTATCTTTCCATCGGGCTTTCCAGTCCTCAATGGAATGCCATGTTTGTCGGTCTTATAAGTTCCGTCTTCATTGTATGCGTATCCATCAATATCTTTTAATTTCACCTGTCCCGGTATAGCCCCCGGCATCCAGGATACTTCCTCCCCCGGCTGAATCAACCCGTCAGACAAATACATATAGTATCCTCTTAACGGAGCATTATACATATCGTATGGATTCGGGCTCCAATTCTCATCACGTTCTTTCCACTTATCACGATAGAACGAGAAAGTAAAATCGGTATTCCAACTAAAATCTTTTGTATCAAAATTCTTTGTATTGATTGTCAACTCAAATCCCTGACTCTGCGTTTTACCGATATTGGCAGCAATCGAACCTACTTCATTATACGAAAGTACACTACGGGAACTAAGCAAATCAGAAACTACCTTATGAAAGTATTCTGCAGTTACATTAAAACGATTGTTTAAGAACCCCAGATCCAATCCTACATTCCACTCGGTTGTAGTCTCCCATTTTAAATCCGGATTACCGATCTGACTGACATAGACTCCTGTATATTCTTTATTACCGAAAACTTTATTATATCCTGTACCATAATAAGTGACTGATTTATCTCCGATATTCGAGTTACCTGTTTGTCCGTAACTTAATCTTAACTTACCGTTAGAGAGCACTTTATCCAAATTCAAAGACCGGGCAAAGTTTTCCTCCGTAAATCTCCAGCCCAGAGCCACAGAAGGGAAATATCCCCAACGGTTATTTTTTGCAAAGTTAGAGGCACCATCAGCACGAAGAGTGGCGGTCACCAAGTAACGATCTTTATAGGTATAATTTACACGACCGAAGAAAGAGGCCATTTCACTTTTAGAAGCGGAGGAACCAACCCATGGTTTTTCATAAGTACCTGCACCCAGATTATTAAACAGAAAGGCATCTGTCAGAAATCCTTGGTTACCCGCATTGAGATACTTACTGGTGAATCTTTGAAAAGAGTATCCAACCAAAGCATTCAGATTATGATCACCCAAACGTTTTGCATAATTGGCAGTTAGTTCTAACAAATAATCAGACCTGTCATATTGCCCGATGTCTGCACGGCCATCAGCCTTTTCTCCGTAAAGAGTTGTTTTAGGCATGTATACCTCACGACGCTGATAGTTACGATCGATACCAAAACTGGCTTTCAATGTGAGCTCATTGATTGGTTTGATTTCAACAAACGGAGTAGCCAGGAAACGTTCTTTAGTCGTCTGATCACTGATCTCAAGTAGCGAAACAGGATTTGGAATATAAGCAGCCTGTTGGTTCAGACTGTAATCACCATTTTCATCTTTCACAGACAATAGTGGACTAAACTGAGCAGCAGACACTAAAATACTGGCATATTCATTTTGCCCTGCTCCCAACGGAACATTGTCCAATGTATTACGACTCACTGTCAGGTTGATACCTACTTTTGCATATTTACTGAGCTTCTGATCCAGATTTACACGGCCAGTATAACGCGACATGCCATTATTCTTTACAATGCCCTTTTGATTAAAGAAGTTACCAGAAATCAGATATTTGGTATACTCCGTACCTCCATTGATTGAGATATTATGCTGTGTCTGAAAACCCGTACGAGTAATACGATCATACCAATCTGTATCATTTACCGGATTCGCAATATCCGCATCCGAATATTTGGGATGATATGCACTGCCGGCCTCCGATTCATTTTTACCACCATAAATGCCGACTTTATTATCATACATCCACTTTTCTTTAAACCAGCGGTTAGACTGAATCATAAAATCCTGTGCATCCAGCATTTCATATTTAGTAGCCATAGTCTGCACAGTGGCAGATCCTGAATAGGTAACTTTCGGTTTACCCTCTTTTCCCCGTTTGGTTGTAATGATAATAACACCACTGCCCGCACGTGCACCGTAAATAGCAGTAGAACTGGCATCCTTCAATACTTCAATTGATTCGATATCATTGGGGTTGATCGAGGCCAATATATTGTCAGTCGTACCATTATCACTGTTATAACCGACACTCACATTACCTGCATTACTTACAGGAAATCCATCCACAATAATCAACGGATCATTGCCTGCTCCGGTCGAAGCAGCTCCACGAATCCGAAACGTTGTGCCGCCACCAGGCTGGGCACTGATTGTATTTACCTGTAAACCTGCTGCTTTTCCGGCTAACGCATGGCTCACTGTAGATATCGTACTTAGGGGAGTATCGTCCATCTTCACTGATGCTACTGCACCGGTCAGGTCCTTTTTCTTCATTGTACCATAACCTACGACAACAACCTCATCCAAGGTTTTAGTATCTTCTTTCAGTAACACAGCCAATTGGTCCCGGTTTTTTACAGCAACATCCTGCTGTACATATCCAATATAGGTGATCTGCAATACTGCGTTACCCGGCACTTCCAACTCAAAACTTCCGTTCATATCGGTGATCACGCCTGTTGCCGTACCCTTTACCAATACGTTTGCTCCGATAATCGCTTCACCGCTGGCATCTTTCACAACTCCTTTTACCTTTTTGACTTTTGAAGCCGGCTTTTGTTCCACGGGAACAATCACAATGTAGTTACCGTTCTTTTTGTACGTATAACCCGTATCTTTCAGGATAGTTGCCAATATCTCCAGTACTTCGGTTTCTTTTTGATTCAACGAAACTTTACGAGAAACATTCAGGTGTGAATCATTATAAGCGATTTTATACTTCGAAGATGCTTCGATCTTTTCAAACGCTTGTTTCAACGACACTGTTCCATCCCGAAATGTTACTTTTTGGGCATGTACTTGCAGAGAACCCGCCAACATCAAACCAAGGCAAAAAGCTGCCACTCGGATTGATCGATTTTTGTTCATAATATTATTTTTTTTAGTTAAACAATAGCCGTCCTTTGGCGGCTTTTACAATAGGACAGTCTGTTGTTTAACTACACCCAACGATATAATGTTAACAAATAATAATATAGGCCAAGCCTTAATCTATATAAATATCTTTCCCCTCTATCTGGTATTCAAGTCCAGGGATCATTTCTTTAATCAACATCATAATATTCTCGATGGACTCATTAGGATAGAAATGAATAGTCAGATTATTGGATTGATAAATAGAAGTCTGCAAATGTACCTGAACCGAATAGGTACGTTCTATAGTCTGTATCACTTCTTTGAATGGACTATTACTGAAATACAAACCTCCACCTCTCCAATCAGAATAATCAGAAGCCTTCACGCGTTTTCTCTCTATATGTCCGGTGGACGGAATATAAACAATCTGATCATCCGGCTCCAACAAATAGGATGAATCGAAACGATTCAGCGACATACGGATAGATCCTTCTTCCAAAGTAGTCACTACCTTATCTATATTCGGATAAGCGTTTATATTGAATTCCGTACCAAGTACACTTACAGAAACAGAGTTCGTTTTTACAATAAATGGGCATTCTTTATCTTTTGTCACCGAGAAATAGCCTTCACCAGCCAGATAGACCTCACGTTCGTTTCCTATAAACGCAGACGGATAGATCAGCAAAGAACCGGAATTAAGCCAAACTTTCGATCGATCGGGTAAAGTGACTTGCTCCCGTTTTCCATTACTAACATAATATTGAATGAAAGTCACATTGCTAAGTTCGTTCTTAATGATAAGAGTTTCTTTGTATAAGTAAGCGGAACCGAACAATAGTAATAAGGGGACGATGATAGAAGCAGCAATCCAACTCCATCGGGGAATACGAAAATGCGAAAAAGAAGATTCCGATTTTAAAGAATCTCCTCCAATCTGTTGTTCCAGCTTTTCAAAAGCTCTCAGCGTTTGATGTTCATCCGCCTGTGGAAAACCGATCTGTTCCCAAATACCGGACAAGACCTCTTCTTTCTCTTGTCCGTTGTTTGTATCGGCCAGTCGTTGATGTACTCTTTCCACCACTCCGTCCGATGCCGGATAATGAAAAAAGTAAGTAATTATATTTTTTAAATAACTCATTCTACCACTAATTTATAATAGGACGCATAAATCCGGATATATCCCCAACCGTATTAACATAAATAGAGAAATATAAAGAATAACAAAGCATTTTTCAGTTCTTTCAACGCTAAGTTAAGATGGTTCTCAACAGTTTTTTTACTAATCTGCAACTTCTCCGCTATTTCTGCATTGGTCAGTCCGGCCTCCCGATTCAACCGAAAAATCATTTGCCGTTGAGGAGGCATATTCTCCACCACCATATCAATCAATAGCTGCAAGTCTTTAGCAACCAACTCTTCATAAGGAGTTGTGTCTGTAGACTCTTCTACCCATTCTGTCCCCTGACTATCCTGACGATTCTGCCGGGAACGCAAATAATTGAAAGTTGTATTTTTAGTCAAGACATACAGATAGGTTCCGAACACTTCTACTTCACAAAATTTCTCACGGTGCGTCCACAGTTTGAGAAAAACTTTGTGTCAAATCTTCGGCTTCACTCTCCGATTTAACCAGTCCCATTATAAAGAGCGCACCTTCGGATAATAACGCATAAACAATGCCTTAAACGCTATATGGCTTCCTTGGGAGAATTGGGAGACCAGTAATTTTTCTTCTGCGATTTCAGAATGCATTATTATCCACTTAAAAGATTAACTTAGACAAGTATCATATTATATATCAATACGTCGGCAAAATAATAAAACCTTAATATAATAATGTCATAAGTAGTTTTTCTAGGAAAAGTCCACAGAATCACAAGTCTATCTCCATAATTTCCAGCATTATCATGCCTTCAACCTTATCACAAAGCAACTCCCTTACCCGGTTCGCTCTGTACGGTCAATGTCCCTCCATGTGCTTCTACAAAGTCTTTCGAAATGGACAATCCCAAACCGCTACCCTGAACTTTAGTTCCCGGTACACGGAAATAACGATCAAAAATGCTTTGGTGATATCTTGGATCGATTCCTTTGCCAAAGTCTTGCACATAGAGCTCGATATACTCTTTTTTATGCCTTACGCCAATCACTACCCGGCCATTCTCTTTCGAATAGCGAATCGCATTGCTTAAAAGATTAGTAAGTACCCAAGCTATTTTTTCACTATCTACAAACAGTTTCGGTATCTTCTCTTGAGGATAGTCAACTTCTATTTGTATATTAAACTTATCAGCCTGTACCTGATTGGCCTTGATGGCGTACTCAATCAGTTCGATAGGTTTCGTAATTTTAGGCATCATTTGAAGCTTGCCGGCTTCCACCTGCGTCATGTTCAGTAACTCTCCGGTAATATCGAGTAAGCGCTGGCTATTGTCCCTTATATTCTTCGATAATTGTTCTTGTTCGCCATTCAAAGAGCCCACTCTTTTGTCCTCCAGCAATTGAAGACTCATCATTATGGCAGAAATAGGAGTCTTCAGTTCGTGGGAAATGGTAGAGATAAAAGTGGTTTTTGCAGAATCGAGTTCTTTGAACTCTGTAATATTTTTCAGCAAGATAACGTCTCCCAGGTTTCGAGCCTCTCCTTCTTCTGCCGCCGCATTCTCAATCGGAATATACGAGGCTTGGAAATAGCTTTCTTTATTGTCCGCATAGATTTTTAAAGGTTCATTCTTCTCACCGGGAGTCACCAACTCACGTATCAGCCTGCGAAGCAAATCATTCTTCAGAGAAAGTTCTTCGGCGGACTTCCGGATTACATTCTCACGCTTCATATTGAGTACATTCAATGCTTCATTATTGATAAAAAGAATTTCCCGTTCGGTATTTAAGCCGATAATCGGCTCATGAATACTGTTAACAACGGCTTCAAGGAATTTTTTTGCAGAAAGAATATCAGCCAATGTACTGTCACGATACTCTGTCAGTTTCTCAGCCATGCGGTTAAAACTATCCGAAACTTCCCTGAACTCTTCGTATCCTCTCATATCCAATCTCTTTTCATAATTATGATTGGCTATTTCCAAGATACCACAAGTCAGTTCTTTTACCGGCCTATTAATAGAACGGGGTAGCCAGATAAGCAGGACCAAACCCGTGAGGATACAAATGCCACCTGTTACGGAGATCCATAAGAGCGCACGCTCCAAAGCAGGCATGGCAACCGGACTATCAGGTTCCGTGGCCGTTAGAATCTGAAGGTTTACTACTGAAAGTGTTACCAGTAAAATAATCATTCCGGCCAATATTCCAATGCCGAAAAGTAGTTTGGTTTTTATATTCATAATGGATAACTAAGACTAAATCATTTTTTTATGCAAGTATAATCAAATCTATGTTCGCTTGTGCCAGATTATTTAAAATCTGCGATATTTCAGCACGCTACACAATGCTCCCGGCAGGCGAAGGCCTGGGGAACCCATGCAAACAGTGGATATCTGTTTCTCCTTACAAACCTGCACAATGCTGCCTAATATATCTTTCGACTGTACCTGGACGACTTCCCCACCCAACTCAGTCACCAACTTAAAATGATTCAGCAGATGTCTCTGGCTGGCCAAATCGATACGTTCCATGCTTTCTTTGGGAACTTGTACGTAAAGAGCGACAAACGAGGTATTATATCGGGTAGCCAAACGGGCTACTTTCCTTATAATACGGCGGGGCGTCTTCTCTTGGCTACTGATGCACGCCATAAACTTTTCATGACGAACTCCCAAACCAATACCCATCACAACCTCATTCTCTACTTTCTTTTCCACTCGCAAGGCAACCTCCTTCAGTGCAAGTTCACGGAGTTGCAGGATATTCTCGGTCTTAAAGAAATTATTGAGTGCAGTCTGTATTTTTTCCGGCTTATATATCTTTCCTGCTTTAAGTCTGGTTATCAGTTCTTCGGCCGTAAGATCAATATTTACGACCTCATCGGCCTCTTGAAGAACGCTATCGGGAATACGTTCCTTCACTTCAATACCTGCGATATCTTGCACCTCTTCATTCACACTCTCGATGTGCTGAATGTTGACTGCCGAAATCACATTAATCCCTTCATCAAGCAGTGTCATCACATCTTGCCAACGTTTCTCATTCAAGCTTCCTTCCACATTGGTATGTGCCAGTTCGTCTACAATTACAATTTCGGGATGAATACGGATAATCGCTTCCAGATCCATCTCCTCGAGCTCTTTCCCCTTATAAAACAGTTTCCTGCGCCGGATAACAGGTAAACCTTTCAACAGGGCTTCCGTCCCGGCACGACCATGTGTCTCAATATATCCGATCCGGACATCCACCCCGTTATCAATCAGATCATGTGCTTCCTGGAGCATCCGGTACGATTTGCCCACACCGGCAATCATACCGATATAAACCTTAAACTTGCCACGACGGGATTTTTTTATCAAGTCGAGGAAATGCTGTACACTTTCTTCTCTATCCATCTTTTCTTCAATTTTTATACTGCATAACCCGTAACAGTATCGCTACTGCCACGGGTTGACTAACCACTTTTTAAATTCCTAAGTTATATCTGATTTCATGGCTTTAAAGTAATACCAAACACTAAATGCGCATCTTCCATACGGGGATTCCAAACAGCCTGTGCAAATACAGGCAAAGCAAACTTATCAGTGAACCTGATCTGAGTAGTTCCTTTCAAAGCAACATTGGTTACGGCAAACCCATCACAATTGTATTGGGGAGCGGCATAAGGAACCATTCCACACGTTACGTTTAAATCCACCATTCTCACTCTGAAGGGATAGTTGAATTCAACATAAGACGAATAATTCTGGCCTCCCTCCGCATTCTTATCTTGCCCTGCAAACATGGTATACCATGCAACAGACAAAGGAAATGTTTCGGACTGCACAGTATAAGCCACTCCTGCCTCAAAGTGGTGAGCCGTTTCATGACTCTTAAAATTAAAGTATTTACGTGCTCCCTGTCCTGCCCACCACAAGTCGGCAACCGATACGGTCAGACCGGAACGACCTAATGTGTATGCAGCCGTCAGATCGATCTCCTTGGCGGCAGCTCCTGCCGAAGCAGAAGTTCCGTCAAAATCGGTGGAGCCCCATGCGGTCAATGAAAAGTTTCCGACACTAAATCCCAAAGTCGGCTGGATACTCGCTCCTGTCTGATACATTCCGCGCCAGACATATGAACTTACGAGATCTCCCTGAACATTAAACTGTTGGGCATTCGCGTTCATACTTCCCCAGAAGCACATCATTCCAATCACCATCAAGGCTAAAATCGTGTTTTTATTTATGACATTTTTCATCTTTACTTTCTATCTGTTTTTTAACTCTTCCAGAGCTATATTCAACTTTAATACATTTACTTTCTCGGTTCCGAATATTCCCAGCAACGGCTTCTCTACAGCTTTATCTACGACTCTTCTCACCTCTTCCACATCCATGCCACGTGCCTGCGCCACTCTTTTCACTTGTACATAAGCACTCTGTGGAGTGATGTCCGGATCCAGTCCCGAGGCACTGGCTGTCACCATCTCGGCAGGTACATCCTTGCGTGCCAGATACGGATGATGAATGAGGAAAGTATCGATGCGTGCCTCCACCTCTGCCAGATATTCAGGATTGGTCGGCCCTTTATTGCTACCTGCCGAACTGGTTGCATCATAGCCATCACCGGCACATGAGGGGCGTCCCCAAAAATATTTTTCTTCCGTAAAAGTCTGTCCTACATTGGCAGCCCTACCACTTTTCCGTTTAAGGTAACTACTTCTGCATTTCCCCGGTTAGGACCGGCTACCTGTGCAAACAGCCACAGCACGAGGATATAAAATACAGAGAAGAATACACAAAAGACGAGAGTTATCTTGATAGATTTTAATAATGTTTTCATTGCTTAAATATTTAAAAGAATAAACTGACAACCAAATCGATTAACTTGATTCCGACAAAGGGAACGATCACTCCTCCTAACCCATAGATTAAAAGGTTCCGACGGAGCAAAGCCGATGCACCGATCGGTTTATATTGTACTCCTTTCAGCGCCAATGGTATCAGGATAGGGATAATGATGGCATTGAATATGACAGCAGAGAGTATAGCACTTTCCGGACTATGCAGATTCATAATATTGAGCGCACCCAACTCTGGAATAGCCACCATAAACAAAGCAGGTACAATGGCAAAGTATTTTGCCACATCGTTGGCAATAGAGAAAGTAGTCAGGGTTCCACGAGTCATCAGCAACTGCTTTCCGATTTCCACAATCTCTATCAATTTAGTCGGGTCATTATCGAGGTCGACCATATTGCCGGCCTCCTTGGCTGCCTGCGTACCGCTATTCATTGCCACACCGACATTTGCCTGCGCCAATGCAGGAGCATCATTCGTTCCGTCTCCCATCATCGCCACCAACTTACCGGACTGTTGTTCTTTACGGATGTATTCCATCTTGTCTTCAGGCTTTGCCTCAGCTATAAAGTCGTCCACTCCCGCCTTTTCAGCAATGTACTTGGCGGTCAAAGGATTGTCACCGGTTACCATCACTGTCTTCACTCCCATCTTGCGCAGACGTTCAAAACGTTCCTGAATGCCCGGTTTTATAATATCCTGCAACTCGATAACTCCGGTCACCTTCCGGTCGACACACACTACCAGCGGTGTACCTCCATTACCAGAGATCTCACTGATCACTTCTTCTATTTCTTTCGGGAATTTATTCCCGGCTGCTTCCGTAATCTTACGGATCGCATCGAACGCTCCTTTACGTATCTGTGTGCCATCGGCCAGATCAACACCCGAACATTTGGTTTCAGCCGTAAACTGAATCATCCGGGCACCGGCCGTCTGAAGACTCCGCATCCGTACCCCCGATTCACGTCCTAACTCTACAATAGATTTACCCTCGGGCGTCTCGTCCGAAAGCGAAGCCAACAGACAGGTTGTTACAAACTCCCGCGGACCGACTCCCGGTGCCGAATGGAATTTCGTTGCCCTGCGGTTACCAATCGTAATAGTACCGGTTTTATCAAGCAACAGTGTATCGATATCTCCTGCCGTCTCCACCGCTTTACCCGACTTTGTAATCACATTGGCACGCAATGCACGATCCATACCGGCAATACCGATGGCAGAAAGTAATCCTCCGATAGTAGTCGGAATCAAACAGACAAACAGAGAGAGGATGGCTGCAATCGAGATAGCTGTTCCCGGATGTTCAAGACTGGTATAGTCAGCAAACGGGATCAGAGTAACACATACGATGACAAAGACCAGTGTAAAGCCTGCCAACAAAATGGTCAGGGCTATCTCGTTCGGCGTCTTCTGCCTGCTTGCGCCTTCGACCAACGCAATCATTTTGTCAAGAAAGCTTTCGCCCGGTTGCTGTGTGACCAATACCTTGATATGATCTGAAAGCACTTTGGTACCACCGGTCACAGAGCTTTTATCTCCACCCGCCTCACGGATCACCGGAGCAGATTCACCGGTAATGGCACTTTCGTCAATGGAAGCCAATCCTTCAATAATCTCTCCATCGGCAGGGATCGTATCACCGGCTTCACAAACAAAACATCCCCCTTCTTCAGTTTAGAACTACTTACGGTCTGAACCTTGTCTCCTATTACCAGTTTAGCAGGAGTCTCTTCACGCGTTTTGCGTAAGCTGTCGGCTTGTGCTTTACCACGGGCTTCGGCTATTGCTTCAGCAAAATTGGCAAACAACAAGGTCACAAACAAAATTAAGAACACACACAAATTATATCCGAAAGTACCATATTCCGGAGTGAAGAGAGAGAGTAACGTTACCACCAGCATAATAACGGTAACCACTTCTACCGTAAACATAATCGGGTTCTTTATCATCATTCGCGGATTCAACTTCACAAACGACTGCCTGATACTTTCTATTACTTGCTCCTTTTGAAACATAGAAGCTGACATCTTATTTTTCATAACTTTATTATCCTGCTATTCTTATAAACTTAAATGTTCGGCGATTGTACTCAACGCATGTACAGGGAAGAAAGACAAAGCTGCAACAATGAAAATGACGGCAAAAGTCATTACTGCAAAGTCACAGTATCCGTTTTCAAGGTACCGGCACTCGGGAATAAACTTTTTGAGCCAATAGTCCTGCAATGGCTACCTGTCCGACAATCGGAATAAACCGACTCAGGATAAGTACAATGCCACATGTCCAGTTCCAGAAATATGTATTATCACCCAGTCCCTCGAAACCCGAACCATTGTTGGCAGCCGATGAGGTGTATTCGTAAAGCTGCTCGCTGAGACCATGAAATCCGAGATTGTTCAGCCATCCGCCCTCACTCTCCACAAAATCGGGGTGATGTGTATAGACGTAACTTGAGATGGCTGTAAATACCAGAATTACAAACGGATGCAACAAAGCGACGAAGGTTGCTATTTTCATTTCCCGGGCTTCTACCTTCTTACCCAGAAATTCCGGCGTACGCCCCACCATCAGTCCGCTGATAAAAACGGCCATGATAATAAAGGTATAATAGTTCAGCCATCCTACACCAACACCGCCAAACCAAGTATTGATCTGCATATTCAGCATCTCGACCATTCCACTGAGCGGCATAGTCGAATCGTGCATCCCATTGACCGAACCATTGGAAGTAACCGTTGTGGTGACACTCCATAGGGCTGTGGCTCCGGCTCCAAGCCGTACCTCTTTTCCTTCCATCGCACCATGATCCTGGGCAATTCCCATTTCGCTGATACGCGGATTACCTCCCATCTCCTGACCGACATTGATAAAGACACCTGCCAGATAAGCAAACAGCATCACTCCAAAGATACTATATCCCAACTTCCTGCGATTGGTATAAAAGCCCAAGGCCAATACCATCGCCATCGGAATGATCAGGATCGACCAACACTCTACCATATTAGTCAGATAGGTAGGATTCTCCAACGGATGCGAAGAATTGACACCAAAATAACCACCACCATTGGTTCCTAATTGTTTAATGGGAACAATCGCAGCCGTAGGTCCCTGGGATACCATCTGCTCCTGTCCTTCGAGTGTAGTCAGTTGCATCCGACCGTCAAAGCCCATCGGTGTTCCCTGCAAAATCAGAATGAAACCTACCACCAATGAAAGCGGTAACAGAATACGTGTGCAACTGATCACCAGAAAGTGCCAAAAGTTACCAATCGTTTGAGTGCTCTTGGCAGCCATACTTTTCATAACTCCGGCCATGGCAGCCATTCCTGTGGCAGCAGTGATAAACTGGAACAGCATGATGACAAACAATTGAGTGAAATAAGTCAGACCACTCTCACCGCTGTAGTGTTGCAAATTACAGTTTACCATAAAACTGATGCAAGTATTGAATGCCTGGTCAGGTGTTTGAGCCCCGTTTCCGTCGGGATTGAGCGGAAGCCAACCTTGCGATACCAGTAACACCATTCCCCATACAAACCAAAATGCATTCAGGATCAGTAACGCCTTGAGGAACTGTTTCCAGTTCATCTCCTCCTGCGGATTAATACCACATATCTTATAAATCACTCGCTCTATAGGCGCTATGAAGTCCGACCAAGTCTTCTCTCCCTTATAAACCCGGGCTATGTAACGTCCCAACGGATAAGCTAATACCACCATCAGGACAATCTGCACCGCCACTCCTAAAATTTCTGTATTCATTGCTTTATTTTCAAATTAAAACTTCTCTGGACGAATGAGCACATACGTCAAATAACTGAAAAGTATGATACCTACTACAAATAGTGTTGTGTACATAAAATAAATTCTCCTCTCTAAATTGTTTCAAACCAGTCAACGCATTTCCAAAATAGCCAGAAGCAGGCAAACCCGCTCAACAGGCAGAAAATAAATGAAACTGTTATTCCCATGTTTTTTACCTTTTAATTAAAATGTTTATACTTATGTTTTTACCTGTAACTCTTCATGCCAAATGCGTGCCAGAAACAGTCAAGGATAAGATAAGTCACTATCATACAGAGATATAAAACAAATAGGGTATCTTCGTCTTGTACGAAGATACCCTATCATTATGAAAAGGTTCGTTTTATTTTGAAAAGGAAAGAAGCATAAAACTCAGGCAACGATATTCACGCGCGACTCAGAGCTTATATTCTTCTATTTTTCGGTATAAAGTAGTCAATCCGATTTTCAGTAAACGTGCTGCTTCTGTTTTATTGCCTTTAGTATACTCCAATACCCTCGCTATATGCCTGCGTTCCATAGCCGAAAGTTCAAAGCTGCCCGGCATTCCTTCGTCGGATTTCTCGTAGTGGCTGTTCTGTATTTCCAACGGGAGATCGTCTACATCCAGACGGTCGCCCTCACAAACGATCAGGCTGCGTTCGATTACATTACGTAATTCGCGGATATTTCCTTTCCAGGGTTGTTGGCATAGGGCCTCCAGATAAGCGGGAGCAATCCTATTGACCGGATGTGAAAGTTTTTCGGAGAAGGAACGGACAAACGATTCAGCCAGTATCTTAATATCTCCCGTACGTTCACGCAAAGGCGGAAGATGTACCTGAAACACGGAGAGCCGATAGAACAGATCTTCACGAAAACGTCCCACAGCTATCTCGGCAGGTAAATTACGGTTTGTAGCAGCAATGATACGCACATCAATGTGGGTCGGCTTCGTGTCACCTATCTTGATGTATTCGCCGGTTTCGAGGATACGCAACAGCTTGGCTTGCAACTCAAAAGCCATCTCACCGATTTCATCCAAAAAGATTGTTCCGTTATTGGCTTCTTCAAAAAGTCCCTTCTTATCTTTCAACGCACCGGTAAAGGAACCCGCCTTATGCCCGAACATCTCGCTCTCCAGCAACTCTTTACTAAACGAAGAGCAGTTAACTGCCACAAAGTTTTGCCGGGCACGCTTACTACTATAATGTATGGACTGGGCAAACACCTCTTTTCCGGTTCCCGTCTCACCCGTCAGCAATACAGGTACATCAGTCACCGATACCTTACGGGCTAACGAAACCGCTTCTTTCAATGCTTTCGATTCACCGAGTATGGAATCGAACGAATACATCAGTCCCATCTTCTTCTCCAGTTTGTCCAGGCGGATATTCATCCGTGCCTTTTCTACAGCGCGACTGATCAGGGGAATGATTTTATTGTTATCATCCCCCTTCGTTATGTAATCGAAAGCTCCGTTCTTGATTGCTTGCACACCATCAGGTATGTTTCCATGTGCCGTCAGCAGAATAATCTCTACTCCCGGAGATTTTTTCTTCATCTCCGTCACCAGATCCACCCCGTTTCCATCCGGCAGAAATACATCACACAAAGCCACGTCGGGCATTTGAAGTTCCAATTGTCTGAGTGCTGTCTTACAATCGCCGGCCTGACACACTTCGTAACCTTCAAGTTCCATCATACGTGCCAGCAGACCACGAATCTGCACTTCGTCATCAATAATCAGAATTTTACTCATATCTGATAAGTTAAAATGTGAATGGTAAAAAACAGGGTGTGCAAATATAATGGTTTTCTGCTACAACGCAAATGATCGGACTGCTGAAAAATAAAATTCCGAATGGCATGTCTTTTGAACTTTATTCATGACCCAGCGCCCGATAATCTTCCCTACCCTTTTTGATCGCTCAGAAGCGGTTTTAACGGGTAAGGAATCATCTGAACAGGAAATGCCACCTTTTCATTTTGATAAAACAAACTAAAATGAAAAGGAGACAGATAAGAAAAAGAATCGTATAACTAAAAAAAATAGAGAAATGAAAATCTACAAATTCGGTAAGATTCCCACAGGCTCAGTACAGGAAATGAAAGGAATGCTCCGCCTGATTGACAACAGTATCCCCAAAATAATCGTTCTGTCCGCCACTACAGAGACTACGGAACGTCTGGCCGGAATAGTTGCCCATCTTTTCAACAGAGATACAGAACAGGCGCATGACGAGATAAGCAGGCTTGAATTCAGGTTTATCGATTTCGCCAACGAACTATTCAATGACGAATCGATCAAGCAACAGGCGGTCGATTCCATCATCGATCGTTTCCGGACTCTATGGAACTTTACCCGCCAACGTTTTACATCTGTCGACGAGAAAGACATACTGGCGCAGGGAGAATTTATCAGCAGTATGCTAGTCAGCCTCTATCTGAAAGAGCAGGGAATCAACAACCGACTACTCAACAGCCTCGACTTCATGCGACTGGCTCCGGAAGAAGAACCGGACATGGAATACATCGGTACAAAGCTACACTTGCTCTTGGCAGAGCATAAGTCGACCAATGTATTTCTTACTCAAGGACATCTTTGCCGGAATGCTTACAACGAAACCTGTTACTTGAAACAAGGCGGAGATGATGTTTCAGCCACACTGATCGGAGCCGCTCTTCAGGCACAAGAAGTATGTCTGTGGACAGACAGCAAAGAGTTGCACAGTTGTGACCCGCGCTTTGTGAAGCATCCGGCAATGGTGAAGCAGCTCAGTTTCGACGAAGCCGAGCAACTGGCCTATTGCGGCTGGACGGGATTCAACCCTCACTGCATCCTGCCCGCAAGAGAAAACAACATACCGATACGTTTGCTATGTTCGATGGAGCCTGCAGAAGGAGGAACTTTGATTTCAAATTCACAAAGCGGAGAAAACATAAAGGCCATTACCGCCAGAGACAATATTTATTACATTAAATTCCAATCGAACCGAACGTTACGCCCCTATCTGTTCATCAGCAAAATATTCGATACTTTTGCCAAATACCACACTTCCCTGTGCCTGTTCGCCTCGTCCGGTTCTGATGTATCTGTTGCCATCAACGACAAAGAGCGTTTATCGCATATACTCCACGAACTCTCACGATATGCAGTCACGGTGGTAAAAGACCACATGTGCATCCTTTCGGCCATAGGTAACATGCAGTGGCAATGCGCCGGATTTGAAGCCCGAATCATAAATGCTTTGGCCACCATCCCGATCCGAATGATCTCTTATGGCAGTAATAACAACAATGTTTCACTTGTCATCAGGGCAGAAGATAAGAGAGAAGCATTGCAACGACTGAACGACACGCTGTTCGCTCCCTGCCATGCAAATCCTTCTCAGATACATGTTCCGACATTAAAACACAGTTAGCAAAACACTACGGGCCGGCAGTCTTCTCCTTTAATGGGAGATTGAACAACATGGGGATGTTTGGGTGCAAAACATCCCCATGTTGTATATAAGAACATCCCCATGTTATCACACACAACATCCCCATGTTTTAATATCTAACATACCTGTATCACTCCACAGACGATAAGGAGATAGTAGTATATCTTTTGGTGTAACTGCACTTCCGTAAGTAAGATAACCCATACTTGTTAATTTTTTAAGCTTTTCCATGAACCTTTTTAAGTCGGCAAACGTTTATTTCCATAGGAAACTATTTTAAAACGAAAATATATTCAAATGAAGATTATTATTATTGGAGGCGTAGCAGGAGGAGCTACTACTGCAGCCCGTATCAGACGTTCGGACGAAACAGCGGAAATCATCTTGTTGGAAAAAGGAAAGTACATATCTTATGCCAACTGCGGACTGCCCTATTATATAGGGGACGTTATCGAAGAGCGTGAGAAACTATTCGTACAGACTCCCGAAGCTTTCGGAGTACGTTTCAGGGTAGACGTGCGTACCGAGAATGAAGTTATTTTTATCGACCGGAAGAAAAAGACAGTAACCGTCCGCCTTAAGAGTGAAGACACTTACGAGGAGAGTTATGACAAACTGTTAATATCCACCGGTGCATCTCCTGTACGCCCACCATTACCGGGCATTGACTCAACCGGCATCTTTACTTTGCGGAATGTAGCAGACACCGACCGCATTAAAGCATATGTCAACAATCGGCCTCCCCGCCGGGCTGTCGTGATCGGGGCCGGATTCATCGGACTGGAAATGGCAGAAAACCTGCATGCACTGGGAGCGCAAGTATCTATTGTCGAGATGGGCAACCAGGTGATGGCACCTATTGACTTTTCAATGGCAGCACTGGTTCATCAACATTTGATGGAGAAAGGTGTCAACTTATACCTGGAGCAAGCTGTCGCATCGTTTGAGCAAGCAGGCAAAGAAGTGAAGGTAGTCTTCAAGAACGGACAATCCATCCTGGCGGATATCGTGATTCTATCTATCGGCGTGCGCCCGGAGACAACGCTGGCAAGAGCTGCCGAACTTACGATCGGTGAAGCGGGAGGTATCGCAGTAAATGATTATTTGCAGACTTCCGACGAGTCGATCTATGCCATCGGTGATGCCATTGAATTCCGCCATCCCATTACGGGCAAACCTTGGCTGAACTATCTTGCCGGACCCGCCAACCGACAGGGACGTATTGTTGCCGACAACCTGCTGGGTGCACAGATTCCTTATGAAGGAGCCATCGGTACCTCCATCGCAAAAGTATTTGACATGACAGTAGCCTCAACCGGACTTCCGGGAAAGCGGTTAAAGCAGGCGGGCATTGTATATGCATCTTCAACCACTCATCCGGCCTCGCATGCAGGATACTATCCGGACGCTATGCCGATGAGTATCAAAATAACCTTCGATCCCCAAACAGGCAAGTTGTATGGCGGCCAAATTGTGGGGTATGATGGCGTGGACAAACGAATTGACGAACTTTCTCTTGTCATCAAACACGAGGGAACGATCTATGACCTGATGAAAGTGGAGCAGGCGTATGCACCTCCTTTCTCTTCGGCAAAGGACCCCGTAGCCATCGCCGGTTATGTAGCCGAAAACATCATCCTCGGCAGAGTAAAACCCGTATACTGGCGCGACCTGAGAGATATCGAACTGAAAGATGTGTTCCTGCTGGATGTGCGTACACCAGACGAATTTGCATTGGGTTCACTGCCCGGAGCAGTAAATATACCATTGGATGAAATACGTGACCGTATTGCTGAACTTCCTTCGAACAAGCCAATCTACACCTTCTGCGCCGTAGGGCTGAGAGGATATCTTGCTTACCGCATCCTGATCCAGCACGGTTTCAAAGAAGTATATAACCTCTCCGGCGGATTGAAGACCTATCGTGCTGCTACCGCTCCCATCATCTTGCACGAAAATGAAGAAACAGACGACACGCCTTCTGCGCAAGACAGCCCGGCGAAACCTTCTGTGGGAGCTGAGGCACCCCAAACTACAACGGCTGCAAATCCTAAGACAATCCGGGTGGATGCCTGCGGATTACAATGTCCGGGCCCGGTCCTAAAGATGAAGAAAACAATGGATACGCTTGTTCCGGGCGAGAGAGTTGAAATTGTGGCTACAGACCCGGGATTCTCGCGGGATGCTGCCGCATGGTGCAACTCTACCGGAAATAAATTTATCTCCAAGGATAGTACCGGTGGGAAATCGGTAGTAGTCATTGAGAAAGGCGAACCCCAGGCTTGTAACCTGACTACGACATGTGACAGCAAAGGTAAAACTCTGATTATGTTCAGTGACGACTTGGACAAGGCACTTGCCACTTTCGTCCTGGCCAACGGCGCAGCTGCCACCGGACAAAAAGTAACTATCTTCTTTACTTTCTGGGGGCTGAATGTGATTAAGAAATTGCATAAGCCCAAAGTGGAGAAAGACATTTTCGGCAAGATGTTTGGTACAATGCTCCCATCCAGTTCGCTGAAACTGAAACTTTCTAAAATGAGCATGGGAGGTATGGGTGGAAAGATGATGCGATACATCATGCACCGGAAAGGCATCGACTCACTGGAATCCCTACGGCAGCAGGCTCTGGAGAACGGGGTGGAGTTTATTGCTTGCCAAATGTCGATGGATGTGATGGGAGTAAAACGTGAAGAGTTGCTTGATGAAGTTACGGTAGGCGGAGTAGCCACTTATATGGAACGTGCCGATAATGCTAACATCAATCTGTTTATTTAATAAGGAAGTATGAATACAATATGTAAGATGCGCGATATCTACAAAGCACTCTCCATTTTCGAAACGGCATTTGAAGAGGTGTATGGAATATCGCTGAACGAAGCAATGGTGCTATGTGCGTTGCGCGAAGCCGGAAAGGAAATTACCTCGACTGCTATAGCCGAACGAACGGAAATGGCTCCGTCGCATACGTCGAAAGTCATCCGTGCGGTAGAAGATAAAGGACTCATCCGACGGGCATTGGGTGAAGTAGACAAACGCCAGATGTACTTCAGCCTCACAGAGGCAGGCAAGAAGCGTTTAAACGAACTGGATCTGGACAAAGTAGAGATACCGGAAATGTTAAAACCACTGATATAAGTTTGTAACATCAGAGGTCACCACAGGTTACACGGATTATCACAGATCACCCATACAGACAGTCATCCATTTGACCTTCATCTGTACAGGTTTGTGTAATCTGTGGTGAAAACACCTCTGTAACTTTTCTATTCATCTACAAAGGGGCAAGAATGGGATCACTCTTCCAACCACTTCTTTATCAACCCGATGGCTTCTTCTTTCTCTTTTTGAGGCAAAGTGTGAATACGAGCCATGTGGCTACCCTTCGGCTGTACAAACACATGAATATTCTTTTTTCCCTTCAGCCAGGTGACTCCGGCTGCTGTCCACGGATCATACTGCCCATAAATAAAAATCATTTTCGGATCATTCTCTTTCAAAAAACGGGTTATCTTGTAACTCAGAGTCTCGTCAAATTCCATATCTGCAAGCTCTTCGGGGATCATCAAACGGCGAAGATAATCTTTACTTGTTCCAATTGAAAGATACTCCCGGAACGGACGAATATCATATCCATAATATCCCAATTCACGTGCCGCCTGGACAAAGAACGAAGTATTAGATCCCTCTTTCACAAAATAGGACGGTGCACTGATAGCAACCAAATGATCGAACAGCTCCTTGTCTGAAGCAGAAACTGACGGAATCCGGCTGACCGGAATACCCCACTGCCAAAGTGAAAAAGAATACTCAAGCACCGTATAATCATAAATGTCCTCTACAGGCGCACGGAACTGCAACTTCCTCACCGAACAGTATTTTTAAAGTGAGGCAGTAAAGCAGCTTTACGCTTCAATACCTCCATCTGGAAATCTTCCACCTTTTGACGATCATCGGGCATAGCTACTGTTCGCAGAAAAGGCTCATGACGCCCATCTTCGACCGAACGGCAAAGTGGAGCCACATAAGGAACCGTAATATCTATATCATCCGGAAAGTAAGTACGATAAAGCATCGCTGTCTGTCCTCCTTTACTGATTCCGGTAGCAATCCATTTTCCCGGATAAATGGAACGAAAAGCCTCACGAATAGCATGCAGATCCCTGGCAGAATTCCAGGCTGTCAGATACTTCCAGTCTTTCGGTTTAGGGGTCGATTCAAGGAAATAGCGATGTTCTACTGCAATGATATTGGTATTGAACAGCTTAGACAGTTCCTCGTAATATCCGGGATTCAAGGAACGAGCAGCTCCGTAGCCTTCAGTTACCATCAGTGTCGGCCGGTCATATCCCACATGCGCAACGATAACCCGCTGGCTGAAAGATCCTTTTTCGGGATGACTATGATCTAATGGCTGTTTGAAACGTAACAAATACTTTTCCGCAAAGAGAGAGGTCTCTAACGATTGGGTACGGATGATAAGGGTAATTGTATTCAACTTCGTCAGCAAATCCGACTTTGCTGATAAAGGAAGAGTTATGGACAGCAAAAGAATGAAAAGGGAAAGTGTCTGCCAGATGCGTAGGTTCTTCATATTTATTTCGGTTTTAATTTTGTACAAAGATAGATCTTTCACCAAAGCCTCCAAGTAATCATACTGCATTTTAACATTATTCTTTGCGAACCTTTTAACAAGAGTCTTGTTATTTTCTGCAAACGCCTTAAGGTACCAGGGCAAGATTTTTTTAATTAACCTAAACATTATAAAGATATGAAGAGATTAATTCCCATCTTATTGGCGGTCTTTGCATTCGCAGCCTGCGAAAAAGACCCTGACATGGACAAATTGGACAATGACTATTTGGTTTACACCAACTACGACAAGAAAGCTGACTTCAAACAATTCAGCACGTACTACATCCCTGACAGCGTTCTCGTCATCGGAGATAAAAAAGATCCGGAATACTGGAAAGGTGAAGCAGCAGAAGCTATCATCAATGCGTACAAAGAAAACCTGAATAGTAAAGGTTTTACATATACAGACAATAAAGATGCTGCCGACCTGGGTATACAGGTAAGTTACGTTCAAAGTACTTATTACTTCACCGATTACGGACAACCTGAGTGGTGGTGGAACTATCCCGGATACTGGGATGCACCTTACTGGGGTAATTGGGGCGGCATTGGTATTATCCGTATGTTGTAAACTATAGCATTACAACCAACTCATTCCTTACTGAGATTATGAACCTGAAAGCTCCTGAGGGTGAAAAAAAAACTCCCCGTTTTGTGGAGCAGCTTCCTGAGCGGACCTGCAAGCTATTCCGGTAAAGTGAACCAAACTCTGGTTGTTCGCGCAATCAATCAGTCGTTTGCACAGTCACCCTATCTCACTAACAAATAATTTAATCAAGAACCGTTATGAAAACAATGAAATATATTTCTCTTAGAGTACTGGCCATAGCGGCCCTTGCTCTGGCCTTTGCCATGCCGGCCAAGGCACAGTTATCAGATAATGGATACGCTAACGTGGACTGGCAGTTCAACGCACCACTGAAAAATCACTTTGCCGATAAAGCCAGCGGATGGGGTATGAACTTCGAAGGCGGTTACTTTGTGACTCCTAATCTCGGACTCGGACTCTTTATGAACTACAGCAGTAACCACGAATACTTCCCACGCGCAACTTTCCCTGTTGGCGAAGGAACCGTGAATACTGACCAGCAACATACCATCTTCCAGTTACCTTTTGGTGCCGCTGCACGTTATCAAATGAATCGTGGCGGAGCATGGCAACCTTATTTCGGTGTCAAGCTGGGTGCCAATTATGCGAAAGTACGTTCTAACTACAATATGTTCGAAACCCGCGATAATACTTGGGGATTCTACGTATCACCGGAAATCGGTCTTAACGTATACCCTTGGGCTTACGGTCCGGGTCTGCATATCGCCGTTTACTACAGCTATGCTACCAACAAGGCCAATGTGCTGACTTACAATGTAGACAAGCTGAACAACTTCGGCTTCAGGGTAGGTCTTGCCTTCTAAAAAGAGCAGAGGTACCTGACTATATATACAAAAGAGGCTGTTATATCACATGACAGCCTCTTCCTTTTTAAAAGCAATACATAGTATGCTTGCCTTTCATTTGACAACTTTATCAATCACTATTTATCTAAATAAAGGCCAATTGGAATCTTCTATATGGGCTTCTTTCATAATCGCTTTCAATTCATCCGCTTTCTCGGGATATTGATTCAGCACATTGTACTTCTCCGACGGATCAGAAGCCAGGTTGTATAATTCGTAATAGGGCTTATTTCCCCGTATATTCATGTGAACAAGCTTCCAGTCACCTTTGCGGACTGCCTGACGCCCATTCATCTCAAGAAATTCGAAATAAAGATATTCATGTTCTTTCTGTCCTTTACGGTTTTGTAACAGAGGAAGTATACTGACACCATCCATATTCCGGGTATCCGCTTTCGGATTCAACACTTCCCTGAAAGTGGGCATTAAGTCCCAGAATGAACACATGAAATCGGTTTCCGTACTGGGTTGTACGTGTCCGGGCCACGATATGATCATGGGTACACGGATACCACCTTCGTACACGTCACGTTTATACCCGCGCCATATGCCATTACTGTTGAAAAAGTCCGGATCGGCACCACCCTCCATATGAGGACCATTATCACTCGAAAAGATGATAATGGTATTATCGTATACTCCCATATCTTTCAACTTCTGTACAATCTGCCCTACATATACATCCAACCGATAGACCATTGCAGCAAATGTAGCGTGCGGATAGAACTGAGTACAATACCCTCCTTTACGGAAAGCAGGACTTCCAGGCTCCACTCCACGATAAGGCTTCTCGGGGTACTTCCCACGAAACTTCTTAATAATACTATCTTCAGGTACTATCAGTTCGGCATGCGGAATAATGGTAGGATACCACATAAAGAAAGGTTGATCTTTCTCCTTAGTGGCTTCATCCAGAAAAGCCAATGCTTTAGAGTGAATCAGGTCCTGCGAATAAGTACCCTTCCCATATTGCACATTGAGATTATTGTCCGGCAAATCTACCCGTTTATCGTTGTCCCACAAATGATCGGGATAATAGCTGTGTGCCAGCAACTGGCAATTATATCCGTAAAACTGATCGATTCCCTGTTTGTAAGGGTCCCCCGCGGAACCGATATAGCCAAGCCCCCATTTACCAAAGGCACCTGTACGATAACCGGCATTACGGAAATCATTGAAAATAGTCTGTGAGTTTTCCGGCAATGGGAATTGTCCTTCCGGAGCAAGCTCTTTATTTCCACGGATAGCCGTATGCCCGCTATGGGTTCCGGTTATCAGACACGAACGTGAGGGAGCACTAACCGTTGTTCCCGAATAACATTGGGTAAAACGCATTCCGTTCTGTGCCAACCGGTCGATATTAGGAGTCTCAAACTTTTCCTGCCCATAACAGCTTAAGTCTCCGTATCCCAAATCGTCAGCCAATATGAAAACGACATTCGGACGGGTTTGTTCCTTTGCTTTCTTCTGCCGGGCCAACGCCTGCTGTGTAGAAGCCATTCCCACGAGCAGTGCACTTCCGAGTAATAATTTCTGATTCATAATGTTCATTTAAAGTTTTCAAAACAAAAAGAAGAGAATGTTTCAAAAGCCTCCTTACCACAGATCACTCAGATTATAACAGACTATCCATGCGGATAACCTATATTTTACTATTTCATCCGTGTAATCTGTGGTGCCTTTGACACATTCCCTTCTTCTCAAAATTTAATTAAAAAGAACGGCTACAGATCCTTTTATTCCCATCCCGGGTTTTGTGTCAAGTTAGGATTAAGAGCTATTTCTTCTAACGGAACCTGATAGAGATAATATTTCTCCAGCCAGCCTTTTCCTTCCTTCAACGGATCGTTGAATAGATAGATATACCCTTCGGTCATCGATCCGTTCGCCCCGTCTGAAGTTCCGGTCATTTCGTTGAGCAACGTCAGTGAGCTGAGTTCCGTCTTTGAAATCCACATACCTTTCTGCTGCATATTGACGAACCAAGGAGCCATTCTCCAGCGACGTACATCATAAAAACCAAATCCTTCGCCCATCAATTCGATAATACGTTCACGACGGATTTCCCATAATACCGGATCAACGAGTATGCCGTTATCATTTCCTTTCGGATAATATTTTCCACGTTTCGGGTCAAAGTTACCATCAATCTGGGCTACTACCATATCGGCTACACCGGCACGTTTACGCAACTTGTTGATCGTCTCGTCGGCAATGGTTTGTGTAAATTGATTCGTTTCGAACATAGCCTCTGCATAGTTCAACAAGACCTCTTCAATTTTAAAGACAGGTTTGTCGGCAGTATTCACCTGGGCATTATTATAGTTTTCCTCCCAATTATCCCAGTTCTTCCATACATAATATCCCGAACGGGAAGCCACATAGGCATGCGGTCCATATTTCTTTCCTTCAATTGTGTATTGTGCGCCCCCTTGCAGGTTAGGAACACGACGTACCAATGAAGCACTCCAGTTTTGTCCCGGCAAGCGCTTCATGCCAATACCCGGATTACTGCACGACTCGTTAGCTCCCATGATATCAATATATTCGCGATCGGCAGGATCACTGGTATAAGACCATGTGGAATAATCCCCTACCATCTTTTACCTTATAAGGCGGCATGATGGTGTGATACATACGCGGGTCACGATTGCGGAAAGTAGCATAAATATCCTTATCTCCCTGATATTGGTCTGAATGGGAAATAGTCTTGCCATCCTTACACAAATACAAGTCTACCGTTCCCTGATGCATTTCTATATCATGTGAAGAGGTGTGTTCATAATAGCACGAATGTCCGGGTTTAATGGTTTCCAGCCACTGCTGATACAGAATGACTCCCTGTACCTTACTCAGATCCTCTGTTGTCCACATTTCACCATATCCGGCTGCCGGCTGTCCGTCGGTACCATAATATAATGTAGGATAATCCGCCATCAACAGCTTCGATACACGGATACATTCATCGAAGTATTTGTCATAACTACCCAATTCATGATATTTGCGCCAAGTTGCTTCGCGAAGTGTGAAACGTGAAAGAGCCGCACGTACACAATCACGGTTGATAGTATTCGAACCGTCCTTTTTCTCGTAAACGGACGCATCACCGATATTTTGTTCGGCCCATTGCAAGCGCTCCAGGACTTTATCAGCCACTTCCAGACGAGGCATCCGCGTTCCGTAAGCTTCTTCAGAGGTTTCGTCCAGTGGTTTATCGATCCAAGGCACATCACCGAAACGGTCTATCAACTCCATATACCAAAATGAGTGGAAGAAATATCCAACAGCTTTCCAGTGATTCTTTTCAGCTTCTGTCATATCAGAATCATCCACATGCGAAAGCATCAGGTTGATACGGCGAATGAATGTAGAGAAGTTCCATCCATTACCCGACGTAGCATTGGTCACTGTCTGGAACGCATATTTATTCTGACTGCTGGCTCCACGCTGATTCAGGTATCCGGCATACACATCACCCATATAGTGAGAGTTACGCCCGATTGCCGTTGTAGAAGTGGCGATGTTCGTATTAGAGAACATTTCATAACATGGCCACATAAAGGCCTTAAAATTGTCATACGACTTGAATGCATTTTCTTCCGTCAGGCTGGTTACAGGATATTTCTCAAGGAAGCTATCGTTGCATCCCGCCAGTATCATCCCTGTAAAGAGGGTTAAAAACAATAATATCTTTTTCATATTCATGTATCAGATTAGAGTTTATAATGTGATATTTATACCGAACGAAACTGTACGGAATGCCGGATAGTTCCATTCTATTCTCTCCGGGTCGATACCCGAAGGCAAAGAGGTGAAAGTAGCTACGTTTTCAACACTGACAAACGCCTTCATTTGTGAAAGGAAGATCTGAGACAACCACTTCTTTGGTAAATTGTAAGACAAAGTGATGTTCTTAATACGGAGATAAGAAGCATCAGACAAGTATTTGTCGCTCTGACGGAGGTTTGAACCGGAATTACCTCGGTTACCATACAGACGAGGATACTTCGCATTCGGATTGACTGCGGTCCAGTCACCGTTGTCGGGATCTTTAGGCATCCAGTAATCACTCAAACCGTCAAACAACGGAATGAAGTTATCACCGTTCATCGGGAAAGTCAAGACATTCGAAATCCAGTAATCACGCTTTCCTGTTCCCTGAAGGATAACATTGAGGTCGAAACCGGCATAGTTAGCTCCCAGATTGATACCATACTGATAACGCGGAGTCGTATTACCGATCACTTTACGGTCACCCGGATTGTCGAATGTATTGTCACCACTGGTAATTACATTAGTAGAACTTTCATCATCACGGAGGTTTTTGAATTTCACATCACCCGGACGTACGTTATAACCATTGATCGAGGTTATTCCCTCTTTCAGTTTCCAGGATGATGTATCTTCGAAATCGTCCACAGAATAATAACCATCGGCTACATAGCCCCATATCTCTCCCATCACCTGTCCGGGATAGAAACTGCTCAGCAACTTGGTGGTTGCATTATCATCGTATTTGGTAATTTTCGATTTATAATCCGACAGGTTGAATCCCAAACGATATCCCACCTTACCGATCTGGTCACGCCAGTTCAAGCTCAACTCCCAGCCTCGTGTACGCATATCGGCAGTATTCTGATAAGGAGCACTTGCACCTACGACAGCCGGTAGCTGCACACCCGGAGCAAGCATGCCGTTAGTGTTACGCTGATACCATTCAAATACACCATTCAGGCGATTGTTGAATAAGTTAATATCAAGTCCGACATTGACCGTACCTACTTTCTCCCATGTAAAGTTCTGGCTTACCAAAGCCGGCAACGAGCTGATAGAGGTGACATACGTATTATCGATAATCCAGGAAGTAGATTTATTGCTGACACTCATTGTCGGAGTGAAAGTATACGGATTCACATTCTGGTTACCGATCACACCATATGATGCGCGAATCTTCAATCCGTCCAACCAGTTACGGGTAGACTCCATAAACTTCTCCTGAGCGATCTGCCAACCGGCTGATACAGAAGGGAAGAAACCGAAACGAGAGCTCTTCGGGAATTTAGAAGAACCGTCATAACGTCCGTTCACTTCCAGCAAATATTTGTCCTGATAATTATAGTTGACTCTAAAGAATCCACCACGTACGGCATATTCACTGTATGAGTCGGTAGCCTTGATGGTGCCGGTTCCCGATCCCATGGCCGGTACGTCTATCACCGCCTGATTGTAAGAATAAGCATCCAATGTTTCCTGATAGCTCGACTCCTGGTTGAATCCTGCCATTACTTTGAAATTATGGTCACCGAATTTCTTACTATATGTAGCGTAAACGTTGATAGCGTTATAATTCGTATGCTGTTTGTACTTTCTCAGATAATCGTCTACAAATGATTTTGAACTTCCTCCCTGAATGGTAGTATAGTCATACTGTCCTGTATACCAGTGGTAATCATAGATGTTTTTATCAAATGTATATTCAAATACAGCTTCCAGTCCCTTTAGTGGTTTCAATATGGATTTCAGGAAGATACGCGGATTGTCATTATTATTGTTTACCGGATTCGACAACAAGATCTGGTTGCGTGGAGTGAACAAAGGAAGATCCTCGTTTGCCAACGTATTGACTGATGCCGGCAGATCTCCTTCCGGATAATATGAAACCAAACGGGTATTATACACACCTCCCATTCCACCGGGTGAAGTCTGTAGACTATGTGCATAGCTCATAGTCACTTCCTGAGTGAACCAGTTAGTTACATCTGCCGAAATAAAGGTATTGATATTCATACGTTCAAACTTATCACGATCGGACACCAATACACCGTCATTCGAAGTATATCCACCCGAAATACGATAACGCAGTTTGTCCGTACCTCCTGAAGCGGAAATATTATGAGTCATCTGGAAACTGGTCTCCATAAAGTTCTTATAAAGATCTTTTTCATTCAAATAGTATGGTACACCGGATTCATCCATATAAATACCGTCTCCCACCGTATTGAAAGCAGAAGGGTTCTTCTGGTATTCACTCAGATATTCCATCCATTTGCTGACACTTGGCGAACCGAGCGACCAATAGGCATCTGAATATCCACAATCCAGATAAGCTTGCAGATAGTCCATCAGCGGAGCCTGTTTAGGCAGATTGACAGCTGTTCCGAAAGCAAAGTTATTGTTGTAATTCAATGAGAACTTAGCAGCACCTTTAGGACGTTTAGTCGTAACGACAATTACACCACCGGCTGCACGTGCACCATAGATAGCTGCTGAAGCTGCATCCTTCAGTACACTGATTGACTCGATATCTTCGGGGTTTACCATATCGAGGTCACCTTCCACATTATCAATCAATACGAGTGGCTTAATGGTGTTTCCGTATGAACCGTCCGAGTTCTTGACACCCACCGAATAGGCTCCACGAATCTGGAACGACTTGCTGGTTCCGGGAGCATTACCTCCATTAGATACAAACAGTCCCGGCACGGCTCCCTGAAGAGCATCAGATGCATTCAAAATAGGACGGTCACCCAGTACCTCATCCATTTTCACAGAAGATACGGCTCCGGTCAGATTCGCTTTCTTCTGCGAACCATAACCTACTACCACTACTTCTTCCAGCGCCTGGGTATCATCCATCATAACCACTTTCAGTGAGGTTTGATTAGTTATCTTAATATTTTGTGTTATGTATCCTATATACGAAATACTGATCACAGCATTAGGATGGACCGAAAGAGAGAATTTACCATTGATATCGGTAATCGTACCATTGGAAGGGTTTCCTTTTTCTAAAACAGTAGCACCAATAATAGGTTCACCGACAGCATCGGTCAGTGTACCGGTAATCTTCCTTGCTTGCTGAACAGCAGCTACAGACTGGTTCTCATAAGTCTCTAAAGACGTAGCGAACACATAGTTCGAGAGAGCAGGCCGGCAGAAATGCCAAGTCCTATCAGAACTTTCCGAAAGGAGTTAGGGGAAATTGGAGCATTTTCTCATAATATTAATATTTAATTGGTTTTAGATAGTGGGATAGGACTAATTGAGAAGACTTCTATATGTGTCTGTTTACCCTCTTGATCCTACTTTTCTACCTGTATTAGATTTAACTTTCGAAGACAAAGTTAACTGTATTTTTATAAATACAATAAACAATACTAAAAATAATATAAAATAATTCTTTTATTGATTTGTTTTTCCGCCTAATATAAATGATAAAGTAATATAAAGAAAAGTAATCCTTTCATGTCATTTTAAGTTCTGATAGAACTTAGAGTAGAGCACTCATTTTACTATTAATTTTAATACTTTTCTCCATCCCTGACTATTCTCAAACTTATTTCTTTACATTTAGAAAGTGAAACCCATATTTATAACCTGAATATCCCGGTGGATCAATGAGTACTAAATAGAAATATCAGCATATCAAACATCATGAACCATAGGACGTTATACACAAATTCCTGACGGAGCAACGCTCTATCAGGAATTGATGTATAATAGACCTATATATGTAATGATTACTTTTCTTTCATCGCTTCGTAAATCGTTTCTTGAATTTTTTCCCTAATCTCAAGTTTAGATAATTTGTTCACCCAAGCATCGGGATAGGTACGATTACTAAGAAATACATAAATCAAGCCATTGTCGGGATCTACCCAGGCACAAGTTCCTGTAAATCCGGTATGCCCATAAACAGTAACCGGAACAGAAGCAGCGCACGGACTTTTACTTTCATTCACCACATCCGGCTTATCAAAACCTAAACCGCGACGGCTGATTTTAGACTTTTCGGTAGTGAATAGAGCACAAGTTTCCTTGCTGAGATAACGTCTTCCATCCAACTCACCTCCATCAGAGCAACATCTGATAAATACGTCCGACTTCACGAGCATTAGAGAAAAGCCCCGCATTACCCGAAATTCCCCTGGAAGCAGCCGACTCATCATGGACAAATCCCTGCAAAGTAGTCTTACGCAGGAAACGGTCTACTGCAGAAGGTACTACCTCTTTTTATCGAAGTAACGCAACGGCAGATAGGCAGTATGTTCCAATCCCATCGGCTGATAGAACTCTTGCCATAAATATTCATCCATCGGTTTTCCACTAAGCTCTTCTGCAAGCATCTGCAACAAGATAAACCCGACATCACTATAACGATAACTCTTGTCTTTTAACGGTGCTTCGGCTATTTTCTTCCGTATCTCTTCACGGAACGACCGGTTCAACCATAAACTGTCACAAACCTGAAGAGTATAATCACCGTTCTTCTCTTTAGACGCCATCCCCTTATTAAACCGGAATCTTGGATTTCCCCAGGTACGGACACCCAACCGTACCGTATGTAAGGCATCTTTCGACTGCTTGAACAGCGAACCTTTATAGCTTTTCCCGTCAATGGCCTCCTGATAGAAAAGCAGACCGGAAGGTAAGCCAGACTGATGCAAGAGCAATTCACGAATGGTCAGGTTCTCTTTATTCGTCTTGCGCAGGAAAGGCAGATAATCTGAAACTTTATCGGTCAGATTGAAACGACCTTTATCATAAAGCTTCATTATGGCCAACAACGTTCCTGTTGTTTTAGACAGAGAAGCCAAATCATAAATATCCGTCGGCTTCACTTTCTCGCTATTTGCATCTGTATGGTATCCGAAGCACCGATCATACAAAGCTTTGCCATCCTTCATCACCAGAACCTGACAACCGGGATAAGCTCCTCCTTGATTCCCTCCAAAGCAATCGTGTCGATACGGCGAAGCACTTCCGATTTCATTCCATATTCTTCGGGTACAAAGTGGAAAGGCGTATGCGGAGTAATCGTAACACCCGAACCGGTAGGAAACAATCCGCCAATACTGGCCGACAGTCTTCCATCTGCCGTTGCTTTACCGAAAAGTAAATCAGCCACACGTTCCTGAACGTCGTCACGAGAGGCATGAGCCAATACCACAGCCTCAGCAGCCGATACAGCCCGCTGTATCTGTAACATCGACTTAGCCGGCGTATAGAATACATATATCACAGGAGATTCCGGAGCAAACTTGGCGAAAAACGACTGATAGGAAGCAAGGCGCTGCTCTGTCACAGTAACGATAACACGCCGGTAGGCGGCAAGAGAGTCACGCAACTTTTGTTGCTCGGCTTCCGGCAGATCTTTACGCAATTGAAAACGGGCAAATGAAGTATACTTTTTCATTTTGCGGTCAAAAGGCTCAATCTCTTCCGGTTTGCCTACATTCAGTATGGCCGCCTCTTTCAGATCGGGATGCAAAGGCAATACATCATTTTTATTATTCAGCACAGTAATTGCAGCCAGATTCAGCCTGCTAATCAAATCACGTGTCTGAGGTGTATTAATACGGGTTCCCAATCCCGATAGTTTCACAAACGGTTTACGTTCCAGCCCCAAAATATATTTGTAAGTGAGTACTTTCCGACATTTTGCATTAATTTCTTCTTCCGGAAGTTCTCCTTTTTCCACCGCTTCCAATACAGCGTCCATTTCTTCTTTCAGCCTGCGGGGAGCCAGCACCATATCATTACCGGCTTGCAAAGCTTGCAAACATACGCTCTTATTGCCGGCAACTCCCTTCATAGCAAGGGCATCGGTAAAGATAAGTCCCTTAAATGCCAATTCCTCGGTCAGAAGTCCATAAACCACATTACGGGATAAGGATGAAGGCAAATCACCTATAGGCTCGATGACAGGTACCTGCAAGTGTCCTACCATCATACCACTGACCCCGGCACGAATAGCTTCTTTAAAAGGATACAGTTCAACACTGTCCAGGCGCTCACGCGTAAATGGTAACACAGGCAGTGCCTTATGAGAATCCACGTCCGTATCACCATGTCCCGGGAAATGCTTGCAGACAGAAAGGACTTTACCACTCTCCAGCCCCGAAGCGTAAGCAATCACCTTATCGGCCACTTTCACCGGATCTTCACCAAACGAACGGGTATTGATGACCGGATTGTCCGGATTGATATTCACATCTGCCACCGGAGCAAAATTGACTTGCACTCCCATCTCACGACACTGTCGGGCCATCTCCCGCCCATATTCATAAATCAAACGGTTGTCTTGGATACATCCTAATACCATGTTTCTCGGAAAGACAGGAGTACCACGCAAACGCATGGAAAGCCCCATTCACCATCAAAGGTAATCAGCAGCGGACAGCGGGCCATCCGTTGCGCTTCGTTGGTCAATGTAGCCTGATTCTGTATCTTTCCGCCGGAAAAAGTAATCCACCGACTTTATAAGTATGAACCGCATCACGCAACAACTGCATATTACGCTTGGTCTGCACGGGCGCAATGGTGTAAATAAACAATTGCCCCACCTTCTCTCTCAGATTCATCCGATTGTAGACAGAATCTACCCAGTGACAGCACTTTTCGTCCTGGGAAGCCTGATAAAGCAACAAAGGTTCTATAGGACAGACATACCGGGAGGAGTATGAAAAACCTCACGGACAGGGGCATCCATAGAAGCAGGAACTTTCGCTCCTACTCCCAAAAGCGCTGATACAACTAAACCAGCCAATAAATATCTTCTTTTCATTTTATATTGTAAAAAGCCATTCACTTCCACTATTCCGGTGTATATAACGACTGATAAATCACTTCCTGGACTGCTTGTCGTATCTTCATGCTGTTCAGCTTTCCATTCCAGGCATCGGGACAAAGACGATTACTCAGGAAGATATAGACCAGGTCGTTCTCCGGATCAACCCAAGCACAAGTACCCGTAAAGCCGGTATGCCCGTAAACAGAAGCCGGAGCCGAAGAAGCACAGGCATTTGCCTTCGGATCCTTCAGATTAGGTTTGTCATACCCCAGTCCACGATGACTGACAGCTGATTTCTCCGTAGTAAATATACGGCAGGTTTCCGGCCGAAGATAGCGTTTTCCATCCAGTTCACCCTCATTCAGAATCATCTGATAGATTTTTCCCAACTCTTGGGCCGTTGAAAACAATCCGGCATTGCCACTTACGCCTCCCATAAAGGCGGCAGCTTCATCATGCACATATCCGCAAAGATCCTGCCGACGTAAGTAATCATTGGCAGCAGTCGGCATAATATCCGCTTTCTTATAACGGTTTAAAGGTTGGAACAATGTATGTTCCAATCCCATAGGCCGATAAAACTCTGAAACTAAATAAGCATCGAGTGTCTTGCCGGTAACGGCTTCCACCACCTGTTGCAACAGGATAAATCCGATATCACTATATACAAAACGTTTACGGTCGAGTTCCGACTGCGCAATACTCTTCATCATCGCAGCTTTAAATTTCTTGTCCAGCCACAATCCATCGGCTATCTGCAACGTATGCCCGGAGGTTTTTGTTGCAGAAACCAATCCTTTCTTAAACTTGAAATCGGAACAGGCATAAGTATATTCTCCCATACGGGTATGGTGCCACTCGTCTACAAATCCTTGTGTAAAAGGGCCGGTCACCGAGTATTCATCGATTGCATCACGATAAAAACGAATATAAGGCACCAGTCCGGATTCATGTAACAACAGTTCCCTGATTGTGATATTCTTTTTGTTCGTAGCCCGCAAAACAGGCACGTATTTAGAGACAGCATCTGTCAACTCGATCCGTCCCTGATCATAGAGTTTCATCACGGCCAGCAGTGTGGCACTGGTTTTAGTCAATGAAGCGAGATCGAAAAGGTCGGTCGCCCGTACCGGAGTAGTGTCTGTTACAGAGTGAGTGCCGAAACATTTATCATATACCGGTTGTCCATGCCGCAATACCAACACCTGGCATCCGGGAAAGGCTTTCGCCGCCAGCCCGGCAGCTACCACCGAGTCTATCCGGTGGAGTCTGTATGATTTCAAACCATAATCTTCGGGTGCTATGCCCGCTGGGCTACCGGATATCACATCTACACCGGAACCGGCTGCAAATGTATTGCCGATACGCATGGATAAACGTCCCGTTGCCGAAGCTTTGCCCAATATCACATCGGCTACATAGCGTTGCAAATCCTCCTCACCGGAATGTGCCAGGACAACAGCAGCCGAACGGGCGGCAGCCTCTTCAAGCGACGCCAATGCCCGATAGGAAGTAAAGAAAGCGTAGACCACAGGAGCTTGGGGCCTGAACCCGGCAAAAAACGAACGATACTCACCCGCTTCTTTATCCTGCACCGTTATACAGACAACCACCCTCCGATAGTTTCCCAGTTCTTTCACTATCTTCCGCCGCTCTTCTTCCCCGGTATTTTTATCCATCCGGAATGTTTTTAATGGTAATTCACTACGTAACCCCTCGATGAAAGAAGCATCGCTGCCTTCATCTCCCACTGTTAATACGGCTATCTCACCCTTTGTTGCAGTAAGAGGAAGGATCTGAAAATAATTCCCAAGTACGGTCACTGCCGACGTACGCAGCTTGGTTACCAAAGCCTGCGCTTCAGGAGTATGAATACGGTCACTCAATCCGTCTACCGGAATCATCGGTCGCCTGCTTAATCCCAAACGATATTTATACGCCAGAATTCTACGGCATTTCGCATCTATTTCTTCCATCGTGAGGCGTCCGTCTTTTATGGCTTGCACCACACTCTCTTGTGCTTTTTCTACATTTTGCTGTACCAGCACCATATCATTACCGGCCTTCAGAGCCTTCACTGTTACATCCGATTCGGCAGCTACTCCTTTCATGGCGAGCGCATCGGTAAATACCAATCCATTGAATCCCAACTCTCCTCTCAATAGATCCGTCACAATGCTATGTGACAATGAAGAAGGGGTGATCCGGTCAGGTTCTAAGGCCGGCACTTGTAAGTGTCCCACCATCACACCTCCCAATCCTGCCTGAATGGCTTCTTTAAAAGGATACAGTTCCACACTGTCCAGCCGTGCACGATTATAATAAACGGCAGGCAATGCCTGGTGTGAGTCGACATCCGTGTCACCATGTCCCGGGAAATGCTTGGAGACAGACAAAATGCCACCGGTCTCCAATCCACGCCCATAAGCTATTACTTTCTCAGCCACAGTTTTCGGATTTTCACCAAACGAACGGACATGGATGACCGGATTTTCAGGATTGGTATTAACATCCGCATCCGGAGCAAAATTAACGTGCGCACCTATCTCACGAAGCTCACGCGCCACTTCCTGCCCATAAGCCTCAATCAAGGTATTGTCGCTGATACAGCCCAATGCCGCATTACGTGGAAACACCGGTGTATTTTCCAATCGCATGGCGAGTCCCCACTCACCATCAAAGGTAATCATTAATGGAATTTTCGACTGGCGTTGCGCATAGTTGGTCAGGTTTGCCTGATCTTCTACTGTTCCTTCAGAGTACAGAAAGGCCCCGACTTTGAACTTGCGGGTCAGTTTGCCCACTAACTTTTCAGTATCTTTATCTGCTCGTGGAGCCAGGGTATAAACAAATAATTGCCCGACTTTATCTTTCAGTTTCATACGGGAGAGCGTCTGCTCTACCCATTCTTTGCAATGTGTATCTTCCTGTACAGGCAGAAGTCCTGCAGCTTGTTGTGCCCACAAAGTGCCTGCACTCAGCAGAAACACAACTGTTAGTAGTTGTTTTAGCATAGTTTGTCTGGGAGGTATTTCATAGACGGTATTTCAGGAATCCGCCACAGATTTTTACAACGTCCTCTTATTTCTTTTTTTCAAGTGTTAAGTCCATCTGCCCTACATAGATACCACTCTTACCGGTATGCATCAGCGACACATTCTTGCCATCCATATTGAGGAGAGTCTTGGGGCCTTTCATGAATGTATGCGAATGGCCTCCGAGAATAACATCGATATTACGTGTTTTAGGGATCAACTGATTCTCGTCATACTGCACACCCAGATGAGAAAGACAAACCACTACGTCACATCCCTCTTTTTCTTTCAGGACAGCAGCCACTTCGTTCGCTACAGTTACCGGATCATTGTAAACCACTCCTACACACTTATTGGCTTGTACCATGCCTTCAAGCTGGCAACCCAATCCCAAAACTCCGATCTTGACACCGTCTCTTTCAAAGACGACATACGGTTTCACCAAGTCTTTAAGCACCGTAGCACTTACATCATAATTAGCGCAAACCACCGGAAAATCAGCCATCCGGAATAAACGGGCCATATTATCCAGATCAAAATCAAATTCGTGATTACCGATAGTCATGGCATCATACTTCATTTCGTTCATCATCTTCACTTCGACTTCACCCTGGAACATATTATAATAAGGTGTCCCCTGCGAAATGTCTCCGCAATCGAACAATAACATATCAGGATGCTCTTTGCGGAACTCCTTCACAAATGTGGCACGACGTACGAATCCGCCTTTATCATAATTCCGGTCACCTTCCTGATTGATAGGTTCCAGGCGCTATGCACATCACTGGTCTGCAGAAGAATCAGCTTTTATCCTGCTGCCCAAATGCAGAAAAGAAATAAAGAGAATAAAAAGAAAGTTAGAAGTGTCTTTTCCTTGGAAAAGAACGTATGTTTTATTGATTGGGAATATCATAATTTACTGGATTTTATCGTTTTATAATCTATAACGTTTTATTTCACAGTGATTCTGCCATCCAGTGCCGAAGTGATCTTCTTCCGGCAGCAGTCTGCTGTCTCACGTAATCAAGAAAAGCCCGCGTAACGTGGCTCTCGGGACACACACGATCATCAGCCTGCAGGAAAGCCTCCATACTTCCATTACCGTCAGCCAGATAATCGATTGTCGCCACGGTATACAGCTTATTGTCATCGATCGGCTGGCCCCCACCGTAGCATTCAGTAATTTTCCATCCTTGGTAATTTCCATCCGGATACCGCTCACCCCTTCTCCTTTCAACGATGCAATGCTTGTGAGCAATGCTTTCAGGTGTGTTCCTTTCATCTTCATTACACAAAGCGAATTTTCGAATGGCAATATCTCATATACCGTTCCCACCGTAATATCTCCGGCAGGCAAAATATTACGCAATCCTCCCATATTCACCAGTCCCATGTCTGCCGGCTTGTCCTGCACCTTGGTTGCAGCCTGACGCAATACTTCCGCTACAAGATTAGAAAGCAAGCTCTCGGGATGTCCTTTGTCCATCTTCTGCTCGCTGCTGCCAATCACCTCATACATCATATTGTCTATTTTTTCTTTATAAGGCTTTAATATTGCCACGGCATCTGCATCGGGATGGGTGTCCCATTTGGCGTCAATGTCAATCATCCTTCCCTCTACTTTGGCAATCTGGTAATCGGTTTTTGCCATCTCATGCGTCGACTGACAAGAACTAAATGTCAGCAACCCCGCCAGAATGAATCCTGAAATAATCTTTGCGTAATTTTGTTTCATATCCTTAAGTACTTAATAATGCTACAAATATACAAAAACATTTGGCTATCCGGCAAATAATTCGTTACTTTGCACCGCTTTCGCGCAATCGCTGTCAGGAGAGAGTTACCTGGTATGTTGCGTTGTAACGATAAAACAATTTAATAATAAACAACAATGGATTTAATTAAAATTGCAGAAGAAGCATTCGCTACCGGAAAACAGCACCCGAGCTTCAAAGCAGGAGACACTGTAACAGTAGCATATCGTATTATCGAAGGTAACAAAGAGCGTGTACAGTTGTACCGCGGTGTTGTTATCAAAATTGCAGGTCACGGAGAAAAGAAACGTTTTACTGTACGTAAAATGTCAGGAACCGTAGGCGTAGAAAGAATTTTCCCGATCGAATCACCGGCTATCGACAGCATTGAAGTGAACAAGGTTGGTAAAGTACGTCGCGCTAAACTGTACTACCTGCGTGCTCTTACCGGCAAAAAAGCTAGAATCAAAGAAAAGAGTTAACGGCTAATCAGCCCTGCTCTCCGATTCGAGATAAAAGAGGGAATCTTCCGGCAAGATTTCCTCTTTTTTATTCGTAACACAAGACAAGTATCACTCCTACCTTTTCCGACAAAAAGACGCTAAATCTTATAAAATAGAATCATTATACTCTCCTTTCAAACAATTTGCTAACCACCCTCTCAAACAAAGAGCTTCTGTGGATCTTTTGCATAAAAAAGAATAAGAAAAGAGTATTCATGCAGAATTTGATCACTTTGAGACTATATATACAGAAAAGACGAAAGAGATTATTAATTTCGTCCAAGTCTTTTGTTAATAACGTCCGAGTCTTTTATTAATAAAGTCGAAACGAATCATTAACTTCCTCCAAAGGAGGTATGAATAGTCTAAAATCAAAGCTATTTTTCACTTATTGGCTCCGGTTACAGAGAAGTATCCTAAGTAGCATTTCGAAGTTCAGTTACAAGATTCGCTATCACACGAAACAAAATAAAAGAATATTCCCTTCTTCCGGTGAGAATTAAGCTCAATAAGACATCTTTTTGAGCTGCCGGAAATCAGCTGAAATTCATTTTTTCCACGGATCTCAAACCAAAGACCGGAATATGCCCTCCTTGAAACGATAGAAAATACAAAATGACATCTTTGACAAAACGATATTGGAGTACATCCCGAAGCTCCCGCCCGTACAGACAAAAAAAGCTCCGGAATGACTTCCGGAGCTTTCGCTAAATAATCACTTTAATAGGACGTTTAGTCTCTCAAGTCTTTCAGTTCCCAAGCCAATGCACTGGCACCCAGCACAGCAGCGTCAGAGTCCTTCAACTCAGAAACGAGCAATTTTGCTTTACCTTTGTAAATGTTCAGAAGGTTATTCTCCATGGCTTTCATAATCGGCTTCATAATGTAATCACCCGATTTTGCCAAACCACCGAACAGGATAATAGCTTCCGGACTCGAGAAAGCAATAGCGTCTGCCAATGCTTCACCCAGAATATTACCTGTAAATTCGAAAATCTCCTGAGCCAGTTTATCTCCCTGTACGGCTGCATCGTATACATCTTTCGATACAATGCTCTCAGCCGGGATATTACGCAACAAGCTGGCATCGGTACGTGCAGCGAGGAATTCGCGTGCAGTGCGTGCCACACCTGTAGCCGAGCAGTAAGTTTCCAGACAGCCCTTGCGTCCGCAACCACAGATACGTCCGTCACGACGAACAATCACGTGACCGAGTTCGCCTGCAAAACCGTCATGACCGTAAACCACCTGTCCGTTGATAACGATACCACTACCGACACCTGTTCCCAGAGTAATCATGATAAAATCTTTCATACCGCGGGCAGCTCCGTAAGTCATTTCGCCCACTGCGGCAGCATTAGCATCGTTTGTCAAGGCAGTCGGTATACCCAAGCGTTCTTCGAACATAGAAGCCAACGGCAATACACCTTTCCAAGGCAAGTTAGGAGCAAATTCAATGGTTCCGGTATAATAGTTCCCATTAGGAGCGCCAATGCCGATACCCTTTATTTTATCCACCCCGCCATTTGCGATAATCAACGGCAGAAGATTTTTGCATACTTCATCTGCATATTCTTCTACTGTAGGATATACTTGAGTTTTCACTGCACCGCTTGCTATAATAGTTCCGCGCGCGTCAACAATTCCAAAGACAGTGTTTGTTCCGCCAATGTCAATACCCACCACATAGGGCTTCTCCATGCTTGAATTCATGATACTCTTATTTAAAGGGTTAGTTAATATTAAATGTTTATTGCACACAAATTACGTAAAGAAGATTGAGTCTACAAAATCTTTTTTTAAAAAAGTTCACTTCGTTTGCAACTTTTCGTATCAGCCGTACGTCTAATAGAACAAATCATAAGAAATTTGAAACTAAATAGATGAAACTGTGATACACTTAAAAGACATTAACAAAACCTACAACAACGGAGCCCCACTCCATGTACTCAAAGGCATCAATCTCGACATCGAGCGGGGTGAATTCGTTTCCATCATGGGAGCATCAGGTTCCGGCAAGTCTACTTTACTCAATATACTAGGTATATTGGATAATTACGATAACGGAGAGTATTACCTCAACAACGTGCTGATTAAGGACCTGAGCGAAACTAAATCCGCGGAATACCGCAACCGGATGATCGGTTTCATCTTCCAGTCATTCAACCTGATTTCATTTAAAAATGCAGTGGAAAACGTCGCACTGCCTCTGTTTTACCAGGGAGTAAGCCGGAAAAAACGTAATGCCATGGCCATGGAGTACCTCGACAAGCTGGGACTCAAGGATTGGGCACATCACATGCCCAATGAAATGAGTGGAGGTCAGAAACAACGTGTAGCCATTGCCCGTGCCTTGATTACACAGCCTCAGATTATTCTGGCCGACGAACCTACCGGTGCATTGGACAGTAAGACGTCCGTAGAGGTGATGCAAATACTGAAAGACCTGCACAAGACCGGAATGACCATTGTCGTAGTCACCCACGAAAGTGGAGTTGCCAATCAGACAGATAAAATTATCCACATCAAGGATGGTATAATCGAACGGATTGAAGAGAACCTGAATCATGATGCCTCACCATTCGGCAAGGATGGATACATGAAATAAAAACAGATATAAATATGATTGACATTTGGCAAGAAATATACGGTACCATCAAGCGGAACAAACTCCGTACGTTACTGACCGGATTCGCCGTAGCATGGGGCATCTTCATGCTGATAGTGCTGTTGGGAGCCGGAAACGGACTGATCCATGCTTTTGAAAAGTCATCATCGGCACGGGCGCTGAACTCCATAAAAATATATCCGGGATGGACAGGGAAACCTTACGACGGATTAAAAGAAGGACGACGCATCCAGTTGGACAATAAGGACCTGGATGCCACCATGGAGCACTTCAGCGACAACATCATCAGTGTAGGTGCCAGCCAATGGCAAAGTAATGTAAACCTGAGTTACGGACAGGAGTACGTTAACCTTTCACTGGAAGGTGTGTATCCGAACTTTACCGAAGTGGAATCCGTAAAATCGACAGACGGACGGTTCATCAATGACATCGATCTCAAAGAACGACGGAAAGTAATTGTACTGCATACCAAAACGGCTGAAATCCTTTTCGGAAAAAGCAAAACAGAACCTATCGGAAAGTTTGTAAATGCCGGTGGAGTCTCTTATCAAGTCGTAGGCCTTTACACCGATCCGGGCGATCAGGGAAGCAGCGAGGCTTATATTCCTTTCTCCACCTTACAGGTAATCTACAACAAAGGTGATAAACTGAATAACCTGACCTTCACCACCAAAGGGCTCACCACCATTGAGACAAACGAAGCATTCGAGGCAGCCTATCGCAAAGTAATGGGCGCCAAACACCGTTTTGACCCATCGGACAACAGCGCACTGTGGATATGGAACCGTTTTACCAATTATCTACAGTCACAAAACGCTATGGGCATCTTGCGTACAGCCATCTGGGTGATCGGCATCTTCACATTGCTGAGTGGTATCGTAGGCGTATCGAACATTATGCTGATCACAGTAAAAGAGAGGACACGTGAGTTTGGTATCCGCAAAGCATTGGGTGCCAAACCATTCTCTATCCTGTGGTTGATAATCGTGGAAAGCGTGACCATCACAACACTATTCGGATACATCGGGATGGTAGCCGGAATCGCCGCTACCGAATGGATGAATAAAGTGGCCGGAGAACAAACCGTAGATGTAGGAATGTTTTCGGAAACCGTATTCCTGAATCCGACGGTGGATATCAGCATTGCCATACAAGCCACGCTGACCTTGGTCGTTGCAGGAACACTGGCAGGATTCTTCCCGGCAAAGAAAGCAGTGAGTATCAGACCTATTGAAGCACTTAGAGCAGATTGATTATGAGAGTAGATATGGATACGTGCGAGGAAATCCTCGTCACGATAACAAGAAACAAAACACGAAGCCTGCTGACGGCATTCGGAGTATTCTGGGGCATCTTCATGCTGGTGGCCCTGATGGGAGGCGGACAAGGAATGCAGGAGATGATGCAAGCCGAATTTGAAGGCTTCGCAACCAACTCGGGTTTCATGGCCTCACAAAAGACAGGAGAGGCTTACAAGGGATTCCGCAAAGGACGCTATTGGGATATTGAAAACGCAGATATTGAACGAATCCGCAAAAAAGTAAAAGACATCGATGTAATCACTCCATCGATAGCCCGCTGGGGATCGACAGCCATTTATGGAGAGAAAAAGTACGATTGCAGCGTGAAAGGGCTTTATCCGGACTATGCAAAGATTGAAAACCAGGATATGGCTTACGGAAGATTTATCAACGACGTAGACGTACGCGAGGGACGCAAAGTGTGCGTTATCGGCAAACGTGTTTACGAGAGCCTTTTCAACCCGGGCGAAGATCCTTGTGGTAAATATGTACGGGTAGACGGCATTTATTATCAGGTGATAGGCATGTGTGTGTCCGAAGGAAACATGAACATCCAGGGCCGGGCTTCGGAAGCCGTTGTGCTACCTTTCAGTACGATGCAGCAAGCCTACAACATGGGAAAACGTATCGACGTGATATGCTATACCGTGAAACCGGGGAAAAAGGTAAGCGACCTTGAACCGGAGATAGAAGCCATCCTTAAAGAGGCCCATTATATATCGCCGGATGACAAACAGGCAGTTATGAAACTGAATGCGGAGGCCATGTTCTCAATGATGGATAATCTGTTTACCGGTATCCATGTATTGATCTGGATGGTAGGCTTGGGCACTCTGCTGGCAGGGGCTATCGGTGTATCGAACATCATGATGGTGACCGTGAAGGAACGGACCACCGAAATAGGTATCCGGCGTGCCATCGGTGCCCGTCCGAAAGACATTTTACAACAGATTTTATCAGAAAGTATGGTATTGACTACCATTGCAGGCATGGCCGGCATCTCTTTTGGTGTAACTGATCCTGCAATTAATGGTCAACCCGGTAGGACCATTATTCCCACTTCCAGGTGTCTTATGGCTATCGGAACCTGCCTGTTACTGGTGACGCTGACTACTCGCCGGACTGGCACCCGCTTACAGGGCAATGGCTATCCGACCGATAGAAGCTATCAGGGATGAATAAAGTACGATCTTTCTCTGTCTCCCCGCACAAAAGGACGACAAGACAGCATCGGTTAACAAAGAATACACAGTCAAGATAGAAAATAATAATTCAAAATATAAAACAAGATGAAAAAGTATCTGAAAATTACATTACTGGTAGTGGTAGCCGCCATCTTCATTGGGACATTCATTTTCCTGTACCAGAAATCAAAGCCTAAAACAACCGTATATGAAACCATTACCCCAGAGATTGCGGATCTGGAAAAGACTACGGTTGCCACCGGCAAAGTAGAGCCGCGAGACGAAGTACTCATTAAACCGCAAATATCGGGTATCATATCCGAAGTATACAAAGAGGCCGGGCAGACCATTAAGCAAGGTGAAGTAATCGCTAAAGTAAAAGTCATCCCGGAACTGGGACAATTGAACTCAGCCGAAAGCCGTGTACGTGTGGCAGAGATCAGTACCGCGCAAGCCGAAACAGATCATGAACGTATCAAGAAGCTTTATAACGACAAGTTAATCAGCAGAGAAGATTACGAAAAAAGCGAAGTAGAAATAAAGAAAGCACGTGAAGAATTGCAAACTGCAAAAGATGCACTGGAGATTATAAAAGAAGGTATCACCAAAAACAGCGCTTCCTTCAGCAGTACGCTGATTCGTTCGACCATCGACGGATTGATTCTGGACGTACCGATCAAAGTAGGTAACTCGGTAATCATGAGTAATACGTTTAATGACGGTACGACTATTGCCACAGTAGCCAATATGAACGATCTGATCTTCAAAGGCAAGATTGACGAAACAGAAGTGGGACGTATCCATGAAGGTATGCCGGTGAAACTGACTATCGGAGCTTTACAAAATCTTACATTCGATGCCGAACTGGAATATATTTCTCCGAAAGGTGTAGAAGAGAACGGAGCCAATCAGTTCGAAATTAAAGGGCCGTTCATGCACCGGACTCTGTACAAATCCGTTCCGGATATTCCGCCAATGCAGAAATCGTGCTTCAACGTGCGCAAAAAGTTCTGGCAGTTCCCGAAGGCATTATCGAATTCAGTGGCGACAGTACGTTTGTATGGGTAATGACCGATAGTATACCCGAACAGAAGTTTGAACGCCGCCAGATCAAAACCGGCATGAGTGACGGTATCAAACTGGAAATCAAGGAAGGTCTGACCGGAAAGGAAAAAGTAAGAGCTTCGGAAAAGAAAGACAAATAAACCTCTCGTATAATATAGGGAAAGTATGAATCACCAACAATGCATAATATGAGAAATAAAATATTGATCAACTTATTGATACTGACCGGACTGTCAGCTTACACTGCACAGGCACAGGAAGGATGGACTTTACGCCGGTGTATCGATTATGCCATTGAGCATAATATCAATGTACAACAAACGGCAAACTCGGCCGAACAGAGTAAAGTGGAGGTGAATACCGCCAAATGGGCACGCTTACCCAACCTTAGCGGCAGTGCTTCGCAAAATTGGAGTTGGGGACGTACAGCATCGCCGGTAGATAACACCTATAATGATATCAACAGCGGTAGCAGTAGCTTCAGCCTGGGTACGAATATTCCGTTATTCACCGGTCTGGAATTACCGAACCAGTATGCACTTACCAAACTAAACCTGAAAGCAGCAATCGAAGACCTGAATAAAGCAAAAGAAGATTTGGCAATCAATGTCACTTCCGCTTACCTGCAAGTGCTTTTTAATCAAGAGTTAAGCAAAGTGGCACAAAGTCAGGTAGGACTCAGCAAAGAACAACTGAACCGCATCACACGCTTGCATGAAGTAGGAAAAGCTTCTCCCGCCGAAGTTGCCGAAGCCAAAGCTCGCGTTGCACAAGATGAGATGAGTGCGGTACAGGCTGACAACAATTACCGGTTAGCTCTACTCGATTTAAGTCAATTGCTTGAACTTCCGACTCCGGAGAACTTCTCACTTGCCACACCGGATACGGAGTTGGAATTCTCTCCCCTTACTTCACCCGACGAAATCTATAACCAGGCCATGCTCTACAAACCGGGCATCAAAGCAGCCGAATATCGTCTTGAAGGTAGCGAAAAGAATGTCCGCATAGCAAAAAGCAGTTACTATCCGCAATTGTCCTTCTCTGCAGGATTAGGTACAAACTTCTATACGGTAAATGGTAACGCCGGTTCAAATTTTGGCAACCAAATGAAGAACAACCTGAATAAATATGCCGGATTCAGTCTGAACATACCTTTATTCAATCGCCTGGCCACTCGCAACCGTGTACGCACTGCGCGCCTGCAACAAACCAATCTGGCATTGCAACTGGACAATACCAAGAAGGTATTATATAAAGAAATCCAACAAGCATGGTACAATGCCATAGCTGCCGAGAGCAAGTTTAAGTCAAGTGAGTCGGCAGTAGAAGCCAGCCAAGAGTCCTTCCGCCTGATGAGTGAAAAGTTCGACAATGGAAAAGCGACCTCGGTCGAGTACAATGAATCCAAACTAAATCTGACTAAAGCATTGTCCGACCGGATTCAGGCCAAATATGACTATCTGTTCCGTACAAAGATTCTGGACTTTTACAAAGGACAGCCCATTGAGTAAGAGAAGTTATTATTATTGTAAGTGATAGGGGTGGAACAATGGTTCTACCCTTATTTTTTATTACCTTTCAGGCCATATAAAAATAAAGGGCGAAATTCCCATTCCACCCTTTACCAATCAAAATTACAATCTAAGAATGAGCTATACCACGACCGGACAACTCACTCCTTCATTGTTATACAAGTAATGTGCCAAAAACATAACTTCCTAATAATCAAAGATTCTAAGAAGGAAAAAGATGTTCGACAACGAACACCTCACCTACATTTGCGGACACTATAAAAAAGGAGCAAGTGAAACATACGATAGCAGACAATATCCCCGGGAAAGAAGCAAAACAGAAATACTCACAACTATTAATCCTCTTTTGCTTTTTTTTTCATACCTTGCGGCACTTTTAGATCATACAGAAAAATATCCCGGAACACAGTATACAAGAATGGACGACTTAAATATCAACAGTTTTAACGCTCTCTATACTCTTTATTACAGGAAGTCTTTCTTGTTTGCCAAATCGTATGTACACGACGAACAGGTAGCAGAAGACATTGCGGCCGAAGCACTGATCAAATTGTGGGAAAAACTGAAAACTGATATCATAAATTCCCCTCAGGCCATGTTACTCACCATTCTGAAAAATAAATCACTGGATTACTTACGTCTGGAACAAAACAAACTGAATGCTATGTCCGAGTTGAGTGAACTTTATGTTCGCGAACTGGATATTCGTGTATCCAGCCTGGAAGCTTGTGACCCGTCAGAGATTTTTTCCGAAGAAGTTAACCAAATTATCCAAGCCACCCTACGCACACTCCCGGAACAAACCCGAAGAGTCTTTAAAATGAGTCGTTTCGAGAATAAAATGAATAAGGAAATAGCTGAAAATCTGGGCATCACAGTCAAAGGAGTGGAATATCACATATCAAAGGCGCTTAAAGAATTCCGGATTTCACTCAAAGATTATCTTCCCTTGTTTTACTTCTTTTTCTATTTCCACTAAAAAAAATCAAGAAACAGACTAGGGTTGTATTCACTTCTATCGTCTTATAGATGTAACGGAGTAAAAAACGTTCATCAAGAACTCGTATAAATTATGAATCAAGAGATACTAAACAGATATCTTACAGGAGATGCCAGTGCGGAAGAAAAGCAAATGGTAGTCCGATGGCTGGATGCCGATCCACAACACATGCGTGAGTATCTTGCCCTGAGAAAGTTGCACGACATCACCCTTTGGCAAGAGAAACCGGCAGCAACGGTTGATAAAAAGAAATGGCTGACACTTCCTTATATCAGGGAGTTCATTAAAATAGCCGCTATTTTCCTCATAGCAGTTACCTCTGTTTATTTCCTGGCTCCGGAGAGAGGAAGAGATACACCTGATTTGAAAGCAATACATGTCCCATCAGGACAACGGGCAGAATTAACATTAGGTGACGGAACCCGAGTATGCCTGAATTCAAATACGACACTTACGTTTCCCGACCACTTCGACCGGAAAGAGCGTAGAGTGACACTGGACGGTGAAGGTTATTTCCAGGTGGCAAAAAATGAAAAGAAACCCTTCATCGTACAAGCCAAAGAATATGAAGTAAGAGTATTGGGTACCGAATTTAATGTGATGATGTATAAAGATCAGGACTTTTTCGAAACAGTCTTGCTGAAAGGCTCGGTAGAAGTAAACGAAACCACTACCGGCAGGAAAGTAAAACTGCAACCCAACGAACGGTTATTCGGCAAAGCCGGTCAACTCCGGAAAGAGAGTATCAGCGAGTGGAACCGGGCATTATGGATGCAAGGAATCCTTTATTTCGACAATACGCGCATGGACGAAATTATCCGCCAGTTAGGTCTATACTATGATGTAAAATTCATTTTGGAAAAAGAGTCCCTGGCAAATGTACGGTTCACCGGAAAATTTCGTATCAGAGACGGTGTAGAACACGTATTAAAGGTGCTTCAACTGAAATGTAAATTCACCTATCAACGGGATGAAGACAGTAATACCATTACTATAAATTAAAAACAAGTATTAACTTTAAACTAAAAACAGAGACCAATGAAAACATAAGAACAAAAAGAGCCGAAAGTGGTGGCACACTTCCGGCTCCGGGTTAACAACACCCCAGTCTGCGAAAACTTAGTGAGTATTAATTAACACAGTGTACAAATGTATGAAAAACACTCTGATAAAAACAAGTAAAATCGTAAATAAATCAATTTCACATACTATGAAAATGATAGTTTTATTCCTTTTCGTTTTCATCTCGGGAGTATTCGCCGGCAATGCGAACTCTCAGGAAACAAAGGTATCTATCTCGAAAAACAATAAACCGATACGGGAAATCCTGGGCGAAATCGAACGCCAGACAGATTACCTGTTCGTATATTCCGAGAAGGAGGTAGATGTAAATCAACGCAAAACCGTCAATGTAAGTCAGCAACGGGTAGCTGATGTACTTTCTTCTCTATTCCGTAGCACCAATGTAGGTTATGCCATGGAAGGACACAACATCATGCTGATGGCAAAAACAACTCAAACAGACGCTGCACAGCAAAAACGTCATATTACAGGAGTGGTGAAAGACATCAAAGGAGAAACTATCATCGGAGCCAACATCATGATAAAGGGCACAGGTACAGGTGTGAGTACTAATATCGACGGAGAATTTTCCATCGAAGCAGCTGCCGGTGAGGAACTGATTGTTTCTTTCATCGGATACCTGACACAAACTATCAAAATCGATTCACAAAAAACGCTCAATATCAAATTACTGGAAGACACTAAAACACTGGAAGAAGTTGTCGTAGTAGGTTACACCGTACAGACGAAGTCGGCCGTAACCGGATCGGTAGCCGTAGTGAAAGCCGATAAATTGAAAGACGTAAACACACTGGAAGTAGGAAGTATGCTCCAAGGAAAAGTATCCGGCGTATATGTCTCAGGTTCATCCGGCGAACCGGGGCATGCCAGCAAAATCCGTATTCGTGGTAAAGGCACACTGAACTCGTCTGTCTCTCCACTTTGGGTAGTCGACGGTGTGATTGTAGGTGAGGATCCGGGACTGAACCCGAACGAGATAGACAATATCAGTGTGCTGAAAGATGGTTCGGCTACCGCATTGTACGGTTCGCGTGCCGCCAACGGTGTTATTGTAGTAACCACCAAAAGAGGCGAATATGATGCCAACAAATATAGTGTATCGGTCAATGCCGGTGTATCCTTACTATCGACCGGGCGCCTTGAGATGATGAATTCACAAGAACTTTATGACTATCAGAAATCCTGGAACAATCAGTCGTGGTTCACAGAAGAACTTCTGAAACACAACACAGACTGGTTTAAAGAAGCTTCCAAACCGGGATTATATACCAACGCAAACATTACCTATACCGGAAGCAGCGGTCGTATGCGTTCCTTTGTTATGGCAGACTACTACCGCGAAGAGGGAGCCATTAAGGACTTTACATTGGACCGCTTCACTTTCCGTTCCAACAATGATGTGAAGTTTACAGACCGCTTCACCATGTCAACCAAGATTTCAGGTTCGCTCTCACGTACAGACAGTCAGCAACGCAGCGTGTACAACACTTATCTCTACCTCCCTTGGGATTTCCCTTACAATGAAGACGGTTCTATCCGCTCGGGACAAGAACAAGACTGGAGAGGACGTGACGGAATCAACGACATGTATGACCTGCAATGGAACTGGAGCCGTTCGAAAAAACTGACGGTTGACGGAACCATTAATTTCAATTATCAGATTACGGATTGGTTGCGTTTCGAGTCAAACAACTATATTCGCTATATCAGTAACCGCTCCGAGAGCTACACGGACAAGCGTTCGCGTTCGGGGCAATCGGACAAAGGGTCGTTATCCAACTCTAATTCACTACTGACCAAGCAATTCACCAACCAAATGATACGTTTTGAGAAATCATTCGGCAAACACAAAGTCAACGCACTGGGAGCTTACGAATATACCCGCCACTTTTACGAATCGACTTCCGCCGAAGGACGAGGCATACAGCCCGGCAGAGAGATTCTGGACGTAACAACCGGTATTAAATCCATCGGTGGATACAAAGACGCCATTGCCACCCAATCGGCACTGTTCAATGCCAACTACGACTATGATAACCGCTACATGGGACAAGTATCGTATCGCATGGACGAATCATCTTGTTTCGGTAAAAACAATCGTATGGGACACTTCTTCACAGTCAGTGGCGGCTGGAATATCCAGAACGAAACTTTTTTCGAATCTCTTCGTGAGTCTGTCAACCAACTAAAAGTGAGAGTCAGTTATGGTTCTCTGGGTAACACTCCCGGAGCATACTACGGACACTACCCGCTCTATTCTTCAATGATGTATAATGACGAAGTAGCTTACTTCCCTTCACAGATGGGGAATGCCGACCTGTCGTGGGAGAAATGTTACACCACCAATATCGGTATCGACGCACGGTTCTTCGATCGCTTCGGAGTCACCATCGACCTGTACAATAAAAACACCTCGGACTTACTGTACTATGCCCCGCTACCCAATATATCAGGCTACACCGGACAATATAAAAATGTAGGTGCCATCAATAATAAAGGCCTCGAAATCAGTCTTAATGCAGATGTCATCCGTACCTCAAAATTCCAGTGGACCAGTGACTTCAACATTGGATTCAACCGAAACCGGGTTACCGAACTTTATGGAGGGAAACCGGAACTGAAGGGATTGAAACGCCTGGAAGAAGGGCGGGATATGGATGAATGGTATCTGAGAGAATGGGCCGGTGTAGATCCTGCTAACGGTTCTCCATTGTGGTATACCACCGATGAGAATGGCAAACGCACAACTACCGACTCTTACAATAAAGCCGACCGTGTATATTGTGGTTCTGCCGCACCGAAGTTTACCGGTGGATGGATGAATTCATTTAGCTATAAAGGTTTTACACTGACTGCCAACTTCGACTTTGTATACGGGAACCTGCTTTATAACCAATCCCGCGAATTGCTCGATTCCGACGGTGCTTATGCCGACTACAATTCAATGAAACTGAAAAGCGGCTGGAAACGCTGGGAAAAAGAAGGAGACATCGCCACGCATCCGAAAGCCATTAACGGAGGTAACAAAAACTCTAACAAATCGTCTTCACGCTATTTGGAGAAAGGCAATTACTTCAGCTTGCGCAACTTATCACTGGGGTATTCCATACCGGAGAAGTTATGCGGGAAACTGGGCTTGCAACGGGTCAACGTCTCTTGCAGTGCTGATAATCTATTCACGCTTACCCCATTCTCGGGGGTATCTCCCCAATTGTCGGACAGCAGTACCGACGGTTATGCAGGTACTATCTATCCGTTGAGCAGAAGAATCGTGCTCGGCCTTAATGTTTCATTCTAAAAAATCACGTCATATTATGAAAATCAAACATATCGTATCTTGCTTTTTCGTTTCTCTGATCGGACTTTCGGCTTGCTCCATAGAGGAACTCCCCTACAACCAACTGACAGAGGACGAGCTGGATGGCAGTTATGAATCTCTGCTGTCTGCCACCCGTGGTAACTATGCCGTATTTAAACAGACAGCCTTCCACCAGGGGTGGCACTATGCAGGCGAGTTGGCCAGTGATAACGTTTCGTTGAGCGGAGTGTCGTCGGATGCATTAATGTATATCTACAACTACCAGCGCATCACGGACAACTACCATATGTCGAACATGTGGGGATGGGCCTACCGCTCCATCATCAACTCCAACAAGATACTTGAGAAAGCACAGGAAGGAGAGAGCAAAGAGATGGACCAGCTGATTGGCGAAAACTACTTCCTCAGGGGATGGCTGGAATTTGTACTGGTCAATGTCTTCGGGCGCCCTTACAATCAGTCACCGGAAACCAACCTCGGGGTTCCCCTGAAACTGACGGCAGACATAAACGACTATCCAATGCGCTCTACCGTAAAGGAATCTTACGAGCAAATCCTGAAAGACCTGAAGAAAGCAGAAACACTGCTGAATTCGGAGTCGAACATCTACGCCGGTCCCAGTGCAGCCAAGGCTCTGTTGTCACGCGTCTATCTGTACATGGGTAACAATAAGCTGGCTGCCGAATACGCTACCGAAGTAATCGAAAGTTCAGGACGTACTTTACTGGAAGGAGAAGCTTATGCTACAGCCAATGTTTTGGTACCGGAAGATAATCCGGAAATCATCTTTGCCATCCGTTGTACTAAAGATAAAGACGACTACGGTTGGAACTCTATCGGAGGCTTTTATGCCAATATCGATGGGGTAGGCTGGGGAGAGTTGTATGCTTCCGAACCACTCCGGGATGCGTATGCGGAATATCCGGAGGACTTGCGCTCACGATATATCGTTCCGCAATACCTGAAAGATGACGAGACAGGTGAATATCGTAAAGAATTTATCTATATCGAATCCTCCGAAGAAGATGGAGTCCCCAGAAAGTATTACCGCTGGAACGAAATCATAGAAGAAAACGGAAACTACCGGATCAAAGATGCCTATTTGTCGAAGTATGAATACAAAGACACACTGACCATGAAGCAGGATGCCGGAGGCTATTACGTAGAATCGAGACTGAAATCGGGTAAAGACAATCCCACCCCGGGCACATACGAAAAACATTACGTGACCATCCAAAATCTGATGGCAAAACGCAATGACTATCCGAAGTACTACGTATACAAATGCTCCAAACAAGAAAACCAACCCCAGCTGTGGTCACCAACTGTTCTCCGTCTGGGCGAAATGTACCTGAACCGTGCGGAAGCCTATGCCAAAGAACCGGCATTGGGTGATGCTTTGGCAGACCTCAACGTAATCCGTACCCGGGCACACATACCCGCACTTTCGGCCGGTGACATGAAACCCGGTAAAACCATGTTGGAATATGTATTGGAGGAACGCCGCAAGGAGTTGGCTTTCGAAGGACATCGCCGCTTCGACATCTTCCGCAACGGACTGACCATGAACCGTACCTATCCGGGCACTCACGACCGTGGAGCCGCAACTTCGGTCCGCCTGACCATTTCAGCTGACGATCCGGCAGCAATCGAATTCATCCCTCAACGTGAGATCGATTCATATCCGGGAGTCTTGGAACAGAATCCATAAAGGGAGAAACATCCGGTGGACCCTTGTCCGAGTATACGAGGGTCTGCCGGATAAAAAGAAGATATAGAGATAACCTGAACAGTTCATTTAACAAAAATAAAAACGACATGAGAAACATCCAACGAACCATCCTTTGGATAGCCGGGCTACTCTTTTGCCTGCCATCCTCCAGTTCAAACCCAGTAGTCATAGGCAATAGCCGTTTTACCTTTATCACCGACCATCTGGTACGTATGGAATACGCACAGCAGGGAAAGTTCCTGAACGACTCTACCCTCTTCGCTGTAGACCGTACCCCCAGATGTACCGAAGTAAAAGTAGAGCGTAAAGAAGGCAACCGTTACATCATGACCACTCCCGCCATGCGTGTCGAGTATTACAATGACGGATTTCCCTTCGGACAAACCAACTTGTTTGTCTATTTCCGAAACGGAGACTCCCCTAAAGAAAAACGTTGGTACATAGCCAGCCGCCAAAGCCGGAATCTATTGGGAGCAGTGACAACGCTTGATGACGTAGAAGGTCCCATCGACCGCCAGGAAGGGTTATTGAGCCGGGACGGCTGGTATCTGATTAACGATACCGGTAAGGAAGTCCTAAAAAACGGATGGGTGGCGACACGTGACCGTAACCATGTTCAGGATCTGTATTTGTTTGTTTACGGCAATGACTACAAGGCAGCCTTGAAATCACTTCAGGCAGTCAGCGGACCATCACCGATGACCCGCAAATATGTACACGGATCTTGGTATTGCCGCTGGTGGAACTACACAGACGAAGATTATCGCCAGTTGGTACGGGAATATCGTGAACACGACTTTCCCCTCGATATCATGGTGTTCGATATGGGATGGCATACACAAAATGCCAAAGTCGGAACCGGACATGCCGGCACACGGGGTTGGACAGGCTATAGCTGGAACCGTAAACTGATTCCCGAACCGGAGAAACTGATAAAAGACTTCAAAGACGATCATATCTACGTAGTACTGAACGAACATCCACACGACGGCATCCGTCCGCACGAAGATAGTTATCAAGCTTTTGTACGAGATTTGGGAGTCGATACCCAGCAAACAGGTGTACCCCTGTTTGACGCAGGTGACCGTGACTATATGAATGCTTTCATGAAACATGCTCATCAGGAAAGTGATTCCATGGGAGTAGCCTTCTGGTGGCTCGACTGGCAACAAGATTATCTATATCCTCTGGTACGGGGAACAAATATGAAACATCTTCCCTGGATGAATCACATCTATTATAATTATTCGTCCGGTAACCACCTTCGCGGTGCAGGTTTCAGCCGTTGGGCCGGATGGGGCGACCATCGTCACCCGATTCAATTCTCCGGTGATGCTGTGGGCAACTGGGACTTACTCCGCTTTGAGGTCGACCTGACTACCACCAGCGGCAATGCAGGTTGTTTCTTCTGGGCACATGACCTTGGCGGATTCTACGACGGAACCGACCCGGAACTTTACACTCGCTGGACACAGTTCGGATTGCTGAATTCTTCACTCCGCATCCACTCGGTGTACGACGAAAAACTCGACCGCCGTCCCTGGCTCTGGGGCGTAGAAGCAGAAAAGGCAATGCACCGGATTTACCACCTACGCTCTCAACTGATGCCCTACATCTACTCTTCCGTCCGCCAATGCCATACAGATATGTTACCACTTAACCGGGGAATGTACATTGAATATCCGGACGAAGAAAAAGCCTATCACTATCCGGGACAATTTCTCTTCGGTGACCTCTTGTTGGGTGCTCCCATCACCGCCAAGGGAGAAGGAGAAAAAAAGATAGCCACACAAGAGGTCTGGCTGCCCGGTGGAACCGACTGGTATAATTTCTTCACCGGAGAAAGACAAGAAGGCGGGCAAGTGATCAAAACGAAAAGCCCGCTGGAACAATTTCCATTGTTCATCAAGGGAGGTTGTCCTCTGCCGATGCAGCCTTATACGGAACGAATGTGTTCCACCCCGCTCACAGAATTGATCGTACGTTGTTATCCGGGCAAAGAAGGAGCAAACAATACTTATATCCTGTACGAAGACGACGGACTGACCCAAGACTACCTGCAAGGAAAGTATGCCACCACACGCCTCAACTATCAGAAGTCAGGGGGACAGACGATCATCACTGTATCTCCGGTAGAAGGGACTTATGAAGGACAGCCCCGAAAACGTGCCTACCGGATCGAACTGCCGGGGATTCCGGTACAGGCCCGTGTGTCGGTAAACGGCAAAAAGGCTCGAACAGCTCCCAATCAAGAATTAAACGGAGTTATCGTACCGATTAAGGTAATGGATATCCATAAACCGGTTGTAATCAAAATACAATAATAATACGGCCTTTTCCCACTCTCCTCCCCCACAAAGCAGATTGGAAAAACCAATAGCAATTCCTACCCGCCAGTTGGGAAAGTAGCGGGATAAGGCCCCCAAATAAAGTACAATGCTAAAAAGAACATTTATATTAATCTGCCTTGTCCTGAGCTTTTGTTCACTGCCAGCGCAAGAACTGATTCAGGTTACGACACGCAACACAGCACTTGTTTTCAGGGTTGCCAATCAGTCACTAAGACAAGTTTATTATGGGCCACGTCTGGCAGACACCGATGTATTACAGAAACAGGGCAATAACTTTCCGGCATATTCGACTTATGGAATGGGAGAACAAAACGAAGTGGCCCTTCATGCAGTACATGCAGACGGTAATACCTCTACACTACTGAACTTTGAAAACGTGAAACAAGAGTCTCCGGAACCCGGCATAACACTGACTACGATTTCACTGAAAGACCCGCTATATCCTTTTCAAGTGAAACTTTTCTATAAGGCATACGAAGAGAGCGACCTTATAGAACAATGGACTATATATCAGCATACTGAAAAGAAACCGGTAACACTTTACCAGTTTGCTTCCGCACAGCTCTCCTTTAAATCTTCCTCCTACCGACTCACTCACTTTGCCGGTGACTGGGCCGGAGAATGCAACATGAGTGAAGTAGAACTGACAGAAGGCATCAAAGTGATAGATTCCAAATTAGGAACCCGTGCCACATTCTTTGCTCATCCCATGTGTCTGCTATCCCTGAACGGACGGATGACTGAAGACAATGGAGAAGTGATAGGGATGGCTCTGGCATGGCCTGCCAACTTCAAGTTGGAGTTTGAAAAAAACAACAATCAGGAACTCCGTGTACTTGCCGGAATGAATCCGTACGCATCACACTACAAACTTAAAAAAGGCGATGTATTCCAAACTCCTTCGTTCCTCTACACATACAGTACAAAAGGAAACGGACAGGTCAGTCGTAATTTCCACCGTTGGGCACGTAAATATGGTTTACGCCACGGAGAAAATTCACGTTATACCCTGATGAACAACTGGGAAGCCACTTACTTCAACTTTAACGAACCCAAACTGAAATCAATTATAGAAGATGCTGCAGGGATGGGCTTCGAACTCTTCCTGCTGGACGACGGATGGTTTGGACAGAAACATCCCCGCAACAATGATGACGCAGGACTTGGCGACTGGGTGGTAAACAAAGAAAAACTTCCCAACGGACTGGGATGGCTGGTAAAACAATGTACGGATAATGATATCAAGTTCGGTATCTGGGTGGAACCTGAAATGGTAAACCCCAAAAGTGAACTATTCGAAAAACATCCTGACTGGGTAATCCAGCAACCGGGACGTGAACATATTCTCTTTCGCCGGCAACTGGTACTCGACCTATCGAATCCCGAAGTACAAGAGTTTGTATATAAGAGTGTACACGACATTCTGAAAGATAACCCTCAGATAGCTTTTGTGAAATGGGACTGTAACCGTGCTGTAACCAACCCGGGATCCACTTATTTACCTGCCGACGAACAGTCACACATATGGATCGAATACGGACGGGGATTACTGAATGTTTTTAAGAAAGTACGCGATTCACATCCCGACGTACACTTTATGCTTTGTTCTGGTGGAGGAGGCCGTCTGGATTACGGTTCACTGCGCTACTTCGAGGAATACTGGCCCAGCGATAATACCGATGCCTTGCAACGTATCCTTATTCAATGGGGCAATTCACAGTTCTTTCCCTCGATAGCAATGTGTTGCCATGTTTCTGCCAGTCCGAATCATCAGACCGGGCGCACTACTCCACTGAAATTCCGCTTTGACGTAGCTATGCAGGGAGCTTTGGGAATGGATTTACAACCGTCCACCATGAATGAAAAAGAAGTAATCTTTGCCAAAGAGGCTATCAAGACTTACGAAAGTATCCGTAACATAGTGTTTACAGGCGACCTGTACCGTATTTTATCTCCTTACGAAGGTAACCGCACCTCCATGATGTATGTATTGCCGGACAAGAGTCGTGCCGTATTCTATGCTTACCAATTAAAATCACATATCGGTGAAGTTAGTGCTCCGATGCGTTTCAAAGGTCTGAGTCCCGACAAGAAATACAACGTGAAAGAATTGAACATCTATCCGGGAAGCCGTGCTGCAACAGGGTCAGCCAACGGACAATCTTTCAGTGGCGATTTCCTGATGAATCAAGGCTTGCCTATTGGTTTATCCGGTGATTACAGTAGCGCTGTCATTGAGTTGGAACAGCAGTAGCCGACAAGAGGTTGTTTCATAACTCACCACAGATTACACAGATTTACATAGATAAATATTATTGGTTATCAGTAGATTTAAAATCGTTTTGTGTAAATCGGTGTAATCTATGGTGAATACGAGTTTTGACACATTTACATTTGCAGTAATAGCAATCCGGCTATAAGTGTTTATTATTGATCGATTCCAAATGAAGCCACAATGATATTTTTTTCATCCAAAGAATTAGGATTACGAACCGTTATCCCATATTCGCCCACCGGCTTTTCTTTCAATGTGATCAGATAAGAACTTTCTCCATATTTTTTAGCTGTATACGGAAGTAGTTCCAGATTATTGCTAGAGGCTCCTCCAAATGTACTCAAAGAAGATAACTCGGCCTTACGTACCTTCTTACCCGTTTCGAACTGAAAGATATTAATAATAGACATTGGATCGGTATTGTTGTCCACAGCTCTCACAATCAACTTAAAATCATCTCCCTGATGTAATCGTACCTGAGCGCTAGGACCATCTACATTTATCTTTGTTTTCACTTTACCCATACCTACCAAATATATCGAAGCATTGGCTTTTGTTTTGATTTTAACAGTAGCTTTTTCCAGCGGAGTCGTGCTGTTATCCGGATTTAACACTAACACCTCACCTATAAAATCAGGTTCGGTAACCGTCTCTTGTGCATAACTACCTGTACAGAACAGAATGCTTATCAAAAATAATAATTTAATTCTCATACTTGTCGTTGTTTTTAAATTAAAATAATCTACAAATATATCTATTATTCACAATTTTTCCTATAAGAGTCAGTTACATTATTTCTCAAATCCGGCAAGTTCTTTCTTCACAATCCAATATCCAACTCTTGACTCTGAAATACCCGGCTTCACTTTATGGTTACATATCAACTCGTCATCCACTATCGCAGATTCTAAATAATAAAAACAACAGGCGTCATCTCCATCCAATTTACGGGCCAATTCTATGATATGTGTAGATATCAAAAAACGGCTATATGCCTTTGCTTTCAACACCTCTGCTACGGCAACCGATGCCTCAAAAGCATCCCGCGCATTGGTTCCCCTAAACAATTCATCGAAAAGTACAAAACAGTGATGCCCCTTGTTAATCTGTTCCAGCACCTCTTTTACTCTCAATACTTCCGCATAGAAATGGCTGCGACCATCTCTCAGAGAATCCGGCAGATTGATAGAAGTAAAAATACCATCGAACATAGGACAAACCATCGAGGAAGCCGGTACCGGAAATCCGGCATGAGCCAACCATACAGCAGATGCTATTGCCTTCAAAGTCGTGGATTTACCCGCCATATTCGACCCGGTAAAGATGCAGATATTCCCATTCTCCATCTCCCAATCGTTCGCTACAGCATCTTTCACTTGCGGATGATAGAAATTGCACAGCATAAACTTGCTATCATTAGTAAAAGAAGGAAAGCACCAACCTTTCGTCACTGCTGTCCGATGCACGGTACGAATGGCATCCAGTTGATATACAATAGAAAGAAGAGCTGCAATGGTATGATTTCGTCGATAACGGAAAATGTAATCCAAACGGTCGGTCCGGTAAAAGCTATCTTCCTGCCCGCAGGAATCAACCTTTTTTCCCAATTCCGTAGCCTGATAGATCTCTGAGATAGTGGCGACAATGTTACGGATCAACCGGGGAGAGAGTGCCGTCACATGATCTGCAAAAGTTTTCAGCTCCAACAAAACGTTTTCAAGCAACTTCGTTCCCCTACGGATGACATAACGCTCGGGAGTAGCCCTGAAATGCCGGAAGATATATGAAAAGGCAGATTCCAAATAGCTCACTCTCGTCGGACGATCTCCCTGGCTGAGATAAAACTCAATGAAATCCAGTTCTTCCCTACAAATACGTATCTCCGGAAAGTCCGGATAGCGGATCGCTTCCTGCCTTTCGTGCAATGCTTTCCAATCAGACAAAGGGTGAACCAGCCACTCTTCCAGACACCTCTTTCCTCCATCACTTTCCGTCATGTCAAAGAGCGAGAAAAGAGTTTTCTCGCCATACGTACTTTCCACAATTCCTAAGTCATTGAGGGTCTGTCGATCTGTTCGCAACTTTTTCACGGTACCTCCTATGATAGATTTCCCAAAGATAGAATATTTTTCCGGGAATAGCACTATTCATCCTCTGGGAATTGTATAACTTTGCAGCCGATAAATCCATAGTTTACATATTGAAATGGGAAAATATCGCACGAAAGGGAGCATTGCTCTCATCATTACAGGAAGTGTCCTGATCCTCGTACTGGCAGGTTTATATCTGGGGCGTAACGGAATTCTCTGCCGGACGGCCGACAAACGAATACTATATGCCGAACAAAAATACGGATTATCTATCTGCTATGAGGACCTGCGAATGAAAGGATTAAACGAAATCGAACTGAAAAATCTCTCTATAGTTCCCCGCAACCGGGATACCCTTCTCACCCTGCATACTTTGAACATGCACCTCAACTTTTGGAAATTGATTCGGGGAAAAATTGAAGTGCGTAATGTAACCGTCGACCAACTGAAGGCCTCATTTATAAAAGCAGACAGCATGGCGAATTATGATTTTCTCTTCTTGAAAAGAAAACGGGAGACTTCATCCGGACAGGTTCAGACCGACTATGCCCACAGAATAAACCGGATACTGAATCTTTTCTATGGCTTCCTGCCGGAAAACGGGACCTTGTGTAAAATAGACATTACTGAACGGAAAGACCGTAACTTCGTAAACATCCATATTCCCAAACTAACGGTCCGGCAAAATCATTTTCGCTCGGATATCGAAGTACATGAAGACTCGACAACCCAACATTGGACCACCTGCGGAAAAGTAAACCGCAGCAGCCATACCCTGAAAGCAGAACTCTATGCACAACAGAACAACAAAATCACCCTACCCTACCTCAAACGCCGTTTCGATGCCGATATTCGGCTGGATACCCTGACTTATAGCCTGACAAAATCGGAAGAGAATGGCGGACAGGTTCAGTTGACCGGGCAAGCGGCTGTCAGTGGACTCGAAGTATATCACAAGGCTCTTTCTCCTGAAACGGTCAATCTGGATCGTGGTCAAGTATCTTACCGGATTCTTGTAGGCAAAGAATCCGCCGAACTGGATAGTACTACTGTGGTACGGTTCAATCAAATGCAGTTTCGCCCTTACCTGAAAGCCGAAAAGAAAAAACAGCAATGGCATTTCACAGCAGCCGTAGACAAACCCTGGTTTCCGGCAGACCAATTGTTCGGTTCACTTCCCAAAGGATTATTCAGTAACCTGGAAGGTATAAAGACAAGTGGCGAACTGGCCTATCACTTTTTTCTGGATGCAAATTTTGCCCTGTTGGATAGTCTGAAATTGGAATCGGAACTGAAGGAAAGGAATTTCCGCATTGTAAACTACGGGGTCACAGATCTTGGTAAAATGTCGGAAGAATTTATCTATACGGCTTACGAAAACGGCCAACCGGTACGTACTTTTCCAATCGGCCTTTCCTGGGAACATTTCACACCATTGGACAGCATCTCTCCGTTGTTGCAAATGTCTGTGATGCAAAGTGAAGACGGAGCTTTCTACTTCCACCGGGGATTCCTTCTTGAAGCCATGCGCGAAGCGTTGATACAAGATCTGAAAGTGAAACGTTTTGCCCGCGGAGGGAGTACCATCACCATGCAGTTGGTGAAAAACGTATTTCTGAATCGAAACAAAAACATAGCCCGCAAACTGGAAGAAGCTCTGATTGTCTGGCTGATAGAGACAGAACGCCTTACCTCCAAAGAACGAATGTACGAAGTATATCTGAATATAGTAGAATGGGGACCGCTCGTTTATGGAGTGCAGGAAGCAGCAACCTATTATTTTAAAAAGCGCCCGTCTCAACTGACAGCCGAAGAATCTATTTTTCTGGCTTCCATTATTCCAAAGCCGAAGCATTTCCGGAATTCGTTTAACAATGATATGCAACTGAAGGAGAGCCTGGAAGGCTATTACCGTTTAATAACCGAACGATTAGTGAAAAAAGGAATCATCAGTGAAGTGGCAGCCGACAGTATCCGCCCGGAAATTAATGTAACCGGCGAGGCAAAGAAAGATCTGCAAAGAGACAGCATACAATAGTTTGCCAAAGCCTCGAAGCCAAGACAAGAGGTAGATGTTCTGACCTCTTATCCTGACTGGTTCAACTTCTGAAATTTTAAAGAAATAATACGGAAACAGAAAGGAAAGGCAAATAGCACTTATCTTTCTCTGTTCCCCCTCTCTGCAGAGCGGGATGAAGTACTACGGCTATTGCTACGTTTGCTATCCGTACGCTCCGGTGTTGCTCTATGAGGAGTAGATATGTTTTCACTCTTCCGGACAGTATTCGTCCTCCGGTTATTTTCCGTACTTCTGGTTCCTCTGCCGGTACGGGTAACATTCCCAGGAGTCACTCTGTTGTTATCCCGTGAAGCTGAGCTTTCTCTTTGGGACACTCCTCTTCTCACCTCATCTCTCCGTCCCGAATTGGAACGTATGGTTACCGATCCGAAATCGGAACGGCGATGCGTGTTATAATTTCGATGATCTCTTATACTGTGCGAACCCGAATAGAAATCATGTCGATAGCGTCCGCGATAATAGCTGTTATGATAATGAGTACGATAGTGTCCACCGCAATAGCTGTTATAGTGGTACGGTTTGCCAAAGTAGAAATGATTATGGTTTGTATACCGAATATAGATACGAAAACTCCAACTGCCACCACTGGCATAAACCGGTCGATAAAAATAATCGACCCCTATAAAACGGCGATACTGTGAAGCAGTCAGCACCCAACGCAAATCATCATTACGAATGTCCAGGGTACGATAGTATTTATCGAGTGCCCACTCTTCTCCCCTTATCACATCGTCCATCAGATAACGAATGGAGTAAATAAAATCGTAATTGATTTCGTATACATCATTATATTGCCCTGTGCTCAGGTTCAGTTCATAGGCCATCTTATCGGTCAGGAAACGAGTCTCCTTGCGAATGCGGCTATTGCTCATGGCTGCCATACTCACACTGCTTATAGCAGTGATTCCTATGACCAAAAAGAATATCAATATTCGTTTCATATCTTAAGTCTATTTAATTCTATTATAGTTCCTCACAAAGTTCTTCACCGTATCCTGATTCGACAGAAAATCCAATCCGTCTATTGCTGCGGAAAAATTATCTTTATCCACTACGCTC
>SCPN01000197.1_pt1 | contig 219306 bp, 166 predicted proteins | sample 6106831 | NCBI WGS metagenome assembly SCPN01 (sample SAMN10720447, study PRJNA508395) | human gut metagenome | isolation source: Participant 1, 0 month
CTCTCTTCAAATCAATAAGCTATCAGATGCTATTGATTGGTTAAATTCAGAGCTACGTAAAGCTCCTTTAATGATTGATTCGTTTTTGCCTGAAAAACAAAAATGCGAACAAGAATTAGCTGCTATTGATGAAACGCTTAAACACATTCGATATGAAATAAATAAAATATTAAAAGTCAATGATGAGTTAGAGAAAAATAAATCATTAGAAGAGCAAGGATTTAAAGTTCGTTTATCAATAGAAAACCATCTTGAATGGTCGTTGGATATAAAAAATAAAATTCAAGAATCAAACATAGAACAGCTTAAGGAAGATATTGATACATTGGAAAGGAAAATAAGTGACGAGTATGATGTTGAAAACAAATTAAAATCGGCTGAAAATTTCATCAATGAAGCTATGAATGAAATCGGCAAGAATTTTGACTTTGAAAAATCATACAAACAAATAAACTTAAAATTTGACATTAATACATTTGAGTTATATCATCTGAAAAAGAATGAGGCAGAACAAATAGAAAAGAAAATCTACCTTAGATCAATGGGAAGTGGAGCTAATTGGCTATATTCACATGTTTGCCTTTTCCTTGGTATTCAGAAGTACTTCTGTTCATTAGGGAATAAGTGCTTAGTTCCAAGTATCTTATTCCTAGATCAGCCAAGTCAAGTCTATTTTCCAACAATTGTCGATAATAACAAAGATGGTTTTGATCCTCACAAACTAAAAGAAATGGAGGGTGATTTAAAGAATACAGATGATGATTTAAAAGCAGTCACAAATTTATTTGATCAGATTTTAAAATTCATAAATGATACATATAAAGAATTTGAGATAGCTCCACAAGTAATAATTTCCGACCATGCAGATAATTTGGAACTTAAACAAGGAACTTTTGAAAACTATGTTAGAAGACGTTGGAGAAAGAACACTGATGGATTAATTGATTTATCTAAACTTACACAAAGCGATTTAGGAACTGCTACCTATTAAACTCAGTTTAAGATTTAATTAAGTGATAAATTCTGCAACAAATTTGCAATAAGAATGAGATCTTGTTATCTTTGTCCCAGTATTCTCCATGAGCAAACTACCGCAAAAGCACGTAGCAAATCAGTGGGATAAATCATGGGATATGCTTGAAGCTAAAAATATAAAGTTTTAAATATCAGCGTGGTAACTCTCTTAGGAGAATCCCAGGCGGATCACCAAGAAAGGGTATTCAGCAATGAAGACCCTTTTTTTATATCTCGTAAACTGCCGCTTATAGATATTGGTGTATTCATGCTGTTAAGATAAAGCTCTTGGGGGGAGGAGGAATTTGCTGCGGTTGTCCTGGAATATTTCCCATATATGTTTTTAGGACAAGAGTACTTTTGTTTTATCCCAACATGGTTCTAAGTTAATATGTAAATTTGCGAGCACAAAATAATGAATAACATGTCTGAAATTGCACCTCTTATTTCCGACTTGGCGGTTATATTGATTGCGGCGGGAATAATTACATTGATTTTTAAATGCTTGAAACAACCTGTCGTTTTGGGGTATATTGTCGCTGGCATTCTTGCCGGGCCCGCCGTACCTTATATACCAACGGTATCCGATCCTACCAATATAAAAATATGGGCAGATATAGGCGTCATCTTTCTTTTGTTTGCTATGGGATTAGAATTCTCTTTCAAGAGTTGATGACCGTAGGAGGTACAGCTGTTATCGCCTCTATAACCATAGTCTCGGAATGATGTTTCTAGGCTATACTGCAGGAAACGGCTTCTTCTCGCATCTAAGCAGTATATTTTTAGGCGGTATGCTTTCTATGTCATCCACCGCTATCGTATTCAAGGCGTTCGATGACATGGGACTCAGAGGGCAAAAATTTAGAGTAGTATTAGGCGTCTTGGTGGTGCGAAGATTTAGTGGCCGTAGTTTTGATGGTCTTGCTTTCAACCTTAGCAGTCAGCAAGCAAGTCGAAGGAATGGAAATGCTGGAAAGTATTCTAAAGTTAGGAGCGTTTCTTATATTTTGGTCATTACTCGGAATCTATCTGATTCCAAGTTTTCTTAAAAAGATTAAGCCATTTCTTAACGACGAAACCTTATTAATCATAGCATTAGGCTTCTGTTTAGGTATGGTTATGATTGCGGCTAAAGCGGGATTCTCCTCTGCGTTAGGAGCTTTTGTTATGGGATCGTTATTGGCTGAAACCATTGAGGCCGAGAAGATAGAAAAATTGGTAAAACCGGTAAAAGACCTGTTTGCGGCCATATTTTTTGTTTCTGTAGGCATGATGATACAACCGGATTTATTGATTGAATACCTTGTCCCAATCTGCATCTTAACCATATTGGTTATCATTGGGCAAATCTTTTTTGGGAGTCTTGGTGTCCTCTTGTCCGGACAGCCATTAAAGATAGCTCTACAATCAGGATTCTCTCTGACCCAAATAGGTGAATTTGCGTTTATTATCGCTTCATTGGGAGTTAGCTTAAAGGTAACAGACGATTATCTGTATCCTGTTATTGTCGCTGTATCAGTCGTTACAACATTTCTTACTCCTTATATGATTCGCATGGCGACCCCGGTCTATCAATTGATTGACAATTATTTGCCTTCATCTATAAAACTAATGTTGAACCGTTATTCTTCCGGATCCAACACGGTCAAACATAAAAGTACATGGAATAAGCTGTTGAAATCTATGTTACTAGATGTAATACTATATACAGTATTGACAATATTCAGTATTATCATATTTTTCACTTATGTAAATCCAATTATTCGCGAGAACATATTAGGCTTCAAAGGGGCTCTATTGAGCTTATCTATTATTTTGGCCATTATATTACCTTTTCTTTGGGCTATCATTATGAAGAAGAATCATTCTCCTGAATTCCTGAAATTATGGAATGATAGTAAATTCAACCGGGGACCATTGGTTTCTTTGATAGCGATAAAGCTGCTCCTTTGCGCAAGTATTCTAATGCCAGTCATAGTCCATATATTTAATGTAGCATCTGGTGTTGGATTTATTATCACCCTGTTGATATTGCTAATGATTATTTTATCCAAAAAACTGAAAAAGCGTTCTCTCTCGATCGAGAAAAGATTTATTGACAACTTCAACGGGAAAACAACGGACTCAAACATTGGAAGTCCTTTGACTGATAATATCTTGAAATCTTTGCCTTTCAATGATTTGCACTTGATGGATTTCGTTGTTGGCCAAGAATCCTCCATTGTCGGCCGGAGTTTGAAAGAGATCAACTTCCGTCAAAAATATGGAATAAATATCGTTTCCATCATTCGAGGTGAACGACAAATCAATATACCTAGAGGAGAGGAACGCCTTTATCCTTTTGATAAGATTATAATTGTTGGTACGGATGAGGAATTGGATCTTTTCCAGGAGATAATACAAAAACAGGACAAAGAATATAGAGATCAGTTGGCGCAAAGCTTTAATAATAATATCAAAATAGAGCAATTTAATATTGAACCAGACTCTCCGTTGATCGGGCGATCTATTCAACAGTCTGACATTCGGGATAAGAACGCTTGTCTGATCTTGGGTATTGAACGAGACGGAAAGTCAATGATGAATCCTCCATCCCAAACCGTATTCAAGGAAAACGACAACGTATGGGTTGCTGGAGAATATCGTCAAATTGTTCAATTGAGCGAAGGTTTAAGTTATAATTAAGTGTTTCAGCCAAAGTGTAAAATATATTTTTCATTAGGGAAGCCATCTCTTAAATTCTACATTTAAGACTTAGGGGATTAGGATATTAGGATATATTTGATAGCTTTGCGAAGAAATGGGGGGCGTGCCCCTTTCTCGAATAAATGATAACAATAAAAGTAAATGATAATGAATGAAAAAATGAATGCTACATTGGGCAACGCTTTTCCCAAGGAACGGATTCGTTATGCGATGCTTTCTTTCTTTTTAGCGCAAGGTCTTTGTTTCTCTAGTTGGGCTAGCCGTATTCCGGACGTGAAGGATATTTTTGAGGTGAATTACGCTTTCTATTGGGGCTTGGTCTTGTTCCTGATCCCGGTAGGTAAGTTTGTGGCGATACCGTTAGCGGGTTATTTGGTGTCGAAGTTGGGGAGTCGTATTATGGCGCAGGTCAGTGTGTTGGGGTATGCCTTGGCCTTATTCGCGATAGGTACGGCACATAATATTTATCTGCTGGGTGTTTATTTGTTCTGTTTTGGGGTGTTCTGGAATCTTTGCGATATATCCTTGAATACGCAAGGAATTGGTATCGAGCGACTCTATGGGCGTACGATTATGGCCTCATTTCATGGAGGTTGGAGTCTGGCGGCTTGTTTAGGGGCTTTGATCGGGTTTATCATGATCGTATCCGGTGTTACTCCGTTCTGGCATTTTACGTTGATTGCATTATTGATTGGAGTGACTGTTTTGGTAAGCCGGAAGTATTTGCAGGAAGACGTGGCGGTTGAGTCACCGGAGGAAGAGAAGGAAGCGGAGAAGAAAGAAGCTCCGGCATTGTTGAGCTTTATCCGTAAGCCGGAAATGCTGTTGATCCAGTTAGGTATCGTCGGGCTGTTTGCCTTGGTGGTGGAAAGCGCGATGTTTGATTGGAGTGGACTTTACTTCGAATCGGTATTGCAGGTTCCTAAGTCCTTACAGATTGGTTTCTTGGTGTTCATGGTGATGATGACGGTAGGCCGTTTTCTTACGAACTCCGCCTATAGTGTTTTAGGAAAGCAGAAGGTGTTGCAATTAGCGGGTTTCTTTATTTTAGCAGGTTTTTTTATCTCAGCCATGTTGGGTGGAATGTTCGAATCGATGACGGTAAAGGTGATCGTGAATTCCTTAGGCTTTATGTTGGTAGGCTTGGGCATCTCGTGTATGGTGCCTACTATTTATAGCTTAGTGGGCGCTAAATCGAGAACTCCGGTGGGAATTGCCTTGACGATCCTTTCCAGTATCAGCTTTATCGGCTCGTTGATCGCACCTTTGTTGATCGGAGCGATCTCGCAGGCTTTCAATATGAAATACGCTTATATCGTGGTCGGCTTGTTAGGGCTTTGTATCTTGCTAATGACTACATTCTGCAAAGCATTCAAGAATAATTAAAGATAGAGAATTGAGAATTGAAAATTAGGAGAGAGCGAATAATTTTCAATTCTCAATTTTCAACTACTCAGGCATTCGTTGTTCCGCTGTCTCTAAGCATCGCAACACATCTTCCTTAGTGCCGTTGAATGGGCCTATTCCTTCGATTTTCAATGTTGTCATAGCTGCCGCGAAACGTCCGGCTTCTTCTATGCTTGCGCCTTTGGCACGTTTATAGAGATATCCTGTCATATAAGTATCACCCGCTCCGGTAGCGTTTACTACTTCTTTCGGTATGTAAGCGGGGATTTTATGGAAAGTGGAACCGTCGTAAATGATAGATCCCATGCTTCCGAAAGTCAGCAATACCTCTTTCACGCCCCAATCGTAGATAACTTTTCCTGCGTTCACGGCATCGGTATATCCGGTTAACACCTCCATCTCATGTTCGTTAGCCTTGAGGAAGTGCACGTATTTAAGTACTTCTTTTTTCTCTGGCCAATCCACGGCAAATACATCCTTGTCTCTTACTTCCCGTAGATACCCTTGCGAGTCAATCGATACTAAGCCTTTCCCCGCTAAATACTTTACCACTTCCAAAGAGAAATCATCGGCAAGCAAACTACCAAGGTGGAAGATTTTAGAGTTGATGTTCTCCAGATATTCCACGGTGAAAGGATCTGCTTTCGCCAATACACGTTGCGTACGGTTATCTTGGTTCTCTCCATAAATATTCTCGAAATAAACGGTGTGCTTACTTGGCATCACGGCAACGTCGATACCTTCGGCTCGTAGTTCCTCCACCGTTTTCATCTCAGATTCAGCCAAGGCTGTCACTAGAGTATAGTCGATATCATCGAAATGTTTTATCGCATGCGAGAAATAAAGGAGGTTCCTCCGGCATATGGACGGTGTTCTTAGGTGTTACTACCTTATCCAAGGTGATGTGTCCTACGCAGCAAAGTTCGTGTGTATTCATTTTTACTCAGTTTATTATAAAGCGACAAATTTATGAAAAAGCTTCAAATACATAGATTACTCTCTTTGACCAATAAAAGCATGAAAGAGGCGTTTTGCCCTTGTGACTTTAGTTGCATCGGCATCAAGCTATAGTTTTAAGCTTATGGAACTAAAGTTACTTCATAGGTGAACAAAAGTTTCATTATTATAAGACTTGAAGGAATAAGGAATATCTGTTGATTGCTTGATAATTATATTATATATGTACGCTCGTACATATATAATATATGATAAAAGGGTAAATTCTATTGAAAATATAGTATATGCTATTGATCGTATGAAGATAGGTTTATAAAACGACTAGTTTAAACGATCGTTTAGACTAGTCGTTTTGTACCCATTTAGGTGGGATGCATATATAAAGAGCTTTTAATTAACACTAGTATTAATATTAATTTTAGAATTATGAACAAAAAGTTTTCTACTCTTGTAGCGGGCTTGGCTTTATGTACTGCCTTTACCGCTAATGCGAAGGTTGAAAATGGCAAAGTTTACCAATTGACCAATGAGGATGGTAAATATTTGTCTGTCACAGAGTCTTATACAAAGACTGATAGTTTGATCTTGGCTGATGCTCCTACTGCGGATATCAAGAACACTGATTATCAAAAATCCTTATGGAAAGTAACTTATCGTTTTGTCTCTTTGGCGAATACTTGGGCGTACACATTGACGAATAGCGCTACAGGCAGAGTGTTGACATTGGATAAGCAAGCTGAGTGGAACTTCAAAAATGAGGGTGCGTTTATCGCTCCGGAGAATGTGACTGCCGTTACTTTATCTGCTCAGTTGGATAATAAGACAGTTGTTTCTATCATCGCTAAAGATGATGTGGAAGCTGAAAGAACAGATATTGTTACTTTGGAAAAGGGAACGGCTGTATCTGCATCTGCGATTAACTTTACAGTAGCAGCTCCAGCAAAGATAAACATGACTGCTGACTTGTTAAATAATAAGTATGGTTCTCCTTTCGCTTTGACTTTCGACAAAAATCTGGATGGAAATCCTTTGGCAGGCAAAGAGTTGTTCGCTACAGACATTGACGGTTTAGATGGTTATGTTACTTTGCAGGATAGAACTACCGGTAAGTATTTAGTTGTGGACTCTACTTCTTGGTCTTCTAATTTGTCTTCTGAGAAATTCTGGAAACTTACTGTAGACGCACAACCTAAAGATGATGGGGCTGCTGCTGCTGATAAGGCTACCGGTGTAACAGCTGGTACGATCCTAGAGAATGGTCGTGCGAAAGAGTTGTATGCTTTCAAGGTGGTTTTAGATCCTTCCGATAATAGCAAGATGATCCTTTATCCGTATGCTACTCCTGTATATAAAAGGCGCAAATGATACGGAGAAGTCAAAAATGTGTTATGACATGGAGGTTGCCGCTAATGGTGAGATGATCGCTTTTGGTAACTTCGCAGGTACAGAGAAATTGACAATCTGGACTAAGGATGCTGCTAAATGTACTTTCGCTGAGGTTAAGCTTCCGACTACATTGGATCCAGAGTATACTTACTTTGTTAAGGATATGAACAATGCGAAGTCTGATGAGGATCATTCCGCAAATAAGAACAAAGGAAAATACTATGTATTCTCTTTCTGTGAGAACGGTACAGTTCATGCTGGTGCTGTAACAGAAGTTCCTACTGCTTTATGGTATTTGACTGAGACTAATAATTTGGCTAATATGTGGAATACTAATAGTACTAGAGGTGGTGCTATTATCCGCGTAATAGATGATGCGAAGGCTATTTATTCTTTTGGAACAGATACAGTTCAATTGGTAAAAGGCCCGAAAGTGGAGGATGCTCAAGAGTTAGCTTATAAGAAAGTTTCTAAAGAAGATTTGGTTAATGGTGCATTGTCATTCCGTTTGAAATCTGATTTATTGGAGAACTTGTATGTAACTGTTAAAGATGGCAAATTGTATGTAGCTGCCGGTGAGTTGGCTTCTGCTTATAGATTTAAGGTAGAAGAGGTTGAATTAGATGAGGCAAATTCAACTGTAGCTGAGTCAAATGGAGTGAAAGTTTACAAGTATAATGTAACAGATCGTTTAGGTAAGGCTACTTTATGCTCTAAAAATGAAAATGGAACTGATTATTATTTAATGGGTGAGCCTGATGTAGAGAATGGTGTTTATCCTGTTACATTATCTTTCTTATCTACTGGTGTAGAGAATGAATATAAGTTGGTTTCTTATTCTGAATATACTGAAGAATATGGTTATTATGGTTCTGCAATCTCTGCTTTAGCTGGATCTGGAATGCTATATACAGCTAGCTGGTGCAACACTGAGAATACTACATTCGAGTTCGCAAAGAAGGATGCTCCTACATATGCTACTTTGAATATCGGTCACGTACAGATCACTTCTTATACAGAGGATGATAACAAGATGATCGCTAGCCAGAAAGATGGTTTCGCTGTATTGAAGGCAGAAGGACAGTCTATCTTGAAGAGCGATGTATATACGCATGATTCTTTGACTTTGTGGTTGGATACTGCTTGCTTGACTTTCGAAGAGACTATGCCTTTGTATTATCTTTCTACTAATGCATTTGCGGAAGAAGGTGTGAAAACTAGAAACTATTTGATGAATACATTGGATTCTGCAGAGGTTAAGGGTTATGCTTATGAGGCTGCTGGCGCTGAGGCTGTTCGTGCTGCATTTATCGCTGGTTCTGTATGCGGTATAGATTCTATCGCAATCAAGGGTGATACAATCAATGCGATGAACTTGAATCCGGCTGCTGTCGCATTTGAGGTCGCAGCTGAGTATAGCGATGAGGCTTACAAGATCCTTTCTGTTCAAGAATATTTGAATCCGGCTTATGATGAGGAAGCAGCTGAAGAGCAAGGTGAAGAGTATGATGTAGAGAAATATTTACCTCGTAATGCTTATTTGGCTCATTTGAACAATGTTGTTTATTGGACAACTGATCCTGAGCAAGCAGAAGTATTCAAGGTAATGACAACTAGCACTCCTACATCTAATGACAAGATCGCTGCTGAGTCTGCTATCTCTGTTATCGCTAACGATGGTACTGTAACAATCCAAGGTGCCGCTGGCAAGTCTGTTGTTATCTCTAACATCTTAGGTAAGGTGGTTGCTGAGACAGTTCTTTCATCTGATAACGCTACAATCGCTGTACCTGCCGGTATCGTAGCTGTAGCTGTAGAGGGTGAGGCTGCTGTTAAGGTGGTTGTTAAATAATTATTTTATTCGAAATGATACAGTAGAGGCGGGCACGTCCCGTCTCTATCTAAATATATTTAATTAAATAATTTCCACACAACAAAGTATCCCGTGATGGGGGAACGTGTGGTTAATACTAAAGTAAAAAAGTTCTTCCGATAGTATTTCCGTGAGGAAGGAAACCGGATAAAAAATTGCTCCCGGCGATATTCGTATCGTCGGGACTTTTTTATGGTTCGGAAAGCTTTTATATAAATAAATGCGTATATTGCGGTAAGCTTATAATTTTAGAGTTTATGGAATATACCTTACTGATACTTCTATTACTGATCATGATTTGGATAAACTTGCGTAATAAGATATCCAAATCACAGGAGAAGACGGAGGAATTATCGAAAGAGATCGCTGCCTTGCGTAGACGTTTGGAGAATAGTTCGGAAGTTGCGGACGAGATAAAGGAACCGGAGCCTGAGATCTTGAAAGAGTCGGAAGTTTTCGTACAACCTGAACCGGTAAGGGCGATTGTCGAACCAGCGAGAAATCTTCAACCCCGGAAGGAACGGAAGCCTGTCAATTATGAGAAATATATCGGTGAGAACTTATTCGGTAAAATCGGTATCCTGATACTCGTCTTGGGCATGGGTCTTTTCGTGAAGTATGCGATAGATAAGGAATGGATAAACGAGACCTTGCGTACGATCCTTGGCTTTGGGATGGGCGGATTACTTCTATTCGTGGCTTGGCGTTTGAAGGATTCCTATCGTACCTTTAGCTCTTTGCTGGCGGGAGGCGCTTTTGCGATCTTTTATGTAACGGTGGCGATCGCCTATCATTATTACGGGCTGTTCAGCCAAACGGTCGCTTTTATCTTGCTTGTATTGTTTACCGGGTTTATGTCGTCTTTATCTATACTCTATAATCGTAGGGAACTGGCGATTATCGCTTTGGTGGGTGGATTTATCGCTCCATTCTTAGTGGGCAGCGGGGATGGAAGTTATTGGGTGCTGTTTACCTATGTCATGATCTTGGACCTAGGGATGTTCGGGCTATCTATCTATAAGAAGTGGGGGGAATTGCCTGTAATTTGTTTTGCCTTGACTTGGATCGTCTTTGCGGGTTATACGTATGCTGCGGATCTGGATTTGATGGGAAGTGTCCAATTAACGCATTTACTTATTTTCTCTATCGCCTTCTATTTGATCTTCTTATTATCGGTCGCTTCCATCGTGCGAATCAATATCCGGGGGATCAATCAATATTTATTAGGAGTGATCGGATTGAACAATTTCGTATTCCTGTTCTTTGCCCTTTGTCTCCTGCAGAATATGGAGCTTGAGCGGAATTACAAAGGTCTGGTAACCCTTTTTGTTGCGGCTATTAACTTCGCTCTTTTCTTTTGGATCAAACGGAAAGGGGAACCTTTCACTTTCTTGATGCATACGTTATTGGGTATCGCTCTTACGTTCGTATCGGTGACGATCCCGATCCAACTGGAAGGGACCTTTATTACCTTGTTTTGGGCTTCAGAGGTAATGATTATTCTCTGGTTCTATAGTCGTTTCCGTCTGCGGGTTTACGAGATATTCGTTTGGGTACTTCCGGTCTTGACGCTGGGCTCTTACGGAATGGATGTCTTCCACGGATGTATGGAGGCTCGGTACGGAGATTCTTCCCTATTTATAAATGGCTTGTTCGCTACCGGTATTTTTACGGGGCTATCGTATTGGGTAGACGCTTGGTTGGTACGTCCGACAAGGATCTCGACGAAAGGGCCTCTCTTGACGGGATGTGTCGTATTATATATAGCCTTTGTTTTCGATTTCTATTCATATGTAGATCCTTCGATCGTGTCCTTTAGCTATATCGAGACATTTACGGTGGCGGTTTTATTTGCTGCGAATGTTTTATTAGGGAAAAGCTATTTGCCTGTGTCAAGAAATGCGGGGGGATACGGACTACTCTTGGGGCTATCTTTATCCCTGTTCGGAGGAATGTCTTTGTGGGTCGGGTATGATGATCTCTTTATTCCCCGGTTCCTGCTATGGGTTTCCTTGCTTTTAATCGGGGGGCATATTTTTGTCTTGGGGCGGTACTATTATAAGTCATTTGACGCAAGAGAAAAGCGTACGCATGGGATGACCTTATATATTTGTTTGCTGTCTACGATATTACTAGCCGTGGGAACGAATAATTTGTTGAATCAGTTGGGCTTGCCGGATGAATTAAGCGCAGGTTTCTCTATCTCGTTGAGTCTTGCCGGTTTTATGCAAATGGCGGTGGGAATGCGATTGCATCTGAAAGTTGTCCGGATGATTAGTTTGGCCACCTTCTCGATCGTATTGCTAAAGTTGGTGATGGTGGATCTGTGGCTCTTGCCTACGATCGGGAAGGTGGTCGTCTTTATAATCTTGGGAGTTATCTTATTGATTCTCTCCTTCTTGTACCAGAAGTTGAAAACCGTCTTGTTCGATGATAGCTTATAGGATATCCGCTAGTTTCTCCAGCCCCATGCTATGAGAGCCTTTGATCAAGATATGATAGCCCTTTAACGGCTGTTTCCGAAGCTCTTCCACCATTGCCTCCGTGGTAGCGAAGGGGGAGAACTCTTTGCCTACCTTGGAGAAATGCTCGCCGCAGAGGAACACCTTGTCGAACTGGCCTTTCTTGATCTGTTCGACAACCTCTGCGTGTAATTCGTCGCTAGTTGGTCCAAGCTCGCGCATATCTCCAAGGATGATAGCTTTAGGCTGTACGGGCATGGTGATGAAATTGTCCAGAGCTACTTTCATGCTACTCGGATTTGCGTTGTAAGCATCGATAATCAATTCGTTATTATCGGTTTTCTTGAACTGAGAACGGTTATTGGTAGGCTCGTAAGCGGCGATAGCACGGCTGATACGCTCTGCCGGGATCTTGAAGAAGCGGCCTACGGCGACGGCGGCCAATACATTATCTAGGTTATAACTACCGATCATATGTGTTTCGACGGTATGCAACTTTCCTTGTTGCTTCCAATTGAACACTAAGAAAGGATCGCAACTGACTACCTGTCCGGATGCGAAAGCATCATCCCCGTTTCCATATGTGATTTGTTCGATGCCTTTGGCGATAGACTGAAGGTACTCGTTCTCTTTCTTGATAAATATCTTGCCTTTGGAGCGACGGATATAATCATATAACTCCCCTTTTGTCCGGATCACACCCTCGAAAGAACCGAAGCCTTCCAGATGGGCACGGCCTACGTTCGTGATGATGCCATAGTTAGGATGGACGATATCCACTAATTCCTTGATGTCTCCCGGATGGCTGGCGCCCATCTCGATAACCGCCATCTCATGGTCATGAGTCAATCGGAGCAGGGTCAAGGGAACGCCAATATGGTTATTGAAATTCCCTTCGGTATATAGTAAATTGAATTTCGTTGAGAGCACGGCGGCCAATAACTCTTTGGTCGTGGTCTTGCCATTCGTTCCGGTAATCCCGATGATCGGCAACCCCAGTACCTTGCGGTGATGGTGCGCTAATTGTTGCAAGGTCTTCAGCACGTTATCAACAAGGATCGTGCGTTCGCCTATATAATAATCGGGATTGTCTATGACGGCATAGACACAGCCGGATGCCAAGGCTTTCCCGGCATATTGATTTCCGTCGAATTTATCACCTTTTAAGGCGAAGAAGATAGAACCCTTCGGACAGTTCCGGCTATCTGTCGTTATTTGAGGGTTATGTATAAATAAATCATAGAGGTCGATAATACTCATGACTGTATCGCGTTAAATATTTATTCCTGTCTAATTCGGCGCAAATGTAGCAATTAAATAAAGAATGAAGAATCTAGAAGGAGATTTTAAGAGAGAAACCTGTATCTTTGCTGGAAATAAGGAAAGATCATGTTAGATAAAATGCTCAATATTAGAGGGACACTTACTTCTTTAGCGACACCGTTGGTGATGGGAATCTTGAATATTACCCCTGATTCTTTTTATGCGGGCAGCCGCAAACAGACCGAGACCGCTATCGAGGACCGTATCCGGGAAATCTTATCGGAGGGAGGGGATTGGATCGATATCGGTGGTTATTCATCCCGTCCGGATGCCGCTGAGGTTACGCCGGAGGAAGAGATGCGCCGTTTGGAGTTTGCCTTACATATATTAAATAAGCATTACCCGGATATCCCGGTGTCCGTAGATACGTTTCGTGCGGGGATTGCCCGTCGTTGCGTAGAGGAATATGGAGTGGCTGTCATTAACGATATCTCCGGCGGTGAGTTGGATGCGGATATGTTCCAAACGGTAGCGGATTTGAAGGTGCCTTATATCATGATGCATATGCGTGGAACCCCTCAAACTAGGCAGAGGCATACTGATTACCCGGATATGATGGAGGAGATCATGCTGTACTTTTCCCGGAAGGTACGCCAGCTTCGGCTTTTAGGGGTGAATGATATCATCCTCGATCCCGGCTTTGGCTTTAGTAAGACGTTGGAGCAGAATTACGAATTGATGAGCCATTTAAAGGAGTTCTCTATTTTTGAGTTGCCTTTATTAGTTGGAGTCTCCCGTAAAAGCATGATTTATAAATTACTGGGTGGAACCCCTGCGGATAGCCTGAACGGAACGACTGTATTGAATACGTACGCTCTCTTGAACGGCGCTAATATCCTTCGTGTACATGATGTGCGGGAAGCAGTGGAAGCCATTCGCGTCATAGGTCAAATGACCAACAAATAATTTTCAATTTTCAACTTTCAATTCTCAATTAACTATGTGGATGCATTTCGGTATAAAAGACTTGATTGACGTATTGCTGGTGGCTTTCTTCCTGTACCAGACCTATAAGTTGATGAAAAGCTCGGGCACATTGGCTATATTCAGTGGAGTCGTATCATTCATCGTCGTATGGATCTTGATCTCGCAGGTATTGGAGATGCGGTTGATGGGGGCCATCTTGGATAAGTTTATTAGCGTAGGTTTCGTGGTTTTGGTAATCCTCTTCCAAGACGAGATCCGCCGTTTCCTGTTGGCGTTAGGTTCGCACCGGGGCTGGAAATTCCTAGGGAAACTTTTTTCCAAGCGAGGAGGCGATCCGGAGAAAGAAGGGAAGTTTGTCGCCCCAGTTGTCTTGGCCTGTATGAATATGGCCCGGAAAAAGACGGGTGCCTTGATCGTGATCCAGCAAGATATGGACTTGGCGATCTATGAGCATACGGGCGAGATGTTCAACGCCGATGTAAATGCCCGCTTGATCGAGAACATCTTCTTTAAGAACAGCCCGTTGCATGATGGTGCCATGATCATAGCCGATAACCGGATCAAGGCGGCCGGTTGTATCTTGCCGGTCGCCCAGAACGCTACCCTTCCCAAGGATATGGGATTGCGCCATCGTTCTGGTTTAGGGATGTCATTGGAGACAGATGCGCTGGTTATTATTGTCTCGGAGGAGAGAGGAAAGATCTCCGTGGCCCATAAAGGTAAGTTAAGTGTGAATGTGACAGCGGAAGAACTGCAACAAATACTCTCCGGGGAGCGGGAAGTGACGAATTACTGTTAAAAGATCTGAAACTGGTATCTCTACCTGTAATTCTTTTGCCTATTTTGTAAACTCTATATTGCATTATGCCTAATTTTGTAGCCGGATTACGAGTACAATTATTAAATAATATAAAATATCTTCCGCTATGGATTTAATGCAAGACATTATTGCGCGCGCTAAAGCTGACAAGCAGCGTATTGTTCTTCCCGAAGGTACCGAGGAAAGAACTCTTAAAGCTGCCGACCGATTACTGGCCGACGGTGTAGCAGACATTATCTTAATTGGAAACCCCGCTGAGATCAAGGAGTTGGCGGCTGGTTTCGGACTGAACCACATCGGTGAGGCAACTCTTGTCGATCCGAAAAATCACGAGAAGAAAGCCGCGTATGCAGACTTGCTTTTCCAACTTCGCCAAAAGAAGGGTATGACTTCCGAGAAGGCTGCGGTTTTAGTTGAAGATCCTTTGTTCTTGGCTTGCCTGATGATTAAGGCGGGTGACGCTGACGGTGAGATCGCCGGCGCTGAGAATACGACGGGTAATGTATTGCGTCCTGCTTTGCAAATTATCAAGACGGCTCCGGGCATGAAGTGTGTTTCCGGTGCGTTCCTTATGTTCACGAAGACTCCTCAATATGGGGATGATGGTATTTTGGTATTTGCCGATTGTGCGGTTATGCCAAACCCGAACGCGGAAGAGTTGGCTAGCATCGCTGTCGCTACCGCCGCTACGGCTCGTAATATCGTAGGCGTTGAGCCTCGTGTGGCTATGTTGAGCTTCTCTACGAAGGGTAGCGCTTCTCACGAGATGGTAGACAAGGTAGTGGAGGCTACTCGTTTGGCTAAGGAGATGGCTCCGGACTTGAAGATCGACGGAGAGTTGCAGGCCGACGCCGCTTTGGTTGAGGCTGTAGGTAGCAAGAAAGCTCCGGGTAGCGAGATCGCCGGTAAAGCGAATGTTTTGGTATTCCCGACTTTGGAGGTGGGTAATATCGCTTATAAGCTGGTTCAACGTTTGGGTGGCGCTGAGGCTGTCGGTCCTATCCTTCAAGGTATGGCCGCTCCGGTGAATGACTTGTCTCGCGGTTGTTCCGTAGACGATATTTATAAGATGGTAGCGATCGCTTGTAATCAATCCATCGGTTTGAAATCCGCAAAATAATATATAATCCTAACGACTTAATAATATGAAGATTCTAGTATTGAACTGCGGTAGTAGTTCTATCAAATATAAGTTATTCGATATGACCTCCGGTGAGGTTATGGCTCAAGGTGGTATCGAGAAAATCGGTTTGCCGGGCGCGTTCCTGAAATTGACGGATAAGGATGGCAAGAAGGTGGTTATCGAGAGAGAGATCCCCGGCCATCAACAAGGTATCGAGTTTATCTTGAGCGTATTGACCGACTCTACTTATGGTTGTATCAAGGATTATAAGGAGATCGACGCTGTAGGTCATCGTCTGGTACATGGTGGTGAGGAGTTCGCCTCTAGCGTATTGATCAATCAGGATGTAATCAATAAGGTAATCGAGTGCTCTGATTTGGCTCCGCTTCATAACCCGGCTAACTTGAAGGGTGTTCGGGCGATGGAGGCTTTGATCCCGGGTATTCCTCAAGTAGCGGTGTTTGATACGGCTTTCCACCAGACCATGCCGGATTATGCGTATATGTATGGTTTGCCTTACGAGATGTACAAGAAATATGGCGTACGTCGTTATGGCTTCCACGGAACCAGTCATCGATATGTATCCCGTCGTGCTTGCGAGATCTTAGGTGTTCCTTATGAGGATCAGAAGATTATCACGGCTCACGTAGGTAACGGTGGTTCTATCACCGCTATCAAGAATGGTAAGAGCGTGGATACTTCCATGGGCTTGACTCCGGTTGAGGGTCTGTTGATGGGTACTCGTTGCGGCGACGTGGATGCGGGTGCTTTGTCTTTCATCATGGATAAGGAAGGCATGGATGGTGCCGGCCTTTCCGACTTGATCAATAAGAGAAGTGGTGTTGCCGGTCTTTCCGGAATCTCTTCCGATATGCGTGAGATCGAGGCTGCCGTAGCTGCCGGAAATCCGCGTGCGATCATGACCTTGAACGTATATAACTACCGCATCAAGAAATATATCGGCGCTTATGCCGCCGCTATGGGTGGTTGTGATATCTTGGTTTGGACCGGTGGTGTCGGTGAGAACCAATGGGCGACCCGTCGTGCGGTTTGCGAGAACATGGAATACATGGGCATGAAGATCGATGTTGAGAAGAACGAGGGCATGCGTGGCGAGGAGATGGTAATCAGCACTCCGGACAGTAAGGTGACTATCATCGTCGTTCCTACGGATGAGGAATTCATGATCGCTGCCGATACCTTGGAGATCTTAGATAAAAAGTAACCAGTAACGTTTCATATAATTTTAGCTAATCCTCGCAGCTTACAAAACACGGGATTAGTGTTTAGATCGCCCCGACACCGGTTGGGGCGATCTTTTTTATGCGAATATCGGATTATTCGTTACTTTTGCGGAATTACATATTAAATATATACAAAACATGGCTCAATACAAACGTATCTTATTAAAATTAAGCGGGGAGTCGCTGATGGGTGGTAAACAATATGGGATCGATGAGGTTCGCTTGAATGAATATGCGGCACAGATCAAGGAGATCGCCGAGATGGGTGTACAGATCGGTATCGTGATCGGTGGAGGTAATATTTTCCGCGGGTTGAGCGGCGCTTCCAAAGGTTTCGACCGGGTAAAAGGAGACCAGATGGGGATGCTGGCAACGGTGATCAATAGCTTGGCGCTTAGCTCCGCTTTGGTCGCTCAAGGCGTGAAGGCGAAGGTACTGACGGCTATCCGTATGGAACCGATCGGCGAGTTCTATAATAAATGGCGTGCGATCGAGTTGCTGGAACAAGGCAACGTGGTAATCATGTCCGGCGGTACGGGTAATCCGTTCTTTACTACGGATACCGGATCTTCTTTGAGAGGCATCGAGATCGAGGCGGATGTCATGCTGAAAGGTACCCGTGTGGACGGTATTTACACCGCTGATCCGGAGAAAGATCCTACGGCTACCAAGTTCTCCGATATTACGTATGATGAGATCTATACCCGGGGCCTGAAGGTAATGGACTTGACCGCTACCACGATGTGTAAAGAGAACAACCTCCCGATCATCGTATTCGATATGGATACCAACGGCAACTTGAAGAAAGTGATGAGCGGAGAGAATATCGGGACACTGGTGCATAATTAGTGCCATTAACCGATGACATGGCAGTGCCATCCGTATGGTACTGTCGTGCCACAGGCATGGCAAGGTTGTGCCAGCCCTGTGGCAAATACGTTAGACCTTTATTCTTGTATATGAAGCATCCCTTTTTACTAGTATGGTTAACCTTGATCGTATTGTGTGGTTGCACGAGCTCGGGGAAACAGAAGAGGCACGTTATCGGCCTCTCCCAATGTATGCTGGACGATGCTTGGCGGGAAGCTATGATTAACGATATGCGTATCGAAGCGTCTAACTATGATGATATGGAAATTATTATAAAGGACGCGCAAAACAATAACGAGACACAAATACAACAAATACGAGACTTGATCCGCCAAAAGGTGGATGTCTTGATCATCTCCCCCTATCAATCCGAGCCGATCACGGCAGTTGCCGAGGAAGCGTACCGTGCCGGAATCCCGACGATCATTACAGATCGCAAGGTAAATACCGATCAATACACCTCTTTTGTCGGGGCGAACAATTATGAGATCGGACTAGCGGCAGGCAATTACGCCGCCAATTATCTTCCCCCGAACGCTATTATCTTAGAGATATGGGGACTCACGCAAACCTCCCCGGCGCAAGAGCGACATAAAGGTTTTGTCGATGCCTTGCGAGAAAGGGAGGATCTTTCTTTCCGTAAGATAGAAGGACAATGGCTGGTCGATACGGCCCGGATGGAGCTTCGGAAGTTAGAGCATCCCGAGCAGATAGATTTCGTTTACGCCCATAACGACATGATGGCCATAGCAGCTCGGGAATACTTTATGGCATGGGATTCCATCCGAGGACGGGATTTGCGGATTATCGGCGTGGATGCTGTGGCGGGTGCCGGTCTGGAAGCCGTAGAAGATGGACGGATCAACGCCTCTTTCCTCTATCCGACAGGAGGGGAGCAAGTGATTCGCACGGCTATGCGTATCATTCAGGGGGAGCCGGTGGATAAGTTTATCCCTCTTCGTACGGCTCCGGTAGATCATCAGTCTGCCCGCACCTTATTGTTGCAAGCGGACCAACTCCAGAAATATAAGCAACGTATCGAGGCGCAGCGTTCCCGTATCGACGGTTTGTCCGACCGGTTTTATTTCCTGCGAAACTCTTTAGGGGTGATCTCCTTATTGATGATTGGTTTTATCGCCCTTTCCATTTATGCCTTTTACATAAACCGGAAGATGAGGCAGGCGAATCGTAAGCTAATCTCCTTGAATGCGGAGATGAAAGAGGTGACGGCGCAGAAACTCCAATTCTTTACGAATGTCTCCCACGAGGTACGTACGCCCTTGACCTTGATTCTCGCCCCTTTGGATCGCTTGATTGTCTCGTTGCGGGAATCTCCTTACGCCTCGGATCTAGGACTGATCCAGAAGAACGCCAACCGTTTGTTGCGTGTGATCAATCAGATATTGGATTTCCGGAAGGTGGAAGGCAAGCAAGAGAAACTAGCGGTACGGGAAATCGATTTGGTTCCTTTCGTTGGCGAGATCAAATCTTATTTTGACAGTATGGGCTCGGTACGTGCGATCTCTTATACATTCACTTCTTCGATGAAGCAATGTACACTATGGATTGATCCGGACTTATTGGAGAAGGTATTAGTCAATCTTCTCTCGAACGCTTTTAAGTTTACGCCAGAGGGAGGTAGCGTGCGGATAGAGCTGACAGAAGAGGAAGATAGGGTCTTTATACGGGTTATCGATACGGGAAGTGGTATCCAACCCGGTAACCTTCCGCATCTGTTTGACCGTTTCTATACGGAGGATCGGTCGATGGGAACCGGGATCGGATTACAATTGGTAAAGGAATATATACATATGCATGGAGGGGAGATCCATGTGAAGAGCGAGCCGGGACAAAGGACTACCTTTACGGTTTGCCTACGGAAAGGAAAGGCGCATTTCGAGGATAGCGACCTGATGGAAACGTCCGTATCCCATCAAGCCTACGAAGCCTCCCGGTTGGACGATTCGGAAACCAAGGAGATACTTTCCAAGACCTATCCTTATACGATACTGATCACCGAGGATGACGATGAGGTCCGCGGGTTTCTGGAGCGTGAGCTTAGCCTTCATTTCAAGATCCGGACGGCCGCAAACGGGAAAGATGCCTTGCGGGTATTGGAAGAGGAGGAGATATCATTGGTAGTAAGCGATGTGATGATGCCGGAGATGAATGGTTTCGAACTTTGCCGGACGATCAAGTCGCAACTTCTCTTTAGCCATATCCCGGTGATCTTATTGACCGCCTTGACCGATGAGCGTCAACGGATTTTCGGGATTACCGGCGGGGCGGACGATTATATACAGAAGCCTTTCCATACGGATTACGTGAAGATCAAGATTATCCACCTATTGCAAGAGCGCCAGAAGTTACGGGAACGTTTGTTGGAGAAGCTGCGGGATAATAAGCTCCTTCTGTCCGAGCCGGAAAAGGTGGAGAGCATCGATGATGCCTTTCTGCGTAAGTTTGCGGAACAGATCGAGGCGGTTTATGCGGACCCCGAATATAATGTGGAGAAACTAAGCGAGACCTTGGGATTATCCCGGGGACACCTTCACCGGAAGATCAAGGAGCTTACCGGAACCGCCCCCGTCGAGTTCTTGCGTACCTATCGCTTGAATAAGGCGACCCAGTTGTTGAGGCAGAATGCGTATACGGTGAGTGAGGTCGCTTACCGAACCGGTTTCTCCTCACCCGCTTACTTCTCTAAATGTTTCAAGGCGGTTTACGGGGTTACGCCTACCGAGTATCAATAACATTTGTACGATCTTTATCACAAATGTCATATCTCCCCATCTTTAGGGCATAAGTGTTTTTCTATCCGGAAGAATCCTATTAATTTTGGCGGAGAATCAAACATTATTATCCTTTAATCCGTTCGTTTATGAAACAACAAACAAAGAGACTTCTTAAGAGTTTATGTATGGCTGTCGGTGTCGTTTTATTAAGCGCTGTCGATCCGTTGGCCGGATATGCGACAGAACGTACTATAGATATAAAGCATCTGGGCGAAGGACAAAGCATTGTCCGTGTGGATGCCAAGCCAAGTATTTGTTGCTTCCGGTCGAGGAGTCCTCGCCGGAATCCAAGTTATATATGATTGTCGATAATGACGTGGTACGGACTTTTAATGTTCGTTTGGCGGTGAATAAGGTGGATTATTTCGTTCCGGTAGATCTATCAGGGTATGCGGATAAGCATATCTCCTTCAACTTCCAGCTTGCCCCGGAATCGGCTCTTTGCTGGAAAGAGATGAAGCTATCCGATCAGTTTGATTCGTCTAACCGGGAGAAATTCCGTCCGGCCTATCATTTCTCGCCGGCTTGGGGATGGATGAATGATCCGAACGGCATGGTATACAAGGATGGTGAGTATCATTTGTTCTATCAATACAATCCGTATGGCTCGATGTGGGGGAATATGCACTGGGGGCATGCGATCAGCAAGGACTTGATTCATTGGGAGCATCAACCGGTGGCGATCGCTCCGGATGCCTTGGGTACGATCTTCAGCGGTAGCTGTGTGGTGGATAAGGATAATACCGCCGGTTTTGGCGCTGGCGCTATCGTGGCTTTCTATACCTCGGCCAGCGACCGGCAAGTGCAGAGTATGGCCTATAGCTTGGACAACGGCCGGACGTTCAAGAAATATGACCGGAATCCGATCCTTACTTCTACGCAACGTGATTTCCGCGACCCGAAAGTCTTCTGGCATAAGGAATCCAATAAATGGATCATGGTGCTCGCCGTAGGGCAGGAGATGCAACTCTATTCTTCTCCCAATTTGAAGGACTGGACGTATGAGAGCAGCTTCGGGGAAGGACAAGGAGCGCATGCGGGCGTTTGGGAATGCCCGGACTTGATCGAGCTTCCGGTGAAGGGTACGGAATTGAAGAAGTGGGTCTTGATCTGTAATATCAATCCCGGCGGTCCGTTTGGCGGCTCCGCTACCCAATATTTCGTAGGTACGTTCGATGGGAAACAGTTCGTGAATGAATCTCCGGCCTTGACCAAATGGATGGATTACGGCAAGGATCATTACGCTACGGTAACTTGGAGTAACGCTCCGGAGGACCGGAAGATCGCCTTGGCTTGGATGAGCAATTGGGAATATGCGAATAACGTGCCGACCTTGCAATACCGGAGCGCGAACTCGGTTCCTCGCGACTTGGCTCTTTATACGAAAAACGGACAGACGTATTTGAGCAGTACCCCGTCTCCCGAAATGTTGAAATTGAGAGGTAAAGCCCAGAAGAAAGGAACCTTCAAGGTAGACCGTTCCCATGAGGTCAATCCGATACTTTCCGATCATACGGGAACCTATGAGATCGAGATCAAGTTTAAGAATAACGGAGCCGATATCATGAGTTTCCAGTTGTTTAACTCGAAAGGTGAGGAAGTGGAGATGCATTATAATCTTCTGGATAATACGTTCACGATGGATCGCCGTAACAGCGGGGCTACGGATTTTAGCAAGACATTCGCCACGGCTACCTCGGCCCCGATCTCCGCCGCTAAGGAATATACCTTACGTTTGTTGGTAGACAATTGTAGCATAGAGGCCTTCGACGGGAATGGAGAGTTTGTCATGACCAACCTAGTCTTCCCGGAAGAGCCGTATAATCGCATTAGCTTCAATGCGAAGGGAGGAGCGTTCACGGTTACGTCATTAACCATTTATCCCTTCAAATAATTAAAAACAAAATATATCATGGAAAAGAGTAAACCTGTAGTAGTAGGCATTGGTGAATTGTTGTGGGATGTTTTCCCGGAAGTGAAGAAAGCCGGTGGAGCGCCGATTAATTTTGTGTATCACGCTACCCAATTAGGAGCGGAAGGTTATGCGATCAGTGCCGTGGGCAACGACGTGTTCGGAACCGAGATTATTCAGGAATTGGATAAGAACGGTATCGATAGTAATTATATCAGTACGGTGGAATATCCGACCGGAAGCGTGATGGTAGAGCTAAAGAACGGCATCCCTTCCTATACGATCATCGAAGGTGTGGCATGGGATCATATCCCTTTTACCCAAGCGTCTATCGATTTGATGAAACGTGCGGACGCCGTATGCTTCGGAACATTGGCGCAACGTGCCGCGGAATCTCGTGAGACGCTTCGTACCTTACTTTCTTATATGCCTAGTCATGCCTTGCGCTTTTTCGATATCAATATCCGTCAGCATTTCTATTCGAAGGAATTGATCGAATCGTTGCTCGAATTGGCGAACGTATTCAAGATCAATGATGAGGAATTGGAAATGCTTCGCCCGATGTTTGGTCTGGAAGGCACGATAGAGGATATGTGTCGCTGGTTCATGAAGAAATATGGTTTGCGCTATTTGGTACTTACGGCCGGGGCGGAGTATAGTACGATCTTTTCCGAGGAGGAGGTCTCTACGATTCCTACCCCGAAGGTACAGGTGGTAGATACGGTAGGCGCCGGCGATTCTTTCTCCGGGGCGTTTATTTCATCGATCTTAACCGGAAAACCTTTACGTGAGGCACATGAGAAAGCGGTAAAAGTAGCCGCTTATGTTTGTACGCAGAGTGGCGCATGGCCTGCTTACCCTAAAGATTTATAAGCCATGAGCGAGAAGACTTCATCCTTGAAATTGATTCCCGTGATGTTGGCGTTCTTCGCCATGGGATTCGTGGACTTAGTGGGAATCGCCTCTAATTACCTGAAAGCGGATTTAGGCTTGAGTGATTCGGAGGCGAATATCTTCCCGTCGCTCGTGTTCTTCTGGTTCTTGATCTTCTCCGTCCCGACGGGGATGTTGATGAACCGTATCGGGCGGAAGAAGACCGTGTTATTGAGCTTGATCGTAACGTTTCTTTCGCTAATGATCCCGATCTTCGACGACGCATATATGGTCATGTTGATATCCTTCTCCCTGTTGGGTATCGGCAACGCTTTGATGCAGACTTCCTTGAACCCGTTATTATCGAATATCGTAAGCGGGGATAAGCTAGCTAGTTCCTTGACGTTTGGCCAGTTCGTGAAGGCGATCGCCTCCTTCTTGGCGCCTTATATCGCCATGTGGGGTGCTACCCAAGCGATACCGTCGATGGAACTCGGTTGGCGTGTCTTGTTTCCGGTCTATATGGTGATCGCCGTGATCGCTATCCTGCTATTGGGAGCTACCACTATCCACGAGACCAAAGAGGAGGGGCGGCCCTCCACCTTTGGCGAATGTCTGGCTTTGCTGGGCAAGCCTTTTATCCTGCTTTGCTTTATCGGTATCATGTGCCATGTGGGGATCGATGTAGGGACGAATACGACCGCCCCGAAGATCTTGATGGAACGTCTAGGCATGACGTTGGCCGACGCAGGCTTCGCCACGAGCCTCTATTTCATATTCCGTACGGCGGGATGCTTCTCCGGGGCTTTTATCTTGCGAAAAGTCTCTCCGAAAGGATTCTTCGCCTTTAGTGTTTTCTTGATGTTATTGGCGATGATCGGTTTGCTGCTATTTCATTCGAAAGAGATCATCTATGCTTGTATCGCCTTGATCGGCTTTGGAAACTCGAACGTCTTCTCCATTATTTTCGCCCAAGCCCTGCTTTCTATGCCGAATAAGCAGAATGAGGTGTCCGGTTTGATGATTATGGGACTGTTTGGCGGCACGATCTTCCCGATCTTTATGGGCGTGGCATCCGATATGTTGGCTTCTCAAGTAGGAGCAGTGCTGGTGTTGTGCGTGGGCGTAGCCTACTTACTATTCTTTACGCCTAAGTTAAGTAAACAGTGACGGCGATAAGCTTTTATACGGTATTATAAATCTTTTGTTAGGGAGTATTTTAATTATATGTTTGCGAAGTTGGAAATCTTTATTACTTTTGTTAATTAAAAGATTCGCAAACAAAAAACGTATATTTATGATAGATACGAAACAATTGATCAAAGCAGGGGAAGAGAAGATGACGTTCGCCATTGAGTATCTGGACGAGCAATTGTCTCACATTCGGGCTGGTAAGGCTAATCCGAAAATCCTCGATTGTGTGAAGGTAATGTATTATGGGGCGCCTGTTCCTCTTACTAACGTGGCTACGGTGACGGTTCCGGACGCACGGACTATCATGATCACTCCGTGGGAGAAGAAGATCATCCGCGATATTGAGAAAGGTATTCTGGATTCTGAGTTAGGTATCACGCCGGAGAATAACGGTGAGGTGATCCGCTTAGGTATTCCTCCGTTGACTGAGGAGCGTCGCCGTCAATTGGTGAAACAATGTAAGCAGGAGGCGGAGAACGCGAAGATCAGCGTTCGTAACGCTCGTCGTGACGCTATTGAGGCTTTGAAGAAAAGCATCAAGTCTGATGGGGTTCCCGAGGACGTAGAGAAAGACGCCGAGGCAGAGGTTCAGAAAATCCATGATAAGTTTATCAAAAAGATCGATGAGCTTTACGCCGCTAAAGAAAAAGAAGTAATGACCGTTTAAATAATTGAAAGTTGAAACTTGAGAATTGAGAATTAAGGAACCCCATTGAGTCCTTATTCCAATTCTCAATTTCCAATTCTCAATTTTCAATTCTCATGAGGGGACTGGTAATAAAAAACACAGGTAGTTGGTATACGGTCCGTACGGAAGACGGGCGAGATATAGAGAGTAAGATCAAGGGGAACTTTCGTCTGAAAGACATAAAGAGTACCAATCCGGTCGCGGTAGGAGACCGTGTCGTAATCGATATTAATAAAGAAGGAACCGCTTTTATTACAGAGATCGAGGAGCGTAAGAATTATATCATCCGCCGTGCCTCTAACTTATCGAAGCAAGCGCATATTATCGCCACGAATTTGGATCAGGCGATGCTGATCGTTACGGTGAATTATCCTATAACAACAACGATATTTATCGATCGCTTCTTGGCGACCGCCGAGGCTTATCGTGTCCCTGTTAAATTAGTTTTCAATAAGATTGATCGTTATAATAATGAGGATCAAAGGGCGTTGGAGAATTTAATCGAGTTGTATACCTCGATTGGCTATCCCTGTTCGACGCTATGTGCCCGGACCGAGGAAGGTTTGGATGCCTTGAAAGCGGATCTAAAAGATAAGATTACGCTTTTGTCCGGCCATTCGGGTGTCGGAAAATCCACGATTATCAATAAACTGGTGCCGGGGGTGAATCTCCGTACCGGTGATATCTCCGAATATCATAACAAAGGTATGCATACGACCACCTTTTCCGAGATGATTCCTCTTCCCGGGGGAGGCTATTTGATCGATACTCCGGGTATCAAAGGATTTGGAACGATCGAGATGGCGGACGCTGAGATCTCCCATTATTTCCGGGAGTTGTTTAAATACTCGGAAGAATGCCGTTTCAATAACTGCACGCACCGTCATGAACCGGGCTGCGCCGTCATTCAGGCCGTTAACGATGGGCTAATCAGCGAGTCCCGCTATAAAAGCTATCTAAGTATCTTGGATGATCGCATGGAAAGCAAGTACCGGGAAGAATTCTAACACATTATTATAACATCAAACGGCCGGCAGGCTCATACCGGTGATTTTACGGTATAGATCGAGCGCATATACATCGGTCATGCCGGAGATATAATCGAGTACGCATTGTATCTTGCCATATGTAGTAGGAGCGTTTGTGTCGTATTGCTCCGGTATCCGTTGTAAGAGCAGTTTGCTGTAAGCATGCTCTTGGTTCATCACGGCCTCGGTCAAGCTGTCGATCAGATGGCTGAAAATATGATAACCGGCTAATTCAATGTCGAGCACTTCTTTTGCCTTATATATTTTCTTGTATGCTGTAGCCGAGCAATTAGCGTAAGCCTGTTTGGCTTGATCGCATATGTTACTGATTAACGGAGTGCTGTAGGTACCATTGAGGATGCTTTCCTCGTTCTCTAAAAAGACACGGGAACATTCATCCACTAATAGCCCGATAATACAAGAACGCAGATAGGCGATTTGCTCATTGGTATCGTCTACCATATGCATGACCTTGCGGATATGCTCCAACCGCTCTCCTTCGAAAAATCCCAATAATAGCTGTATGGCCTCTTCGGTGGTCAGGATATGCAGTTTGCAAGCATCTTCTATATCCATTATTTGATAGCAGATATCGTCTGCCGCCTCTACTAAATAAACTAACGGGTAACGAAGAAATTTGTCTGGGGCTTCCGGGCTATGTCCGATCCCTAGCTCTTGGGCGATTTGCAGATAACTTCCCTCCTCCGATTGGAAAAAGCCGAATTTCCCTTTCTTTCCTGAATAGATGGATGCGTAAGGATATTTGATGATAGAGGCTAATGTGCTATATGTTAAGGCAAATCCCCCTTTTCTGCGTCCAATGAACTGATGGGTCAACAACCGCATGGCGTTTGCGTTACCTTCAAAATGGACGAAGTCTTCCCAGCGTCCCCGTTCCTTCCGTACTTTCTCTTCTAGTTTTCGCCCATTCCCTTCGGAGAAGTAAGCGGAGATCGCTCTCTCTCCGGAATGCCCGAATGGAGGGTTTCCCATATCATGGGCAAGGCAAGCGGCTGATACGATGGAACCTATCTCTGGGAAGTTGATACTGCCGTCCGGATATTTTTGCATAAGTCCTTTCGCTACGTTATTACCCAATGAACGTCCTACGCATGATACTTCCAGACTATGTGTAAGTCGGTTATGTACAAAGATACTTCCCGGAAGGGGGAACACCTGTGTCTTGTTTTGTAGTCTTCGAAAAGGGGATGAGAAAATCAAACGGTCATAGTCACGTTGGAAATCAGTTCTCTCATGTTTCCGCTCGTGATACTCTTCCATTCCGAAACGCTTGCCGGATAATAGCTGGGTCCAGTTCATAGTCAATACATTAATATATATATATATATATCGCAAATGTAGAGATAATCTGTGCAAATCATTGAATATTTGTGGAAGAAATTAGAGTTAATGGTTAATTTCCTGACTGAGTTGTTTTCGAAGCTTGTAAATAAAGCTGTAATTTTATTCCAAGATGATAGTCAGATAGCGATTGGATGTTATAGGAGGAAGAAGATAATGAAGGAAAATTATGTTAATTGAAATTTGTTGTTAGTTTCATTAGAACTAAGTCGTTTTCATGTTTTGACAGACAAATATATATATAATAACTATACATACAAGTTAAAACGTAACAAAAATCAGTATGTTCCTCACTTTTTCAGGTGTTTGCGATAACACATAGTCAAATTTTCATCATGCCTCAATAAATTAAATATGTTAATTTGATTTAGTTCTAATGATACTACGTTGTTATTATTATTTAAAATATAACCGTTTGATTTTAAATAGAAAGAGATTTTTGTATGAATATAATAATAACTTTAAACAAAAAAGAGTAAATGCCTATGCACTAAAAAAGAAAGAAAAGAGAGCCCGATCTCTCTAAAAAGAGTATGAAAATTAAAAAAGCACAAATGTAGAATCACTTAAATCAAAAACGATTTTTCATGAGAAAGTCATTTATCTTATTATTGGCGTTTTTTCTGTGTGTTACAGGATATGCACAGAAACTAACGATTAGTGGTGTCGTCATTGACAAGGATCTAAATGAACCACTAACAGGAGTGAACGTGTTAGTAAAAGGTACTACAACCGGTACCATTACTGATTTTGATGGAAAATATACCTTAGAGGCTGACGCAAACTCTATTTTGGTATTCTCTTATTTGAGTATGAAAACGATTGAGGAGCCAGTGAATGGCCGTACGAAAATCGATGTTACGATGGTTTCAGACGCAGAGGCTTTGGATGAGGTTGTCGTAACAGCGATGGGTATCAAACGTGAATCAAAGACTTTGACTTATTCCGCACAAACGGTAGGCGGTAAGGACTTGAACGAGATTAAGAATGTGAATATGATCAACTCTTTACAAGGAAAGAGCGCTGGTTTGCAGATTACCCCGAACTCTACGGGTGCGGGTGGTTCTTCTAAGATCTTATTCCGTGGTAATAAGTCTATTAGCGGTAGTAACCAACCGTTGATTGTTGTGGATGGTGTCCCTATGATGATGAGCGTATCTGATTCGCAGGTGAAGATGGCCTATGGCGGCGAACGTGATGGTGGTGACGCTATGTCTACTATCAATCCGGATGATATCGCGCAGATTACATTGTTGAAAGGTGCTTCCGCCGCTGCTTTGTATGGTGCGGTAGCGGCCAATGGTGCTATCATGATTACGACAAAATCCGCACAAGCCGGTAAGGTCGCTATTAATGTATCTAGTAATACGACGGTCGAATCAGCCATGTCTTTGCCGAAATTCCAAAATAATTATGGTATGAGTGACGAGGGCACATTTAGCTGGGGAAGTAAATTAGGAGCTACATCTCCGAATTACGCACGTAAATTCTATCAACCGGGTTATACAACGAATAACTCTATCTCTTTATCTGGTGGAACGGAGAATATTTCTTCTTATTTCTCTTACGCGAATGTCTCATCGAATGGTATTATGCCGGAGAATGATTATTTAAGTCATAATTTAATGGCTAAGGTTGGCTTTAACTTGTGGAAGAAAGTACATGTGGATGTAAGTGCCCGCTACAACAAGCAGCATATCGAGAATCAGCCTTCTGCCGGTTATTTGAATAACCCGATTACAGGTGCCTACCTGTTCCCGAGAGGTGAGGATTGGGATTACTACAAGAGTAACTATGAAGTATATGACGGGGTTCGTAACGTGAATGTTCATAACTGGACGAATACGAAACAAGAGCAATTCTCCAATCCTTACTGGATGTTGAATCGTCAGACTCCTATCACGGACCGTAACCGTTATGAATTTGGTGGTAGTGTTAAATATGATATCATGGAAGGTCTTTCTGTTACGGGGCGTTTGCGTTATGAACGTGGTGATGAAAAATGGATCTTGAACGAATATGCGTCTAGTACCGCGGGACGAAATTTATTGGGTACCATGAAAGATACCCGGACTTTCAGTGAGCAAACATATGCCGATGCGTTAGCAAGTTATAATAAAACTTGGGATGAGACTTATTCATTGTCCGTTACTGCTGGTGGTAGCTTTACGAAGACAAGCGCATCTAGCATCGAATTGATCGGTTGGGGTGATAAGGAGTTTAAAGTAAATAACGGTGTGATAACCCCGGGTGCTTATTATCCGAACATCTTCTCCCCGAAGAACTATTATACGATGCAAACCACAGAGACTCTGAAAGAAAAACGCTTGAACTCTGTGTTCGCTACTGCTCAGTTTGGATATAAGGAAGGTTTGTTCTTGGATGTCAGCGCTCGTAACGACTGGTCTTCTTCATTGGCGTTTACGGATGGTGTATCCTTTTTCTACCCGTCTGTTGGTGTAAGTGCTCTATTGGATAAATTCTTGGACTTTGGAAAGAATGTAGACCTATTTAAATTGCGTGCTTCTTATTCTATCGTGGGTAACGATGTGCCTATCTATGCTTCCAATAAACGTTATACGATTGGTGACCAAGGATCTATCGACCCGCCAGAAGAAGCTGCTTTTAGAACGTTGAAGCCAGAGAAGACGAACTCTTTAGAGGTTGGTTTTGATGGAACTTTCTTCCAGAATCGTTTCAATGTAAACTTGACGTATTATAAGACCAATACGAAGAATCAATATTTTAATATTACCGCTCCTTGGGAAACTGGTTTGAAGAACCGTTATATCAATGCCGGTAACGTAGAAAACCAAGGTTTTGAGGTTAGCTTAGGTTGGTATAATCAGTTTACGGACAATTTCAGCTGGAGTACGAATTTCAATTTCTCTTACAATAATAATAAAATCATTGAATTATCGAATGAGTTGAAAGATTGGACATTAGCTAGCTATTGTACAGGTGCGAAAGTGATTTTGACTGAAGGTGGTCATTTTGGTGACTTATATGTTCGTGATTTCAAGAGAGACGATAATGGTAAGCCGGTGAAAACTGAATCTGGCGCTCCTGAGTTGGGAGGTACGGATAATAAGGATTTGGTATATGTCGGTGATATGAACGCAAAAGTAAACATGGGTTGGACTAACACGTTCCATTACAAAGATTTTACATTGTCATTCTTGATTGATGCTAAGGTCGGTGGTAAGGTGTTGTCAATGACGGAAGCTACCTTGGATGGTTGGGGCGTATCAGAGCGTTCGGGTGCCGCTCGTGATGCAGGTGAAGTTGTGATTGATGGTGTTTCATTTGATCCTAAAGCATATTACACGACGACTGGAGGTACAAGTTATAACTCTAATATCTTGACTTCTCAGTATGTTTACAATGCGACTAATGTTCGTTTGCGTGAGTTGTCATTTGGTTATACGTTCCGTAACTTATTTGGAGCGAATAAGAATTTGACGGCTTCTATCATTGGACGTAATTTGTTCTTCTTCTATAAAGATGCTCCTATGGATCCGGATGTAGCGGCTGGTACAGGCAATGGCTGGCAAGGTGTGGATATGTTTGCGTTGCCAACATCTCGTAGCTTTGGTTTGAATTTAAAACTTAATTTCTAAATCTTGAGTATATCTTATGAAACTAAATAGAATTTTAAAATATGCCGCTGTATCGGCTTTGGTAGTATCTACCGGTGTTATGACCATGGGCTGTACAGATAATTTTGAAAATTTAAATACTGATCCCTATGAGGTTGATCCAGATGAACTTCCGTTCTCTGCCCAATTTAAGGAGCCATTCTCTTATGTCTATGCTCCGCAGCAGAACTTGTTCCAATATTGCTTCAACCTAAATATTGATTTGTTTAGCGGCTACTTCATGACTCCACATAACTTTAATGGTTCCGGTAATGTTGATTATGCGTTGAACCGTGGTTTCTGTGGTGGTATGTATGAGAATGTATATCTTCATATTTTCAACAATACCCGTCGTCTGATTGCTTCTTGTGATGAGCAAGGCTTAAGTGATTATGGAGCGATGATGCGTGTCGTACAAGCTTATGCGATCCAGATGTTGACGGATGCCTATGGCCCAGTGGCCTATAGTTCTGTTATCGAAGATCCTACGGGTGGAGCTTCTTTCTCTTATGATACTCAGGAAAGTGTCTACAATGCTTTGTTTACTTTGGTGGATGAAGCGATCGCTGGATTTAAGGGAACTGCATCTGTTGCGGATATGCAAGCATTTGACTATTGGTGTAATGGTGATATCGCTTTGTGGAAGAAGGTCGCTAATCAATTGAAACTACGTTTGGCTATGCGTATCGTAAAGGTGAACCCTACATTGGCGAAGCAAAAAGCGGAGGAAGCCGTTCAAGGAGGCGTATTGACTTCCGCTGATCGTGATATCTTGATCAACCAAGGTTTGAGCAATGAGTTGACTCGTATGTTTGAGTGGGGTGATTGTGGAATGAATGCTAGCTTAATCACGATGTTGGAAGGTTTCAAAGATCCTCGTTTACCTTTGTATGTGACCAAGAATCAAGCGGCTGTTACTTGTGAAGATGGCTCGACAATTGAGGAGGGGACAAAGTATCTTGGTGTTCGCGGCGGATGTAACTTACCTTCTAAGCCAAATCAATGGGGTAATTTCTCTAAAGTGATTTGCACTTATACGACCGCTTTCCCTGTCATGAAAGTTGCTGAGGGTTATTTTTTACGTGCTGAAGGTGCTTTACGTGGCTGGAGCATGGGAGGTAGCGCTAAAGATCTATATGAGGAGGGCATTCGTATTTCTATCAAGAACGAATTGGCTTATAAGGGCAGTATTGCAGGTGTAACTTCTATCTCAGATGCGGAAATAGACGCTTATCTCAATGGAACCAGTGGACAGATTGACTTTGTTGACCCGGTTAAGGCGGAAAATAGTATAAAGGCGATGAATACACTAGGTGTTAAATGGGACGAAGGTGCTAGTAAGGAGGAGAAGTTGCAACGTATCATTACTCAGAAATGGATCGCTAACTTCCCATTGTCTTGTGAGGCTTGGGCTGAATACCGTCGTACAGGCTATCCTAAATTATTCCCGAATCGTGTAAACTTGAGTAACGGTGATATCAATACTAACGAACAAGTTCGTCGCTTGATCTACTCAGATACGGAAATTAACACCAATAATGCGGAATTACAGAAAGGCATCGAGCTGCTGAATCAAGAGAATACGGGTTCGATCTCTGGTGATAAAGGTGGTACTCATGTATGGTGGGACAAAGCTGGTGTAGGTAATTTCTAATCGGCATTAATAGGTCTTATTGTTAAATAATATGTAATGAAAGGGCTTCTTCGAGTTTGCGAAGAGGCCCTTCTGAATTTTGTACTACTTTAGAAGGATAAATCTAAGATTATATGATGAACAGATGTATTTATTTATTTTGTTGGCTTTGCCTGGCTTGCTGGTCAAAGCCCGTATCCGCGGAGGGGCAAGCCTTGTTGGTGATCCCGGAACCGGGAGAGAAAACCTTGATTCACTCAGATTGGTATGCCCGGAAAGCGAATGAGGTGAAAATGGATGGGAACCGGTTGAGCGCGGTGCCTTTGGATAAAACAGGATGGTTACCGGCTCGTGTACCGGGTACGGTGTTGACAACGCTTTTGGAGAATGGTTTGTATCCGGCCCCTGAGTTTGGGTTGAATAACAATTTGATTCCCGATATACATGAAGTCGGCAATGATTTCTATACGTATTGGTTTACCCGTCAGTTTACTATCGATGCTTTACCAGAGGGGCGTAATGTCTGGTTGAATTTCCGGGGAATCAATTATAAGGCGGAAATCTTTTTAAATGGTAAGCGGATCAACCGGAATACCCATGAGGGTATGTTCTTGAGGAAGACGTTTAATATAACTCCTTATCTTCGTACGGATGCCCCGAATGTATTAGCGGTATTGGTTTATCCACCTACACATGTCGGAAATCCAAATGGCGGACAAGGGGGTGATGGGCAGATCGCCCGGAATAATACGATGCAATATACGCCGGGTTGGGACTGGATACAACCTGTACGAGACCGGAATACGGGTATTTGGGATGAGGTATCTATTACGACAACCGGGCCGGTATGCCTCTCCTTTCCTTATGTCGTGACCAAGGTACCCGGCGTACGTGATCCGGAAACGAAAACTCAAAAGGAGGCTTTTGTGAATACCTCTGTCGAGCTAGAGAATACCGGGAGCACTTCCTTAAAGGGGCTATTGGTTTGTGAGACGAACGGAACCCGCTTAACCCAGCCGGTTACTTTATCGCCATTCGAGAAGAAAACGGTATCCTTGAATCCTTTAGCGGTAAAGAATCCTTGTTTATGGTGGCCTAACGGTATCGGCGAGCAGCCTTTATATGATATGAACCTCTCTTTTGAGATCGGGAATCAAGTGAGTGACCGGGAACGGTTGCGTTATGGTATCCGGGAGATTACTTCCGATAAATGCCCGGATAACGGGGGACGCCGTTTCTTCGTGAACGGACAGAAAATATATGTCACGGGTGGTAACTATATTAATTCCGATTGGTTGCTTCGTCTCTCTCCGGAACGTTATCGGGATGAGGTACGTTTCCATGCGGAAATGAATCTGCGTATGATCCGTGTATGGGGAGGTGCGTTGGTGGAACGGCCGGAATTCTATAACGCCTGTGATGAGTTCGGTATCTTAGTCTTTCAAGATCTGTGGGGCAGTGGTGATTGCAATGGCGCTTGGGAGGACCCGACCAAGATGGATTCCCGAGAGCGTCGTTGGGAATATCCCGATAATCATGATTTATTTATCGCCTCCGTGGAAGATCAAGTGAAAATGATCCGTAACCATCCGAGTCTTTGTTTCTGGTGTGGGGCGAATGAATGGCCTTTAGCTAAAGATATCGATCAATGTTTGAGAAAGGAGGTTTTCCCCCGGTTAGATCCGGAGCGTCTTTTCGTGAGTTTCTCGACAGATACGTTGTTTACCCGGAATTTTTTGGGGGATAATGGGGATGGTCCTTACGGTATACAAGAGCCGGAATGGTTCTTTAGCTTCCGTTCGCATCCGTTTAATCCGGAAGCCGGATCGGTTGGTTCCCCGGAGGTCGAGAGTATGCGGGAGATGATGACGGAACAGGATTTGGCCGGTTTCCCAAGGAAAGGTTTGACCCGTAATTATACGTGGCGGTATCATAAGGATCTGGGCTATGGCGATCATCTGGAGCGTTATGGGGAGGTGAAGGATATCGAGACTTATTGTAAGTATGCCCAAGTCGTGAACTATGACCAATATCGTAGTTTTATGGAAGGCTGGGCCTCTCATATGTGGGATTGGTATACGGGTATCTTGATCTGGAAAACCCAGAATCCATGGACATCCTTGCGGGGGCAAATGTATGATTGGTCTCTCGATGTAAATGCTTCCTTGTACGGAACCCGGAAAGGCTGTGAGCCCTTACATGCCTATTATAACCCGGTAACCCGTAAGGCGGGATTGTTGAATACGACCCTGAAAGATTATACGGATTTATCGATTGTAGCCCGTATCTATAATCTGGAAGGCAAACTGCTTTGGGAGAAAGAGACGAGAGCGAGCGCCAAGGCGAATACGGTACAGGAATTATTGGATATCCCCGTTCCGGAAGGGCTCAAAGGCGCTTATTTCTTACGGCTGGCTTTGAATGCGGATGTCCCCAATATTTATTGGCTGACAACCGAGCCGAAAGACTACACCAGCTTATCTCAACTTCCGAAGTCAAGACCGGGAATCAAGACCGAGATCAAGAAGGAAGGATCGAATTTCGTAGGTACAGTCCGTCTGAGCGCTGATTCGCAGATCTCGTTCTTCAACCGTATCAAGGTCTTTGATAAGGAGACAGGCAAACGAATCTTACCGGTACATTATTCGGATAACTATATTACGCTAATGCCGGGTGACCAACAAGAAATAAGCTTGGAGTTTCCCGCTAATCTGCCGGAAGAGCGAATACAAATCGTGGTGGATAGCTACAATTCTCCTTTGCCTTGACGTACGATCTCGAAATTATCCGTCGTGCAATCTATAACCGTAGAGGCTTCCAATCCTCCAAAACCGCCGTCGATTACGATATCCACTTGATGCTCGTATTTCTCGTGTATCAATTCCGGATCTGTCGTATATTCGATCACCTCATCCTCGTCACGGATGGACATGGTTAGGATTGGATTTCCCAAGGATTGTACCAATGTACGGGTAATGTTATTGTCCGGTACACGGATTCCGACTTCTTTCCGGTTCTTGTAAATCTTTGGAAGCTCGCTGCTGGTGGGTAAGATAAAGGTGAAAGGACCGGGTAGATGTTTCTTCATCAGCTTGAAAGCGGCGTTGCTTACCTTGGCGTATTCACTAAGATTAGACAGGTCGTAGCAGATGATAGACAGGTTGCTTTTCTGTGGATTAACCCTTCATCTGACATATTTTCTCTACCGCACGCACGTTCAGCGCATCGCAACCGATGGCGTATACCGTGTCGATAAACGACAAGGCCGCCGTCCTGCAGGACTTTGACGACCTTGTCTATTTCTTTTTGATTCGGATTCTCCGGATGGATTCTCACTAACATATTAGCCGTAGATAATGTGTCCGTTCTCGTCTGTATATTCCTCTAATCCTTTACTATATTGGTTCATGGCCCGGAGGCTCATACCCATGCTTGAGAAACCACCATCGTGGTATAGGTTCTGCATCGTTACCTTGCGGGTAAAGTCGGAGAACATCATTACGCAATAGTCCGCGCACTCGTCGGCGTTGGCGTTACCCAGTGGACTCATTTTGTTAGAAAAGTCCATCAAGTGTTCCATTCCCTTCACGCCACTACCTGCGGTTGTCATTGTCGGGGATTGGGAGATCGTGTTCACACGTACGCCTTTCTCACGGCCATAGATGTAACCGAAACTACGGGCGATAGATTCCAGCAGGCTCTTAGCGTCCGCCATATCGTTGTATCCGAAGAACGTGCGCTGGGCGGCCACATAACTTAATGCCACTACGGAACCATTCTCGGCGATAGCGTCTTGTTTCTTGGCTACCTGTAGCATCTTGTGGAAAGAGATAGCGGAGATATCCAACGTCTTTTCCAGCATTCCATAGTCCAGATCATCGTACGTACGTTTCTTGCGTACGTTCGGGCTCATACCGATAGAATGTAAAACGAAATCTATTTTACCACCTAATATTTCCACTGACTTCGCAAATACGGTCTCCAGATCCTCTACGCTGGTTGCGTCCGCCGGGATTACCTGCGCATTCAACTTCTCCGCCAAAGCATCTACCTGACCCATACGAACAGCGATAGGCGTATTGCTTAACGTGATAGTCGCACCTTCCTCTACGGCTCTTTCTGCCACTTTCCAGGCGATAGACATATCGTTCAGAGCACCGAAGATAATGCCTCTCTTGCCTTTCAATAAATTATGACTCATACCTCTTGTTTATTAATTACGGCACAAACATACACAAAATGTGCAACATACGCAAATGAATATCATAGCCTGACATTTGAATATGTGCCTTGATATTAAAACAAGGTAGAGCCATTCTTTGTTGGCGGCTACTTCTTATTCCCGGAAATAAACCCTCTTTACCCGAGGCGAGATAGAGGTTAATATCTCATAAGGGATTGTTTTCAATTTATCCGAAAGTTCGCTCACCGGTAGTTCGTCGCCGAAAATAATTACGGCGTCGCCTTCTTGCGCATGGATGTCGGTGACGTCGATCATGCAAGCGTCCATGCAGATGTTGCCGATAATCGGACAGCGTTGTCCATTGATCAAGACTTCCCCACCTCCGTTGCTGAAGTGGCGATCCAGTCCGTCGGCGTATCCGATCGGGATGATAGCGATCCGGGAATCACGTTTCACATAACTCATACGGCTATAACCGATCGAATCCCCTGCGGGTACGTTTTGTATTTGTAAGATCGTTGTCTTCAAGGTGCTGACATTCCGTAAGCCTTTTTGTCCGGATGCGCTTACTCCATATAAACCGATACCTAAACGTACCATATCCATTTGATAAGCGGCGAAACGCTCGATTCCCGCAGAGTTTAGGATATGTTTGATTACCTTATACTCTAACCCGCTTTCTAGTTCCCCTGCGGCTTTGGTGAATTTATCCAATTGTTGATGGGTAAAATCATCGAAGACGTACGAGTCGCTTCCGGCTAAATGAGAGAAGACCGAACGGGCGATAACCCCGGATTGCGCTCTCAAGCGTTCACAGATCGCCGGGACATCCTCCGGTTGAAACCCTAGGCGATGCATGCCGGTATCGATCTTGATATGGATAGGGTAAGAGGTGATCCCTCTGCGCTCGGTCTCCCGGATCATGGCATCCAATAGGCGGAAGCTATAGACTTCCGGTTCCAGATGGTTCTCGAACAAGACATTGAAACTGCTGAATTCCGGATTCATGACGATAATGGGGATCGAGATGCCTTCTTTACGCAATTCGGCTCCCTCGTCGGCTACCGCCACGGCCAGATAGTCGCAACGATGTTCTTGAAGGGTCTTCGCCAACTCGTAAGAGCCGGCTCCATAACCAAAAGCTTTTACCATACAAACCATCTTAGTCTCCGGCTTTAGCTTGGAACGATACTGATTGAAGTTGTGTACGATCGCGTCCAGATTTACCTCTAGGATCGTCTCATGCACTTTCTTCTCCAACAACTCGGAGATCTGCTCGAAATGGAAATGGCGGGAACCTTTAATCAAGATCAACTCATCCTTGAATTTCTTGAAGGAAGGAGACTTGATAAATTCCTCGGTGGTCGTGTAAAACTCCTTCTCGATCTCGAAGACGGAAGCATATTCCTTTAAGTCGCGGCCGATACCGATGATACGATCTATCTTCTTACGGCGAACCAAATCGGCGACCTTCTTATATAGAGATTTCGGCAAGGTGCCCGATTGAAGGATATCGGAGAGGATTAAAGTGCTCTTTAATTGCTTGCCTACCCGGCGGCTTTGTTGGAAATCGAGCGCGATATCCAAGGAGTTGATATCCGAGTTATAGGTATCATTTATCAACAGGCAATTGTTGATACCTTGCTTTACGTCCAATCGCATAGCCACCGGCTCAAGATGCAAGAATTTTGTTACGTCGTTTACGCTGGTGGGTTTTAGGTAAAGCATAACCGCCATACAATGGATCACGTTCTCGATAGAAGCGTCGTCCGTGAACGGAATGGTAACGACCCGGTTGAAGCCCAGTAAAGTACAGTGAATGATCGTCTCAAACTCTTTCTTATCGATAGACTCGATAAACAAAGGAGCCTCGGAGTCCGTACGGCTCCATGCGATCGCTTTATGAGAAAGGCAAGCCGATTCGATACAATTGGCGATAAATAAATCATCCCCATCATAAATAATGGCTTCGCAATCATTGAAAAGCGTCAGCTTCTCCATACATTTCTGATTGGAGGAGAGGAAATTCTCTTGATGAGCCTCCCCGATATTCGTGATGATACCGATCGTGGGGGCGATAATGGGTTGCAGGCGTTCCATCTCGTCCGGTTGTGAGATACCGGCCTCGAAGATGCCCAGTGTATTTTTCTCGCTCATCTGCCATACCGAGAGAGGAACCCCCAACTGGGAGTTGTAGCTCCGAGGCGAACGTACGATGTTGAACTCGTTATGCAACAGTTGATAGAGGAATTCCTTTACGATCGTCTTTCCGTTGCTACCGGTGATGCCGATCACGGGGATGTTGAATTGCTTCCTGTGGTGAGTCGCCAGTTTTTGTAAAGCTCGTAACGTATCTTTTACGATCAGGAAGTTTGCGTCCTTCATGCTCTCGAACTCCGGTAGCATATCGCTTACCACGAAGTTGCGAACACGAAGTTTATAGAGTTCCTGTATATATCTATGTCCGTCGTTCGTCTTGGTTTTCAAGGCGAAGAAGAGGCTTTTTTCCGGGAAGGAGAGACGACGGCTGTCAGTCAACAATAAACTGACCGTATCGTCAAGCAATTGGTTTGTTTTAGCACCGATAACTCTTGCTATTTCTTTAATTGCGTATTCCATTCTTTTATTTTAGTTTAGACTTTACTATTTCGATCTCTTTTCTGATATCAAAGGAAGGAATTTTCTCGCTAATTCGTTCCATCTTTAACAAAGTTTGAAGGATAAACCGCTTATAGGCCTCGCTATCCGGTTGAAAGGGCTTATGGTTAATAGCTTTTTGAATATCACCCCATTCTTTAAGGATTGCCGAAGTGTCTGTGGATAAGAAATTTTCGATAAAACGTTGCCAAATATAATCAATGGCCAATGGGGAGGGATGGAGCATATCGTCCGCATAGAAACGATAATCCCGGAGCTCGTCCATAAGGATCTCATAAGCGGGGAAGTAGGCGATTCGGCCGGGATAATCTTTCTGTAAGGCGTCCGTGGCTAGCAATAGGGTGGCTTTGCTGAGTTGGTTCTCGTGCGCCCCGTCTTTCCAGTGGCGGATTGGACTTACGGTAAATAAGATTTTCAAGGCGGGGTTTTGTTCCCAAAGGGCTAGTAACAGAGGTTTCCAGTCCTCGACGATCTCTTGCGTGGATAATCGTTGCCGATCGAACATCTTTTCCGGTAGCTTATGGCAATTCGACACGATTCGCCCGTCGCTCTTGAGGCGGTACACGAAAGCGGTTCCCAACGTGATTACCAACCGGGTCGCTTTCCGCAGGAAATCGGAAGATTGGGATAAGCGGCTGTTTATATGGTCTAGGCATTCTTCTTCCGAGGGAGCGGAGAAACGGCTATGATGGGTAAAACTATGGTATACGCCCTCATGCCGGAATAAATCCCCGGAGGTAAAACGCTCCGGGCGTAGCAGCATCCGCAATCCTTCCGCTACGGAAGCTGGGTTATACAGAGTACCGAATGGGTTTATATCTACGGAGAATTTATTCTCTTCCAGCTTCCGCCCGATATTCTCGGCGAAGCAGGAGCCCATCATCACGACCCGGTCCTCATACGAGAAAGAGAATCGTGCTTTCGGCAATAGGATTCGGGTATAAAGTTCCATATTTACTTTTTCGCAAAAGTAGATATATGTTTACGGAAATGCAAATAAAGGACCTTATTCTCTTCCGGTTTCCTTCGAGATCATTTCATTGTATAAATCTACCGGGCCCCAATGCCACATCTTTGTTTCTTCGTTTTCCAGCCGTTTGTAAGTATCGGACGAATATATCTGTTTTATGGCATCAATCAAACTGATACCTTTGTTTGTGGTCACCATATCTGCCAGCCAGCTCACTTTCGATGGCAACAGTAGATAGAGATTGCTTTGATTAATTTCTCCTATCATGACTTTATCTCCTTTGCTTCCATGAATGTTATACTATCTAGCGACCGCTCTGTGTGAAACAGATATTGATCTACCAATTTGTATGTTTGCAATTCCGAAATGAGTGCCTGTTTGCTCAATACATGTCCTTCATAGAGGGCGAATGCGGCGTATACATGATCATTGGCAACAGGACCATATACGATGTCGTAGTCATGTGTATATCCTTGCTTTGTGCGGTTAAGCATTACGAAGTCTATCCATTCTGCGGTTGGTGTTGGAAAAGAGAGCGTTTTCAACGTGTACATGGCTTGCTTGTCAAATTCGTAAATATTGACGTATCCTTTGCAGGTTTTGCTTTCTCTCATTTTACGTTGAACCCATCGTTCCGCTTGTTCGTATGAAGTGGTCGCATAAAAACCTGCGCCATAATCGAGACGGCGGTTTGGCTCTCTTATTTCAGGACTGCAAATCTGTTCTATACTTCCGTGATATATTTTCATTTTGTGTCCTCTTTCTTTCTGAGATTTATAAACTCATCGATGTTTGCCAAGAGCCATTGGTAACTTTGTGTATGCAACACATCAAAGAAATCACGCAAGTATTCCAATACGCCATACTTGCTGAACTCTTGCATGACTTCCTCTCCACTCAAGCCCTTGGCATTTTGTACTGCTCAATGCAGAATGAGATAAAATAGGCTATATCTTGTTGTTTCTTGTCCATAATATTCTTCCTATTTAATTTACTGCTTTTATCTACTTTATCACGGTATCATCTATACAAATATACGGCATTCATTTCTAAGTGCCATAGTTTTGTACATATTTCCTTTTGAGAAGCAAATAAACATCGTTAACCCTCGTTACCTTGTCTCATGGCGGATCCAACAGGAATAACCTTGGCCCGGTCGTGTTACCGGGTGAGGTCGAGAACGAAAAAGCATACGAGCATGTGTCAGCGAAATCTTATGTAATCTTTCCTTTTGATTGAAATATTCCCTTATCGGTGACAATACCTTTGTCTGATAATCTCCAACGAGAGGGAACATCGAGCGTAAATAGGCGATTAAACCTCCTTTTTGACGTAAAAAGCAGTGCTTTCCATCGAAAATAGGCATCGGAATCCACACATATAGTCGCATTAACCCACACGTATGGTCGCGTTAACCCATACATATGGTCATGATAGGCTACACATATGGTCATGATGGGCATCGTGACCCCTCAAGAATGGGCATTGTTACCTCCTTACGACTGGGTGGTAAGGGGTGAAACATGAACTAGGGTGAATTAATTTCTCTAGAATGAAAGGCCCTTTTCTGTTAAGTGATTACTTGATAGCTGATTGCTGTTTTTTTCTCTCGTATTTGGAAGCGAGCCGTACCTTTGCCCGAAATAATCGCCTCTCCGGAACTTAGGATTACAAATTGTCAAAAAGACAAACGTTCTAAGGATTAGTTGAAATGAAACAGGCGAGGACTTTGCCTATGTCCTCGCCTGTGAGCTTAGATCTGATGTATAGTCAGCTGCTTCTAAGCTTCATCTCCCATCGTTGCCATATATTCTTTCCATAAGGAGTCTATGTCGTAATCATTGCCGAGCGCATATTTCACGCCACCATCGAACGACCAAGGAATAACCTCTAATGTGCTTCGGTTGAACTTCCGCAGGAAATCCGGGCTCTTGGTTTGCGTAAGCCATGCGAGGAAGAAGCCTGTCGTGCGGTAACCATCCATATAATGGCCGCCTTTGGGACGATCTTCCAAGGTAAAACCGCCGTTCAGGTATCTTACGGCATCCGCCACACCTTCTATCATAGCCCAGAAAGTCTTATTAGTCCCATAGCTACCTATGCCTTGAGGCTCCAATTGGAAACCATGCGTCAGCTCATGGTATAATACGCCACGGGTCTCGTAATCCACTTTCGCGGTGTCATTATTGGCAAAACTTTTCTCGATCCATTTCGTGCTGTATACGATACTGATGGAAGGGGGCGCTCCGTCTTTTGCGGATACCCCGTCGTATTCCTTTAATGTATAGTGGATATCCTCGATGCCCGGGATACTATCTTCCGGAGTGAAATAAAGCGTCTCTACGACCTTGCGGGCGTGCTTGGTAATATAAGCTTCCGGATCAGGGATAACGGCGGCATAGATCGCCGAGCCCTTAGCCTCGGGGGAAAGATTCTTGAAATCGATCTTTCCGATGTAATAATTATCCCAAGGATTTGAGGTGGCTTCCGCTACTGTAGCCGCCTGTTCCTTTTTGCCGGAGCAAGCGATGCAAGTCCACAGCAGGAAAGCACCGCTGATTAATTGTTTATACTTCATGAGTCTTGTCTGTTTTTTCTGATAAAATGGGTTAATCCGTCAGTGAATAAGGGCGATCCTCTCCGTTGAACAATCGCTTTTTGTTCGGGCTGGAAGTCATCTCGAAAGTGAGCGTTCCACCGTTCATGATGTCATCCTGCGTGATGTATCCTTTGGTATAGGGTTTCCCGTTTAGCTTTACCGCTTTTACATAACGGTTCTTGTCGCTGACTTTATTGGCTTTTACCTCGAAAGTCTTACCATTCTCCAAGCGGACCTTCATATAGGGAAGGTAAGGAGCGCCTAATACGTATTGATCCGTACCCGGGCAAACCGGATAGAATCCCATGGCGGAAAGGATATACCAAGCGGACATCTGGCCGCAGTCGTCGTTACCGCAAAGGCCGTCGATATTGTTGCGATACATCTTATTCATGATCTCGCGTTGCCAGAATTGGGTTTTCCAAGGCTGGCTGGTCCATGCGTATAAGAATGGGATGTGATGGCTGGGTTCGTTGCCGTGTACATAACCTCCTAGTAATCCTTCTTTGGTTACGTCTTCGGTCTCGGCAAAGAACTCATCGGGAAGATGCATCGTGAATAAGGAATCCATTTTAGTGATGAATGCTTGCTCGCCTCCCATCAACTGAATCATACCATTGACATCTTGAGGGACATAGAAGGAATAATTCAAGGCATTTCCCTCGATAAACCCTTCACCGTGCGTGCTTAACAAACTGAAGTCCTCTTTGAATTTACCATTCGTATAACGGGGACGGGCATATCCGATCGAGGTATCGAATACATTCGCGTAATTGGACGCACGCTTTTTATAGGTATCGGCCACGGATCGGTTTCCCACTAATAAAGCTGTATTATAGATTGTCCAATCATCATAAGCATACTCCAAAGTCAAGGAGCCTGCGCTACCGTTGCGATCTAAAGGAACATAACCTAATTCCATAAACTCTTTGGTTCCCTCATAATACGGAATCGTAGAGCTGCTGATCATCGCTTTTAACGCGGCGTCTTTATCGATCGGTAATCCTTTGGCGATAGCATCTGCCAAGACAGAGACGGAATGATAACCGATCATGCACCAGTTCTCGTTTGCCATATGGCTCCAGATCGGCAAGGCATGATGAACGCTTTGCTCGCAATGTTTCAACATAGATTTGGCGATATCTGTGTTAACTTGTCGGTTGATGATATTGAACAGGGGATGTAGGGCACGATAGGTATCCCATACGGAAAAAACCGTATAGTTCGTGAATCCGTCCGCTTGATGGATATTATGGTCGAGTCCGCGGTATTGACCGTCAACGTCCGTATATACGCAAGGATTGATCATCGTGTGATACAAGGAGGTGTAAAGCATAGCCAATTGATCATCGCTTCCTTTCGCGTCGATGACGGAGAGCGCTTTATTCCAAGTATCGGAGGCTTTGGCGGCTAATTGGTCGAAGTCCGCACCGGAAGCCTCGGCACGTAGATTTTTCAAGGCTCCCTCGGTGCTGACTCCGGAAAGGGCGACTTTCACTTCCAACTCATCAGACGTTTTCGGATCGAAATCAAAATAAGCGACGATCTTACGTCCTCCGATATCCGGGAAGTTCTCTTTCATATTGAACTTGGCATAACCGCCCCGATAATTAACTTTCGCTTTCTCTTCGCATCCGTAATGCGTGATCGGTTTGGAGAAAGACATGGCGAAATAAGTATAGTTGGTACGTGCCCAACCGTTTGTGATACGATAGCCGGTTACCAGCGTATCGTTCTCTACGCGAATATTGGTCCAAAGAACTTTGCCGTCATAGTTATAGATCCCGTGAATCATATCAAGGATAATGCGTTGGTTCTCACTGTTCGTAGGGTATGTGTATTTGTGGATGCCGACCCGTTGGGTGGTGGTCAGTTGTGCCTTTACGCCATAATCGGCGAGCATCACCTCGTAGTATCCGGGACGGGATATCTCGGTGCCATGCGAGAAACGGGAACGGTAACCGCCATCGGGATTCGTGGCCGTTCCGGGGTTTAGCTTCAACGTTCCGGTGGTAGGCATAATCAAGATATCCCCGAGGTCGGAGTGGCCGGTACCGCTGAAGTGGGTGTGGCTGAAACCTACGATGCTACTGTCTTTATGTTGATAACCTGCGCAATACTCGTAGGAGCGAGGTTGGTATTTACCATCTACGTTGTGTGGTATGGTATCCGTATCCGGACTGAGTTGTACGAGTCCGAAGGGTACGCAAGCACCCGGGAACGTATGTCCCATTCCATTCGTCCCGATGATCGGGTTTACAAGATCAACTACACTGGTCTGTGCGATCGCTACTGTTGAGCTGGCTGCCAGAAAGAGGCAACACATCGATTTCTTGAGATTTATCATGTCGTATCAATTAGTTAGAAAAGGATGAAACATAAAAGGTCACCTTTGATAGTTCCAAGGATAACCTTTGATAGTGACAAAGGTAACCTTTTATATTTTCAGATCAATAAGTATAGTAGTCCTCTATCATTGTCAAGTGCTAATTTGTTAATAATGGATTTCTACTATACTTAGTTGATATTTAGAATAATGAGTTAGCCTCGTTCGGAGATAAGTTTGCGTTAGCATCCAATTGTCTTTGCGGAATAGGGAAGATATTACGCTTTGGTTCGTTGGATGCAGTCTTGTCCCACCAAGAAGTGGTTACGAACTTGTTGAAACGAACCAAGTCTGTACGGCGGATTCCTTCGAAAGCAAACTCTCTACCTTTTTCGGCTAAGAACTCATCCATTGTCAATGTAGCGGTCGTATATTTCGCTTTCTCCCAATCCTCTGCCTTGAAAGAACGTTGACGAACGCTGTTGATCATATCTACCACTTCTTGCGTTGCTTTGCCCCCGTTCTTACGCATCAAGGCCTCCGCTTTGTTATAGATAACCTCGGAATAACGGAACATCACCCAGTCGTTGTTCATATCGCCGGTAGTACCCGGTTGGATCTCATACTTGATAGAGCGAGCGCCGCTGTTTTCTTCGCCCTCGGTCATGGACTTAATGTAGTTTACGAATACCAAATCCTGCCCATTGTACTCCTCTGAACCTTTCAAAGGCTCTGCGGTCGTGTCGTAGTAGTAATTACCGTTTTCATCTACTTTGCGAGGATATTGCTTACCGATCAAGAAACCCTCAATTTTTCTCAAGTCGTTGTCAGCGAATGAGTCATAAAAGGTCGGTTGTGTCACCAAGCCGTTCCAAGGACCGGATTGCAAATCCCAGCCAGTTTGGTGTGCGTAATGCAACCAACGTTGATACCAACCCATTCCTTTGGCATATACTTCATCATACACGATTGACCAGATAATCTCGGTAGATCGCTTGTCGTTATCCGCACGGAAAGTGTCGTTCCACTTCTTATCCAATGCGAAACCTCCCTTAGCTAATTCATCGCAAGCTGCGATACAATCATCCCAGCGTGCTTGTCCAGTATAAATTTCCGCATTCAAATAGAGACGAGCCAATAATGCGTAAGCCCCCCATTTGGATACACGTCCGTAGGTCTCTGTTTTACTCTCTGACAAAGAAGGAATACTCTCGTTTAACTCTTTTTCGATCCAAGCGAATAACTCTGCGCGAGATTTGGAGGAAGGATTGATTTCACCGATTTTCTCGCAAATTGGAGCCGTACCGAACATATCCATCACATACCAATAACAGTAAGCGCGATATACACGCATCTCCGCTTGTGCTTGTGCTTTAGACATTGGAACTTGGAGTGCTTCAAAATCTATATTCTCTGTATCCGTAAGGAAGTTGTTAGCATATCCGATACCTTCAAATAATTTTTTCCAAGCATCCACTACTTGACCATCCGTAGGAATCCATTGATGGCGGTGTAAGCGAATCCAGTCTCCATTGTCATAGCCGTGGCGACCTTTTGAGGCCATGCGGCACAGTCGGAAGATAACTCGTTACATGACCAAGGCGATTGGGCTACTTGCATAGTTCCACAGAAGTGTCCCCATGGACGCATCATGGCGGCCATTACCTCGCCTGCATTGTTGTAATAATTCTCAGCGATTACCGAGCTATGTATTTCCTCTGTCAGGTCCGTACAAGAGGTAAATGCGGTAGCTCCCAGCAATAATGAAATTGCGCATATATTTTTTAAAGCTTTCATTGTATTGTCTTAAATCTATTGTTACTTAATTAGAATCCAAAATTAACGCCAAACGTGAAGGTACGGGTGGTGGGATAAGATCCGCGCTTCTCTATACCTGCTTGTAGTCCTGTTACGTTTACGTCAGGGGTTAAACCAGAGTATCCTGTAATAGTCGCAAGATTGGTGACATTACCATAAATACGTAAGTTGCGCACATATTTATTATTTTTGAAGTTGAATGTATAACCTAGTGTCACGTTATCGATCTTCAAGAAGTTCCCTTTCTCTAGATAATAAGAAGAGAACAATGGTTGCTCTGTTACCTTGTTCTTCAAGGCATCCTTGTATACGTTTGTGCCAGACTGATCGATATTAACAGTCGTTCCGAAATAAATAGCACCCTCGTTCAATACGTCATAATCAAACATACCGCGCAGGAAGAAGCTGAAGTCAAAGTTCTTATAGGTAAATGTGTTCTGTAAGCCAGCCTTGAATTTCGGCAAACCATTACCGATAAAGGTACGGTCAGCGTCAGACAGACCTTCCTTTCCGTCTATGTCGCGAAGATTCCAAGTTCCGTCCGGATTGATACCATCGCATACATAACCGAAGAATGACGCGATCGGCTGTCCTTCTTGTAGGCGGTAAGCCTTGCCCGGGTTACCCGGAGAGGGCAGGTCATATTGATCCTCGTAAGAAGATTTGTACACGTCGTTAGACAAAGATGTCAATTTATTATTCTCGTATGAGAACGTGAAATTAGCCGTGTAAGAGAAATCCTTAGTCTTTACGACCTCTGCGTTTAATGCTAATTCTATACCTCTATTTCTCATCGTGCCTACGTTGGTGGTGATCGTGTTGTAGATCAAGGATGGCTGTTGGGCATTGTAGCTACTGATCAAGTCGCGAGTCGTACGACTATACCAATCGATCGTACCATTTAGGCGTCCACCTAGCAAGCCGAAGTCGAAACCGATGTTCAAGGACTCATTCTTCTCCCATTTCAAATCCGGATTCGGGTTGATATTCGGACCGTAAGTGGCGGTTAGCCATGAACCGGTGTAAGCGTTCCAAGCTCCAGCACCTGTGCCGTAGGTAGCGAGAGACATATATGGATCGGTAGGTAGACTACCCGTGATACCGAAACCGGCACGGAATTTCAATACGTCGAATACTTCTTGGCTCTCCATGAAGTCCTCACGAGAGATCATCCAGCCTGCGCTGACAGAGGGGAACCAAGCCCATTTGTTGTTCGCTCCGAACTTCGTGGAACCTTCACGGCGGATAGAGGCGCTGGCCATGTATTTACCGTCGTAATTATAGTTGGCACGGGCGAAGAAGGCGATCAGTTTGCTGGTCTCTTTTTTACTCTTCATCTCGGCCTTACCATCTTTTAGGTAACCGCCGGCTTCTAGGTTATTGGTACCGAATACGTCCGTCAAGAAGTTCTTGTTCTCGGCGCTGAATTGCTCGTATTCAAAATCTTGGTAACTGTATCCCAGTAAACCGGTAATATTGTGTACGCCGTTGATGGAAGTATTGTAGTTTGCTGTCCATTCAGTAGTACGGTTGGTATTCTGATAATATTCTTTTTTGGCGCGTCCGTTTGTACCGTCTTTATATTGGCTATATTCCTCACGCATGCTATAATCGTTAGTTAATGCGTCGTTCTTCTCCATAGCGAAGAAAGCGGCGGCTGTCAGACCGGGGATAATCTCATATTGAGCCTTGAAGTTCGCCAATAAATTCTTGAATTCCTTTTTCTTGGTACGCTGGTATATGCGGGCTACCGGGTTGAAATCTTCGTAACCGCTGTAAGTTTCCCAGAAGGAGCCGTCTTCCTTATAAATAGGCATCGTCGGGTTGATACGGATCGCCTGGTATAATATGCCGTAATTAGGGATATCTCCTACCTTATCCACATCATCGGAAACTGCGTCCACTTTCACGAAAGAGTTTGCTAGATTGAAAGAAAGCTGTAGTTTATCATCAAACGCACGGTGGTTCACGGCGATAGAGCCATTGATCGTTTCACGGCTGGTGTTACGGATCATACCATCATTCTTTTTGTAATTTAAAGAAGCGCGATAGTTTGTCTTACCATTACCACCAGTAGCGGTCAAGTTGTGTACATGGGTGAAATTACTCTTATTCAATAAAGCGTCGTAATGGTTATCCCGTCCACCAAAGTCGCGGATATTGGCGTTGTTGGTTTCCTTGCCATAAGCGACGAACTCGTCTCCATTTAAGATTTCCGGCCGTTTATAAACCGCCTCGTGCATGATATATCCTGAGTAATCCACTTGAGTAGTTCCGGCTTGCGGACGTCTCGTGGAGACGATGATCACACCGTTATTACCCCGGGTTCCGTAGATAGCGGCTGCGGAACCGTCTTTCAATACGTCGATCGCCTCGATATCCTCGGGTGCGATAGCGTTCAAAGAAGTCATATTACCCGGCATACCGTCAATAATAACGAGAGGCTCATTGCTACCTTTCAGAGATGAGGCACCACGCATCTGTACTTTTACCTCGCCATTCGGGTCGGTGCTACCACGCGATACAGTCAGACCAGCTACACGTCCTTCCACCAATTGCATCGGGTTCACTACCGGTGCCTTGTTAAAGTCGGATGCTTTCACGCTGGTAACGGATGAGGTGATCTCACCTTTCTTTTGGGAACCGTAACCTACGACTACTACCTCGTCTAGTGTCTCAGAGTCTTCAGCTAAGACTATGTTCAATGTTTTTTGCCCGGTATAACGAACTTCTTGGGATTTGAAGCCGATGAAGGAAAATACCAATGTGCTGTTATCCGGTACATCCAAGGTGAAATTTCCGTCAAAGTCCGAAGCTGTTCCGTTCGTGGTTCCTTTCACAACAATACTAACGCCAATCAGAGGTTCACCCTTTTGGTCTTTTACTACACCTTTAATGGTTGAACTTTGCTGTGCGATCTGATGAATCTCCATGTTTCCCATTTCAGGAACAGTAGAATCTTCGGCCGCATAAGAGGACTGAAACATTAAAGATAAACAAAGTAACAAAGAGGTTCGTCCACCTAATAAAGTCAGGCATTTCCTCGTCTTACCTTCACTCTTTTTTTTCATAAAAACATTAAATTAAAAGTTAATAATGTGCTTCCCGAAGGAAGAATACACACAAGCGGTTTGCTTTGTTATTCGACAGCAATATTAATAGGTCTTAACGAATTGAAGAGTGCTTTGAAATGCCGAAGAAGTGTCATGAAATGCATATGGCAGATTATGATACTCTTTTGGTAGATTATGACACTATTTAGGAATCAATGATTTATGCCTCTTTTGTGCGGTATTCTTTAGGAGTCATGTTATATTTACGGGCAAACTCCCTATAGAAGTATGATTTGTTAGAAATCCCTACATTATAAATAATTTCCTGAACGCTCATGTTGGTATTTACGAGTAATTGCGCTGCATAGTTTAACCTATAATCCTTTATAAAATCACTCGGCGTCATGGTAGATATTTTCTTGAAACGGCGATATAAGATGCGGGTGTTTATATTCAGTGCGTCCGCTACCAGCTCGGGACCGAGTCCTTCCTTGCTGACATTTTCTTTGATGATAGCGGTTACGGTGTCAAGGAATTCCTTGTCTTCTTGATGTAATAATTGCCCTTCCGTATATTGATAAGCACTTTCCGGAGAATAGAAATACTCTTTTAATTCTCTTTGATTTGTCATCAATCGGTTCACGACGGATAGGAGAACTGTTGGCGAGAAAGGCTTGGTTAGATAGGCATCCGCTCCTATATTAAGTCCTGCCGCTTGCTCTTGGTCTGATATTTTGGCAGATACGATAATAAGCGGGATATGACGGGTATATCTATTTTCCTTGATAAGAGAGATCAATTCCAATCCGTCGATATTAGGCATCATGATATCGGTGATGATAAGGGAGGGAGTGTATTGCTTGAGGAATTCCAGAGCCTCCTCCGCATTATAAGCTTCCTGAACCTGATATTCGGAAGAGAGGGTTTCCGTGATTAGCCAGACGATGTCTTTATGATCGTCGATAACGAGTATCATCGGTTTATCTTCCGTCTCTTTTTGTGCCGTATGTGAGATTTGCGGCTTTTGTATATCCGTGTTTGGGGAAGGAAGCGATACGGGAATATCTTCGTCTATCGTGTCGTCTGAGCTCTCCTCTACGATGTCAAAAGGTAAGGTAACTGTAAATTTAGCATATTGGCCGACCTCACTCTCTATGTCGATTTTACCACCTAAGGATTGTACGAGGCTGTGGCAGATAAATAAGCCGAGGCCATTCCGTGCCGTATTTTGCCTGTTATCGTCGTTATCCATCGTGCCAAGGATACGATATCGGTCGAAAATATTTTGCATGTCTGCCTCCTCGATTCCTTTGCCGGTGTTGTAAACTTTAAGGACGAGGAAGTTCTCCTCCTCATGTAAGGAGATACGAACCGTGCCCCCGTCTTCCGTATACTTAAATGCGTTGGAAATCAGATTTGCTAGGATCTTCTTGAAATAGACGGAATCCGTATTCCAATAAAGCTCTTTGGGAGCATCGATCTTGAATTGGATTTGGTGTTGCTCGGATAGTGGGTAAAACCATTCGAATTGAGTTCGCAAAAGAGAGGATACGGATACTCTTCGGATGTGCGTATGACTGAATCCAGCGTCTTCCGCTTTCCGGAAATCAAGGATTTCTTGGATAAGCCCGTTCAGTTCCTCTACATTTTCCCGGAGGACTGAAGTGTATTTTTCTAATGTCTTGTCTTTTGAGGTGGCGGCATAGGCTTGGATATAATTCTCCACGCCATTGATCAAGGTAAGCGGGGTACATAACTCATGCGTGATATGGGTAAAGAAATTCAGCTTAGACTCGTATAGCTTCTCTTTTTGCTCCTCCTTGATCTTGTCTGCTATTTGTTTCTGTTTCTTTAGTATTTGGTAATGGATGCGATAGATGGCAATGATGATTAAAACCGTACCGATAAAAAGATACGTGAAAATAGCTAATGAGCTTAGATAAATAGGAGGTAATACCTTGATAGGTAGGGTGTATTCTTTTGCCGACGAATCAATGACATCGTTACGATAACGGACTTTCAGCAAGTATTCCCCGTACGGGAGGTTCATGAAAGTTACCTTGTTTGTCTTTTGCAATTTTTCCCAAGAGGAATTATAGTTGACCAACTGATACGAATACTCGTAATTCTCCCCGTTGATGTAATCCGGAGCGACGAACGCAATCGTTAACGATTGCACATCAGCCGGAACCGTTACACCGTTCTGGCTGATGTTCTTATATAATGGAAGGATTTGTTTATCCATTTGCAACTCGAAGAAACTTAATTCTGGTTGATAGGTATGCTCCGGCTCCGTTTGTTTATTTACCCAGACTAATCCGTTGATGCCTCCAAAGAATAAACGCTCGGAGTATGGGCATTTCCAATAAGCGTCATCAGAGAATTCCGTGACGCTAAAATAAGGTTGATGATAATTATGGAAAAAATTATTCCGGGGATTATATTTGGTGAGACCTTTATTGGTGCTTAACCAGATACAGCTATCATTCCCCTCATGAATGCCATGGATCATGTCGTTTGCGATCCCGTTGCTTTTATCGAATTGGCGTAAATGTATCTTTCCTCTTTTAAATTTAATCCGGGTAAGTCCGGAGCTGGCGCCTGCATAGAAAGTAGAATCCTCGGTCTGGCATACAGATAACACGTCTCCAATGGCCGGATTCCTTAAATTGTTGGTTTGCAGGAACTCATATTTCTGGTTGAATATGTTAAAACTAATAACCCCATAACCGCCACGACTCCCGAGAAATAAGGTCGAGTCGTTATCATATATCATGGATTGAATCTCTTTGCAGGTATTCTCCCCGTTTTTTAGCGGGAAGGTCTGTATCTTACTGATTGTAGGCGTGACTTTATCCATACGTAAAGTAACCTTCTGTAATCCGTTGCCGGTTGTCGCCAACCATAATGTCGAGTCGTTTACCTCACAAATAGAATGGATATAGCGGATAGGGGGAGTGTCCTCTTGCTGCGGGATCGTCTTCATTCGATTTTCTTTATAAGAATAATAACAGAGCCCCGGGCCTTCCGTACCGATCCAGATACAAGGATGGAATTCGCTTCTCTGGAAGCTATATACCCGGTTGCTGGATAATCCGTCGGCGGTGGTGAAATGCGTGATAGCGCTTTGTGGAATCGCCTTTTTGTTTGGGTAAGTGTCATAGGCTTGTATCCGGACAATTCCGTCTCCTTTTGTCCCGAACCAAAGGGATCGATCATTGTCTGTATATAAAGAACGTATGGGGTTCTGTATATTAATCGGTAAATCCTTGAGTAAGATAGAGCCGAAAAGATCGGGTTTATCGTAAAACATCCGTATGCCTTGTCCATCGGTCCCTACCCAAAGAATCTCCTGTCTTTTATCGTTCATCAGGCAAAAGATACCGATGCCCGTGTCTATCGTGTTTTCCGGTTGGCTTAGGTCTAGAATATTGCCGTTACGGAAAACGATATATACATTGGATTGGAAGGTACATATCTTAATGATGTTTCCATATTTATTTGTCATTCCAGACAGATCAAACAGGAATTCTTTCCCGCTTCCGTCTACCTGTTGGCGATATAACTTATTGTCGGTATCGACAATGAAGATATGGTTATTCTCATGAAATGCGGATAAGATCGGTTTATTATGGAATTGGCGTTCTTCCGATAGTAAATTAAAAGTTGTATTGGAGAAATCCGGTGTTAACTTTTTCAGTATTCCCGAGGTCAATAGTAAATAAAAATATCCGTCTGTTCCGGCGAATAAAGTCCGTACGGTTTGAGGGCCTATCCCTTCTCTCGGCAGATCCCGGAATCCATCGCTAAATGGGGTGTAACAAGATATCCGGTTTTCTTTACAAATGGCTAATGTGATACCGGATGAATCGGTCGCTACCAGATCACTCTCCATGTATCCCGGGTAAGACTCGGTGACTTTCCGTTTCTTTAGCGAGAATTTATTGATACCTAAAGAGGTTGATATCCATAAAAAGCCGGGTTCTGCGTCGGATATTTTGTGAATGATATTACTACAAAGAGAGTTTTTGTTATTTAATTCGAAACGATATACATACGTATCTTTTCCGTTGTATAAGTTAAGTCCGTCGTAAGTCCCGATCCACAAATAGCCATCCGGATCTTGATGCATGCAAATAATGGCATTGTTCGACAAATTAATCATATTTGCCTTATGCAAAGATTTAGACGCGAGTGAGATAGGAGATGCGATTAAAGATAGTATTCCTATAAATAAAACGGTAAACAGGATATTTCTCATGTGTTTGATCCAGATTAACTTTTACGTTCTGTAGGCAAAGATAGTGAATAAAATGGAGACTTCGTGCAAAGCATCGCATTACTATCCCGTTTCTTCTTGTATATTTTTAATACCTATTTATAGGGATTTTAGAGGGGTGTCGCAAATGTTACAGGAACATGAGGATAAAAGTTTTACCTTTGTGCCGGTAAAAATGTGGTATTAGATAAGATTGTTTATGAAATTTGAGAATGAGTACTGGGATCACTTTAAGGGTGAGACCTGGAAGAGAGAGATCAATGTAAGAGATTTTATCCAGAGTAACTATACGCCTTATGAAGGGGATGATTCCTTTTTAGTCGCTTCTTCCGAGAAGACCCGTAAGGTCTGGAACAAGCTGACCGAGATGTTTAAGGTCGAGAGAGAAAAGGGAGTTTATGACGCCGAGACAAAATTACCTCAAGGGATCGATGTATATGGTCCGGGCTATATTGATAAGGAGAATGAGGTTATCGTTGGGTTACAAACCGATGCTCCGCTGAAACGTGGTATCTTCCCGAAGGGTGGTATCCGTATGGTCGAGAATAGCTTGGAAGCCTACGGTTATCATTTAGACCCGATGACGAAAGAGATCTTCACGAAGTACCGTAAGACGCATAACGAGGGCGTTTTCTCCGCATATACGGAAGAGATGGTTGCCGCACGTCGTTCGGCTATCATCACCGGCTTGCCCGATGCGTATGGTAGAGGACGTATTATCGGTGACTATCGTCGTGTCGCTTTATATGGTACGGCAATCTTGATCGAGGAGAAAAAGCGTTTCTTGAATCGTTTGGATATCCAAGAGATCACGGAAGAGATTATCCAGAGCCGTGAGGAGATTTCTGAGCAAATCAAGGCGTTGAAAGCGTTCGAGAGAATGTGCGCTAGTTATGGCTTCGACGTGACCCGCCCGGCGCAAAACGCTCGTGAGGCGGTTCAGTTTGTGTACTTAGCTTATCTGGCGGCGGTAAAAGACCAAGATGGCGCGGCGATGTCTATCGGACGTACTTCTACGTTTTTGGATATTTATATCGAGAAAGACATCCGTGAGGGTAAGTTGACCGAAGAGGAGGCGCAAGAATTGGTAGACCAGCTGATCATTAAGTTGCGTATCGTTCGTTTCTTACGTACGCCGGAATACAATGATTTGTTCTCCGGTGATCCGGTTTGGGTAACAGAGTCCTTGGGCGGCCAAGGAGTGGATGGCCGTTCTTTGGTAACAAGAACTTCCTATCGTTATCTCCATACATTATATAATCTAGGTCCGGCACCAGAACCCAATTTGACGGTTCTGTGGTTTAAGAACGCTCCCGAGAACTGGAAACGTTTCTGTGCCAAGGTCTCTATCGATACGTCGGCTATCCAATATGAGAACGACGATTTGATGCGTCCGGATTATGGAGATGATTATGGTATCGCTTGTTGCGTTTCTCCTATGAAGATCGGTAAGCAGATGCAGTTCTTCGGAGCCCGTGCGAATTTGGCGAAATGTTTATTATATGCGATCAACGGAGGACGGGATGAGCGCAGCGGCGTACAGGTAGCCCGATGTTCGAGCCGGTTCGCGGCGAGTATCTGGAATACGATGAGGTGATGGCTAAGTATGAGCAAATGATGCGCTGGTTGGCGAAAGTGTATGTGAACGCCTTGAAGATAATCCATTATATGCATGATAAATATGCGTATGAGGCATTCGAGATGTCGCTTCACGATGGGGATGTAGAGCGTATCCGTGCGACAGGTATCGCCGGTCTTTCTATCGTTGCCGATTCGTTGGCTGCTATCCGTGATACGAAAGTACGTGTGATCCGTGACGAGCGTGGCTTGGCGGTTGATTTCGAACGTGAGGGCGAATATGTTCCTTTCGGTAATAACGATGATCGTACGGATAGTATCGCTGTAGAGATCACCGAGAAGTTCATGGAATATTTGCGTCAGCACGAGACCTATCGCCATGCGAAACCTACGCAGTCCATCCTTACGATCACCTCTAATGTGGTATATGGTAAGAAGACTGGTACGACACCGGATGGCCGTATCGGTGGAACTCCTTTCGCTCCGGGCGCGAACCCTATGAACGGTCGTGATACGAAAGGTGCTATCGCTGCGCTAGCTTCGGTAGCGAAGCTTCCATTCCAGCATGCGCACGACGGCATCTCTTATACTTTCGCTGTTTCTCCGGCTACGTTGGGAAAGGAGCGTGAAATGCAGATCAATAATCTGGTTAGCTTATTGGATGGCTATTTTACTCCGGATGGAGGTCAGCATCTGAATGTTAACGTATTTGATAAGGATTTGTTGATCGACGCTATGGAACATCCCGAGAAATATCCGCAACTTACGATCCGTGTATCCGGATATGCGGTAAACTTCGTGAAACTGACTCGTGAACAACAGTTGGATGTTATTTCAAGAACCATTAACCATTCACTGTAAGTGATAAAAGGTAAGATACATTCATTAGAGAGTTTCGGGACCGTAGATGGTCCCGGAATTCGCTTTGTCGTTTTTATGCAGGGCTGCCCGTTGCGTTGCCTGTATTGCCATAACCCGGATACTTGGAACCCGAAAGGGAAGGTGAAATATCAGATGACTCCCGGCGAGCTATTGACGGAAGTTTTACGGTATAAGAGTTTTATCGCCCGTGGGGGGGTGACTGTTACCGGTGGGGAACCTTTATTGCAACCTGAGTTTCTGAAAGAGTTTTTCCGTTTGTGCCAAGAGCAAGGTCTTCACACAGCTTTGGACACATCTGGTTTCGTATGTACCTCAAAAGCTTGGGAAGTCTTGGATTATGCGGACTTAGTGTTATTGGACATCAAAACCTTAAACCCGGATTTACATCCGTTACTGGCGGGTGTCAAGCAGGATAATACGCTTCTGTTCTTGGATGAATTGGAGAGACGTGGCATAGATACTTGGATTCGCCATGTTATTGTCCCCGGATATACGGATAATGACGAGTGGCTGGAGGCGTTAGCTCGGTATGTCAGTTCATATAAAGTGGTTCGCAAAGTGGAATTATTGCCTTATCATACGATGGGAACCTATAAATATGAGCAATTAGGCCTCGATTATCCGTTAAAGGGGGTGGAACCCTTATCAAAAGAACGTTTAGATAATGCGAAAGCGATATTCTCTCGCTACAAACCAGAAAATAACAAGGCCTGATCTCTCGATCAAGCCTTGCGATTATGCAACAGCTAATCAGGGAAAACAATCTAATCCGATTAGCTTTTAAACGATAGTAATAATTTTTTGCCTAGACTAACCTTGACTATTTAATATGTGTTTGTTTTGTTATATGCAACAAATATCTATTTTTGTAAGGAGATAAAAAATGATATAGATCAGAAAATGATGAATAGTATGAAGACACCACAAGAAATAGCCGAAATGATATCCAAACGTTTTTATCCATTACCCGATGCGGATTTGGATTCTCTGGCCTCGATCATAGAATCAAGTAAGGCTGCGAAAGGAGAATTATTGTTGGATAACGGACAAATATCTAAATATTTATATTATGTGGAATCGGGATTATTACGCCAGTTTTACTATAAGAATAAACGTGATATTACCGAGCATTTCTCCTGTGAGGGAAATATCGTTATTTGTATAGCCAGCACATTCCAAAGAGAACCGACGCGTTTATTAATCGAGGCATTGGAACCGACGGTTTATCACCGGATCTCTTTTTCGGAATTTAGCGATTTATTGAAAACATCTTTAGCTATTAATAGATTGTACCAGAAAATACTGGAGTGGGCTTTGATGCTTTCGCAAGAGAAAGCGGACTCTTGGCGTTTTGAGTCGGCAAGAAAACGTTATCTGCGTTTTCAACAGGAATATCCGGAAGCAGCGAAACGTGCTTCTGTCAATCATATCGCCTCGTATTTATTGATGACACCCGAATCTTTGAGCCGGGTGCGGGCGGGAGTGTTGTAGTCTCTACCTACATTCAGGTATTATTGAGGTGAAAATAGCAATTTGTGGTGATTTCACGGTTCAAGTAATCCATCTATATTTGCGTCAGTTTAAAAAACGTAGAAGCAATGAAAATAGAAAAGATTACAGGACGTGAGATCCTAGATTCAAGAGGTAACCCGACAGTAGAGGTTGATATTTTACTAGAGTCCGGCGTTATGGGCCGTGCGTCTGTGCCTTCCGGTGCGTCCACCGGCGAGAACGAGGCTTTGGAGTTGCGTGATGGCGACAAGAAGCGTTATGGTGGTAAAGGCGTATTGAAAGCGGTTGAGAATATCAATACGATTATCGCTCCGGCATTGAAGGGGATGTCTGCCTTGGATCAGATAGGTATCGATCATGCGATGTTGGCTTTGGACGGTACGAAAACTAAATCGAAACTAGGTGCGAACGCTATCCTTGGCGTTTCTTTAGCTGTAGCGAAAGCTGCCGCAAATTATTTGGATATTCCTTTATATAGATATATTGGTGGAACGAATACCTACGTGATGCCTGTTCCGATGATGAATATAATCAATGGCGGTTCGCATAGCGACGCTCCGATCGCTTTCCAAGAGTTTATGATTCGTCCGGTAGGTGCCGCTTCTTTCAAGGAAGGCTTACGTATGGGCGCTGAGGTATTCCATGCGTTGAAAAAGGTATTGCACGATCGTGGGTTAAGTACCGCTGTTGGTGATGAGGGTGGTTTCGCCCCGAATTTGGAAGGTACGGAAGATGCCTTGAACTCAATTATCGCCGCTATCAAGGCGGCTGGTTATGAACCGGGCAAGGATGTGATGATCGGTATGGATTGCGCTTCTTCTGAGTTTTATAAGGATGGAATCTACGATTACACGAAGTTTGAAGGAGAAAAAGGAGTGAAACGTACTTCCGACGAACAAGTGGATTATCTGGAAAAGCTGATCAACGAATACCCGATCGATTCCATTGAGGATGGTATGAGTGAGAATGATTGGGCTGGTTGGAAGAAACTGACAGATCGTATTGGTAACCATTGCCAATTAGTCGGAGATGATTTGTTCGTGACAAATGTAGAGTTCCTTTCAAGGGGTATTAAAGAAGGTTGCGGTAACTCAATCTTGATCAAGGTAAATCAGATCGGTTCCTTGACGGAGACACTGAACGCTATCGAGATGGCTCACCGTCATGGATACACGACCGTTACTTCACACCGTTCCGGTGAGACGGAAGACGCTACGATCGCCGATATCGCTGTCGCTACCAATAGCGGACAGATCAAGACGGGATCATTAAGTCGTTCGGACCGTATGGCTAAATATAACCAGCTGCTTCGTATCGAGGAGGAATTGGGAGACCGTGCCGTATACGGATACAAAAGAATCAATTAAGTATATAAAGTAAATTATAATCGCTAATTATGTAGTAATCCAAAACCCAAGATATTGAAGGGCTTATCCGTGAGGATAGGCCCTTTTTATTGATTGATAAAGTGTTATCTATAACCTCATAAAATATATCGATTAGAAAAATTGTTTTAATGAAGAAATATGTTATATTTTTGTATCGGAAATAAAAACAAATAGTATTCATTTAAAAATAGGAACAAGTATGGAACCGATTATTAATTCTCAACTTCCGGAGTTTAAAGTACAAGCTTTTCAAAATGGTAATTTCAAGACTGTAACCAACGAGGACGTTTTGGGTAAGTGGGCTATCTTTTTCTTCTACCCGGCCGATTTTACATTTGTTTGTCCAACAGAGTTGGTCGATATGGCTGAGAAGTATGAGCAGTTTAAATCAATGGGAGTAGAAATTTACTCTGTAAGTACAGACTCTCATTTTGTACATAAAGCTTGGCATGACGCTTCCGAGACTATCCGTAAGATCCAATATCCGATGTTGGCGGATCCCACTGGAGCACTGAGTCGTGCGTTTGGTGTGATGATTGAGGAAGAGGGTATGGCATACCGTGGCACTTTCTTGGTAAATCCGGAAGGAAAGATCAAAGTGGCCGAGATTCATGATAACAATATCGGTCGTGACGCTTCCGAGTTACTTCGTAAAGTTGAAGCCGCTCAGTTTGTCGCTTCACATGATGGTGAGGTTTGTCCCGCTAAATGGAAGAAAGGGGAGGCTACCTTGAAACCTAGCATTGACTTGGTAGGGAAAATCTAAATAATTAAGAGTATAGATCGTGTTAGAATCAATATTAAAAGAACAATTGAAAGGTATATTCGCAGGGTTAAATGCGAATTATACCTTTGATATATCGATCTCTCCTGCGCATGAAAGTAGACAGGAATTGTTGGATTTATTAGGTGATGTTGCCTCTTGTTCGGATAAAATATCTATGCAAGTATCTGATGGGGAGGGATTGGAATTCATTTTATTAAAGGATGGAGCGAAAACGGGGATTAAGTTTCGTGGAGTACCTAATGGACACGAGTTTACTTCCTTACTGTTGGCGATCTTGAATTCAGATGGGAAAGGCAAGAATTTTCCGGACGAGAGTATTTGTAATCGTGTTAAAGCCTTGAATGGCTCGATACATCTGACGACCTATGTCTCTTTGACTTGTACGAATTGCCCGGATGTGGTACAGGCATTAAACGCTATGACGACTTTAAATCCTCAGATCCATCATGAGATGGTAGATGGGGCTATCAATCAGGCGGAAGTTGATGCCTTGAAGATACAAGGCGTCCCCTCTGTCTTTGCGGATGGAAAACTGATCCATGTAGGACGTGGGGAATTCGGTGAATTGTTATCGAAGCTGGAAGCTCAGTATGGAATCAATGAGAGCCTGACGGAGAAGACGGTAAAACGATATGACGTGGTTGTGGTCGGTGGGGGTCCGGCTGGTGCTTCTGCCGCTATTTATTCCGCACGAAAGGGGCTGAGTGTCGCTGTCGTGGCGGAGCGTATCGGCGGGCAGGTGAAGGAGACGGTAGGAATTGAGAATCTGATTTCAGTTCCGGAGACAACAGGTACCCAGTTGGCTGACAATCTGCGCTTGCATATGCGGCAATATCCGATTGACCTGCTGGAGCATCGTCGTATAGAGAAGGTAACGATAGAAGGAAACGAGAAGGTTTTATCTACGGCTGGAGGTGAGATATTCAAGGCTCCGGCGGTTATTGTCGCTACGGGCGCTAGCTGGCGTAAATTGAATGTACCGGGTGAGGCAGAGTATATAGGGCGTGGAGTGGCTTTTTGTCCTCATTGCGACGGTCCGTTTTATAAGGGAAAACATGTTGCCGTGGTTGGCGGTGGAAATTCCGGTATCGAGGCGGCTATTGATTTGGCGGGGATCTGTTCGAAAGTAACCGTTTTGGAGTTTATGGATGAGTTAAAAGCGGATCAAGTCTTGCAAGAGAAAGCGAAGAGTTTGCCGAATGTCGAGATCTTTGTTAGTTCACAAACAACCGAGGTGGTTGGAAATGGCGACAAGGTAACCGGTATCCGTACAAAGGATCGTAAGACAGGGGAAGAGCGTGTTATTCATTTAGACGGTATTTTTGTTCAAATCGGCTTAGCCGCTAATAGTGGTGTCTTTAAGGAGATTGTCGAAACAAATCGTCCCGGTGAGATCGTGATTGACGCACATTGCCGGACGAATGTCCCGGGTATTTATGCAGCGGGCGACGTTTCCACCGTACCCTTTAAGCAAATCATTATTTCTATGGGAGAAGGCGCCAAAGCGGCCCTTTCGGCCTTTGAAGATCGGGTACGTGGTGTACTCGGTTGATGAAATACCTACAAATAGGTAATTTTTGAACAGCGTATCTCTTTTATCGGTTATATTACTATATTTGCGATCGAGAGAAAAGAGATGGATAGATTAAGAAAATATCTGAGGATATTACTCCCTGCGCTGTTCATAGCCTATTTGGGATGTATTATTGCGTTTACCCACGTTCATATTGTCAACGGGGTAACAATCGTCCATTCTCACCCGTATCATAAAACGGACGATGGTCGTCCGGACCATGAACATGGCTACGCCGAGTTTCAGTTGCTTCATCAGTTATCTGTCTTGCAGATAACAGGTGCGGCTTTCGTCGCTATTCTGCTGGCGGCTTTTTATTCCTTTATCCGTAACTTATCTTTCGCTCCGGTCTATCCGGACTATATCGTTCCCTTCCGGGGAAGACGTACGCTTCGGGCTCCTCCCATATTCTGATATTGTGAGATTAATAACATTGTATTACTTATCAGAATAAATTAAAATGAATAAATTTTTCATCTTTATACTATGCCTGTGCTGTGCCCTAACGGTAGCTCAGGCCACGGGAGAGGACCGTCTAAACGACTCAGACGCAAATGTTTTCGGACATGTATTGGATAAGAAAACAGGGGAACATCTTCCCTTTATCAACGTATTGTTAAAAGGTACCACGATCGGTACGACCACCGATAACTCGGGACATTATTTCCTGAAGAATCTGCCGGAAGGTAAATTTACGCTGGAATATAAAGCGCTCGGGTATAAGACTGTCTCTAAAGAAGTGAGCCTAAAGAAAGGAAAAACCTTAGAGATTAATGTAGAACTGGAAGAAGACCAGATCGCCTTGGATGGCGTGGTGGTATCTGCGAATCGTGCGGAAACTTCCCGCCGGTTGGCTCCCACATTAGTGAATGTATTGGATGCGAAGGTTTTTACTACGACCAATGCGGTGAATTTGGCACAGGGACTAAATTTCCAACCGGGTGTACGGGTGGAGACGAATTGCCAGAATTGCGGTTTCCAGCAAGTCCGGATCAATGGATTAGACGGACCTTATACCCAAATACTGATTGATTCACGTCCCATATTCAGCGCTTTATCCGGCGTATATGGGCTTGAGCAAATACCGGCGAATATGATCGAGCGGGTAGAGGTGATGCGAGGAGGGGGATCGGCACTGTTCGGCTCGTCCGCTATCGCCGGGACAATTAATATCATCACGAAGGAGCCCTTGAGAAATTCCGGGGAATTGTCGCATACGTTAACCTCGATTGGCGGGACATCTGCTTTCGATAATAATACGACCCTAAATGCCTCTTTGGTATCGGAAAATGGGAAAGCGGGCTTATATCTTTTTGGCCAGAACCGTCATCGTTCCGGTTTTGATCAGGATGGAGATGGTTTTACGGAGTTGCCTAAATTGAAGAATCAAACGGTCGGTTTCCGTTCGTACCTGAAAACGAGTACTTATAGTAAATTGACATTCGAGTATCATCATATGAATGAATACCGCAGGGGAGGAAATCTGTTGGATCGTCCGCCTCATGAAGCGGATATCGCCGAACAGTTGGAGCATTCGATTGATGGAGGAGGTCTGAAATTCGATCTTTCTCCAAGGATTACAAACATAAATGGAGTGTTTTCACTTCTGCCCAGAATACGGACCGGGATAGTTATTACGGGACGAACCAAGATCCGAACGCTTACGGCAAGACTACGGATCTGACGGTTATGGCCGGTACGCAATATGCTTATAGTTTTGATAAATTCTTGTTTATGCCATCGGATTTGACTGCCGGTTTGGAGTATAGTTTCGATCATTTGAAGGACGAGATGATCGGGTATAATCGCTTTACGAATCAGAAGGTGCATGTCGAGAGCGCGTTTTTGCAGAATGAGTGGAAAAATAAGCGATGGAGCTTCTTGATCGGCGGTCGTTTGGATAAACATAATATGATGGATCATGTAATATTCAGCCCTCGTGCGAATGTCCGTTTTAACCCGACGGAAGATATCAATATCCGGGCTAGTTATTCCAGTGGTTTCCGTGCCCCGCAAGCGTTCGATGAGGATATGCATATCTCGGCGGTCGGCGGAGAGGTCGCTATGATCCAGCGTGCGAAAGATTTATCCGAGGAGAAATCGCAAAGCTTGAGTGCTTCGGTCGATTTTTACCATCGTTTTAAGAATGGTATCCAGTTGAACTTCTTGGTGGAAGGTTTTTACACCAGCTTAAGTGATGTGTTTGTCTTGGAAGATATCGGGAAAGATGAGCAAGGCAATCTGATTAAGGAACGTCGTAACGGTTCCGGGGCGAAAGTGATGGGATTAACCTTGGAAGGAAAGTCGGTGTTAACTTCATGGCTATCTTTGCAAGCGGGCGCTACTTTCCAGCGAAGCCGTTATAAAGAGGCCGAGAAATGGAGCGATGACGAGAATGTGCCAGCCGAGACAAAGATGTTCCGTACGCCGGATATCTATGGTTATTTTACGGCTACTCTCACGCCTTTCAAACGTTTCACGGCTTCCCTGTCGGGAACTTATACGGGAAGTATGTTGGTGCAGCATTTGGCGGGATATATACCATTGGATAAGGCGGTGGAGACTCCGGATTTCTTTGATATGAATATCAAGCTTGCGTATGAGTTCCCGCTTTACAAAGAGCTGAAACTAGAAGTAAATGGGGGCGTGCAGAATCTGTTCAACGCTTACCAATCCGACTTTGACCAAGGTAAGAACCGGGATTCCTCCTATATCTATGGCCCGGCTAGCCCGAGAAGTTATTTTGCCGGTGTAAAGATGAGCTTTTAATCATGTAATGCCCTTTGAAAAAACATGTACGTGTTTCGTGAAAACACGTACGTGTTTCCGAAAAAGACGTACGTGTTTTTGAAGGCAATAATAAAAGACAGTGTTCCCAAGCGTATGATCGCCCTACGGAAACACTGTCTTTTTTATGGGATAAATCGGGATGTTTTATTTAACGAACGGAGCGGCTTGCAAATAGGCGGCGCTCTTCTCTACGCCCTCGAACTGGGTACGGCCTTTTTTGTCACCTTCCAGTTCCACGTAGTAGCCGAGGATACCGATCTCGTACGCTTTTTTGAATATATTCGGGAAATTCATCATACCGGAATCACCGATGATCCAACGATCCTTGATGTGCAATAACTTAAAACGATTCGGATAATTCTCCATCCATTCCACGGGATCTTGCTGCCCCATAACGGCCCAATATACATCCAACTCGAACATAACCTTATCCGGATCGGTATTTTTCAGGAATAACTCCTCGATATAAGTACCCTTAGGAGGTGCCCACGGATTCGGGTTCTGTTCCGGTTTCTCGCCGGCTTTCAATACCCGTTTGAACTCATTGCTATGATTATGGTAACCCCATAGGATTCCGGCTTTCTTCGTGATCTCTCCGGCACGGTTGAAGATCTCCGATACTACTTTGGCGTCATCCTCGTTTTCGATACGGGGTAAACTCGGTTGTACCATACAACTAACACCTAGCTCGGCATGGATATCGGTTGCCTTTTCCAGAACTCGTCGAATTTGGGCATATTCTCTTCGTGTACTCACGAAGAGAAGGGGTCAGGTGTGAGCTACTGATTCTCAAACCGGCATCATCCACCATTTTCTTATAATCCTTGGAGGCGATGAATGTCGTATTTTTAGGATTATAATCACCGAATTTACCAGTGTCTTCCCTATATCCGAAAATCTCCAGATCGGTATATCCCGCTTTTGCCAATCGGTTCAATCCGTTAGGCATATCTTGCAGTAACTCCTGTCCGAGCGAATAGGTTTGCAATCCCATCTTTTTCCCGGCGGTTGCCGAGGATATCGCATCCGTGGCGGGTATGGATCTGGTGGGATTTGAAGTCATTACTTTTTGGCTGGCTATGCCCCCTAAAGTAAGTAATGAAATGTTTCTCAAAAATGTTCTTCTGTCTGTCATGGTGATAAAGAATTAAAATTAAACATCTGTTTCTCGCAAATATAGTTAACCTTTTTGAAGTTTATTAAGAAAATGTCTCTCAAAAACTTGCGATTGGGTTTAAATAGATTTAAAATTTGACATAACTCAATTTTACGAACTTACTCCATACATCCAATTACCTGAATAAGGGGATTGTTTGGTATACCTCCGTGGATTTTTAATGTGATTTTACCCATTCTTAGGTATTGTGGGGCTGTAGTCTCTGATCGTAACTTTGCAACGTTTTAAATAACATAATTGATTAAATGATGATGAAGAAAATCAGAGGGCTTTTCCTCTCCTTTTTACTGTTGCTTATTTCCATCTCGGCTTTTTCTCAACATAAAACAATGATATCGGGTAAAGTCCTGTCCACGGAAAAAACAACCGTGGATTTCGCTACCGTTTATCTAAAAGGTACGAATTACGGCGGGACTACGAATGAGGAAGGTATCTATCATCTTCAAGCTCCCGCGGGAGAATATACATTAGTAGTATCGGCTATCGGATATAAGACGGTAGAGAAACCCGTGAAACTGATGCGTGGGGAACGGACGAAGATGAATGTGGTAATCAGCCCTCAAGCTACGGAGTTGGATGAGGTGGTTGTCGTTTCTAATGGCGTGACCCGGCTCAAGCGTTCTGCGTTCAATGCCGTGGCCCTCGATACGAAAGCCTTGCAAAATTCAACCCAGAACTTGAGTGAAGCCTTGGCTCAAGCGCCCGGAATGAAGATCCGGGAGTCCGGCGGTGTCGGCTCGGATATGCAACTGATGATGGATTTACCGGCAAGCATATCAAGATCTTTATCGATGGGGTTCCGCAAGAAGGTGTCGGCAGTTCTTTCGGACTGAATAACATTCCGGTGAATTATGCCGAGCGTATAGAGGTCTATAAGGGTGTGGTACCGGTGGGTTTCGGAACAGACGCTATCGGAGGTGTTATCAATATCATCACCAAGAAGAACCGGAACAAATGGTTTTTGGATGCTTCTTATTCATACGGGTCTTTCAATACGCATAAATCTTATGTGAACTTCGGACAAACTTTCCGGAGCGGACTCACGTATGAGATCAACGTTTTCCATAATTATTCGGATAATAATTACTATGTGGATACTCCGGTGAAGGACTTTACGACCGGAGCGATCAATAAGAAAAAGATCGAGCATGTGAAGCGTTTTCATGATACGTATCATAACGAGGCCGTTATCGGGAAAATAGGTTTCGTGGATAAGAAATGGGCGGATCGTTTGATGTTTGGGTTTACCTATTCACATATGTATAAAGATATACAGACGGGCGTACGCCAAGAAGTGGTGTTTGGCGGCAAATATCGGAAGGGATACTCGATCATGCCGTCGTTGGACTATCGCAAGCGTGATTTCTTCGTTAGGGGCTTGGATGTGGTATTGACGGCGAATTATAATAAGAACATGACGAACAATGTAGATACCTCTTCCTATGAATATAATTGGCGTGGCGAGATGCGTCCGCTCCGGATGCCCGGTGAGCAATCTTATCAGAACACCCGGTCGGATAATAATAACTGGAACGGAACCTTAACAGCTAACTACCGTATCGGTAAGGCGCATACGTTCACGTTCAATCACGTGATCAACGCGTTCCGGCGTTCGAATCAGTCTCTTTTGAACGAGGACTCGGAAGCGAACGCTATCCCGAAGGAAACCCGTAAAAATATCAGCGGTCTTTCGTATCGCTTGATGCCGACGGAACATTGGAACTTGTCTGTGTTCGGTAAATATTACAACCAGTTTATCGCGGGGCCTGTCGCTACTCGGCTCAAGATGACTATATACGTACGACCAATTCGGTAAGCGCGATGGGATATGGGGCCGCGGGAACTTACTTTATCTTGAAAAGCTTGCAAGCGAAATTGTCCTATGAGAAAGCCTATCGCCTGCCGACCAATGAGGAGATGTTTGGCGATGAGGACCTTGAGACCGGCGATATTTCCTTGAGACCGGAGAACAGCGATAACGTGAATCTGAATTTAAGCTACAACGAGACATTCGGTAAGCATTCCGTATATGTGGAAGGCGGATTGATCTACCGAAATACGAAAGATTATATCCAACGGAATATATCGGATTTGAGCGGCGGTAAATATGGCGCTACCTATGTGAATCATGGTCGTGTAGAGACCAAGGGTTACAATATCTCGGTTCGCTACGGTTTCGCTAACTGGGTAAGCGTAGGAGGAAACTTTACGCAGATGAATGTAAGGGATAACGTGAAGACGGTTACCAGCGGGACGAACCAAGAGAGCTTGACATATGGCGCACGTATGCCGAATCTTCCTTATCAGTTTGCCAACTCGGATGTGACCTTCTACTGGCGTAATTTGTGGAAGAAAGGCAATACGCTAAGTGTCACTTACGATAATTTATATATGCATAGTTTCCCGCTGTATTCGGAGGCAGTAGGCAGTGAATCCGAATTTGTGGTACCAACTCAATTCTCGCATAACCTGACACTCTCTTATGGTATACAGAACGGGCGTTACAATATCTCTTTCGAGTGCAGGAATCTCACGAACGAGAAATTATACGATAACTTCAGCTTGCAGAAGGCTGGCAGGGCTTTCTATGGTAAGGTGAGGGTTTATTTCGGTAATTAATTTAAAGTGTGACTATCTTTTATTTATCAATAATTAATTCAAAACATAATAGATTAAAACAACATGAAGAAGAATTATTTAATGACAGGTCTTGCCGCCGCGTTATTGGTTGGGGGGGTATTTACTTCTTGTAGTGACGACGATCCTGTAAACCCGGATAACGGAGGCAACGGGAATGGAAATGGCGGAGGATCGACCTCGGAGGTGGTTTCGAGCTATGTAGTCGCCGCTTCTGTCGGTGATGCGAATTACTTGTTGACAGCCGATACGCTGGGTGATGGCTCTATCTCCGCTAAAAACAACGGACTCACTACGGAAAGCGGTACGCAATGGATCTTCTATAAGGATAAATATTTGTATCGTTTGGTTTACAATCAAGGAAATGCCGGTGTTACTTCTTCATACGTACTGAATGCGGAAGGTAAGATTAAAGAGCGTGATAATACTTACGAGATCAAGCGATTTACTTCTTATGGTATCTACGGTGACTATATCATTACATCTTCTACCGGTGATCTGGGTGAGGAATATGCGGACGAGAATGGTTATCTGCCTAAAGGTTTCTTGCTCTCTTATCTGGATGTGGCCAAAGAGACGTTTACGACAAACACGAATACGATCTTGTCGGAGAATTATTTGGGAAATGGCGAGTTTGTTACGTTAGCGGGTATTCTCCAAGCGAACGGCCGGATCTATTCCGCGGCTATCCCGATGGGATTGAGTAAGTACGGCGTGAAAGCGGAGGGAGGTAAATATGTTAAATACCCGGAGCTGGTAAAGACTGAATCCGGAGGAAGCGGTAGTGGCGCTTACGAAAAAGGGGAATTGCAATGGACGCAATATCCGAACGAGGCTTGGGTCGCTATTTATGCGAACGAGAAATTCGAGAACCCGAAACTGATAAAGACGGATAAGATCAGTTATGCTTGCGGACGTAACCGTTCTCAATACTACCAGACCATTTGGACGGCAGACAACGGCGATGTGTATGTGTTCTCGCCCAGCTATGCCAAGACGATGACCGTGGAGGTACAGAAAACGACTTTGCCGGCCGGTGTAGTTCGTATTAAGGCTAACGCGGAGGAGTTTGATCCTGATTATTATTGTAATTTGGAGGCACAGACGGGTGGTAAGGCATTCTTGCGTTGTTGGCATATCACGGAAGATTATTTCTTGTTGTTGATGTATGATCGTCCGTTGACTGAATCCGGATTCGCCGCAAAGAGTTGGCTATTTATAAAGGAGAGGATAAGAGTCTTACTTACGTGAAGGGGCTGCCTTCCACGGATGTTATTTCCGGATTTGGCAATACTCCGTTCTCGGAGGATGGTATCGCTTATATGGCGGTTACGACTACCGATGGAAGTCAACCTGCCGTGTATCGTATCGATCCGAAGACAGCTACCGCAACAAAAGGTCTTACCGTTGAGGCAGAGCAAATCAGTGGTGTAGGTAAATTGACTGCCGCTCAAGAGTAATAAGCAAGTATGAGTCGGACTCACATTCTTTTAATATTCCTCCTGCTCCCGCTAACCCTGCGGAGCCAGGAGGATATTTGTATAGGAAAGGAACTGGTTTTGTACTCTACCGTATTGCAAGAAGACCGGAGTTATTGGATACACCTGCCGGAGCATTATAATATGGATACGAAACAACGCTATCCGGTTGTTTACCTGCTAGATGGAGATTCTTTCTTTCATTCGCTGGTAGGCATAAGGAAAACGTTGGCATCCGGTAGAGGTAAATATCTACCTCCCTGTATTATTGTCGGGGTATTAAATACGGATCGGACACGTGATTTTACGCCTACCGCTTCAGCCGCCGGACGGGATGGTAAAATCTCCATAGATGCGATTCCGCAAGGAGGGGGAAGTTTCAGTAAGTTTCTTACGGAAGAACTTCGCCCTGCTATCGATAGTGCCTATCGCACGAACGGCTGGAATATGCTTATCGGTCATTCGTATGCGGGGCTTTTCACCTTGAATACGTTTCTTCGTCATACGGAATTATTTGATACCTATCTAGCGGTCGACCCTAGTTTGTGGTGGGATCAGGGGCGGTTGGTCCGGGAGGCGGAGGCTTTGGTTGCAGGCCGGGATTTTAAAGGGAAAAGCCTGTATATCGGTGTCGCGTAAAAAGGACGGACCGGGTGGACATTCATCTTGACAAAGTGAGTTATCTTTTCGGAGCTTTTACCGCAAGCGGAGAACCTGCGTTTCTTTAGTAAATCATTTCCCGACGAGAACCATGGAACGGTAGCGGTTCCGGGTATATATGACGGGATTAAACAATTATTCGGAAAATGAGAAAATTCTTTGCGAAAGTACATTTATGGCTATCGATACCTTTTGGCATTATTATTGCGATTGTCTGCCTGACCGGGGCGATTCTCGTCTTTGAGACAGAGATATTAGAATTAGGCTACCCTTCCCGTTATTTTGTAAAGGAAGTAAAAGGGGAACCTCTCTCGCCTGCCACCTTGATAGAATCGGCGCGCCAACAATTACCCGATTCGGTTCGAATAAACGGTATTCGGGTATCGTCTGACCCGAGACGAACTTATCAACTGATATTACCGGGGAAAAAGGCCGCGGGTTTTATTGATCCCTACACCGGGGAGGTGACCGGGATGGATGACGGACAAGGTTTTTTCCTGAAAATGATGCGTCTTCATCGTTGGTTACTTGATGAGTATAAACGGGATGGAAGTTTTTCTTGGGGAAAATCAATAGTTGGCTATGCGACTTTGGTCTTGGCGATTATTATTATAAGTGGAATCGTAATTTGGTATCCCCGTAATAAAAAAGTATTGAGAAACCGGTTGAAAGTAAAGACCAAGGCTGGTTGGTTCCGTTTCTTCTATGATTTACATGTCTCCGGGGGATTCTATGCGGCATTGCTCCTGCTTATCTTAGCGTTAACCGGATTAACATGGTCGTTTGGTTGGTATCGAAATGCCTTTTATAGTGTCTTCGGTATTAGTGCAAACCCGCCTCAAGCGCATCATGCTCCAGCTTCTTCCGGCGCGAAGAAACCCGCGAAGAAAAAGACGGATTACACACAATGGGCTGAGGTGTTATCGGCATTGAAAAGCCATTATCCGGACTTTAACTCAATCACGATCCAAGATGGCTCCGCTACGGTTTCTACGGCCCGTTATGGAAATACGAGAGGAAGCGACCGTTACCCTTTGATCCTGCTACGGGTGAGATTACGGAAGTCCAATTATATAAAGATCTCCCAAAATCGGGGAAGATAAGAGGATGGATTTATTCCGTACACGTCGGCTCGTGGGGGGGAATGACTACCCGTATATTGACTTGCTTAGTTTCCTTGTTGGGGACGATCTTCGCGATAACCGGCTATTATTTTTGGATAAAGAAACAATTCAGGAAACTGAGATGAAAAGAAAGAGGTATGTTTGACCCACATACCTCTTCATAAATCTAAACCAATCAAGTTGAATACGCAAACGTTGTAATATTAAGGTTAAACAGTTATGTATGTAAAAGTGTGCGTCTATTCAATTCCTTCTTTCCTTATAGATGCCAACCACTGGTCGATCCGCCCTTCTGTTTGATCGTCTTCATTCATTTCATCCAAAGGAAGTCCGACGAACATACCGTTTATGCAGGCGGTGGAACTGTCAAATGAATATCCCGAAGCATCTACAGCGCCAATGAATTTGCAACCTGTATTTCGCAGGTCGGAATAGATCGTACCGATGGCGTCACAGAAAGTGTCGCTAAAAGAGGCTGAGTCTCCGCAACCGAATAATGCGACGGTTTTCTCACTTAAGTCCAGCTTTTTCAGTTTCCCTAGATAACTATCCCAATCATCTTGCAAATCTCCGGCGCCCCAAGTGGAACAGCCCAATAACAAGATTTCATAAGGCGCTACATCAGCGGGAGAAGCGTTAGATACGTCATGAATATCTTTGTCTTCCACACCCAGCTTCTCTGCGATACGTTTCGCGATCCCTTCCGTCGTTCCTGTAGACGAGCCGTAGAATATTCCTATAGTCTTCATTTCTATTTGTTTTTATAGTTTGATAACGAAAGCAAATATCCGATATCTTATTAGTCTCGGCAATACCTATAAATATGTATTTTGACGGTCGGGAATACCCACGAATGGCCAGCTTAAATCACCACTCGATAAACTTACCTCTTTGCCTGCGTTTCTCCAATTCCTCTTGCAGATAACGTTGGCGGTCTTTGGCGATGTAACGACGGGCGAAGATATTGGGGACGGCTACGCCTAAAGAGATACAAAGGATGATGAGGGCGGAGTTAATACCATTGGAGAAGGCGTTCGTAACCTCGCCGATCACCCCGTGAAGGTTGATAAAACCTAATAACGAGCGATACATCAATACTCCCGGGATCATTGGGATAACAGAAGGGATCGTCAATACATGGTTCGGTACATGGAACCAATGAACCGCTTTCACTGCGATCAGGCTGACAACGAAACTTCCCATAAACGAGCCGATCACGGGACCATAGCCCAGCTCGAAGTTCACGAAGTTCCGGATGCATACGGCGATAATACCGCCTAAAGCAACCACCCATAATAAACGGCGTTGGATATTGAATATCATAGAGAAACCAACGGCGGATATGGCAGCCGCTATCGCATATACGTAATACGGATCATGCGGGACCATGCTTAGTTCGCTGAATTTATGGTCGATCGATACGTCGTTCATCACGAGCAGGCGCAAGGCGAAAGCGATACCGAAAGTCATTGCCGCTACCATCATCACCGTGTTTGCGGCACGGGTAATACCGACCAGCAAGTGATTATCGATCATATCGTCTACAAAATTAATCAAAGGTACGCCCGGTACGATGAATAGGGCACAAGCCAGTAACGGGAGATACGGAGTATCGGATATTCCCAGAAAAGATGAGGCATATGCTAGGCAAGTACAAATAAAGGCGGCAAGAGCGATCCCCATGTAGGCGTTAAGGCCAGCCTCTACACAACGGGCACGCACCCTGAAACCGATAAAAGTACAGATCGAGGTTAACAAGAACGCGATCCAGTCTCCTCCAAATAACTTACAGAAACCTCCACAAGCGAATCCTGCTCCGACCGCTACGATATAAGGGGTATAATTCCGAGGTTGGCGAACTATCTTTTCCAATTCTTCCTCATATTTATCCAAAGAATAATCTTGCTCGATCGCCCGCCATGAGAGCTTGCTGACCTGTGATATCGTTGTCATGTTAATACCATGTTTCTCGCATTTCTGGAATTTGGAGAATGAGTTTCGCTCATCGCTTACGTTCACCATAATCATGGTCCATCGGATATCGATATGCAATTTCTCCTCGGGAATCCCCATAAAGGCGGCCACCCGCTTCATGTTACGCTCGATACGGTTCGTATCGGCGGCACTTTCCATCAACAATTTTCCCGTACGGAGCAAAAGATCCAATTTGCGCCGTAATAACAATACTTCCTTGTCTGTCATCATCTTCTTTTTGTTCTTATATATGTGTTCTCTATACCCTAACCCACGAGGATATGAATCTTAAATGAATGGCAGGTCTTCTGACTGACTCCCATTCTAATGCCTTCCCGGCTTACTAGGCCAGTGGCGAAAGTAGTATTAGAATGTTAAAGGAGTTTCACAGCAGCGGGACTGTACCGGATTCTCACCGGATTCCCTTTTAATCCGTATGCCCGAACGAGCGTACGGAACCAATTCGGATGCAAAGGTATGAAATCATGCTAATATCCGTCTCGCTTCAGTAAGAATAATTATCCGGATACTTATATATTCTTTGTTGAATGCGCTTCTATTCTATAAATCACGCCGTGGTCTGTACGGATCACGCCGTGGATTTTATAAACCACGCCGTGGTTTGTACAGACCACGTTGAAAATTGAGGAATAGATGCTGATGCAATTCTCTTTATATATAAGAGAACGGATGTTTATTTCTTATTCCGTACAAGATTTTATGCATGTGTGTGCCTTAAAAGCCTTAAATAAAAGGATCGTACTTGTATTTTACGATTTCCTTTTTATTTAAAGAAGCTTGTACGTCAATTAACCGTTGGTTGCTGCTTCCCCGGAATAAAAGGCTCTCATCCCGAAGGGTTTGTTTGTAGCGGCCATCTACCAATACGTCGATATAGGATAATAAGGCGGCTTGTGCCGGGTTCTTTATCAGGTCCTCGAATTTATATCCCGTGTAGCACCAGATCGTCTTTTGGCTTTTTTCCTTGATCGCCTTGGCTACCTCGGTGAAGCCTTCCGGCTGGAACATGGGATCTCCTCCGCTGAAGGTGACGTTGGCGAACTCGTCAGCCAGCACTTTCTCCACGATCTCTTCCGTTCTTACTTTCTTCCCTTTATGGATGTCCCATGATTCGGGGTTGTGGCAACCCGGGCATTTGTTCGGGCAACCCGCCGCATAGATGGCGGTCCGGAATCCCGGACCGTCTACGGTGGTATCTTCGATGATATCTATGATAGACAACATGGTAATTGAAAATTGAAAATTGACAATTGAAAATTAGTTGTGGGTGACACGGTCGTTCAACTCGGATAGCTTGGCGTTGTTCCAACGGTCGGTGGTTCCTACCAAGTAACCGGTGATGCGTTGAAGTTTGTCCAAGTGTTTGCTGCCGCATTTCGGGCAGGCTTCCAGATTCGGGGTGGAGTTCTCGTAGCCACAATCCAGACAACGGTTACGATTATGGTTTACGGAACCGTATCCGATATTGTATTTATCCATCATATCCACGACACGCATGATCGCTTCGGGGTTATGCGTAGCGTCGCCATCCATCTCTACGTAAAAGATATGGCCGCCACGAGTCAAATCATGATAAGGAGCTTCCACTTCGGCTTTATGACGGGCACTGCACTTATAATATACCGGGACGTGATTAGAGTTCGTATAATAATCCCGATCCGTGATACCGGGGAGCGATCCGAACTTCTTACGATCTTTTCCTGTGAACTTGCCGGACAAACCTTCTGCCGGAGTTGCCAGTACGCTATAATTGTGTTGGTATTGCTCCGAGAATTGGTTGGCACGATCCCGGATATACGTAACGATCCTTATGCCTAAGGCTTGCGAATCCTCATCTTCGCCATGATGCTTCCCGGTAAGGGCTACCAAGCATTCGGCCAGTCCGATAAAGCCGATGCCCAAGGTGCCTTGGTTGATAACGGAGGCAATCGAATCGTTAGGCTTCAATTTTTCCGAGCCTAACCACAAGGAAGACATCAACAACGGGAATTGCTTCGCGTAAGCGGTTTTCTGGAACTCCATACGCTCATGCAACTGACGAGCCGTAAGTTCCAGCATATGATCCAGTTTAGCGAAAAATAGGGCGATACGCTCTTCCTTATTCTCCACTTGCATGCACTCGATAGCCAATCGTACGATATTGATCGTCGAGAAGGATATATTACCTCGTCCGATAGAAGTTTTTGGTCCGAAACGATTCTCGAATACACGGGTACGGCATCCCATGGTCGCTACCTCGTGGATATAGCGCTGAGGATCGTCCTCTTTCCAATCCTCGCTTTGGTTGAAGGTCGCGTCGAGATTCAAGAAGTTCGGGAAGAAACGACGGGCGGTGACCTTGCAGGCCAATTGGTAAAGATCGTAGTTACGGTCTTCCGGCAGATAGCTTACGCCTCGTTTCTTTTTCCATATCTGGATCGGGAAGATAGCGGTCTCGCCGTTACCTACGCCTCTGTAAGTACTTTTTAATAACTCCCGGATGATGCAACGACCTTCCGCCGAGGTGTCGGTCCCATAATTGATGGAGCTGAATACCACTTGGTTGCCTCCACGGGAATGGATCGTGTTCATATTATGGATAAAAGCCTCCATCGATTGGTGTACACGGCTTACCGTGCGGTTGATGGCATGTTGTATGACGCGTCTATCACCGCTTAATCCATCCAAGGTCTGTGTCTGGTAATCGTCGATAGGCTTATTATATAAGTGGGAGAAATCCTGTCCGTATAAATCCTCTAAGGTCTTTACTTCCTCGATAAAGCTATTACGTACGTAAGGAGCTAGGTAGAAGTCGAACGCCGGTATCGCCTGTCCGCCATGCATCTCGTTTTGGGCGGTCTCTAGAGAGATACAGCCAAGGATGCTTGCGGTTTCGATTCGTTTAGCCGGACGTGATTCGCCATGACCGGCGGAGAACCCGTATTTCAGGATGCGATCCAACGGGTGTTGTACGCAGGTCAAGCTTTTAGTCGGATAATAATCTTTATCATGAATATGGAGGTAGTTGTTAGATACGGCTTCCTTGACCTCTTCGCTCAATAAATAGTCATCGACAAACGGCTTGGTGGTCTCGCTGGAGAATTTCATCATCATGCCGGCGGGTGTATCGGCGTTCATATTCGCGTTCTCACGGGTGATGTCGTTGGATTTGATATTGATAATCTCCAAGAACATATCCCGTGTTTTCGCCTTGCGGGCTACGCTTCGCTGATTTCGGTAAGCGATATATTTCTGCGCTACGTCCTTCCGGCTACTGGCCATCAATTCCAGTTCCACGGCATCTTGAATCGCCTCTACGGTCATTTGAGGTTCTCCCTTGAATGAGATATGGTCTGTGATTTGGCGAATCAGTTGCATATCTTCTCCCTTGTCTGTATGCAACATGGCTTTACGGATAGCGGTTACTATCTTCTCCTCGTTGAAGCCAACGATACGCCCGTCCCGTTTAACAACTGTCTGTATCATGATGTCGATTAATTTGTGATTGATTATGCGTGCAAAGGTATCTTATTACTCTATATGATTTTCTTTTTGGAAAACTTTTTGCTGATTAAATTATGTTAATATATTAATTTACAGTGAGTTGTAAAAAGTTTTGGAAAACTTTGTATCTTGCATGATTGCTTTTGTTTTCCTTTTTGGCGATGTGATGTGTTATAAGCTTCTCTTTGTAAAGCTATTAAAGAACATAAGCCGGGATATATTTTTGTTTATATAAAATAATTCATACTTTTGCCCCCGTTTTGGTGATGACGTAAAAACCATCCGGTTTCGTCATAAAGAGGGAATCCGGTGTGAATCCGGAGCAGTGCCCGCTACTGTAAGCTTTTGTAAAGTAGAAAACATTTCTCATACCACTGTCTGTAAAAGACGGGAAGGTCGTTCTCTACGAAGTAAGTCAGGAAACCTGCCAAGCGTTTTTATTGCTGTTTTTCTCGGGGTCAGGAAAGCGGAAATATACATAATAACAAATCGTTTATGAAAAGAAAGTGTTTGTGCGCGGCTTTAGCTGTAAGTTGTGCGATAAACGTATCATTTGCGCAGGTACGTTTACAGGGTAAGGTCGTGGATGAAAGTAATGAACCAATCCGGCGCGAATATCCGCGTGTCGGAATCCTTGAATGGTACAACCACGGATGCCGGCGGAAAATTTGAGCTGAACCTTCCCGATGGTAGACATCGTATTCGTGTGACTTACCTTGGCTATGAACAGGGCGTGTATCAAACGGATCACTCGGAAAAAGATGTCGTTATTAAGCTGAAAGAAAAGTATGTGAATATCGATCAAGTGGTGGTAACCGGTACCGGTTCGCATCGCCGCATGAGTAATTCTCCTATTCCCGTGAAAGTGCTTACGGGAAAAGACTTGAAAGAGGCGAGCGTAACCAATTTCCAAGATGCGATGACCAAGCTGAATCCGAGTATCGTATTTATGGAAAACGGACAGGGGGCTACGATGAATATGAACGGATTGACAGAGAAATACGTGGTTATCTTGGAAAACGGTAAGCGTTTGGCCGGCGATGATACCTATTCCCGTATCGATATGTCTAACGTAAAGCGGGTAGAGATATTGAACGGGGCCGCTTCCGCTTTGTATGGTAGCGATGCGATCGCCGGCGTTATCAATATCATCACGGATGATTCCCGTAATAAGGTGAACGTGACGAGCAATAGCCGTTATGGTAGCAAGAACCAATTCTTGCAGTCGGTCAATGCGGACGTGAATGTAGGGAAGTTCGGTTCATATACTTCTTATCAATATCAACGGGCCGATGGTTGGCAATTAAATCCCTATACGGAGAGTAAAGGCGAGTTGGTTCCTACCAATAAGCAAGCTTCCGAGGGATTTCACCGGAACGTGATCAACCAACGTTTCACGTACGACGCTACGGATCGTTTGTCTTTTTATGTGCGTGGTACTTTCTTCGGACGTTCCAGCGATCGTCCGATGCCAATGGATAAAGTGAATACGACCAACTATGATATGAGAAAAGAGACGTTCACTTATGGGGCGGGCGCTCAATACATGATTAATAAGAACTCTTATTTGAACGCTGATTATCTGTCGGACAATCATAGTACGTATAAGGATTTCTTTGATGGAAAGAAAAGCGGAGAGAGTGATATGACGAAACGGATTCATTACCATAACTTGAATGTCAAGGGAATCTTTCGTTTGGGCAAATATAATAAGCTTTCGGCTGGTGCGGAGTTCATTAAAGAGTTACTGAGTAGCGAGACGGATAACATAGCGGGTAAAAGTATGTACACGACTGCGCTTTATGCTCAAGACGAGATCAATATCAATGAGCATTTCCAAGCGTACGCGGGTTTGCGCTATATTTACCATGAGAATTTTAAGAGTTATGCGACTCCTAACGTGGCTTTGCTGTATAAGGTAGGCGGTTTTAATTTCCGCGGATCGTATGCGGCTGGTTTCCGTACACCTGAATTGAAAGAGTTGTATACGGAATCGGAGAAGAAAGCGTCCGGAGCGACTCGCCTTACGATCGGTAATCCGGATCTGGACCCGGAGAAGAGCGACAATTTTACGTTGAGCGCAGAATATACGATGCGGTATTTCTCTTTGTCCGTGTCCGCTTTTATGAATAACGTACGTAGCATGATTAACTATAAGATGTTGGATACGGCGGAACGGGATGCTTATAACACCGCCCATGGTACGTACTATGATGAGATACAGATGCGTGCGAATATCGATAAAGCGAAGATCAAAGGTATTAACGTGGCCTTCAATAGTTATCTGGGAGCGGGCTTTACCTTGAATGGTGGCTATAGTTTCATGGATGGAAAAAACGTATATGAGGATGAGCCTTTGGATAAGACCGTTAAGCATAGTGGTACGGTAGCGGCTATGTGGTCTCATACTTGGAATAAGTATAAGCTGAACGTGAATTTTAACGGACGTATCCAAGGGGAACGTTATTCTACTTCTTATGGATACGCACCGAAATATTCCTTGTGGAATCTCAATACGAGCCATACGTTTAGAGCCGGCGATTTCTTGTTGGAACCGGGAGTAGGTATCGAGAACCTTTTTGATTATGTAGATGATCGTCCCTTTAATTACAATTACGCTACATTGACCCCGGGCCGTACCTATTACGTCAGCCTTCTGGTCCGTTTCAAGCAGTAAACTGTCACATGTCAACTATTAACTAATATAATAATGTATAGGGGATTTTTACGATCCATGTTTGTTTGTTCACTCCTGCTCGGGCTCGCCTGTTCATTATGGGCGAAACCCGGGCGGGAGTTTTACGCTTCCGATATCCGGGAGAGCATGGAAAAGGGAGATAAGTTAGCGATCTTGATGGTACATTTCGGGAGTGCTTACCCGGAAGCTCGTACCCAAGTACTCGATGTGATGAACAAGCGTGTCAAGGAGGCTTTCCCAGACGTGGAAGTCCGGCAGGCTTATAGCGCCCGTAGCGTAGTGAGTCGGTTGAGGGTGCAAGGTGTTTGGGTTCAGTTGCCGGCGGATGCCTTGGTAGAGTTGCGTGATCAAGGGTTTACCCATGTGATAATCCAACCGACTATCATTATAGAGGGTGTGGAGATGGAAGCGATCCGCAAAGAGGCGGAACAGCGAAAAGGTTTGTTTAAGGATTTGCGTGTAGGTAATCCCTTGTTATATGATGATACCGATTATGAGGCGGTGATGAAAGCGGTTTCCTCACCTTCTGGAGTGACTAAAAATGGGGCTAAGTTATTGGTGGCGCACGGAACTTATCATGCCAGTAACTCGGCTTACGCGAAATTGGGGTATATGTTCCAGACCAAAGGAATGAAAGATTATTATACCGGAACCCGTGAGGGTTTCCCTACGATCGAGGATGTAGGTGAGCAAATGCGCCAAGCCGGTCATAAGCGTGTGCAGTTGATTCCTTTTATGTTCGTACTGATTCGAGGTACGGAAAATACGGTTACGGATTTCTGGCAGAAAGGGCTACGTCAACAGGGTTTCGATGTGGATATTTATTTAAAACCTCTAGGTGAGAATCCGGCGATCCGGTCTTTATTTATCGATCACATCCGTTTCGCCATGAAATATAAACGGGCGACGATTTTTGATCGAAAGAAATTATATACACACTGAACAATTGAAAATTGAGAATTGAAAATTGGTTCAGTAAGTACTCCCTAATTTTCAATTCTCAATTCTCAATTATTTACTGGTAGTCTTCTCCGGTTTCCCAAGCCTCCGCATCATTATATAATGCTTTTAGATGATTCACCCAGATCTGACGAACAGCGTCGTAATCGCCTAAGCCTATGATCTTACAGTTCTCTAAACTTCCGTTATGGCTTTCTTCCGTGTTGATCTTGAAGCCCATCTTCAAAAGTTTTAGTCTCCAGCAAGCGTCGGCGTTAGGGCGGCAGCGCTGAAATCATCACCCTCCTCGATACCCCAAAGGTCATTATGCGCATGGTCTCCGGCGATAGACATGAACGGAGCTAAGGAGATCGTGATCTCTTCCGGTTTTAAGTTATGATCCTCGCAGTATTTGGTAAGTTTGGAATAGACACATTCCTCATTTGGTTCGCCTTCTTCCGGCCAGAACAACATATCTCCGTAATCAACGGTACCTACGAATACATTCTTGTTAGCGGCCAAGGTTTGCATAGCCTCTTCTGTTTCCGTGTATTTCGTATTTGCGTTATAGTTTTATCCGGGTTACCATGTCCCATTAATAAAGGACGTTCTTGTTATCAGACAATTTATCACTGTAGTGGCTGTATAGGACTTTCGCTACGGCTTCCACATCCTCTTCGTCGTACACCAAACAAGGGCTTTTTACGACTTGAACACTCGGGAAAGACTCGATCATGAATTTCTTCTTCACGTCCGTATTCATCAAGCTTAGGTATTCCTCACCCGGGATGATGTGTAAGGACTGTACCGCAACCTTCTTGTAACCGGCATTTCCTAGGGCTTGTAACCAAAGGTCCGGTTGGTAACGTGCGATACCTGTCTCTGCTTCTACACGATTCACACAAGTACGGGAGGTAAATGACAAATAGATGTCCGCATCGGGAAATGCGTTTTGGAAATCGGCGAGTGTAGCGTCGTATGTCTTGATAGACTCCTTGAATGTGCTACCGAATGTACACAACAAGATCGCCGTGTCATGTTTCTTACTTGCCTTTACGACTTCTTCCGCCGGGTTTGCGGTATTGTCGTCGTCTCCATCATCACAGGAGGTAAAAACTGCGTTTGAGGCAAATAGACTCGCCGCAAGCAAAAGGTACTTAAATTTGTTCATCGCATTTAACTTTTAAGATTGTTTATAGTTTATGTTTATTCTGAAATTTCACGATAAAAGAGGCGTACCAAGTCCGTCCGGGAGACGTAGTTCCACGATGGCGTCCGAACGGGGTACGATCCACATAATCGAAGATATTATCGATACCGACATTGATATCTAGGTTCCATTTTTTCTTTTTCAATACGTTATGACGGGTATTCAATCGCCATAGCTGATAACTTTTTCCATCACCGTCCGTGATATAAAAGCGGGTAGATTGGTATCGGCCGAACAAAGTGACATCCAATTTATACTTTTTCCACGCATGGTTCCATGCCAGTTTCCAATTGGCATTATGGAATGAGGTTCCGTTGATCGGGGTGTAGAGCATATAATTCGGGTCGGCTGGATCATCCGTATATTGCGCTTTGGCATCCGTATAGCTATAGCCTCCACCAATAGCCAAGGAAGATAGGATTTGATAGGTGAGCGATATATCTCCTCCGAAAGAGCGGGCTTTGGATAAGTTCTTGTGTTGCATGCTGGCCTCGATCTCATCCAATCGGTCTTCGGCGCTTGTCGGGATCTCGGTCAAGGCGATCATGTTCTTGATACGGTTGTAGAATCCTGTTACCGTGATCTGCAGGTTCGACGCATGATATTCTACGCTCGCCGAATAATAATTGGACTTTTGCGGTTTTAAATCCTTATTACCATAATAATGTTTCCACGGGCCGCCGCCGATCTGCGTGATATAATCATCGTGCAACTCCTTTAAGGTAGGAGCCTTAAATCCATTTGAGTATGTGGCTCGGATATTGAAGTCGCCTAGTTTGTACATGGCGGAGACTTTAGGGGTAAACGTAGCCCCGAACTCTTGGTGCACGACGAAGCGCCCACCTACCGTCACATTCAACCGATCCGTCGGGTTCCATTCGTCTTGTACATAAGCGGAAGCCGTAAATACGGAGGCTTTCCCGTTCTCGATACGCCGGGGGGATTTCAAATGATCGTATTGATATTCGAGCCCGGCGCTTAGGATATTGTTTTCACCGAGGTGGAATACGCTTTTGGCTTGTCCTAGGAAACGTTGTTGAGAGGTTTCCAGAATATGTTCTCCGGGATAACGAGTGATACGTAAATCCGTCTTCGGATCGAAGAAGTTCGTGACATCTTTATGATGGTAATTATAGAAATAGCTATAGTTACCATACGTTAGATCTACCGAAAGGAAGTTCTGCCCTCCCAATGCGTATTTAGCTCCTCCGGCCACATCGAAGTTCCGGTAGAATTGATCATAGGTATAATACTTGAATGCGCCGTGCGGACGATAATTCCATTTCTGGTAAAAAGAGCCATCGGCCGAAAGGCTCAGCCGGTCGTTCACTTTGTAGGTTAAGTTCTCCCTTAACGTAAAGTTCGTGGATCGGTTTACGGTTCGTGTCACGGTTCCATTCATTACCTCGTGATGGTCCCATTCTTGGGTCGTATTTCGCCAGCCGTCCGTATGGGTCGTACTAAGTGAGGTGGTGGAATTCACTCTCTTATGCCCAAAGCCGATTTGTACGCTTTCCAATATATCTCCATACGATCCGACACGAGTCGTATTCGATAGGCTCACTTTATCCCGGTTCTTTTTCGTGATAATATTGATAACACCGGCGATAGCGTCCGAGCCATACAGGGAAGAGGCGGCACCTTTTACGATCTCGATACGTTCGATATTGGCGGGGTTGATAATACTCAAGTCGTTTTGTCCGCCGGTATCTCCGTTGATCCGTTTGCCATTGATAAGGATCAAGATGTAATCGTTGCCTAATCCGTTCATCTGGATGCCACTACCCATGTCGCTCGGATTAAAGGTGATGGAAGCGTTCAGCCCTTCCAGAATATCTTGCATACTGCGTCCTTGGTAACTGTCAAGGGCTTTGCCGGTGATTACCTCTGTTTGCACAGGGGCGTCTTTCAGATAGTGTTCGGTACCCGTACCGGTGACCACGACCTCGTTCAATAGCACGGAAAGTTCCTTCGGATCTTTCAATATGCTTTGGGCGCATACGGATTGTACGCATGCCACCAGAATAGCGAATGCTAAAAGCCTCATATAGTGTTTTATTTGTACACGAAATAAAACAACAAGCCTCTATCTGGTTATGTCTCAAAAAATAAATTGAATCGTTTTTTGTATGACACATACTTCTATCCTGGAAGCTTGATGTTATTGTAAGACTTTAGCAGGTATTCTGGCTCTCCTCTGGTTAGAAACCTTCCCATTCCGACTTAGGAACAGTGGCTTTTGAACTTCTAACCAACTTAATGAGGATTACAGCTGCAGGAACAGCTCCGGATTCACACCGGATTCCCTCTCACCAAACTATGTGATAGCTTGGTTACTAAAATCGTGGGCAAAGGTAGGTCTTTTTAATTAAATAATACAGACATTGAGAAAATATTTCCATTTTCTTATTTACTTCATGCCTCTCGCTTTATAGATACGCTCCTTAGCCTCATTGATCTTTTGGAGTTTCTCATTGGCGGCCTTGCGGATATCTTCACCAAGGTTGGCTACTTTGTCCGGATGATGTTTGATAGCCATGCGGCGGTAAGCGGCACGCACCTCATCGTCCGTAGCCGTGGGTTCTATCTCTAATACTTTATAGGCGTTATCTAGGGAGTTTTTCTGAAGATTTAACATGGATTCAACTTCCTTTTCAGACATTCCCATCGCTATGGCTACCTCTTTTAAAGCGTTGATCTCGGTGGCGCAAACATTACCGTCGCTCTTAGCGATCTCGGCGAGGAACGCCAGCAGTTGCAGCCGCTCCTCATAACTTAGGTTGTATGCGATCTGGGTTCCGCATTCCCGGATGGTATTCTTGAATCCTATGCTATTCTCTTGCTCCATGCGTTTGGCTTGGTCGAAAAGCTTTAGCAATATCTCTTCACCTTGGCCTACGGCGATCTCGCCGAAGTTCCTTCGGAGGAATTGACGGACATATTCCATCTCGCTGTGCATGATTTTCCCATCGGCACGGATGATATAGGAGGCCATTACCAACATGGAGAAAAGGAAACTGTTACGCTCCCCGGCGTATGGGTCTCTTCGTGTATATTGATCATCGTAATTGGTTCTGCCACCGAAGGGCTGTCCCGTCATGTTTGCCTCTTCCTCAAAGAAAGAGCCTAATATAATACCGGCTAAAGCGCCCAGTGGTCCGAATGCCATAAACCCCAAGACACCGCCTATCCATTTTCCGATACCCATATTCTTCTTTGTTTTATTTGTCGTTAATCAATGGTGCGATATTCGCTATTCTCTAAACGCATCTCCGGCTGTTGCAATTTCTGGTATTCATCATTGTTCAATTTTGATACCGCAAATTCGCTCTATTTCAAAAATATATTCTTTGGGTGTTGTGAACAATACAGCTTCCATTCCAATCGCCTTTGCACCCAACACATTCACCATTCTGTCATCCGTAAACAAACATTCCGACGGTTTAAGGCCATATTTGTCACGAAGGCGAAGATAAATTTCCTTTTCTGGCTTGATGAAGTGTTCCTCACATGATATTACCATACCGTCAAGTAACCGGAATATGTCGAATTTCTCCATGACCCGGTAGATTGTGTCGCTCCAGTTCGTCAACCCATATAGTTTGAATCCAGATTGCTTTAACTTTTTTAGAAGTACACGCATACCTTCAATCTCTCCTGTTATCTCTTCTAGATAATTATCTTTGAAAAACGTGAAGGCATCACTATATTCAGGATACCTTTTTATCGCTCCGTCAATCATTTTCTCAAACGGGATTATTCCACGGTCGCACATGTTTATAAATTCCGGATCTGATAGAATCTTGTGAAAACCGATTAGCGACACTTCATCATCCCCGAAATGTCGTTCAAGCAAGGGTTGCAAATCGTGATTTACAAGGACCTTGCCAAAATCAAAAATGAGGTTTTTAATCATTATCTTCGATATTTTTAATTACACGGCAAGGATTGCCGACAGCTATGGAATTGGCAGGAATATCTTTCACGACAACACTGCCTGCTCCGATGACAGAGTTTTTACCGATGGTCACACCCGGAAGGATTGTAGAGCCGCCTCCTATCCATACACCATCTTCTATAAGGACGGGGCGGGCAATTGTGTCGCAGATGGACGCTCCGGGATGTGTCCTTTCCGGCATCCTTTCCGCAAGGTGAACGGAATGAGTTGCGGTATATATTTTCACATCGGGGGCTATCATCACGTTGTTACCGATAATGATATTGTTATTATCGAGGAACGTACAGTTCATGTTCACGATCACCTTGTTCCCGAAATAGATGTTTTTCCCATACTCGCATCGGAAGTCTATGTCGATGTAAACATCCTTGCCGATACTTCCGAACATCTGCCGATAGATGCGCTGCTTTGCCTCATTGTCGGCATAATCCGTTTCTCTGAGTTGGTGTAGTAGCCTTTTGTTACGGACAGTCATTTCCGTTATTTCGGGCGATGAGCCGTCGAAAGGCTCCTCATCCATACATTTTTGATATTCAGTTTTCATGCTTTCAATTCATGTCATTGCAGAGCCATATTCTTGTTTGAGCCAATTTTTACAGCTTGAAGGTACAAAGTTATTAAAAATCGAGAAGAAGACGAACGGATGGAGATCTGTTTTTCTCAATCTCACTTTTTATATTAACTTTGTTCCAGATAGACTTCTGAATGCGGAAAAAGATGAATCTACATATTGAATTAGATACGAGCCATCCGACATACGAATGGCTTGAAAGGCAGACCGACAAGATCGGTGCGAAAGGACATTTCGGCACTCACGGGCAGCATCACATTGAGCGGGATAAGATGTGTGAGGCCGCCGGCAGTTATGTGATAGAGAACATCCGCATCGCTCCCGGAGAAATCGATGAGATACAAACGATACGTGTTAATTTTGACTTGGCCTACCCTTCGACAGGTAAGCCTTGTACGGTTATTCCTTGGACTTGATGGACGACAAGTTCCGATACAGGCTATCCGGGAATCAGAAGATTGAGATAGCTCAAAACCTGATTGATATCATGGAAAAAGGCTCGGGGATAACCGAGCGGACCATTACGTTTATTGATAACTGGATTCGTACCGGTCCCGCCGAAAAGGGAAAAGCCTTTTTCGATGTGTGGGACATCGTCTTGAGAAACTATCTGCCGACAACCAGACCTGTTCTATTCCGCACGTGCGCAGAAATCGGTAAGGACGGCAAAATAGTAAGTTTTACCGCACGATTGGAATGCGCAAGAAGATTCGCCAAAGATAATAGTGAATTCCTAATTATATGTGATACAAAAGAAACGCTTATGTGTGAGGAGGAGGTTTATCGGCCGGGGGAGTACGAGCATACGTTCTATCCGCTTGTAGAAGTTTTGAAGAAAGCGGAGTCTTGCGGTGGATGCGGCTTCTCGCAAAGATTGCTGGATGACTATATTGGCGAGGATGAGTATATCATGAGAATCAACTTAACGGATATACATTGTTTCAAGTGGAAATAAGAAAGGGACAATGATATTCCACATTTTAATCGGATTTTTTAAAAGTTGAAAGAGGTAACGCCACAAGAATACAGAAAACATTTCCTATCTTTGCCACCGATCAAGGTGTAACCGCTATCCGTTCCGGTAGTGGCTAGTAAAAGGGAATCCGGTGTGAATCCGGAGCTGTACCCGTAGCTGTAAGTCCTTGTAGCCCCGGCAAATCTTGTTGCCACTGCCTATCGGATAGGTGGGAAGGTAGCCGACAGAGGGTGGACGAGCCAGAAAACCTGCCATGATCTTGTTATGCGACGTTTCGGGTGAAGACGTTGGTAAACCTAAGAATTATTATGCGAGATTTATATCTTATAAGATGTCTGTGCGTTTTTAGCGTATGGTTATTTTCTTTGGGTGTCGCTTTCGGTCAACAGATCGATACGACGGCCTATCACGAGCTTTCCGGGGTGGAAGTAGTGGAGAAGGTACGTCCGTCGGTCACCCGTGAAGGTACGCTTTTGCAAATTATGGACCGGGCGGGAATCGATCGCTTGGGAGTACAAGACCTATCCGAGGCCGTGAAACGCTTCTCGGGAGTTACAGTACAGGATTATGGGGGGATCGGAGGATTGAAAACGGTCTCGGTACGTAGCTTGGGAGCGAAGCATACCGCCGTCAGTTACGATGGGGTGACGATTACGGATGCGCAAAGCGGGCAAGTCGATATCAGCCGTTTCTCGTTGGATAACGTGGAGATGGTTTCCTTATCGATCGGACAATCGGATGACATCTTCCAAACGGCAAGGGTGTATGCCTCGGCAGGAGCCTTGAATATACAAACCGGAAAGCCCACGTTTAAAGACAAATCGTTTCATACTTATCTTAAGGTTAAGGGAGGTTCCTTCGGGCTTTTTAATCCCGTGCTGCATTATGATCAAAAATTAGGAAAGCGTTGGAGCGCATCCTTACATGGTGATTTCGTGCGTGCGGATGGGCAATATCCCTATACATTGATTAATGGGGAATTGGAGACGAGAGAGAAGCGTAGAAATAGCGATATCCATGCTTACCATTTGGAAGGTAATCTATTCGGCGATTTTGGAAAGGGAGGCGAACTTTCCTTTAAGGCGTACTATTTTGATTCGGAGCGGGGACTTCCCGGTTCTGTTAATTTATATAACAAGAACACTTCTGAACGATTATGGGATAATAACTTTTTCGTGCAATCGGGGTATAAGAATGTTCTTAATGAGAAATTTACGCTACGGGCCATGGCTAAGTATAATTATGCTTTTACTCGTTATTTAGATGTAAATGATAAATATGCCGCAGGCGAACAAGTCGACTTGAATACACAGAATGAGTATTATGGCTCTGTAGGTTTGCTGTATACTCCTATAAAGTATGTATCGGCGACGTTAACAACGGATTTAACTCGCTCTATGCTGGACAATAATTTTGTAAACGGACCTAATCCAAAGCGAATGGCCTCTCAATCGGTACTAGCGGTGCAATATAAGAACAGCCGATTCACGGCTACCGGTAGTTTATTGGGAACATATATCACTGATAAAGTGGAGCAAGGGGAAAAACCGGATGATAAAAGGCGTTTATCCCCGGCTGTAAGTTTGTCTTGGCGGCCATTCTCGGAAAGTACATTGCGGATACGTGCCTCTTACAAAGATATATTCCGGGTTCCTACATTTACGGACTTGTATTACCTCCGTATGGGAAATACAAATTTGAAACCGGAAGAAACTTCCCAATATAATGTAGGGGTAACATGGAGTTCTTCCTGTGGGGATTGGCTGCGGCATTTCAGTATTTCGGCGGATGGATATTATAATACGGTGAAAGATAAGATCGTGGCTTTACCTACCATGTATGTTTGGAAGATGATGAATATGGGCGAAGTGGATATTAAAGGGGTAGATGTAAATTTATCTACACAATTCCGATTGCCCTTACGAATGAGCTTGCTTTTGGCTTCCACTTATTCTTTTCAATACGCGGTTGATGTGACAGATCCGGAAGCTAAGAATTATAAGGATCAGATTCCTTATACACCTCGTCATTCAGGCACGGTTTCCGTAACCTTGGAAAATCCATGGGTAAATGTCTCTTATATACTGACTGCGGTTGGTGATCGTTATGCATTGCCGCAAAATATAGATCGGAACAGGATTGATTCTTATATAGAACAGAGTATTTCTATAAATCGAGATTTTCGTTTTCGATATTTCGGTTTGCGTTTGCAAGGTGAATTGTTAAATCTTGCGAACGTGAATTATGATGTTATTCAGTATTATCCCATGCCGGGCCGTTCTTGGCGTTTAAGTATTTGTTTATCCTATTAGTAAACTATAAAAGTAAAGTAATGAAAAAGAAGAATTTAGTTTGTGTCTCTGCCTTGTGTGCATTGATGTCTTTCTCGTTTGTCAGCTGTGATGATGACAATGAGCCTTCACTGAACATACCAAATGTATCTGTAACTAATGTCAGTTTTACGGATGAGAATCCGGAAGCTTTAAAAGTTAGTGGAACCTTAAATTGGACAGCTCCGTCTTCTGTTGACAATGTAACAAAGTACGTGATTTATGGTTCCTCTGATGGAACCGCTAAAGATATGAAAATTGCGGAGGTAGAAGTTGGAACACATTCATATGCTATTACGGATGTCGTAAATATAGGCTATTTATTAGTTATAGCCGCAAATGCGGAAGGTGAGTCTTCTGTTTATGCTTCCGTAAGAGTTATTGATTTTGTGAAGGATAGTTCTTTCATGGCTTTATATTTCTTGAATTCGGGCAATATGGGAAATAACAACTCTTCTTTATATATGTACGACATAGAAAAGGATGAGGTTGTCCCCGATTATTTCTTGGCTCAAAATGGCAGGGGGCTGGGAGATACGGCACAGGATATGATCGTGTATGGCGATAAGATGTATATCGCGGTATATGGAGAGTCTACGATAGAAGTGACAGATCTGAAGGCAAAATCCATTAAGCAAGTCAAGACAGAGGGGCAGCCCCGTTATATGGTATCAGAGGGTGGAAAAGTCTATATTAGCTATTATAATGGATATGTCGCTCGTTTGGATACCGCATCCTTGGAGGTTGAGGCAAAGGTAAAGGTCGGACGGAATCCGGAACAATTGGCGGTATCTTCTAATAAATTGTTTGTCTCAAACTCCGGAGGTATGGATTACAGTACCGAGGTTGGGTATGATAAAACGGTATCAGTGGTTGATCTGTCTACTTTTACAGAGATAAAGAAGTTGGATGTAGTATTGAATCCCACACGGATACAGGCGGATGAGCAAGGAAATGTATATGTGGTTTCTATGGGTAACTATGCGGATATACCCAATACGGTACAAAAGATAAATACGGAGACTTATGAGGTTACTTCCCTTACGAATTGTCCAAACGCAACGGAGATGGCCTATGAGGATGGCAAGCTATTTCTGTTCTATGCGCAATGGGGAATGTCTAGCCCTGCATTTTTAACATTTGATACAAAGAGTCAATCTGCGGGAACGAGCTTTATTACAGATGGAACCTCAATACAGTCCCCTTATTCAATCAGTGCCGTGGGTGGAAATGTCTATGTCGCAGAGTCTGATTATAAGAATAATGGCGATATTTATTGTTTCGGAGGTGACGGTAAATTGTTCAAGAAGTTTGAGGCCGGTTTAAATCCCATGAAAGTAGTCCTCGCTCAAAAAGATAATATCTAATGCGATTACTGATTCTCTTAGGGTTCGCTTTCTGGATGGTGGCATGTACGCCATCCGGAAAGCAAACTTCTTCCAAGGAAGCTCTTTCCTCTGATAGAATTCAATATGCCCAAGGTTTCACGGTTCAGCGCTTTGATACCTATACAATGGTGGAAGTTCGTGATCCGTGGGATAGTACTCGTCTGCTTCAACGCTATTTATTGGTAGACCGGACAAAGTCGGTTCCTGGCGGATTACCCAAAGGGACGATCGTGAAGGTCCCGGTAAAAGATATTGTGGTTTATACTTCTGTTCATGCGGCTATTATTGATCAATTGCACGAAATCAATAAGGTTATAGGTGTTTGTGAGCCTCGTTATATGGATACTCCTGCCATACAAGAGGGTATACAGGCCGGAAGAATCGCTGATTTAGGTGAGGCTACCTCTCCGAATATAGAGAAAATGATAGAGATCGGTGCGGAACTCGTGATAGCTTCCCCGTTTCAGAACAGTAGTTATGGGCCTGTCGAGAAGATAGGGATACCCATTATCGAAGGAGCCGACTATATGGAGGCATTTCCTTTGGGGCGCACGGAGTGGATTCGCTTTTATGGTTTGCTATTCGGAAAGGAAGAGATGGCCGATTCTATATTTAAAGAAACAGAGCAAGCCTATCTGTCCCTAAAGAACTTAACCGTGAATATAGATAAGCGTCCTACTGTTTTGTCGGAGAAAAAGTTCGGTTCCTCATGGTATATACCGGCTGGAGATAGTTATATGGCCCATCTTTTCGAGGATGCAGGAGCCGATTATATGTTTAAGGATTTACCGGGTGCCGGAAGTACCCCCTTAGCGTTTGAGACCGTGTTTGATAAAGCGATCCATGCGGATATTTGGCTTGTTAAATATAATCAGTCTTCCGAGATGACCTATAACGATTTACGCTCCGAATATACTCCCTACGAGAATTTCGACGCTTTTAAAAAACAACGGATTTATACCTGTAATACAGGGATAGTTCCTTATTACGAGGAATTCCCATTACATCCGGAATATCTATTGAAAGATTTAATCTGGATTTTCCATCCGGAGCTAGTACCCGGATATTCTCCCCGTTATTTTAGTAAAATGCCCTGATTGTCTTAAAGGTTTCATATCTTTGTTGAAATGTCGTTACTAGACAAATAAAGGTATTAGACTATGAAGATAAAAAAGGTATATGTTGATGTTTTAACTGCATTAGCGAAGGGAACAGATGCCGGGATTTACAGGTTGAATCCCAAACGAGTTGAAATCGTGAGTTGTGAGCAGGATGTAAAACGTGTTCTTGCTGAATGTGAGAAGACTGGTAAATCTGTAACCTTTAAAGCTGGGGGGACCTCTTTATCCGGCCAGACTATTACAGATTCTGTATTGATGGAAATCAGTCCTGACTATGGAAAGGTTAAGATTTCAGGAGATGGGAGTTTGGCTAAATTCCCTTGTGGTATAACTGGAGAAGAGGCGAACCGCTGGTTGAAACCTTATGGCCGTAAGCTAGGGCCTAGCCCTGCCTCCATCAAATCCGCACGTATCGGCGGGATCGTAGCGAATAACTCAAGTGGTTCTAGCTATGGTATTATCCATAACTCCTATAATACGGTCCGGGATATGGAGATTATCTTTGCGGATGGAGCCTTTTTGGATACCTCTTCGTTAGCGAGTCGCAGGGATTTCATGCAAACGCATATAGGCTTATTGGAGAAGTTGATGAATTTCCGTTTGGAGATTTTGTTGAATCCAGACATGGAAGACCGGATTCTATCTAAATATGAGTTGAAGAATACCTGCGGTTATGGAATGAACTCTTTCTTGGATTATACCGATCCATACGATATACTCATGCATTTAATGGTTGGCTCGGAAGGAACCTTAGGGTTTATTTCTTCTGTTACTTTCGAGACAGTCCCCGATGAGGCTTTAAAAGCTTCCGCCTTGATTTATTTTCCCTCTTTGATGGAGGCGTGCAGAGCCATAGCCCCGTTACGCCAATGCAAAGTGTCCGCCGCCGAGTTGATGGATAGAAACGCCTTACATGCGGTAGAGGATGAACCGGGGATGCCGGAGATATTACATTCTTTACCCGAGGATGCGGTAGCGTTGCTGATCGACACGTCTTCTAATTCGGAAGAAGAACTTCAAATCCAATTCCGAGATATAGAGGAGCGGCTAGCAGATATACAGACCTTATATCCGGTATCATTTACGACCGATCCGAAGCTTTACGCTACTTATTGGCGGGTACGAAACGGTTTATTTACTTCCGCTGCGGGAAGACGGCCACGGGGGACGGTATCTATTATTGAAGATATTGCTTTCCGGGAAGAGGTTTTAGGAGAGGCTTTGGAACAAGTGCGTGGGGTCTTGTCGGATTATGGATACGGAAATGCGGTGATGTGGGGACATTTATTGGATGGAAACGTTCATTTCACGATTTTTCCGGATATAAACGCACAGGAAGGTATTGATCATTACGCTTCTTTTATGCGTAGCCTTGTAGATGTGGTACTTTACTACGACGGTAGCTTGAAAGCGGAGCATGGCACGGGACGAAATATGGCTCCATTTGTTAAAGATGAATGGGGTGAGGAGATTTATGAGTTGATGTGGAAGATCAAAAGGCTCTTTGACCCGGAAAATATATTAAATCCGGGTGTCCTTTTAAATCGGGACCCGGATGTGTTTATAAAGAACTTAAAGCAAATACCGTTGGCGAATGAGCTGATCGATAAATGCATCGAGTGTGGTTTTTGTGAGATACAATGTCCGTCAAGGCATGTGACATTGACACCCCGGCAACGTATCGTGATCTATAGGGAATTATCGGCTTTGGCGGAACAGGGGGAAACAAACTCTAAGCGATATAAAGAACTCAAGAATGCCTTTAACTATAAAGGTAACGCTACCTGCGCTACCGATGGCCTATGTGCTACGGCATGTCCGGTTGGCATTAATACCGGTTTATTGATCAAAGAGTTACGGTGGGAAGAGAATGGTACCTTGGCGAATGCTATCGCTTCGGGCATCGCCGGGAATATGGGAGTCGTAACGGGTATGCTTCGTCCTTTGCTTAAGTTGCCCCATGTGCTTTCAAAGCTGGTGGGGTATAATGCATTCGAGAGATTTGCCTCTTTCTTGTTTAAGGCTTCCGCTCGTAAATTCCCGCTTTGGACTCGGCATACACCTTCTGGCGCGTCAAAGTTCAAGGAACTGACGGGTGTAGAGAATGGGATGGAAATGGTCTATTTCCCCTCTTGTATTACCCGTACGATGGGGACTTCGGCTGATTATGAAGATGTGGATTTCGTGAGTGTAACGGAACAAACAATCGTTTTGTTGACAAGAGCCGGCTTTACGATTCGTTATCCGGAGAATCTAAGCAAGCTTTGTTGCGGTATGGCTTTTAGCAGTAAGGGGTTCCGGAAGCAAGCGGCGCAGAAGGCGGAGGAATTGAATGAGGCTCTTTTGCGGGCGAGCGATAACGGCCGATTGCCTATTTTGTGCGACATGAGCCCTTGCTTGCTGCATATGAGGGAAACCTTGGATAAACGTTTACGATTATATGAACCAGTGGAGTTTATCTATGACTTTATGCGTGATCGTCTGAACTTTACTAAGTTGCCGGTTACGGTAGCGGTACACTCTACTTGTAGTACAACGAAGATGGGAGTACAAGACAAGCTGGTGGAACTGGCAGGCTTATCGCGAACCGGTGGTCTCTCCCGCTCAAGTTACTTGTTGCGGTTGGGCGGGCGATCGTGGTTTCTTCTATCCGGAACTAAACGCTTCCGGTCTTCATTACTTGAAACCGAACTTGCATGGGGCGACGGAAGGATATAGCAATAGCCGTACGTGCGAGATTGGTTTGACGATGAATAGTGGGATATCCTATAAGTCGATCGTATATTTAGTGGAAAAGGCTACCCGTTAAAAATCAAAAACCCCGGTTTCGTACAACTGAAACCCGGGGCTTTGTAGTTTGGCATTCGAAATTATAGGGAGTTTTATTTCATAGATTCTTTATTCATATTATGCGTAACCGTTAAGCATTCCGTTGAAATACATCGGTTTTAAAATATATACCTTTAAGATCCAAGCAAGCCATTGCTCTTTTGATGTATCGATCATCGAGAATGGGAATGAAACGTCGGGTTTCTTTTCGTAGTCAAACTCACAAAGCAACACGTGTCCATAATCCGTAACGATCGGGCAAGCGGCATAACCGTTGTATTTCTCGGTCGGCTCTTTACCTTCCATGAGCGCGATCAGGTTCTTGGCGGCGATAGGTACTTGCTTACGGATAGCGGCAGATGTTTTACTGGTCGGGATACCGGCTACATCACCCAGAGAAACGATGTTCTGGTATTTCTTATGTACCAAGGTCTCTTTATCGACCATTACCCATGCGTCCGCGGCCAATTTACCTTCTGTCCAACCTAATCCGGCATCACGAACGAAATCGGAGCGGACATAGGCGGGTGAAGTGTAAGAAATCGTAATCCTCTACGAACGGCGTTACGATCTTTCTTCGCCTTTTGTCTCTATTTTCTCAAAATGCACTTGTTTTGCGGATGTGTCTACACCTTTTACACGTACATTCAAGTTAATAGGTATGTTACGTTCATTATATATTTCCAGCAAGCGAGGCGTGAAATACGGAATATCGTATAGCTCCTTCGATGCGGTAAAATAATTCAATTGCAGTTTGTCGCGAGTCCCTTGTTTCCTTGCGTAATGCTCGGATAATAAACAGATCTTTTTGGGAGCGCCACCACATTTATGTTTTGTATAGGTATCGGTATAAATACCTTTGCCTCCTTTTTTAGCGAATTCTTGAAGAGCTTTCCATGTCTTTTGGGCTCCTTCGAAATCGTAAATAGAGTTTGCGTTTCCTTGTCCCAAGGTGTCGTGGGTAATGCCCTCTACTTTTTCCCAGTTACATTGTAATCCCGGGGTCAGTACTAAAAAGTCGTACGGAATCTTTCCGTTACTTTTGGTCGTTACTTGATTCCATACGGGATCAACCGCAGCGACCGAGTCCTTTATCCATTTTATACCGCTAGGCATACAATCCTCTTGCTTCTTCCAAACATCTTCCGGTTGGTATACACCTGAGGCGATCAGAGTGAATCCCGGTTGATAAAACTGACGATCGCTGGGGTCAATCAGGGTGATATCCGGTTCATCAAGCCAATGTTTTAATCGGGCAGCCATACTGATACCAGCGGCTCCTCCACCGATAATAACGATTTTATCTTTTGCGCTGCTTGAAAAAGCGTTTGCTTTTCCGGTATTAGCTCCCGCGATCAGTCCTGTCGCCGCTAATAACTTAAAGAAATGCCGTCTGTCGACACCTTTCTTTTCTAGCGCATCTAATTGTTTCTCCAGTTCGTGTTTCATCATGTCGAAAGAATTTAAGATTTTATTCGCTGGCAAAGGAAACACAATAAATTACGGTAGCCATGAAAATGACTACTACACGACTTGCGCAAATGATTTTTTTATTGGATAAGACTACTACAAGACTTTCTCAAGCTCCTTTTGTATATATATACTATGCTGTTATATAGTATATTATATGTCAAATAGATTAAAATTATATAAGACTCACTTTTTGCGAGATTCTAAAGTGATGCGATCCGGAAGCCAGAGATACGCTGGCACATCCTCCAATTCCAACACGATTCTTTCTTCGATCATTCCTTCCGCTTCCTCAAAGCTTCCGACGATGATCAAATCCTCCTTCCCATCCTCGTTAACAGCCTGCGGCTTAATATCGTACGATCAACCGCAATAAGATCTACCACATTTTTTTTATCTCTTCCAGATAAATTAAAGTAAGTCGTGGGAGTGGTTTATTGTGAATATGTAAATATTTAACACATAAATCTTTATCCATAATGAATAAGAAAGGAGCGAAAGAATCTTCTAGTTCCATAGGTAGCCCTAGATTCTTATTATGTAAGCTCAATAGTTTTTTCCCATAGCAATCGTTTCTTAATCGAGCAGGATAATCAGGCGATACGAAAACTATTTTTGTTTTTATTTCCTCGTCTGTAAAAACCTCGTTCATTATATCGACAACTGCATCGATACAAGGAGGACATGTTTTCTCTGAAAAACAAAAGAATAATTTTTTATCATTACATAAATTACTTAAGGAGAAAGAATCTAGAGAGTCTGTTCCCCAATAGGCTATTTGATCAAGGCATTCATAGTGTTCATTTTTTAGTTCTTCTCTTTTAAGGATACCCAGACTTTCTTTCTCGTATTCAAAATTGTCAACATACACATCCTTCGGGGATTTTCTAAAATGATTCACGCATTGCATACAAATTATGCCTGCCAGTATCCCCAAAAGGAAAATATAAATTGTATTCTCGTTAACCTTCATTTTTGAAAACATATTTTACTAAGACAGGATTCTCTTGTTCCGAATGTGATTGAATAATTCTTTGCTGATCCTCATTTCTTAACTTCTCGGGAAATAGATCATTTAATGGAAGCCCTCCTTCCGGAGTACAGAGGATGAAGTCTTCTCCGAAGTAGATCGGGTAAAGTTGCAAGCCCTCCTTGGTTCGCTCGAATTGAAGCAAGTCATGGTTTTTCCTGTTATAAAACAGTTGGATGTACTTGTTTTGGCGGACTACCATGGCGTATCGATATCTGCTGTTTTGTCCCTGAGAGTCTATTATATAATTTACGCTCTTAGAGGAATAGACATCCTTCGCGTATTGAATTATTTCTTGCTTGCTCATATTGGGATGGAATTCTAATTTTTCGATGTCATTATTTAAATCACCAAAATCCCAACGATAAAGCTCTGTAAAGGTCGCTCCCGATAGTGAATAAATCGTATTAGTCAAAGACCTTCGAAAAGCGTGTGGAAATGGAAATACACCCCTACAAAATACATCTTTTATGTCTTCAGGAAAATATTCATCGAGTATCTCGTTTCTTGATAGGGAATAAAACTTCAAGCGATGGTCGTAATCGTATGTGAAGAAAGCTATCGTATCCTTGTTTTGGAACTGTAGGCTGTTGTAGGCCCCCGCTATTTCAGGAAGTTTCTTTTTCTCGATGAACTTGCCCCCTAGATCATAGAAAAAGAGAGCGTTGCTGACGGCGCAAAGTACTACAAGGTTCCTGCGGGTCGTATCGATTGCGAAATCTGTTAAGTTTAAATACTCACCCGGGCCGTTTCCTTTCTCGTTAAGCGCGAATTGGAAATGTCTCTCCCTATCGAAAACAAAGATTTGGGATCTCGAATAATCGTGAATATAATATCGATCCTCAAAAAACTTGATTTGGGTTATATTACGGATCAGCGATTCTGGCGTTGTCTCTAACGGAATGAGTTGGATCTCAGAAAATAGATCTTTAGTGGAGATCTCGTCTCGCTCGTCCAAATTCACGGTGATGATATCTGATTCCATATTTTTCTTATCCTTCCATCCCGTACAAGAAAGAAAGAAAAATATGGATATCATCGAAAAATAATAGATGATACTTTTCATGCTTTTTAATCTGGATAACAATGATGTTCTTGCATTCCTGAGAAATAACAATGCACATAATAAATACCACTTATCCAATCTACATTCCAGCAAGTCCCCTCATATCTGCCGCAGCTTATGACTGGGCCTTGGTCGCCATCCGGCAAGCATGATCATCACTGTCACCTTCTGCTAAAACATCTACGTTTATAGCGAAAAGATCAAACTGATTAACGCCGTGAATTTAAAAATCTCTTCCCATACATCATTAAATTTAAGTGAAACAAAAGTTTGAATACAAATATATATATATATTGATAGTGTAATGATTTCCATGTGAAAATTTCCCGGAATAAATTATTCATGTTAGATGTTGAGTTTGTCGAGAGATCATTTTCGGGAAGAATTTTTTACTTCAATACGATCTTGTAGCTTTCTTCCCCTCCGGTAGCCATGTGCAATTGGAGGACGTATAACCAACCCGTCGGGCGTTCTGGTGAGATTCTCGGAAAATATTTTTAGTAGTTCATCAGGAAATCGACAAGATTCGTATCCCCATCAAGGGCTAATCGCTTTCTTAAGCGGTATCTTCTTAGCTCGATAGCCCGTACGGATACATTCATTAACGATGCGATCTCCTTCGTGGAAAGGTTCATGCGGAGTAAGCAACAAATACGCAAATCGCCTGCCGTTATATCTGCGTATTGCTGGCGTAAACGATCCATGAAATTCTGGTGGGCGCTATTGAAATAGGTCTCGAACTGCACCCAATCCGCTTGATCGTTCAAGGTAGATTCGATCAAGGAACGTAAACGGGTATATAACTTATTGGGGTATCGGTCACCCAATGTCTCTTTCTGCTTATCCAGTTCTTCCAACAAAGCTTGGATTGCCTCGTTTCTTTTTACCAAAGCTGTTGTCTGGAGAGTAAGCTCATTGTTTTTGTTTTGCAACTCCGTTTCCAGCATCTCGCTTTTCATTTGTTGAAGCCTTTGCAGTTCGGCTTGTCGCTCTGCCTCCAGCTTTTCTTGTTCTTTTTTCCGCAAATTCCTTAAATGGTACCGAAGTCCTTCTTGAATGGCGAACCATATCAAAGCGACGTAGATCAAATAGGCCCATACGGTATTATACCAAGGAGGGCGCACCGTGATTTGCATCGTGATCTCGGGAAACGGCCCACGGGTTACATATTTACGTACCCTTAGCTCATAAGTTCCTTCCGGAAGTTGTAAGAAGGTAATTTTGCCGTCTTTCTGCCAAGAAGACCAATCGGCGGATACCCCTTCCAGCTTATAACTGATTTGGTGATTAGGGGTGAATACCGTTGTTCCGATGTATAGCGAGAGTTCTTGGAAGTTATGGGGCAGGTCGATTCTTTGCGTGTCCGGATATAAATAATGTGTACCTTCTTGATCTTGATACTCGATGCGCATAAACCGTGGCATCGTCAATCCTCCTAGGCTTCCCTCTATTAATTGACGAGTGTTGATTAATAGGGTTCCTTGCATGGCAGATACCAAATCAAGAGAATCATTCAAGGGGATGATCCGTTTGCCATTGGTTACCAGATTCAGATCGTAATTATCGAATAGGATCCGGCATTTTAAAGTTCCTGTACCGTTTTCCCGATGGAAGAGTCCGGCCTCATTCTGGATCGTGAGCCAATACAAATTGTCTGGAACCGGGTAAATACTTTCTGCGTTGGCGAATACGCTCAATACGTCTTTATTCTTAAATAAAGAGCTTACCGATAAATGATTATCGGTCGTATCCGGATGGATATATGAACGTCCGATCTCATCGGATATCGGGGTAAACTTATCACCAAACATCAGGCTCCGGCTGAAGTAGCCGACATTGGTCCGGATATAGAGGCGGTTATCCTCTTTTACAGCGTCTTCCAACTTTCCGATCTGGCTTCTTTTACCTAACATGGCGATGGGAGGATTGATATCTATTTGGGAGATACCATTATCCAAGGCGACCCAGATTAAATTATTATCCTGTACGCAGATGGAGCGTACGATATTATCTTGTAACTGATTATTGATGTTGAGATGTTGAAAGATCTCCCCTTCGTCGTTGGTGATATAAATACCGGACGTAGATGTTCCCGTGAAATTGAGACCTCCGGCGCTAGCGAAGGAAGTTGGGTGCTTCTCCTCGATTTCTTTCGGGATCGTGTAATTCGTCTCGGGATCATCGAAATTTATATATGACGGGAGCGTATCGATCGGATGGTATTCCAGATTCCCGAGTTTGTCGTATAGCCAATAGCCTAACGATGATTTGCCTTGGGTATAGATAGAATCGTTCTGGAAAGATACTTTATAAATAGGGGTTTTATCCGGTAATGGATATGTGTTCCATGTATTCCCGTCAAAAGTAACCAAACCGGAATTATTAGCTACATATAAGATGCCATGATAGGAAACCGCTAAATCCCAATTTTGGCAACTAGCCTTGTAATCGTCTACGGAATAATTTTGTACGAGGATAGAGGGAGCGACCACAGACGCACGCAAGGCGAAAACCGCCAGTATAGATAATAATATGATAAAAGGTAGCCGTCTGTACATGGTCTTTAAACTATAGAGACAAGGCATAAAGCCTTGTCTCTTTCTATTACACGCATGCAAATATAATCAAATTTTGATTATTTGTACTCCTGCCAGCTCTTAATCTGAATATCTTCTACGTTCATATTGCAGAAAGCGTCGATAAAGGCGCTGGCCAGACGGGCGTTCGTGATCAATGGAATGTTATGATCGATCGCCGCACGGCGGATCTTATAGCCATTGGTCAACTCACGTTTGCTATGATCTTTCGGGATATTTACTACCAATTCGAAAGCGTGATTGCTGAACATATCCATGATGTTCAAATCACCTTCCTCATCCGGCCAGCAAACTGCGGTTGCCTTGATTCCGTTGTCGTTCAGGAACTTGGCGGTTCCGTGCGTACCATAGATCGTGTAACCCTTGGCATCCAGCATGCGACAAGGCTCCAATAAATCGACCTTGCTCTTAGCTGCGCCGGAAGAAACTAAAATGTTCTTCTTAGGAATACTGTTGCCTACGGCGATCATGGCGGAAAGCAAAGCCTCGTTGAAATCGTCGCCGATACAACCTACCTCGCCGGTGGAGCTCATGTCCACACCTAATACGGGGTCTGCCTTGTGCAAACGGGCGAATGAGAACTGGGAAGCCTTGATACCGATCCAGTCGATATCGAATGCGCTCTTATCCGGTTTCGTATACGGAGCGTCCAGCATGATGCGGGTAGCCGTCTCGATAAAGTTGCGTTTCAATACTTTAGATACAAACGGGAAACTACGTGAGGCACGTAAGTTACATTCGATTACTTTCACGAAGTTATTCTTCGCCAAGAACTGGATATTGAACGGACCGCTGATGTTTAACTCCTTCGCGATCATCTTGCTTACTTTCTTGATACGACGGGCTGTCTCGAAGTAAATCTTCTGAGCCGGGAACACCAAGGTAGCGTCACCGGAGTGAACACCGGCGAACTCGATATGCTCGGAGATCGCATACTCAACCACCTCGCCATTCATAGCGACAGCGTCGAACTCGATCTCTTTCGTTCCTTGCATAAACTCGGATACGACCACCGGATATTCCTTGGAAACCTTAGCGGCCAAATCCAAGAACTCAATCATCTGCTCTTTCGTATGGCAAACGTTCATCGCCGCACCGGACAATACGTAAGACGGACGGATCAAGATCGGGAAACCTACTTTCTCGATAAACGCGTCGATCTCTTCCATGCTGGTAAGCTCTGCCCAACGAGGTTGGTCGATACCTAGCGAATCCAACATCGCGGAGAATTTATGACGGTTCTCGGCACGGTCGATTGATAGCGGGGAAGTACCCAATACCGGAACATTCTGGCGGTAGAGTTTCATCGCCAAGTTGTTCGGGATCTGTCCACCTACGGAGACGATTACGCCCTTCGGCAATTCCAGATCGATCACGTCTAGCACGCGCTCGAATGAAAGCTCGTCGAAGTAAAGACGGTCGCACATATCGTAGTCGGTAGATACGGTCTCCGGGTTATAGTTAATCATGATCGATTTATAACCTAGCTTACGAGCGGTCTGGGCGGCATTCACCGAACACCAGTCGAACTCAACGGACGAGCCGATACGGTAAGCTCCGGAGCCCAAGATAATCACGCTCTTCTCATTCGGGTAGTAGGTGATGTCGTGCGGCGTACCGTCGTAAGTCATATATAGATAGTTGGTCAATTCCGGATGTTCGGAAGCGATCGTGTTGATACGTTTCACGGTAGGGAGAATGCCCATTTTCTTACGCAAGTTGCGTACGCGGATATTCTCTTTCTCCATATTGCCTTCCGGGCTCTCTACGTAACGAGCGATCTGGAAGTCTGAGAAACCAAGGCGTTTAGCCTCTTTCAATACATCCTCCGGAAGATCCTCGATCTTGTTGTAGCCTTTCAATACGTTGGCGTAATCCACGATATTCTTCAAGCCTTCCAAGAACCAGCGTGTGATCTTTGACAACTCATGGATCTTGTCTACGCTATATCCTTGTTCCAAGGCTTGCGCCACGGCGAAGATACGCAAGTCGGTAGGGTTCGCCAACTCCTCGTCCAAGTTATCGAAGTGGATATCGTTGTTACCTACGAAACCATGCATTCCTTGTCCGATCATACGAAGACCCTTCTGCATGATCTCCTCGAAGCTCTTACCGATCGACATGATCTCGCCGACGGATTTCATGCTGGAACCGATCTGGCGGCTGACACCCACGAACTTCGTCAAGTCCCAACGCGGGATCTTCACGATCATATAATCTACCTCCGGCGCTTTGTACGCAGAGTTCGGGGTACCCATCTCGCCGATCTCGTCCAATCCGTAGCCCAACGCCAACTTAGCGGCGACGAAAGCCAATGGATAACCGCTGGCCTTGGATGCCAAGGCGGAAGAACGGCTCAAACGAGCGTTCACCTCGATCACGCGGTAATCGCAAGTCTCGGAGTTGAAAGCGTATTGGATATTACATTCACCCACGATACCTAAGTGGCGGATCGTCTTGGTAGAAAGTTCCTTCAACAGGTCTAATTCTTTCTCGGTCAAGGAGCAAGTCGGAGCCACTACGATACTCTCGCCGGTGTGTACGCCTAGCGGGTCAACGTTCTCCATGCTCACTACCGTGAAGCAATGGTCGTTCTTGTCGCGGATCACCTCGAACTCGATCTCTTTCCAACCCTTCAAAGATTCCTCGACCAAGATCTGGGATGAGTAAGCGAAAGCGCTTTCCGCCAAGGTGCGAAGCTCGGCCTCGTCCTTGCAGATACCACTGCCCATACCACCTAATGCGTAAGCGGAACGGATCATTACGGGGAAACCGATCTTGTAAGCGGCAGCCACGGCGTCGTCCATGCTTTCTACGGCTTGGCTGATCGGGGTCTTCACTTCTATCTCGTTCAGTTTCTTAACAAATAGGTCACGGTCCTCGGTGTACATGATAGCCTCAACGGATGTACCCAATACTTTCACGCCATATTTAGCCAACGTGCCGCTGGTGTAAAGTTGAGTACCGCAGTTCAAAGCGGTCTGGCCGCCAAACGCCAATAGGATTCCGTCCGGTTGTTCTTTTTTGATAACTTCCTCAACGAAGTAAGGAGTGATAGGCAAGAAATATACCTTATCGGCTACTCCCTCGGATGTTTGGATAGTCGCGATATTCGGATTTAGCAATACGGTACTGATCCCTTCTTCTTTCAGAGCCTTTAACGCTTGCGAGCCAGAGTAGTCAAACTCCCCGGCCTGTCCGATCTTCAGGGCACCCGAGCCCAGAACAATCACCTTTTTGATATCACTTTTCGACATAGTAATTTGGGTTGTTTTGTTTATTATAATGATTTTAGAATATTATACCTTTATATTATATCACCGGACCGCTGGACACAAAAAAAATGCGTTAGTAAAAGTAACCAACGCATCTTATATAACCAAATTATAATCCCGTAAAATAGAGAAAAGAGCCTCAACCTCCGACATATAACCGGAATAGAACTTCGGATTATCCTTATGTGTCTTGTTTGTCATCTGCTCTCTCTTCAAAATTTCGGCAAAGGTATGGATTATGTCTGAAAGAACAAAGCTTAAATGCGAAAATCTATGCTGAAATAGTATTGTCTGTGTTTAACAGCCTCTAAATCCAGCTTAACACATCCATTATTTAAAAACAATCTTATGTGTTTCATAAGTATCATTGCCTATTTGGAGTCTTAATACATAGATGCCCGAAGGTAATGTATTAAAATCTAAGAGATCTCCTTCTCTCAAGAATGTCCCCTCCCTTACTAATGCTCCGGTTGATTGGTTATATAGAGTATAGGTTGGCCTAGTCTCTAACATAACACTGAATTGATCTTGGATTTGAGTTTCTTTTGAAATATTAACAATATGAGTGGATGAGGAAGTTGAAACAGAATAATAATATCCCGTAACAGATACTGTTTTTATCACATAAGACCCGGGTGTTCCACAAGTGCTGGTTGAACGACAGCCCACAATATAAGTTCCTGGTGCGGAGAAGGTAACACTGTTTGAATACCGATAGGCAGACATGCTAGCCGTGTTTGGACTGACCATCCATTGATAATTCCCTTCGTCTTCCATAAATATAGGGCTAGCCGTAAAAGATGCACTACCACCAGCCCCTACTTGATCCGGACCGGACACGGAAGTTATGGATGGGGCACCGATAGAAACAGTTTTCGCTACAGAAACTGAAGAGCCATTAGGAAGTACCACATTCGCATAAATCGTACCACTCATTGTTCCTCCCGGATTAGAGATAGCCCGAACCGTGATTGAATTACTATTCTGTCCTCCACTTACAATTTGTAGGCCACTGGTTCCTAATGTCCAATTCCCCTTATAATTACGATTTAACGTGTAGGTTTTATTTCCGGTACATGGCACTAAATTATCGCCGGATATTTGGGGATATACTTCTCGGACAGCCGCCTCTGCATCAAGCAAACCATATCCCATATTGGCATTCCAAGTTCCAAATGGATGTCCTGAAACTGTTGAGTAAGAATAAAATCCAATTTTTCTGGCAGAGTGTCCAAGTATATTTCGAACTTCAGCTTCTGTCAATTTTGGATTAATAGATAGTAGGAGTGCTGCAACGCCTGAAACTTGAGGGCAACTCGCTGAGGTTCCTCCAAAAGTAGAGAGATAATTTCCGGGGTAAAGCCCGGCACTCCCCATTAAATCCAATGTGCGAATATCCCCTGTATAATCCAAGGCACCAGAAGGTGCAACCAGATTAATTTCTGAACCTCTTGCACTATAAGAACACAAAGCACCATTTTTATCAACTGCGCCAACTGCGATAACCCCATTAACAGTTGCGGGAAACGAAACAGAGGAACCAGAATTTCCTGCTGCAAAAACAACTACACATCCCAGTCCACCGCGTCCATTCGTTCTAGCATTATTTATGGCTGAGGTAATTGCATCAGCTACAGAACCACCCCAAGAGTTACTAATAACATCTGCTTCAGCATCATCCCACGCATAATTTATCGCAGCTGCAATATTAGAACTAGATTGACTATAAAATATATTAACAGGGACTATTTTCACTAGAGGGGCAATCCCTGCTATACCTAAATTGTTATGAGAAGCTCCAATAATACCAGCGCAGCATTCTCCATGTGGATTATTTGAGACTGGTGCTCCATTCCCATTGGCTAAACCCGGCGTAAAACCCGGCAAAAGTCTATCACCCAGATCCTCATGCCCTGCCACACCTTGATCGATAACAGCCACTTTTATCGAAGAACTACCTTTTGTCATACTCCAGGCTTCAGGAGCATTAATATCGATATTCCATGTCCCACCTAATTGTCCCGTATTATTTAAATAATATTGTTCGCTATAAAGAGGGTCATTCAGAAATTGAGTTATTCTCATTATAAAGTCAGGATGACAAAAATCGACCAAACCATTCTCATATATTATATTGGCATAAGTTAAAACATCAAACCCTTGATTCACGGATAATGTGTAAACCCCATATTTAGTTTGATCAACAACTTCTACTATCTCATTCATACCTGCTAATATAGAATCAATACTTACGCCATTTTTAGGCTTAAGCAGTATATGATTAGTTACATACAATGTATCTGTTCCATTTACTAAATAAGCAGGAGAAGCTCTTTTCACTAAAGGATCCGACTCGTATGCTTTAAAATCATTTTCAGAAAAGATATTGGATTTATTTTCTTTTACAATGATGTTCGGCGATATTTCATTAAATCCCTTATAATCCGAGCTTAGCATTGGAGTTCGGATTAAATCGGCTTCTATATTCAACACAAGGTGTGATGAGTCTGGGGTTAAAGCGATTTTCCTATTTTGTGACCAATAATATTGCGCATTAACATCGCAATGTATTGAAGACAAAAGCACAATCACTAAAAGATATATCAAATTATTTGTTTTCATTCCAGTTCGTATTTAATTATTTCAACATTTTCAGCAATATACATAGGGACTTTGTTCGAAAGATATTCAGAGTTTGGGTCCCGTGGGTCATAAGATTCCGAAGGGTGAGGTATGGTAAAAGCATCCAATATCACACCATCTATGGCTGGATCATAAGCTCTACAATTGAATTTTATTGTATAGGCAAGCTTAACTGTACGATTATCGGGGATATACAGTTGTATGGCATTCGAGAAATTCAAGCCGGTTACACCAAGCTTCGGACCTTCATGAATTGCTACAAGACAGATATTATTATTTTCGAGCGCAATCATGCTTACAAAGCCGACCAGCCTATCATCTTTATCACAGCTTATACATACTATGACTAAGAAAAATGCAAGTCCTGTTATTTTTGTTTTTAGTTTTTGCATATAGTTGAATTTTAAGTTAAACAAATTTATTGGATAGTCATGTAACTGATGAATTAATTGAGAGGGACCGGATAAGTGATTATACCGGTTTTTTTCATTTTCGTTTGCTATATTGCAATATAGCTATACGAAAAGCGACCTGTAAGCAGAATGATAAACGTTATCTACGTTCTAGTATGTGCGCAAGTTATCAAAAAAAATTAAGCGTGCAAGAAAAAAATAGAATATTTTAGGTCCTAGATTCAACTAGAAGTGAATATTCAGAATTATAGTTTCGCCTAGCCTGCCTCGTGAAGGATATAACTTTATCTCACTTTTTATTTTTATCTTTGTGCGACTAATCTGAAAAAAGAAAGCTTATGGCACGGATAACGATTCCTTATGCGGTAGCGGATTTCGTAGATTTACGGGAACGTGGTTATTATTATGTGGATAAGACCGATTTCATCCCGAGCTTGGAAGATTATAACGCTCCTGTTTTCTCCGTCCCCGGCGTTTCGGCAAGAGTTTGCTTATCTCTACCTTGGCGTGTTACTATGACCGCACCAAGGCCGATCGGTTCGAGGAGCTGTTCGGCAGGACTTGGATCGGTGAGCACCCGACGGAGGAACATAATCGGTATATGGTCGTGCGCTATGATTTCTCCAAGATGGTGATGGCTGATGACATGGAGGGGTTGGAACGGAATTTCAATGACCTGAATTGTTCTGCGGTGGAGATCATGGTGACGCATAACCGGGACTTGTTTTAAGGACTTCCGGTTCTCTAGCCGTGGTGATGCTTCCAAGATGCTTGAGGAAGCTTTGGGGTACGCCCGCGAGCATGGATTGCCAAAAGTGTATGTGCTGATCGATGAGTACGATAATTTCACCAATCAGCTATTGACGGCCTACAAGGATCCGCTCTATGAGCAGGTAACCACGAAGGACAGTTTCCTGCGCACCTTCTTCAAGGTGATCAAGGCGGGTATTGGCGATCCGTACCTGTTTCTGCACGGGGGTTCTTCCCGTTACGATGGATGACTTGACAAGCGGATATAATATAGCGGAGATCCTGACCTTGGAACCGGAATTCCTGAGTATGCTGGGCTTCACGTATAAGGAAGCGGAGGTCTACTTGCGTTACGTGCTGGATACCTATACGGAGGGGCAGGATCGGTTCGATGATGTTTGGCAATTGATCGTGAATAATTACGATGGTTATCGCTTCTTGCCGGAGGCCGAACCCTTGTTCAATTCCACGATCCTGACCTATTTCTTCAAGAAATTCGCCGTTCGTAAAGGTGGAATCCCTAGTGAGCTGGTGGATGAGAACCTGCGTACGGATATCGGTTGGATCCGTCATCTGACTCTTTCCCTTGAGAACGCCAAGGAGATGCAGGACGCCTTGGTGATCGATGATGAGTTGTCCTATAACGTTTCCGACCTGTCCAGCAAGTTCAACAAGAGGAAATTCTTCGACAAGAGCATCTATCCGGTCAGCCTCTTTTATCTGGGCATGACCACGCTGCGGAGTAATTACCGCATGGTGCTGCCCAACCTCACGATGCGCAGCATCTACATGGACTATTACAACGAGATGAATCATATCGAGGGAAATGCCCAACGCTATGTCCCCACTTACGAGCGTTTCACCGAGGAGCGTCGTTTTGAGCCGCTGGTGCAAAACTACTTCGAGCAATACCTCGGTCAGTTCCCTGCGCAGGTGTTCGACAAGATCAACGAGAATTTCATCCGTTGCTCCTTCTTCGAGCTTTGTTCCCGTTACCTGAGCAGCTGCTATACGTTCGCCATCGAGCAGAACAATTCGGCGGGACGTTCCGATTTCGAGATGACCGGTATCCCCGGCACGGACTATTACAAGGACGACCGGTTGGCGGAATTCAAGTATTTCAAAGCGAAAGAAGCGGAGCGCATGCTGGCGCTCAGCGATCCCCGTCCCGAGGACGTGGCGCAAGTACTCGCCTACGCCAAGGATACCAAGGAGAAGTTCCCACACTATCATGTCCGTTCCTACATTGTATATATCTGTGCCAACAAAGGATGGAAATGCTGGGAGGTGACTCCGTGATATCATTCTAATTGCTTTATTAATAGTACTTTGTGGTGCCAATGATGTGCCATGCTATTGGCACATCCGTAACATGGGTAGTGGCACAAGCCTCTCTTCCTTGGTTTACCAGTCGTACTCCTCGAAATAAGCGTCGAAGTCTTTTGGTTCCTTCACCCCACAGCGTTTAAGCGCATTCAATACGACCTGTTGCTCGGAGGGTGAGAGCGGCCTTTCTCCCTTGCGGACACGGTAGTAAGTGCGCCGGCTGAAGTGCCTCATGAGTCCCGGGATAACGGAGAGCATCTGTTTGTGTGGCAAGCTCTCCAATAGGCTTACGAATCCCGCGGCATAGCGTACTTTCTTGTTCGGACGGTAATAAGGGCAAGTTCCCTTCAATGAGGCGAGGTGTCTCCTCGTTAAAGGTGATTGTTTGTTTCGGCGTTCTGGAATAGGGGTGTTTACGCATGCGGCCTGCCTCATGAATTTACGAGGTAGGCCGCGTAAAAATAGCTATTATCAAGTACTTATTTAACCGTAACATTCCATCCGGAAAGAATACCTCCGTAGAAGTAAAAGTCTACGCAGAATGTCTTTCCTGTGTTCAGCTCTTTGACCTCGTAGTATTTCGTGGCACCTTTTTCGTTCACCAATTTATAATCGGCGATATTCGGAATAGGCACGTTGGCGAGCTCTTTGATCTTTGCGTTTATCCTATTCAAGATATCCATGCTCTCGAAAGGATTCGTTACTTTGGTGCTCTTGGATAAAGCCGGATTCACCCCATTGTTCTCGGCACGAACCGCACGAACACTATCTGCATAAGCCTTGAACATCGCACGGCTTTCCGGAGTGCGCAAAGCGGATACGGTAAAGATAGAGATTCCTTCCGCCCCATGATTCAGTGCGGCATCCATGGCATTCTCTATATCGTCGGCTACCATCAGTCCGCAGTAAAGCGTGGTTTTCGGGTTCTTATCCCGGACATCCTCTATCATACAGTCTGAGATAAAACTAATATCTTCCGTGTAGAAGTTATGGTATACCATGGGGAAGACAATGTCCAGATTCCATTTCCCCCAGTCTTGACGAACCATTTTGGATGCCATCTTGGGCGTAGGGAAAGGAGAGGCTGCCATTTTCTTGCCGTAAGAGTGAACCACGTCGGCGATCATATTAGCGACCTCGGTAATCTGGTCACAACGGAATTGGAGCCATTTCTCGTCTTGCGAGGGATCTTCTTGTTCTCTTGGATCATATCCGTAAGCGGCCTTGAACTTCTCGATCATGGCCGGGTGATAACCAAAATCCCATTGCGGATATTCTTGGTCTTGCACGATACCGTATTTCGGCCAAAGGGTAGTCGGCAGGATAACATCCACGAAACGGTTGTAATCGATAGCGATACCGTTCAAACCCTCTACCTCGCAGTAAGCCTCTATTTTCTTCTTGATAAACTCCCGTACCTCGGGTAAGGCGGGGCACATAAATTTGTAGTAATCCACGTAAGCGGTCGTATCGGCCAAGCTTTGTCCATTGCGGTTTACGCTGAACCATTCGGGATGTTCTTTTAAGATAGCGTCTCGGTCATGTTCCGGATTCATCGTCCATAACCAAGCGTAGACCTCTATCCCATGTTTCTGGGCGATGGGAATAGCGGCCCGATAATCATCCGGAGTAGGGGCGTTTAGCATGACACCGTCTATCCCCGCCTCATTCATGATCGTACAGATGGAGTCGAAATTCATTCCGGGCTGGTAATCCAACCAAGTCCAGAACATCGGATAAGCATCTTTCGTATCATTTTTCGGGGAACTGCAAGCACCTACGCTGCAAGCTACCAGAAGCAATACTAAATAATTTATGTGTCTCATAAGTTTAATGAATTTGATTAACGATTTATCCGTTAAAGATACGTATTCCTGTTTAATGCCGTTCTTTTTTCAGCGTAAATATCGGTAAATAAAAGAAGATGCCTAGGATAGACATGATAAGGCCGCCTATCGTTCCGGCGGCGAGCGGGAACCAAAAGGCTTCTTTATCGGTGCCTAGCATGAACGGGATAAATCCGAGTATGGTCGATATAACGGTTAGGAAAATCGGTGTGATCTTGGCGTTCCATGCCTTTAGATAAGCACGGATTGGGGAAATAGCGGGTATCCGTTCCCGAATTTGGTTATATTCGTTTAAGATATAGATACTGGCGTTTACCGTGATACCGCATAATAAAACGAAGGAGGCGAATCCACCTTGGTCGAAGTTCAGTTTGAACCAATAGAAGGTCAGGAATACCCCGATATAAGAGATCGGTATGACAAAAATGACCGCCAGCGGTTGTTTCAAGGAATTAAACAAGATACTGGTCGTAAAGAAAATAATAACGATGATCAAGAATAATAACGCATATTGTTTATTATCTTTCTGATCCCATGACCAATAGTTCTTTTCCGCTTTAGCCGTATATCCCATAGGCAGGATCTTGTTAAACTCTCTAAGTTCCCTTTTCTGTATCTTCTCGCCTTGTGAGGAGGCTCCGATATATTCATATTGCAGGCAGAGCCTGTATTGCTGGTTTACTTTCGCTATCTGTTGAGGGGTCTGGCTTTTCTCGACGATAGCGAGTTCGGACAACTTATAGGATTTATCACGGATGGTTTGAGGTACATATTGCATACCCAGATATCGAACTCCTTTGATTGGCGAGAAGAAAGTTTTAGCTTTTCCGTCTCGTTATCAACGACGATGGTACCTGCGTAGATATCTTTACCGAAAACAGGCCGGATAGATGCGAATAAATCGATAGGCAATATATCCGCTTGCGCCATACGGGATTTATTCAAGTTGAAGTAGAATTCCTGATAATCATCCTTCCACCAAGAAAACTCGGAATTGATCAATACTTCCTTGATACGGCGATACGTAAGCAATTTCTCCCGTAGTTTTTCCGCCCATTCGTATAACTCGTCATAATTATATCCGTACATCTCGATCCGGAAAGAACCTGCGTTCTCACGGACATCATTGCTGAAACCTTGGTCCATAAGTCCCCATACGCCCCAACTTCCACCACCTAATTCCAACGCTTTGCTAATCACCCTGCTTTTCAAGGTGTAGGGGAAACCACTTCGCTCGTTCTCACGGGTGAAATAGACGTTGATACTGGCTTGACGTGCGTTATAGATACTGGTCTGGAATTGCCGTATTTCCTTATAGGTACTCAAGTAAGCCTCCATTCGGTTGATCAAGTGGTTCATTTGATCAAGGGTCGTACCGTTCGGCATGGAAGCGCTGATACTTAATACCGTTTCTTCATTCCGGGTAAAATAACTTCCCTCGTATACCTTTTGGACAAATAGGCGCAAGGTTCCTCCCAAACTCTTATCGACGATAGGTTTTATCGTTTCCTTCCAAATACCTTTCGCCGCGAATTCATTGTAGCGAGCGATCCACAAAGAGTCCCTTGCGGATAGATCCTTCTCTTCCGGCTCGATCTTCTCCGGCAATAAAAATATCGGTAGTCCGAAAGCCAGTACTAGAATAAGGCAAGCCAGCTTTTTCCAATTGCAAAGGAAACGGATCTGCGCCCGGTAATAATGAGAGAAATAGACTGGGAAACGGTGTATGAACGACCGTATCGGACGGACCACCGGATGTTGTCTCCAATGACTCCGGGCTTTTGGGGAAGAAGAAGCGACTTTCTTCCGGTGCAAATTCATCTTGTCGATCAATGCCGGAACCAAGAATAGTGCGATGAACAAAGATACCGCCAGATTGATGATCACGACAGCGGCGAAATCCTGTAAGTTCAACCGTATCTTCTCATCCAAGAAGAAGATGATCACGAGGGCGCCCATAGTCGTCAAAGTGGCCGCCAGAATAGACAAGAACGCTTTCCGGTCATGATGGTGCCGGATATGATCGGTCATCACGATCGTATTATCGATCACCAAGCTGAGAGAGATCGTGATACCCGCCAGCGAGTACAATTGCATCTCCAACCCTAATAAATAATAAAGGATAACGGCTATACACAGGTTGATACTTAAACTGATGATGATCAAGAACAGATAACGTACATTCCGGGTAATCAGCAGAACGAAGAGCAAGAGGATCAAGATGGTCAAGCCTGTACGGACGTAGATTTTATCCAATTCTTCTTGGATAAATTCGGTAGCGTCGTAACTGGTATGGATCTCGTAACCGGGAGGAAGCAAGGTGCGGATATGTTCCATTTCTTCCTTCACTTTCTTGGCTAATTGCAACTGGTTGGCAGTCTCTTCCGCACGGATAGACAGGTAAATAGAGTTTAAACCATTGATCCGGTAGTAACTTTGCGGGGCCTCTTCTTGCCGGGTTACCTTTATCAATTGATCCAGCCGGATTAAGCTACCATCTTTGTTTGCGACGGTGATATGCGATGGTTCGAACCCATTCGTGATCTTTTCCGGCATTAACGCCAGACGAATCCATTCCTTGCTGGTATCTCCTTGTCCCATATTAGCGGTTCCAAGGAACTCTTTTTTGTAATATTGGCTGATCGCCGATTGGATATCCTCTATCGTGATCCCCAGATCCGTAGCTGGCGGCTATCGTATTCCAAGCGCCATTCCATAGGGGTCGCTCCGCTTACATCGATACGATAAATACCTTGCACGCTGCTAAGCCGGGGCTTTATCTGATCCTCGGCGAATCGCTGGATGAATATCGGGGTAGCGGAAGCGTTCAAGGTATAACTCATGAATGGGCGTGATTCCTTGTCGTCCGGACGGCTCATCTCTAAAATCGGATAACTTAATTCTTCCGGAAGGTCCGGCCACGTCTGCCTTACAATGGTTGATGCCTCGAAACGTGCGGCGTCTATATTCGTATGTTTATCTAGTTCTAAGGTAATCCTTCCCCATCCGTTTCCCGAGGTCGAGGAGATCTCTTTAATTCCTTTGATACGGGCAAGCATCGCCTCCAACCGGGAGGTTACCTCCATCTCGATAACCCTCGCTGAGTTGGAGGGCATATTATAGCTGATACTTAATTTCGGCAGCGTACGGGAGGGAGATAGCTTGATCGGCAATAAAGGCACGAAAGCGATCCCCGCCAATGCGATACAAAGGAAGGTGACGATGATCGTAAAGGATGATATGTTCGGCTTAGAACCCATGCTCGTAATCAAATTCGTTGGCTAATGAGATGCCTGTTTCGAAATCATGTAAGGTGAGCTTACGTATTTTGTAATAGCTCAACCAATAATTTTGCAAGGCCGTGATATAATTACGTTGCGCTTCCTGCTGTCGGTTCAAGGAGAGCGTAAGGCTATTGATATCCGCTTTGCCGATCATGAAACGTTGCTTGGTCTCGTTATAGGCCATGATCGCGATGTCCAAAGCCTCTTCGGCGCTGGCGATCAGGTTTTGCTGTACATTGAAATCGCCGACAGTCATGATTACGTCTTCCTCCAGAGTGACTTCCGTCTGCCGTGCGGATATTTGCGTAACATTTAGATTGCTTTTGGCTATATTGTATTTACCCTTCCGTACTCCCCAGTCTATAAGGGGAATAGAGATAGATATCGATACCAAGTCCTGCTGCAGCGGATTCTTGTAAACTTCCTTAAACTGGGTCGCTACTTGATTGAAACCGATACTGGCATTCAAGGAAGCGTTGAATAAGGTTTCCTTTTTGGTCTTATCCACTTGTTGCTCGGCCTCTAACACCTCTTGCCGCACTTCCAGAAACTTGGGGTTATTCTCCCGGGCTAACGTCAATGCTTGATCCACCGGAATATCCATATCATGGGGGCGTGACGGCAGCCGAAGCCGTATCTCCGTATTCTTATCGAAATTCAAATACGAGGCCAGACTGAACATGGCTCGCTTCAAGGCTATATCGGCGTTTTGTAACGTATTGCGGGCATTGATCGCATCCAGCGAGTGTCAGTAAATCCGCTTGACTAATAGCGCGATCTTATGCCGCTCTTGGCCGGTACGGTATAACGTATCGGTTGTCGCTACATTTTCTTTGGCCATATCATATTCTACTTGAGCCATGGCTAAAGAGAAAAGTAAGTGGTGGCTTGTTCGCTGACGGTCTCGATATTATAAAGCAACTCTTTCTTTACTTTCTCATATTTTAGAGGCTCTATCTTCTTCTCCACCGGAAAGGATTGTATCCCAATAAATCTTGGCTGTATCCGATACGGATTGGAACGGAGGTGAACTGATTATAAGTATTCGAGCCGAAATAGCGCATATACCCCAGATCCGTGTCCACGAAGAAACTACCACCCAGCATATCGAAGTTCTGTTTGATCTTTAAGTTTCCTCCCGCATAAAAGGACTGTTGCTTACGGTATTCGTCGATGTCTTTTTCTGAATCGTATCGTTTCGTGATATCCCGGTAATATTCGGCGGGTGTGATATTCAATGTAAGACTAGGCAGTCGCTCCGCTTTGTAATTACGAAACTCCCAGTAGCCGGACAAGAATAGGTTTTTCGTACGAAAAGCCTCCAGCGAGCTATCGGCGGCCAATGAGATCGTCTTCTCAAGGGAAAGGACGAGCGATTGGGCCGATACTCCTTCGGCTAATAGCGAACAGAACGCATATAAAACTAGGAATGTCCTCTTGTATCTTTTTTTCATAATGCATGTCTCCTATAGATAAACCAATAAACCAAAGGGATAATAAATAAACTGACTGCCGTACCGATCAGCATCGCCGAGATCATGGCAATGGAGAGTGGCTTTTGCAACTCACTTCCCATATCGAACGTGAATAGTAGCGGTACCATACCGAATATAGTTGTCAATGAGGTCATGATAATCGGGCGCAGACGGCGACGACCCGCCTCATGGATCGCTTCCATCAAGGGTACACCTTCTTTCCGAAGCTCATTGATCGCGTCCAGTTTCAAGATAGAGTCGTTTATGATGATACCGCAAGTTACCACGATACCGATAGCACTCATCAGGTTTAAGGTATGCCCGCATATCCATAATACCAGTAAGGAGGCGGCTACGTCTATAGGTATTTCCAGCAGGACGATCAAGGGCTGCAAGAAGCTCTCGAATTGCGCCGCTAAGATAAAGTACATCAAGAGAATGGATATGAACAAGATGACGACCAGTTCATTCAGCATTTGTTGGTTCGAGAAGAAGCTTCCCGAGAAATCGATGTCCCAATTCGTCTTATCTTTGGATTCGCTGCGGACGAGCTCCCGAATATTTTCCATTAACTGTTCCGCGTTCTCTACTTGATAGAAGCTAAAAGGAATATATTCCCCGTTCTTTCCAGCGGTGAGTGTCTTCAAATCCTCTCCGGGAGTAATTTTTGTTACTGCGCTAAGAGGGACATGATTCGTCTTTTGATTTTCGTCCGGCTGTGTACGGATTAAGGTATTTTGTAAGGTCTGATCGACCGTTTGCTCGTTTCCGGCTAGCGTGATCGGTAAATACTGTTGATAAGAGCGTAAGGTAGCGATTTCATTTTCCTTGAAGGCCGTCTTAAGTACCCTGTAGACCTCTTCATAGGAGATATTATAAAGTAATAGTTTCTGATGGTCTATGGATATGTTTAATTGATTCTCGAAAGCTACGCCAACGGGAGCGAGACCGGTCTTACTCTCTAGTGTTTTCTCTAGTTTTTGCAAAGTAGGGGCATCCGGAGCTTGTTCTTTGTTACGGGCATAGAACTCGGCTACGATATCGGCCTCACCGGTTACGAACAGTTTCTCAAACACAGTCTCCGGCGGAGAGAACGATAATACGGCTGTCGGGTAATTTCGCTTTACCCAAGCGGAGATTTCTTGTTGTAAAGGGGCGATAGCATCGGTCTCTTCTGTCTTGAAATAAAGCTCTACTTCCGAGATGGATAATTCCCTGTCTCGGTTTAGCAGGAATTGTTGCTGTCCGATATAGGCCGTGTGTTGCGCACCTAACCGATCGGCCTCACCAAATAATTCGGTGACTCTCTTTCTATTCTCATCAATATGGATGTTCTCATTCCATTCAACATGTGCGATTAACTCATTCTGATCGATTTCCGGCATCCGGCTTTTGGGGATCATATAGAATAGGATTGCGCAAAGGGGGATAGTGACAGCTACAAATAGTAGGCTAGTGGTTTTATGCCTGAATATGAAATCAACCCCTCCGTCATAGAATCGGTCTAGCGTATGCTCCTTGATCAAATTGTTTATTTTCAGATTGAAAAAGGAATGCTTGATCTCCGGTATGCTGTAAACTAATTTGTAAAGTACAGGCAGTAACATGATTCCGGTGAAATAAGAGACCATTAAACCAACCGTAACAGCAAACGCCTGATCGAAGAAAATCGCTCCCGCTATACCACTTATAAATACCAGCGGAACGAATACGGCGATCGTGGTAAATGTGGAACTAAGCATGGGGGTGATTACTTCTGTGGTCCCTTTTATACACGCTTCTTCCAGATTATCTCCTTTTGCCCGGTATTGCGCTATATTCTCCGTCACGATGATGGAGCTGTCTATCATCATACCCAATGCCAGAATTAATCCAGATAGGGAGATGATATTTAAGGACATATTGAAAAGGTAGAAGAACAAGAAACTAATGATGATACTGACTACCATACTTAGTCCGATTACCGCCGGGCTTTTTACGTCCCCGAGGAAAAGGATCGCCACGATGCAGATAAATAAGAAACCTAACGATAGGTTCTGCTTGAGGTTGGAGATCGTATAATCCAATAACTCGGTCTGGTTTCTTGTGATCGTAAATTCAATATCCGGGTAAATAGACTTGAAATAATCGGTAACCTCGGCAAGCGCCTCTTTCATATTATCCATATTCTCGTCCGCTTGCTTGATAACGGCTAATGTAACGGCCCTTTTCCCGTTGGCTAGCGATAAGCCGGTTTCTTTTTCCGGTACGACAGCTACTTTTGCCAGATCTTTTATCTGGAAGATCCGGTCATTCTTACGGATATAGATATTTTGTACGTCTTCCGGTGTACGTAATAAGGTAGAAAATTTGATATTGTACTCATAATAACCATCCCGTACGGTCATGCTTCCCGGCTCTATATTGTTGGCAGACAAGGCTGATTCCAAATCATTTAACGTAATATCAGCCATATCCAAGAGCTTCATATCCGGTACGATCTGTAATTGCCGTCCTAATATGCCCGTGATATCCACCATTGCGACTTCCGGCAACTGTTCGATCCTTCGTTTGATTACTGTTTCCGCAAATTGGCAAAGATCGAGGAAAGCGGCATCATTTTCAATTGTCTTGAGTGTGAGGTTGAGGCAAAACACCGGAATGTCCGTAGCGCTCGCCTTGACCACCCGTGGACGTTCTACCTCACGGGGCAGGTAATTCATGGCGGCGTCTATTTTCTCATTGACCTCTATAAAGGCAAGATCCGTATTCGTGCCAAAGTCGAAGCTAAGGCGGATAATACCCGCTCCATCGCGAGTCTCGCTATGGATATCCCGTAATCCTGCCACTTGCATCAATTGCAAACGGACCGGCTTTACGACAGTATTTTCCAATTCCCGTGCGGATGTATTTTGCCCGGATATCTGAACGGTAATCTCAGGTATGGCGATATCAGGCAATAAGGAGACCGGTATGGTGAAATAAGTCACCAACCCCACGATAAAGCAGGCCGTAAAAGCCATCAATACCGCTATCGGACGTTGTAGCAGGAAGCGAATCATACGCGACTAATTTTCAATTCTCAATTCTCAATTTTCAATTACCTTGACCGGTGACTCATGCGCCAGATTAATATTGCCGCTTGTAATCACGACATCCCCTTCTTTCAATCCTTCCAAAAGGGTATAACTATCCGCGTTTTCCAGTCCGGTGCGCACGTAGTTCCAATAAGCGTGCCCATCAACTAAAGTAAATACGACCTGTTTCCCGGAACGTAATACCACGGCCGTTTTCGGTACGACCAATTGTTTCCCGAGCGAGCGTTGTACGCTAACCCGTACATTCATGCCTTCGAATAATTTACCTTTGTCGTTTACCGCCGCTTTCACTTGTACCATCCCGTTCTCATCCACTAGCGGGTTGATCTCGGATATACGTCCTTCAGTCTTTAAGCTGGTGGTGGCGAAAGGGGTAACTTCCACTTTATCTCCGTTTTGGATAAGCGGCAACTCACTTTCCAATACGGTGAAAGAGGCTTCCAGACTATGAGGATCGATAACGGTACAGAATGCGTCCGTCGTAGACGCCACGTTCTCTTGTTTAGCGAAAAGGTTTGCGATAATACCGTCGAAAGGCGCGATTAGCGTCGCGTCTGTTCCTCATATTGGGCAAGTTGATATTGGGCGAGCGCCAGATCATATCCACTTTTTACCCGTGCTAGGTTGAGCGTCGCAGGCGGGACTTTCGCTGAGTCTTCCAGCATATATCCTTGACCGATCAATACGTCTTTTAATTCAAGCCTCGCTTTCTCTAGGGCATCCTTGGCTTGCGCTGTTTTGTTCGTGAGCCGGAAAGTAGCGAGTTCCGCTATTTTCTCTCCTTTGTTTACCCGGTCTCCGTTCTTCACGTAGATACGGGCGATCGGTTCCGCCGATTCAAATCGTAAGTCCACCAGCTTGCGAGCGGACAGTTTACCATTGCTTATCAACTCATGATTAAATTCCGTTTGCTTCAATGTCATGATCGTGACTTCGTTCGCCTCATCCGGCAATACGGTCTCTACGGAATCCTGTGTGGCATCTGTATCTTTCTTTTCTCCTCCGCATGCGCTTAAACATAATAAAAGCGTAAAGGTCAACAATTTATAGTATTTCATACTCGTATGATTGATCGGTTTGTACAATTTATCATTCGCAAATATAAGTATTTATTGTTACGATGTAGTCGTAATTGCTATAAAAATAAGGATATTGTATTCATATTGATGTGTTGTTTAACATACTTCGTGCTTTCTCTTTCATTTCTTTAATAGCGGAACTTTCCACTTTGGGTTTCTTAGTTAATACGGAATCAATCGCCTTTTTCAATTTTGCAGGTTGAAAATAAGATGGTTCCGTATAAAGATTCATTAACAGATAATACGGATAGATACGTTCCGGTAAAATATCAATGGCATGTAACAGGTGCTTTTCCGCTTGTCGGTATTCACCTAAACACTGCTCATTTTTAGCCATTACGTAATAAAGCATGGGATCGGAGCTTAATAAGACAGCTCTTTCCAGATATCCATTCGCTTTCTCGTATCGTCCGGTCTTGCTTAGGCATTGAGCGACCTCGAAAAGGAATTCCGGTTTATGCTTCAATAATGGATACAAAGGTTCATATACCTCCAAGGCCGCTTCGTAAGCTTTATTATTGTAAAACATTTGCGCCTTATTCCATTGTTGATAAGCCTTATAATGATCTTTTTGCATCCAGAACAAACCAATTCCAAGAATAGCGATTCCCATAAAAAATATCTGTTTGCCCCATCTATGGCCATTTGATTCGGCTTGGTTCTCACGGATCTCATCCTTGTCCGGTGTTACGCTCATCACCCCTAGGAATATCAATACTACCCAAAACTCCGGCAATTGCAATGGATAAGAAGAGAAGGCGAATATAGCCATAGACATCAATCCCCCGCAACAAGCATACCTTTTGTTCTTTATTCCTTTATAAAATAGAAGCCCCAGCCAGCCTATAAATAGGGCTAATCCTACTAACCCCTGTTCTAATCCAATCTGCAAGTATTCATTAAATGCGTACTCCGGGCATCCGGCAACCAACTTTTCCTGTTCAGTCGCTTTTCCCGAAGCCATGTATTCCGCTTGTGTTTCAGCGTAAGCGGCAGGGAACCCACCTAGGCTGGTACCTGTAATCGGTTGTTTTTGTATCGCTTTCGTCGTGATCTTCCACATCAGAAACCTTCCGTCTGCCGAATCTTTCTTTAATGTATAGAGTGATGCGCTCCCGCCAAGAAGCAATATGCCGCCTAGGATACCGCCTATGATATACCACCTTTTGTGTTGTCTCAGTCTGGTCGCTGCCTGTTTCCTGTCAAGGCGGTACAGGGCATATACCCAGGCGCAAGAAACGACCACCGCTATCCATGCCGATCGGCTCATTCCCGCAGGAAGTACAACGATCGCTGTGCCTATACATCCCATGGACAGGTAATAGGGCATATTTCGTTTGGACTGTTCCAGCAAGATGCCAAGAGCCACCGGTAATGTGATCGCCAAATATCCGGAATAAGGCCCCGGATTGAAAAAAGAGCCGGTCAGCCGAAACAGGGAATGGTTCGAATAGGCCCATCCCTGTAATTGACGGAAGCCCCAGATGGCTTCTATAAGGCCTGTCGCGATAAAGAACATTGAAAAATATCCTATGAGCACCGGATATTCATGGAACACCTGCCGAAGCAGATACCACAAGACAACCATTTGTCCGATAAACAGGAGCTTTTCCGGCTCCGGGTGTATGGAGTAGGGATAAGAGAGGAGGATAAGCCCCAAGAGGGAAAGGGGGAGGATATCCACGTAAGTCCATGGGCACAGCCCCTTGCTTGGATTCAACCACAAACCTTGTAGGGACACGGCGGATAAGAACAGGGCGATTAGTTGAATCCAAAAGGTTTTCTCTGTCACCAAGTGTGTGGATAGCATTCCCAATCCTGCGAAAGGGGCGCTTAGCAAAAGTGTCCCGAGTAGGGTATATACGCCGAGTTTCAACAGCTCTTTCATGGTTAATATCTTTTTACCGTATCGTTTTCCACCAAAAAGATACGATCTTCCGCAGCCTTTTCCGGTCGCGAGATCATCGCTTTCAACAGGCTCCCTTTAGGTATCTTGCGAATGAGGATGCCACCGGGTATCGTGTCTGTCGGGAAATATCCGTTTTTAAAACACTGCTGTTCCTGTTCCCAATAAGCGAGTGTATACGGCACTTGCTGTTGATACGGGTTGTCCGAGGCGATAAAGATGGAATCGGTTCGGGCCGGATCGGGCTTAATTTTCGTGATGATCCCCGTATTGCTCACATGGAAAGGGGATGTGATGAAGCGTAGTGAGCCATAAGCCTCTTTGTCATATTCGGCGATGATAAACACATCATCGCCTACGATCTTCGGGAAGGTACAGCGGTTGCCGATCCGTTCGCTCATGGCGAAAGGCCTCCAGTTACCATGATTATAGGTACAGAGGTAAATAGGTGCTCTTTTTGATCTCACCGGGAGGTCGCAAGTCGTATGGATATCTGCGACAGGTGGTAGGTATTGCTCCGTGACAGCGGTCAATAACGGATTTTTTAAGAACGTACGGTATTCATCGGTCGACTCGGTCGTTACCGGATGTAAGGGGGCGAATCCGTATCTGTAAACCTTGGCCGGGGTCAAGAACGGCTTGGTTAGGTTGTAGATCAAGGAATCCGGGCCTTCGTACTCCGGAGCGAAAGGTAGGAATCGCCCATCCTCGTTTAAGAATGCGCACCAATAATGTTCCCCGTTCCTACGAGTCCAGATCGTATGTTCTGCTACAGTGGGAATACCGGCCGCACGCATCAGCTGGATACCATACAAGACTACCCCATCACAACGTCCAACCCCTGTCCGGTGGATCTCCTCTGCGGTTGGATAGTGGATGGGTATCTCCGTTTGATAGGTGACTCGGGTTCGTAGTATCTTTTGTAACCTCACGGCCGCATCGTACGTGTTATCAATATGCGAACTATCCAGCAAAGGGAGGTACGTCCGCATCAGCTCCTCACGTAAACCGGAGAGCGGTTCGTATAACCCCCGGTAGGGAAGTATATACCTGCAAAAATTCTCGAAACTTACCGATTTATTCCAGGGCTTGGGCCACGCCTGAAACGCCAGCTCGATATTACGGATTAGATAGTCCGAGGATAGGGTGGTGATGTCTGATACCCTCTCTCGCTTCTCATATCCGAAATGATAGACCATATTGCGTATCAAAAAGCGGGCGGCCTCTCTTTTTAACGAATCCCCTTCATAGTATTTGATGACATATTCCAACTCTTTCCTGTTATCGCCGGCTTGCGACAACGCATATTCCAACATACTTTCTTCTTGGCTTTTTGAGAAACCGCAAGAGTGCAGACAGATCCAAGCGCATACATATAAAATAAGCTTATTCATAATTCTTCAATTGTTTCGAATATTTTTCCAAAAACGTCCCTTTCTGTATTCCCCCGTGTAAGGGTCAACGGATTTCCACACTTTCCAAGCTACCCCTACGATAAATTCCTCCGGTATAAGTCCGAGATAACGGGAATCTCTAGAGTTTTCTGTCTTATCTCCGGCCACGAAGTAATAGTTGCTTTGGAACTGGTATTGTCTTACCTGTTTGTCTCCTATATAAACTTTACTATCTTTCCACGATAGGGAATCTTTTGATTCCCACTCGATCATTTGTTTGTATAGCTTATAATTTGTTTGATTCACGGTAATTCTATCCCCTTTTCGGGGGATATACAAAGGACCGAAATCATGAACATTCCAATTGAATGTAGAATCAAAAGGGAAACAACGGTAGACACCGTCCGGCATCCGATCCGCTTTTTGTCTGGATAAGTTCGCTTGACTTTCCACATTCCCCAAAGGCTCTTTTGTATGGTTGTTTCGGTAGAATCCCTGTTCGATCCGGATGGAGTCTCCCGGTAACCCGAGGCAGCGTTTGATATAATATTGCATGATGTGCATTTCGATCCGCTCCCATGAATAGGGATGCGGGTAGTTGAATACGAGAATATCATTCCGTTTGATTTGCCCGACTCCGGGTACTCTGTATATATCTACCCGCTTCCCTTTCATAGATGCGAAAATATTGAATAACCTAGGTCCGGCTATCCATTTGTTTACTAATACTTGATCTCCGGTTTGGAGTTGAGGCTCCATGGAATCGGAAGGGATTTTGAACGTGCTGAAACAGAAGATGAGGAGGAATGCGTATATGCAACCAATACCAAATACCCCATAAAATATAAGTGTCAGATATCGTAACATCTGATTTATATTTGTTTTGTATATACGTTTTTCTATTCCCATTCTTTTATGTTTATGCCTCATTTCCTAAATCCAAATTCTTTGGATATCAGTCATCAATAGTCGAACACTACGATATGATATTCCGGATCATCACTGATACCATAGATCTTCCGTTTTTGATTGTCTACAGCGATGGAGGAGACTCCTTGGTCTAATGTGTAATGGCATTCAAGGCTACCGTCCCATCCGATTACAAATAATTCTTTGCATAATATATTGTAATTAGGCTCTGTCACCATTTTTCCATTATAAAGAACAAATAAACTATTCCCCACGTTTACAGGACTATAAAAAGCGTCTCTATAAGTTTGCGGGCTCGCTTTACTTCCGATAATGTCTCCATCCCTAAATTCTTTGAAAACAGATGCGAAATGATCCGGTCCCCGTAATTGTTTTTCCAAGGTCCCGTTCACGTTATAGATGCAAATTAAATCAGTGAAGTAGTGAGTGATTGCAACCTTCTCTTTTCGGTTGGTGGTTAGGTCTGCCCGAAACGCATTGATTAATTCGGCAGGAGTATACTCCTGCTCAGTTTTAGGATAAGTACCGAAATCCATCGTTTTCTTACCTGTTTGATCAAAAAGGAATCCAGGACTCGTCTCTTGATAGGATACGCCTAAGAACCCGTTGCCCAAGCTTCGAATATTGCTCCATAGCGGTTTTGTATCTAGGGAGATACGGCTGGCGTATTCCGGTTCTTTTCCACTGGTAAATTCCGGGATAGAGTAAGTGAAAATCGTAGAGGTCATCATATCAAAAATGACTACGGAATCGTTCCGATTGACGAAACATGGTGTCATCATCTCTTTAGGCCCTTGTCCTACAGGAATACATTCTCCTTCCTTATGTGCCGTATTGAGGTTGAAGATGTGGAATTGTTTTTCCGCCCCTTGATTGCAAGTAACTAGGAAGGAGTCGAATAATTGGATTTGTGAAGGTCGTAAAATAAGACTGTCAAATTCAATAGTTTTTCCGGATAGTGATTTTCGGACTTTGAAATCACTCTCTGGAAGGTTATGTTTTGTCATCTTGTTTTTGATCATCGGTACAAGCGATGAATACTAATAGGATGAGTGAAAGATGTAAGATAATGTATTTCTTCATGATACTGATTTTTTAAGGAGGGCATGCCAAATTAAGGGATTGAACACATTTTCTTCTTGCTCAAGATACCTAGAGTCTATGAAATACAAATTAAAAATCAATGAGAAAACATCTGCATTCCATTGATTTACCGACTGTATTCCATTGTGATTTTTTTCGTTTTGGCACACCCTCCTTTGATTAAATTTTAGTTCCAACGTCCCGGTATGTAAGTGGATGTCCCATCGGAATATTTGATAATACATCCTCCCCCAGAGTAACTGCAATATCCGCTTCCACCTTCCCCACTAGCCAATGCCTCCACATTGTCAAGCGCTAAATCAGAGAGTTTAATCTCGTTTTCACTCTGGTTGATGTTCCATGCCGCAGCTACTGCTACGACTGCCATTACGGCTATTCCTAAAATCTTTTTTCTCATGATATTTCTTTTTTATAGTTTATGTTTTTGAGAATTTAATCTCTTGCTTACTATTCTTCTGCAAGATAAGGATATTCTCGAATTCCTCTTTCAATTTAATTTACTACTTTTGTGTCACCTCCTTTCTGCTTCATGAGTAAAAGTGGGGTGGGAGGCTTGCTTGTGATCGTTCCAATATATCCGGCAAGCTCTCCCTTCTCTTTTATTTATTGAGCCATCCCCCGAATGTTTAATTTTATCAGTTGATTCGTATTGCATTTCACGGTAATCGTCTCGTCAAAGACTCCTTTGTCTTTCGGTGTCATGATGGCTCTTACTTGAAGGGTCTCACCCGACTTGGCGGGATGTTTGTCGAAAGATGGGCGGGCACAGCCGCAGGTTGTAGCCGCGTCTAGTATGACTAACGGGTTATTTCCTGTGTTTGTTAATCGGAAAACAGCTTCTTTGCTTTCTCCCATTTGGATAGTTCCTAGCTGTATGGATGCCTCTTCCACTTTCACGGTGGTCTGTATTTGTGAAGCGGGTTGTTTTCCGGTGATCTCTTTTAGGTATAGCACCCGGATATTCGGGTTGTGGATAGGATTTCCTATCACTACGACCTTATTGTACTTATCCAATAGGAAGGTTTGAAATCTCCCATCGGCCGGGAAATGATTTAGTTCGTTCAGCTTGTCGGATTGATCCAGACAGATAGGTTTGTCGAAATTGTCTTTTTTCAATAGATACCGTATTTCTTTCTTATCATCGGACTGGAAGAAAAACAGGAATGGAACCGTTCCTTGGGTAATGGAGTCGGTGTATTGAATCAGTTCTTTCCATCGGTGCAGTTGGAGTTTGCAACTGGTACATCCTATGGAATTCACGAAAACCAGCACCTTGTGGGGGGATTTTGGCAGGGTGAAGTCTACCGTATCGGTTGCAAACCGTGTAAAGACCATGTCTTTCGGAAATCGTATCTCTTTTCCTTGCCATTCGGATACTAAATGCTTGATCTCGTCTTTTTTCTTGTCTTGGCAAGCTAGAAGGAATAATAATAGTATGATTAGATTTAAGTATTTCATGATATTTTGTCGTTATATTTTAAATGAAAGAATCGGATCGTTGCTGTTTACATCCGTGGCGAGGATCGTTCCCGTATCCTCATCTACGTTGATACCGTAAATGGCATGGTCGAGCACATATTTCCGGACGGGGTTTCCTTTGAGGTCGAATACATAGATATATCGTCCTCCATCCTCAATCTCTTCCCCTCGTAGGTATGCTTGTTCGATATCTTTGAAGCTACGCCCATGGAATACGGCATAAATGAAATGGTCTGTGATATGGACATCACTAAATCCCATGATGCCGGTTGGAATTCCCTCCGATCGTGAGATTGCGAATTGAGGTTCTCCATTAGGCCCATACCGTACGGTTTGTGTAGTATCTGTGAAGTTGTATATTTCTAATGCCTCTCCTAGTTGGGTTGCCATGACCAAGATGCCTTTTTGGGGATTATAGTCGAAGAAGCTTCGCCACGCTTGCGCCAATGCAGGGCGTGCGATGTCTTCATAATTATTTTCAGTCGGGATCTGATTAGCGGAGTGAATCCATTTCCCTTCTCGGTCTGTCCACTTTTGTCTATATTCACCGAGGTAGTCAGATACCAAAAAGCCCGATTCCATCGGGTAAAAGTCCAATGCCCTAACCAGCCGCTTGTCCATATCGATCGTTTCTACGGGGATGATGTTGTTCATATTTTGTTCAATCTTCCACCGGGTTGTTCGCATTTTGTTCGCATCGAGCGTCCAGATAGAATCCTTGGAGATAAACCGGAAGCAATCTGCCGATACCATTTCTTCGGGTCCCTCGCCTCGTTTGCCAAACGATGTCATATATTCCCATTCGGGGTAAGAGAAGGCATGGAAGAAATAATCTACGTTGTGCAAGTCCATGATAATAGCGATACCATCCTTGACCGCTACCCGGAAAGGATAGCGGAACAAGGCGGTATTTAGGTGGATAACCTGCGCATTTAATGCCTTTTCATCGGGAAAATCCTCGTAGCGGGGGAAGTGCCGTGAGGATTCCGAACAGGATACCAGACTACCTATTAATAGAACTATGTACACGTAGTAGTTCATGTGTTGTTTTAACGGTTGTATATATATTTGTAATATCCTCCATTACATGATAGAGAGCCAGCCATATAACAATCTTTGGATCCACTTTCACCGGAAGCTAGCGCTTCAATATTAGAGAAAGTAAGATCTGAGAAATTTTGTTTTCCTTCTTTCAAAAGAAAATACGAAGCACACAAGGCGCAAATGAAAATGATAGCGAAAGCTTTCTTGAAAGTAATTTGTTTCATGTCGTTTCTAATTTTTGTTACAAACGTACGGCTTGGTCTTTGGATAGCCAATCTTTTTAGGTGACTTTTAGCTGACAGTTGAAAAATAAGCCTTTTGTCTACCTATAGTCATCTTTCATCTTGCGAGTTGAATGAATTTATTCGTAGAAAGGGATGGAAAACGTATCTTTGCAGTTTCAACGAGGAATAATTATGGAGAAGCAAAATTGGAAATTTTATTGGAAGTGGAGTGTATTTGTTCTGATGACGATGATTTGCTTGTTGTCTTTTTATAAATCATACCAAAATGTAAAGTATGAATTACAAGAAGAGTCTCAAACGTTATTTCAGCGGGCAGTTCAAGATGATACAAATAGGCGGATAAAAGATTTAGGGGATGCTTTTTGTTTTTCCTATTCAGGCGCTAATCGATTGGAACGAGATAGCATTACAATCAAGACTGCCGATGCGATTATACATATGAGGAATAATAAGGAGGTGGCACGGAGGATGTCTTCACAGGAGAAGTCTGATTTTTGTCTCCAACATTGTTTGTCTATGGAGAATCCGATTCAAGTAACCTTGCTGGATAGCGCTTTTCGTGCATCTTTGTATGAACATGCGATTTCGGCTCAGACCGTAACTTGTTATACCTTTATAGACAAGACGGAATGTAGCTCTTCAGATACTTCTTTTTATCAATCTTTCATACCATTAAAAGATATTGTTTTTGGAGCGAATCGGACGATCGTTTTACAAGCGTTTGTTCAATTTCCTTTCCTTTATATAGTAGGTGAAGTGTTTTTGCGAAATATATTTTGGATTCTGGCAATGGTTATTCTCTGGGTTATTGCGATTGTCTTGACATGGAAAAGACCAAGGATAAATATCTTACCGCTACAAGAAGCACCTAAAGAGATGATACAAATAACAGAAGATATCTTGTTCGATGAAACACATGGCGTATTGCATTATCATAGGCATCGTATCGAATTGGCAAATCAACGGCTGAAACTGTTTTGTATTTTATTAGAACATAAAGGATATTTCATTGAGTCTAATCGGCTGAAAGAAGAAATCTGGCCGGATGGAAGTGTGTCCAAAGACGCTCTTACCGCTACGGCTAAAAGGCTTAAAGAGGATTTGTCTCCTATTCCGGATCTGGTGATTGAGAGTGCTCGGGGGCATGGCTATGTGCTGAAGTGTGGTGGGTAGGTTTTACAAGGTGGGTTAGTGTATTTTTTTGAATGTTTATATTCTTCTCGACTTCGTCTTCTAAAAAACACGTACGTGAATTTTTAGAAACACGTACGACTTTTAGTAAAAACACGTACGAGTTTTTCGGAAAATATAATGATGTTTTTTACACGCTGATTATCAGTTATTTATAGATAAAATTAAAATTGCCTACTTGTTGTAATTAATTTAATATGGTTCTCATGGAATAATAAAGATTACCACCAAACTTGTTTGTCATTTTCATATGTGAATATGCGTTCTTCTTCTCCTTTGGTTAAGTCTTTTAACAACAAGAGAGCATTGTCTGGTACATTTGTATAGGTTAGCTTTGATTCAATAGCTCTTTGTTGGCCTAATGACATCCAATGGTTATATTCCCAATAGAATAGCTCATATAGATCACCTGCGTGGATGTTATTATCATCGTTTCTTGGCGTATAAATGATCTTATTGATAGATACCGGTTTGTTGAAGTCCAAGCCTACCCATGGATAATCAACCGTAGAAGGGGCTTCATAGTAAGTTAGGATATCTTTGTCAAATACTTTGGATTTATCCATTGGCATAGTATCGTAACGAACCGAGGCATTTGTTCCAATGATTGTGCCGGTTAATTCTTTTTCCTCCTTGTCTGAGTAGAAAGCGAGTTCGGCTAGATTACAACCCTTGTTTTTTGCTGATACATAGCGCCAATAGCGATATGTTTTTTGAGGTTTTATCTCGAAAGAATCTGCGGACAATAACCAATGAGAAATCGTATGTATTGTATCAGGATCGGAGAAATCCGGATTATTGGAAGCTTCAAAATGTCCTCCGGTGAGAGTTTTTGCATAATCGAAAATATGTTTTGCGAGATAGTATTTCCTAGATAATATAACTTTCTTTCGTTTACTGGTATCTGCATGTAGATATTTTATTCTACCTCGTGAATCAAGTATGAATGGATCTGTAATAGGATGAATACCTTGATTGTCATAATAAAGTGGGAGATAGGCAATATCTTTTCCTATTTCATTGAAGTAACAAACTTTTCCTTTTTGTGTACCGTAACATATAGGTACCCATTTCTGATTGTCGAAAACGGCTAGGTAGGCATGTTTATGGTTTCGTTTTTTTTGTGTTGGAATCATGATATCACAAGTTTTCATGTATTCGGAGGTAACATCTTTCATGAAAATATTCCGGAAGAGGTCGGGCACGACCTCTTCGGTTGTATTCAGCTTTACGAGATCTTGATTAATAGCGTATGTTCGCCTATACACTTTAGCCATCTTCTGGCTAGGTTTATGCAGTATATCCGGATCTGTTTTTGTCTCGCATCCTCCAAACGCTAGATTCTTTCCTGTATTATCTAAAAGTACATTCCAATAATGCCCCATCGAGCGGAAAGGCCATTGTGGTGTGAAATCTAGCATGACGGGAATTCCTATGCTTCTCATCATAGCTAACGCTATTAACGAGAATTGATTACAAGTGCCGAATGATATCATGCTCCTAGTGGAGGTTTTTGCTATGAACGGAATGGAATATACCGAGTTTTCAGGAACTAATTTCTTCTCTAAAAACTGATTGATATGCTTACAAGCCCAAAATGCTGAGTTTTGCATATCGGAAGAATAGCTGAAGTCGTTGAGTTCTGTTAATGTCGTAGAATCTATTTGTTGGTACATGCCAGTCCTCCAATCCTCCAGTACATCCATGGCTCCGATAGAGTAGGGCAATAGGTATTCACAGAAGTCATCAAAATTTAAATGTCGGCTCCAAGGGGCATCTTCCCATAGGTGGAAAGCCTGCTCGATATTTTGAATAAGAAAATCAGCTGTAATTATACGAATGTCTTCTTGTATCGGGAATGAGGTGTTCTCGTGGATTTTAGAGATTCTATCAATGCGATTGGCAAGATAAGGTGTATCATGATAACGCCCCTCTTTTTGTGTTTGAAGTATTATAGAGTCAATTTGTTTATTATATGTGTTGGTGATTTTCCCGCAATAAGAATAATGCCCGGGCATATTCAACTATAGAAAGCAAGCTGCACGATATTTCAAGGAATCATTTTTGTAATGTTCCAATACCTGTTCTAATTCACGGCGGTTTTCGCCTGCTCTTTCAAGAGCGAATGAGAGTTGTCTGTCTTCTTTGAAATTGTGACAAGAGACTAAACTAGATATAAGTAGCGTGATCCAAAAGAGTTTCATTCGTTTTATTTGTTCTTTTTGCGAAGGACGGTGTTTTAATAGATTGCTCGTTTCATATCGTATTTAATTTTTCACAAACATAAGTTTATTCCTTTTCATGGCCAATTGTTTTAGCTGACTTTTAGCTGACAGACAAAAAATGAGGGTTTGTTGGCATAAAGTTATGTATTTGTATTGCTATCATTTCAACAGGTAGTCCAAGAGGATACAGATCGGCGTATCAAAGAACTTGGGGATGATTTTTGTTTTTCTTATACAGGGGGGGCACTTCAGATATTATCATTAGATAGTACTTTTCGTGCATCTTACCGTTACGGCTAAAAGGCTTAAAGAGGATTTGTCTCCTATTCCGGGTTTGGTGATAGAGAGTGCTCGGGGTAAAGGATATTCACTAAAGATCGTTTCGGGAGAGTAAATTCTCCATTTCAACGTTCATTTGATGGTTTATTTGTGTGATGAGCTTGCTATCGGCAGTAGTACTGACTTGGCTAAGTAATATATACTGTGTCGGGCAAGTCAGTATATATTACTTAGCCAAGTCAGTATTGCTCTTAGGATTGCCAATCTAAGGTCACCTATTTATATCGTGAGTTGAATGAATTTGTGCAAACAATGTTAATTATTTTTGTCCGGGTAAACCTCGTTCATCAATAGGATAGAACATGGTCAACCTATATAAAGGAAATTGCACGATACGATGTGCAATTTTGTATGAAAATTGCACGATACGATGTGCAATTTTGTATATTTGTCCTTTAAACATGAATCGATATGGAGACCTTATTTCGTTCCTTTAGAACTCAATTAGAGCATACTTCGACAGAAGTCGTGCGCTTTCTTCACGATCAGATCGCATGGGATAGCCGATTGGTTGCGATTTTAGGTGCTCGTGGTGTTGGGAAGACTACCCTATTGTTGCAGCATATCAAATTGTATGATCGTGAGGATGAGTCTTTGTATGTTACGGCAGATGATTTCTATTTTACCAAGTATCGGTTATTCGACATGGCTTATCAATTTTATAATCTGGGTGGGAAAAAACTTTATATTGACGAGATTCATAAATACAAAGATTGGTCTAGGGAGGTGAAGAATATATACGATCAAATTCCTGGTCTTCAAGTTATCTATACAGGTTCGTCTATTCTTGATCTGGAGAAAGGTGGTGCGGATTTAAGTCGCAGGAAGGTAGAGTATAGATTACCCGGACTTTCTTTTCGGGAATATTTGAATATATCGCAGGGGTGGCAGCTTCCATCGTATTCGTTGGAAGAGATTCTTGCTGGGAAGGTTGAGTTCCCTTATAAGGAAGCTCGTCCACTCAAATTATTTAATGATTATTTATCGACAGGTTATTATCCATTTTTTCAAGATACGGAATATCTCTTGCGTCTGCGTAGCGTGATTAACCAAATGGTGGAATCTGATATTCCGATTTTTGCGGATATGACGGTGGCTTCTGCCGTAAAGTTGAAGAAATTATTATATGTATTAGCTCAAAGTGTCCCTTTCAAACCAAATTATACGAAGTTGGCGAGATTTGGATATCAGCCGGAATGTGTTGCCCGACTACATGAGTTATTTGGAGAAGGCAGGTCTGGTTAATTTACTGCGAGAAAAAGCGCAGGGCTTGAAATTATTGGAGAAAGTAGAGAAGATCTATCTGAATAATACGAATCTGGCTTATGCGTTGTCGGAGCAGGTACCGGATATCGGTTCCGTGCGTGAGACGGTTTTTCTATCTTGGATGCGAGTCGTATGCTTCGTTACTTCTTCTGCGATTTCAGACTTTGAGATAGATGGCCGAACCTTTGAGATTGGGGGAAAGAATAAGATGCGGCAACAGATCAAGCAAGCGGCGGATGGGTATGTGGTGAAAGATGACATAGAGTATGCTTTCCGCAATATGATTCCTTTATGGATGTTTGGCTTTATCTATTGAATATCCATCAAGGTCTTGCCACGATCATTACATAATCCCTCTCGAACACTTTAGGATCGTCTAAGAATTTGATCAGGTCTTTTTGGCGGGAGGAGCCTGTGCGTTTAACGGTCTCACGCATTTCGGTGACGGTACGAATCATATAAACACAGTCATCGGTTTGTCCGTCTGGCCAGAACGGAAGTCCATCATCTATATCATTGATAAATCCTCCGGAGCTTTTGGGTAAGGCGTATGTTTTCTTCTCTTTCTTGAGATAGACTACTCGATGGGTGATAACCGGTTTGTAATCGTCCAGCCATCCCAGCCAATTATAGATGGCGGGAGAACCTTTTTGAAAGACTCCCATAAATAGCCCATTCGGATTCTCCAAGAAAGAACGAAGACCGGTCGGTTTATCTTGATTGTCTTTATGAAGCGCATATAAAGGGGTGATCGAGTGGGAACTTGAAAGCTGGTATACCGTATCTCGATAAGGAATCAAGAAATTTATTCGGTCTTGATCCGTATTCCAATAAAAGGTTTGAAACCGGGTGATCGTATCCGGAGAGACGTTAATATCTTTGGCATCCGCAAGGATGAATTTGCAAAGCGTATCTCCTCGAAGGTTGAATGTCGTTATTCCTTTCGGGATTTTAGAGCCTTCCGCGTAATCACAAAGCATATATCCCGAGGAGGAGAAGCCTACTATTTGACTGGCATCCGCATTTATCGAATATTTGGTAGGCAGGTTTGGGGAATATATAATTCTGAATGGTCAGCATCGTATCTAATGTGGGTAATTCCCCGATACATGGCCTTATATCGTTGAATGTGGTCGAATCTTTTTTATTGTCTTGGTCGAGGCCGCTCAAGGCGCAGTACATACGGGTTGTTTTCTTGTCGTAAAATAGATTAAGGCCGTTCATCCCATGGTTCCATTTATAATCCAAGGCCTTAAATCCATATCGTTTGCTGGGAATGCCTTGCTTACGATAATAAATACGTGGGTTATTGAATGTGATAAAAGCGTCGCTATCCGGAATAGCGATCGCTTGTGTTACCGTGTAACGAGCGTCTCCAACATTATAATATTCCAGCTTAGAGGCTATTTGACTCAGTTTCAACATCGCTGGATGGTCCAGCGCCTTTTCTATATCAATGAGGGCCGGAGTTGTCGAACGATTATACTCCGCTTCATATTGGGGAGAGGTGGGTTGATTCCTTTGTTGGCAACTATTCAAGAGCAATGCAAGGAACAATAAGCATGTTGAGAACTTGGTGATCATGATTGGATACGTATTGTTTCTCGCAAACATATGTAAAATAATTGATTGTAACAAATGATTTTACGAATTTATCATAGATTTGCGATAGCCCCGTAGAATAGTATCTAGAAATGATGCCTGTATATGATTTTATGATTTAGCGTTCTTTTTCTTAAGCGGAAGCCTTGGGAAAAGCTTTCGAAAACGAACTAGGTGGCTTGTTACGTTACTTCCTGCGATAATGAGGGTAACGGCTAGGATGATCAGGATGATTCCGCAACACAATCGTAACGTTAATGATTCACCGAAGACAGTCACTCCGAAGAATACGGCGGTCAACGGTTCCAAAGCTCCGAGGATAGCCGTCGGGGTGGAGCCGATATATTGGACCGCCAGTGTCGTGCAAAGGAAAGAGATAGCGGTTGGGAATATGGCTAGAGCGATCAGGTTACCCCATAAATACCAATCATGGACAATGTGAAGGCTCCTGCCGAAATCTATACGGACTAAAAACAAGGTCATTCCGAAAAGCAAGACATAGAACGTAAGTTTCAACGTAGCGATATTCTTCAATAGCGGACGATTGCGCCTACGATATAAATAGCATAGGAAAGAGCGGAAGCCATGACCAACAGGACACCGGTTAAACTAAGAGTCGTTCCGTCGCCACTTTTATAAAGTAAGCCGATACCGCCTAATGCCAGCAAGATACAAAAGATAGTTTGTAACGTTAATTTCTCCTTGAAGACAAACGCCATGATCAGCGCCACTAAGATCGGATAGACAAACAGCAAAGTCGAGGCGATGCCTGCTTCCATATAATTATAGCTTTGGAATAACGCTAGGGAAGAGAAGGAAACCAACAGCCCCATGAGGATTAAAGGAACGATCTCGTTGGGTTTCAACTTAAAGTTCCGCCCTCTCGCTTTGATCATGATACCCAATACCGGGATCGCGAATAAATATCTGAAAAACAGGACTGAATCCGGATTCATACCGGCTTTATACAAGGGTAGGGCGAACAAGGGGTTCATTCCATAAGTCGCGGCGGCGATAGCCCCTAGAACATATCCTTTTGCTTTTGCATTCATGATTAAAAATATTAGCGCGCAAAAGTAGTATATTCATGATAAATATTATATATTTGTAGATTATCATTTCAATAAATCGTTAACTAAAAAGTAATAAATATGCCTCCAGCAGCAAGATTGACAGATATGCATACATGTCCTATGCAAACCCCGGCTTGGTCATCACCGATACCCCATGTAGGCGGTCCTATCGTAGGGCCGGGAGCGGCGACTGTTCTAATCGGCAAGCTACCGGCGGCGGTAATGGGGGATAGTTGCGTTTGCGTAGGTCCTCCGGATACGATCATTAAAGGATCTTCCACCGTGATGATCTGCGGTAAACCTGCCGCCAGAATGGGAGATACGACAGCTCACGGAGGGCAAATCGTATTGGGATGTCCCACCGTTATAATAGGTGGTTAGGAGGATCTGCGGCATATAATATATGTATATTGTGAGAATATTACTATCTTTGCCGCCACTTGAAAACTAAAAATAACAAGACATGGAAACAGTAGTAAGTGGAATCAGACCAACAGGTAATCTGCATCTAGGCAATTACTTTGGCGCGGTAAAGAGTTTCTTGCGGATGCAAGATGAGTATAATTGCTTCTTCTTTATCGCTGATTGGCATTCGTTGACTACTCACCCGCATCCTGACAATATACGAAATAGCGTAAAGACGATCCTCTCGGAATATCTGGCTTGTGGTATCGATCCGGAAAAAGCTACCATTTATATTCAGAGCGATGTGCCGGAGGTGGTAGAGTTGTATCTATATTTGAATATGAACGCCGGTATCGGCGAGTTGATGCGTACGGCTTCCTTTAAGGATAAGGCCCGTCAGCAGTTGCATATCAGCCGGGAAGGATGTGAAGGCGATGTAGAGAAAGAGATTTTTAATGAAGGTAATAAACATAGCGTAAGCGCTGGTTTGTTGACTTACCCGACCTTGATGGCCGCCGATATTATTATCCATAAGGCGTTGAAGGTTCCTGTAGGTAAGGATCAAGAGCAGAATATGGAAATGGCTCGTCGTTTCGCCCGCCGTTTCAATTCTACCTATGGAGTAGATTTCTTCCCGGAACCTGCGTCGTTCCATTTGGGCAATAAGTCCGTGAAAGTACCGGGCTTGGATGGCTCCGGTAAGATGGGTAAGAGTGAGGGTAACGCGATCTACTTGATCGATGATGAGAAAACAATCAAGAAGAAGGTTATGAAAGCGGTTTCTGATGCGGGACCAACCGAGCCGAATAGCGTGAAGCCCGAGCCGATCGCCAATTTATTCACGATGATGGAAATTGTCTCCGAGAAAGAGACCTATGATTTCTTTAATGAGAAATACAACAATTGCGAGATCCGTTACGGCGATATGAAAAAGCAGTTGGCCGAGGATATCAATAAGTTCTGCGCTCCGATCCGTGAGCGTATCTTGGATATGGCCGCCAATACGGAATATCTGGATAAGGTAGCCCGTATGGGTGCGGAGAAAGCTCGTGAGAGCGCTTCTAAGACTTTAAATGAGGTACGCCAGATTATCGGTTTTCGTCCATATTGATGCTTATTAATTAAAAATAAGAAAAAGCGTTTAGGGATAAGTCCTTAAACGCTTTCTTTTTATTAAAACCATTATAAAGAACCTGAAAAGCGATTTGTTAAAAAGAAAAGGTTGTTACTTTGTGGTGAATAGTTACAGATAACAAACGTATGGCTGCTATTACCACCCAAGAATTTGAACATCATTTCAAGAGTTTATATAAGCCCTTGTGTTTGTTTGCGCTTCGTTATACCGATCAGGTGGATGATGCCGAGGATATCGTGCAACAGGCCTTCGCGGATGTATGGGATAAGAACCGGGCTGGTAATGTGATCGGGAATCTCAAGGCTTATTTATATCAAGCGGTGAGGAATCGTTCTCTTTCATTTACCTCACAACCCGTAAACGCTGAGGCCACCGAGCAGTTACCCGACGTAGAAGATACCTCGGAAGAGGAAGACATCCTGCGATCGGAGCGTGACGCCCGCCTGTGGGACGCTATCGATCAGTTACCTCCCGAACGGAAGAAGATTTTCTTGTTATCCAAACGGGATGGCTTGAAATACCAAGAGATCGCGGAGGAATTGAATTTATCGGTAAAAACGGTTGAGAACCAGATGAGCAAGGCATTGAAAGCTTTGCGAGAGACCGCTATCCGTGTTTATATGTTCTTTTTCGGATAATTTTTATAGAAAGGAATGGGGGTTTTTCATATTTCTCTGTCTTAGAGATAAAGGTTACTTGTTTATTTCATTAAAGCATGGAGAGTGTATGAGGAAGTTGGTGGTATTTGTGATGTTGATGACGTGCGTGATCTCGGCCCAAGCGCAATGGAAAGTGACGCCGGAAGCCGGTATGAACGTGACAAAGTATAAGGGAGATGTCGCTAAGGTAGGCTTTAAGGCTGGGGCCGCGGTCTCTTATACATTCGGATCGGGCTGGTTCTCGCTTCAATCCGGTTTGTACTATGTGCGACGGGGGAAGGGGCTGTCTTCTTATAGTGAGATTTATGGAACTAGTGAGAGTCCATATGGGGGACGGGAAGGTACGAGTATATTTCTCTATCCCGTTTCCAGTGATTATTTGAATCTGTGGGGATACGGTTATGGTAATGGTTACGGCTTTACGGGCTTCTATTATGATACCTATGGAATTAAGGATTTTGATGTAGAAGGTATAAGGCATCGCAGTCAGAAGGAGCATCGTGAATATATCCAATTACCGATCTTGGCTCGTTTCGATTGGCAGGTAAGTAAGGATGTTCGGTTACATTTGGCGGTCGGTCCCTATTTGGCGGTTGGCTTGGGAGGAAAAGTGACGTATGAGGAAAGTGATTATTCTTTAAAAGGAAAGCTGCCCTATAATAAGGAAATATCATATAACCCGTTTAATCCCGGCCAAGGATATGCGGTAGCGCCTCGTTTTGACTGGGGAGCTACCATAGAGGCTGGTATAGAGGTGAAACGGGTCGCTTTCAAGGTTGGCTATGATCTGGGTATAGATAAGCAATACAAGGGATATGCTTATAACATAGGTCTGAACTATCATACGGCTAGTTTTACCTTGGGATACACATTTTAAAGAGAAAATAGGATGAAAGCGATGGTTTGTATAAAGTGGGTATTTATATTCGCGGTGTCGATGATGATTTTCTCATCTTGCGTATCGTCTAGGATCTCGCCGAGTATGAGCGTGGGAGTTCCATTGAAGAAGGGGCAGGCCCCAAATGTCGGATTCCAATGGTATGAGACTGGAAGGACTTATTAAATAGAAGGAATAGTTATGAATAATAACGAGCATGACAATAAATTGGAACAACGCATCCGTTTCGTAGCGAAACGCTATCGGGAAGGAAGCCTTGACCCGGATAAGGCATGGCAGAAGTTCGCTTCTGAGCATGCGATTAGCCGGAAGGTCTCGTTTCGCCGGTATTGGATCGGGGCGGTCGCTGTCGTGTTAGTGCTCGTAGGTCTGGGAACATGGTTTACGGTAGAGAGAAACGCCCCGGATTGGGTTGCGATTACTACCGCCCCCGGACAAATGAAAGATGTTTATCTTCCGGATAGTACCTTGGTCGCTTTGGCTGGCGATTCATGGATCCGGTATGACGCTGAAGAGATATGATAAAGAGAGGCGTGCCGTGGAGATGAATGGAAAGGCCTTTTCCAAGTGACGAGGAATGAGGCACGCCCTTTCTCAGTGAAAACGAGCCAAACGGAAGTTACGGTGTTGGGAACAAGTTTCCAGATAGATGAGAAGCCTACCGTTACGGAAGTCAATGTAGTTACCGGCAAGGTATGTTTTACCGCCGGGGAGGAAAAGGAGAATGTGATACTTACCGCTGGAATGTCGGCTCAGTATTCTGTGGAGAACAAGGAGATAACGGTAGTGACGGAAGAAGACGTGAACAAGTTGGTTGGAGAACGGGGCAACTGCGTTTTATGGAGACGCCGCTGGATAAGGTGATTGAGGACTTGAGTGATTATTATCAAGTCAAGATCGCGAACCGGACAAAGAATGAGGGAGCGAGATTGACCGCTACTTTAATAATCTGCCCTTGGAGGATGTATTGCAGGTTGTTAACCAGACATTGGACGCACGTTTGGTTTCCACTTCGAAGAAATAAAATCAGATCATTTTATGAGATCTATTGTTGTATGGCTGATAGGATTCTTTTGCTTCCCGGTTGGATGGGACATCTATATGCGCAGATGCCCGAACCTACGCCGACGGTTACGTTGGATATGCGGCAGGTTCCCCTGTTGGATATATTGATGGAGCTTGAGAAACAAACCGGATTGTTCTTCTCGTACGAGTCTTCTCTGCTGAAAGAGCTGCCAGAGGTTTCCCTGTCTGTCCGGGATGAATCCTTGTCGTACTGCTTGAAGCGCTTATTTTCCCCATTACCGATTATCTATCGGGTTACGGGGCAATATATCATCTTAAAGCGAAAGCCCCGTCAATATACGATCAGCGGATTTGTCAGGGATTCAGCCTCGTATGAGAGTTTGTTGGGGGCCTCGGTTCTGGTGAAAAGTTCGAGGGGAGGGACGATGTCTAATAATTACGGCTTTTACAGCTTGATACTTCCACCCGGTAAGGTTCGCCTTAGGGCCTCGTATGTGGGCTTTAAGGCGATGGAGATAGAGATCGATTTGCAAAGGGATACGATGATCGACTTCCCGTTGAGGTCATTGGCCTCGTTAGGCGAGGTCGTTATTCGGGGGACCCGGCCTCGCTACGAGATATTGAGTAGCCGTGCGGGGGTGATCGACGTACCTGCCGAGCGGGTGAAGTCGATGCCCGCTTTGCTGGGGGAGGCGGATCTGGTGAAGACCTTACAGCAGTTGCCGGGCGTGGCGGTAGGCACCGAGGGAATGACCGGCTTGTATGTGCGTGGGGGCGGGGCCGATGAGAATTTGTATCTGCTGGATGGAAATCCGGTCTATCATGTGAACCATTTGTTGGGGTTTTTCTCGGCGTTCAACCCGGATGCGATAAAGAATACCCGGTTTTATAAAGGGAGCTTTCCGGCGGAATACGGCGGAAGGCTCTCGTCGGTTGTAGATGTCCGTATGAATGACGGTAATCGGCAGGAGTATCACGGGAATATCTCCGTGGGTTTGCTTTCCGCACGGGCCAATCTGGAGGGGCCGATTGTTAAGGATCGCTCCTCGTTTAATGTCTCGGTACGTCGTACGTGGTTGGATTTGATAACAGGGACGGCTTTGGCTGTAGTCAATAAGAACAGTAGTATCAAAGATGTTTTCGGTTATCATTTCTTCGATATTAATGCGAAACTCAACCACTCTTTCTCGGATCGGAGCCGTGCCTATCTGAGCTTTTATATGGGGCAAGATGCTTTCAGGCAAGGGAGTAAGGAGAAGAATGGGGATTCCGAGGATATGTTTCTGTGGCGTTGGGGAAACTTGATCGGCTCTGCTGGATGGAACTACGTGTTCGGGCAAAAACTGTTTGGTAATTTGATGGTGGGTTACAGCCGTTTTCGTTCTCATATCCGGCAGGAAGTGGGGGGATATGAAATTTATGCAGGTAAGGAGGGAAAAGAATCGTTCAAACGAGAGAGCTACTATAAATCGGAGATGGAGGATCTGAGCGTACGTTTGTCGGTGGATTACAGTCCTTCAATGAATCACCGGATACGAATGGGCACGGATTACCTGTATCATAATTTTCGCCCGGAGAATAGCCAGCAACGGTCTTGGGTGAACGATTCGTTAGTAAATCCCGTATATGAGCTTTTGTATGATTATTCCTTGATAAAAGGGCATGAGTTCTCTTTGTTTGCCGAGGATGAGATGCGGGTCACGGATCGCTTGCGGGTGAATGCCGGATTGCGGTATACCTTGTTTCATGTAGAGAATGAGATCTATCATTCTTTTCAGCCTCGTTTGTCGGCACGTTATTTACTTCGTCCGGATCTATCGGCGAAGATATCCTACAGTAAGATGAACCAATATGTCCACTTATTATCGAATACCTATGTGAACCAACCTACGGATATTTGGGTCCCGGTGACGGAGCAAGTCCCTCCGATGAGTTCTCACCAGATTACTGCCGGGCTTTATTATAATCTGAAACGGATGTATGATTTCTCGATCGAGGGGTATTATAAACGGTTGAATAACTTGATTGATTATAAGGATCATTGGCCGGTTGAGACACATTTCTCCGGTTGGGAAGACCGGGTCGGTTTGGGAAAGGGTAAGACCTATGGTGTGGAGTTTATGGCGCAAAAGACAAATGGGAAGACAACCGGATGGATCGGGTATACGCTCTCTTGGTCGGATCGGTGGTTTCCGGATGGTTCCGTGAATAAGGGGCGTCATTTCCCGTTTCGCTTCGACAACCGGCATAAGGTGAATGTGGTCGTTTCTCGTAAGTTATCCCGGAAGGTGGAGTTGACGGCGGCTTGGGTTTCGCGGGCAATCATATCAGTTTGCCGGAATATAAGTATCTTTCTCCCTCTTACCAGAGAGCATGGATATTTTGAGGTGGTAGGGATGATGGATACGAATCCCGGCTTGAGCGCACGCAATAATTATCAACTGTCTCCGTACCATCGTTTGGATCTAGGGTGAATTTTACCGGTATAAAAGAAAGGACGAATGGGGATTTGGAACCTAAGCTTATATAACGCTTATCTGAAGCCGAACCCTTCATGACCGAGTTGAAAGCTGGTGGTTCCGACGTCGTTTTGCAGGAGACGATTTTGTTTTATTGTATGCCATCGGTCTCTTACACTTATAAATTTTAGCTTATGGGAAGAAGTTTACTGGCTATATGTATCTTGATGTATGGGGTGCTAGCGGCCTCATGTGTACGTGACGTGGAAATAAACTTAGGGGATTTGCCGGACCGGATCGTCCTCAACGCCTCGGTGAGTCCCGGGAAGGATGTACGTGCCCATGTCTCGAAGACTTGGTTTATCATGGATAATGTGGCCAATTTCGATTTACCGGATCCGAAAATTCGTGTCTACATCAATGGCGAGTTTCAAGGTTTGATGCGGTATGATGACTTTAAGGAGGAGGTTTTTAATACGGGGCAATATGTTTTGCCCGGTTGCCGGGTGCGTGAGGGAGACCGTTTACGCATGGAGGCGGAGGCGGACGGGTATGAACCAGTCTCGGGGGAAACTCTAATTCCCGGTGGAGTGAAGATTATCGGTGTGGACACTTCTACCTATCGATCTTCTTCATATTCATCCAGTAATTTACGTTTTACAGTCGAGATGAATCCCGCTAGTAGTGGCTATTACCGTTTAGTCATAGAGAAAGTGACGGATTACCGGAAAGGGGATAGTACCATGACTGTGACCTCTTACCAAAGTGCGAATGGATACCTTTGGTATTATACTTATTTTAACCTATATTACGAGGATCCGGTATTCCAGACTTTCGAGGGAAGCCCGATCACGAGTCAGATAGACGGGCGGTATTGTATGGGGGTGTTTGCGGGGAAGGACATGATTTCCGGGAATACGCTCCGTGTGTCTGTTTCTCCGGTAGATTATTCGTATGAGAGCGACACGCTTTCGTCGAAAGTCCATTACGATGTGCATCTGTTGTCTATCTCCGAGGATTATTATCGATATATGAAGATTATGCGGGGCTACTCTATCACGATCGGCGACGCGAATTTCGGGGCGTTGATAGAGCCTGCCGATACGTATTCGAATGTGGAGAACGGCTTTGGGATTGTCGCCGGATATCAAGAGGATAAATTGCGTATCACGATGCGGAGAGATACGGTACCTCCTTCTTGGAATCCTTGGGACGGATACAGTGTACAGTAGGCAGTGGGCTACGCCGAAAAAGACCCTTCTCGGATAGGGGTATTTTAGGAAATCTTGTCTTATAAATGAATTCAATGAAGTAGAATGATGACAGAGTGGATGAATAAATGGCTTATGGCCATTTTTTGCTGGATGATTTTTATGCCTGTTCCAGACCTCTTGGCCCAATCAGCCAAGACGAAGGATGATCCCCGGATTACGTTGCGTATGAAGGAGGTTTCGTTGCCGGAGGTCTTGTCAGAGATCGAAAGACAGGCGGGCGTGACCTTCTCGTATGAGTCTTCTTTGTTGAAAGAGCTTCCGAAGATCAGTTTCCAAGTGAAAGATGAGACATTGACGGATTGTTTGACCCGCTTGTTCGAGTCGTATCCGATCGTGTATAAGGTGAGTGGAAAGATCGTGATTCTGAAGCGTAGACAGAGACAGGTAACGATCAGCGGCTTCGTGAGGGACCAAGCGTCCTCGGAGTCTCTGATCGGAGCCTCTGTTTATGAGGTCGCCAGCCGGAAAGGCTCGGCTACGAATAGCTATGGTTTTTTCAGTTTGACGCTTCCGCCGGGGAATATCCGCTTGCATGCTTCTTACATTGGTTATGAGAGCTGTTCCTTTAATTTCACGGAATTGGATAGGGATACCATATTAAATATTGAGTTGCGTCCGAACGCCCGTCTGGAGGAAGTGGTAGTTACGGCCTCGGAGCGGGATCGTTTGTCTGTAAATAACACCTTGATGGGAACGATGGAGTTTAGCCAGAAGACGATCAAGGCGACACCGACCCTGTTTGGTGAGTCCGATATCGTGAAGACCTTGCAACTGACTCCGGGTGTAGCCAGTGGGACAGAGGGACTGGCCGGTTTATATGTTCGTGGCGGCGACCAAGATGGAAATCTGTTTTTGATAGACGGTAATCCGGTTTACCAGATCAATCATGTCGGCGGGCTATTCTCCGCTTTCAATCCGGAGGCGATCCGTAATCTGGACTTTTTCAAGGCGGGTTTCCCTGCGAGATATGGCGGGCGACTCTCGTCTGTGGTAGATGTCCATACCAAAGAGGGCAATATGAAAGAGTACCATGGTAGCGCTACGATCGGGCTGATCTCCGGTAATCTGAGCTTGGAAGGCCCTATCATCAAGGATCGCACGGCTTTTCAGATAGCGCTTAGACGCTCGTGGCTGGATGTACTCTCTGCCCCAGCGATAGCGATAGCAAATAAGGTTCGAAAAGACGGTCATAAAATAAATCTTCGTTATGCTTTTCACGATTTGAATTTAAAGCTTAATCATCGTTTCAGCGATCGCAGCCGGATGTTTTTCAGCTTATATAACGGGAATGATGTATTAAAAGGAGGGGGAACGGATTTCTCAACAGAAGAAGAGCAAGTCCCTTATACGGATGGTACCCATTCATCGCTGCGTTGGGGTAATTTGATGGGAACCTTGGGCTGGACTTATGTCTTCAATAACCGTTTGTTCGGACGGGTTTCCGGGGTCTTTTCACGGTATCGCTCGAATGTACGGAGTTCAAAAGAATATAATTATGGTGTGGAAGGAGAAGATAATTATCTCTCTTCTTCATCGGAAACGAGTAGTTCTACCTCTATCTTGGATATGGGCGTCCGTTCCTCTTTTGATTACACGCCTTCTACGTCGCATGTGATTCGTTTTGGAGGGGATTTCTTGATGCACCGTTTCCGCCCGGAGTATAATGAGGTGAAAGCAGCCGGTTCCGGTATGCTGGAGTTTTCGAATATAGGGAAAATATATACAAATGATCTGCTATGGGCCCGTGAGGCGGCTATCTTTGGAGAGGATGATTGGAATGTCTTACCTAGCTTGCGTTTGAATGCGGGGATTCGGTTTAGCCTGTTCAATGTGGAGCGGAAGGCTTATACCTTATTGGAGCCTCGCGCTTCCTTGAGATGGTTGCTACGTGACGATCTTAGCTTCAAAGCCTCATACGCCCGTATGGGGCAATATATCCATTTATTGGGCAACAGTTATATAAATTTGCCGACGGATGCGTGGATGCCTGTTACCCGTAAGTTGAAACCTTTAATCAGTGATCAAGTCTCCGCTGGTTTCTATTATAATCTGATGCGTTCTTATAGTTTCTCGGTAGAGGGGTATTATAAATGGATGAAGAACCTGTTGGATTATAAAGACGGCTATTCCTTCTTGCCCGGTACGGCGGCTTGGGAGGAAAAAATGGCGGTCGGTAAGGGGCGTTCGTATGGCGTGGAGTTCTTGGCTCGCAAGGAAAGCGGACGTACGACCGGTTGGATAGGATATACGCTTTCATGGTCGGATCGGCGTTTCGATGAGATCGATAACGGGCGACGCTTTCCGGCACGTTACGATAACCGGCATAAGCTGAATATCGTGGTATCGCATAAACTATCGGAAAAGGTGGAGCTGACAGCTGCTTGGACGTATACTTCCGGCAATCGCATGACCTTGTCGTTGGAGAGTTATGAGCAAGCTGGTACGCTTACTATTTCCAACCAATACAAGATGAATAACTGGTGGGAACCATCCGGGGAAGTGGTGGATTTGTATACACGTCGTAATAATTACCAGATGCCGGCTTATCATCGTCTGGATTTGGGACTTAATATTTACCGTCCGAAGAAGAAGGGGCGAATGGGCATCTGGAATATCAGTATTTATAATGTATATAGCCGGATGAATCCGTTTATGGTCTATAAAAGTGATAACTGGGAACGAACGAATAACTTAGTCCCGGGTTCTTCTTCTCCCTATAACGGTAAAACAAAACCTTGTTTTAAGTTGATAGGTATTATGCCTATCATACCTTCCATATCATATACTTATAAATTCTAGGAAGATGAAACAGATAAAGAGTATCTTAATAAATACGATTTGTATAGTAAGCCTGTTTGGTTTGATGTCTTGCATCAAGGAGATCGATCTTGAATCCTTACGGCCGGATCCCACTTTGGTGGTGAACTGTGTCGCTATAACCGGCGAACCCTTAACCGTAAGTGTCTCCCGTACTTGGTTTTTCACGGATGATCATCCGAACGTGACTTTGGATAAAGCCGAGGTGAATTTATTCGTGAATGGCGCTTTTAAAGAGCGTATGAGCTTTCAGGAGGGGGATGAGGCATTTAACACGAAAGGGTATTTTAAGTCTGATTTTATACCGGTGAAAGGGGATCGTATCCGTGTGGAAGCTTCTTATCCGGAATATGGTGTGGCAAGCGCCGAGACAGTCATGCCAGCGCCCGCCCGGGTCTTGAAAGCGGGGGTAACCTATGCCACGGTAGCTGGTTCTTTCGGTTCTCACCAGAATGCGATTTATCAGGTAACGCTCAAAGATAACCCTGCCGAGGAGAATTATTATTTACTTCGTATGGAAGAGGGCATTCCTGTTTTTGATGGAATAGCTAAGGAATATACAGGAGAATATAAATGGTTCTCGGTGAGTCCAAACTATGCGACTGAACCTGTTTTTGGCCAATCGTTGACGGCCTTGGATCAAATCTTTGGCAATGACTGGATGTATGGGTATGATGGAAAGGTCTTTTCTGATGAGTTAATAAACGGGCAAGAATATACCTTGCACTTAACGGATGAGTATTATTATGAACCTTATTATGGATCATACCCGCTAAAAGTAGTCCCGGATTCGATAGGGATGGAAGATCTAAATGAGGAAGATTTCCTTCCGATTCCACCCAAGCACCTACGGGTACACCTATATGCTATCTCGGCGGAATACTATCGATATCTGAAAGTTTTGCAAGATAAAGACACGGATTCAGTTTCGAACCTTTTGATCGATGGCGGTCTGGCCGAACCGATCCGTGTATTTAGCAATATAGACGGTGGTGTCGGTATCCTAGGCAGTTGCCATGTAGGAATGTTTGAGACGGAAATAGCGTCTTCCTCACATTCCAATCTTGAAGCGGCCCGATTTGAAGACGGGATAGACTAGGAACTGTGGTTCCATCTTCCGTCGTACCGGGTTGTATTCATAGTTGATACCGGCTCCCATCCAGAAATTATCAGTAACCTTGAACTCCATTGAGCCGCCCACTTGGGTATGATAGAAAAAGGGATTCCTAAGCATATGGGGATTGTTGTACTCGTCGGCGTAATAAGCGTATTGTCCCCATCCTTTCAGTTTCAACCAGTCCGTAGGTTGATATTCCACTTGTACGTTTGCGCCGGCTGTTATTCCGGGACTAGGGTTGAAGGGACTAAAGAAACGACCACCGAATCCTCCGCCATAAAGACTCCAATTGCCGCTGTGCCAAGAAATACCCCCGTTCATGATCGTCATGCCTCCGACTCCCGGCCATGTATATTGAACACCGTTAGCGATAAGATCGAAACTTTCGTTTAGCCGTTTCATATAAGTCTCATTGAAATCCAACGCCATAGGCGATACCTCCGAAGCATCGGGGTATATACGTTAAAGAACGGCTGATAGGCGGCGGAAGATATCTGCATATCCATCGGACGCTCTTGTAGGGACGTATGGGGAATATCGGGCGTGAACTCCCGCAGTTTAATATCGATATCCCGTGTCCCCGCAGGTAAATGTCTTATAAGAGGCTTTCGGGATGTTCAACTCATACGTCTTGTTTTTAGGCAGGACGATGATTTTACCTTCTTTATTTAAAATAAACGAAAAGTCAGACTGTGCCTGAATTCCAACGACACATATCCATGCCATGAATATAAATAATCCTCGTCTCATACACTCTCCTCCTATTTTTGATGTGAAGGTAACTTTTTTTTGAATAAGATGCAACTTTTAGGATACCTATTTCATCCATATAATAGAGAGCATAAGTACTTATGGATGAACAACTGTTAATCGATGGATGTATGCGAGGCGAATCATGGGCTCGTAAGGAATTGTACGAGCAATATGCTCCTGCTATGATGAGTGTTTGCATGCGTTACGTGGGTGACAGGGAGACGGCCCGTGATCTTCTGCAGGACGGGTTCGTGAAGATATTTACGAAGATCCGGTCGTATTCCGGCTCCGGGGCTTTCGGGGGATGGATACGGCGGATCTTTGTCACTACGGCTCTTGAATATCTCCGGTCTTCAGAGAACACGAGGCTAAGTGTAGGCCTGGACGGCTATGACGACAGTTTGGAAGATATCAACTATTCCGTATTGGACCGTTTATCGGCGGATGACTTGTTGGCTTGCGTGGCCCAATTGCCGCCGGGATATCGTACGGTCTTCAACTTATATGCGATAGAGGGATATACGCATAGCGAGATCGCCGAGATGCTGCATGTACAGGAGGCGACTTCCCGTTCCCAGTTTATCCGGGCGAGGAACGCTTTGCAAAAGAGTGTACAATCTTTAATAAGGCATGAAAATGCGGGACGATAAGGATCATAACGAACGGCTGGATGATTTCAGCGGCTATATGCGGCAGCGCTTGGAAGAGCACCGGTTGCCGGTAGATGCTGGCGGCTGGGATGAGGTGGAGGCCCGGATGAACCGAAGAGCGAGATCACGGGGTTGGTTGTGGACGAGAGGCTTGGCCGCCGCCGCAGTGCTGGCCTTGGTTATTTGGCTGCTACCTTCCCCGGAGAAGATGCCATTGGAGGAATTGAGCCCCTTTCAGAAAGAGATATCGGAGAAAGCGGAGGAAATGAATATTCTTCCGGAGCATCCCGTTTTACCTGTAGAGCCTGTAAAGAAACGTATAGCGAAAGTGCTGAAATGGGAAAAAAAGGCTAAGCTTTCCGCTATTGTCGGGGAAAAGGAAACGATCCGGGAGGATGAGAAGTGTGAGACTATCGAGATTATTGAGAAGGATGCGATTGCGGCTATCGTAGAAGAACCGTCTGTGAAGGAGGATGCGTCCGAGGATTCGACGGACATAGTCGTTAAGCGAGGTGACTCTACGGTTCCTCTACCGGAAGGCGAACGGAGTCCCCGACGAAAAGCCTCTTTGAAAAAGAAAGCCAAGAAGAGTAAACGGAACAAGTGGTTATTGGCCGCCGCCGTTGGCTCTAGTGGTTATGTAGATAGCTTTTTAAATACGGATATGAGTTATGGCGATGCTTCTTCTCCGGGAGATATGAATAATTCGGCAGGAAGCCCCGATCCGGATAAGCCGGATAAAGACGATGATGAAAAGGAGAGTGGTAATACGCCTCCCCAAACGGTCTCATTCCGTAATGCCCCGGTATTACGGAGTTCTAAGGTGGATGAGAACTTCTTGGATAATCGTTCGTTCGAATCTTATCCGGACGTTAGCTACTCCCTTCCGATATCATTCGGTTTTACGGTACGGAAGGATTTGAGCCGGCGTATAGCCGTGGAAAGTGGATTGATGTATACGTATTTATCCACTACATTCAAGAGGGGAGGGGATTGCCCGTCAGAGGTGAAATCGTCTTTGCATTATCTGGGTATTCCCTTGAATCTGGTGGTTTATTTATGGAAGAATCAGCGATGGAATGTCTATCTCTCCGGAGGCTTTATGATGGAGAAGGGCTTGCAGGCCGTGTATAGTGGCTATATCGCCGGAAACGGAACGACTATCTCCAAGAGCAAAAAGGAGGATATCCATGGTATGCAATGGTCCGTGAATGCCTCGGTCGGTGCTGCTTATCGTTTTTATGGGGATTGGAGCCTCTATTTCGAGCCTCGCTTCTCCCATTATTTTGACTGTGATCAACCGGCTAGTATCCGTACGGACAAGCCGTTGGGATTTGGGTTGAGCGCAGGTATACGATATGCTTTTTAATGATTAAATCTATTATAATTATGCGGAAACTTTTTTATTGGGCGTTTGCCTTTAGCCTTTGCGTCTTAATGGGATGCAAGGATGATGGAGTGCGAGTGGAGGTCGTGCGGTATGCTATCAACGAACCGGTATTCATGTCGATCTCCGAGTTTCGGAATTCAGTGAAGGTGACGGATGAGGTGGTGCCAATCACCAAGCGGGGTAAGATCTGTTTCTATAAGGATTACCTGTATATTTCTTCCCCGGATAAGGGCATCCATATCGTGGATAACAGGAATCCGGCATCTCCCCGGATAGTGGGCTTTGTAGAATTGATCGGTAACGAGGATCTCTCGATCAAGGATGATAAATTGTATGCGGATTCGTATGTGGATCTGGTCTGGTTCGATATCTCCGATCCGGAGAGACCTGAATTGGAAGGTCGTGTGGAGAACGCTTTCCGTTATGCGCTTCCGACCATAGAGAATGGCTATGGGTTCGATTATAATATGTGTTATTCGGAAGAAGCGAGAGCGAAAGGTGTCGTGGTTGGTTGGGAGCCGAAGGAACGGGAGGAAACCATTTACCATTATCCGAGTTATGGCGGTGATCTGATGGCGAACGATGCGGCGCCGGGTACTTCCACGCAGGGCGTGAACGGATCTATGGCTCGTTTTTCTATTTATGGTAAGTACTTATATACGGTAGAACAGAATATCATGTGTGTTTTCGACCTGTCTGGAGACAAGCCTGTCTTGACGACAAACGACATTTGGTTGCAACGTGATGTCGAGACTCTTTTCAACTATAAAGATAAGATGTTCATGGGAACTCCGACCGGCATGTTGATCTATTCGCTGGAAGATCCGTTAGCGCCTAAGTATCGTTCTTCCGTAAGTCATGTCTTTGGTTGTGATCCGGTTGTCGTGGAGGATGACTTAGCGTATGTGACCGTGCATTCCGGAAATACTTGCGGGCAAAATACCAATGAACTGATGCTCATAGATGTAAGTGATGTGGACCAACCGAACCTGCTGGTTACTTATGGCATGAAATGTCCGAAAGGATTAGGTATCGATAACGGTACTTTATTCCTCTGTGACGAAGGGTTAAAGGTCTTCAATGCGAAAGATCCTATGACCTTGCTGGCTAATCAGCTTGTTCATTATGCAGGTATGGAGGGTTACGATGTAATCCCTTTTAGGAATACCTTGATGATGATCGCCGATGATGGCCTTTACCAATACGATTATTCCAATTTACAGGCAATATCTCAGTTAAGTAAATTGCCAATGGGCGAATAGAGTTTAATATTCCTCTTCACTATTTGCTTTGTAAGGCATTTACGGGATTACGAGGTGCCGCTTTATAACTATGCCTGCTTACGGTCAGTAACGTAACCATCAGTACGATACCGCCGAATAGCAGGCTTGTTTCTATGGAATACGTTCACGAAAATTCGCTACTTTTTATGTGTTATTTATACGAGAATGTAAATAAAATGAGCTTCCTACTTTGATGTTATAATATTTATTCTGATCTTGCGGATGTTATTGTGTTTGATAAATTAAAATCTAAAACTATTATTATGAATCTTTTTGACAATATGCACGGACTAAAAGGATGCATTCGTTGTTTGACTTTTAAAAACGTGCTTTTAGCTCATTTTTTATTGGCTTTTTCAGTGGCAGGTAGTGTTTCTGCCGAGGCTTTGCCTACTTCTTATTTAAATGGCATTGAACAACAATCCCGGAAAGTTGCAGGACGTGTTTTGCAAAGAGTTGATAACGAGCCGGTCATTGGTGCTAATATTGTTGTGACAGGTACAACAATCGGTACAATTACAGATGTGGAGGGACGTTTCTCATTGGACAACTTGCCGGCAAATGCCCGTACGCTTACCGTATCTTTTGTTGGCATGACTTCGCAAACGCTTCCGATCAAATCAGAGATGATGATACTTCTGGAGGATGATTCGGAAACATTGGATGAGGTGATGGTCGTGGCTTATGGTACGGCTAAGAAAAGTACGTTTACTGGATCTGCCAGTTTGCTGAAGTCAGAGAAGATAGAGGCTCGTCCTGTTACATCGGCAACTTCAGCCTTACTAGGATCTACGCCGGGTGTGCAAGTAGCCTCAGCCAGTGGTCAGCCCGGTTCAGATTCGGATATCTATATTCGCGGATTGGGCTCTATTTCTGCGACGAATACCCCTTTGATTATACTTAACGGTATGCCCTACGATCAGAGTATCAGTAGTATCAATCCCAGTGATATAGAGAGTATGTCTGTCTTGAAAGATGCTTCATCTGCGGCTCTGTACGGCGCACGAGGTGGTAATGGTGTTATCCTGATAACCACCAAGACGGGTAGTAAGGATCGTATGTCGGTGAATGTGAAAATCAACCAAGGATTCACGAATCGGCAAAGTCAGGATTATGAACGATTGGGCGTGAATGATTATTTGAAAGTATATTGGGAGAGCGCACGCAACCAGTTGATAAGTGGTGGTGCGTCACCAGAGCAAGCGGGAATGGCAGCCGCTCAAAACTTGATTTCGGGAACGCTGGGCTTCAATCCGTTTAACGTGCCGGACGATCAGGTCGTGGATGCGAACGGTGTGCTTAACCCGAACGCTACGTTCATGTGGGCGGATGATACCGATTGGGAAGACGCTATCCAGCGCACGGGCAGCCGTACGGATATAGGCGTGAGCGTGAGCGGAGGTAATAATAAGTCGGATTATTATCTTTCCGCCGGTTATCTGACGGAAGGTGGTTATATCATCGGATCGAAGTTTGACCGATATACCTTGAATACGAATGTTAACTCGCAGATCACCTCGTTCTTGAAGATTGGCGGTACGCTCTCCGGGAATATCAGCAAGGCGGAAGGGCAGCAGTCGCAAGCTTCGGGAAATAACAACAACCCTTTCCGATTCACTCGCTATATCGGACCGATCTATCCGATCCATGTACACGATCCTCGTACCAAAGAATATGTGCTGGATGCCAATGGTAATAAAGTGTACGACTTCGGTCAGGCCTATACGATCGAGGAGGGTGTGGAAGCGCCTTCGCGTGCGTATATCTCTGGTAATAACCCGGCTATTGAGTTGCAAAATATCAGCAACGGATACAAGCGGAATCAATTGAACGCGAAATTGTATGCGGAGATCCGTTTCTTGAATGATTTCAAGTTTACGGTGAACGGAGCCGTGGGAACAAGCTCTCGTTTAGGGCATTCGGCCAGTATCTATTATCCGGAGAAGACTGAGGTGGGGTCAAGCACGAAGACCGTTTCGTTTGAGACAACTTGGACGTTCAACCAATTGCTCTCCTATACAAAGAATTTCGGCAATCACCATGTCGATGTCTTATTAGGACATGAGAGTTATGATTATGAGTACAATTACCTGAAAGGCTCCATGCAAAACCAGACCATCCATAATGGCAACTTTGAGTTCAGCAATTATTCGGTGCCGGACGAGCAAGACTCTTATACGAATACCTACAAGACGGAGGGATTCCTTGCCCGTGCGAACTATGACTATAACAGCCGTTATTTCCTTTCTGCATCCGTGCGCCGCGACGGATCCTCCCGCTTTTACAAGGATTCCCGTTGGGGTACATTCTTCTCGGTAGGAGCTGGTTGGCGTATTGACGAGGAGCGTTTCATGGAAGATCTTGATTTCATCGATTTGCTGAAGTTGCGTGTCGCTTACGGTGAGGTGGGTAATGATGCCATCGGTAGCTACTATGCGTGGCAAGCGGCTTACGAGCAGGCCATGAACGGATTGGAGGCCGGTTATATCCAGCAACGTGTCGTTCGTAATAAGGATTTGCAATGGGAGGTGTCTCGCAATGGCGATGTGGCGTTAGAGTTTGAGTTGTTTAAAAGCCGTTTGTCGGGTAGTGTAGAGTATTTCGATCGCCGTTCCAGCAACTTATTGTTCTCGATCCCGCAAGCACCGGATACGGGTACTACCAGCGCATATAAGAATGCAGGTACGATGTACAATCGAGGTGTGGAAGTTGATTTGGTCTGTGAATTAACGCTACATGGTTGAAAAATCGGATTACCTCTTTGCCGGTAGAACCTTATAACAGCGGAGTACATCGGGTGGAAGAGGGACATTCGCGCTATGAGTTTTATCTTCGCCAGTGGGCGGGAGTAGATCCTGCTACCGGAAACTCTATCTATGTGCCGGATCCGAACTGACGGTGGAGTCTGTCGACCTGGTAGAGGTGGATGGAAAACATATACGACTAACGTGAATGAGGCCATTTATGATTGGGCCGGAGAATCTACACCGAAGGTATCGGGAGGTCTTAATACGAACGTATCTTGGAAGAATCTTTCTTTAAGCCTGTTGTTTAACTTCCAGCTAGGTGGCAAGATGTATGATGTAGGATATTCTGATTTGATGACACAGCCTTCAGGATCCGCATCCTTGACTTCCAACAAGCATGTGGATATCTTGAATCGTTGGCAGAAACCGGGCGATGTCACGAATGTGCCTCGCATCGAGGATTTCGCAGATACGAATATGAATGCGGGAACTTCTACTCGTTGGTTGATCAGCTCGAATATGTTGGAGTTGGCTTCCGCTACTTTGAGCTATGATCTGCCGAAGCAATGGCTGGAGAAGGTTTCCATGCAAGGACTCCGGGTATATGCGTCAGGAGAGAATCTATTCTTGCTGACGAAACGAAAAGGTATTTTCCCTCGTTCAAACATATTCTCAGGATATAGTGGTAATGCGGATGTTTATTTGCCTGCGAGAGTATTTACTTTTGGTTTGAATCTTACTTTTTAAATCATGTTCAATATGAAAAATATATATATAGTAGTGTTGCTATCTCTTGTGGTATTATTCAATGGCTGCAAGGAGGATTTTTTGGAGACAACTTCCACACAAACGGTGGATGAGCAAGCAGTGTTCAATGATACCCAATCGGCTATGTTGGCTGTAAATGGCTTGCATAAATTGATGTGGACGGGTGATCTGTCTAGTTCGGCTTTTTATGGCGGTTACGATATGTTGATGATTTGGTATGAGGTGATGGGGGATGATTTGGTATATACGTACAGCAATGCGCAGTTCCAAAAGCAGGCTCAATGGTCGAGCCATCGGAATGCGACGATCGGTAGTGCGACCCATTTTTATCGCTTGTTGCAATATTTTATCTCTAACAGTAGTATGATTATCGATAATATCGATGCTGCGGAAGGTTTGGAGAGGGGGCAAGCCCATTTTACCGGGCTTTCGCCTATTTCACGATGGTACAGATGTATGGCGGCCGTTATAAGGCAGAGGGCGATAACACGCAATTGGGTGTGGTAATTCGTAACGATAACTCAACGGAGCCGAGAGCGAGAGCTTCTGTAGAGGAGGTGTATACGCAGATCAATGAGGATATCGACTTGGCGATCCAATTATTGGGTGCTACGGAGGAGAAACGGACTAATAAGTCGCATATTGATTTGCACGTGGCTCGCGGTTTGAAGGCTCGTATCTTATTGACGCAAGGTAAATGGTTGGAAGCGGCTGAAATGGCTAAATTGGTCGTTGATCTATCAGGAGCCAAATTGCAAGATGATACCTATACGACATTGAATGATCGTTTTAGCGATCAATCAAATACAGAATGGTTGTGGGGATCGAATCCTTTGTTGCAGCAAGCTCCGAACTTGACTCACTTCCATGGATATATGTCGATGAGATCATTTCGTATAATGGCAATACCCCTCGTGCGATTTATAATAAGTTATACGACAAGATCAGTGATACCGATGTGCGTAAAGGAATTTGGTTTCCGAGGGCGACCGATCCCAATACTCTTCCGCGACCGATCCGGGCGGAGTGTAACAGTAAAGCGTATGCTAATTATATGGCCAATAAGTTTATCGTATCGGATCCTACGACGAAAGGTGGCCGGGATGTTCCTTTCATGCGCTTGCCGGAGATGATGTTGATCATGGCGGAGGGATATGCACGTGCTGGGGAGCCAGGCAAAGCGGCTCAGGCTCTTTATCCGCTGGCAAGTCATCGGGATCCGGAGTATACATTGTCTACGAAAACGGGCGAAAACTTGATAGAAGAGGTGATGACTCAACGTCGCATAGAGCTTTGGGGGGAAGGTTTCCGTTGGTTCGACTTGAAACGTTTGAATATGGATTTGGACCGTGGACCGGCTCCTCGTCCTGAGGTTTTCCCGAATGGTTTGATTGAATATTGGAACAAAGACGCAATGCCTAAAGTGGTGGATCCAGAAGCTTCTAATTACAATATGTATGGAGATGGAACGGTGACGGGTAACGGGAACAGATATCGTCCGGCCGGACATAGGGATTGGCAATGGGCTATTCCTGATAAGGAGACTCAACTGAATCCGCTTTGCGAACCGAATCCATAAAGTAAATAAATAGTTATGAGAAGATTTTTTTTAATGTGCCTGTTGCCAATCTTCTTGGCGACAGGTGTTTTCTCAACCACAAGCGGATGAGTATCCGTATGATTTAACGTATTTCTTGCCGGAAGGTTCTCAGGTTTATGACCCTCAGGTTCCTACCCCGGAAAAAATCTTGGGATTCCAGCTTGGAGAACAACATGCCGGATGGGATCAAGTAGTGGAATATATGAGAACATTGGCGCGATGCAGCGACCGTGTCACGATTAGGGAGACGGGGCGTACCTATCAGCACCGTCCTTTTATAGAGGTCGTGTTTACTTCGGCCGAGAACCAAAAGAATATAGATCGACTGAAGGAGGAGCACTTAAAGTTGAGCGACGTGGCGAAATCGAGAAGCGTAGTGATAGACGACATGCCTGTGATCGTAAGCTTGATTTATAGCATTCATGGAAATGAGGCATCGGGTGTGAACGCTTCGTTGGCTGTTGCCTATCATTTGGCGGCGGCACAAGGGCCTGAGATCGAGGAATTACTAGACCAAGAGATTGTCGTGATGACTCCCGGAGCCAATCCGGATGGAATCAATCGGTTTGCGTCGTGGGTGAATTCCTCTAGAAGTTTCACGAATGTTAGCGATATAAAATCACGTGAGTTTACCGAGCCTTGGCCTTCCAGTCGTACGAACCATTATTGGATCGATTGTAATCGCGACTTGCTTATGGCACAACATCCCGAGGGGATCAATGGCTTAAATGGATATTTTGAATGGTTGCCCAATGTGGTCGTGGATCAACATGAGCAAGGGGCGTTACGTCCTTATTATTTCAGTCCGGGACATCCTAAGCGTACCCATCCGTTTACTCCCCAGCTTAATCAAGACTTGACAGCCGAGATTTCTTCTTATACGGCAAAGGCACTCGATCGGATTGGGACGACTTATTATTCGAAGGAGGGTTATGATGACTTCTATTACGGAAAAGGGGCTGCTTATGGAGATGCGCATGGATCCGTTTGCCTGCTATATGAGCAAGGTTCCACGCGCGGACATTTGCGTAATACCCCGAGCGGGGAATGGACCTTTGGCTGGACGATCCGGAATCAGGCATTAGCCTCTTGCGCTACGCTGGAAGCGGCCAAGGCGATGCGTACCCGTTTGCTGGCTTATCAGAAGGAATATTATGAACGTACGGCTTCTGAGGCGCGGAAGGAGGCGGTACAGGGCTATGTGTTCGATACACGCGGATCTAAGTCTGTCGCTTTTCATTTCTTGGAGAATATGGCCCGTCATCATATCGAGGTCTATCAGTTGGCGAAGGACTATCAAGCCGCAGGTAACAAGGAGTTCCAAAAAGGTTCAGCCTATGTCATTCCGGTGGCGCAAAAATACAGTACGATGGTTAAGGTGCTTATGGAGGATTGTTTAGAATATACGGATAGTACTTTCTATGATATCTCTACATGGACGTTCCCGCATGCGTTTAACTTGGAGTGTGCTCCGGTGAAGAGTGTCGCCGGATTGATGGGTGATCGGATTGAGCGAAATGATTTTCCGCAAGGACGGCTCATCGGCGGGAAGCCGGGTGGGGTATGTGTTTGAGAACCGGGAGTTTATGCACCTAAGGTAGTCTATGAGTTGCAGCGTAAGGATTCGGGTCAGTGCGACCAACCGTCCGTTCCAATTTAAGAACGAAGAGGGAGAATGGACGATGGGCTATGGTACCTACCAGGTATTGACGCATAATCAGCCGCTTCCTTCGGATGTGCTCTATGCGACATTGGATGAGTTGGCGAAAAATACGGGAGTGGATATCTATTCGGCCAACACGGGATTGATGGCTGATGTGGATTTTGGCAGCCCGGCTTTTAAACCATTGGAGCAGCCGAAAGTGGCTATGTTGGTAGGACGTGGCGTAAGTATCCCGGAATCGGGTGAGATTTGGTTCTTGTTGGATAAGCGTTTTCAGATGCGTCCGGTATTGATAGAGAACCCGTCTTTGACAGGCAAGGACTTGAAGGCTTACAATGTTATCATTTTGGCTAATGGTGTTCCAAATCTAACTAAGGGTACCGAGACTGCCTTGAAGGAGTGGGTTGCTGCCGGAGGAGTGTTGATCGCTACCGGAAAGGCTAGCGCATGGGCTGGTAAACAAGGGCTTATCTCTTTAAAGACAAAGGAAACATTGCTTGAAAAGGCGGACAGCTTATCGGTTTATCGTTCTTTTGCGGATAAGGCGGAAGCAAAAGCCGGAAAGTTGATCAAAGGGGTAATTCTGAACTGTCATTTGGATAAGACGCATCCGCTAGCTTGGGGACTTGATCAAGATGAGATTGCTGTTATAAAAACGAATGATATCATTTTCCAGAAAGATAGGGATCCATATGTTTCGCCTTTATATTATACCAAGAAGCCTTTGTTGTCGGGATTCTTGTCGGCGGATAATGCGAACCTATTGAGAGAGGAGCCTGCTATAATGGTGAAACCTTATAGAAGCGGTAAGGTGATTGTTTTTGCTGATGATATGAATTTCCGTTCTTACTTCTTTGGAACTAGTAAGTTGTTCATGAATGCGTTGTTTTATAACAAATGTATGTAGTTGTCGGATGAGTACGCAACGAAATATATTGTGTCTCATGGCTCTTGTTTTATCAGGAGCCATGGAATTTGCCAATGCTTGCACGTCGGCTATCATTTCTGGCAAGGTAACACCTGACGGACGTCCGATTATGTGGAAAAATCGCGATGCGGAAAACTTGAAGAATTGTGTGCGGTCCCATTTATCTCGCTCGTTCCATAATCCTTTGATGGGTATCGACTTGAAAGATGGAAAACATAATAAGCCAGAGACTTCCAGTTGGTTTGCGGAGCAGGATTTTATCGCTCGTAGAAGTACCTCTTGCGCTGTGGCTATTCAAGGTGTACGGCCGGACGAGGATGCTTCGTTCACTACGATGTGGACGGTTATCGGTTACCCACCGGTTACTCCTGCGGTTCCGGTTTGGTTGAAAGGCGCCGATAAGAAGTTGCCCAAGGCGTTAACTGTCGATCAAAATAAACATGCTCCGTTATGTGCGCGTCGAACATGCTTCGGGATAAGATTTACAGTTATCATCGGGGACGAATACGGAAAGTTATTTCCATTGGGAATTACTTTTCAATCTAAGCGGCAATGGGTATATGCAGCAAACCGAGCGATTGGAGGAGGAGTTATTCGAACGTTTTTATTCCTCCATCGAAACGTGGCGATCAAGGTCGGTAATTCCCGAGGAATTGGTTTTCAATTTGTATGATGATTGTGATGCATTCCTTGATGAGAAGACACTGAGGTGAGTATCCAAAATATTCCTTTTCGCTATTCGCTTTGTAAGGCATTTACGGGATTGCGGGATGCCGCCTTATAACTATGCCTGCTTACGGTCAGTAGCGTAACCATCAATACGATACCGCCGGACAGCAGGCATGTTCCTATGGATATGTCCACCCGATATACGAAATTCTCCAGCCAACAACTCAGCGAATACCACGTGATAGGAACGGCAATCGCGAAAGCGATCCCTACCCAGCCGATAAACCGACGATTTAATAGATACAAGATCTCCCCGGCCGTAGCCCCGTTTACCTTACGGATACCGATTTCTTTCGTACGCTGCTGGATGGCATAGAGAGCCATGCCGAATAATCCGAAGGCGGTTAGCAGGAGGCTGATGATCGAGTACATGATGAGCAAATGTGCCAGTTCGATCGTTTTTCGGTTAGATAACATAAATTCCTCGTATATATCTTGGTATTCGAAAGGTACGTTGGGATTGATCTTTTCCCATGTTTGTTGCAGTAAAGCTAGAGCCTCGGCTCTGTGCTCTTTTTTCAGTCGGACTTGGACGAGGTTATAGGGGGGAGTATGCGTTAGGTAGGTCAAGCTAGGGTAAACCTCTTGTCGTAAGGTTCCTGTATATAGATTCTCCACGATCCCTGCTATAATCGCTATCGGTTCTCCCTCCTTTTCCATCTTCCCGAATTCAGTGTCGTAAAGGCGGACAGGCTTACCCACGGGATTCTCGCCTTTGGGCACGAGCAAACGTGCGTATTGTTCGTTAATATAGACGGGTGTGCTGTATTGTTTTAGAGCCTCTCGCTCTGAGAGCCCTTGAAGAATGTTTATCTTCATAACCTTTAGGAAAGTACTATCACCTTCGTATTGGCCTAGCGTATAATTTAGTTCGTTTCCGTTTTCGTCTTTCAAGACCATTGTCCGCAAGTTGAACTGTATGATCCCGCTTCTCGAAAGGCACATCTCTTCTATGGAAGGATAACGCCGGATCTCTTCAGAGAAGGTCTGTATATGATTCCCACTCCAGTCGGCTATTTCGATGAGGTCCCGGTAACGTTCACCGTTTGTCTGAGTGAGCGTTAGTTGCTGCCGTACGGTTAGCGTGGCGAATACCAGAGCTATTGAGATGGCGAATTGTAAGATGGAGAGCCCGCTTATGATTGTCCGCTTCCGGGTACCGGTGGTGAATGATTTATACTCGGAATGGGAAAGGGAGTTGATCTTATGGCTCATATATAATGAGGGGATAATGGATAGAGCTAGGATGAGTGCCACGATCACAGGTAAGACCTGTCCACTAAAGAAAAATCCCAAGGAGATACGTCCGGAAACGATCCGGTTGAAAGCCGGCAGGAAATCTAGTGTAAGTAACAAGGATAAAAAGAAAGCGATCAGCACGGTAAGGAAAGTATCCAAGAATAGCTGGCGATGGATTTGCCCAGCCGATGCTCCCATCACCTTCTGGGTGTAGATCATCCTTACCTGTTGCAAAATGCGGGAGAAACTTAGGTTGGCATAATTGAAACAGGCGATCACGAGGATTAGGATGGCTGAGAACAAACCAACGTACAGTAAGTCTTTCTGGTTTCGGTGGATATAGGGGATGTATTCTTGTGTATAGGTTTGCTCTTGGAAATAACTCTCTTGGAGGGTATAGAAATAATACTGTCCGGTTCCGTTGAAAGTAGGTACCTTATCATCCTTTAGTTTTGAGTGAACGTATCAATGTTGAAGAGATCGTTTACCAGTAATAAGGTAGGGCCGCCATTGAATTGGGAGGTAGTACCTGCCAATGCGTTGAACTTCAAGAATGATTGAGGGTACTCTTTGATAACGGCGGCGACCTCGTAGGTAATCGTCTCGTTCTCATAAGCGTACTTTGCCGAAAGGTTTTACCGATAGGATCCTCGTTCCCGAAGAATATCTTCGCTTGGTATTCGGTCAACGCAATTGCGTTTGGTTGGGTTAATGCCTTGTTTATATTTCCTGCCATTACCTTGTAAGGGAAAAAGCGAGGAAAGGAGGGATCAGCTCTGACGATCGAGATTGGGTCGAAGCGCTTTTCTCCTATCGTGATGGAGGCGGCATTGTCTATGTTCAGTCGTAAATAATCCTCAACTTCAGGGTATTGGTCTTTTAGCTGCACAGGGATCTTCCCTTTAATAAAAGATACTTTCTCTCCGGAGGTCAAGGGAGAGTCTTGTGCCATATAGATGATATGCGACTTATTGGGATTATGGGCTTCTATCCTAGATTCATAAATGACGTATGAGATCAGTAGGTTGGTACAAGTGATGCCTGCCGCCAGACTCAATAAGGAAATGACGGCGAACGTCTTGTTTCGCCACCAGCTACGGAATATAAGTTTTAGAGATATGGATTCCATGGTTTTATCTGTTTATTGGTTCAAAGCTATCCGGTTGCGTGGAATATGGCAAATAAAATCGGAGGAAACGTTCGTAAAGGACTGGATTTGTCTAAATATTGGACACTGAGAGCCGGGAAAAGATCGTATCTTTGCGTGCGAAAAAAGAGGAGGCTTCATGCGTAACGCGAAGATTATAGTCGTAGATGACAATGAGGCGGTATTGAGAAGTCTGCGGACGATCCTGTCCCATGAGTTTAAGACGATCGTTACCGTATCATCTCCTGTTCTATTGCCTGCCCTTTTACGGAATGGAGATGTAGATATGGTTTTACTGGATATGAACTTCGGCGCTGGAAAGCAAAGCGGTGGGGAAGGGCTTTTCTGGTTGGATCGTATTTTGGAGCTTAAGAATCCTCCGGCCGTTATCTTGATAACCGCTTTTGGGGATATCGAGTTGGCTGTATCTTCCCTTAAAAGGGGAGCCTCGGACTTTATCGTGAAACCTTGGGATAACGAAACTTATTCAAACCCTTGTCCATGTGTGGGAACACCGTATGGAATCAAATACAGATAAGGCTTCATCTGTGGCCGAATCTCTTATTAATGCATTGCTAAAGAAATATACGGAGGCTTATGCGAAACCATTGCCTCGTCTGACAGCGGAGGCGGTCGATAAGTTATCCGATATGGCCGGGCGGGGTGATTTGGCCTTGTTGCAGCAAATCGTCGAACGTACGGTCTTACTTGTGGATAAATGCCGTTTGGATGCCGATGATTTCTATGTGGAGGAGCTTTCGGAGTCTCCCATCCTTGTACGTTGGAGGATATGGAACGGCAGTTTATCGCCGAGGTATTGAAAGAAAAGAAAGGGAACCTGACGCTTGCGGCTCAACAATTGGATATTAGCCGCCAGACCCTTTATAATAAGATGCGGAAATACGGATTGTAGATTATAAGGAGAGTAGCTATGGTTAACCGGAGTTTATACTTGAAGATTATAGGAATCGTCTCCTTGATCGTGTTTCTCGCGTTACTTGGGTCCGTATTGTTGATAACCGGTACCTCTTACTTCTTATCCTTTGTATGTCTGTGTATTATCCTGTTGATAACTCTGTTACTAATCCGGTGGATGAACGGTATAAACCGTAAGATAGCTACCTTCTTTGAGTCGGTTCGTAATGGGGATACAGCTTTGCGGTACCCAAATAAAACGAATGATCCTTTTGTAAAGGATTTGTATACGGAAATGAACCGGATTATCCTCCTATTCAGTCAAAACCAGAGTGAGATGGAAGAGAAGCGTTTATATTACGAGAGTATCTTGCGGGTACTGACGCATGAGATTCGTAATTCGATTACGCCAATCCGTTCCTTGTCTGCTGACCTATTGAAATATTCCGATACATATACTCCGAAGCAATTACGGGAAGGTTTGGAGGTTATTCATGGGCAAGCGCAAAATTTATCCGCCTTCTTGGATTCCTACCATCGTCTGACGCATCTCCCGGAGCCGGAAAGAACCGAGGTGCCTATAACCTCTTTATTTCAGAAGATGGAACGGTTGTTGTGTGCCGAGCCGGGTAGCGACCGTATCCGTTTCTCCTCTGCGGAAGCTTTAACGGTACGTGTGGATCAAAACTTGATCGTGTTGGCTCTGATTAATTTGATCCGTAACGCATTACAGGCGATAGAGGGGCAAGCGGATGGTATCGTCTCCGTAGAAGCCTTGAAGACAGATGGTAGGGTATATATAACTATAACAGACAATGGCCCCGGTATTTCTCCTGAACTATTGTCTGCTATCTTTACGCCTTTCTTCTCTACGAAGTCCGGTGGTAGCGGCATCGGCCTCAGTATCTCCCACCGCATAATGCGCTTGCATGGCGGCGATTTAACCGTTGATTCCTTACCCGGTGTCCGTACCGAGTTTCGTATGAAGCTGTAATTGTCTGATCAATACCCCAACTCAAACGGTTGCTCTACGGCAGGTACGCCCTCGGACATCCATTTAGGCATCTTCTGGTTCTTCAGGTAATGGTTGAAGAATTGGAACATGCGGCGTTGGAAATCGATGCGGTTTGCCATATGCATCGGCCAATGCGGTTCACCTGTATAATTCAGTAACCAGCAAGGTTTACCTAACCGTTTCATGGCAACGAAATACTCGATACCTTGGTACCAAGGCACATGACCATCGGCATCGTTGTGCATGATCAATATTGGGGTCTGCACCTTATCCATCGTGAACAACGGCGAGTTTTCCAGATAACGAAGTGGAGAACTCCATGGCGTAGCTCCTAAACGGCTTTGTGTATGCTCGTATTGGAAAGAGCGGGCCATGCCGGAACCCCAACGGATACCGCCATAAGCGCTAAACATATTTACGACAGGCGCCCCAGACTCGATAGCGGAGAATAAATTCGTGCGAGTCGCTAAATAAGCTACTTGGTAACCTCCCAGCTATGTCCTTGCGCACCGATCCCTTTTTCGTTGATATATCCTTTGGCGATCATCATGGTGATACCCGGCATCAAGCAGTTATAGCAGCTTTCTCCCGGATAACCATCTACATAGCGAATGTCCGGGTTGAAGATGACATATTCGTTGCTATTGTATAAGTGATAATCGATCGTAGAACGATGCGGTTCCGGCATACGGTAATTATATAAAGTCTCCGAATTCCGCTCGTAGAAGTTTACCATCATCGGGTACTTCTTGTTCGGATCAAAATTCGCCGGCTTATAAACGACACCTTCCAGTGGACGGCCGTCCAAGGAAATCCATGATACCAACTCGGCGGTACCCCAGATAAAACCTTCCTGCTGTTTGTCTCCATGCGTCAATTGCACGGATTTCTTGAACGCCAAGGTCGAATAGTGGATATCCGGGTATTGCTGGAAGGTTTCCATCGTATAGATCACGTCGTCCGTATTCTTCGCCTTGTTGATAGATCGCAACATATAGTTGCCTGCCAGCAAGGTCTTCGGGGCTGCTGGAGCGGAGAGGCGTGCGTTATAGAATCCGTATCCTTTCGTGGTCTCGTTGAATCCTTTTAATAATTGCGGTTTGCCGAGGTCGATAAAGCGAGCCTCTTTATCCAGTTGTTCCAAGCGGTAGGACAGTTTCTCCTTCCTTCCGTTCACGGTCAGGTTGATCGGTGAGGTAGCTGCGGTCGGATCGAATTTCCAGATGTCGTAACGATCATAGATCAATAGATTTTGATCGTTCGCGGTCCAGCCGGCGGCTCCATGCGCATAAGGATGATTAGGAACGTCGTTCTCCTCGTCCCAAGCCGGGAAGCTTTCCGGGGTGGTTAGGCGATATCGCTTACCTTCTGCCAAGGCGATCGTGTACCAGCAACTATCCGTCTCGCCATACCAATATGCGTATTTACCTTGTGGGGAGAGGCGGAAACGTCCATAATCCGCTTGGGCGATTTGCTTGCGCTCCCCGTTATCCAGCGATACGGTATAATAGTCGCTGCGTGTGCGGGCCTCCCACATGGAAGACAAAGAATAGGGACGGGAAGTGGAAAGGAGCGCCAAGGCTGCGTCACCCTCGTTACCCAATTGGATATTCGGTAATTCCTCATTCGCCAATTGGAAGATAGAGCCGTTGCCCAGATTATAAACCGCTTGATAGCTTTTCTTTAAGTCTTTTTCCTTGTTATAATTCTGTACGGTATATTGTACGGGCTCATCCCAACTCCAAACCTGTACGTTCGGACGATTCTCGGCTAGTTGGGTCGTGTCTTTTTGCCTCGGCTCCGGTGAGGTACCGAAGAACAGACGGGAAGCAGATTTCGAGAATTGAAGCATCCCGTTCTCATTGATTACCCATTCAGCGGGAAAGCCTTGTTTCCACGGGTGGCGATTTCTTTTGCGGGAGCGTTATGCTCGGATAACCATAAGCTTAACGCTTTGTAAGAAGAATCTTTGTCGGCGCAATATAAGAAAGCTAGCCGTTCCCCTTTCTCGTCGAACGTGGTTTGTTTGAATACGCCTTTTCCCTCTTTGATGAGCGCCGGACTTCCTTTCTCCGGGTTCAAGGTGAATATACCTGCTTCTCCTTCCGCTGCGCTCGTGTAATATAGCATACCGCTTTTCTTGGCGAATTGGAAATCCGTTACGGTCGGGAACTGGAAGGTCTTGCTTCCATCCAGCGAACGGACGTACAACGTGGAGTCCTTCCGGCCTCTTTGATAAGCGATCCAATCCGCCTCGTCCGCTAATTTGAAGGTTTTGAGGGAGTCTATCGTCTCCTTTTTACCGGCGACGGAATAGATTACCAAGGTGTTCATCGGCATCTTGTCCTCTTTCGTCTTCAATACTTTCAGGGAATCTACCGTGGACTTTCCGGGTGTTTGCGTGACAACCAGATAACCCGAGGAAGCGGAGAACGCGAACTTATCGGCCGGAGAAAAAGTGGCGGTCTCTTGCCCTTGGGCCGCATACAAATAAACGGTAGCGTCACCTTCCCAAGGTTCCATCTTGCAAGCTACCCATTTTCCGTTGTCCGAGATCTCCCGGTCCGTGATTCGTTGCCAAGTGACTAGGTCATCAACTGTTAGGCTTTTAGAGGCGTTTTGCGCGAAGGCTGGGGAAAGACTTCCCAGACATGCTACAAAAGCCAAGTACTTTAAGTGTCTCATCATGGTTATGTATTGATTTTAAAACAAAGATAATGGCTTTATCTGAATCTTTGTTGCTTTTGACCGGAATTTGCTTCTGGAAAAACACGTACGTGTTTCCGAGAAAACATGTACGTGTTTTTGTAAAAGTCGTACGTGTTTTCTGGACAAGGTAATGGCGTTTTAATGTATTGATTATCAGTGTCCTTTTGAGCGTTCTAATGGTCGCAGTTATAAGCGGCTTACAATGGGCATTATAAAGGTGTTACATTGCCTATTGTAAAGACCTTATAATGGGCATTATGATGATAGGAAATTCCTTTGGTCAACGGTAGGAGAAAAGGTTTGTAAGTGGTTAGTTATTCACTTCCCAAGCCGTAAGTTATCCACTAGGTATAGCCGTTAGTTATTCACTCGACAAGCCGTTAGTTATTCACTCGACAAGCCGTTAGTTATTCACTTCCGAGGCCCAAAACGGGGAGTTTATATTGAATATGTTATTTATTGCAAGGAGATATTTTAGTACGCTATTATAATGTACGCATGTACATTATATTATATATATGAAAATGATTGTTGAAAACGATCGTTATAATTAGTCATTTGTAAAGGTACGCGTTTCTTTGACTTCTGCAACCCTTTCGAGCTATTTTTTTGTTCCCTTATTCGCTTTCTTATCAATAGGATAGGCTATCCTTTACGAAACAAGCTCTTCCTTCCACAAACTCCCCTTTGTACCTCTCGAAAAACGCAAGATCTAAACGATCGTTTAGACTAGTCGTTTTCGTAAAGCCGAGATTGGCTAAAAGGGTTGATGGATATATAATTAACACTATTATTAATATTAAATTTTCGATTTATGAACAAGAGAATTTCTACTTTGTTTGCGTCGTTCTTGCTTATGGCGGGGGCGGTGTTCGCTGCTGGAGAAACTACACCTGCGAAAACCTATGAAGCACTTGATAAAGTGACGAATGGGGAAAAGGTGTATCTGGGAGCTGATCCTAATGAGGATACTAAAGTTGTTACAAGCTTTTTAAAATCAGAGGAAGTAAAGAATGTAGGTTACGGTTTCACTACGGTTGACGAAGCTGGTGCGGAAGTGTTTACGGTAAGTGGTAAGAAGACGGAAAATGGTACGGACTATTTTCAACTGTTGAATGCCGCGGGTAAGGTGATATATGGTACGACAAGTGGTGACGTTGTGGGCACTCCTGATGCGGATGCGGTAAAGAAGGGCTATTGCTGGTTTACGTTTGCCGAAGGTGTGATTAAGCTTGGAAACAAGCCTTTGGCATACGATATGTCCTCCTCTTCCAAAGTCGCTAAAATGCTTAAAGCTTCTAAAGAAACGACAGCGGACGACTTAAACAAGAACCTTTCCGGTAAAGGATTCTCCTTCAAATTCCCGAAAGCCGCTTCAGAGCCGGACGTGAATCCGTTTGGGGAGCAGATGTTCGCTATCGACGCTGCTACGGTTAATGAGCAATTGGAATTAGGTGTGGAATCGGTTTCCGGTGTATGTTTCGTAGTCGCCAACGATGCCGGTTTGAAGCTGGCTAAAAGTGATGGCAAAACTAAGGATAACTTGAAAGCCGCTACTTTCATCGTATTGAATCCGAACGCTATTTTCGGTATCATTAGCTTGGATGCTACTCAAGGTGAGGGCTTCGGCTTCACTACCGTAAAAGGCGAGAAGTTGAACTCAACCAATGTTAAGAAAGATGGTAAGATCGCTTTCGTGAATGCTATCTATAGTGTTTCAGAAAAGGATTTGGCTAATAAAGGTGGGCAGTATACGGTCCAGATGAAGGGTGTTAAGGCTACGAAGGATACGGATGAGAACCATGGTTCAAATCTGAATGTTTACGTCGGCGCTTACTCCTTGACCGCTGGTGGCTTGAAGACCTATATCACTACTAAAAAAGATGAAGCTAAGCTTACTTTGGCTCAAACAACGGGTGATACTTGGGCAAAAGCTTCTGATTTGTTGAAGACTGACGGTGCCGCTATCTATAATATCTATTTTACGGGTACGCAGCCTGAATCCGGTAAGGAGAATGAATCTTTATATGGCAAATATTTGGTTTCTAAGTATGCGGCTAAGGCTGACGTGGCAAGAACGAATTCTTATTCTTTCGTTGAAGAGGCTGTCGCTCCGAAAGACGTAGACTTGAAGGCTCCGTCCGCTCAATGGGTTGTTATCGCGATGCCGGGTATGGGTAGTGTTACGTTCAAGAATCTTGAGACAAGCGAGACTTTCAAGGCAAACTTGTACAAAACAGATAAGGCTGGTATCTATCAAGCCGTAAGTACTACGGTTGGTGAATTAACCGCGGAGAATATCAAATTGGTAGCCGTAAGCGGTAACGAGGGCTTCTTGAACTTGACAGACGCTCAATTGAAACAAAAGGCTCAGTTGGTATTCAATGGTAAATCAACCGTGGCTGTTGATAAACTGTACATGTATTACAATGACGATGCTAAGAAAAAGCAATTTGAGCCGATTAGTGATGTCGCTAAGAGCTACTCTTGGGCTTTCGAGAAGGCTGAGTCCGTGAAGAACAATTTCAAGTATATCTATTTGAAGGATGATGCCGTTGCGGAGAAAGAGGCTGATATGTTGACTATACAGGCTTATTATCTGGTTGATGGAGATAATGGCTTCAAACATGATACTGATAACAGCAAATACGCATTGGCAGAACATAAGGATAAGAAGTCAGAGAAGTTATCTCGTTTGGTATTCAAGAAGAACGTAGATGGAACTTATTCCGTAATCTGTTTGGATAGTGAGCTTAATGCGGAGAAAGCGGCTGATAATTATAACCAAGTAGTGAAAGCTGGCGCTAAGAGATTATACGTAGATGTAACTGAAGCTTCTTTCTCGGAAGATTTGGTAGGTGCGGATAAATCTTATACGAATGTAACCGTAGATTTCTATCAATTGGGCATCAGCTTGGAGGCTACCCGAGACACGCTACATTGGACGGTGATGAAGGCTCAATCTCCTTGAAAGAGAACAAAATGGTATCTTGAAGGTGTCATTGGCGCGAGGGCTTGACTTTCTGGTTGGATACGGCAGACAGCAAGGCTGAGATCCCTTCTTTCTATATCTCTAAGGGCATCGCTACCGAAGAACCTGTTACTAAAGCGGAAGAACCTGCCGCAGTTACCAGAAACTTCTTGTATTATGCTAAGGACTCTATGTATTTCTGGAACGAAAGCAAGGCTAAATTTGACGTAAACGCTAACTATGCGTTGGAAGGCTCTTATTCTAATGATCCTACGGAGGAAACGGATGTTAAGGCTATCTTCCGCCCGGCAGTTTTGGCAGGTGTGGATACGATCAATACGACCGTGAACGGTAAGGCTGTGGTAGTGGCTAAAGAGACTAAGGAAAATGTTTGCTCAGCAGGCATCGATAACTTCAAGTTCTATATCACGAAAATAGAGGGTGGTTATTCAGTTACGCCGGTAGGTGCCGCTACTACTTACTTGTATGCGTTGAACGGTAAATTAGGCTTTACTACTAATGCTTCTAAAGCGTTGCCGCTAACAGTAGGCGAGGGTAATCCTACATCTAACGAGTCTATCGATAATTCCGTATCTTCTTCTATCGTAGTAACAGGCAACGCCGGTTATGTAACGATCCAAGGCGCTCAAGGCGAGACGGCTTATGTCCGTAACTTGTTGGGTATGCCGTTGGCAGAGACGGTTATCACTTCTGATGATGCGACGATCGCTGTTCCCGCTGGTATCGTTCTCGTGACGGTTGGCGAGGAGACCGTAAAGGTTGTCGTTAAATAAGACATGTAAAGGAATAATGAAATAAGATAATCATGTTCCCGTGAGGGCCTCGGTCCAAGTACCCCGTGATGGGCGAACAGGCGGGAGCGATTAATATTAATACTAAAGTAATAAATTAAAGTTCATCCGTAAGTACCTCCGTGAGGATGGAGAGCGGATAAAGAATTAGCCCCGGTCGTTTGTTTGATCGGGGCTTACTTTTGGAGGTTACCGGCTTTGTTTGTCCATGAAGTTAATTTATCAGGGTATTGGAGTTGGTTTATTTCTACTTACTGCTTTTTCTTTTGCTATTGTTGTTTGGTGTCAGAGCTATGTTGTAGGAAGAACCTTATAAAGGCGCGTTGATCCTGTTCGTTTTTAATGGTAAGTTCCGTTTTTTCCTTTTTGTGCTGTAGATAGTATTTATATCCTTTCAATAGCACTATGAACAAAACTGCAAGGAGTAAAAAGCGGAGAATATATTCAAAGATAATCCTGATTTATCCTTTAAATACTCGATCTTGTCATCAATGAACCCTGCGTTAATGAAGTATCTTTCGATACTTATATGTTGCTGGTAAGTATCATTGTTGAGATCGTCATCGAGGAAATATAGTGTTTGGATCATTTCTTTGTAAGCTTTTCCTTCCGTGTGCATTTCTATGGCTCGGCTATAGCGTTTTTCAATAAGTCGAAATCTTGGTATATTTATTGGGCCGAAATGAATTATCCCATCTAATATCTTCTCCGCTATTTTCTCGTTTAGCAATACCTTGAATCTCAGATTCGCTACATTTTGGCTTAATGTACTTATTTGTTTATAAGGCCCCATCAGCGTACAAGATCGCACAAATCAGCATGCGGTAAATTTTACTTTTTCCTGTTCTTTATAAAATGCCATGATAATGAAAGCAATACCAAAAACACTGTTCTCAGCCGTAATAATATGTCAAATATACTTGAATGTCGTTACGGTATTTATATCTAATTCCCCGGCATACAGGGCAGGAATTAATGCCCGTTGTCCGTTTAGCTCATGCGTTATCGAAAACAGGAGAGCTAAGAATCCAGCAACGAGATAATAGTAATTTATCTTTTTCATTTTATTTTTTATTTGAAAGAGGAAGACTATTGTTTTACGATAATCTTCCCTCTTTGAGTTAATTAGATCTTCTTCCCGATATAAAACACATAACCATAGAACTCTTTGTATTTGTCATACAACACCTTTTCATGGCGTTGACCGGCTATAAGTTCCTCAGCGGTTTTGCTGCCTGCATGTTTCTTCAGAAACTCATCCTGTATCTTGCTGCATGGAGAAAAGTAATGCTCTGTCCAGCAGGTTTCAGGTAACGTAAATGCGGCAACAAGACGATAACCGGCTTTCTGCAAGACTGAAATATTATGACTTATCGTGTTCATTTCAGGAACTGCGTCAAGCCAGAACTTTTCGATTTCGGCGGGGCGGTCATCCGTAAACCACGACTCATAGGTCAGGGCGACATAACCGTCTTTTTTTAGAAAGCCGTTCCAATAATTCAAGCCTTTTTTAAAGCCGATATTGGCGATAGCCCCTTCAGACCAGATAAGGTCTAAGGATTCTTTCCCGAAAGGAAGATCGTCCATTGAACCTACAACACCTTTTACTCTATCGGAAAGGTCAGATTGTTTGGCGTTCCGATTGAATATATTGATAAATTCAGGAAAGAGGTCAAGCCCGGTAATCTGCCCCGGAGCGTTCTCTGCCAAAATCATTGTCTGCCCTCCCGTACCGCAACCAAGGTCGGCAATGCGGGAATTATCAGCCAAATTGTCGATAAAACTCAACGCTTTAAGAGTTGCTTCTGGGCTGCCCGGTCCTTGACGTTCTACGTTTGAAAAGTATTCGCAGATCAGGTTGAAATCGAATTCGTGAATTGTTTTATTTTCGTTACTCATGATGTTTTTTATTAAAAGTTATCTATCTGATTCTTCATTTCGCCAATGCTCGGGTTTGTTTAATTCTTCGCTGCATTTAATTTTTCCTTTACCGATTTCGAATCCTTTTGGGCTTATTGGTTGAACCATCCAATAATCACTATATTCTTCCAAAATGGGATAAGGCGCAGGATAACCTAAATGATTGGCATCAGGTATAAATCCATATTTAGGATAATATTCTTTATGCCCTAATACGAACACAAGGTTTGAACCTTTTTCTTGTAATTTCTCTATACCAGCCTTTATCAGCATTCCACCAATACCTTGCCGTTGATATTCCGGTTTTACAGCCAAAGGTGCAAGAATATGCATCATCGGTTGCTGCTGCTGTTCGTTGAAATAGGCTCTGGTAAAAGAATATGTCCGATAGGCTCGTCTTTATAAAAGCAAGAAGTGAGACTATCGGTTTGGTTGTATTGTCGGCTAATAACTCTGCTACGAGTTCGGCTTCCTTATCATAGCCGAATGCCAATTTCTCAACTTCCATTATATGGCTAAAATCGCTTGTCGCAGTTTCTCTTATTTGAATATTATTTAAATTCATTGTATTATGTATGTTAAGAACTTCAACAAATGCATAACGCACCTTGTCAAGCTTTAATTAATTCCTAAAGGTATATGAAAATAGCTCGGCAGGAATATGCCCGAGTATGATGGTGGGATAACCCGACAGGAACGTCTGAGGTTATTTACTTTACAATTTCCTTCTTTGTTTTACACATAGGTTGCAAAAGTAATGGTTTTTTCTGTATTTATATTATTGGAGAGCTGGAAATTATGTCAAACCGTTTTAAATTGCAAAATATGCTTATTATAATATCTTTATAGTCAGAGGTTTCCAATACAGTGAAAATAGATAGGAAAAAGCAGGCTAACTTTGTTGGCAAATTAAGCTAGGTTCATCGGCAAAGTATGTTAAGTTCATCGGCAAAGTAACTTAACATACTTTGAAAGTGGAGCAATAGGTATGTGTTAATGATTCGTCCCCTCGAATAAATCCTTTGAATTGTTGGATAAGCCATTCTTTAGCTTGAACTGGTTGAACGTATAGCTAAGGGTCAAGCCTATCAACGGGTAATCGGGCCGGATTCGTGTTTTGGAAATCAAGTTCGAGGAAGTGATCGTATTGACATAACGGGCCGTATTGAAGACATCCCGGAAAGAGAGGGTGGCCGTCAACTTTCGTTTGAAGAATTGTTGCCGTATCGCTAGGTTGACAAAACAGAACGACTGGGTTCTTCCTTGGGTGGTTACGGAAGGACCTACGAAATTGCCGTCAAGCTGTATCCTTGTGTATTTCCCGGCCGTGAAAGCGTTGTTCCAAGCGATCTCGTAATTGGTACTGGTCTCATTCTTTCCGTCCGTCTTATACTCGTTCTCTACCCGGTAGTGATAAAGGCTACCGTTTATTTGCGTATTCCACCAACTGGTGGCCTGCAAACTGCCCGATAGTTCTATTCCGGTGGAATAATCATGTCCCACGTTCGCCATGGAATCCAAGGTAACCCCGGCTTGGTAAGGAACCCGTAATCGTTCGATCTTGTCTTTGCGGGTTCGGTGGAATAGGGAGGCAGACAAGGCATTGTCGCCGGAAGTCAAGGAATAATTCAACTCGAAAGAATGAATGTACTCCGGGCGTATATCCGGGTTACCGATCTCGGCTGTATAGTAATCCTTGTAAGTGATGTATGGCTCCATGAAATAAAGCTCCGGTCGGGTCGTACGACGGCTGTAAGCGAATAGAAGCTTCTGATTTTGTGTGAGGTTATAACCGATATGGGCGGATGGGAACAACTCAAAACGCCTTTGTAGGCGGTTCGCCCAATCTTTGGAGCTACGTAATACTTGATGCGTATGTTCTCCTCGTAATCCTACTTGAAAATCAAAAGACCGGTAGCTATCCCCAACGATCGCATAAAGGGAGTTGATCCCTTGTTGGAAATAGAACGTGTTGTAAATATCGTCACGCCAGAAGAACTCTTTGGTATCCGGGTTCCAAAACTGCATACTATAATCGCCGTCTTCCGAGTATGAGAAATATTGATAACCCGCCTTGATTTGTCCGGTTTTGCTGTATGGAAATACATAATCGGCTTTCGTACGGACGGTCCAACGATGTTCGGCCTCCCACGCACGATGACCTTGCTGGCGTACGTTGTTTTTGTCGAACAGATCGCTTTGAAATATTCCAGAGCGTCGCCTCCATATTTCAAGAAGAAGCTACCGCTAAGGTTATGCCCCTTATCATTGAACTTATGATCCACGGCCAGATTCCCTAGTCCGAAAGTCTCATGGATATCAAAGTCGTCAAGGCTCTTGAACTCTCCGTTCTCGAATTGCTCGCCATTAGCGGAACGTTCTTCCGTATATTCAAGATCCCCTTTCGTTTGAGTCCGGCATATCCGCCTTCCGCGTTAATAGAAAAAGTCGTTTGTTTTGTGTATAGCTCCAACCTCCGTTGAGAATATGCGTAGCCGTTACTTTCACGGGGCCATTGGAATAAGAAGTCGTTGTCGTATCGTTTACCAACGTCGTTTTCTCTTGGGTAAAATGACTTTTGCGAAGTCGGTTTCCCACATAACCGCCTATACGCCATTGAGACGCCTTGTTTTGTCCGGTCAACAAGAAATCCAAGGTCCGGCTCCATACCGTATTCCCGCTTAGGTTGATTACTCCGCTCAGCCCTTCCCCGAAGTTCTTCTTGGTAATGACATTGATGATCCCGACATCACCCCCTGTATCATGTTGGGCGGACGGGGTGGTGATGATCTCTATATTCTGGATTTGTCCGGACGGGATCTGTTCCAAGGCTTGGGTCCCGGTAAATATACTGGGCTTTCCATCTACGTAGACCGTGAATCCGCTACTCCCCCGGAAGGTAACCTCTCCCTCGGCGTTCACCCGGATGGAAGGCGTGTTCTCTAGGATATCGACAGCGGTTCCTCCCGAGGAAAGCAGGTTGGAAGAAGCCTCGATGATCTTTTTATCCAGTTTATAGATGACTTGTTTCTTGTTGGCTACGACCTCCACTTCCTGTAAGCCTACCTCAAGCATTTGCATCGGGATAATACCCAGATCCTTGATTTGCTCTGTAAGGATAAACTCCTCTCCCATATAAACATCATATCCCAGAAAATGGATACGGATCGAATACGTTCCCGGTTTTACGGGCTGGATTAGAAAAGAACCGTTCGCTTCAGTCATAGCTTCTTCGACGATATGATCTCCATCATATAATACAACGTGAGCGTAGTCTAATGCCTTACGGGTGGTTTGATCGATTACGATTCCTTTAATACCCGGATTCGCATGGATAGATAGTAGCACGCTAAGGAATACTAGCGATAGAAAAAGTTTTCTCATATTTTACATTCGTTTTAGAATTGATACCGCAAAGCTAGGGAAATAGGGGGAGCGGGCCGGACATATGTTTCATAATACCGTACAAATCGTTCAATCTTTCTATTTTCTGTGATTTTCACCTACTTAATCTTTATATTTGGGGCTTTAATCAGATGAATGGATGAGAATATACCTTTACTGCTGTTTGTACTTATGATAACGAGAGCGCAAGCTACCAACGTTATTTTTGACCGGATAACAATGGATAGCGGGCTTTCTTCTTCCTCGGTAACCTCTATTTTGAAGGATCGTACCGGGTATGTCTGGGTCGGGACGACTGAAGGCTTGAACCGCTACGATGGATATACGTTTAAAGTATTCTTGCCCGTACCGGATTGTCCGGAAAGTATACAAAGCAGTTCTATCGATAAATTATTCGAGGATTCAGATGGAGGTATCTGGATCTTTTTTTCCTCGGGTGGGATTAGCCGTTATGACAGAGGTTCGGATACATTTCTGAATTTCACGAAAGAATGGCTTCGACAACAGTTACGTGTGTATGGTAGTCCTACTTGTTTCTCGGCCTCCGTTCCGGGACATATCTTTATAGGTACGGAGAACGGGATGTTGGAGTATGACGCTAAAGAGAAGAAATTGGTACGCCTTTCGCCGGCGGGTTCGGTAGTCTCGTCGTCTCCTGTGAATTGTTTGTATTCGGCACCGGATCATTCGTTTTGGGTAGGGACTTTAGCAGGTTTTAGTTTGTATGACAAAGAAACAAACCACTTTCAAGATTATACGATACGGACAAATGACCGGGAGGATATCAATGCCGGCAATTTGAATGGCGTTAACGCGATCTATATCGACCGGTTTGATTATATGTGGTTAGGTACGGGACGTGAAGGGGCTTTTCGTTCGGTTGATATGGGAGAGCGAGAGATCTTCCAATCTGTCGGTCGAGGATACTCGGGTATATCAATTCTTGGAGACCGGTGATGGTGATTTCTGGATCGGACATAATAAGGGGGCAAGCTTGATTAGCCGGATGAACCGGCTTGCCTTGCGATGTGAGCATTTCTTTGACCGGCCGGAGGATCTGGAACCTACGGGAGAATGCCAAGTGAGATCCATCTTCGAGAGTAAGGACGGAACGGTCTGGTTTGATGATAGCCGTTTCAATCAAGGTCTTTTTTATTATTCTCCGAAGGAGAGGAAAATGGGACAGTTGAGGAACGTGCCGGAAGACGCACATTCTATCAGCAGTAACCAGATTACCTGTTTGTTTCTGGATGACTCGGATCATCTGTGGGCGGGGCATTCCACGTATGGGGTGAGCCATGCGGATTTAACACCTTCCTTGTTTCGATATACCTTGGGATACACGGAAAAAGAGAATCTGTCTTCTCTTCATATCCTAGCCGTTTATGAGGATTCGGACCTGAATCTTTGGGTTGCGACCTCTAGGGGATTAGATCGGATTAACCATAAGACTTCCCGGGTAGATATGCGTTTTACCTTCTCACCCCGAAAAAGTCCGTCCTCTTTATCCGGAAAGATTATAGGTTCTATCCGTGAGGATTCGGAGCGGAACCTATGGATCAGTTATCAAGACGCCAACCCGGACCGGTTGAATCTGGATGATTTCCGAATCCGCCCTTTTATACCGGATTACCAAGTCTCTTATGATTATCCGATCAACTCGTTGTCGGAGTTATGTAACTTATGCGTGAGCGAAGAGTCTTGGTTTTGGGGAGGAGCGGATGAGGGGCGGCTTCGGGTGTGGATACGAAGACGAGAGCGCTTATCACGTATCGATATATACCGGGTGAGATGAATCCGCGTCGAATCATATTCATTGTCTGTTTGTGGACTCTTCCGGTTATTTGTGGATCGGTACGAATGCGGGGTTGGATCAATACGACAAGCGAACCGGGCGATTTGATCATTTCACGGTACAGGATGGCTTATCGGGAAATATCGTACGAGGAATCCGTGAAGGTGAGCCGGGCATCCTGTTTGTCAGCACGAATAAAGGGCTGAGTCGCTTGGATATACAAAACCGGCATATCGTTAATTATACGACGGCGAACGGTTTATTATCGAATGAGTTTATGGGTGGCGCTTGCTGTAAGCGCAAATCGGGTGAACTTGTATTTGGCAGTAATGAGGGGATCGTTTCTTTGATCCCGTTCAGTTAACGGACGGTTTGAGAAAAATACCTGAGTCTTTGCGAATCACGAACCTCACGATCGGAGACTCACGTGAGAAGCAAGGTTTACAGGTGGGTTTTATTGCGTTCGATTATTCTCATCCCCGTAGTATCCGATACCGGTATCGTCTGGATGGATATGATACGGATTGGCGGGAGGTGGACGCCAGCGATCGTACGGCTATATATAACCGCCTACCACCGGGAAACTATGTGTTTCGGGTGGAAACTTCCGGCAATGGTTCCTATTGGAGCGCTCCCATTACCGAACCTGTCAGGATCTTTCCTCCTTGGTGGCGGACGTGGTGGTTTATTTTGCTGGTATTCGTGGTTGTATGCGTACTGTTGTATATCGCCTATAAGAGCCGGGTGCGCTGGTATCAGCTTCGCCAAGCCGAGTTGGAGCGTAAGATACAAGAACGTACACGGCTGTTGAAACAGGCCAAGCAAGAACTGGAGGAAAAAGATGCGTTGAAAACTCGTTTCTTTATGAATGTCTCTCATGAGCTTCGTACCCCGCTGACGATAATCAAGGGATTGACGGAGGATCTGGAACGGCATTCCGGTTCAGAAGAATCTTGTGGAGATAAAGAAACTTTGCGTACGATCTCCCGGAATACCAATCGCTTGATTCGGCATGTCAATGAATTACTGGATTTATCGGTATTGACCCGGGGAGTTCCTTCCCCGCATATCGTTTGTGCGGATCTCAGCCGATTCTTAGAGGATATTTCGGAAACCTTTATTCCTTTGGCCGATTCCTATAAAATCGCGTTTACGTATTCGATTGCCCCGGATATCTCAATCGCTTATTTTGACAAGAATATCCTAGAGCAGGTTCTATATAATTTACTGTCGAACGCATTTAAGTATACGCCGGATGGTGGTTCGGTAAGCTTTTCCGCTTCATTGGAGCAAAGCTCATCCGATGCGGTCATGACTTTACGAATTACGGATAGTGGAATCGGCATTCCTCCCGAATCGTTACCGTATATTTTTGATCGATATTATAAGGGGGCATCGATAGCGTTTCGCCGCTCGGAGAGTTCGGGGATCGGCCTTGCGTACACAAAAGAGCTATTGGAGTTACATAAGGCAACCATTCAATGTGAGAGTGAATTGGGGAAAGGTTCTGTTTTTACGGTTGCCTTGCCTATATCGGAAGAGGCTTATCCTGAGGAGTGGTTGGAGTATTCGGAACCTAAAATGGAAGAGGTATCTTTGCGGGAATCAGTTCCATTGGAAAGAACAAACCCGGTCCCGGAGAATCTACGACAAACGCTTTTGTTTGTAGAGGATAATGAGGATCTATGTCGTTATTTGATGAATGCTTTTCAAATGGATTACCGGGTCGTGATAGCGAAAAACGGAAAGGTCGGCTTGGAGAAAGCCTTGGAGATCCTACCGGACGTGATTGTCTCGGATGTAATGATGCCGGTCATGAATGGGATTGAATGTTGCGAGGCTTTGAAAACGGATGAACGGACGGCCCATATACCGGTTATCCTATTGACTGCTTTAGCGGAAGAACGTCAACAATTGGAAGGGTATGGAGCCGGAGCGGATGATTATCTGCCTAAACCGTTCAGTCTTGCTGTCTTAAAAGCGAAGATCAAGAATCTGCTCAAACGTAGTGAGCAACTAAAGTTATATTTCAGGGATCGGTTCGACTTGCGTACTCCGGAGCAAACCATCGCCGATCCGGATAAGGAATTTCTTTCGAAAGTGACAAAGGTCGTTCTGGCTCATTTGCAGGACCCGGAGTTTGATGTAGAGCTTTTCTGTTCCGAGATGGCGATGAGCCGTGCCAGCTTATTTCGGAAATTAAAGTCTACTACCGGTTGCTCCGCTTCCTCATTCACCCGTAATATACGTATAAAGCGTGCCGCCGAGTTATTGGGGCAGCACGCTTATTCGATCGGGGAGGTAGCTGCTCAGGTCGGCTTCTCCGATCCGAACTATTTTACCCGTTGCTTTAAAGAAATTTACGGGATCACTCCGAGTGAGTTTATTCAGACTTCACCGAGTTCACAGGATTCTCATTCGCCGCTTGCCAGTTCCGGAAAGTAACGGTACCGATCGTAACCGAGAGAATGATTAGGAAAGCTACGATGAAGACCCAAAGATGGAGTGGTGTTTTATAAGCGAAATTCTCTAGCCACTGTTGTGTTCCCATCCATGCTATCGGAATCGAGATGATGAAGCAAACGGAGACAATCCGGATATAAGTCTTGTTGAACATCAAAAGAATCTGTCCAGTAGTCGCTCCGTTGATCTTGCGGATACCGATCTCTTTCCGGCGGTATTGCGTCTCAAATAGCACGAGTCCGAATACACCTACGATAGAGATCAAGATCGCCATTATTCCGAATAGGGAGATTAGTTTACCCAGTGTTTGTTCTTTCTGATATAAATTATTTAAGATGGTGTTGTAGAAAGAGATCCGAAAGGGAAAGTCGGATCGATCTCTTCAATGTTTCGGACGTGGGCGACAGCTTCCTGTAAATTCGTTTCGAATTGAAGCGGATATAGGATACCAATTTAGGATTGGGTATATCGTTATTCAATGCGAATACGAAAGGCGAGCTTGCGATCCGGCAAGAGTTAAACCGGAAATCCTTGCTGACTCCTAGAACCGTACGATCATTGAAACGATCTCCGGATGTAAGTGGAAATCCCGCTCTGCCGCCGGATTGATGATATAATCACTTTGTGCCTTGTTTAAATCCTCCCGTGTAAAATTCCTTCCTCTACTTGGATATCCATGACGGAAAGGAAATTCTCGGAGGCATAGAATACCTTGAAGAATACATCCTTATCTTCATGACGGGCATATTCGAGATCGATCATGTCATCTTCTTTCGATAATTCGTAGACGGAGAAGGCCACATCCTCTATTCCCGGATAATCTTTAAGTTTCTGGATATATTGGGGCTTATGCTTGGCGTAGATCTCGGTGTCAGGTTCACGATGGCTACTTGGTCTTTATTGAATCCTAGTTGCTCGCTAGAGGTCATGAAATGGTTCTGAAGTCCCATGAATAAGGTGACAATAATCAAGGCGATCGATACCGTGTATTGGAAACCGATCAGGGCGACACGTACTTTTTTCCCTTTGGGACTAAGACCGAAAGAGCCCTTTAGTACCAAGGCCGGCGCATAGGAGGTACTTCGTATAGCTGGATAAAGTCCTGCCAAGCAACCCGTCAAGATAGCGATCAGTGCTGTGAGAAGGATCAGGCCTTTGTATTGACTAAGACGTATATCCGCATCTACCCAATTAGCGATCGGTGTGTAAGACAAATCGTTTACGATGAATAAGGCGAGAATGTAGGATATCAAGCAGATCACGATCGATTCAATCAGTGAGATGGCTCGTAACTTATAGATGGAGCATCCTAATACCCGGTGCGTATTGATCGTTTTCAATCGTAGGGGAATCAACGAGGTTGTGAGATTGGTAAAATTGATTCCGGCGATGAATAAGATGAGGAAAGCGATACCCAGTAACACATAATTTGTCTCCCGGTGACCTTTCGGATTAAAGTCGAAAGTTGTATCATGCGTGTAATAAACATCCTTTAAGGGGGTTAGACGTAATGCGATCTCTTGCGCTGAACCCATTTGGCTTTTAGCGAAATCGAAAGTCTTGTTGAAATGATCCAATACCTCCTCTTTATTTAGGGGGTCGTCTAGCGTGACGTATATTTCGTTGGCATACATTTGCCAAGAACTTTTTAATAGACCCAGTTGGTCCATCGGGACGTAAATACGGTTTTGTACCGTAGTATTTCCCGGGAAATCCTTATAGACACCCCCAATAGTAAGTATCGTGGTACTTACAGGTTGCCAGCCACTACTGCCGGACATCCGGATACGTTTACCGATAGCGGATTGTTTGTTGAACAGCCTTTTGGCGACACTCTCCGGAATGAGTACGGAGCCGGGAATGGATAGGCATTCGACGGAACCTTCTTTCATGTGGAAATCAAAGACATCTGAGATATTGGGTAGACAAAGCTGGAAGTTTTCCTTAAAGACTTTCGCTTCTCCTTGATCGTCTACTTCGTCGATTTGGCAATACCGTTCTCCTCCGTAGAATGGATAACGGTAGGAGTAATCCGTGATATGAGCGGATGAGTTAACAAAAGCATCGCTAAACATTAGGCAATGGATGGCGTTATGCTCGAATTCTCCGTGATTTGCCTCTAGCCGGAAGGTTCGGCCTGATTTGCTGTGCATGGCATCGTAATTCATCTCGTAATCCACCTGCATTACTATCAGGAGGAAAGCGGCGAAAGCGATTGTTAAGCCAAAGAGGTTTAACACGACAGCGGTCTTAAACCGCTTGAATAGATAAAGTAAGTTTCGAATCATTAGTTTCATTGTAACAGGTTTTAAATATATTCATTTTTTAGAAAGGAGGCAAATAATGTGCCATCGATGTAACGTTCTGCTAATCATAAGATAATAGAAAAATGCTTAGAAACGATTGTGTGTGCCTTCGCACGGTGCACGTTCGCTTCCGCACGTTATTGGATTTTAATTCGTAAGTTCGCGGATGTTTTACATACAGAAAGATAATTCGGGAATATTAGCATGGAAACTTCAAATAAACTCTGTTATTGGTTCCTTTTTTATAAAGACCAACTGTTGCTTCAGAAAGAGAATGATACGTATACCATCCCCTATGGCGAGAATCCCCCAGTTCCGGTTTCTCATACGCTGGAGGTTGATTACCGGGATGGACTTCCCGCACGTACGGCAGAATTAGATACTCCGGTGGAGGGGAATGACCGTTACGTACATATGGGGTTGCGTGCCTCTTGGGATTATATCTCGAGAGCGTGTTACGAGAAGGCGGGTAAGGCTTATCAATTGCTTTATTGGGATAGCCATAGCCGTTTCTGTCCGGTATGTGGTACTCCTACCGTGCAGACTACGTCGATCATGAAGCAATGTCCTTCTTGCAAACATGAGATTTATCCGACAATCTCAGCAGCGATGATCGTCTTGATCCGTAAGGAGGATTCGATTCTTTTGGTACATGCCCGTAATTTCCGGGGAACTTTCCATGGATTAGTGGCCGGATTCTTAGAAGTTGGCGAGACCTTGGAAGAGTGTGTGCGCAGGAGGTCCGTGAGGAAACGGGTTTAGAGGTCGATAATATCACTTATTTTGGAAACCAACCTTGGCCTTATCCGAGTGGCTTGATGGTTGGCTTTGTAGCGGATTATGTAAGTGGGGAAATTAAGTTGCAGGATGAGGAACTAAGCTCTGGTGCCTTCTATACCAAAGATAATCTACCGGAGATCCCCGTAAGTTGAGCTTGGCCCGTAAGCTAATCGATTGGTGGTTGGATCATCAATGAGGAGTCCTTTTGCGGCCTCTGCCTGTTGTCTTCGAATTTCTTTTTTTTAGAGATGACATCCGGGGTAGGGAGGTTGCCGTAGTTTTGCCAAGTTCCGTTGCGTTTTGCGTTGCGTTTATGGACATATGTTTTCCGGCTGGTCATCCTTCCTAGATCGAAGGTAGCTAGTGAGGTACGACCACTGGACGGAGTCCTTTTCAATTCATCTAAGATAGATTGATAGACAGGCAGTATCTTTTTATACGGTGGATTATGTCGCCAGAATACCGATGGCGGTAAATCCTTCAATGCTACTTTTCGGTGTGTCGTATCGTCTTGTTGGATATATTCTGAGAAATCTTTGGTGATAGGGATATTGCTGGGAGCGGCCAGTTGAGGTTTCCCCATCGGTTTTCCCGGTTCCGGGTTGAGGAAAGAACCGCTTTGGATTGCTTTTTGGAATTCAGGGTTCAATTTGATGGAATCTTTGCCTGCTAATACATCCTTTAGCCAGATCGAATCTTGCTCAGTCCATTGCGCATAGCCTAAGTGTATATTTATACAGACGAAAAATCCAATCAATAGTGGTCTCATGAATGCCTGAATTGTTAATTGTGTTCAAAGATAGTCTTCCTTCTTTCTCCTCGTTTTTTCTTTCGCTTAAATAGTCTTACCGTTTACTTAATCTTAACCCTCTTTGCGGACTATTAATTTAACAGTTCATCTGCGCACGGTAATCGTTCGATTACGCACGCTTCTTCCATTGATTTAATACCTACCTTTGAGGCATCACAAACTAGTTCAGCGCTTATGAAAAAGGGAAAACTATTAATTATAGATGATAATGAGGACATCCTTTTTGCCCTTAACTTATTACTGGAGCCCTATATGGAACAAATAAGAGTGGCTACGCAACCGGAGCGCATCGATCATTTCATGCGGACTTTTATCCCGGATATTATCTTGTTGGATATGAATTTCAAACGGGATGCTATTAGTGGTCAGGAGGGTTTCTATTGGCTGGAGAAGATAAAGAAGATAGACCCGGACGTGGTGGTTCTTTTATGACTGCCTATTCGGATACGGATAAGGCCGTGCGGGCGATTAAGGCGGGAGCTACCGACTTTATCCCGAAACCTTGGGAAAAGGAGAAATTACTCGCTACACTCTCTTCTGCATTGGAACTTCGGGAGAGTAGGGCGGAAGTGCGAAATTTAAAGAAACAAGTTGAGATTCTTAGTTCACCCGAGGATGCTGGCTTCGAGATCATCGGTGAAAGCGAACCGATGCAGGCTATTTTCGCTACGGTCGATAAATTAAAGAATACGGATGCCAATATATTAATCTTGGGGGAGAATGGAACCGGTAAAGATTTAGTTGCCCGCGCCTTATATCATCAATCTCCGCGTTCGGAGAATCTTTTCGTCGGGATCGATGTGGGCTCTATTCCGGAACAACTTTTCGAGAGTGAATTATTTGGCTATGAGAAAGGGGCTTTTACGGATGCCCGTAAGGAAAAGCCGGGACGAATGGAGGTAGCTTCCGGTGGTACCTTGTTCTTGGATGAGATCGGGAACTTAAGCCTTTCCATGCAAGCGAAACTGTTGACCGCTTTGGAAAAACGACAGATAACCCGCTTGGGAGCAACGCAACCCATACCGATTGATATCCGGTTGATCTGCGCAACGAACGTGAATATCCATCATCTTGTGGCAGAAGGTACTTTCCGGCAAGATCTTTTATATCGTATTAATACGATCGAGTTACATATTCCTCCCTTGAGGGAACGAGGAAATGACGTGATCTTATTGGCTGAACATTTCTTGTCGAAGTATGCCCGTAAATATAAGAAAGACTTGAAGGGCATTAACAGGGATGGGAAGAATAAGCTACATAATTATGCTTGGCCCGGTAATGTACGTGAACTGCAACATGCGATTGAACGGGCGGTTATCTTGTCTGAAAGTAATTGGCTAAGGCCGGAAGACTTTATTCTGCGTTCTGTCCCGCTTAGGGATAAGGAACCATCCGATGAGTTAAATTTGACGGTATTGGAGAAAGAAGCGATCGAACGTGCCTTACGTCGTGCCGAGGGGAATATCACTCGTGCCGCCGAGCTTCTAGGGATTACCCGCTTTACCTTGTATCGTAAATTGGAGAAATTTGGCTTATGATACGTTACTTGTTGTTCGCTCGTATTTTGGGGATCGTGGTCTTGTCTTTTACTGCCTCATTCTTAATGCTGAAAGGGTTTTTGTTTATTCCTGCGCTGTTCGGATTTTGTATTCTTGCGCTTTCGGTTTTCTTATATAAGGATCAGCAAAAGACTGTTAAGCGGATGGAATACCTGATAGAGAGTATTCATTACGGGGATCTGAGCCTGTTTTATCCTTCCGATTCAATGACGGAAGACGAAAAGGCTTTGGCCTCTTCTATGAACGCTGCCTTGGAAGCTTTACGGAGTCGATTGTATAATTCGGTGGTCGCTGAGGCGGAAACCGAGGCATGGCAGAAACTTATCCGGGTATTGACGCATGAGATCATGAACTCGATCGCTCCGGTAATCTCTTTATCAGAGACGGTAGCCGAGCGTGCGACGATAAATGGCATGAATGAGAGAGACTACGCTATCATGGTACAAGCCATGCAAACGATCCACCGGAGAAGTAAGGGGCTATTGGATTTTGTCGAGAATTATCGGCAATTAACCCGTCTGCCTTTACCTACTTTACGAAACTTCTCGGTTTCGGCTCTCTTTGACGATATCCGGCTTCTATTTCCGGAGAAGTCCGACATCCTCTTCTTTCGTGTAAAACCGGAAGATTTGAATTTATATGCGGATCGGATCATGGTGGAACAAGTATTAATTAATCTATTGAAAAATGCGATAGAGGCTTGTGAAGAGTCCTTATCTCCTCAAATAGTCGTGGAGGCTGTCCAAAAAGCCGGCATGGTTATTATTTCGGTGATTGATAATGGTAGCGGAATTGTTCCCGAGGCGATCGACAAGGTCTTCGTGCCTTTCTTCACGACTAAATCTAAAGGTTCCGGTATCGGATTAAGTCTTTGCCGGCAGATCATGAACCGTCATGGAGGAAGTATTAGTCTCGACTCTCAAGTAGAGAAGGGTTCCTCTTTCGTCTTGCGTTTTCCGATTGTTACCAAACGGATTCTATAAATAAGTATTAATACATGCGATTAGCTTATCCGGCTTGATCGGTTTAGCGATGTAAGAGGAGAATCCACTTTGTTTTACCCGTTCCTCATCCTCCGCGAAAGCGAAAGCCGTTACGGCGATGATAGGGATGGACTGGTTCTTTTCCCGAATTACCCGTGTAGCCTCATAGCCGTCTACGATCGGCATTTTTAGGTCCATTAGGATTAAGTCCGGTTGATATTTATTGAATAAATCGATCGCTTGTTCCCCGTTCCATGCGTGTATAAGGTTATAATCTTTCAACATGGCTTGGAATAAAGTATAGTTGCTTTCGTTATCTTCCGCTATTAATAGGGTTGCCGATTTGGATGACTGGCTCTTCTGTACATTCTCGGTTTTTGGTTTCTCATGCGGGACTTCCTGCATCTCTAGTATCGAATAGGGCAACGTAAACCAGAATGTAGAACCTTTTCCTTGCTCTGATTCCACCCCTATATCTCCACCCAGACGCTTGATAATCATCTGGCAAATCGATAATCCCAGCCCCGTTCCTTGCACAAAGCTATTTAACTTAACGAAACGGGTGAAAACTTGACCGATCTTATCCTTGGCGATACCGCATCCTGTATCTTTTACATAGAAATACAACTCATCATCTCTATGGCGGTAGCCAAACAGGATGCTACCTTGAGTCGTGAACTTGATGGCATTGTTGATAAAGTTCGTAATGACTTGGGAGACCCGGTTACGGTCGGTGCGTAAGATACAATTCGGGATCTTCTCGACAAAGCATACCTGCACACCATCTTGCGCCTTCAAACGGGAAGACTGCTCGATATCGGAGAATAGTTGATTGACATCTACGTCTGAATCCACGAATTCTAGCGTACCCGCCTCTATCTTGGCTAGATCGAGAATATCATTGATCAATTGCAATAGCAGGTCGTTGTTGCTATTAATGATATTGATATATTCCTCTTTATCCTCCATATTCTCGGTTACGGCCAATAATCCGGAGAAACCGACGATCGCATTCAATGGCGTTCGAATCTCATGACTCATATTCGCCAAGAACGCGGATTTCAAACGATCGGACTCTTCCGCTTTCTGCTTTCCTCAGTTCGTTCTCCGCCTGTTTTGTGTTTTGTCACATCTTCTTTCTTGAAAATAACCCCGATAAGGTTGTCGTGCTCGTCTAATACAGGGTTCGCCAAAATATGAAGATACTTTCCATCGCCGAACTCATTCGTGATATCGACCTGCTTTTTGGTTTCCATGGCCTTTGCGACCGTGCAACGGGTACAATAAGGCTTTACTCCGTTCTTGACCAAGAAGCAATTAGCCGGACCGAATTCAGGGATACAGTCATGGAACTCTACCTCGTTTCTCCATTTTACGGTATAATCCGGCTTGATGAAATAGATAGAAGCTTGGATATTATTCATGATTAGTATATTATCCTTCTGTAGATCCAATAACTTATCTTTCAGTTTATTGGTCCGGATAAAGAAGATTAATATCATAATCAGGAAAATAAATAATACGGTGATTACGCTTAGCAAGATCTCGAACCTGTATTTGGAGAATAGGCTCGGGTCCTCGTTGATAATAGCAGCGTCGTGGGGCAATGACAATCTGCTGATATCAAAAGCCTTGATCTTTGAAGCGTCGAACATATATCCATTGGGAATGATTTGTGGATGGATATCTTTAGGGGCGATTTTCTTCTCCAATATACTTAAAGCCTCTTTCGCCAAATCGGAACCTATAGGCCTGTATTTGGGACTGAAACCTCCGATGGCCCAGTGCCCTATGCCGACGGATGCCAATGTGAATGTCGGGATTCTGGGATTGGCGGTCATCATGGTATACGTGGCATTTCCAACATAATACCCGTCGTTCACGTCTACACGCCATGTACCAATCAATATCACGGTCTGATCCGGCAGGTTCTTGATTTGCTCAACGATGGTGTAGATATTATTCTTTCTTCCATCCAGTAATATCAAGTTCAGATCCTTGATATTTTCCATTTCCTTTTTTACCAAGGTCTGCATAGCTAAACCACCGTAGGTATTATCGGTGATTAATGCTATATTTTGAGTTTGGGGATATAGCTTACGTATTAACCGGATATTTTCTTTTACGTCATAAGAATACAAGAACCCGCCAAGGTGTAAACCTTTATCTACGTACCTTGGATATCGATGTATTTCGGTTCCCATTCGGCGACATTTAAATCCGAGTCGGGTAATAAGATCGCATTCTTACTGATCATACCGCATAAAACCGGTATATTAGGCTTGTATTCTTGGGAGATATAAGAAGCCCATGCCTCTTTGACCTAAGATAATGATAAGCTGAGGGGTGTTATTTTCCTTATATTTATCCAATATACCTCATCTTACCGTCCCATAAGGGGTTCCGGGAGGCTCTTACAGTTCATGTTCTCGATAACCACCGGCGAGATACCACCTCCCCGCTTATATTCCTCCATAAACTCGGAAATATTGGCGGTCGTATTACGTGTATCGGGATTGTAGGAGCTAATGATTAAAATAGGGCCTGCATTATCTGTAGCGTATAAGTGGAAAGAAAAGACCAGACTTAACACGATAAAGAGTACGAATCGTATGTAGTATTTTAATAATGTCATTCTTTACCTACCTATTCATGTGCTTATTTGCGATTAAAGTACTATTTTTTGTTCATACAGTCCACAAAAATAGAAAAGATTTATGATTAATTGCTGAAATTCAAAATAAAAAGAATCTATTACGCCTAAAATCTATAACTCGATCATCACTCCGATACTTGGGAGAAGCGTTCCTGTAAGACGTTCTATCGGTCTTAATTCGTACCGTTGTTCATATATGGGAGCTTCCGGGTTGATAATTTTACCCGTTTTGATATATACGTCTTGCTCTTTGTATTTGGAATTCAATATGTTTTGGATGTCGATATAGGCTCCAAGCATGATCTTTTTGAAGTAAAATGTTTTATCGATACGGATATCTAACTGCGTGAATGGCTTGAGCCGTTCGCTGTTAAACCGGCTGTAATCATAGTATAGCCCGTTATTAGCGTCCCAAGCTTCTACATAACTACTCTTTTCTACATCGTAAGGCGTATAGGGAGCGCCTCCTACTACCCGGAACTTGGCGCCTACGTCCCAGTTCTTGGGTAAAGAATAAGTCCCGCTAAACGTGAACAGATGCTTATTGTCCCAAGCCGAGGGAAGATAAGTGTCCATATTTCTCCCATCCTTGAATTCGCTTCTTACCAAAGTGTAGGACGTGATGAAAGTAAGCCCTTTATAATTATACCAACGTCCCATGATCTCAAGCCCATAAGCTCGCCCTGTAGCGGTAGACGATACGGCCTCATTTCCCAAGACACCATAGTCTGTACCTTTCGATGCGAGTGGGATACTGTCGAGTATGGACATCGGATAACGATCATAATGTTTATAGAATCCTTCGGCCGTGAATTTCAAGTATGAGGTAGGACGGTATTCCAAGCCTAATCCGGCTTGGTCGCTTCGAATATAGCTTAAATGATTTGTCCGGTTTACATAATTACCTTCATTATCCTTGAATCCCAATGTCGTATAAGGAGGAAGCTCGTAGTAGCGTCCGATATTCGCGTTTATATAAAGCGGATCGGACAAGCGGTAGGATAAGGATAGGCGAGGAGATAACTGATCTAACAAATTATTCATATCCGAGGAATAATTGTTTGCGTCCGCACGAACACCTAAAGAGGCGGTAAACCGCTCGTTATAGCTCTCATAAATAGCCGTGGCATAGATACCCCACTTCCATATGCCAAGGTCTGTTTGATATACGATGGTACGGGGGATAGAGGTAAATTGCTTTTGATAGGTGTCATTCGTGTATTGGGCGTATTCGATGTTTCCTCCGACATTCAATTGAATGAATGGTAAGCGGAACGTGTTTTCCGTTCGGAACTTATTCTCGATCTCATCCGAACGGTAATTTAAGGAGAGATTCTCTTCCTTGCTTTCGTCATTGTCTTTGTATTTAATATTCTTATTGTTGGTCTGGCTACGGCTGATAATGACCGAGTAGAGATTTTTACCGGCGTAGTGTTTATAAACCGCTCCAAGGGTATACGTTTTTTGTTTTACGACCGGCAAGTAAGAGAGGATATATTGGTTTTTCTCGCTCATGTCTTCCATTCCTGTATTCAGCTTCATATCATCGATCGCCCCTAATCCGAGAACTGTAAGCTCATTCTTGGGGTTGAAGGAGTGCTTAATCTTGAATTGGGCATCCGTGAAAGTAGGTAAGAACGGCAAACCGATCATATCGAAAAGGAATTGAAGGTAAGAGCGACGAACAGACACTTGGTAAGTGGTCTTTTTTCCTAGCGGTCCATTAGCGGACACACCGATATCTGAGGCTCCTAGGACTCCTCGCAATGAGAATTTCTCCTTATTTCCATCTTGTAGTTTAAAATCCAATACCGAACTTAAAGCGTTTCCCTTGGATGCGGGGAATGCGGCCGAATAAAAGTTGACCTCCCGGATAAAATCGGGATTGATAATACCGACCGGACCTCCGGAGGCTCCTTGGGTAGAGAAATGGTTGATATTCGGTATCTCTACGCCATCCAAAAAGAAACGGTTTTCCGAGGGACCTCCTCCTCTTACCATCAAGTCGTTACGAAACGCTGCCGTGGACGCTACTCCGGGAAAGGTTTGTACTACCCGGGAGATATCCCGGTTTCCTCCCGCGCTTTTCTCTATCTCCTTGAAACCGATTACACGGAGTCCTAGCGGACTTTCGGCGGTTTTACGGAACGGAGAGGCTACTACGCTAACCTCTTGCAGATTCTGGCTGGCTTCCTCTAGCTCGATCGGGAAGAATATATCTTTATTCGCTAGTCTGAATTCGGCGGTAACGAATGGCTTATATCCCAGAAAGGAGGATTGGAGACGATAGCTTCCGGGTGATATGTCGGATATCTCGAATAATCCGGTGGAATCGGTGACCGCCCCTTGCGTCGTGTTCCATACCACTACGTTAGCGAAAGGTATCGGCTGTCCGCTCGATGCGTCTTTTACAACTCCCTTGATAGAGAAGGAGCGCTGTTGACCGATAGCGGCTTGTATGGTACATAATAAGAATAGTAAGAAGTAAAGATGGCGTCTATCCATATCTTATATCATATTTATAGCGGTAAAGATAAGTATTATTCTGATTCGTATGTATTATCTTTGCATACATATGGAGAAAGAATTACAGATAACGGCAGATGGAAGCCATACGCTATATATTCCGGCGATGGATGAACATTATCATTCCGTGAACGGGGCCCTGCAGGAATCAAGACATATATTTATAGAGGCGGGATTGCATGCGCTTGAAAAAGACTTTATCCGAATCGTGGAGATTGGCTTCGGTACAGGGCTGAACGCCTTCTTGACATTGAAGGATGTCGAGCTATCTCAAGCACATCATATTGATTATCATACAGTAGAGTTATACCCGCTTCCTTTAGATACGATTCGTGCCTTGAATTATGGGGAGCTGATCTGGCCGGAGAGAAAAGAGTTATTCTTAGCCTTGCATGAGGCGGAGTGGAATACTCCCGTTTCAATCTCAGAGCGCTTTACACTTCATAAAATAGAAGGAAATAGTAACGCCTGTGAACTACCGGATGATATCGATTTGATCTATTTCGACGCATTTGCGCCCGAGAAACAACCGGAGATGTGGAATCAGGAAATCTATAATCGTTTGTATGCTCATACCGCACCGGGCGGAGTGATCGTAACCTATTGCGCAAAAGGAGAGGTACGCAGAGGTATGCAAGCGGCTGGTTTTGAGATGAGCCGTCTTCCCGGTCCTCCGGGCAAGCGACATATACTTAGGGTATTAAATTGAGAATTGAAAGTTACAGAGCGTATTCCTCGGTATTTTCAATTCTCAATTCTCAACTTTCAATTATTTAAGCATTGCCTCGATCTTTCTACGAACTTATCCTTAGCCGTAGCGCCTACTACTTTATCAACCATCTTACCGTCTTTGAAGAAAGAACGGTAGGGATGTTGCGGATACCGAATTGTCCGACTACATCGTCATTCTCGTCAACGTTCATTTTACCGATCGTCACACGACCTTCGTATTCGGTTGCCAACTCATCAATGATAGAGATACCATGCGGCAGGGCCACACCACTCTGCCCAAAAGTCAAGAACCATGGGCTTTCCGGAGTTAACCAACTCCTCGAAATTAGCGTCTGTAATTTGTAGTGCCATTTTGAATTACGTATTATTTAATTATGAATTATAATCTAATGATTGTTATGACGCCAAAAGTACAAATTCTTTCAGCGTCGTACAACTTTAACCATTAATTTTAAAATCGATATTCTCGTTCTCCTGTAAAAAGTCTACCAGCTCACGGGTCACGTTTAAGCGGATATTTTGGGAGAAGAGATTTAGGGAAATATTATGTTCCCCATCGACAACCTTAAAATATAACAGGCTATGGCCCGGATTGTTCTTGATCAATACCGAAAGCTCATTGATTGTCGGCTCGTCCAAATCATGGATCGGGACCGTGATACTGATTTTCTCGATCAGCTTGTCTTTCTCGTCTTGCAAAAGGTTGACGGTACCAATCTTGAAGTCCAGTTTATTGGGGTCCCAGCGGCTAGGCTCTACACGGGCTGTGATCAAGAGATACATCCCTATTTTACCATACTTGCTGTATTCGATATAATCCTGTCCGAAAAGCGGGATCTCGCCACTACCCGTGAAATCCTCGATCTTCAAGATACCGTAAGGCTTTCCGTTCTTGGTCATTCCTTCCCGGAAACCGGTGACGATACCACCTAATAAAACTTCCCGGCCTTGTAAGGTTTCCCGCTCGTTAAGTTCTACCATGCCGGTATTACATACATACTTTAATATGATACGGTATTCATCCAACGGGTGGGCGGATAGGTAAATACCGACCAACTCCTTCTCTTTATTCAGGCGTTCTAGATCGCTCCAACGCTCGCATTGCGGGATCTCCGGTTTAGCGATGGCGATCAAGGCGTCTCCACCGAATAAAGAGTTGACTGCCGTGCTCTTATCCATCTGGTATTTGTTACCATAGCGAACCAAGGTATCCAAGAACAATTCTCCTTTTCCACTGTCGGTGAAGAACTGCTCACGCTGGATACCGAAGTTATCGAACGCTCCGGCCAAAGCCATGGACTCTATGTTTTTCTTATTGCAAGCGGTCAAGTTCACCCGTTCTACGAAATCGAAGATACTCTTGTACGGGCCGTTCTTCTTGCGTTCCTCTATGATATTTTGTACGGCTGACTCACCTACGCCTTTCACGGCGCCTAGCCCGAAGCGGATGTTCTTGTTCTTATCTACGCTGAACTTCAAGATAGACTCGTTCACGTCCGGTCCCAATACTTGAATACCCATCGCTTTACATTCATCCATGAACTTCGTGATATCCGTGATATTGGATAAGCTTCGGCTCAAGACGGCGGCCATATACTCGGACGGGAAGTTCGCTTTCAAGTAAGCGGTCTGATAAGCCACCCATGAGTAACAAGTAGCGTGACTCTTATTGAATGCGTATGAGGCGAACTTCTCCCAGTCGGACCAGATCTTATTTAAAGTTTCCTCTTTATAGCCGTTGGCTTGACCACCAGCCATAAATTTAGACTTCAAGTGGTTCATCTTCTCGATCAACTTCTTACCCATCGCCTTACGTAAGGCATCACTCTCACCACGCGGAAGTTAGCGAGCAAACGGGATAGAAGCATGACCTGCTCCTGATAGACCGTAATACCGTACGTATCTTTCAGGTAGCGTTCCATGACGGAATGTCGTACTTGATCTCTTCCTTACCCTGTTTACGGGCGATAAAAGAAGGGATGTAGTCCATTGGGCCCGGGCGATACAGGGCATTCATGGCGATCAAGTCCTCGAATTTAGAAGGTTGCAACTCCTTCAAATACTTTTGCATACCGGCGGACTCGAACTGGAATGTACCGGTTGTCTTTCCGTCGCAATACAATTTATAAGTCTTGGGGTCCTCCAGACTGATATGGTCGATATCCAGATCATGTCCGGTAGTCAGTTTCACGTTCTCGATCGCTTCCTTGATGATGGACAAGGTCTTCAAGCCCAAGAAGTCCATCTTGATCAATCCGGTTTCCTCGATCACGGAACCCTCGTATTGGGTAACCAGCATCTCCTCGCCGGTATCCTTGTCTTTCGCCGTACTGACAGGTACGACATCCGATATATCATAACGTCCGATAATGACACCGCAGGCGTGTACACCCGTGTTACGGACGTTGCCTTCCAGCATCTGGGCGTATTTCAAGGTATCCCGTGCCAGCGGATCATTTCCGTTAGCCGCCTCTTTTAGTTCCGGCACATACTTGATGGCGTCGCCCAATTTGAACTTCTTCATGTCAGGGATCTTATCCGGAACCAATTTGGCTAACCGGTTCGATTCGGATAACGGTAATTTCTGTACCCGGGCGACATCCTTGATAGCGGACTTGGTAGCCATCGTACCATAAGTAATGATATGAGCCACACGCTCGGCACCGTATTTTTCCGTTACCCAGCGTAAGACCTCGCCACGGCCATCATCATCGAAGTCGGTATCGATATCGGGGAGGGAGATACGGTCCGGATTCAAGAAACGCTCGAACAGGAGGTCATATTTGATCGGGTCGATCTTGGTGATCCCTAAGCAATAAGCTACGGCAGATCCGGCGGCCGAACCACGTCCCGGTCCTACGGATACACCGAGTTCCTCACGAGCGGCACGGATGAAATCTTGCACGATCAAGAAGTAGCCGGGGAAACCCATGGTCTTCATGATATGTAACTCGAAGTTCAGACGCTCCTTTACTTCATCGTTCAAGGGGTCTCCGTAAAGCTCCTTGGCTCCGTCATATGTCAATTTCGCCAAATAGTCGGCTTCCAGCTTGATGCGGTATAGTTTGTCGTATCCACCTAATTTCTTGATTTTGGAGTGCGCCTCTTCCTCGCTTAATACGACATTACCGTTCTCGTCTCGGGTGAATTCCTCAAATAAATCATGCTCTGTCAATTTCTGACGGTAGGACTCCTCGGTACCGAACTCCTCGGGAATGGCGAAAGTCGGCATGATAGGACCGCTGTCGATGGAGTAGAATTCTATTTTGTCGGCTATCTCGAGCGTATTACTCAAAGCTTCGGGGATATCGGCGAAGATGGTGTTCATCTCGGCGGTTGTCTTCATCCATTCTTGCTTGGAGTAGCGCATACGCTTGGGGTCGTCCAAGTCTTTGCCGGTACTAAGGCAGATCAGGCGGTCGTGAGCCTCAGCGTCGTCGGCATTGACGAAATGGACGTCGTTGGTGGCGATTAGCTTGATATTATGTTTGTGAGCAAGTTCGATCAGTACCTTGTTCACCTCTTGTTGATGCGGGAAAATCGTGCAATCGGCGTTGGGGTCGTGTGTCTCGTGCCGTTGCATCTCAAGGTAATAGTCTTCTCCGAATAAGTTTTGAACCATTTGATAGACTCCTCGGCCTTATCGATTCGTCCGTGCATGATATGCTGTGGAATCTCTCCACCTAAACAGGCGGAGCAGATGATCAGATCCTCATGATATTTCTCCAACAATTCCTTGTCAATACGCGGACGTCCGTAGAATCCTTCCGTCCATGAGAGGGATACCATCTTGATCAGGTTCTTGTATCCGTTCTTATTTTTGGCCAGAACGATCGTGCCAGCCGCTACGGTCGTCTTGCGAGGCCAGCTTGCTATGCCTTCCGTTGCGAGCGCAATAACATTCGCACCCGATGATCGGCTTGAAGATGGAAGCTTTCGCTTCGGCGATTTGTTTTGTAGTTCCGTTATCCTTTGTTGTTCCTCATCGGTTGGCGCATCCTTGGCCAGCAGCGGTTTTAGTTCTTTCTCGGAGTCCTTGATGATCCCGAGAGGTTTACTGTTCTTTTGCTAACCTTATTGAAAAACTCCTTGATACCGAACATAACGCCATGGTCTGTTACGGCGATCGCACGCATTCCGTCTTTGTACGCTTTGTCGATCAACGCGTCGATGGATGCCTGTCCGTCCAGCAAGGAATACTGGGTATGTACGTGTAAATGAATAAACGGTTCCATATATATTAATGTATAGTCTGGTGCATATTGAAATGAGTGCATAAAGGTAGGAAATATTTTTTAGTACGAGAGAGGTTGTTTTGCTTTTAAAAAAACACGTACGTCTTTTTTCGGAAACACGTACATGTTTTTGGAAAAAGACGTACGTGTTTTCTGAAGGATATAATGAGGTTATAATATGGGTGATTCTATAGAATCTATATGTTATATAAACAGATGTTGTATTGATATTTTGCTTGATATAAGCCGTATATCGTGACAGGAGGTTTTCGTGAGGTGCTCGAACTAGCGGATGGAAGATAGTTATGAATGGCGTTTTTCTGTGTGAAAAGCCGTTTTAGCCTATGCGACAGGTCGTGTTGGGCAACGCCGATAGTGCCATTAGGCATCGTAAGTAGTCGCAAATAGGGTTGTAAGCGGTCGTGAATGGGCATTCTTATATGTTTATAACCTTGTTATAACCCTGTTTTCTCCCATTCTTACCTCTTCGGATATGAACTACGATGAATTATTTCGCTAGAATAAAAGACTGTTTTTCGATAGTGTTCTATCAGACAGATGCTTGCTGTTTTTTTCTTACGAATTTGGAAGCATACTGTACTTATGCTTGGAAAAAGCGAATCTCCGGGAGTTCTGTTTACAAAGTGTCATTTTGTTAGAACAAGGGAAACTAATATTCCGATCTATCGCAAAAGGTGATCTTACTTTTGTTGATTATTCGATGGTGTATTTACTAATGTACGCATGCACATTAAATAATAGAAGAGAAAAATGATTGATTTAAACGATCGTTTTAATTAGTCATTTGCAAAGGTACGCGTTTCTTTGACTTCTGCAACCCTTCCGAGCTATTTTTTTGTTCCCTTATTCGCTTTCTTATCAATAGGATATCCTATCCTTTACGAAACAACCGATTCCGTAAACGAACCTCCCGTTTTCCTTCTTTAAAAACGCAAGATCTAAACGATGGTTTAGACTAGTCGTTTTCTAACGGTAGTCTGCTATCAGAAAATAGCTAAGTGCTTAATTAACACTATTATTAATATTAAATTCTAAATTATGAACAGAAAGATTTCTACATTGTTAACGGCGGGTCTGCTTGTGGCGGGGTCGCTGTGCGGTAGTGCCTTCGCTCAGACGCCGACGGTTTCCATTAAAGATTTGACCGGAATCGGATCTACAGTAGCGAATGAACTGAAAAACGGGGCTCGATATGTGATGGTAGATGCCTCTTCATCGCTAGCCTATGGTCATGAAATAAGCACTACTACCGGTAAGATTGTTGAGGTAGGGGAGGCTATAAACACTCCGATTTTTTACGATGACAGCGATAGCAAAGACGGCGTTAAGAAGTACATTTGGACGGTCAGCGTGACAGAGGCTCCGAGAGGTTTCTTCTCTTATACCCTCACCAATGCGGAGACTGGAAAGGCGTTGAGATACAACAGTGCATATAGTGCGATAGAGACAGACCCGGCAGCGAAAGCCGAGGATACCTTTAAGGATTTCGTGTTTGAGAATACAGCTGCTGTCGCTTCTACTCCCACTGGTGCGGAGTATTCTGCCTCTAATAAGTACATGGTTGCCTATAAAGCGGGCGCGACTGTTTGGAACGGTCTGTCATGGTCTGGCAGCCCATTGGTCTCTACTACTACGATCTCTGCTCCTACGTTCTATGAGGTTAAATCCGAGGAACTTGAGGATGTTACCGAGTTGAACGCATTATATAACACTTCTGGATTCTCATTCGCTTCCAAGCCTTATGATACGGATCAAACCGAGGAGCCGATCGGCAACTTGTTCAATACGAAGAAGGTGGTAGCTCGCTATGTATCTACCGCTATTGAAGTTGACGCTACTCAGTATCCTTCTTATTCGGGTAATACTCGTGATTTGAGGATCGAGCCGGGTATGTATTTCTTCACAGAGAACGCTCCGAAAGATGGCGCTGATTATAAAGAATGGATGAACGCTACGATCTTGGTCGTAAGCTCAACGGAGACCGTTGAGGCTACAAATGCGGGACGTGCCTCTGGTGATGGTTTCGCTTTGGCAGAGGTGAAAGTCAGCGACTTGAACTTCTATCAAGGTTCGGATAATGCTTGGATGACAGCAGGTAACGATATCTCTATCAATAACGCTAACTTCCGTGTGCAAAAGAGCTATGTGGACGCTTATCCGTATGAGTTGAACGTTGATGATTTCCGTTATCGTGAGCAAGCTAGCAAGGCTAAGCACGTTACTAAGTCTGTTAAGTTACATGTGTTGAAACATAGTGACAAGTACTATCTGACCACTACACATGCTACAGACGACCAGTTCATCTTCAAGTTGGCTGCCGCCGGTATGAAGAAAGGTATCGAGTTGTTGAACACGGAGGCTAAGGTCGCTGCTTACACGATCCGTATCTTAGACGGTAAGGAATATGCGCCATCTACCGATAATATCGACAAGAAAGACATCAAGAGCGTATACGGCAAGTACTTGACGAACGCCGTTAGAGCTTCTCAATTCGAGTTGGTAGCTAAGGCTAAGGTTCTTTCTCAATTGGAGACTCCGGCTTATCAATGGGCTATCTCCAGCGTAGACAATGAGTATGAGGTGACATTCACGAACCGTGAGACCGGCGTGCATTTCACAGCAAGCTTGTTCCCGAAGGCTGATCTGGGCGAGAACGTTTACGAATTGTCCACAAAGAGCAAAAAGGTTACCGCTATTTATGTAGACGCGAACACATACAATGAGACAGAGGGTGAAGCCGCTGAAATGCAACAACTGATCGTCGAGTTGACCCCGGCTGAGGTTGATCCGTACGCAGGTTTCTTGAACCTAGATGATGAGACTTTGGTGACGATGGCTTTCGCTCGCGATAACAACGAGACTTCCAATAAGTGGTATGTGGCAGCTAAGAAACAAGCAAACCCGTTGGTTGGATATGAATTGAACAAGAACGGTAAGTTCGCTAACGAGGTATCCGATGCCGCTCAATGGCAATTGGTGAAAGATGATAAAAAACGTACGATCATCGAGCGCAGCTTCGTTTACAATAAGGATGGCCGCGTGACGGTACAGGCTAGAGCAGATAAGGGCTACGCTTATGTTTATCAGTTGCAGTATATCAATGATGGTATCGAGACTGAGAAATATTTCCCGAAAGGAAATTCTTCTGTAAGAGAACAGGAAGAGTTAGTAGCTGAAGGTCAAGCTGAGTTCGTGATCAAGCTAGCCGCCGATGGTTCTGTTTACCTGATTCCGGTGAATAGCACAAGCAGTACTATCGCTTCAATTTTGAATAAGTATACGAAGTCTGTTGTAGACGCTACTTATAAGGACAATATCGACGAATGCCAATATGAGACTCCGTCTTCTGTTTACGCATGGCCGTCAACTTCTACACAACAAGATTGGTTATTGAACACCTACTTGATCGTAGAGGCACCGGAGATCAGCTACCCGGCAGAGGAAGGTCATATCTCCTTGGTAAGCGATAAGGGTAACTATATCTCCATGAACGAGAATCGCGACGGTATCGTGGTAAACGAGAATCAATACTCATTCTACTTGCAAGTAACCGATGAGGACGCTGTTGTTCCTTCTTTCTATATCTCTAACAAGGGTACGGTTGAGAATGGTGACAGATTGTTCTTGTTCAACCCGGCAGACTCTGTAAACTATTATGTCGCAGATGGTACATACGACAGAAAGTATGAGTGGATCAAGAATGAGACAAAGGCGATCTTCAAGCCGGCCACTCTTTGGGAGACTAAGGATACTTTGACTACGGTCGTTAAGGGTAACAAGGTTTCCGTGGCTGAAGAGGCTGATGATGAGGGTGTATTAGGTGGCTTGGATTACTTCAAGGTTCAGATCATCCAATGCGAGGACAATGAGAACGAATATCGTATCCGTTCTGTAGCCAAGAAGGGTTCTTATCTGTATAGCTTCAACGACCAGTTGTCTTGGAGCGGTAGCAAGGAGAAAGCAATGCGCTTCACTATCACTACAGGCGATCCTACAGCTAACGAGTCTATCGCCGACGCTGCTGAAGGCGTTAAGGTAATCGCCGGCAACGGTACTGTTGATATCCAAGGCGCTGCCGGAAAGAACGTGGTTATCACGAACGTTCTTGGTAAGGTTATCACTAGCACGGTTCTTACATCCGACAACGCTACGATCGCCGCTCCTGCGGGTATCATCGTGGTAGCCGTTGATGGTGAGGCCGCTGTTAAGGCAGTCGTTAAATAAGAACAATGACGATAAATAACATAAATCGAAAATGCATTCCCGCGGGAGTTGTAGTGATTCAAGTAGCCCGCGAGGGCGAACAGGCGGGAATGGATTAATATTAATACTAAAGTAATAAATTAAAGTTCATCTGTCGTCACCTCCGTGAGGAGCGAGGGCGGAAAAAAATAAGCCCCGGCCGGTTCGTCCAGTCGGGGCTTTATTGGTTTGGAGATTCCGGTTTTACTCAGTAGGGGAATCAGCTTCAAAACAGTTCTGTTGAAGATGTATCGTGTTGTGGCAATAAGATGTATCATGTTGCAAGGATAAGATGTATCATCTTATGGGGATAAGATGTATCATGTTGTGGCATTCGTTAAAGCTTAAATGGCAAAGCTGCGCTTTTTATACCGCTTTCTTATAGGTTTCAGTAGGATAAATGTAGATGTTATTGAAAAATGTATATCTTTGCTTGCTATTAGAAGGAAAAGCAAATGAGGAAGTTTATGAGAAAGATCGGATTGTTGTTGATTGCCGTGATGATGATTTTACCGGCGATGGCTCAGGTTTCTTTCGGCGTACGTGCCGGAGGCGCTTATTCTTCGTTGATCCAGAAAGTGGAGGATACGTATGAGGCGGGAGCCCGCTTCGGTTTCAGCATAGCGGGTTTGGCGGATATTCCTTTGAGTAAGAATAAAAAATGGTCGCTTCGTCCTGAGGTGGCGTTCGTAAACCAAGGTGGCGCTTATTATTCGAATCAGGATATACATGGGATGGCGCTTCATAATAAATGTTGGTATTACTCTTTGCAGATTCCCGTGAATGTGGCTTATACATTTACCTTCACGGACGTTCATCTGTCCGTATTCGCCGGTCCTACCTTTGATTGGTCCTTGTTTGGCAAGATGAAGAGCCGGGAGACCAATCCGGATCTCCATTTCGGCGTGTCCGAGGAGAAGGACTTGAAACCTTGCGACTTTGGCATGAATGTCGGCCTATCGGTAGAATATAGTAACTTTTTCTTCTCCGTAAGCTCCCTATGCGGCATGATAGACCGCCGTGCCTTGAAGCGTGACGGCGAGACTTCCGTTTATCAAAATAACGTGACATTCTCTTTGGGGTATTACTTCCGTAAGTGATGAGTATCTTCATAATAACTTGAAAAATAATTAGATTTGTTTGGTATTTCGGATAAAACCCGTACCTTTGCAAGCCGATTATTATCAAATTGTACTAAGAGTTTAGTTCTTAGCACGTTGTTGCATCATGTGTCCGTTGTGACAATGTTGGTAAGGCTAGTTTTTTGAGTTATTAATTAATTTAATTTTTAAGCAGTGGATACTTTAAGTTTTAAGACCATTTCTGCAAACAAGGCAACTGTAAACAAAGAGTGGGTCATTGTTGATGCTGAAGGCCAGACGTTAGGTCGCCTTTGCGCTAAAGTAGCGAAGCTTTTGCGCGGTAAGTACAAACCCAATTTCACTCCGCACGTTGACTGTGGTGATAATGTAATCATCATCAATGCAGACAAAGTCGTTCTGACTGGTAACAAGTGGAACGATCGTATTTATTTGAGATATACCGGATATCCCGGTGGACAGATCGAGTATACTCCGGCTGATCTTTTGAAGAAAGGTGGCGACCGTCTGTTCCGTAAAGTAGTAAAAGGTATGTTGCCTAAGAACCGTCTGGGTGCAAAGTTGTTGAACAACATGTACGTTTATGAGGGAACTGAGCACAAGCACGAGGCTCAACAACCTAAGTTAATCGATATAAACTCATATAAATAATCACGATGGAAGTAGTAAATGCAATAGGAAGACGTAAAGCGGCAGTCGCTCGCGTATTCGTTAGCGAAGGTACGGGAAAGATCACGATCAACAAACGTGAGCTGGAAAAATACTTTCCTTCTTCAATCCTTCAGTTTATCGTAAAGCAGCCGTTAGCAAAGTTGAACGTCGCTGAGCAATATGATATTAAGATCAACCTTGACGGTGGTGGTTTCAAAGGTCAGTCTGAGGCTGCCCGTTTGGCTATCTCTCGTGCGTTGATAAAGATTAATCCGGAAGATAAGGCTGTCTTAAGAGCGGAAGGATTCGTAACTCGCGATCCTCGTGCTGTTGAGCGTAAGAAACCGGGTCGTCCGAAAGCTCGTAAGAGATTCCAGTTCAGTAAACGTTAATGTTATTTGTGAGTCCCTTACAAGTAAAGCGAAGCGTTTAGTATCTAAATTATCGGGATTCTTTTTACATGTGGACATGCGGAAAGACTACCTGATGGTTGAAATTAAACAAAGAAAGTAAACGATTTAAGAAAAAAACAATGTCAAGAGTAAATTTTGATCAATTATTAGAGGCTGGTGTACACTTCGGACACTTAAAAAGAAAGTGGAATCCCGCTATGGCTCCTTATATCTTCATGGAGCGCAATGGTATTCATATCATTGACCTTTATAAAACAGTTGCTAAAGTAGACGAAGCCGCTGAAGTTATGAAGAACTTGGCTAAACAAGGCAAGAAAGTTCTTTTCGTGGCTACCAAAAAACAAGCTAAACAAGTTGTCGCTGATAAGGCTGCTTCCGTAGGTATGCCTTACGTTATCGAGCGCTGGCCGGGTGGTATGTTGACCAACTTCCCGACGATCCGTAAAGCTATCAAGAAGATGGCTACTATCGATAAGATGACAAAAGATGGTACATTTGATAATCTTTCTAAGAGAGAAAAACTTCAAATCACTCGCCAACGCGCTAAGTTGGAGAAGACTTTAGGTTCTATCGTAGACCTTACTCGTCTTCCGTCAGCGTTGTTCGTTGTAGACGTGATGAAAGAGCATATCGCTGTTCGCGAGGCTAACCGTTTGGGTATCCCTGTATTCGGTATGGTTGATACGAACTCTAATCCGAACAATATCGACTACGTTATCCCGGCTAACGATGACGCTACAAAGTCTGTAGAGGTTATCTTGGGCGCTATCTGCGAGGCTATGAACGAAGGCTTGCAAGAGCGTAAGGCTGAGAAAATTGACGCAGAGGCTGCTGAGGAAGCTCCGAAAAGAGAGCGTAAGGCAAAAGCTGCTGTTAAGAAAGAACGTACGAAGAAAGAAGACGACGATGCGTTGAACGCTAACGTTGCCGGTAAGTTCGCGAAAGACGAAGAATAATTCGATTGACAATTGACGTTGACAATTGACAATTAGAATACAAATACAATGGGCAGTTGGCTTTTGACAGGATTTGTCAATTGGCAACTGTCCATTGTCAATTTTTGAAAGTATAAACATTTTAAAGATAAAGGAAATAAGATTATGGCTGTAACAATGGCTGATATTACCAAGCTGCGCAAAATGAGTGGAGCTGGTATGATGGACTGTAAGAAGGCTTTGACAGAGTCTGACGGTGACATCGAGAAAGCAATGGAAATTATCCGTAAAAAAGGACAGGCTATCGCCGCTAAACGTTCTGATCGTGAGGCTGCCGAGGGTTGTGTGTTGGCTAAGAAGGATGGCGAGTTCGCCGCTATCATCGCTTTGAAGTGCGAAACGGACTTCGTGGCTAAGAATGAGGACTTCGTGGCTTTGACTCAAGCTATCTTGGACGCTGCCGTGGCTAACAAATGCCGTACTTTGGACGAGGTGAAAGCTTTGCCTATGGGCAAGGGTACTATCCAAGAAGCTGTTACGGATCGTAGTGGTATCACTGGCGAGAAAATGGAGTTGGATGGCTACTGCGTAGTTGAAGGTGCTTACACTACTGTATACAACCATATGGGTAAGAACCAACTTTGTACGATCGCCGCTTTCAACAAGGAGTCTGAGGAAGCCGCTCACAATATTGTTATGCAGATCGCCGCTATGAACCCGATCGCTATCGATGAGGCTGGTGTTCCTGAGTCTGTAAAAGAGAAAGAGATCCAGGTTGCTATCGAGAAGACGAAGGCTGAGCAGGTACAGAAGGCTGTAGAGGCTGCATTGAAGAAGGCTGGTATCAATCCTTCACATGTAGACAGCGAGGCTCACATGGAAAGTAACATGGATAAGGGCTGGATTACGGCAGAGGATGTAGCTAAGGCTAAAGAAATCATCGCTACTGTTTCTGCTGAGAAGGCTGCTAACTTGCCTCAACAGATGATCGAGAATATCGCTAAGGGTCGTCTGGGCAAGTTCTTGAAAGAGGTTTGCTTGTTGAACCAAGAAGACATTATGGATGGCAAGAAGACTGTAAGAGAGACAATGAAGGAGATCGATCCTGAGTTACAAATCTTGGCGTTCAAACGTTTCACTTTGCGTGCTGAGTAATTGCGGTAACATATTTGATATAAAGAAAAAGGCGATACAACCCAATGTATCGCCTTTTTTATGAAGTATAGCTTACTTGCCCATAGAAGATATACTTACTTGTCCAATGCAGTATATCTTACTTTGCCAAGTAAGTATATCTGTTTAATTTTTTCTTATTTCAATGCGGCCAACGCATCCTTAATACGTTTGATCGCCTCTGCGATATTCTCATCGCTGGTAGCGTAACTCATGCGGATACACTCGGGTGCCCCGAAAGAGGTACCACCTACGCAAGCTACGTGCGCTACTTCTAAGAGATACATAGCTAAGTCATCAGCGTTGTTGATTACACGGGTTCCATCTGTCTTGCCGTAATAATAACTACATTTTGGGAATAAGTAGAAGGCGCCTTCCGGTTTATTCACCTCGAAGCCCGGAACTTCTTTCGCTAAATTAACGATTAAGTCACGGCGGCGTTCGAAGGCCTTACGCATTTCCTCAACGGGTTCTTGTGAGCCTGTATAAGCCGCTTCCGCCGCTTTTTGAGATACGGAGCAAGGGCCAGAGGTATATTGTCCTTGTAATTTATTAACCGCTTTCACGATCCATTCCGGTCCGGCGATGAAACCGATACGCCAGCCAGTCATCGCATACGCTTTGGAAACGCCGTTTACGATAACCGTACGGTCTTTCATTCCTTCGATAGAAGCGATGCTGTTGTGTTTACCAATATAGTTAATATGTTCGTAGATCTCATCCGCTATAACGATGATATCCGGATGTTTTTTCAATACTTCCGCTAAACCTGCCAATTCCTCGGCGCTGTAAACAGAACCCGTCGGGTTGGAGGGAGAGCAAAGGATTAACGCTTTAGTCTTAGGTGTAATAGCGGCTTCCAGCTGAGCTGGAGTGATCTTGAAATCTTGCTCGATACCAGCCGGAACGATAACGGGAGTTCCTTCCGCTAACTTCACCATCTCCGGATAGCTTACCCAGAAAGGGGCAGGGATGATAACCTCGTCCCCCGGATTTACCAATACCATGACCGTGTTACAAACGGATTGTTTGGCACCGTTTGCACAAGAGATCTGGCCTGCTGTATATTCCAGTCCATTCTCGTTCTTCAATTTGGCAACGATAGCATTACGTAATGCCGGATAACCCGCTACGGGAGAATAACGTGAGAAATTATCGTCAATCGCCTTCTTCGCGGCTTCTTTAATGAAGTCGGGAGTATTGAAATCGGGTTCTCCCACACTTAAGTTGATAACATCGATACCTTGAGCTTTCAACTCACCGCTCTTTTGTGACATCGCCAATGTTGCTGAAGGCGATAAACTCGCTAAACGATCTGAGACTTGTGTCATGACATTGCTTTTTGTATAGGTTGTTTTATTATTATGCGACAAAAGTAATCAATAATCGGAATTCTTGCAACGTTCTGATAACTATTTAATGTTATGCAGCACATGCCCCATACGTTCTTTCTTCGTTTTCATGTAGAATTCGTTGTATGGATTTGGTTTCACCTCGATAGGAACGTTCTCTACTACCTCAAGTCCGTATGCTTCCAGACCTACGCGTTTTACCGGATTATTGCTCATCAGGCGCATTTTCGTTACGCCGATATGACGTAAGATCTGTGCTCCGACACCATAATCTCGCTCATCCGCTTGATGGCCTAAATGCAAGTTCGCGTCCACCGTATCCAAACCATCCTCTTGGAGCTTGTATGCTTTCATCTTCTCCATCAATCCGATGCCTCGTCCTTCTTGGTTCAGGTAAACGATAACCCCTTTGCCTTCTTGGTCGATGCGGCGCATAGCCTCGTGCAGTTGCTCTCCGCACTCGCAACGCATGGAACCGAAGATATCACCTGTAGCGCAAGATGAGTGCACGCGTACTAAGATAGGCTCGTCTTTTTCGAATTTACCCTTTATCAAAGCTATATGCTCTAATCCATTGCTTTTCTGGCGGAAAGGAATGAGACGGAAATGTCCGTACTCGGTAGGGAGATCTACCTCTACGCCGTTCTCTACGATCGATTCGGTCCGGAGGCGATAAGCGATCAGGTCCTTGATGCAAATAATCTTGATATCGAATTTCTTGGCTACCTCAATTAATTGCGGCAGACGTGCCATGGTTCCATCCTCGTTGATGATCTCGATCAAGGCTCCGGCGGGATATAAACCGGCTAACCGGGCCAAATCCACGGCAGCCTCTGTATGACCCGCACGGCGAAGTACGCCACGAGAGCGGGCACGGAGCGGATTGATATGTCCGGGACGTCCCAGATCGGATGGCTTGGTCTTTGGATCAGCCAGCGCCAAGATCGTTTCCGCACGGTCGTACATGGAAACGCCGGTCGTACATTTCCCTCCTAATTTATCTACTGTTATCGTGAAAGGAGTACCTAGTAAAGAGGTGTTATTGGCAACTTGCATATCCAGCTCCAACTCTTGGCAACGTTCTTCCGTGATCGGGGCGCATAATACACCTCGTCCGTTTTTCAACATGAAGTTGATTTTTTCCGGGGTTACTTTCTCGGCCGCGATGATAAAGTCTCCTTCATTCTCCCGGTCCTCGTCGTCTACAACGATTAAGAACTTTCCTTCACGGAAATCCTCGATAGCTTCTTCGATGGTGTTTAATTGAATCTCGCTCATATTTATTGATTATTTATATCCGAGTTATTTTTTTAGCAAATGTAATGAATATATCATATTGATCAGCTCCTTACTGGTCTTTTGTACCATAACGATATCATGCCGTAGCAATTTACGTTGGTACGTAGCCAATAGGTAGATCGGCAATCCCAGTGGGAAGAAAATACCGATAGCCAAAGCAAGTTTCCCGTTTATATGCTTGCTTAGCTTATTATTGTAACCTCCGATGACCGGGTAGTCCATCAATTTATTCAAGAGCAAATTCTGGTCGGAATTACTTAATTCCTCCACGATATTTTCCGTGTCTTGAGCTAACAGTTCCGCTGTGTTATCTTTTCCTCCTTGTTTCCAAAATGTCAGATAATTGATCCAACGTTTATGGTTTGTCAGATAAGTCGTACTTTCTTCCACCAATTTCTCCAGTTGGGGGAGGGTGGCCTCATAATCGGGGGTGTATATGATCACCTCTTTCCGTTCCACTTTTCGCCCTTCACGCTTACCTATTAAGTTCTTCAAGGCATTCACGTAAGTGTCGGCATTCAAGATAACAGAATCTTTTACCGCTTTATAGGTTAGGAATATACCCATAGGTGTTAGGACCACGGAGCTAAGCCACATACCTTCCCATGCGTCCCAAACGCCGTCGCGTGCCATCTTGAAGCCCATATTATCTATAATATAATAGAAGATAAACAAGATTACCGAGATAACGACCGGCACGCCCAACCCTCCTTTACGGATGATGGCTCCTAAGGGCGCTCCGATAAAGAAGAACATGATGCAAGCGAACGATACCGTGAATTTCTTATGCCATTCCGTCAAGTGGCGGCGTACCTTATAGGCCTCGTCGCCAACCGTGGCCGCGCGGAAATAATAGTCGGTCTTGATATTCTCGATCGAGGATTTGGCCCGACCTAATAAGGCGGCTTGGCTACTCGCTGCTTGCGCTAGGTAAAGACTGTCGAAATCCAACTGGATGGTAGGAGTGATTACCGGCAATTTTTCCTGCTGCTCGTCTGGTTGCCCCTCGGCTTCACTCTCTTTTTTAGCCCGTAAGGACTTTAGTGTTTTTACGTATGAGGCATCGTAAATGCTTTTTGCGTTCACGTCCTTGATGCTATCCAAGCGTATGCCCATCGAATCGATAGAGGTTTGTAAATCCTTCAAGTTTTTTCCCATATATTGGTTCTGCATGAAAGATTCGTCGGTACGGTTGAAATTCGCGTCGAATTCAATCAAGATATCCTTGCTGCTGAATGATTCTCGTCGATAGGGGACGGCGGTTCTCGCTTGCGTCGTGTTGGCTTGGCTTTTACCTACGTTCTCGAAAGATTCTCCGTTGAATAAAGATAGGACAAGGAATAATTTATCGGCGGATGTCTTTAGCCGTCCGGAGTCCGCTACGATTACACGGGCGTTATTGAATCCTTCCGAATAATCATAGATCATCACGTCTTTTAATAAACCGTCCTTCGGGTCCTTTTTCTTCACATATACATTGAATCCGGGAATATCTTTGTAGAATGAACCTTCCGGAATATCCAATTCCGGTGATTTCTGGCGCATGGAATATAATAATGTATATAGCTTGACTTGGACAACGGGCATTACGTTGTTTTGGAAGAAAAAGGCTCCCACGCTCACGAATAGGAGCGTTACGATCAAAGGACGCATGATATGTATCAATGATACCCCGGCAGACTTCATGGCCAGTAATTCCAGACGTTCCCCTAAATTTCCAAAAGTCATTAATGAGGCTAATAGAATAGCCAAGGGAAGTGCCATTGGGACAAGGAACAAAGCCGCATACATAAACATCTCCGCTAATACAGGGATGCCAAGGCCTTTTCCCACCATATCGTCGATGTATCGCCAAAGAAATTGCATCAACACAATAAACAGACAAATACCGAATGTCATAAGAAACAACGGCAGGAATGTCTGCAGCATAAATGTATATAATCGTTTTATTCTCAACATTGCCTAATCTGGTTGAAGTGGCAAAAGTAGTGTAAAAAACGATAACACCCCACAGATTTCTGTAAAACTACTCTAAATACCAAGCGTTCGCTTCAAATCTTCCACTTGCGAGTCCCATAAATTAATGGAATCTTTTTTCTCCCCGGGTTCGGAGAAATCCGTAATCTCAAGTGCCGTAGAACCTGTTAATTCGATTGTATGGATTATAAATTCGAAATAAGCGTTCTCATCTTCCTCGTCTACCCAGCGGTAACGGATAAAGTTCTCCGGCTTGGAGTCGATCACTGTTGCCTCTTGGGCCTCTTTACTCCATTTAAAGGTATAGAGATTATCATTTATAATGACCTCGTCGGCGAACCAAGCGGAAAGTCCCAAAGCGGTGGTTAGGTGATTCCACAGGCTTCGTCGTGAAACTTTATCGAAAATGTATTCGATATGAAACTTCTCTTTCTTCATTGTTCTTATCCTTATATTTGCCGCAAGATACGTAAAAGATTTGAAAACGACTAATTTTAATGATGAAAAAAGTATCTAATAACTAACTGTTTAGGTGGAGACCTTAAAAATTAAGCGAATTTTTTTATTGAAAATGTTGTGTAATTCAAAAATAACCCCTACTTTTGCACCGTCAATAAGAGAAACAGTGACAATAAAATGATGGCGAGATAGCTCAGCTGGTTAGAGCGCATGATTCATAATCATGAGGTCCCCGGTTCAATCCCGGGTCTCGCTACCTAGAAAAGGAGGTCGATTTTTCGATCTCCTTTTTTATGTCCTTTTTTCTTTTGCTATCAGATGGTCTTTTGGGAGGATAAAAAAACCTGAACAATCTTTCTCGTAAACGATCTTGATTGTTCAGGCAAAATAATTATGTAACCTCGCGGTTATGTTAATTAGGTTTGCCTACATCATAATTTAAGGGTAATTATATATGTAAGCAGGGTCATAGGGTAAAATTTCGCAAATTGCTTTGCTTGATTTATAAATACAAAGATATGTATGTCTAAATGTTTTGAGTGATGGTATTTGTCTCAATAGGAGAATGTATTTCTATCATATAGATAACGCACGCCTCGGAAATCATCTGAAGCGTGCGTTTAGCATATAAAATTTAAATCTAGTTACCCTTGTTTATGTAGTGACCCTGCTGTGATTTTTATATGCTTACCCTAATGTCTGTTGCGAATATATTCATAATATTCATAGGTTGTATCTTTATTTGATCGGTATTTATATCAGCTTAGTGTGTAAAACTATCAACAGGTGGAGTGAACCTTGTGATGAAGCGGGTTTTCGTTAGTATTTAAATAAAGTTAAGACGGTGTTCGTGTCAATATCATGGGTATTCCTATCACGGAGAATGCGGTTTTTGAGAGAAAAACAGCGCACGCCCGAAATTCTCTAATCTCGTGACGTGCGCCAAAGCATATAAAAATTGAGGGTATCTTAATTCATTGTTATATGTTGGATAACGGTTGCCCAGTCAGCAATTGTAATATTAGCCGAAACTTCTCCGGAGTACTTGAAAGTGATCTCGGTGCGTTTTCCGGGGGTTGCAGCGAATAATTCTCCATTTTTGTCTTTTTCGCTAGAAAAAATAAGATTGCCGTCCTTGTAAAGCTCTACCGTTATATTTTGAGCCGGAAAAATGGCTTGGGTTTCTGTTGTCAAATTACCTTTTTCGTCAAAAGAAGCGGGGAAAGCGAATTCAACCTCTTCTCCTGTTGGGTTGCCATTGTAGTCCAATGAGCTTTTTGTATTTTTAATTCGATATTCAAAATTTCCGGCATTACTCCCTAGATACTTGATCAGTCCTTTTGTTGAAAGCTGGAAAATTGAAGTTTTGCGAATGATTTGTAATTCGTTTGATACGGTGGATTTTGTTGAAGAGTTCTTATGAAGCGTAACTTGTCCATAGAACAAATCGCTCGGAATATTAGCTATGCCGTTATTCTCTTTTAGGCTGACTTGCAAATCGGATATAATATTGGCTTTGCTCATGTTTGAAATCTCTTCGTTTCCAGAATTGATTCCACTCCATGCGATCACGGTTATGTCATTACTGTTCGGACAGTTAATGTCTATAGCCCGGCGAGATAAAATTGTAGATTTGTTTACATTAATCTGCTCGAAGAAATCGTTGTTTTGATCGAAGACAAATAATGTAGCTCCATTCACCTCTCCCTTGGTCGTAATGTCGTTACCATCTGAATTCATTGCTTTTAATACCACGGAGAATGGTACTTCGGCTTGTTCAATAACCTCACTTGTTGTTGCTACTACGTCATTTGAATCATCCGTGCAAGCGGAGAATGACAAAACTGTTAAAATAACAGAAACCGCAAATACGCAATTTGCGAAAAAATTACCCCTTTTCATGACCCTACTTTTTATATGCTTTACCCTTAATCTAAGTGACTTGGTTTTTTTGACCGCCCCTCAACGGTCTTTCCTTATCACTACATCGCAAATGTATGTATAAAAATCATAGGTTGTATCTTTTGTGATGGGTATTTTTATCAAAAAAGTGGGTAAAACTATCATTATACCTCTATATTCCTCTGTTGATGCATGTTTCGGATGATGATTAAATAATGTTAATGGGTTTATTCCTGTCAATTTGAGTGGTAAATATATCATCGCTGGTCCTTATTGATAGCCTTGCCTCTGTTGTGTGATAGGAATGCAGTTGTTGTTAACGTCTATTAAAACGACAGTAAAAAACGTTCGTTTAAATCTTGCGTTTTTATCTTCAACTTTTTTGCAGCCTTACAAAGGTCAAAAATTTTATTTAAATTTCAGTTATTCAGTTGGATAAAAATAATAAAAAAAATAACATGATTATCAATGAGACTTCATAATTTATGCACATGAAAACGCAAGATTTAAACGAACGTTTTTTACTGGCGTTTTATATAAATAACATCTTAATAATCAATGATATGAGATCAAAAGGTTTTAAAGCGAAATTTATGATGGCATTTTGGGGCTTGTTCGTTGAAGCTCATTATATTGCTGCGAACAATGATACAATGGAGGGCTCTCAAGGAATTCTACCTTTTATCATTTTACTGATAGTGTCCATATGTGTAATAGCTTTTTTGAGTTATTATATGTATAGGTTGAAGAAAGAGAATATTGCCAAAGGTGGTGAGCTTATGGCGAGAAACGATGAGCTTCTTCGGTCTGTCGATGCGTTAAGCGTAAAAAATCGGGAGATCCAACAAATGTTGGTCAATAAAATCCGTGAGACTGATAATTGGAATAGGGATAATGAGGTAGAACGGGAGGATTTGAAAAAGCGCCTTGAGGAAATGGAAAAGCTCCATAATTCGTTTTTTGTTGAAACGATTCATGAAATGCGTACTCCACTATCGCTTGTGCTTGGTTCGTTGAGTGAGTTGTTGCAACGTAAAAATGATATTGACTCTAGTGAAGCGACTCAATTATTGTCTGCTTACCGTAATACTTTGGCTCTTCAAGACCTTATCGAGCAATTGCGAAATACCCGTCATGGAGATGACGTGGCAAACCATCTTCGGATAGCTCGTTATGACATGATCAGTATAACAAAGCAGATTTGTGATTTATTCGTGGACTGGATAGCCATGAATAATGTGGAATTTCATATTAATACCCAAACCTCTGTTCTTTGGGTCTGGATAGATCGTCGGAAGATGGAGTTTGCCTTGCGTGTACTTTTATCTAATGCGTTAAAAAATACCTACCGCTTTGGAAAGATCTCGATCAATATTTCCGTGGTGCGCTCGAATGGTAAGGCTTATTGTTCTTTCTCTATCCAAGATGATGGGTTAGGAGAAAGCGAAAGTACCCGTTTGGGTTTGAAACAGATCGTGGATATGACAGAATCCTCCGGCGCTATTTTCGAAGGAATTTCATCGGAGGACGAGACGGGAACCCAATATACGATATTGATTCCATTGGGGAGAAGCCATTATATGGAACGTGCCGTGGAATTCATCGAGCCAGATGGTGATCTGGTAAAGCTGAATGAGATGCAGAAGGAGGAGATCGCCGAGTTGATCCAAGTTGTTCCGAAAAAGAAAGAGACCGGGAAGAAAATGTTGGTGATTGATGACAGTGATCAGATCCGTTGGTTCCTGCGTCATGTTTTTGCCAGTGAGTATCATGTTTCGGAAGCTCATAATGGCCAGGAGGGTGTAGAGATCGCGCGAGTTGAACGGCCGGATTTTATTTTATGTGACGTGATGATGCCCGTTAAAGATGGGCTTGCTACCTGTCGTGAAATCAAAGGCATCCCAGAATTAGCGCAAGTGCCGGTTGTCTTGCTAACCGCAAAGGTAGAGAGTGAGGATGTTATAGCCGGCATTGAATGTGGCGCCGATGATTATATAACCAAGCCATTCGATGTAGAGGTGTTACGAAGTAAGGTAAACAGTTTATTGAAACGTAGGGATGAGATGAGACGTTTCTATACGTCGAATTCTGTAGGTGCGCATCCCGAGGGAGAGAAAACGGTAAAGAAAGATGATTCCCCTTCCAATCTTTTTATGGATGCGGTTATCTCAACGATCGAGAAACATTTGGATGACCCTAGTTTTGAGGCGAAGATTTTGGCGGATTCTTTAAACATGAGTCTCCCTACATTATATAGAAAGATAAAACTCTACTCGGATAGTAGTATATTGGAGCTTACCCGTATGGTACGTTTGAAGAAAGCCGCCGAGCTGATCAGTATGCAGCGATACTCTATCCGAGAGGTTTCGGAAATGGTCGGCTTCAACGATACCGCCACTTTCCGTAAGCGTTTTACGGAACAATACGGCGTCACTCCTTCACAGTATCTGCCGGGTAAGAATTAATCGTTTTGCCATTTCCCGAATAATCGTCGGGGAATGGCAAAATTTTTTATTTGTTTTTTGAAACGATATTTTTCAACCTCTTTTTGATAGCCTTACAACGGTGCTAATCAGCCCGAAAATATCCCGAATGAAAATTTATAGTTTTACCTCTTATTTATGAAAGTAACACCTATTTACTTTTTTTTATCGTCCAAATACCTTTGCAATGTCATTAACGAACAACAGATTGGTCATGGGGAAGATTTGAACAAAGAGTTCTTGTTATGTGACTGAAAATGTAAAAAGTGATTGAGAAAGAAAGGTTTATATAAAAGATTTATTAACTCATAAAATTATATGTATATGAAACTTAGAAATTTATTATTCGGGACAATGATCGCTTGCGTGTTCGCGGCGTGTTCAAACGAGGATGATCCTATCGTAGGACCGGATCAACCGCAAACAGGGGAAAATAACGCAACACTGACTATTTCTGTGAAAAATGTGGCTAGAAGTTTGACTAAAGCTGCAGCGGAGGGGACACAGACTGAAAATGAAGCTAAAATTACAAACTTAACAGTTGCTCTTTATGATGCTGAAACTGGAGCGCTTGTCGCTTCAACCTCTGATATTGCCAATGAGGATGCTGCTGCGGATAATGATGAGGTTCAATTTGCCGGACTGACAGAAGGTGCGCAATTACGTGCTATCGCATTTGCTAATATGCCTGAAATCTCACTGGCTGGTACAACAATTGACAACTTTGTATCTCCTGTATATACGATGCCAGCTGCCGGATTCGCAGAAAATTATTTACCAATGAGTAGTGGTTTGTCTGATCCATTCACTTTACAAGCAGGTAAAAACTATTATGGATATACTAAAACAGCGGGAGAAGGTGAACATATTCTTGTAGCAGATCCCTTGTACTTGATAAGAAATGTAGCGCGCATTGATTTTACGGGACTTAGCTTAGACATGACTAGAGCTGCAAAAGATGTATACGTTGAAGGAATTGCGACGATTGTACCAGAATGTGTATTCATCATGCATGGGCGGACGAAGTCCAATGCAGCAGATATGGGTAATGGCAATAGCTGGTGGAATGTCGTTAGCAATACCGTATGGGGTAATGTGTCCGCAACTTATGCTGCTAATGCTACAGATTATGCTTCAGGTTATAGAGGAGATTTCGTGAATGATGACGCTATGTTTACGAATATGAGAGGTTCTATTATTGAAGGATACAAGGCCAGTTTACCAGCCACCGCATTGGTACAGAATATCGCAACTGAAGATGGTGTGTCTGCGACTATCACAATCGCCCCTAAATTCTATGTGTTCGAAAATCCCCAAGTTAAGGCTGCTCGTGAAATGAATGGTGCTGAAAATTTCAAACCAGAGGATCTTGCAACTGAAATTGTAGTTAAAGGTACTTATAAGCTTGAAAATGCTAAAAAGAGCGGAAGTGATGCAGTATACAACTATGCGGAGAAAACAGCATATTGGCCTATTAAAATTGCTGCGACGAATGAAATGGCAGCAGCTACGGCTGAGTATTTAAAGGATGGAAAGATCCATCGTAATATAATTTACAGTATTGACGCAACTTTAGCCGGTAGAGGATATGATGATCCTACTGTTCCTCCAACAGACTTTGTTGAATTGTTTGTTAAGACAAAGGTTCTTGATTGGGGTAGCGCAAATCAATCTTCAGTTGTCGAATAATATCTATTCTTTGAATAACGTCCAAAAGGCATTCCTTTTATCGGGAGTGCCTTTTTTGCATGTATAATTCTGGTTATAAATTGATCCGGAGACTACAAAATTTACTATCTTTTCCTTATGATGGCGATCCCATATGTCTTGAACCTAAGAGCCGGAATATTATTTCATGAGAATATCTACAATATCTACAATTCAACCTCATACTTATTGTAAATAAATATGTTATATAGTGGTTGCAGATGGAATAACATCTACAATTTTCATTCTGCATCTACCATGTTTTAATGGGAAACGCAAAAAAATCACTTCCCAAGCTTGCGGACTCGTATATTTAGTATTATACGATTTTATAAGAGACAGACAAAGGGATTAAAGCCAATAAGAGTTTCAATAGGTGAAGTTAGTGGTTTCATACTGAAGAAACTTTTATTTCATACTAAAGAAACAAAAGTTTCTCTATAAAAATTTTGTTTTTCTATGCAAAAAACTATTATTTATTGAAATACAGAATGTTATACATTATTTATCGTTAGTGGTAATTGTTTGTGCTAATCTTTCTGGTAACCTAATGATGGTAGATCGAAGTTTGTAGTGGTAGATGTTCACTATCTACCACCACAAGATAAATTATTTACAATCAAAAAATTACATAAATAATGGTAGATATGGTAGATGATTTAGATTCTCTACACATAGAACGATGTCTGGTGCGTGTCCGGGGAGAACAACTTCTTAAACATAAATCTTTTAACTTTCTAATTCAGCCAACGGACATTGATATATATTATAACAAAAGGCATTCCCTGTTGATAGAGAATGCCTTTTGATTATTATTCAAAGAATAAGTATTATTCGATAACAGGAGCTTGAGTGGCTGTACCCCAGTTCATAACCATTGTCTTTACAAACAAGTCAGCTGTAGGATCCCCCTTAGAGTAGGATCTGCATAACCATTACCAAGCGATAGTAGCAGAAATGTTATAAACCACGTTTCT